>SKEG01000014.1_pt1 | contig 219817 bp, 177 predicted proteins | sample 4826631 | NCBI WGS metagenome assembly SKEG01 (sample SAMN11008815, study PRJNA524170) | human gut metagenome | biome: Human fecal sample; material: Feces; isolation source: fecal sample from pouch patient p26, p34, p50 | host: Homo sapiens | place: Israel: Tel-Aviv | collected 2016-11-02
GATGGACGGACCGCTGGTGGACCGGTTGGCTTGCCAAAGCCATGGCCGGGTAGCCAAGTCCGGAAGGGATAAACGCTGAAGGCATCTAAGCGTGAAGCCCCCCTCAAGATGAGATATCCCATTCTTATGAAGTAAACCCCCTTGAAGACGACGAGGTAGATAGGGCAGAGGTGGAAGTGTGGTAACACATGGAGCTGACTGTTACTAATCGGGTGAGGGCTTGACCAAGAAACGCAGGTTAAGAATTGATTCAAAAAAGATTAACGATCATCAACAGAACATGTATGTAGTTTTGAATATACAATCGTAAAAAAGTGGCTTAAATGGCCACTTTTTTTGTGCTATAATAAAGAAATACTTTATCATCAATTTTCCTGTCAACTGAAAAAAGTTTCTCTATTTACAGTCCATAGCAAAACGAAAGGATTTATTTATGAAAACACTATACGTATCAGATCTCGACGGAACTCTTTTACGAAAAAATGAAACTCTATCTTCATATACAATAAAAATAATCAATGCTTTAACTTCTTCAGGCATGTTATTTTCCTATGCAACAGCTCGTTCCTTAAATACGGCAAAAAAAGTAACAGAAGGCCTTAACACACACTTCCCTCTTATTATATACAATGGGGCATTTGTGAAAGATAATATAACAGAGGAAATCCTTATTGCCAATTATTTTGAAGAGGATATATATGAGGTATTGAGGGATCTTTTTGCACACGAAATATATCCGATCATATATTCATATCAGGATAATGTTGAAAAGTTTTCTTATATAGCGGCAAAGGCAACAAGTGGAATGCAGGCATTTTTAAACAGCAGGAAAGGTGACAAACGTACGAATATTGTAACTACAGAGTCTGAATTGATGTATGGAGATCTTTTTTATATCACCTGCATTGATAAGCCGGAGAAGCTGGAACCATTTTATCATAAATATAAAAATAAATATCATGTTGTTTATCAGCAAGATATCTATACAGGAGAGCAGTGGCTGGAGATCATGCCGCAAAAAGCATCCAAAGCGCAGGCTGCTTTGCAGCTAAAACAAAAACTGGAATGTGACAGATTAGTTGTTTTTGGTGATGGAAAAAATGATATTGATATGTTTAAAATAGCGGATGAAGCCTATGCAGTGGAAAATGCAGTGAGTGAACTGAAAGCTGTGGCAACCGGGATCATCGGTTCCAATGAAAACGACGGAGTAGCGAAATATCTCCAGAAAATATCTATTTCCAAATCAACTGTTTTATGATATCATATAGCTTAACCTGCGGAAAATGGAGGTTATAAGACATGAATCATATTGAAGAAAAGATCATTCAGACTATAGATGAACACAGAGATGAGATCATAGCCTTTGCGAAGGATATCCAGAGTCATCCGGAACCAGGGTTTTATGAGGAGAGAACAGCCGCACACGTAGCGGCTTTTTTGCGTGGCCTGGGACTTCGTGTGCATGGAGGACTTGCACGCACAGGAGTCCGCGCTGAGTGGATGGAACAGGACGGACCGAACATTACGATTATCGGAGAACTTGACGCCATCGGATGTAAGTCGCATCCGATGGCTGATCCCGCCAACGGGACAGCACATGCATGCGGACACCACGCACAGATTGCAGCCATGATCGGCGCAGCATTGGCACTGACCAATGAGGAGGTTCAAGCCTCTCTGTCTGGGTCCGTATCTTTTTTTGCCGTTCCGGCGGAAGAATACATTGATGCAGATAAACGTGCATGGCTTCGGAAAGAGGGAATCGGCTTTCCTGCATCCGGAAAAAGCGAACTGATCCGGCTTGGAGAATTTGATCATTCAGACATTATTTTGACCACACATGTGCACATGATGCCGGTAGAAGAAGATTTTTACCTGGGGAATGCGGCCTGCAATGGATTTTCCGCAGAACGAGTGACAGTAAGAGGAAAAGCCGCACATGCAGCCATTGATCCATGGGATGGTGTCAATGCATTAAGTATTACTTCCAGTGCCATTCAGATGATGGGACTGATGCGGGAAACGTTCCGGGAGGAAGACCATGTGCGTCTTCACAACGTGATCCGAAAAGCCGGAGATGTGATCAATGCAGTTCCAGACGAAGCGGTGATCGAAACAAAAGTCCGTGCAGCGTCTCTGGATGCGATCCGGGCAACACAGGAAAAAATGGACCGTGCCTATGACGGAGCTGCCTATGCATTCGGTGGTACGATCGAAAGAGAACCGCTTCAGGGATATATGCCGATCTTGCACAGAGGTGCGGATAAAGTGATGGAAGAATCCGTAAAGCTTCTGGATGCTTCATACCGATGTTCAAAGCCGGCAGATTTTAACAACGCCTGTACCGACGTAGGAGACCTGACCCATCTGTTTCCAGTGCTGAATTTTACATTTGGAGGATTTGCGGGAAAACTTCACGGAGCAGATTTTAAGATCATGGATGAAGAACTGGCATATATCAAACCAGCCAAGCTTCTGGCACTGACTACGTATCGTCTTCTCTGTGATCAGGCAAAAGAAGCAAAAAAAATCTGTCAGGAATTTAAACCTGTATTTAATAAAGAAACTTATTGTCAGTATATACGAGATAATTTTCATGAAAATGAGTAGTTAACCGAATCAGAAAGTCCCATGCAGGGTGCGGATATCATAGCAAACAGAAGGAGAACTAAATGTCCGAAATTTCATTAGAACTGAAAAACATAAAAAAGAGCTTCCAGGAAGGTGAGGACGTCCTGGAAAGCATCTGTCTTACAGCAAAAAAAGGAGAATTTGTCACTCTGCTGGGGTCTTCCGGCTGTGGAAAAACCACCACACTGCGGATCATTGCAGGCCTGGAACAGCCAGATTCCGGCCAGGTTTTTCTGGATGGAAAGGATGTGACATCCCTGGAACCGAATCAGCGTAATGTGAACACAGTGTTCCAGAATTATGCACTTTTTCCCCATATGAATGTAGCAGATAACATTGGATATGGGCTGAAATTGAAAAAAACATCGAAAGCAGAGATCAGCAGAAGAGTCAAAGAAATGCTGGAGCTTGTTCAGCTTCCGGGCTTTGAGAGGCGTAAGCCGTCAGAGCTTTCCGGCGGTCAGCGCCAGCGTGTGGCCATAGCCAGAGCACTTGTGAACAATCCGGAGGTACTTCTTCTGGACGAACCCCTTGGTGCACTGGATCTGCAGCTGAGGCGTGCCATGCAGCACGAGCTGAAGCGCCTGCAGAAGAAGCTGGGGATCACCTTTATCTATATCACCCACGATCAGGAAGAAGCCATCAACATGTCTGATACGATCGCTGTGATGAACCACGGACGCTTTGAGCAGATCGGGACGCCGGATGAGATCTATAATCATCCGAAGACCAGCTATGTGGCAACCTTTGTTGGAAATGCCAATATCCTGACCGGTATTGTGGAAAGCATTGCGGAAGAGGAGATTGACGGTACTTCCGCTCAGATCACCGTAAGAACTGATGCCGGAAAAGTAGAAGTATCAATGGATACCGCAGCTACATCTGGCAGAGGATATTTCCCACAAAAAGGAGAAAAGGTTACCATCGCAGTAAGAAGCGAAAATATCCGGTTTGAGGAAAATAAAAAAAATGCACAACAAAGCACGCCGAATTGCACATCAGAAAACACACAAAAGAGTGTACAGGAGCCCGCAGAAAAAAACACAGATGACAGCTGTGATGGCTTAACCGCCGAAGTCGTTGAAAAAACCTTCGCCGGCGGCCAGCTCCGTGTTGTTTTGAAAACTTCGGAAGGTCAGGAAATCGTGGCAAGCCGTTACGGCATTGATACAAATGTCAGTGTAGGAGAAAAGGTGCGCTGCTGTTTTCTTCCTACAGATGCAGTGCTGGTAGATCGGGAAGAAAGATCAGAAGAAGTATTGCCGGATCAGTCAGGTCCCTGTGCAGGAGGTACCCATGCGTAAGCACAGAGCAGGCTCCGTATGGATGATCCTGCCGCTGTATCTTTTTACACTGATCTTCGTCGCACTGCCTCTTCTGTATGTAGTTGTACTGAGCTTTTCCACAGCAGACGGCGGCTACGGCGTGAACTGGAAATTTACTCTGGATAATTACAAGCAGATCCTGGAGCCTGTATACCTGCAGACCTTTACGGGATCCTTCCGCCTTGCGCTCACCAGCACTTTGATCATCTGTCTGGTGGGCTACCCCTTCGGATACTTTATGGCAAAGCTTTCCGAGGGCAAAAAGAAGCTGGCCATGCTTTTCCTGATGCTGCCTTTCTGGGTGAATTCCCTGATCCGTCTTTATGGCTGGATCATCATTCTCCAGAAAAAGGGCCTTCTGAATTATCTGCTGATGAAGCTTGGCATCATCCAGGAGCCCTTAAAAATCCTGTACAGCTATCCGGCGATCGTGATCGGTATGATCTATGTATTGCTGCCGTTTATGGCACTGTCCGTATATTCCAGTGCGGAAAAGCTGGACTGGTCCCTTGTGGAAGCTGCCAGAGACCTTGGAGCCAGCAGATGGAAGGTTTTCTGGAGCGTCACCTTTAAGCTGACTTTGCCGGGACTTCTTTCCGGAGTGATACTTACCTTTATTCCGTCTATGGGTCTGTTTTTTATTGCGGATATCCTGGGCGGAAACAAGATCGTACTTGTGGGAAGTCTGATCCAGGAGCAGATGACAAGAGGCAATAACTGGCCCTTTGCCGCAGCACTGGCTGTGGTACTGATGATACTGACAACTCTGATGATCGTATTATATCGGAAGCTTACCAATGTGAAGGAACTGGAGGGAATCGGATGAAAAAGAACTCAAAGTTTTCAGGACTGTATCTGGGGATCCTGTTTTTCCTTATGTATCTGCCCATTGGTGTGGTAGTGGTATTTTCGTTTAATGAAGCAAGACTTCCGGTGCGCTTTACCGGTTTTTCCCTGAAATGGTATCAGGAACTGTTTCAGGACAGGGATCTGATCCAGGCATTGAAAAACAGTCTGATCCTGGCGGTGTCCAGCTGTGGGGTATCTGCAGTGATCGGAACACTGGGGGCTGTAGGACTTTCCAGGATCCACTGGAAAACAAAAGGGGTGATGGAGTATATTTCCATTCTGCCTCTGATGATCCCGGAGATCATTCTGGGAATGGTACTGATGGCATTTTTCTATATGCTGAACCTGCCATTTGGAATGCTGACACTTCTGATCGGACACACGGTTTTCTGTGTGCCCTATATTTTGATGGAGGTAAAAGCAAGGCTTGTGGGAATGGATCCGTCCCTGGAAGAGGCAGCCAGAGATCTTGGTGCCGGTTCCTTTCGGGCCTTCTGGGACATTACCCTGCCGCTGATCATGCCGGCTGTTATATCCGGCTCTCTGTTGGCCTTTGCCATGTCCATGGACGATGTGGTGATCAGCATTTTTGTAACCGGGCCACGTGTATCCACGCTGCCGATAAAAGTTTACACACAGATGAAAACAGGCGTTACGCCGGAGATCAATGCACTTTGTACCATAATGCTGGGAGTGATCCTTCTGGTACTGGCAGTATATCTGATCGCAGGAAAACGCGGGAAGGGGAATATAAAAGATGAGCAACAAACTGATCGAGTTAAAAAATCTCACAAAAAACTTTGATGACCAGCAGGTGCTCCGGGGCATTAATCTGGACATTCACGAAAACGAATTCCTTACGCTTCTGGGACCCAGCGGCTGTGGAAAGACAACAACCTTAAGGATCATTGCCGGCTTTGAGGAGCCAAGCGGCGGAGAGGTACTGTTTAACGGAATTGAGATCTCCAAGCTGCCTCCATATAAAAGAGAGATCAACACGGTATTCCAGAAATATGCATTATTTCCGCATCTCAATGTTATGGACAATATCGGTTTCGGCCTGAATCTGAAAAAGGTAGATAAATCTGTTATTGAGCAGAAGGTAAAAAGAATGCTGAAAATGGTAGGGCTGGAAGGCTTCGAAAAAAGAGATGTTACACTTCTTTCCGGTGGACAGCAGCAGCGAGTTGCCATTGCCAGAGCTCTTGTCAATGAGCCGAAGGTTCTTCTGCTGGATGAGCCACTCGGCGCACTGGATGCCAAGATCCGTAAGCAGATGCAGATCGAGCTGAAAAAGATCCAGAGAGAGGTAGGGATCACCTTTATCTATGTTACTCATGACCAGGAGGAGGCACTTTCCATGTCTGATACGGTAGTAGTCATGAACAACGGTGAGATCCAGCAGATCGGCAGCCCGACAGATATCTATAATGAGCCGGAGAACCGTTTTGTTGCCGGCTTTATCGGAGAGTCCAATATTATAGAAGGAACAATGATCAGGGATTTCCTTGTGGAGTTTGATGGCTTCCGTTTTGAATGTGTAGACAAGGGATTTGAGGACAACGAAGCCATTGAGGTTGTTCTACGCCCGGAGGATCTGGATATTGTGGAACCGGATCAGGCCAAGATCAGAGGAACTGTACGGAACATTACGTTCAAGGGCGTGCATTATGAGATCCTGGTCGAGACGGAGCTTCGCACATACATGGTGCATACTACCGATTATGCAGAAGTGGGACGTGAAGTGGGACTGAAGTTTGGTCCTGAGGATATCCATGTTATGTGCAGAATGGGAGGATACTAATGAAACAGTTCAAGCATCTGATCAAGCCGTATATCATCTGGGCTTCGATCCTGATCGTGGTACCATTGATCCTGATCGTGCTTTATGCATTTACCTCAGATGGAAATGAAGTTCTGACCCTGCATTTTACATGGGCGAATTTTGCAAAATTTCTGGAAGCTACATATTTAAGTGTTATCCTGAAATCCTTCCGCCTGGGTATCCTGACCACACTAATCTGCCTGGTCTGCGGATATCCGCTGGCATACATTATTTCCAAATATTCCGAAAAGGTGCAGAGCTTTCTGATCCTTATGGTCACCATTCCCATGTGGATCAACATGCTTCTCCGTACCTATGCATGGATGAATATTCTTTCAGACAATGGTCTGGTGAACAACCTTCTGAAAATGCTGGGAATTTCACCGATCACCATGATGTATACAGATTTTTCGGTTATTGTGGGCCTTGTCTGTAACTTCATGCCGTTTATGATCATTCCGATCCATACTTCTTTAAGTAAAATGGATAAATCACTGATCGAGGCGGCCAATGACCTTGGGGCCAATCCATTCCAGACCTTCTGGAAAGTCACCTGGAAGCTTTCCATGCCAGGTGTGGTCAATGGTGTTATGATGGTATTCCTTCTGTCCATCTCAACTTTCGTTATTCCGAAGCTTCTTGGCGGCGGTCAGTACATGCTGATCGGTAACCTGATCGAGTCACAGTTTATTTCCGTAGGTGACTGGAACTTTGGAAGTGCCATCTCTCTGATCCTGGCAGTGATCATCCTGATCTTTATGAGCCTGATGAAGAAGATGGACACCCAGGACGATTAAAGGAGGCAGGAGATGAAAAGAAAAAATACCATATTTTCAAAATTATATGTAGTGCTGTGTCTGGCATTTTTTTACCTGCCGATCCTTGTGACTATGATTTTTTCCTTTAACTCGTCCAAGTCCCTGACCAGATTTACAGGATTTTCCCTGCGCTGGTACGGGGAGCTGATCAACAACATGGAGATCAGCAAGGCAGTTTATGTTTCTGTCACAGTGGCAATCCTGGCAACAATTATTTCCACAGTGCTGGGAACTATTACAGCCATCGGCCTTTCCAAATCCAGAAAAGTACTGAAGGAACTGGTACTTACCATCAATAACTTTCCGATCCTGAATCCGGAGATCGTAACAGCTATCGGTCTGATGCTTCTGTTTTCTTCTCTGGGAATGACGAAAGGTTATCTGACCATGCTGCTGGCACATATCGCGTTCTGTACGCCTTATGTAATTACCAGTGTATATCCGAAGGTGCGAAACCTGGACCCTAACCTGGCCAATGCGGCGATGGATCTTGGTGCAACGCCATATCAGGCCCTTACAAAAGTTATCGTGCCTATGATCAAAGAGGGAATTTTTGCGGGAGCGCTTCTGGCATTTACCATGTCCTTTGACGATTTCGTAATTTCCTATTTTGTTTCCGGAAATGGAGTAAAAAATATCTCCATCGTTGTATATAATATGACGAAGCGTATCAATCCGACCATCAACGCACTGTCAACGCTCGTGATCGTGGTGATCGTACTGGTATTGCTGTTTGCAAATCTGATACTGCCGAAGCTTCAGGATTCTACAGTAAAGAAGATGAATCCGAGGACAAGAAAGATCGTGGCAGCAGTTACGGCTGTGATCCTGGTGGTCGTTTTTGGAAAATGGACGCTTGTAAGCCAGGGAAGCCATGTACTTCGTGTATATAATGCCGGTGAATATATGGATCTGAACCTGATCGACAAATTTGAAAAACAGTACAACTGTACCATTGTCTATGAGACGTTTGAGTCCAACGAGATGATGTATACAAAACTTGCCAGCGGTGAGACCTACGATGTTCTGGTACCTTCTGATTATATGATCGAGAGGCTGATCAAGGAAGAATACCTTCAGTCTATTGACTGGAAAAAGATTCCGAATAAGAAGAATCTTCTTCCTGAAGTACAGAACAAGGACTACGATCCAGGAAATCGTTATTCCTGCCCGTATTTCTGGGGAACAGTCGGAATCCTTTATAATAAGAATGTAGTATTACAGGACGATCTGGATAAAGAGGGCTGGAACATTCTTGCAGATGAGAAATATAAAGGAAATCTTTACATGTATGATTCCGAACGAGATTCCTTTATGATCGCCCTGAAAGCACTTGGATACTCCATGAATACCACAGATCTGGGCGAGATCCAGGAAGCCTATGAATGGCTGATCAACCAGCGTGATACCATGGATCCGATCTATGCAGGAGATGATGTGATCGATAATATGATCTCCGGAAACAAAGCAATGGCAGTGGTTTATTCCGGTGACGCTTCTTATATCATCAGTGAGAATCCGGATCTTGATTATTACACTCCAAAGCAGGGAACCAATACCTGGTATGATGCGATGGTCATCACCAAGGACTGTAATGAGGTAGATCTGGCTCATGAGTTCATCAATTTTATGCTGGATGATGAAAATGCTCTTTCCAATACCGAAGAAGTAGGATATACTTCTACTGTAAAAAGTGCGTTCGAGGAGATGAAAAACGGAACTTATGAGGGAATTGATTCCTATATTCCGCAGATCGATAATCCAAAGAATGAAATCTTCGGATACCAGAAGCCAAAGATCAAGCAGAAATTCGCAGAGCTTTGGACCAAGGTAAAAGCAAAATAACAAGACGTCAGAGAGAGACATGAAGGAGGTTCTATGAAAGCAAAAAAAGCGGCAGCGATCATGTTATGTGCGGCACTTGGAGCATCTATGGTAACAGGTGTCAGCGTCAGTGCAAAGGATAAAGATGAACTGGTACTTTACACATGGGACGGAATGGTTCCGCAGGAAGTGCTGGATGATTTTGAAAAAGAAACAGGAACCAAGGTAGTATATTCCAACTTTGATACCGATGAGACCATGCTTGAGAAGCTTTCCCAGGCAAAGGGCGGCGATTACGATGTGGTAATTGCAGATGATTACATTATCGACAGCGCGGTAAAAGAGGGACTTGTCCAGAAGATCGACAAGGATACCGTTTCCAATTTTAAGAACATCAACCCCCTTTATCAGGGACAGTTTTATGATCCGGATGACGAATATACAGTACCTTACGGAGCAGGAATCCCACTGATCGTTTATGATCCGGAGCAGGTAGATATCGACATTAAAGGATACAAGGATCTCTGGGATAAGTCTCTGGAGGACAGCATTGCCATCGTAGGTAATTACCGCGTGATCTGTGGCATCACACAGCTTTCCATGGGAGAGAGCATGAACGAAGAAGATGTAGCCGTGATCGACAAGACCGGTGAGAAGCTGAAAGAGCTGGCACCGAACATTCGTATGATCCAGGATGACAATACACAGAATGCCCTTCTCAACGGAGAGGCAAGTGTGGCATTTCTTTATACATCACAGGTAACACAGGCGCTGAAGGATAATCCGGATCTTAAGGTGGTTTATCCGGAGGAAGGTCTTGGATTTGGTATTATGGGAATGTTTGTGCCAAGTGAAGCACCGAATGCGAAGGCTGCCAATGAATTTATCAATTATATCCTGGAGCCGGAAGTATCTGCACAGTGCATCAACTATATTGGATACTACAATACAAACAAGGCAGCAGATGATCAGGTAGACGAGAACCTGGTTGTTCCGGACAGCGTGACAAAGGGTGAGATCGTACAGAATGTAAGCCAGGAAGCAGAGCAGGAATACAATAAGATCTGGACAGAGTTTAAAGCTGCCTGCGATTAAGCAGACGAACCAGTAAGGGGGTTTTTCAGGTGGAGATATACAAAGGCACATCCGCTTTTTCCGGAATAGCCATTGGAAAAATACTGTATTACCACAGAGGCGAATATCAGATCCGTCAGTCCATGGTAGACAATGTAAAAAAGGAGCTGGATCGTCTGGATAATGCAAGAACAGCGGTAAAGAACCAGATCCAGCATATGTATAAAAACGGAGCACCCCTCCCCAAAGAGCAGGAGCTGACCTTGAAACGTCAGCTGAAGCTCTTAAGTGGCGGCAGCTTCCAGCGGGCCGTGGAAAGCATGATCACGACAGAAAAGGTCAGTGCAGCTTACGCAGTCCAGACAACCAGGGATGAGCTTGCAAATGTGTTCCGCAAGCTGGAGGACGAGGCTGTCAAAGAACAGATCGAAAATATCAGGGAGATCTCCGAGCTGCTGATCGGCGCCATGGGTGGCTCCCATGCACGGATCAATCTGGGAGATGAGCCGGTGATCCTTGCAGCAGAGCAGCTTTCCCCCAATGAACTTCTGGAGATGAACAAAGCCAGTCTTCTGGCGGTAGTCATGCATCAGGGGTCTGTTATTTCCCATGTATCGATCATGGCAAAATCCATGGAAGTCCCCACCCTGGTCGAGGTGGAGATACAGAAAGAATGGGATGGCCATATGGCTATTGTAGACGGGTATACAGGAACACTGTATATCGATCCGGAGCCGGAGCTTCTTAAGGAATATGAGATCCGTCATGCAGCAGATAAGGAAGAGCGGGAAGAACTTTTGAGACTTCGGAACCAGAAGGATATCACAGCCGATGGCAAGGAAATCAAGCTTCTGGCAAACATCGGAAATCTGGATGATCTGAATACGGTTCTTTATTACGGAGCAGCAGGTATCGGCCTACTTCGAAGTGAATTCCAGTATCTCGGAAGAGAGAATTATCCAAGAGAGAATGAGCTGTTCCGTGCCTATAAAAAAGTAGCCGAGGATATGGATGAACGTCCGGCAGTGATCCGTACCGTGGACCTGGGGGCAGACCGTCAGGCAGAATATATGGCAATTCCTGATGAGGTCAATCCTATGATGGGAAACCGCGGCATCCGCCTCTGCCTTGATCGCAAAAAAATGTTTAAAGCGCAGCTTCGGGCTATTTACCGTGCAAGTGCCTATGGAAATATCAACCTGATGTATCCGATGATCACGTCCGAGGATGAACTGGATGAGATCGAGAAGCTGATCCGTGAGGTAAAAAAGGGCCTGGATGAGAAGAACATTCCTTACAAAAACATCCGTACCGGAATTATGATCGAAACACCGGCAGCGGTCATGATCAGTGAAGAACTTGGAAAACGTGTGGATTTTCTGAGCCTTGGAACCAATGACCTGACCCAGTATACCCTGGCTATGGACCGGCAGAATCTTCTTTTGAAGGATAAATACAACGATCATCATCCAGCGCTTGTAAAGATGATCCGCATGGTAACAGAGGCAGGACATAAGTCAGGATGTGAAGTTTACATATGCGGAGAGCTGGCAGCAGATTCCAATCTTACAGAAGCTTTTATCCAGATGGGAGTGGACGGCCTTTCCGTTGTTCCTGCCTGTGTACTTCCAGTGCGAAAAGCGATCCGCAGCTCCTATGCGGATGAGGCAAACCGGCCGGAAGAAGCAGTAAAAGAGAAATAATATCCGGAAAAATAAAAATCCTGAGAATTTCTATGTTGCTATCTGTTGATATCTCACATAGGATCCTCAGGATTTTTTTGACGGAATCTTTCACTCACGGCTTATTGCTGTTCTAAATTGAAGCAGTGCGTGGAGGCATATCTGTTCCGGTTAAAGTTATCGAAGTCCAAGCACCTGGGCGGTTTCCGAAATAAACTCCGGTGTGGTACCACAGCATCCGCCGATCACGGAAGCACCGTTGTCCACCAGCACCTTCATATAACCTGCAAAATCCGCAGGGGTCATGCTGTAAACTGCATTTCCAAGATCATCGATCTGGGGCATTCCCGCATTGGGTTTGGCAATGACCGGAATGGAAACATTTTCTTTGATATTGCGGATAACCGATACCAGCTGGTCCGGGCCAACCGAGCAGTTGATGCCGACAGCGTCTGCACCTGCAGCTTCCAGGGACATGGCAGCCTCTATGGCATTTCCGCCGCTGAAGATACTTCCGTCTGCTTCTACAGTCACGGTACAGATGATAGGAAGCTCGCAGACACTCTGGCAGGCGTCTACAGCAGCCAGTGTCTCCTCGATATTGATCATGGTTTCCGCTACGATCAGGTCCACACCTGCATCACGGAGATAGCCGATCTGTTCCTGATAGACTTCGAAGGCTTTTTCGTAAGTCATGTCACCGGCCGGTGCCATCATCTTGCCTGTGGTGGTGATATCACCTGCTACGAAAACACCCTCCGGTGCGATCTCCTTTGAATAGCCTGCCAGGGTATGATTGATCTGTTCAATCTGATCCTCCAGTCCGTGCATAGTGAGGTTAATGCGGTTTCCTCCGAAGGTAGGTGCATAGATGATATGGCTTCCCGCCTCGATGTATGCCTTCTGCAGAGACTGGATCACATCCTTGTGCTCAAGCACCCAGCTCTCTGTGCAGACACCACGCGGCATGCCGGCCTTCATCAGGTTGGAGCCGGTAGCACCATCCAGCAGCAGGACATGATCTTCGGTCAGTTTCTGAAATTCCTGTTTTGTCATATGTTTATATCCTCCTTATGGCAGCCAATCACGGTTGGCAAAAAATAAGGCTCCTCCTGTAACCGCTGCACTCATTGCCGTGGGTTTATTTTAACACAGGGAATAAAAATAATCTATCCTGTTTCTGGGCCGGGGAATAAAAAATAATAAAAATTAGGCAAATTGTACATATTTAACGGCTTTTCTGTCGAATAAAGAACTTGCGTATTAGAAAATGGGATTGTATAATAACCTATAGACATGCCCAAAGGGCAAGACTGTCATCAGATAGAACAAAAAGGTAAAGGTGAAAAGGAATTATGATTAAAGTTAAACTGAGCAACTGGAAGTCTGATCACCAGATGGATGAGGCTTATAAAGCTCTGCGAACAAATATCCAGTTCTGCGGAGCAGATAAGAAAGTGATCGCACTTACCAGCTGTACTCCTAATGAGGGAAAGAGCAGTGTGGCATTTAATCTTGCTGCCTCTCTTGCTGAGAGCGGCAAATCAGTGCTTCTGATCGATGCCGATCTGCGTAAATCCGTTTTGATGGGACGTGTGACAGTAGACCAGGAGGTAATGGGACTTGCTCATTATCTTTCCAAGCAGGCCAAGCTTTCTGACGTGATCTGTGCCACTACACTTCCGAAGTTCCATATTATCTTCTCCGGTATCGTACCTCCGAACCCGGCAGAGCTTCTCGGAAACAGACTCTTCAAGGATATGATCCGCGTGGTAAGAGATGTTTATGATTACGTTATTGTAGATACACCGCCGCTTGGACTGATCATCGACAGTGCTATCATAGCAGATTCCTGCGACGGATCTGTAATCGTCGTTGAATCCGGTACCATCAGCTACCGTTTTGTACAGGAAGTAAGAGATCAGCTTGCCAAGAGCAACTGCCCGATCCTGGGAACCATCCTGAACAAGGTGGACTACAGCAAGGCCGGCAATTACGGTCACTATGGCAAGTATGGTAAATACGGCAAGTACGGTAAGTATGGTTCCTACGGAGATTATGGTGAGAGCAGCAGTAAATAAAAAAACATTGACAACAGAAATGAGTGGGTTATTTTAATGAAGGGACTTTATGATATTCATTGTCATATCCTCCCCGGGGTGGATGACGGTGCAAGAAACATGGAAGAATCACTCTGGATGCTCAATAAGGAGTATCAGGAGGGCGTACGTCATGTGATCCTGACACCACATTTCCGGTACGATATGTTTGAGCCGCATATGAACATTGTGACAAGACAGTTCATGCAGCTGCGTAGAGCAGCCATGAATATTGGTGATGAAGGCATGAGACTTTATCTGGGCTGTGAACTCCATTCCAGTATGGATATGGTGGAATGCCTTAAGAAGGGACGGCGGCTTACCCTTGCAGGTTCCAGATATGTGCTTGTGGAATTCAGCAACGGAGATGAGAAAAATTATATTGAAGAACGGGTCAGAAGTCTTCTGATGAATGGTTTTATCCCGATCATCGCTCATGTGGAACGTTATAAGGCTACCCGGAACGATATTGGATTTTTGACAGAGCTGAAGGATATGGGAGCACATATCCAGGTCAATGCAGATACCATCAGCGGTCAGGACGGATTCGGGGCAAAAACCTTTGCACGGAAAGTCATGAAGCATGGGCTTCTGGATTTTGTCGGTTCTGACGGACACCGTAAGACGGAGCGTATCCCGGAGATCGGCAAATGTGTCGCCAAAATGGAAAAAACAATGGGGAGCGAATATGTAAAGAAGATCTTTATCAAAAATCCCCGGAAAATCACAGGGTAATGGAGAAAAGAAATGGAAAATCAGACTGTTAACAACAACGACGAAGTAGAGATCGATCTTGGTGAGGTATTTCACCTGTTACTGAGCAAGCTGGGTGTTATCATTTTATCCGGTATTGTTTTCTGCCTGGCAGCTGTTATGGGAACCATGCTTCTGATCACACCGAAGTATGAATCCACAACCAAGATCGTGGTACTGTCCAAGCAGGACAGCAGCACACTGACCAATCAGGATATCCAGACAAGTACATCACTGACCAAGGACTATGCGGAGCTGATCAAGAGCCGTACAGTTACTGAGGGTGTGATCGCACAGCTGAAACTGGATATGACACATGAGGAGCTTCTTAAGAAGCTTTCCGTAGATACACCAACGGATACACGAGTAGTATCCATCACAGTTACAGATACCGATCCTTATACAGCGGCAGAGATCGCAAACGCAGTAAGAGATATTGCTTCCAAGCATATCCAGCAGGTTATGGATATCAAGGCAGTAAATGTGGTAGAGACAGCAAACATCCCGGATGAGCCATCAAGCCCAAGCGTACCGAAAAACGGTGTGATCGGCGGACTTCTGGGTATCCTTCTGGCAGCAGCTGTTGTGATCATCGTATATCTGACAAACGATACTGTAAAGACACCGGAAGACGTAGAGAAATATCTTGGATTAAGCGTACTTGGTACAATCCCATACTCTTCCAAAATGGGCAAGAAATCCAAAAAGAAAAAGAAACGTCACGCATAAAAATAACAACAACGGATCAAAGTGTTGGGAAAGGCCGGGAGCAGCAAAAATATGAAGAAATTTTTTGTGTTTTTATTAGTGGTCATCTGCCTTGGTATGGGAGCCGGTGTAGTATACATGAAGAGCTCCGAGGATAATGAAGGACCGAAGATCACATTTGAAGAGGGAAAAGATACGAATTATACATCCGATATGACAGAAGAGGATCTTCTGAAGGATGTAAAGGCACAGGATGACAGAGATGGAGATGTTACAGAGTCTCTTACTGTAGAAACCATATATCCGAAGAATGACGGAAAACAGGTTTCTGTTATCTTTGTTGCAAAGGACAAAAACAACAATGTAACAAAAAAAGAATTTACCATGGAAGCTCAGGACGGCAGTGCCGAAAATCCGCAGCTGGGACTGATCGATAATGACGGTCTCACAGAGGATGGAGATTCCACAGACACCACAGAGCCTGCAGAAGAGACAGATATGCAGGATGGGACAGAAGCAGACAGCACAGATGCTGAAAGCGGAGATTCCGCAGAAGGAGAACTGACTCCGGAGGAACAGGCGCAGAAGACACAGGAAGACAAGATTGAGCAGCTTTCTCCGCAGGATCCGAAGATGTATCTGACTACCTATTACGTAGAGGTACCGGTAGGAACTACGCTGGATAAATTAAGCTATGTAAAGGATATCCAGGATGATACAGAGTCAACCAGTGATCTTTTCAAAAGGATCCAGATCACCGGTGATGTAAATACAGCTGCACCGGGAACTTACGAGCTTACATATTATGTAGTCGACAACAGTGGAAACAGCTCCAACGGAGCCGTACTTACCATTGTCGTGAAATAAATATCATCCCCTCTCTAGGTGCCTGAGATACCGGAGAGGGGATAAAAGCAACAAAAAATGTAAGCGAGGGAAGGCGTAGAAAAGAATATGTATCAAAAAGAAAACAGCAGCTGGGTAAAACATGCAGATTTTGCGATTTGCGATATGTTGTGTCTGCAGCTTGCGTTTGTACTTGCATACTGGATCCGAAACGGGATCGGTCAGCCATACGAGACAGAGCTGTATCGAAATGTGGCAGTGGTGATGTTTCTTATCCAGCTGATGGTCACATTTTTTAATGAAAGCTTCAGCGGAGTTCTGCGAAGAGGAATGCTGGTGGAACTGAAGAAAACCTTTGAACAGTGTACACTGGTCTGCCTTCTGGTCCTGGCATATATGTTTCTTTTAAGAATTGGAAACAATTATTCCAGAATGATCCTGCTGATCACCTATGTGCTTTATACCTGCTTCAGCTACTGCGGCAGACAGGCACTGAAGAAATTCCTGAAGGATCACAGATACGAAGAAAGCGAGAAGCGATCCCTGCTGATCGTTACAGTCAGTGAAAATGCAGACAATGTGGTGGAAACCATCCGCAAGAATAATTACGGAACCTATCATCTGGCAGGAATCGTCTTTATGGATTGTGACAAGAAGGGTGCATCCGTCTGTGGAGTACCGGTAGTAGCCGGGAGTGAGGATATGATCTCCTATATCCATAAGAACTGGATCGATGAAGTATTTTTTGCAGTGCCTAAGGAAATCCCGATCCCGGAGCAGATGATCAAGGATTGCTCTGCAATGGGAGTTGTCATCCATATGAGACTGGCAACTATGAAATCTCTTGGCAAGAACCAGGTGGTGGAGGAGCTTGGCGGATACACTGTGCTTTCCAGCAGTATCCACATTGTGACACCGCGCCAGATGTTTGTGAAACGAGCTATGGATATCGCAGGCGGTCTGGTAGGTTGTCTTTTTACAGGAATCGCAGCGATCTTTCTGGTTCCGGCCATCAAGATCAAATCTCCGGGTCCTGCATTTTTCTCACAGGTCCGCATGGGAAAGAACGGTCGTCCGTTCAAGATCTATAAATTCCGCTCCATGTATATGGATGCAGAAGAACGCAAAAAAGAACTGATGAAACAGAATAACATAAAAGATGGAATGATGTTCAAAATGGATGATGATCCACGAATCATCAAAGGAGTAGGACATTTTATCCGAAAGACATCCCTGGATGAATTTCCACAGTTCTGGAATATTCTGAAAGGAGATATGAGTCTTGTAGGAACCAGACCGCCGACAATGGATGAGTGGGAGAAGTATGAGCTTCACCATCGCAAACGTCTGGCCATCAAGCCGGGACTTACCGGTATGTGGCAGGTAAGCGGTCGAAGTGATATTACGGATTTCGAGGAAGTCGTAGAGCTTGACACAAAGTACATTGCCGAATGGTGTCTGAAGCTGGATATAGAGATCCTGGTTAAGACAGTTATGGTCGTTTTCCGCGGAAGCGGCGCCAAATGATCCATACATATTGAGATTTGAATATAATGACCCGGGCTGCGGAGACGCAGTTCGGGGATAAAAATAAATTAGATAAGTTATAAATATAAAAGAGGAAGTAAAAAAATGCAGATTTTATTGATCATGCTGATCGTAGTACTTCTTGCGTTCTCGGTCCTGCTTCTGGCACTGGCAAAACAAAGTCCCAGGGAAAAGCAGACAGAAGACAAAGAGCAGGAAGAATACATCAGGGATTATGCAGAAACAGTAAGACAGACCGGAGGAAGTATGAAGAAGTTAGAACATTGGAAAGTAATTGCGATATATCTGATCATCTATGACATGATAGCTGTTAATTTTTCTTATTTTATGGCGCTGCTGGTGAGATTCGATTTTCGGTATTCCTCGATTCCCACAGACTATTTTGCCGCATGGAGGAGTTTTGCACCAATCTATACCATTATCACCCTGGCAGTGTTCGGATGCATGCATCTGTATAACAGTGTATGGCGTTTCGCAAGCTTCCATGAGCTGATCAAGATCACGGTAGCAACTGTGATCACTGGCGTTCTGCATATTGTGGGTATCACGATCTTCTGGGAACGGATGCCGGCTTCCTATTATCTGATCGGTATCATGCTGCAGTTTTTCCTGACTGTAGGCGTACGTTTCTCCTATCGTTTTGTACTTCTTGAGCGGAACCGCAGAGAAAAGAGCGAGCGTGAGGAGCGGAGCAAAAACGTGATGATCATCGGTGCAGGAGAAGCGGGCAGGACCATTGTCCGGGAGCTTCAGAATGCAAAGGAAACCAATTCCAGAGTACGCTGCCTGATCGATGACAATCCGAATAAATGGGGAAGATACATGGAAGGCGTTCCGGTGGTAGGCGGAAGAGACGATATTTTTCTCAATGTGGACAAGTATCATATCAATCAGATCCTTCTTGCGATCCCGACGGCAACACCGCATCAGAAGCGGGATATCCTGAACATCTGCAAGGAAACCGGCTGCGAGCTGAAGCAGCTTCCTGGTGTATATCAGCTTGTAAACGGAGAAGTATCCCTGAGCAAGATGAAAAAAGTAGCAGTGGAGGATCTTCTTGGACGAGACACCATCAAAGTCAACATGTCAGAGATCTTTCAGTATCTGAAGGGCAAAAGGATCCTGGTAACAGGAGGCGGCGGTTCTATCGGAAGCGAGCTCTGCCGTCAGATCGCAGGTCATGAGCCGGAGCTTCTGGTGATCTTCGATATTTATGAAAATAACGCATATGACATTGAGCAGGAACTGAAGGCCAGTTATCCGAACCTGAACCTGAAGGTACTGATCGGCTCCGTCCGCGACAGCAAAAGGATCAACTGGGTATTTGAAACCTACAAGCCGGAGATCGTATATCATGCAGCCGCACATAAGCACGTACCGCTGATGGAGAACAGCCCCTGTGAGGCGATCAAGAACAATGTGGTAGGAACCTATAAGACTGCATATGCGGCAATGATGAACGGCTGCCAGCGATTTGTGCTGATCAGTACCGACAAGGCCGTAAACCCGACCAACATCATGGGCGCAAGCAAACGACTCTGCGAAATGGTAGTCCAGAGCATGAACATGGTCAGCCACAACGGACACACCGACTGGCTGCCACGACTTGGCGGACACAGAAAGGATACCCTGGATGCACTTCACGACAACGAAGGTCAGGCATATGTAAGTGCAAACCATACATCGAAAACAGGAACCGGCACAGAATTCGTAGCTGTACGATTCGGAAACGTTCTCGGCAGCAACGGAAGTGTGATCCCGCTGTTCAAGCGCCAGATCGAAAAAGGCGGCCCTGTCACCGTCACACATCCGGACATCATCCGCTACTTTATGACTATCCCGGAGGCCGTAAGCCTTGTCCTCCAGGCAGGAACCTACGCCAAAGGCGGCGAGATCTTCGTCCTGGACATGGGAGCCCCGGTAAAGATCGACACCCTTGCCCGAAACCTGATCAAGCTTTCCGGCTACACACCGGATGTAGACATCAAAGTCACCTACACCGGTCTCCGCCCAGGCGAAAAGCTTTACGAAGAAAAGCTGATGGCCGAAGAAGGCATGGAGAAAACTCCAAACGATCTCATCCACATCGGTAAACCCATCGAAATGGACGTACAGGAATTCTTCAAACAGCTGGAAGTCCTGGCAGCATACGGCTACGCCAACAGCGAAAAGATCCGGGACATCGTAGCCGCGATCGTACCGACCTATCACTCTGCGGATTCCGACCTGAAGCTGCATAAGAAGGTGTATGAGGAGCTGATGAGTGAGGCGGCTGTGGCTGCGGAGAAGAATTGATAACTGGTCAATAATTTACATATATACGAAAACGAAGGAGTGTTGAAATAATGAAAATCCCATTTTCACCGCCAGATATTACAGAGGCAGAAATCGAACAGGTAGCAGAAGCTTTAAGATCCGGATGGATCACAACAGGACCGAAAACAAAAGAACTGGAAAGAGAAGTTGCGGATTTATGCGGCACCAATAGAGCTGTATGCCTGAATTCGCAGACTGCATGTGCGGAAATGACACTTCGTCTTCTGGGAATCCACGAAGGCGATGAAGTGATCACTTGCGCTTATACCTATACCGCAAGTGCATCGGTGGTGTGTCATGTCGGGGCAAAGCTGGTTCTTATTGATACACAGGAAGATTCTCTGGAAATGGATTATGACAAACTGGCAGAAGCTATTACAGAAAAAACAAAAGTGATCATTCCGGTGGATCTTGGCGGAGTGCCATGCGACTATGACAGGATCTTCTCTATCGTAGAAGAGAAAAAGAAGCTTTTCCATCCAGCCAATAAGCTTCAGGAAGCAATCGGAAGAGTTATCGTAATGGCAGATGCAGCCCATGCATTTGGTGCGACCTGGCATGGAAAACCAGTGGGCAGCATTGCGGATTTTTCAAACTTCAGCTTCCATGCAGTGAAAAATTTTACAACAGCAGAAGGCGGCGCTGTGGCATGGAGAGATATCGAAGGAATTGATAATGAAGAAATCTATCATCAGTATCAGCTGTTATCACTTCATGGTCAGTCAAAGGATGCCCTTGCCAAAACACAGCTTGGCGCCTGGGAGTATGACATCATCGGACCTTGGTTTAAATGCAATATGACCGATGTAGTTGCCGGAATCGGACTGGCGCAGATGAAACGATATAAAGATTTGCTTGCAAGAAGAAAAGAAATCATCAGCAGATATGATGCTGCATTTAAACCACTTGGCATCGAAGTACTGGATCATTACAACGAAGAGCATCAGTCCTCCGGACACCTGTACATCACCAGAATTCCGGGAATCACTCTGGAGCAGAGACACGAGATCATCGTCAAAATGGCAGAAAAAGGTGTTGCCTGCAACGTACATTACAAACCACTGCCAATGATGACTGCTTATAAAAATATGGGATTTGATATCAAGGATTACCCGAATGCTTATAAGCGATTTGAAAATGAGATCACATTGCCGCTGCATACGAAGTTGACGGATGAGGAAGTGGAGTATGTGATTGAGATGTTTTTGGGGATTGTGAAGGAATATATTAAATGAAAAAAATCATGATTTTGGGAGCAAGTATATTACAGCTTCCAGCGATAAAAAAGGCAAAGGAAATGGGGCTGGAAGTTGTAGTTGTCGATATGAATCCCGACGCAGTAGGCTTTCAGACAGAAGGAATCGAAAAAGAAATCATAAGCACGATTGATATACCTGAGATAGTGAAAGCTGCAAAAAGACATTCTATTGATGGAATCATGACACTTGCTACAGATATGCCAATGAGAGCAGTGGCAGCAGTGGCAAGGGAAATGAATTTGATTGGAATTAGTGCAGATACAGCTGTGAAAGCAACAAATAAAGCGGAAATGCGGAAGGCACTGAAAAAAGCAGGTGTTCCGATTCCTGTATTTTACAAAGTATCTACTAAAGAAGAATATTTGGAAGCAGTAGGAAAAATAAAAGAAGCAGGTTATCGATGTATTATAAAACCGGCAGATAATTCGGGAAGCCGGGGAATCAATCTGCTTAAAGATTATGACAGTGAAACTGTGGAAAAGGCTTATAACTACAGTAAGGAATCTTCAAGGTCCGGAGATCTCATGGTTGAAGAGTATATGGAAGGGCCAGAGGTAAGTGTAGAAACTTTAAGTGTCAACGGCGTATGCCATGTTATTCAGATTACAGATAAGCTGACAACAGATGCACCATATTTTGTAGAAATGGGACATTCACAGCCATCAGGTCATACAGAAGAAATAAAAAAGCAGATAGCGGAGGTGGCTATTGCAGCGAATCACGCAATTGGTATTTCAAATGGACCATCCCATACAGAAATCAAAATAACGAAGGATGGACCTAAAGTTGTAGAGCTTGGAGCACGGCTGGGAGGAGATAATATTACGACTTATCTTACGCCTCTTTCCACAGGTGTAGATATGGTTGAAAGTTGTATACGAATTGCACTTGGTGAAACTGCAGACTTAGAGCCTAAATTTCATAAAGCATCTGCTATAAGATATTTTAGAGTTGAGCAAGGTTTCATCAGAGATATCAGGGGACTTGAAGAAGCCAGAAAGATTCCAGGTGTAAAACAGATTTATGTTGTACATGGGATCGGGGAAAAAATGAATGGCATAAAGAGTAGTGGAGATCGTAGCGGCTTTGTAATCGCGCAGGCAGATACAGCTGAAAAGGCTGTAGAAATATGTGAAAAAGCGCTGGATTTAATAGAAATAGAAATGGAGTAAGGGAAGTATAAATTCATGTACGAAAGATACATAAAAAGAGGTTTGGATGTTATATTTGCAGTCATTGCACTGCCGATCGTATTAGTAGTCTGTATTATTTTTGGGACATTGATCTGGCTAGAGGACAGGGGAACGATTTTTTATCTGGCAAAGAGAAGGGGAAAAGACGGGACAATCTTTAATATGTATAAGCTTCGTTCCATGAAGGTAAATGCGCCAGATATTAGAAATAAGGATAATTCAACTTTTAACAGTGCAGATGATCCAAGAGTAACAAAAATCGGAAAGCTAATGAGAAAAATTTCAGTTGATGAGCTACCGCAGGTATTTAATATTCTGAAAGGAGACATGAGCTGGATCGGACCAAGGCCAGTAACAACAGACAGACCATTGTCTGAGTATGACCAGAAAAGAAAAGATCGTTTAAAAGTAAAACCAGGCATTACAGGGTATACACAGGCCTATTATCGAAATAATATTTCACAGGAAGACAAACTGGCTCTGGATGCAAAATATGCACAGAAAGTAACATTTCTGGGTGATCTGAAGATTTTCTTTAAAACAATTGAAACTGTAGTATGCAGAAAAAATGTTTATACAAATTAGAAGGGAGAAGAAAAAATGGGTGTTGAAGGAAAAAGACTTTTAGTATTAGGTGCTGGAAGAGGACAGATCGGACTGTATAAAGCAGCAAAAGAGATGGGAATCACAACAATTGCAGGAACCATGCCTGATAATAATCCTCCAGGAATTCCTCTGGCAGATGAAGTGTGCTTTATGAATATTGCAAATCCTGATGAGGTTGCTAAAAAAGCAGCGAATCTTAAATTGGGCGGAGTGGCTACTTGCTGTCTGGATACAGGAATTTCAGCTCTTGGAAAAACTTGTGATTCTTTGGGCTTAACAGGACTTCCGGAAAAAGCAGCAATTATGTGTAATGATAAATCCAAAATGAAAAAAGCTTTTATGGAATATGGTGTAAGTACAGCACAGTATTTTGAAATTTCCAATGAAGAGGAATTAGAAAACGCACTGAATAAGATTAAATTACCGGTGATCATTAAAGCAACGGATTTACAAGGAAGCAATGGAATTTACATAGCAAAAACAGAAAAAGATGCCTATGACGGATTTCATGCAGCAATGGGATTAACAAAAAGATCTTACTGTATTGTAGAAGAGTTCATAGAAGGATGGGAATTTGGTGCGCAGGCATTTGTATATAACAATGAGGTGCTTTTTGTTATGCCACATGGTGACGAAACTTATATGAGTCATACGGCAGTACCGGTAGGCCATTATGTTCCGCTTGACTGTGATGAAGATGTTTACAAACAGACAGAAATAGCAGTAAAAAGCGCAATCAAGGCATTGGGATTAAATAACTGTGCAGTAAATGTGGATCTGATTCTCCGGGATAATAAAGTCTACGTCATAGAGCTTACCGGACGTGTAGGCGCCAACTGTCTTCCAGAGCTGGTGGAGATAAACTTTGGAATCGAATATTACAAAATGATCGCAGCAATGGCTGTTGGAGAAAATCCGTTGGAGTATTGGAGAAAGAAAAATTCCAAAACAACGGCAGGACTGGCACGAATGATTCTTTCAACAGAAGAAAGTGGAACCCTAGAAGATATCAAATATACCGGAGAAATGGATGAAGATATTCTGGAAATAACATTCTTTAAAAAACCAGGAGATCAGATTCGAAAATTTGTATTTTCAGCAGATTGTATTGGCCAGATTATTGTAAAAGACTCTACATTGGATGAGTGTAGAGCAAAAATCAATAAAATCATGAGTAATATTGAAATAAAACTCAAATAGGAGAACTGCAGTATAGCTGGCTGTTTATAAAAATTATAAATGGCCAGCTGTATACGATTTTAAGAAAAGATAGAAGAGGAAGATTAATGAAAACGCTGTATTTGCTTACAAATTCCTTTCCTTATGGAGATTGGGAGCCTTATTTGGAAACAGAAATAAAATATTATGATAACTTTGATGAAGTATATATTTTTGCATTGCAGATCAGAAAAGAACACTTAAAAAGAAAAAGAACTGTTGGAAACAATGTGAAAGTAATTCCAATTATGAAAGCGTCAAATAAGACCTATTTATTATATAGTTTCAGGACTCTGACAGATATTAATTTATATAAAGAATTTGCACGCTTGGTGAAATCACGTAGATTATCTGTGCGAAATTTTGTAAACATGTTTGTTTATTTCAGTCGTTCTCATTATGAAGCAGATCTAATAGATAAAAAAATGAAAGGACATGTGAATAAAGAGTCAATATTTTATTCATATCGTTTTGAATATCAGCCATATGTGGCAATGTTATTAAAAAAGAAATGGGAATTGAACAGTAAGATTGTAAGCAGGGCACATCGGTATGATCTTTATGAAGAAGAACATAAAGGGAATTATATACCAATGAGAGAGGGAATTCTTTCAAAAATTGATAATATATATCCATGTTCAGATCATGGTACCGATTATCTGAGAAAAAGATTTCCTCAATATAAACAGAAAGTGCATACCAGATTCTTAGGAACAATAGATCATGGAGAAAAGGAGTATCTTTTCAATGATAAATGTTATGAAATTGTCAGCTGTTCTACAGTGACAAAGGTAAAAAGACTAGATTTATTGATAAATGCATTATCCCAAATTAAAGCTATCCCGATTAAGTGGACACATTATGGGGATGGAATTTTAATGGATGAAATAAAAAAAATGGCAAAAGACAAACTGAGAGACAATATTCAGTATGAATTTAAAGGAAATGTCAGTAACACAGAATTAATGAAACAATATCAGGATAAAAATTACTATGTATTCGTGAATGTAAGTTCATCAGAAGGGATTCCTGTATCAATTATGGAAGCAACATCTTTTGGAATTCCGTGCATCGCAACAGATGCAGGGGGAACGAAGGAGATAATTAGGGATAAAGAAAATGGGGTTCTTTTATCTCAGAATATAACAGCAAATGAATTGACTAAAAAAATAACAGATTTTTGCAAATTAGATTCATACCAATATAAAAAAAATAGAAATGATGCTAGATATTTTTGGAATAAAAAATTTAATGCAGACTACAACTATCAGAAATTTATAAATGAAATAAGCAATTGAGGTAAAAAAATGTTTTTAAGTGTAATTGTTCCATGCTATAACGTAGAAAAAGAAATCTTGCAGAGATGCATTTTAAGTGTATTAAATCAAGAATATATGAACTATGAGATACTCTTAATTGATGATGGAAGCGAAGAGTCGTTTCGAAGCGAAATAAGAGACATTGCTCGACTTGATGAACGAATAAAAGTTATAACACAAAGCAATTTAGGAGTATCCGCTGCAAGGAATGAAGGCATTAAACATTCTAAAGGAAAATACCTTACATTTGTAGATGCGGATGATGTATTAGTGCCATATTTTTTTTCAGAAGCGGTACATTTATGTGAAAAAGAAAATGTAGATTTTCTTATTGGAGGTAATACGTTATTAGATAATGAAGAATTCAATGAAGAAAAGCAAAAACAGATTCCTATAAATTATAGAATTATATCAGATATAGAAAAAGAAAGTTTTAAATGTAATTCAGTTGGAGAGTTAAAATATTTTGGAAATATGAAAGGATATTATGGACGAGGACCGTGGACAAGATTGATAAAAAGAGAGATAGCTGAAAATACTTTATTTAATACTGAGTTAAAAATGGGAGAAGACATAGTATGGAATCTCCAACTGTTAGATAAGTGTAAAAAAACAATGCTTGTAGAAAGAATATGGTATTTATATTATGTGAATAACAATTCAGCAAATCATAAGTACAATTCCAAAATGCTTTATAATATAGAAAAAGAGCTGCCTTGTATTAGAAAACAAATAAATTTTGAAAGTGAACCAATGAAATCTGCATTTAGTATTCATATTCTGGATGAACTAAAAAAAATTTACGATTGTTATATTGGAAATACACAGTGTGATTTGAGTAGAAAAGAAAAAAAGATAATCAAGAAAAAATTATATTCGGAGAAACCCTGGATATTCGCAGGCAATAGAGAAAATAGAAAATATATGAGTAATAGAAATAAAATGAAGAGTATTTTATATCAATATAGAATTTATTTTGGAATTATACATATTAAACAAATATGTGAATTATATAAAAGGAAAGGAAAATAAAGATGGCTTCAAAAACAGGCAACAAAGTATATTATAATATAATACTATTGATTATATTTTCTATTATATCTGTTATTGTTTTTGGAATAGGAAATACAAATGGAATATTAGCATTAAATGCGGTTATTTTTATTTGCTTTTTTTATCTTACTGTAAAAAATATAGATGAAAATATATTTATGTTTTCATTTCTTGTATGCTTTTTTACATTTTTATTATGTGGACAGATATTGAATCGTTTTATGAAAGTTTATTATTATAATTTTCCAGATGTAATAGAGAAACATGTGGATGTATGTATTTTTATTAGTCTTGTAGGACTATGTATAGGATATTTTGGCGTAACAAGAAAAAGAATTAAAATAAAAAATAATATACCTAAAATTGAATATAAAAATAAAAAAGGTTATATGAATAATATAATCCAAATCAGCAAAGGAATGTATTATGGCTGTTATGTGTTTTGGATATTAACAGTTATAGATGTTGTTTTATATGTAAGACATTATGGTTATACATCGTATTACATTTCATATTCAAGTAGAATACCATGGTATGTACGACAGATTGGATATTTTGCGCCGACAGCATTTTATATATTTTTGTCAACATTACCAGAAAAAAAGGATGCTAAAGTTCCAATAATGTTATATATTTTATATGCATTTTTATCTTTAGGAACGGGACGAAGAGTAAATTTTATTACAAGTTTACTTATAATTTTTGCATATGCAATGTGTAGAAATAAAATAAAACCAGGTGAAAAACCGTGGATTGGAAAAAAAGGTATTTGGGCAATATGTTTATGTGTTCCAATACTTATGGGAGCAATGTATTTATTTGAATATATTAGATCTAATAATTATGTAGGGCATGCAAATGATTATTCTCCTATTGTAGGCTTTTTTGTAAGACAAGGTACATCTGTAAATGCAGTAAAGTATGCTGAGTTATATAAAAATAATTTAGATTCTGAAGCACACTATTCTTTATATAATATATTGAGATGGCTACAAAATAGTCCATTTAATAGCTTATTTAATTTGAATTTAGATTTTTCTTTTGGAAATCAATCATTAAGTACTGCTTTACATGGAACATATTTAGCGGATTTTGTTTCCTACTATGCAAATTCATATGGGTATGCAGTTGGTACTGGATACGGTTCATGTTACTTTGAAGAACTGTATATTGATTATGGATATATAGGTGTATTTATAGGAAATATTATTTACGGCTTGACTTTTAGATTATTATCCAAAATTATATCTGATGGCAAAAATGTTTGGAAGATAGCAGTTGGTCTTTTTATGTTAAATTCTTTATTTCAGGCACCGCGATCAACATTTGATGCATTTGTTGGAAGATTGTTATATCCAGAATTTTGGGCTCCGATAATAATAATTTGGGGATTAGCTTATTTGACTTCCAAATCGAAGCATAAAATTGTAATTTAAAATTAAGAGGAATAGTTAGAAATATGAAAAAAAAGTCACTTGGTCTAAATGCATTATTAAATGGTATAAGAACAGTTTTGAATACATTATTTCCATTAATTACGTTTCCATATATTTCCAGAGTTCTTTCTGTTGAAAATGTAGGGAAATATAATTTTGCATTATCAGTTATTCAATATTTTTTACTGATTGCCGCATTGGGGATATCGACATATGCAGTTAGAGAAGGAACAAAATTTCGGGATGATAAAAAAAAGTTCAGTATATTTGCTAATGAAATATTTACAATTAATATTATATCAACAATAATAGCTTATATTTTATTAGTGTTTACAGTTGCAGCTGTTCCTAAATTTAAAGATTATGCGGTGATAATTGCTGTGTTTAGTATTGAAATTCTTTTTACAACGATCGGAACAGAATGGATTTACTCTATATATGAGGAATACGCGTACATAACGATTCGAAGTATTATATTTAAAGTAATTTCAATTATCTTGCTGTTTTTGCTTGTTAAAAAACCTGATGACTATATTGTATATGCAGGAATAACAGTATTTGCAAATGCAGGATCTAATATATTGAATTTTATTCATGCTAAAAAGTATTGTTCGTTAAAATTTGATATAGGTTTGGCATTAAAGAGACATCTGAAACCTATTATGATTATTTTTGCATCTACAGTTGCAACAACTATTTATATTAATTCCGATACGACCATGTTAGGATTTATGGGAACAGATTTCGAAGTAGGCATATATTCTGTTTCCTCAAAAATATATAGGATCGTAAAACAGATGTTGGCGGCTATTTTGATTGTTACAATTCCGCGGTTATCATTGTTAATGGGACAAAAAAGGATAGAAGAATATAAAAATATTTTAACTCAGATTTTTAATGTCCTGGTTATGTTGGTGTTTCCATCGGTTACCGGATTGATATTATTAAGCAAAGAAGTCGTATTATTGATTTCTGGAAAAGAATATATAAAAGCTACAGGTTCATTGAAATTATTAAGTATAGCGCTTATATTTTGTATTTTTGGATGGATATATAATCAGTGTGTATTAATTCCGGCGCGTAAGGAAAAAATCGTGCTTATAGCAACTTTGGTTAGTGCATTAGCAAATATTGCAATAAATTTTGTTTGTATTCCATTTTGGAGAGAAAATGCAGTGGCTTTTTCAACTATAGTTGCAGAAGCTATAATGATGCTTGTTTGTGTTTATGTTGGACGGAAAATTGTTCGACTTAATGCAGGCGTAGCATATAATATTTGTACGGTTTGTGCCGGATGCATTGGTATATGGATGAGCTGTAAATTTGTAAAACATTTTTCTCTTTCAAGTATTGCAACATTAGTATTATCTATATTATTATCGTGTATTGTATATGGAATGTGTCTTATATTGATGAGAAATAAAGTTATATGGGCATTTTTTAAGAAAAAAAATAAAAGTGAATTACATTAGAATAGAGTATGAAAATGCTCAGGAAGCAAGGTACTTCCTGAGCATTTTCTCAAATCATCATTTCTCCCGCAATTTCAGAACATCCTCAAGTGGCAGCCCTGAAAATCTGCTGATATCCTCGGGTGAGAACCTGGGATCCTCTAGCATGCGCTGTGCAGTAAGTAAAGCATGTTCCTGAAGACCTTGGGATAGACCCTGGGCGCGACCTTGGGATAGGCCTTCGGCGCGTGCATCATCGCACATTTCCTGAACAGCCTGATACATATTAACACTCCCTTCTGTTTCTGTGAAACGTAAATTGATACCGGTTATGGAGTCAATGACCCGGGCTGCCTTGAGCTCGAGTGACTGGAAGCCGGAGTTCTTTGATGTGAGCTCCTGAAGCTTTCGTTTATCTTTGGAGTATTTGATGAAGAGCATGACTTCTTTGAGATTGCTCTGGAGTTTATCAAGTTTTTCATCCTTTATCTCGGCAGGTGAGAAGAGATTGATCCGGTAATCCGGGACCAGAGAAAGAATCTCGGGGTCCCGGACAGAGAGCATTTCGTGGAGGCTTCTGGGAGCGTTCTAGGTATCGGAGCCGAAGTATACGACTACGGTGATGACCGGAATCAGCCGGTCATCTTTGTAGAAGCCGGTGAGATATTTTCCGGATGTGGAGGAACATTGTTTTGCTTCTCTGTGGGTTGTCAGCCATGTAATCTTTGGTGATGGTATCCTTTGTACCCATAGGTTTCACCACCTTCGATCTTGCTATGTGATCAGAGTTATTTTATCATCTGATCCATTTTCAGGGTAACATAGTTTGTTGCTTTCCCTTTTGGAAAGAGGATTTTGTGAAAAAGCTTCAGAGCTGCGCAGGTAAAGCGGATATGTTTGTCGAACGGAGTCGAAATAAATCAATAGACAAAAAGAGCGTATTGTGCTACTCTGAAAGCACGAATCACGTGGCAATTGGCATATTTGTATGTGATTTTTCGCATTGAAAGGGAGTGGAACGCGGAATATGAAGAGACCGAAGCTACCGGTGGGAATTGAGAATTTTCAGGAAATTCGTCAGGCGGATTTTTATTATGTAGATAAGACCAGGCTTATCGAACAACTGGTCGATCAGTGGGGGAAAGTAAATCTTTTTACAAGACCTCGGCGTTTTGGGAAAACATTGAATATGAGTATGCTTCGTTGTTTCTTCGAGATCGGGGCAGATGAAGCGCTGTTTGAAGGTCTTTATATTTCCCGGAAACAAGAACTGTGTGAACAGTATATGGGGAAATTTCCGGTAGTGTTTTTATCACTGAAGAATGTTGATGGACTTACCTTTGAGAATGCACGCTATCAGCTGACAGAACTGGTAGGCAGAGAGGCCAGTCGTTTTCTGTTTTTATTGGAGAGTGACAGACTGACAGAAACGGATAAAGATATATATCGTACATTGATCTCTGTGGAGAATGGCCGATATTCTATGGATGAAAATATTCTTTCTTCTGCGTTGCAGATATTGTCTCAGCTGTTGCATAAGCATTATGGGCAGAAGACGATCATTCTTATAGATGAATATGATGTTCCTCTGGATAAGGCTTTTCAGCATGGATATTATAAAGAAATGGTGCTCATGATACGCGGTGTGTTCGGACAGGCACTTAAGACTAACGATTCTCTGTATTTTGCAGTATTAACAGGGTGTCTTCGCGTGTCTAAAGAGAGTATTTTTACAGGACTTAATAACTTCAAAGTGCTTTCGATCACGGATCATCGATTTGATGAGCATTTTGGTTTCACAGATGATGAGGTCTTCAGATTGCTTACAGCATATGGCATGGAGGATCATCTTTCCGAAACAAAGGAATGGTATGATGGATATCATTTTGGAAATACGGATGTGTACTGCCCATGGGATGTGATCAATCATGTAGATTGTCTGCGTGGGAATCCGGATGCGGAGCCGCTGTCTTACTGGATCAATACCAGTGGGAATGAACTGGTAAGGAGATTTATTGACAGGGCAGATAAGACTACAAGAGATGAGATAGAGCGTCTGATCGCAGGTGAGTCTATTGAGAAAACGGTCCGTATGGAGTTGACCTATGATGAAATCGATAACAGTCTGGATAATCTCTGGAGTGTATTATTTACTACAGGATATCTTACACAGGCAGGGAAGACCGAACGGGGAGTGTATCGTCTGACCATTCCGAACAGGGAGATAAGAGAAGTTTATGTGCTTCAGATAAAGGAATGGTTTGACCGCGCAGTGCTGAAAGAGGCGGAGCCGACGAAAAATCTGCTGAAAGCAATAAATGAAGGGAATGCAGGTGAGATTGAGGAACGCCTTACAAAGATTCTGGGAAATACGATTAGTATTTTTGATACAAAAGGACGAAATGAAGAAAAAGAAATTTTTTATCATGGACTTTTGTTGGGGCTTTTGCGTAGTGATCCAAACTGGCTTGTTCAGTCTAATGCGGAATCTGGAGATGGTTTTGTAGATATTCTGGCAGAACCGGAAGATCCGGATGCCGGGATCGTTATCGAGTTGAAATATTCTCAGACTTTTTCAGGATTGCAAAATGCATGTGAAAGAGCGCTGGCACAGATCAGAGAAAAGCGGTACGATGAACGGTTACGTAATGAAGGAAGAAATAATATTCTGGCGTATGGAGTTGCTTTTTGTAAGAAGCGATGTAAAGTGGCTGTTCAGAGGCTGTAAATCTGCTGGAAATATAGATAATATTATTGATGTTCATACAGAAAGATAAGAACAATTCTGATCGATCTGTATGACACATCAATATATAAGATAAGTTATAAATATTAACACACAAAGGAGAGCTAGAAATGGGAAAATATTTTGGTACAGATGGCTTCCGTGGAGAAGCGGGTGTTTCGTTAACTGCAGATCATGCTTTCAAGATCGGGCGTTTTCTGGGATGGTATTATAATGAGCTGCGCAGAAGAGCGGGGGAGACGGCTGCGGCCAGGATCGTGATCGGCAAGGATACCCGACGTTCCAGCTATATGTTTGAGTATTCGCTGGTTGGCGGACTGGTGGCGTCCGGAGCAGATGCTTATCTTCTCCACGTGACAACAACACCGTCTGTGGCTTATGTTGCCCGTACCGATGGCTTTGACTGCGGTATTATGATCTCTGCCAGCCATAATCCTTATTATGATAACGGGATCAAGCTGATCAACGGCCAGGGTGAGAAGATGGAAGAGGAGATCATCGCTCTGGTGGAGGATTATCTGGATGACCGTCTTCAGCTGTTCGGAGAGAAATGGCATGAGATTCCTTTTACAAAGGGCGGTGAGATCGGCAGGACGGTGGATTATTCGGCAGGCCGGAACCGTTACATAGGATATCTGATCTCCCTGGGAGTATATTCCTTTAAGGGAATGCGGATTGGTCTGGACTGTGCCAACGGAAGTGCATGGAATATCGCAAAGGCGGTTTTTGATGCGCTGGGAGCGAAGACTTATGTGATCAATGCTGAGCCGGATGGTACCAATATCAATAACAATGCCGGTTCCACCCATATCGAGGGTCTCCAGAAGCTTGTAGTGGAGAAGGGGCTGGATGTTGGCTTTGCCTACGACGGAGATGCGGACCGTTGTCTCTGTGTGGATGAGAAGGGAAATGTGGTCAGCGGGGATGCGATCCTTTATGTGTACGGTCGTTACATGAAGGAGCGCGGAAAGCTTCTCACCAATACGGTTGTAACTACGGTAATGTCCAATTTTGGCCTTTACAAGGCTTTTGATGCTCTTGATATCGATTATGCGAAGACAGCAGTAGGGGATAAATATGTTTATGAATATATGATGCAGAATGGCTGCCGTATTGGTGGTGAGCAGTCCGGGCACATTATTTTTTCCAAGTATGCATCTACCGGGGATGGCATCCTTACAAGTCTGAAGATGATGGAAGTTATAATGGCAAGGAAGAAAAAGCTCAGTGAGCTTACTGCTGATCTGGCAATCTATCCCCAGGTTCTTGAGAACGTGCGTGTCCATGACAAGGCAGCAGCGCAGGCAGATGTGGATGTGCAGGCGGCAGTAGAGAGTGTGGCTGAGGCGCTTGGAGACACCGGAAGGATCCTGGTGAGAGAATCCGGCACAGAACCTCTGCTTCGTGTTATGGTTGAGGCAGAGAGTGAGGAGCTTTGCAGAAAATATGTGGACCAGGTGGTTGAGATCGTCCGTAAGAAAGGGCATGTGGCAGAGTGATGTCCTGGATGCAGACCGCAGGTGTCTGAAGAACGGAGCAGTCAGAAGAATATAAAAATGCAATAAGAGGAGAAAAAAATCATGTGTGGAATTGTAGGTTTTACAGGCAGGCATCAGGCAGCACCCATCCTTCTGGACGGGCTTTCCAAACTGGAATACAGAGGATATGATTCCGCCGGCATCGCAGTGCGTGATGGGGAAAAGGATATCGAGATCATTAAGGCGAAGGGCCGTCTGAAGGTCCTTCTGGAGAAAACAAACGCAGGTGAATCTGTTCCGGGTATGTGCGGAATCGGTCATACCCGCTGGGCAACTCACGGAGAACCATCAGAGGTCAATGCCCATCCTCATGTCAGTGATAACGGAAATGTGGCAGCTGTGCATAACGGCATTATCGAGAATTACCAGGAGCTGAAGGAGAAGCTTCTCCGCAGGGGATATTCTTTTTATTCTTCCACAGATACGGAGGTTGCTGTGAAGCTGGTGGATTATTATTACCAGAAATACGGCGGATCTCCGGTTGAGGCAGTGCGTCATGCCATGGTGCGTATCCGTGGTTCCTATGCGCTGGCAATGATGTTCCGTGATTATCCGGAAGAGATCTTTGTAGCGAGAAAAGACAGCCCTATGATCCTGGGTGTGGAGAATGGAGAATCCTATATCGCATCGGATGTTCCTGCGATCCTGAAGTATACAAGAAATGTTTATTATATCGGAAATCTGGAGCTGGCATGTGTAAAACCGGGTGAGATCACTTTTTACAATCTGGATGGTGAGGAGATCGAGAAGGAGCCTAAGATCATTGAGTGGGATGCAGAGGCAGCGGAGAAAGCCGGTTTTGAGCATTTCATGATGAAGGAGATCCATGAGCAGCCGAAAGCAGTTGCAGATACACTGAACTCCGTTATCCGGGAGGGCAAGCTGGATCTGACGGAGATTGGTCTGGATGATGAGAGGATCCGCAGCATCAGCCAGGTTTATATCGTGGCCTGCGGCTCTGCTTACCATGTGGGAATGGCTGCACAGTATGTGATCGAGGATCTTGCAGGTCTTCCGGTGCGTGTGGAGCTTGCTTCGGAGTTCCGTTACCGGAAGCCGCTTCTGGATCCTGACGGCCTGGCAGTGATCATCAGTCAGTCCGGTGAGACTGCGGACAGTCTGGCTGCGCTTCGGGAATGTAAGGAGAAGGGGATCCGCACGATGGCTATTGTCAATGTGGTCGGCTCTTCCATTGCAAGAGAGGCGGATCATGTATTCTACACACTTGCAGGACCGGAGATCTCGGTTGCTACCACCAAGGCGTACAGTACACAGCTGATCGCTTCCTATGTGCTGGCATTGCAGATGGCACTGGTTCGCGGAAAGATCTCAGAGGAGCAGTGTGAGTCCTACATTAAGGAACTGAAGACACTTCCGGACAAGATCGGCAGGATCATCGAGGATAAGGAAAGGCTTCAGTGGTTTGCCTCCAAGCAGGCCAATGCAAAGGATATCTTTTTTATCGGAAGAGGGATCGATTATGCCATCAGCCTTGAGGGCAGCCTTAAGATGAAGGAGATCAGCTACATCCATTCTGAGGCGTATGCGGCTGGCGAGCTGAAGCATGGCACCATTTCCCTGATCGAGGACGGCACCCTTGTGATCGGTGTCCTGACACAGCCGGAGCTTTATGAGAAAACAGTCAGCAACATGGTGGAGTGCAGAAGCCGTGGGGCGTATTTGATGGGGCTTACTACGTTTGGAAACTATAATATCGAGGATACTGCAGATTTTACGGTTTATATCCCGAAAACAGACCCGCATTTTGCAACTTCTCTGGCAGTGATCCCGCTGCAGCTTCTGGGTTACTATGTCAGTGTAAATAAAGGTCTGGATGTGGATAAGCCGAGAAATCTTGCCAAGAGTGTTACCGTGGAATAAGGAGATCCATTTCACAGAAGGAACATTTTAGCGGCAGTTCCGTGACATCGTGAGAGCATAAAAGGATCATGATATCACGGAACTGTTTTTGCATTTGGCGATTTACGATATTTCTTGCTTTTATCAGTAAAAAAGCGTAAAATGATTAGGATATTTGAATCTGTACAGAGAGTGTCCATATGTAATATTCTCTGTACCATCAAAAATGGAGGATTGCATATGAGAAAAATGGGGAAACATATCCCAGGGCTGATCGTGACGCTTGTGGTTCTGATCACAGCAATCGTATTTGCGGTCATGCTTCTGAATATGAAGGTGATCCCGACGAAGTTCATTGCAGTGATCGGACTGGTAATGCTGGTCCTGATCGTGATCGTCGGGGCGCTTGTATGGAGTACGGATGGTAAGATAAGATTTGTAGTGGGAGTGATCCTGGCAGCAGTTTTTGCAGCAGTATTCATTCTCGGAAGTATGTATGTTTATAAGACACATTCCACACTGGCAGGGATCTCCGGTGTGAACACAGAGATTACGGAGGTCGGCATTTATGTCCGTGCAGATGATTCTGCAGATTCCATAGAGGCTACAGCAGATTATGTGTATGGTGTGCTGACAGATCTTGACAGAGCCAATTCGGACAAGGCTATCCAGGAAGTGGATTCCGAGACAGGCAAGACTGTGCAGGTCCAGGAGTATGCAGGACTTACAGAGCTGGTTGACGGTCTTCTGAACGGACAGACAGGTGCGATCGTGCTGAACAGCGCATATTTAAGTGTTATTGAAGAGATGGATGGATATTCCGATATTTCTTCCAGGATCAAAGAGCTGACCGTGAAGAAGGTGGAGACGACCATTGAGCCCCAGGAGACAGAGGCGAAGGCTGAAGAGAGTACCAATGACGGTTCTGTATATACCATCTTTATCAGTGGTATCGACAGCCGCAGCGGCCTTGTTGCAAAGAGCCGAAGCGATTCCAATATCATTGCTACGGTAAATACAGCTACCAGACAGGTGCTTCTGGTTTCCACACCTCGTGATTATTTTGTACCGCTTTCTATTTCAGGCGGACAGAGAGATAAGCTGACACATGCAGGTATCTATGGTATCAATGTATGTATGGATACTCTGGGAATGCTTTATAATGAGGATATCAACTATTATTTCCGTATCAACTTTGCGGGATTTGAGCAGCTGATCAATTCGCTTGGCGGAGTTACTGTTTATTCTGACTATGACTTTGATTCCAAGAATGAGACAGGATATCACTTCAATCAGGGAGAGAACTACCTGAACGGTGAGCAGGCTCTGGTATTCAGCCGTGAGCGTTATGCCTTTAAAGAGGGCGACCGTCAGCGTGGCAAGAACCAGATGGCAGTGATCAAGGGTGTGATCAACAAGGCTCTTTCACCGGAGCTTCTGAAGAATTATTCTTCTGTTCTTTCCAGCATCCAGGGATGCTTTGAGACCAATATCTCCTACGAGGAGATCGCCAGACTGCTCCAGCAGCAGTTGAACAACGGCGGTGACTGGAACATCGTAAGCTACAGTGTAAATGGTACCGGTGACACACAGAAGCCGTATTCTATGAGCCAGAAGGCTTACGTTATGATTCCGGATGAGTCTACCGTTCAGAAGGCGGAGGCCATGATGAAGAAGGTTCGTGACGGAGAGACTGTTTCCCAGGAGGAGGCAGACAGTGCAACATCAGCGGCAGCAACTACGGATAATGATGCACAGGCAGCTGCAGAGGGAAGTACAGCAGAAGCGCAGGGTGAGACTGCAGATGCCACACAGAATGGCACAGCAGATGCCCAGGCAGCAGACGGAACTGTTGCACAGCAGTAAGATAAAATTATTAAATTTTAGCATAAGAACAGCCGGGGAAGCGTAAAGCTTTCCACCGGCTGTTTTTTCATGAGAAACAGAACGAAAAAAATCCACCGGCGATCACCGATGGATTTTTTTTACAGGATCTCTTTCAGATATCTTTCCAGGGCATCCTGCCATGTTGGAAGTGGCTGGAAGCCGTTTTTTACAAGCTTGGATTTATCCAGGCGGCTGTTGAATGGACGTACAGCCTTGGAAACGCCGTACTCTGCAGTTGTGACAGGAGATACCTCTACTTTTTCGTATTCCTTGTGGCCGAGGGCAGCAGCCTGGCGGAAGATCTCTTTAGTGAAATCATACCAGCTGATGAAGCCGCCTTCGTTGGTTGCGTGATAGTAGCCGTATTTCTCTGTCTCGACCATGTCTACCAGAAGACGTGCAAGGTCGTAGGTGTAGGTCGGAGTTCCGATCTGGTCACTGACTACGGTAAGCTTGTCATGGGTTTTTCCCAGATTTACCATGGTACGGATAAAGTTTTTGCCGTTTTTGCCGAATACCCATGCAATACGTACGATAAAGAATTTGTCTACAGTGCCGGATACTGCCAGCTCACCGTCAAGCTTGGTCTGACCGTATACGTTCTGTGGAGCGTAGTCCTTGCAGTCCGGATCCCATGGTGTGGTTCCCTGGCCGTCAAAAACGTAGTCTGTGGAAATATACATCATCTTGATGCCAAGCTCCTTGCAGATGTCCGCAATGTTCTGTGTTCCTACAACATTGACAAGACGTACCTTCTCACGGTTTTCCTCGTCCTCTGCAGCGTCTACGGCTGTCCATGCGGCACAGTGTACCACTGCATCAGGCTTTACCTCACGGATGGTTTTTGCTACCGCTTCTTTATCTGTGATATCAAGCTGCACATAAGGCATGGTGGTAACAGGAGTACCATCAGCGATGCCGCTGTAGGAAGGAGCAATGTCACTTCCTACGCCTTCATGTCCACGGCCGGACAGTTCATTCATTACGTCGTGGCCAAGCTGGCCGCCAACACCTGTTACGAAAAATCTCATGCTTTAACCTCCTCGCGGTTTCCATACATTTTTTCGTAGTAGTTCTGATACTCACCGGAGATGATGGTTTCCCACCATTCCTTGTTGTCAAGGTACCATTTGATGGTCTTTTTGATTCCGTCTGCGAATTTTGTTTCAGGAAGCCATCCAAGCTCGTTGTGGATCTTGGTCGGGTCGATAGCGTAGCGCATGTCATGGCCTTTACGGTCTGCTACATGTGTGATCAGGCTTTCCGGTTTGCCAAGCTCCTTGCAGATCAGTTTTACGATATCGATGTTTTTCATCTCGTTATGTCCGCCTACATTGTAAACCTCACCTACACGTCCTTTGTGGATGATCAGGTCGATGGCACGGCAGTGATCCTCAACATAGAGCCAGTCGCGGACATTTTCACCCTTTCCGTAAACCGGGAGTGGTTTGTCGTTCAAAGCGTTGGCGATCATCAGCGGGATCAGCTTTTCCGGGAAGTGATACGGGCCGTAGTTGTTGGAGCAGCGGCTGATGGTCACAGGCAGGCCGTAGGTTCTGTGGTATGCGAGAACAAGAAGGTCAGCACCTGCTTTGGAGGAGCTGTACGGGCTGCTTGTATGGATCGGAGTTTCCTCTGTGAAGAAGAGGTCCGGTCTGTCAAGAGGAAGATCTCCGTAAACCTCGTCTGTGGAAACCTGATGATAACGCTGGATTCCGTATTTACGGCAGGCATCCATGAGAACAGCAGTACCCTTGATGTTGGTGTCAAGGAATACCTCCGGGTTTTCGATGGAACGGTCTACGTGGCTCTCAGCTGCGAAGTTTACCACGATGTCAGGATGCTCCTCCTCGAAAAGCTTGTAAACAGCGTCACGGTCTGTGATGCTTTCCTTTACAAAGCGGAAGTTCGGTTTGTCCATGACCGGTGCAAGAGTGGAAAGGTTTCCGGCATAGGTCAGGCAGTCCAGGCATACGATACGGTAATCCGGATGAGCCTCCATCATATGAAAAATAAAGTTGCTTCCGATAAATCCGGCGCCGCCGGTAACGATGATTGTCATAAAAAATCTCCTTTATAATAAATGATTGATCTTATGCGGATTCCGTCGAAACGGAGTCCGCAGGTAAATTCAGTGTCGGAAAATCAGATCGGCTTAGTGAAGCGCGTCCAGATATTTTCCGTCCAGAACATCCTTGAGATACTGGCCATACTGGTTTTTCTTAAGGATTTCGTAAACCTTGAGCACGTCCTCCTTTGTGATCCAGCCGTTTAAGTAAGCAATCTCCTCAAGGCATGCGATCTTGCGGTGCTGATGCTGCTCCATGGTTTTTACGAAGTTGGTTGCCTCTACAAGGCTTTCGTGTGTACCGGTATCCAGCCATGTGAAGCCCTGGCCCAGAAGCTCAACGTTCAGCTGTCCCTTCTCAAGGTAGATACGGTTCAGGTCTGTGATCTCAAGCTCGCCTCTTGCGCTTGGCTTCAGATTTTTTGCGTACTCTACAACCTTGTTGTCGTAGAAGTAGAGACCGGTTACACAGTAGTTGCTTTTTGGCTTTTCCGGTTTCTCTTCAATGGAAACCGCTTTTCCGTTCTGGTCGAATTCCACGATGCCGAAACGCTCCGGATCATCTACATAGTATCCGAAAACAGTGGCACCTTTGCCTGTTTCTGCGTTGTCTACAGCAGCTTTCAGGCGCTTTTTGAGGCCATGTCCTGCGAAAATGTTGTCACCAAGGACCATACATACGGTGTCGTTGCCGATGAATTCCTCGCCGATGATAAATGCCTGGGCAAGTCCGTCCGGGCTTGGCTGTACAGCGTAGGTAAGGTTGACACCGAACTGATGGCCGTCACCGAGAAGCTCCTCAAATCTCGGGGTATCCTGCGGGGTGGAGATGATCAGGATATCACGGATGCCTGCGTTCATAAGAACAGACATAGGATAGTAGATCATCGGTTTGTCAAAGATCGGCAGAAGCTGTTTGGAGGTCACCATGGTAAGTGGGTAAAGACGTGTTCCGGAGCCTCCGGCTAAAATAATTCCTTTCATATGTTTTCTCCTTTGCGTGATGATGTGCAGCATAAGTCGTGCCTGCACATAACTTTGTTACTGTAACTGTATTATAAAAGGTGACGCAAGGTCACCTTCAAGAGCTTTTTTCATATTTTTTATTTTTGGCTATTTTTCACAAAGAAATACGCCGGCATCCTTGGTAATGCGGAATCCTTTGGCAGTTTTTCTGGCGGTGTAGGCCCGGAATTCCTTGTAACGGTCCAATATATACTGATTCTGGTTGCCGTGGCAGGAGAGGACGTAGGAGATCAGCGGCTCCGCATCCTGGACCAGAAGGCAGTCTTCATAAGAAAGCCACTGAGCCTTTGGGAAAAAAGGCGCCAGGATACTCTGGCCGTTTTCACGTCCGAACCGTTCATAAAGCCGGTCTGCGGAAAGCACGATCCGTTCATCAAAATCCTGCACCAGCTGGCTGACCTCCTGCATATGTGCCTTTCCGTAAGTACTGCAGAGAAATCTTCCGCCGGGAGCGAGGACACGGCGGACTTCCTTCAGGACGGAGGGAATATCATCGCAGTAAAAAAGCACGTGATTGGCGATCACCAGATCAAAGCTTTCGTCCTTGCAGGGGATTTTTCTGCAGTCAAAGGCCCGGAATGCAAACCGGGTATCCGAGGAACCGATGGCTCGTCTGGCATCGCGGAGCATACCGCTGGAAATATCGGAAAGTGTGATGGAGATATCCTCCGGCAGAAGGGAAAGATTGTCGGTCCATAACGTTCCGTCCCCGCAGCCCAGCTCCAGAATACGAAGACCGGGTGAGATCCGGCATTGCTCAAAGATCCAGGGAAACCATCCCTGTTTGTTCTGGGAGTACAGGCTGTGGAGGTTGATCCTGGAGGAAATGTTGGTGGCATTCTGATACTGATTCTTGAGGCTTTTTTCCATGCCGGTCAGGTGGATCAGGTTCAGCATCTGGCTCCAGTCAATGGTGTGCTGTTCCTTTATCATCTGTGCGGTATCCTGGATCGCTTTTTCCACCAGCTGCATCTGTTCGATCCGGTCACGGACCAGACGAAGCTGGATATTCAGAGAATTCAGCATGAAATGATAATCGGAATCACCGATGGTCATTTCACGGATGTCATCCAGGGAAAAGCCCAGGTATTTCAGAAGGAGGATCTGCTGAAGCCTTGCAAAATCCTCATCTGTATAAAAACGTGCGCCGGATTCGGTGACGAGAGAGGGTTTCAGGATATCCTGTTTATCATAATAGCGGACAGTACGCAGAGTTACGTGTGCCATGCGTGCAAATTCGCCGGAAGAATAGTAGCCGTCTTTTTTCATAAAAAATAGAATCCTTTCTGAGGAAATAACAAACATCCTGTCATAGAAGTCATAAAAGAATTATAATTCAGATCCGGAAGCCGTACAAGAGTAAAACGTATAAGAGCAAACCGTACAGGAGAAAAACAGCATTGACAAAATTCTGCTGGTTTGTTAGTATATCGTTTCGAAAAAAAGGGAACCCCGGAATCATATTTCCGGGATAAGCGTTCGATATAAAAAGGAGTAATTTTTATGCGAAACCGTACTCTGGATATGGTAAAGGCAATCTGTGCTTATGCAGTTGTGCTTCTTCACGTCCATTTTCCGGGAAATGCCGGAATTATAGCCAATGTACTTGCCAGATTTGCAGTACCTGTGTTTTTTATGGTATCCGGATATTTTTGTTTCCGTGGCGATGATACGGAATTTATAAGAACCGGAAAAAAGATCCGGCATGTTCTGAAGCTGATGCTTGTGGCATTTCCGGTCTGCTGTCTGTGGGAGCTGATCCAGAACCACATCGACGGAGCAAGCCAGAAGGAATGGCTGGAAGCCCTGGTTTCGGGGGAACATATCCGCCAGTTTCTTCTATATAATAACAGCTCTCAGGTGAAATGGCATCTGTGGTTTCTCCCGGCACTGCTCTATTGTTATCTTCTTTTTGCCCTGGCAGCAAGATTCCGGATTTGTAAGCAGGTATATGTTCTGATACCGGTGCTTCTTCTGATCCATTTCGGAATGGAGGAATTTTCGACCTTCCTGTTCCCGGAAAAGCATTTCCGTGTTATGCAGTTTCGAAACTATCTGTTTACCGGATTTCCGTTTTTTATGTTGGGACATCTGATACACAGACATCAGGAAAAGCTGGAAGCCTGGTTTGCCGGAAAAAAAGTGCTTCTTTTGTATGGCATGGCAGCTGGCGGCGGGATCGCAAGTCTGCTGGAATACCGGTATTTTGGCAAACTGGAATTGTTTCTGGGGTCAGTATCTATGGCTGTTGGTCTTTTTCTCATTGCGATCATGGGAAAGAATCGGAAAGTGCCCGAGCTTCCGGCAGCCATCGGTCAGAAATATGCGTTTTTTATTTATCTGTTCCATCTCTGCGTGGCTGATATCCTGAAGGATGTGGCTGTGGTAGCTGGAATTGAGAAAAATCTTTTATATCTGTGGATGAGACCGGTGATGGTCTGTGTTCTTGTGACTGCTGTGGCGGTAATGTATGGATATGGAATGAAGATCTGCCGGAAATAGAAGAGTTTATGGTATTTTCATATTTATGCGCTGTGATTTTGTACCAAAATATGCTAAAATATCCTTTATTGATAAGTCACAGCACCCACCCGGAGGATGAGGGGAAAGCGACTGGAATATCCCGCTTCAGGGTAAGAAATACTGAGACATGAAAGAAAAAGGAGATTTTTATGGATTTACAAAACAGAGCGGAGGCCGGCAGTGACGGACACGATGAGAGTGTACTGAATCCGGAGATGCCCAACGAAACTGATCTGACGAAGAAGGAACGCCGCCGGATCGAAAGAGAGAAACTGAAGGGAATGGGAACAGGTAAGAAGATTCAGTATATCTGGATGTATTATAAGATACATATGCTGTGCGTGCTTCTTGCCATTGGCGGAGTCTGTCTGGGAGTGAATATTTATCGTCACGCACAGATGAAGACGGTGCTTTCCATTGCGGTGGTGAATGCAGGGAATTATGACTCTGAGAAGGTGGAAGAGGATGTTTTGAAGACACTGGGAACAGAGGATAAATATGCAGAAGTCAGTGTGGCGCAGAATCTGATGACGGACGAGACAGGAGAGGATTTTGATTACTATGCCAGGATCGCATATGTGACGGAAATCCAGAGTGCTACCGTTGATGTCCTGATCATGCCGAAGGAACTCTATGAACATGAGAAAGATAGCGGAATGTATGCAAATCTCAGGGAAACGTTTGGAGATGAGGTGTTTGAGTCTCTGGGCGCTGTGGATGATCAGCATCTGGAGCTTGACGGCAGTAGTAGTGTTGCTCAGGAATTTGGCCTGAGATATGATCCGGTGTGCATCTGCCTTCCGGGTAATGTGAAGAATAAAGAGAATGCGTTGAAATGGATCCAGTCTGTTCTGAAATGATGGATCCATATGCTTAGCTGAGTACAGAGATAAATAAGGCCTCCGGTTCGTAACACAGGAACCGGAGGCCTTATTATATATGAATATTACAGTGTATCGTTACGTTTGATGTAGCCAGGCTCATCCGCAGGACGGATGATCTCCTTGGCATGCGTGATCTTGGCATGCTTGTCTACCACCAGATTTTCGATATGGACATTCTCACCGATGGTGCAGTCTGCAAGAACGACACAGTTCTTGATAACAGCGCCCTTTTTGATGGTACAGCCACGTCCGACAATGGAATTCTCTACAGTTCCCTCGATCATGGAGCCGTTGGAGATAACGGAGTTGGAAACATTAGCTGTGTCAAAATAATGAGTCGGGCAGGAGTTATTGGTGCGTGTATAGATTGGCCAGTTATCATGGAAAAGATCCGTTGCAGTTTTGTAGTCGATCAGATCCATATTTGCATCGTGATAGCTCTTGAAATCAGTGATCGATGCAAAATATCCGCGATGGGATACACCACGTACATCCAGCTCACCGTCTCTGCAGCCGGCATTGATCACGTCTGCAAGGGTATAAAGAGAGGAGATCTCTTTTGCCTTATGGATGAGGCTGATGAAAAGCTCCTTGCTCATTACGTAGGTATCCATGAAAATGTTGCGGTTCTTTGCATTGCCGTGGTTGTGCTCAATGGAGAGAACACCCTTCTGACGGTTCAGGTTCAGGATGTGGCAGTTCAGATAGTTCTCCTTGGCATTATCAACGGAATGATAAAGCATGGTCACATCTGCACCGGATTCGATATGGGCATCGATCAGCTTGGAATAGTCGGTGGTGTAGATCATGTAATTCGGAGCGATAACAACATACGGATAATGAACTGCTTCGATGCACTCCAGATTGGAGTAGTAGTTGTCGATATCGGTGTTATAGATATCGTTGACTCCGGAATGCTCTGAAAAGAGGAGTTGGAGATTACCGCTCTTGGAGTTGATGTTGTAGTGACGTCCGGTTCCGAGATGTTCTACAAGAGAACGGGGTTTGTTCTTTACATAGACCTGAATGTACTCAATTCCGCTGTTGGTCATATTTGAGATTGGGAAGTCGATGACACGATATCTTCCGAGAAATGAAAAGGCGCCGATCGCACGGTAGTCCTGAAGCCCCTCCACATGGATATTTCTTTCTGAGGAATTCACGATTCCAAATGCTTTAAACATATTACTCAGCCCCCTTTACACGTTTTGATACAAGTTCGATGTGCTCACTGTCCTTGGAACCGACACGAGCATTGGCACCGATCACGACTCCGTCTGCAACGAGAGCACGCTGGACAACGGCACCTGCTTCAACAACAACACCCGGCATCAGGACACTGTCGATGATCTTGGCACCAGGACCGACCTTGACGCCTGTGAAAAGTACGGAGTTGGTGATCTCACCTTCTACAACACAGCCCTGAGTAATGAAAGCAGTGTTGATCACAGCTGTATCACAGATATACTGTGGAAGAGAGGTAGCATCCTCAGTGTAGATTTTCCAGGTAGGATCGTTAAGATCCAGTTCACTGTTAGGACTGAGAAGATCCATGTTTGCTTCCCAGAGGGAATCGATGGTTCCTACATCCTTCCAGTAGCCTTTGAACTTGTAGGCGTAGAGTGCCTTGTCCTGTGCAAGGAGTGTAGGGATGATGTCTTTACCGAAATCGTGATTGGAATCCGGATTTTTGATATCTGCCAGCAGGAGCTTGCGCAGAAGCTTCCAGTTGAATATGTAGATACCCATGGAGGCAAGATTGCTCTTCGGGTGTTCCGGTTTCTCTTCAAATTCCACGATGCGGTCATCTTCACCGGTGTTCATGATACCGAAACGGCTGGCTTCCTTCATGGGAACCTCGATAACTGCAATAGTCGCATCTGCCTTATGCTGGATATGGTCATCAAGCATCTTTGCATAATTCATCTTATAGATGTGGTCACCGGAAAGGATCAGAAGGTATTCCGGGTTCTGTGAGTCGATGAAATCAATATTCTGAGAGATCGCATCAGCTGTTCCACGGTATACATCCAGACCGGCATCAGCCTTCTCACGTGGAGGAAGTACATAAACTCCGCTGTCCTTGGCATCAAGGCCCCAGCGGCCACCGGCTGCTACATAGCTGTTCAGTAAAACTGATTCATACTGTGTCAGTACACCTACGACATCAATGCCGCTGTTGGCACAGTTACTGAGCGGAAAATCCACGATACGGTATTTACCGCCATAACCAACGGCTGGCTTGGCAACTTTATTCGTCAACTCGTGAAGACGACTTCCTCTTCCACCGGCCAGGATCATTGCTAACATACTGTTTTGTTTCATGGCGAATCCTCACTTTCATTTCTTGTTTACTGCCAGGTGTCTTTAACCATAAAAACAATAAACTTTGTTAATATTATACACCTTTTAAAAAAGAAAATCCAGTTTTTTGTGCAAAAAAACGTTATTTTTATATTGGGAAATTAGACGGATTTGGGAAAATTGATGGATGATCTGTCGAAAAAAAGAAACGCTTAAGAAGGTTCCGGGATTCTGAAAAAACAGTAACACTGAAAATAGCCGGATTTCGGATACATCGGCGAAGATTCTTGCGGAAAATGTGAAAGCAGTGTATTCTGTAAAAAAAGTCCGGAATACAGCGGAGAAAGGATATCGATATCAGACAGGGAGAAGACAGGATGAAAGAAGAAAGAATTTCCAACTATGTAAAACTATGTGAAGAGTGGGCACAACGCTTTTTGAAGATGGATCAGGCAGATCTGCATAAACGGGTGCCGGAACTGAAGGAAGAAAACGGGTTTCTCACGATCATTCATTTCGGAAGAAGATATGGGGTGAGTCTGGAAGACGGCAGTATCCAGAGCCTGGATGGACAGAGAGAACCGGATACTACGGAGATGCTGAATATTTATACGCTTCTGGGGTATGCGAAAGAGGGGGCTTTTATTATGGATAAGTGGGTCCCTTTTGCAGATCTCAGGAATGCAAGACCATTTGCGCCGGCGTATCAGATCGGAGAGACGGATGTGTTCAGTGCTACATTTTCCGGCCATGAAAAGGAATTGAGGGAGGCGTTTCAGAAGCTTGACGGCAGGGAACTGCCCCAGGGTGATGTGGGATATGAGATCAGGGCCTTTGACTGTATGCCTATGAGATTCTTTTTCTGGGAACGGGACGAGGAGTTTGAAGCACAGGGAAATATCCTGTTTGATTACAGTGCCACAGATTTCAATCATGTGGAGAGTGCGGTATCCATAGCAGATTCCGGGATCAAAAGGCTTGCGGAGCTTGCCGGGGTTCCGCTCAGGGGGAAATCTTTTCAGATGCGCTGATAACCGAAATATAATAAAACCAATATGAAAAATAAATAATACGAAAGATAATTGCAGTTATCAGAAAAATCGTATATAATGAAGGAATATTTAAGGATTTTGAGACAGTAACTGTCACGAAGGATCTATGAGAAATTTACGAATCAGGAGGTGATGCTCGTGGGGAAAAATGCATCGGGAATGTATGTCATAGATGAGGATTATAAGATTATCAGCTATAACCTGGCAGCACGTGAGATCTATCCGCAGCTGAAGAGGGGCGAGAAATGCTATCACTGTCTGAGAAACAGAGAAACTCCCTGTGAGATCTGTCCGGTCGTTAACGGGATCAAAGGTCCGAAGAATTATCTGGAACCGGGACGGAATATCCTGCGTTCGGTTGATGCTGTGGAGATTCCGCTGGAATCCGGCGGGACAGGACATGCCCTTGTTTTTTCGGATACAGAGACGAATGATGAGATCAGCAGCGGAATGATGGAGAATCCGATTCTTATGGGGATCATTAATGTTCTCGGAAAAAATTTTATCAATATCTACTCTGTTGACAGAGAGACTCATAAGGTCCAGGTATGCCGCTTCCAGGGGCAGAGTGGAGCTTATGGGGAGGAGGGACTTCGCAGGGATGAATCCTATGAGAAGATCATGGATATTTATATTGAGAGCAGTGTTGCGGCAGAGGACAGGATCCGGATGCATCAGATGATGGATTTTGAGAAGATATGCCAACGTCTTACAAGGATTCCCCAGTTGATGGTACATTATCGTGTACGCCGAAGCAACGGGAGGATTGAATATTTCTATGTGAAATGTGCCAGGGTAGGAACGGCTGAGGATTTTCAGACCGTGGTGTTTGCTTTTGCCAATGAGGATATGGATGTACGGTACAGTGAGATGGAGGCCATACTGGAACCAGGAGGAACAGCATCCGGAAGAAAACTTCTTATTGTAGTGAATGACGAGACGGATCGGAAAGCGCTTACAGAACATCTGGAGGGCAGTTTTGAGGTTATCTCTGCGATGAATGAAGCAGAGGGGATGAAGCGTCTGTCTGAGAATTACAAAACCCTTTCTGCAATTCTTCTTGATATGAGTGTGCCGGTATGTGATGAATTTCAGTTTCTGGAGCTGATCCGTGATGATGTGATGCTGACCTCTGTGCCTGTGATCATCATAACCGGAAGTAACCGGTTGGAGGATGAGGTGCGATGTCTGGAACTGGGAGCAGTGGATTTTGTACGGAAACCGTATAATGTCCGTATATTAAAAAGTAAGATCAACAATGTGATCAAGCTGAGAGAGTCCGTGATGGTACTCTCAGCTCTGGAATATGATGATCTTACAGGGCTTTATATCAGACAGGCCTTTTTCCATCATGCAAAGACGCTGATGCGCTTTAATACGAATCAGGATTTTCATGTGGTGGTGGCAGATATAAAGAACTTTAAATGGATCAACGGAACCTATGGAGAGAAGACCGGTGATCAGGTTCTTACCTATCTGGGAGATACGTATAGAAATCAGGTTCGCTACGGGACGGTGGGCAGATATGGAGGAGACCAGTTTGTAGCCATCATATATGGAAAGAAAGAGATCCGTATGACAGATATGGAGAAATTTATCCACAGGGTCGAGAGTGGAGCACCGATTCCTAATCTGGTGGTCAACTATGGGGTCTATGAGAATGTGGATAAGACACTGCCTTTTACCCTGATCTGTGACAGGGCTTTTCTGGCCATGAAGAGTATCCGGGATGACTATGAGCACCAGATCGCTTTTTATGATGATGAGATGAGAAAGAGGCATATCCGTAACGGACAGATGGAGAATGCTTTCGTGGAGGCTATACGCAATGAAGAATTCGTAGTCTACCTGCAGCCGAAATACAGTGTGGAGACAGAAGAAATCGTTGGGGCGGAGGCACTGGTGCGCTGGAAGAGAGCGGAAGGAACTATGGTTTCGCCGGGAGAATTTATCCCTCTTTTTGAGAAGGATGGTCTGATCGTACGCCTTGATGAATATGTTTTCCGAAAGGTATGCAGCATCCAGGGGGAACGTATAAGATCAGGGAAAAAGATACTTCCGATTTCGGTGAATCTGTCACGTGCCAGTATCCATTACGATAATATGATCTGTCGTTATGTGAAGATCGTGGAAGAAAATGGCATTCCGTTTTCTTCTGTTCCCATTGAATTGACAGAAACTGCTGCGTTGTATAATGATCGGATCAGTAAGCTCATAGAGAAGATGGTGGATGCAGGATTCGAGCTGCATATGGATGATTTTGGCTCCGGCTATTCATCTATGACAAGCCTGAACCAGTTGCCATTCGATACTCTGAAGCTGGATAAAAGTCTGATCGATTACATAGAGAATTTTCGTGGGCAGCAGGTGATCCGTCATACCATTTCGCTGGCACACAGCCTTGGAATGAAGGTTCTTGCCGAGGGCGTGGAGAAAGCAAAACAGGTGGAGATCCTGCGAAGCCTGAGCTGCGATGAGATCCAGGGCTTTTATTATGCACGGCCTTTGCCGTGGGAAAACTTTGAAACAAAGGTTATAAGAGCAAAAGAGGCGTGTAAAAAATGAGAGATCATTTTTACACGCCCTTTTTACAGCTAATGCTTCCGGACCTGTTTTTCAATAAGATAAAGTGCAAAATACAGCAGCATGGCAATGATGCAGAGGATCACAATGGACATCAGGACCCATGTAAGTCTGAATGTCTGGCTTCCGTAAATGATCAGGTATCCCAGGCCTTTTCGGGCACCGATAAATTCTCCGATGATCACGCCTACCAGGCAAAGCCCGATGTTGACCTTCATCACACTCAGGATAAGAGGAACGGAGGAGGGCAGGACGATCTTCAGAAGCTTTTCCTTTTTGTGTCCCCCCAGAGTTTCGATCAGCTTCAGCTTTTCCGGATCTGCCTGGCAGAAACCGGAGTACAGATTGATAACGGAGCCGAAGATGGCTACAGACATGCCGGCGACTACAATGGTACGTTCGTTGGCACCAAGCCATACGATCAGAAGAGGGGCCAGAGCAGATTTCGGGAGACTGTTCAGTACCACCAGACATGGCTCCAGGATCCGTGCGATCCGTCGGGAGCACCAGAGAAGTACTGCGGTTCCTACACCCAGGATCACAACAAAAAAGAAACTGACAAGAGTTTCTGCCAGTGTCACGGCAATATGTGCAAACAGGGACTGATCCCTGCACATGGAAAGAAAGGTCTTTGCGATCAGGGAAGGACTGCTGAAGATAAAGGAATCGATCCATCCAAGATCAGAGGATATTTCCCAAAGTCCCATAAACAGAACAAAAAGAAGTGTCCGTGCAGCCAGGATAATGTGTTTTTCTTTTTTCTGCCGTGCAAGATATTGTTTCTGCTGTCTGGAAATTTCAGGCATTTTCATTGAGCTCCTTCCATATGATGTTAAAATATTTCTTAAAATCCGGAGCATTTCTGGAGGAGAGGGGAGTGCGGTCGCTGATATCCAGATCGATATCAATGATCTTTCGTACAGTGGCAGGACGTGCAGAAAGGATCAGTACCCGGTCGGCCATACTGATGGCTTCGGAGATGTCATGAGTGACCAGGATCGCAGGCTTGCCGGAGCTTTTGAGGATTTTTCCGATATCATCACTGACATTTAAGCGTGTCTGGTAATCCAGAGCGGAAAATGGTTCGTCCAGAAGAAGGAGCTCCGGTTCCAGCACCAGGGTCCGGATCAGAGCGGCACGTTGGCGCATACCGCCGGAAAGCTGGGAAGGGCGGGCATCACGGAAACGGTCCAGACCGTAGGTCTGAAGAAGGGCTTCTGCATGTGCCAGCTTTTCAGGTGTGAGTTCTTTCCGGATCTCCAGGCCGAGAAGGATGTTTTTGTAGATGCTCCGCCATTCCAGAAGATGATCCTTCTGGAGCATATATCCTACAGCGGCACTGCCGGAGGATACCGGCCGGCCTCCCAGAGTAATGGAACCGTGCTCCGGAGTGAGCAGGCCGGCAATGAGATTCAGAAGAGTGGATTTTCCGCATCCGGAAGGTCCTACAATGGACAGGAATTCACCGGGCATCAGATCAAAGGATATATGAGAAAGGGCGGGTGTCTCACCGGACAATGTGTGATAGGAGAGACACACGTCCCGCACTTTCAGGACAGGATTCATGGATATTGCCTCCTTTTCGTAGATAATGGTATAATATTATCATATGTCTGAAACAGGAGAAGGCCAATGGCAGAGATGTATACTTTGCTGTCTGCCTGAAAACAGTCATAGAGAAAGGAATTACAAACATTGAACAAGAGAAACTACCAGAAAGAACTGGATAAACTGATTGAAAGAAACCAGAAGGAAGGGAAAACCCCCAGACTTTTTCTGCATGCCTGCTGTGCGCCATGCAGTAGCTATGTGATGGAATACCTGTCGCAGTATTTTGAGATTACGATATTTTTTTATAATCCCAATATCGCACCGGTGGAGGAATATTCACACCGCGTGGCTGAGATCCGCCGCCTGATCAGGGAGATGGAGTTTGTACATCCGGTAACGCTGGTGGAGGGCCGGTATGACCCGAAGGAATTTTATGAGATGGCAAAAGGCCTGGAAGATGTTCCGGAAGGAGGAGAGAGGTGCTTTCGGTGTTACCGCCTGCGGATGGAAGAGGCGGCAAAGCTGGCGAAGGAGGGCGGATATGATTATTTCACCACAACATTAAGTATCAGTCCACTGAAAAATGCACAGAAGATCAATGAGATCGGCGAGGAGCTGGCAGAAATCTATAAAGTGCCACATCTGACTTCAGATTTTAAGAAAAAGAATGGCTACAAGCGTTCTATTGAACTGTCTCATGAGCATGCTCTGTACCGGCAGAATTACTGCGGCTGTGTATTTTCAAAGAAAGAAGCCATGGATAGAGAACGGCTGGTTACTGAGAACCGAGTGAACAGTAACAACGGCTGAAGACAGAAAACGTATAATTATGAAAAACTTTGCATTTTTATAAAAATATGTTACACTAACACAGAAAAGTGCAGACGTCCGGGAGACGGAGCTCGTGTATGTCCGGAGAAGACAGTTCTGCCGCAAAAAAGAAAAGTGAGGAAGAATCAATATGGCACAGTTATGGGGAGGCCGTTTTACAAAAGAAACGGACAAGCTGGTTTACAATTTTAACGCATCCATTTCCTTTGATCAAAAATTTTACAGACAGGATATCCGTGGAAGCAAGGCACATGTTGCCATGCTTGCAAAACAGGGGATCCTGACAGAGGAAGAAAAGGAGCAGATCACAGAAGGACTGGACGGTATCCTTGCAGACGTGGAAGCAGGCAAGCTGGAGATCACAGCGGAGTATGAGGATATCCACAGCTTCGTGGAGGCAAACCTGATCGACCGTATCGGAGATGCCGGAAAGAAGCTTCACACAGGAAGAAGCCGTAATGACCAGGTAGCTCTGGATATGAAGCTTTATGTCCGCGACGAGATCGATGAGACAGATAAGGAGCTGAAGGACCTTCTTCTTGCCCTGCAGAAGATCATGGAAGAGAATGTTCACACCTACATGCCGGGATTTACCCACCTTCAGAAGGCACAGCCGGTAACTCTGGCACACCATGTAGGCGCATATTTTGAGATGTTCCGCAGAGACCGTGACAGACTTTTTGATATCCGTAAGAGAATGAATACCTGTCCGCTTGGAGCGGGAGCACTGGCAGGAACCACTTATCCGCTGGATCGTGCCTATACTGCAGAGCTTCTCGGCTTTGATGCACCAACCAGAAACAGTATGGATTCCGTATCTGACAGAGATTATGTCATCGAGCTTCTCAGTGCATTTTCTACAATCATGATGCATCTGAGCCGTTTTTCAGAGGAGATCATTCTGTGGAATTCCAATGAGTACCGTTTCGTTGAGATCGATGACGCATACAGCACAGGCAGCAGTATCATGCCGCAGAAGAAGAATCCGGATATCGCAGAGCTTGTCCGTGGAAAAACAGGCCGTGTTTACGGAGCGCTGACATCTATTCTCACAACCATGAAGGGAATCCCGCTTGCATACAACAAAGATATGCAGGAAGACAAGGAGCTGACCTTTGATGCCATCGACACCGTAAAAGGCTGTATCGCCCTGTTTACCGGCATGGTTTCCACTATGCAGTTCAACAAAGCCAACATGGAGGCAAGTGCAAAGAGAGGCTTTACAAACGCCACAGACGCAGCAGACTATCTGGTTAACCACGGTGTACCGTTCCGTGATGCTCACGGCATCGTCGGAAGACTGGTCCTTCTCTGTCTGGATAAGGGAATCTCTCTGGATGAGCTTCCGTTTTCCGAGTACAAAGAGATCAGTCCTGTGTTTGAGGAGGACATCTATGAAGCCATCAGTATGAAGACCTGCGTGGAAAAACGTGTGACTCTGGGAGCGCCGGGACCGGACGTGATGGAGCAGGTGATCGCTCAGAATAAAGAATATCTTGAAAAAAATTAAGATAATGCTTGCATTTTAGGAAAAATTGGTATAGTATTTACAGAAAAGACAAATGTGTGCCATGGAGGGACACGAGATGAGGAGAGTTTTATTATGAGTGAAAAGCTTAAAGTCGGTATTTTAGGTGCAACTGGAATGGTTGGTCAGAGATTCATTTCTCTTCTGGAGAATCACCCGTGGTTTGAGGTGGTTACTGTAGCGGCAAGCCCGAGAAGCGCAGGCAAGACCTACGAGGAGGCTGTGGGCGGCAGATGGAAAATGGATACTCCGATGCCGGAGGCAGTAAAGAAGCTGGTTGTTATGGATATCCACGAGGTTGAGAAGGTTGCAGCTACTGTTGACTTTGTATTTTCCGCAGTTGATATGACGAAGGATGAGATCAAGGCGATCGAGGAAGAATATGCAAAGACAGAGACACCGGTTGTGTCCAACAACAGCGCACACCGCTGGACACCGGACGTTCCGATGGTAGTTCCGGAAATCAATCCGGAGCACTTTGAGGTTATCGAATTCCAGAAGAAACGTCTCGGAACAAAACGCGGCTTTGTAGCTGTTAAACCGAACTGCTCTATCCAGAGCTACGCTCCGGTACTTACCGCATGGAAAGAGTTCGAGCCGTATGAAGTAGTTGCCACTACATACCAGGCTATTTCCGGAGCAGGAAAAACCTTCAAGGACTGGCCGGAGATGGAGCACAACATCATTCCGTACATCGGTGGTGAGGAAGAGAAGAGTGAGAAGGAGCCATTAAGACTCTGGGGCAAGATCGAGGACGGCGTGATCGTTCCGGCTACCACACCTGTCATCACATGCCAGTGTGTACGTGTTCCGGTCCTCAACGGACATACAGCAGCTGTATTCGTTAAATTCCGCAAGAAACCTACCAAAGAGCAGCTGATCCAGAAGCTGGTTGAGTTTAAGGGACTTCCGCAGGAGCTTGAGCTTCCAAGCGCTCCGAAGCAGTTCATCCAGTATCTTGAGGAGGACAACCGTCCGCAGGTACAGATGGATGTAAACTATGAGAATGGAATGGGAGTATCTGTAGGACGTCTTCGTGAGGATACTGTTTATGATTACAAGTTCATCGGACTTTCCCATAACACAGTAAGAGGTGCCGCAGGCGGAGCGGTTCTCTGTGCAGAAACTCTGAAAGCGAAAGGATATATCCAGGCTAAATAAGAACTGGATCCTTTACAGGAAATAAAGAAAATCATCAGGAACGGGATATCGGTTTTTCCGGTGTCCTGTTTTTGCGTATGTGGAAGGAACAAAGGAGATATGCGCAGAAAAGTAATTACTACAGTTGTGACATTTTCCACAACCACGGCTGCCATGAAAATGGAAAGAACGGCCAAGGAATCCGAATTTCCGGGAAGGCTGATCCCGATCCCTTCAGAGATCAGTGCCCAGTGCGGACTGGCATGGAAATGCGTGGAGCAATCAGAGGAGGAAACAGAAAATTTCCTGAAAAAAAAGGAACTGGCCTGGGATGGCATCTATCGTGTTCTGGTATAAAACGGATATTGTTTGTTGTATGTAACAAAACGGAAATTTTTGAAAATTTTCGCATTTTTATTGTTAAATAATTAGTAAAGTGTTACAATATAACAAGCAGATTTCCGGAAAGCGTGTTGCTGTGAACAAAGAAGCAGCAACAAAGTGCCACGCTTGCTAAAAATATGTGGAGGTGCTATTTATGAACAGGGAGGATGTAGAGAAACTGTCAACCGCTGCGAAGGGTAAGATAAACTTACTGAACAGCAATTTCGGAAAATACTTTATGCGGGCGATCATGGCCGGATTTTTTATTGATGTGGCGATGATCTACAGTAACGTTGTTGGAAATGTATTTTCCAAGACATTCCCGGAATGGGGGAAATTCCTTGGAGCCATCGTGTTCTCTATTGCGGTCCTGCTGATCGCAATGGTAGGAGGAGAGCTGTTTACCGGTAACAATCTGGTAATGGCTTTTGGTGCGTATGACAAGAGCGTATCATGGAAAGATGTAGGCAAGGTCTGGGGAATCAGTTACATCGGCAATTTTGTGGGATGCCTGATCCTGGCGCTGATCTTTGCAGGTGCCGGAGCGTCCGGTACAGCAGATTATTTTGCTGGATTTATAAACGGAAAACTGAGTATTCCGGCAGGACAGATGTTTTTCCGTGCGGTACTTTGTAATTTCTTCGTCTGTCTTGCTGTTCTCTGCGGCATTAAGCTGAAGAGTGAGTCAGGCAAGTTCCTGATGATTGTGATCTGTATTTCAGGTTTCGTTGTCAGCGGATTTGAGCATTGTATTGCAAATATGGGTATTTTTACAGTTGCATTCTGTATGGTGCCAGGATTGTCTGTCGGCGCTATGCTTAAAAGCATGGTGATCGTAACACTGGGAAATATAGTTGGCGGAGCTGTGCTTCTGGCATGGCCGCTTAGAAAGATGAGTGCAGATAAATAGTATGGCAAAGGCTTTATACATAGCGGAGAAGCCCAGCGTGGCACAGGAATTTGCGAAGGCTTTGAAGATCAACGGTCAGAGAAAAGACGGATATCTGGAATCTGATGATTCTGTGGTAACCTGGTGTGTAGGACACCTGGTTACCATGAGCTATCCCGAAAAATATGATATCAAGTTTAAAAGGTGGAGTTTTGATACCCTGCCTTTTTTGCCGCGCGAATTTAAATATGAAGTGATCCCCGGGGTCAAAAAGCAGTTCGAGATCGTAAAAGGACTGCTGAACCGGCCGGATGTGGATACCATTTATGTGTGTACCGACTCCGGACGTGAGGGTGAATATATCTACCGTCTGGTAGCCCAGATGGCAGGAGTAAAGGGGAAAGTCCAGAAACGTGTGTGGATCGATTCCCAGACAGAGGAAGAGATCTTAAGAGGGATCCGTGAAGCGAAGGATATCTCGGAGTATGATAATCTGGCAGCATCTGCGTATCTCCGCGCAAAGGAAGATTATCTTATGGGAATCAATTTTTCCAGAGTTCTGACCTTGCGCTACGGAAGCAGTGTCACCAATTATCTCCATTCCAAATATCAGGCCATTGCAGTTGGGCGTGTGATGACCTGTGTTCTTGGCATGGTGGTGCGGAGAGAACGGGAGATCCGTGTCTTTGTGAAGACACCGTTTTACCGTGTCCTTGGCAGCATTGGACTTGCAGGCGAAAATTTTGACGGTGAATGGAGAGCTGTGGAAGGCAGCCGGTATTTCCAGTCCCCGTATCTTTATAAAGAAAACGGCTTCAGGAAAAAAGAGCATGCACAGATGCTGATCGATCAGCTGATGGTGAACCAGCCCCTTTCCTGTATTGTGGAAAAGGTGGAACGAAAAAAAGAAAACAAAAATCCGCCGCTTCTTTTTAACCTGGCGGAGCTTCAGAATGTGTGCTCAAAGCTGTTTAAGATCAGTCCGGACGAGACACTCCGGATCGTACAGGAGCTTTATGAGAAGAAGCTGGTGACTTATCCGAGAACGGATGCCAGAGTTCTTTCCACGGCAGTGGCCAAGGAGATATACAAGAATATATCCGGTCTTCGAAATTATCAGCAGGCCGGTGCTGCGGCGGCAGAGGTTTTGGGGATGGAATCCTGGAAAAGCATTGCAAAGACCAGATATGTGAATGACAAGCAGATCACAGACCATTATGCGATCATTCCTACCGGTCAGGGATTGAATGCGCTTGGAAGCGTGTCTCTTACTGCGCAGCGTGTGTACGAGACTATTGTACGGAGATTTTTGTGTATTTTTTATCCGCCGGCCGTTTATCAGAAGGTGAGTCTTGTGACGAAGCTGGATGGCGAGGCATTCTTTTCATCCTTTAAGGTTCTCAAAGAAGAAGGCTATCTGAAGACCGCCACGAATTCTTTTTCGCGGAAAAGGGCTTCAGACAGTGAGAAAAACAGAAATGGAGAGGAAGACGAGGTTTCCTGTGATACTGTGCTCCTGGAGGCGTTGCAGAAGCTGAAAAAGGGTGATATACTTCCTGTGAACGGTTTGAGTATCAAGGAGGGTGAGACTTCACCGCCCAAACGATACAATTCCGGTTCCATGATCCTTGCCATGGAAAATGCAGGACAGCTGATCGAGGATGAGGAGCTTCGAGCCCAGATCAAGGGAAGCGGGATCGGCACCAGTGCTACCCGTGCCGAGATCCTGAAGAAGCTTTTTAACATCAAATATCTGGCACTGAACAAAAAGACCCAGGTGATCACTCCAACGCTTCTTGGGGAAATGATCTTTGATGTGGTAAATTGTTCTATCCGGCAGCTTCTGAACCCGGAGCTTACGGCAAGCTGGGAAAAGGGGCTCACCTATGTGGCAGAGGGCAGCATCACGGAACAGGAATATATGGACAAGCTGGAGCATTTTGTGCGGGTACGTACCCGGCAGGTGGAGGCAAGCAATTATCAGTATAACCTGCGGCAGTTTTTTGATGTGGCCGCTGTAAACTACAGGAAGCCGGAGCGAGCTTCCAGACAGGGAGGAAAGAGATCATCATGATGAAAGATTTTACTATCAGCAATATGCTGGATCTGAATGAGACCATTGCAGCAGAGCTTTTTGAGGGAAAAACCTATCCGTGGGAGGTTCTTCCGGAGATCGGAGATTTCATTATTAAGCTGGGAAAAACACTGGATTCTTCTGAATATGAGGAGAAGGGCGAAAATGTATGGATCGCAAGATCTGCTACAGTTGCGCCGACTGCAAGTATCACCGGACCGGCTATCATTGGCAGAGACGCCGAGGTGCGCCACTGTGCGTTTATCCGCGGCAAGGCTATCGTTGGTGAGGGCGCAGTTGTGGGAAATTCCACAGAGCTTAAGAATGCAGTGCTGTTTAACAAGGTTCAGGTTCCTCATTATAATTATGTTGGAGATGCTGTGCTGGGATATAAGTCCCACATGGGTGCCGGATCGATCTGTTCCAACGTAAAATCAGACAAGAAGCTGGTTGTCGTAAAAGACGGGGATGAAAAGATCGAAACCGGTCTTAAGAAATTCGGAGCGATGCTCGGGGATCATGTTGAAGTCGGATGCGGTTCTGTGCTGAATCCCGGTACTGTGATCGGACGGAATTCCAATATTTACCCGCTGTCACCGGTACGTGGATGTGTTCCGGCGGATTCCATTTATAAAAATGCAAAAGAGATCGTAAAGAAAAAATAAGAAACATATTCTTCTGGACACGCATTTAAGCTGCACTTTTGAGAAAGTGCAGCTTTTTTTGATGGGGTGATGGATGCAACAGTATTGGTCGTGGAAGGATGAACCGACCGGGAGCGGGCGGGATTAAGATAAAAACAAAAGCTGTCGAAGTATGACCAGTCCTATAATATGGACTGGGTAAAACCAGTAAAAGAAATATTTTGCTGATTTTCCGCGGATGAAGCCTCTTTTTCCATTGTACAGGTTAATGGACAGAAAGGCAAAGGAGGCTCTCCATTCATAGTAAAGCCAGCAGCTTCCGAGGATTGCCTGGCCTGGCTTATCGTTTCGCATATAGTACATGATCAGCAGGAAGATATACCCCCGCCATCCATAGTCTGCTTTCAGAAAAATGGAAACAACAAGCAGTCCCAGGATGCAGAGAAGCTGCATCGAAGGTCTGGTCTGGAAATATTCGATGGCACAAAAGGCCAGATATCCGAGGAAAAGCGTAAAAAACACATTTTGTCTTTCGTAACGCAGCGTATTTGTAAACATCAGATTCCACGGAATTTCTGAGAGCAGCGCAAAAAGAAGGAGATTTCTTCCATAGAGGAACCTGCTCCGTGTATGCCGGAAGCCTTCCAGCAGGAGAAAACAGAAGATGGGAAAAGCAGCTCTTCCGATATCGCGGAAAATAAGATATACAGTATATTCTCTGCCGAAAAGTGTAAACAGGATTTTCTGTGCGGGCTGATACATACTGAGTAGCACAGCTCCGATATGATCGATCAGCATGGTGATGACCGCGATCATCTTCAGAGCGCTTCCGCTGAGAATGCGGTATTTTTCTGGAAAAACAGAATCCACAGATGCATTCATGAAAAATATACCTCCAAGGTTAAACTTGCTAATATATTATCACATACATACAGTAGTTGCCAGAAATATTTGACAGTTAGGCATGCAATACTGCCGGAATAACTACCAATATTATGCGTTTTATGGCAAAATTTTATCAAATATGACTGGACGAAACAAAGGTTTTGTGAGAAAATAGCGATAGGGTGTTATCGAACTTTTTTTCTCAATAACATCGGTCAATCTATACTTGAAAGGAGTTTTAAAATGATTTATTCACGCGAAGTAGAAGAAATGTGTCCAGTGGCACAGGGCGTACATCATGGTGCCGCTCCGATCCCGGAAGAAGCAAAATGGGTTCAGGCAAAAGAAGTAAAGGATATCTCCGGATTTACACACGGTGTTGGCTGGTGTGCTCCGCAGCAGGGTGCATGTAAGCTGTCCCTTAACGTTAAAGAGGGAATCATCCAGGAGGCACTTGTTGAGACAATCGGATGTTCAGGAATGACTCATTCTGCAGCTATGGCTTCTGAGATCCTTCCAGGACTTACCGTTATGGAGGCACTGAACACAGACCTTGTATGTGATGCAATCAATACAGCTATGAGAGAGCTTTTCCTTCAGATCGTTTACGGACGTTCCCAGTCTGCATTCTCCGAGGACGGACTTGCAGTAGGCGCTGGTCTTGAGGACCTTGGAAAAGGACTTCGTTCTCAGGTTGGTACAATGTATGGAACTCTGAAAAAAGGACCTCGTTACCTTGAGATGGCTGAGGGTTATGTTACAGGTATCGCTCTTGACGAGAACGATGAGATCATCGGATATCAGTTCGTAAGCCTTGGAAAAATGACTGACTTCATTAAGAAAGGTGATGACCCGAACACAGCATGGGAGAAAGCAAAAGGTCAGTACGGCCGTGTTGCAGATGCTGTTAAGATCATCGACCCAAGAAAAGAGTAATTACACTTCGTAAGGTAAAAATATCAGGAGGTTACAGGAAATGGCTTTATTTGAATCATATGAGAGACGAATTGACAAGATCAATTCTGTTTTAAACAGCTATGGAATCGCTTCTATCGAAGAAGCTGAGAAAATCACTAAAGACGCAGGACTGAACGTTTACGATCAGATCAAAGGCATTCAGCCGATCTGCTTCGAGAACGCTTGCTGGGCTTACACAGTAGGTGCAGCTATCGCGATCAAAAAAGGCTGCAGAAGAGCCGCTGATGCAGCTGCAGCTATCGGAGAAGGTCTTCAGGCTTTCTGTATCCCGGGATCCGTTGCAGACACACGTAAAGTAGGTCTTGGACATGGAAACCTTGGAAAGATGCTCCTTGAGGAAGAGACAGACTGCTTCTGCTTCCTTGCAGGACATGAGTCTTTCGCAGCAGCTGAGGGTGCTATCGGTATCGCAGAGAAAGCAAACAAGGTTCGTAAAAAACCTCTTCGTGTTATCCTGAACGGTCTTGGAAAAGACGCTGCTCAGATCATCTCCCGTATCAACGGCTTTACATATGTAGAGACAGAGTATGATCCATATAAGAACGAGGTTAAGGAAGTATTCCGTAAATCCTATTCAGAGGGACTTCGTGCAAAGGTTAACTGCTACGGCGCTAACAGCGTTCCGGAAGGTGTTGCGATCATGTGGAAAGAGGGCGTTGACGTTTCCATCACAGGAAACTCCACAAACCCGACTCGTTTCCAGCATCCGGTAGCAGGAACATACAAAAAAGAGTGCAACGAGAAAGGCAAAAAATACTTCTCCGTTGCTTCCGGCGGTGGTACAGGACGTACACTTCATCCGGACAACATGGCAGCAGGTCCTGCTTCCTACGGTATGACTGATACACTTGGACGTATGCATTCTGACGCTCAGTTCGCAGGATCTTCTTCCGTACCGGCTCACGTAGAGATGATGGGTCTTATCGGCGCCGGAAACAACCCGATGGTTGGTATGACAGTTGCTGTAGCTGTTTCCGTACAGGAAGCTGCTGACGCTGGCAAATTCTGATTTCAGATAACGAAAAATAGTGAGAAAGGCTGTAAACCTTAGGGTTTATGGCCTTTTTCTTTTTGCTCTGCAATAGAAAAAAATATTCTCAAAAAGTGCGAAAAAACAGCAATAGCGAACACGTAGCTAACATTTTTGGGGAATTTATGAAATATTTTTTGGAGAAATTCATAAAATAAATCAAAGCGGCAGGGGAGATACTGAGAATATTTATGGAAGCGCTTGTGGATTATATTAAACCAGAATTGCTGATCACAGCGATCGCTTTGTATTTTATGGGGATCGCACTGAAGGAGGCTCAGGCTGTGAAGGACAAATATATTCCGCTGATACTGGGGTGTGCAGGGATCCTTATATGCGGAATTTATGTTTTTGCTACCTGTTCCTGTAAAAATGCACAGGATATTGCAATGGCAGTATTTACATCCACGACACAGGGAGTCCTGGTGGCGGGGCTTTCTACATATGTGAACCAGCTGATCAAACAGCTGGAAAAAGATGAATAATGGATTTTGTAAGGTAGTTTCAGATACTTGCAGCAGCTGCAGGAATTTATGTGCCAGAAGAAAGCCGTTCAGAACAGGATGCAGGTAATTGGCGGAAATGCCATAATTGAGAGTAGGAGAAAATATATCATAAAAAGGAAGGATACATCATGCATGAGCAGATGTATCCTTCCTTTTTGAATTGGTTATTTATACATTTTTCAGTGCCTGATCCAGATCTTTGATAATATCATCTACATTTTCGATACCAATGGAAAGACGGATCATTCCGGGAGAAACTCCTGCTTCAACCAGCTGCTCGTCGTTCATCTGACGGTGAGTATGGCTGGCTGGGTGAAGGACCATAGTGATGGAAGCAGCAACATGAGTTGCGATGGTGGCAAGCTTCAGACTGTCCATAAAACGGACTGCTGCATCACGGCCACCGGTCAGTTCAAAGGAGATAACGCCGCAGGTACGGCCATCCTTCATATATTTCTGAGCCAGTGCGTGATATTTATCCTCCGGAAGTCCTGCGTAATTTACATGAGAAACCTTTTCGTGTGCGTTTAGGTATTCTGCGATCTTCTGGGCATTGGAGCAATGGCGTTCAACACGCAGTGGAAGCGTTTCCAGGCCGAGGTTCAGAAGGAAGCAGTTCATCGGAGACGGAATAGAGCCCAGATCACGCATCAGCTGGGAAGTAGCCTTAGTGATGTAAGCTTTTTTTCCAAACTGCTTTGTATAGACAACACCGTGATAGGATTCATCCGGCTCTGTCAGGCCGTGATATTTATGGCCATAGGCATCCCAGTCGAAGTTACCGCTGTCGACAATGGCGCCACCTACCTGAACGGCATGCCCGTCCATATATTTGGTGGTGGAGTGGGTAACGATATCTGCACCCCACTCGAAGGGACGGCAGTTTACCGGTGTGGCAAAGGTGTTATCCACAATAAGAGGCACGCCGTTCTGGTGTGCAACGTGTGCAAATTTCTCGATGTCCAGGACGACCAGAGCCGGATTGGCGATGGTTTCTGCAAAGAGAACCTTTGTGTTCGGTTTAAATGCGGCAGCAATCTCTTCTTCTGTTGCATCGGTATCAACAAAGGTGCAGTCAATGCCAAGCTTCTTGAAGGTGACGGCAAGAAGGTTGAAGGTTCCTCCGTAAATGGTAGAAGCGGCAACAACGTGATCGCCTGCCTCACAGATATTAAATACTGCGTAGAAGTTGGCTGCCTGTCCGGAAGAAGTCAGGATCGCAGCAACACCGCCTTCCAGATCTGCGATCTTTGCAGCTACGGCATCGTTGGTCGGGTTCTGGAGACGGGTGTAAAAATATCCGTCTGCCTTCAGATCAAATAATTGGCCCATTTCGTCAGTGGTGTCATATTTGTAAGTAGTGCTTTGATAGACAGGAAGTGCACAGGGCTCGCCCTTGGATGGGGTATAGCCGGAGTGGATACATTTAGTTTCTAAATTATAGTCGCTCATAGGGATAAGTCCTTTCTGCTGTGTTTTTCGTATGAATTTAACCGAATCAGGGAAGCCTGCCTGCGTTTCAGGGATTTCTGAGAGAAGCTTTGATCCTTGCAGTTCGGCTAAATAAAGTATGAAAAATGCATTTGTGTATTTTAAATAAAACTACATATAAGTATAACTCTTTATGTGTTGAAATACAATAATATTCTACATAAACTCTACTAGGGTATAAGGGAAATGAAATATTGCGTTCTGGTGCACATAATAAAACGCTATATGGTCAACGTTTGTAATAAGCATAGTAAGTCATTTTATAGATGCGAAAATGTGAGTGAATGCCGAAAAAATACTGTAAAACAAACAAAATATGTGAATGAAGTAACAAATAGTGAAAATCGCATAAAAACAAAATGGAAATTTTGTACAAAAAAGACATTGCGTTCACGTGCACAAAATGATAATATAACATCATCAAAAAGAACACAAAAACAGAAAACAATAAAAAATGAACGGAGGAATTTAAAATGTTAAGAGTAGGAGTTATTGGATGCGGCGGAATGGGAAGAGATCATATCAGAAGACTGACAGAGAAGATCCAGGGAGCAGAAGTAGTAGCTGTTTCCGATGTATTTGAGGAAAGTGCCAGGAAAGCAGCCGAGATCTGCGGAGCAAAAGTCTATGCAGACAGTAAGGAGCTCATCAATGCAGAGAACGTAGATGCAGTATTTATCGTATCTCCGGGCTTCGCACATGTAGATTCTCTTCTTCAGGCGATCGAGGCCGGCAAGAGGATTTTCTGTGAGAAACCATTATGTACAACTGCTGAGGACTGCCTGAAAGTAGTAAAGGCAGAGGAGGCAGCCGGCAAACATCTCATCCAGCTTGGATTTATGAGACGCTATGACAAGGGATATCAGCAGATCAAGGAAGCACTTGCAACCGGAGAATACGGCGAGCCGCTGATCCTTCACTGTACACACAGAAATCCGGAGGTAGGTACCAATTACAATACACCAATGGCTGTGCACGATACCGCAATCCATGAGATCGATGTCCTTCACTGGCTTGTAGATGATGAGTATGAATCAGCACAGGTAGTAATGCCAAAAGTGACGAAATATTCCCACTCTGAGCTGAAGGATCCGCAGATCATGATGCTCCGTACTAAAAAAGGTGTATGCATTGATGTAGAAGTATTTGTAAACTGCAAGTTTGGATATGACATCAACTGTGAAGTTGTATGTGAGGACGGTGCACTGAAAATGGCACAGCCGGCTTATCCGTCTATCCGCAAGAATGCGGCAGTGTCCACTGCTATTGACACAGACTGCTTCGTAAGATTTAAAGACGCTTATGATAAAGAGGTTCAGGACTGGGTTGATAACGCAGAGGCAGGAGTGATCACAGGACCGAATGCATGGGATGGATACCTGGCAGCGATCACAGCAGATGCTCTTGTAAAAGCGCAGGAAACCGGACAGATCGAGAAAATCGTTTCAGCAGTTGAGAAGCCGGAATTTTATAAATAAATATATTTTACGAGCTCCACCTCATCAAGTGTGAGTTATCATACCAACTTATTGCTACAGACTTCCCCAATGAGTCTGCGGCGGCAGTTACCGGCAGGATCCGATTCCGCTTCGGCTTTGTTGAAACTGCAGTGGAAAACCTGCCGGTGAGATTAACTGGAAAAATTGGCTGAAAAGTAAAAACATATGGAGGGTATTGAAGATGAAATTAGGATTTAATGAAGCAACTGCACTGGAATGTAAAGGACAGTCTCTTATGGCAGACCTGGAGATGTGCGAGAAATATGGTTTTGATTATATTGAGATCCGCTTTGACTGCGTAAAGGATTATCTCAAAGAGCATACACTGGAAGAACTTGCAGACTGGTTTAAGAATCATCATCTGAAACCATGGGCATACAACACTCTGATCTTCTTTAACCAGAGAGATGAGGCAGGGGAAAAAGAGATCGACGAAGAGGTTGATTTTATCCTGAAGGTTTCCAAAGCGATCGGAATGAAAATGCTGATCACCGTTCCAAGCTTTGATGTAAAAGACAAATCTGTCAGTGAGATCAAAGAAGAAGCAGTTGCACGTCTTCGTTATCTTTCCGATAAGGTTGGCGCGGATATGAAGATCTCCTTGGAGTTCTGTGGTGCACCGAACTGCTCCATCAACCAGTTTGGAACAGCCTATGATGTGGTAAAAGCAGTAGACAGAGATAATGTAGGCGTTACCGTGGATACCTTCCATTTCCATGAGATGTGCTCCCGCCTTGAGGACCTGAGAGCTGCTGATGGCAAGAAGATTTTTGCATACCATTTAAATGACTGTGAGGATCTTCCGCTTGGCTCCTGCGGAGATGACAAGAGACTGTGGCCGGGTGAGGGTGTTGTAGATCATGCAGGAATCGCAGCTGCACTGAAGGAGATCGGCTTTGATGGCGTTTGCACCATTGAAGAGTTCCGTCCGGAATACTATGCAATGAGCCATGAGGACAACGTGAAAAAGGCTGCGGAAGTTACCAGAGACTTTGTGCAGAAATATTTCGGATAATTCATTCAGAAAGGTCCGACCTTAAACCGATAGGAGGTAGATACTATGGCTGGTAAGGGAATCCCTGAATTGTTGAATTACAAGCAGAAGGGGAAAGACTTGAATGAATTCATCAAGGTTCCGTTGTCGGAAAAGCTGGCATACTGTTTTGGTGATCCGGCACTGACCTTGATGTATACCATGACTACAACTCTGCTGATCTATTTTTATACCAACGTTGTTGGAATATCAGCAGGTGCGGTAGGAATGATCATGCTTTTGTCCCGTGTTTTTGATGGATTTTCCGATGTGCTGATGGGAACTATTATCGACCGGACTCATTCCAAGTATGGAAAAGCCAGGATCTGGATCTTAAAACTTGCGGTTCCTTATGCGCTGGCAGCGGTGCTCTTGTTCACCATGCCGCTAATGGGAAATATGGGAAAGATCATCTATGCTTTTGTTACCTATAATATCATGAATACGGTTGTATACACTGCTATCAGCCAGCCATTCCATGCACTGGGATCTCTGATGAGCCGTGACCGTCGTGAACGTGATGTGATCTGTAACATCCGCATGGTATTGTCGATCACAGCAAGTATGATCATTACTGCGTTCACACTGCCGCTGATCAATATCGTAGCGAATATTACCGGCAATCAGCAGATGGCCTGGATCCTGGTAACTGCCGGCTATGCGATCATTTCTGTCGGTGTACTTGTGAATACTTATATGGTCTGTACAGAGCGTGTTTCTGCAGCAAAACAGGAAAAGGAAGATATTCCTTTTGTGGAAGCATTTAAAGCAACCGTTACCAACCGGTATTTCCTTATCGCTCTGGGGCTGATGATCTTTTATACCGCATATCAGATCATTATCGGAACGGACCTTACCTATTACTGCCAGTATGTACTCGGAAATGTAGACCTCGTCATGCCTCTTTCCGCAGCGGAGAAACTGGCAACTGTGGCAGGAATTGCCCTTCTGCCGAAGGTGCTTCCCCGCTATGGAAAAAGAAATCTCATCTGTGCCGGCTGCATCCTGGGCGTTGCAGGACAGCTTCTGTTCCTGATGAATATTACCAGTGTTTCGCTTGGTGTTGTAACCTGTATCATGAGAGGTATCGGAATCGCCCCATTCTATGGTGTGCAGTATTCTCTTCCAAGCGATGCGATTGAGTATGGCCAGTGGAAAACAGGCAAGCGTGTGGAGGGTCTGATGTTCTCATCTATGAGCATGGGTCAGAAAGCCGGTTCCGGACTGACTTCTGCTATTATGGGAGGAATTCTTTCGGCGGCATACTTTGACGGAACAAAGGCGACAGCGGCAGAGCAGTCTGCAGAGGCAATCCGCGTGATCAAGGGATTTTATCTGTATGTTCCGATAGCAATCTGGGTAGTGATGTTTGTGATCGCAGCATGCTACCAGCTGGACAAAGTTTATGACAAAATGATGCGTGAACTGATCCAGCGAGAATCGGGAGAGGAAAGCGGCTCTGTGCCGGGCGAGATTCAGTCCATGCCGTTACCGGAAGCTTCCGGAAACCGGATCAACGTGGCAATTGGAAGACTGTATGGCAGCAGTGGAAGAAAGATTGCCGAGGATGTTGCAAAAGCACTGGACTGCAAGGTTTATGATCGTCAGATCATCTGTCTTATGGCAGAAAAGTTCGGTATGCAAAAAGCAGATCTGGAAAGTGTAAGGCAGTATCTGGATTCCTACAATTATGAGGATTCTGAGCTTACATTTTCCCCGTATGGACATTCATCGGCAGGTGCGGCAGCAGATTATACAGGTGTCCAGATGTTTGAGGTGCAGAGCCGGATCATCCATGAGCTTTCTGAGAGAAGACCAGGTGTATTCCTGGGAAGATGTGCTAACTATGTGCTTCGTGGAGAGCCGCATACATACAGCTTTTTCGTTTATGCAGATGATGCTTACCGGGAAAAAGAGGGCCAGGAATATTATAAAGGCCAGTCTCTTGGAGAACTGAAGAAACGTGATCAGATCCGAAATGAATATTATGAGAAGTTTACCGGAATCCGCAGAGACGATCCCCATTATTACGATATGGTGATCAATGTATCCAAAACAGGTGTAGCCGGAGCGGCCAGCCTGATCCTGGATTATATCCGGAATAAAGAAGAGGAAAAAGGAGGGAATGCATCATGAAGATTGCATTTGACGTAGATGTTCTTGCGAAACAGATGGATATCAACCGTATGGTCCATCAGGTGGCGGACTGGGGATATAAATATATTGAACAGTCTCCGCATCCGAGGATCAATCCGTTCTATAAGCATCCGTTGTTTTCAAAAGAATGTGAACAGGAATACAGACAGGCTCTTAAAGAGACTGGCGTTGAGATTTCGTCCTTTATCGTGGTGTATCGCTGGTCTGGTCCGACGGAGGAACAGAGACAGTTTGCAGTTGCAAACTGGAAACGGATGATCCAGATCGCCGGAGATATGGGAGTGAAGGTTATCAATACAGAGCTTTCGGGTGATCCGAACCAGCAGGAGATCTGCAATGGAATGTGGTTTAGATCCATGGAGGAATTGCTTCCGCTGATCGAGCGTGAGGGTATCCGTGTGGAGATCCAGTCTCATCCTTATGATTTCTGTGAGCTGAATAATGAGACCTGTGATATGGTGAAATCCTTCCGTTCTCCAAACCTTGGTTATGTGTATTCTTCTCCTCACGGCTTCTTCTACGATGAGGGCAAAGGAGATGTGCGGTCCATGTTGAAATATGCGGGAGATGAACTGACCCATGTACTTTTTGCGGATACCTTTAACCAGACCATGGACTGCAGATACATTTTAAATCCGCCGTGGCTGAATGGCCGTGGAAAAGCGGATGTGACGGTGCATCAGCATCTTGCAATGGGTGAGGGTGATGTGGATTTTGATGGTATTTTTGAAACATTGAGAGAAATGGATTTTGCCAGCAAGCAGCTGAAATCGGATGCACCGAAAGCCGGCGGCGATAACATTGCCTGCGTTTCCATGTTTGGTTTTCCGGAAAAGATGGATAAGCAGGCACCGGAAGCAAGAGAGCGGATTGAGAGAGAACTGCTGGGGAAATGATCGGGTGATCGTGGCAGATCAGAAAGAAAACTGTAATAAATGAGCAGCTGACAGTACGCAGAACGGTGAATAAGACTGATAAAATAATGAATGTGTGCAGAAACACGGTTTCCAGGATGAAAATTTCATTGTGGAAACCGTGTTTTTTGATGTCTTTCTTTACAAAAAAAACTTTACATATATCAAACAACTGTCTTGTCACATGTAAAGGACTGTGGTATTATGTGTAAGATGTTTTGAAAAAAGTTACATGATAATAAAAAAGCAGATCAGAAGCATCTGCATAATAAAGACTAGTACAGCGAAAATTAAGTTTCTGCTATATTGACGCAGCAGATGAAGAAATCAGACAAGTCAATATGGCGGTTACTTAATATTCGCTGTACTAGAAAGCAAAAGCAGGAACTCAAAAAAGAAATCCTGCAGGAAAGGTGAAAGATAATGACAGTTGCAGAAGAAATCCAGAAATTAAAAAAAGAAAAAGATGCCATCATCCTTGCACACTACTACGTGCGTCCTGAAGTGCAGGATGTTGCTGACTATATAGGAGATTCCTTTTATCTCAGCAAGATCGCAGCCAGCGCGAAAGAGAAGACGATCGTGTTCTGTGGAGTAGGATTTATGGGAGAGAGCGCCAAGATCTTAAGTCCGGATAAAATTGTTCTGATGCCTGCCATGGATGCAGACTGTCCGATGGCTCATATGGCAACAGAAGAAGGTATCCGCAAGGTGCGAGAGGAATATGACGATGTGGCAGTTGTCTGTTACATTAATTCCACAGCAGCATTGAAGGAGCTTTCTGATGTATGTGTTACTTCCGCAAATGCAGTAAAGATCGTAAAAGCGCTTCCGAACAAAAACATCTTTTTTATCCCGGACAGAAATCTTGCACATTTTATTGCAGAACAGGTTCCTGAGAAGAACTTTATTTATAACGAAGGTTTCTGTATTGTCCATGAATTTATGGATCCGGAAGAAGTAAAAGCAGCAAAAGAAGCGCACCCGGATGCACTGGTTCTGGCACATCCGGAATGTCCTCAGACAGTTCTGAAACAGGCTGATTACATCGGAAGCACATCCGGAATCATTAAATATGCACAGGAAAGTGACAATAAAGAGTTTATCATCTGCACAGAATGTGGCGTTCAGTACAAGCTGGAAACTACCTGCCCGGATAAAAAATTCTACTTCACAGAAACCGTACCGGTCTGCAAAAATATGAAAAAAGTATTTCTGGAAAAAGTTCTCCACGTTCTGAAAACCGGGGAGAATGAGGTTCATGTAACAGACGAGACACGTGAAAATGCGAAGAGACCGCTGGAGCGGATGCTGGAACTGGCAAAATAAATAAAACACATTTGTATAAAAGATTTGTCTGAGTTGGCTGAAAAGAGAAATCAAGACAGAGAGGCGAAAAGCAATGAGAATTAAAACAGACGTAGTGATCGTGGGAACAGGTGTTGCAGGTATGTTCAGTGCCTTGAAGCTTCCGCGGGACAAAAAAATCGTGATCATCACAAAAGAGGATATGAGGAGCAGTGATTCTTTCCTGGCCCAGGGCGGGATCTGTGTGCTTCATGATGAAAACGATTACGACAGCTATTTTGAAGACACCATGAAGGCAGGACATTACGAAAACAGAAAAGAGTCGGTAGACATTATGATCCGAGGCTCCAGAGACATCATTAATGACCTTGTCGGATATGGCGTGGATTTCAAGATGGATGGAGATGATTTTGCCTATACAAGAGAAGGTGCACATTCCAGACCGAGGATCCTTTATCATGAGGATATCACAGGAAAAGAAATTTCCGAAAAACTGCTCCAGCAGGTTCTGAAGCTTGAAAATGTAACAATTCTGGAATATACTACCATGCAGGATATTCTTGTGGAAAACGGCAAATGTACAGGTCTGAAGGCAGTTTCCGCAGAAGCGAACAGGACACGTCTTGAAGCTATGGAAGCCGAAGAAGCGGTGAAGACTCAGGAAGAGATCCAGCCGGGCGGAGAGATCCCGGTAGAGATTTATGCACAGGATACGATCCTAGCAAGCGGCGGGATCGGAGGAAGATATGAGCATTCCACCAACTATCCACATCTCACAGGTGACGCCCTTGATATTGCGAAAAAACATAATGTGCGTCTGGAACATCTGGATTATGTGCAGATCCATCCGACAACGCTGTATTCCAAGAAACCGGGCCGCAGATTTCTGATCTCAGAATCGGTCCGCGGAGAAGGCGCAGTACTTTATAACAGCAAAAAAGAGCGTTTTGTCAATGAACTTCTTCCAAGAGATGTAGTAACAAATGCGATCCTGGAAGAAATGAAAAAAGAAGGAACAGACCATGTATGGCTTTCCATGGAAAATATTGATAAAGATACGATCCTGAATCATTTTCCGAATATTTATCAGAGGTGTCTGGAAGAAGGCTATGATGTGACAAAAGAATGCATCCCTGTTGTTCCTGCTCAGCATTATTTCATGGGCGGTATCTGGGTGGATTCTGACAGCAAGACCAGCATGGACCAGCTTTATGCAGTGGGAGAAACCAGCTGCAACGGTGTACATGGCGCGAACAGACTGGCAAGTAATTCCCTGCTGGAGAGCCTTGTATTTGCAAAACGTGCAGCCAAAGCAATCTCAGCAGAAAAGAAAAGTGCTGCAGGTGCGGCATAAATGCAGCCGGAATATAAATATCCGTATTATGAAAGACAGGAGCAGCCTTGCTTTGGAGAACAGGGCTGCTGTGATAATTAAGAAAGAGAAGGGATTGTAAAATGAATAAGATCACAATGACACTTCAGGTAGATCATCTGATCCTGGAGGCTTTAAAGGAAGATATTTCAAGCGAAGACGTTACCACAAACTCTGTTATGAAAGAAGCAGTTCCGGGAGAGGTAGATCTGATCTGTAAAGAGGATGGAATCATTGCGGGACTGGAAATCTTCAGCCGTGCATTTACGCTTCTGGATGCTGACACAAAAGTGGAGCTGTTCTGCAAGGACGGCGATGAAGTAAAAAAAGGTCAGAAAATGGGAAAAGTTACAGGAGATATCCGGGTGCTTCTTTCCGGCGAGCGTGTGGCACTGAATTATCTTCAGAGAATGAGCGGGATCGCAACCTATACACATTCGGTTGCGTCACTTCTTGAAGGAACAGGAATCACATTGCTGGATACCAGAAAAACAACGCCGAATATGCGTATTTTTGAGAAATATGCTGTTCGTGTAGGCGGCGGACAGAACCACAGATATAATCTTTCTGACGGAGTTCTTCTGAAAGACAATCACATCGGAGCAGCAGGAAGCGTTGCGAATGCTGTAAAAATGGCACGGGAGTACGCTCCTTTTGTCCGCAAGATCGAAGTTGAGGTAGAAACTCTTGATCAGGTAAAAGAAGCTGTTGAGGCCGGCGCAGATATCATCATGCTTGATAACATGACTCCGGAGATGATGAAAGAAGCGGTGCAGCTGATCGGCGGAAGAGCAAAAACTGAATGCTCCGGAAATGTTACAAAAGAAAACATTGCAAAGATCAGGGATGTTGGTGTAGACTATGTATCAAGTGGTGCATTAACGCATTCTGCACCGATCCTTGATATTTCGCTTAAGAATCTTCATCCACTTTCCTGAAAAATGCAGGATTTTACAGAATACCGAGTGCTGTGACAGGAAATACCCCGAATATCAGAAAAGAAGCGTGAATTGCCGGGAGCAGAGGCATAGCATGTGATGTCGGGCCGGGTTGGAGATATCGCGAGAATGAAGGAGAGAGGTATCGGAATAAAAAGTACAGGCACAGCCAGGAAAGGGGAACTTAAATGACTGGTTCAGAACGCAGGACAGCGATCATGGATCAAATTAAAAACAGTGAACGGCCGGTCTCAGGAAGTGCTCTGGCCAGAACATTTCAGGTCAGCAGACAGGTGATCGTGCAGGATATTGCGCTGATACGCGCGGAGGGGAATGACGTGATCTCCACCAATAGAGGATATATTTTTACTGCTCCCCATACTGTGAGCCGGATATTCAAGGTGCATCATACAGATGCGGATCTGGAGAACGAGCTCTGCGGGATTGTGGATCTTGGCGGAAAAGTGATCAACGTAATGGTGAATCACAGAGTTTACGGACATATCGAGGCAGAACTGAATATCAGCTCCAGGCGCCAGGTTGAGAATTTTATGGAGGATATCCGAAGCGGCAAGTCCAGTCCTCTGAAGAATATCACATCGGATTATCATTATCATAAAGTAGAAGCAGAATCCGAGGAAATCCTGGATATGATCCAGGATATGCTGAAACGGCGAGGATTTCTGATCGAAGCAGAATAGCAGAAGTCAGATACAAAAAGAAAAGATATACAGAATGAGAAAATTCTGTTAATATGAAAATAGAGTGATCACGAAAATAGGAGAAGGAATCCTGCATGGCAGGGTTCCTTCTTGCACCCTGCGGAAATGTGCACCTTGTGGAAATGTACAAACAGGGAAAACAGGATGCAGATATGAGGGTGAGAAAAAATACGGTTGGATATGTATGGAGGGGAAATGGATTATCAGAGTATGTTTACATTTATGCTGGAGATGGCAGGAACTATTGCGTTTGCTGCTTCCGGAGCTATGGTGGGGGCGCAGAGAGGAATGGATATTTTCGGGGTCTGCGTTCTTGGAGTGGTGACTGCAGTAGGCGGAGGAGCTACCAGGGATATTATCCTGGGAATCGTGCCGCCGGGAATGTTTCAGGATCCGCTGTATACCATTGTGGCAACCGTGACGTCCTGTATTGTTTTTGCAGTGATGTACTGGAAGCAGGAGCTGCTGGAAGGCGGGAACCGGCTGGTCTATGATAAGGTGATGCTGGTGATGGATACGGTTGGCCTTGGTGTGTTTACTGTCATGGGGGTTGATAAGGGGATTTCCCAGGGATATATGGGAAGAACTTTTTTTCTTGTGTTTCTTGGGACTGTCACAGGAGTTGGAGGCGGCCTTATCCGTGATATGATGGCAGGAGTACCGCCATATATTTTTGTGCGCCATATTTATGCCTGTGCGTCTATTGTAGGGGCCATTGCCTGTGTTTGGATATACAGGCTGTGGGGCGGAGTGCCGGCCATGGTGATCGGAACGGTAGTAGTGATCCTGATCCGGTACCTGGCGGCACATTACCGGTGGAATCTGCCGAGACTGAGAAGAGAATAAAAAAGATATGAAAAGCTCCGGAACATTTAAGGAATAATGTTCCGGAGCTTTTTGGCTTTTATTTGGTTTATATTGCGTAGAAGATTTTATCTGTTCCTCTCATAAGAGAATCATGCGTCTGTATCCTGCAGAGCCAGGAAGCCTTCCTCGCCGGTACGGATCTTGACAACGTTTTCGATATCGTAAACGAAGACCTTACCATCACCGATCTGACCGGTATGAAGAACTTCTTTGGCAGTATCAATAACCTTCTGAACCGGTACAAGACTTACAACGATCTCGATCTTAACCTTCGGACGGAGGTTCATGTCGACTTCAACACCACGATAGTAGGTTGGAGCACCCTTCTGAACACCACAGCCCATAACGTTTGTGATAGTGATACCGGTTACGCCGATCTCGTTCATAGCCTGCATAAACTCATCTAGCTTGTTCTGACGTGTGATGATAACAACCTTTGTCAGTTTGTGTACGCCGTCTGCAGGAATTTCAGGAACAGATTCAGCAGGAGCAGAAGGAGCATGTTTTACAACAGGGGCTTTTACGGAAGTTCCCATTGGAGTCGGAGCCTTTGTCATGGTATCCTGTACAAAGAATCCATCGTAAGCACTTGCGAGGCCATGCTCTTTCATATCCAGACCTGCGATCTCTTCCTCTGCGGAAACACGAAGACCGATGGTGTGTTTGATCACCTGGAAGATAATTGTCATAGTAACAGCAACCCATGCGATGGTGATAACCATACCAATAAACTGAACACCGAAGCCATGGAAACCACCGCCTGTGAGAAGACCTTTCCACTCGGTACCTGCACCGTCGGAGAAAAGACCGACAGCAAGAGTTCCGAAAGCACCGTTAAGACCGTGAACGCCAACAGCACCAACCGGGTCATCAATTTTGAGAACTTTATCAACAAATTCAATACCAAATACTACAATGAATCCGGAGAGGATTCCGATGATAGCTGCAGATGTAGGAGATACGGTATCACAGCCTGCTGTGATGGCTACCAGTCCTGCAAGAGAACCGTTCAGGGACATGGAAACATCCGGTTTTTTATAGCGGATCCATGTGATCAGCATAACTGTTACAGTAGCAACAGCAGCTGCAAGGTTTGTTGTTACGAAGATCTTTCCGGCGCTTACAATGGCATCGCCTTCCATGCTGACAGTAGATGCACCGTTGAAACCGAACCAGCAGAACCAGAGAATGAATACACCAAGTGCACCAACCGTAAGGTTATGTCCCGGGATTGCTCTGGATTTACCGGATTTGGAATATTTTCCGATACGAGGTCCGAGGATGATGGCACCGATCAGTGCAGCAACACCACCAACCATGTGAACGGCACAGGAACCTGCGAAATCATGAAATCCCATCTGGCTGATAAAGCCGCCGCCCCAAATCCAGTGACCGGATACCGGATATACAACGAGACTAATCAGTAAACTGTAGATACAGTAGGAGATGAATTTAGTACGCTCTGCCATGGCACCGGATACGATGGTAGCAGAAGTAGCACAGAATACAGTCTGGAAGATGAGAAATGCCCAGAAAGGAACTCCATCCGGAAGCATTGCGTTTCCGTAGTTTGCCTCTGAGGCGATTCCGCCGATCTTGCCGAAGAAACCGTTTCCTGCACCGAACATGATGCCAAATCCAACCAGCCAGAAGACCGGTGTACCGATACAGAAGTCCATCAGGTTTTTCATGATGATATTTCCAGCGTTTTTTGCTCTTGTGAATCCTGTTTCGACCATTGCAAATCCAGCCTGCATGAAGAAGACCAGTGCTGCACCGACGAGGACCCAAGTTGTGTTTACTGAAGAATACATAGTAACACTCCCTTTCCCAATTTTTTTCTTTCCTATTATGTATAGAAAGAATTTTTGTAATACCGGACAGAAAAAATAGATATAATTTATCCAGTATCAGTATAACGAAAAAGCGCAGGAGAGAGGAAATTCTCTTCCGCGCCTTTACGAAATCAAAATTAGTATATGTAAAACAGGGGATATCTGTATCGTGTGATTAATGGATGAGGAAATCGATAATGAATTATGAAGTAGAGTTCATAAGGGATATCCCCTGTATTTACCGTATGAAATTGTTATCTGATATCCGTGATCAGATGGAGAATAACAGCTCGTCGTAGGTCGGATAAGGAAGTAACTCATCCGGGATCAGAGCCTCTGCCTCATCTGCAGATTTTCTTAAAGTTTCCATGTCTTCCAGAACAGTTTCCTGATAAGCCTTGGAGCATGCAAGTACATCGTCAGAAGAAGCAAGAGCTTTTGCTGTATCTGCTTTCAGAGTTTCCAGATCTTTTGCCATGGTGTCTGCAAGTGTACTCAGTTTGGAGATCAGAGCAGCTTCACTTGCTACAGAAATATCAGCTACTACGGATTTCTTTGCAGCTGCAGTATCTGCAAGCTTTTCAACATATGTATATACAGAAGGAATTACCTGCTTCTGGATCATCTCAGCCAGAGTGTTGGACTCGATGTTGATGGTCTTGTAATAGTTCTCAAGCCAGATCTCGTAACGGGAGAAAAGCTCTTCCTTTGTAAAAATGCCATGCTTTGTAAACAGCGCAATGTTCTTCTCAGCAATGAAATGCGGAAGTGCATCCGGAGTTGTTTTCAGATTGTAGAGACCACGTTTCTCAGCTTCTTCAACCCATTCGTCTGTATATCCGTTTCCGTTAAAGATGATGCGTTTATGCTCTTCAATGGTCTTCTTAAGAAGTGCATGTACTGCGTTTTCCATTTCTTCTTCCGGAACATCCTTAAGAGCTGCGCTGAATTCTGCAAGAACCTCTGCAACAGCGGTATTCAGTACGATGTTCGGGTTTGCGACAGATGCTGCAGAACCAAGCATACGGAACTCAAATTTGTTTCCGGTAAATGCAAATGGTGAAGTACGGTTTCTGTCTGTGGTATCCTTTATGAAGTGCGGAAGTACCTTTGCTCCGATATCCATCTGTACCGCATGCTTATTGCTGAAGAAGGTATCGTTTTCAATAGATTTCAGTACGTCTGTTAGCTCATCTCCAAGGAAGATGGATACGATTGCAGGCGGTGCCTCGTTTGCTCCAAGACGATGATCGTTTCCGGCGCTTGCAACGGATACGCGGAGAAGATCAGCATAATCGTCAACGGCTTTGATGACAGCTACCAGGAATACCAGGAACTGTGTATTTTCTGCCGGTGTTTTTCCTGGATCAAGAAGGTTTACACCTGTGTCTGTGCTCATGGACCAGTTGTTGTGTTTACCGCTTCCGTTGATTCCCTCAAATGGTTTCTCGTGAAGGAGGCAGACCATGTTGTGCTTGTCGGCAACCTTCTTCATGATCTCCATGGTCAGCTGGTTGTGGTCAACAGCAACATTTGTGGTATCAAATACAGGAGCCAGTTCGTGCTGTGCAGGAGCAACCTCGTTATGTTTTGTTTTGGCTGGAATGCCAAGCTTCCAAAGCTCTTCGTCAAGATCATGCATGTAAGCAGCAACGCGAGGCTTCAGGGCTCCGAAGTAATGATCTTCCATTTCCTGTCCTTTTGGTGCAGAAGCGCCCAGAAGAGTACGGCCGCAGAAGATCAGGTCTTTTCTCTTCTTGTAAAGATCCTTGTCAACCAGGAAATATTCCTGCTCAGGTCCTACGGTTGTATCGATGTGACGGACCTCTTTGTTTCCAAGGATGTGAAGAATACGAACCGCTTCTTTGTTCAGAACATCCATGGAACGAAGAAGAGGAGTTTTCTTATCCAGTGCCTCTCCGCTGTAGGAACAGAATGCAGTAGGAATGTAAAGAGTTTTATCTTTAATGAATGCAGGTGAAGTAGGATCCCATGCTGTATATCCTCTTGCTTCAAAAGTAGCACGAAGTCCGCCTGACGGGAAGCTGGATGCATCCGGCTCACCTTTTACCAGCTCTTTACCGGAGAAATCCATGATCACCTGTCCGTCACCTGTAGGGGAGATGAAGCTGTCATGCTTCTCAGCAGTTACGTTTGTCATCGGCTGGAACCAGTGTGTGTAATGTGTCGCACCGTTTTCAGTAGCCCATTCTTTCATTGCAACTGCTACGGAATTTGCAACGTCCAGTTCCAGATGAGTTCCGTTTTCAATTGTTTTCTTTAATGCTTTGTACATGTCCTTTGGCAGTTTGCTTCGCATCACTTTGTCATTGAATACAAGGCTGCCATACATTTCAGGGATACTCTGTGCCATATAGGTACACTCCTTTCGATTTCACTCATTCATTATAATTTTTAATTATTTTATAAGGACCGTTGCCGGAAGAACCGGGTATAAACGGACCGGAAAACAAAAAAAGCGCTTCAGATACCTGCCGTATCCAAAGCGCCTTTGCTTTATGTGTTGCAGTATACACCAAAATAAAATATTGTCAAGAGCTTTTTTGGAAAAATCTAAAAAATTGACCAGGGCGATCGGACTGTCGGAAAATAGGCAGGGTTGACAAATCTTGTCCTTTTATTATAATCTGATATCGTAGTTATACAGTCGAAAAGTCAGCGATCGCTATAAGTGATCGAGGCAAAAGAAGCTTTTTGACCAGTGACAAAGATGTACAATACGGAAAGAACAGATGGAGGAAAATATGTCAGGAGTAAAGGAAGAATGTGGCGTATTCGGGATTTATGATCTGGATGGAGGGAATATTGCACCATCTATTTATTATGGTCTTACCTCGCTGCAGCACAGGGGACAGGAGTCCTGCGGAATGGCCGTTTCAAGGACGGACGGAGAAAGAGGAAACGTACAGTTCCATAAAGATCTCGGACTGGTAAGCGAAGTTTTGCGAAAAGATGTTGTACATAATATGAATGGTGATATCGGAATCGGACATGTTCGTTATTCCACCACCGGAGAATCTGTCGCAGAGAATGCACAGCCGCTGGTACTTTCTTATATCAAGGGAAGTCTGGCACTTGCGCACAACGGAAATCTGGTTAATACAGAAGCTCTGAAATGGGAGTTGATCCAGACAGGCGCAATTTTCCATACAACTACCGACTCAGAGGTTATCGCGTTCCATATCGCAAGAGAACGTGTGCATTCTGCCACTGTAGAGGAAGCAGTACATAAAACCGTAGAGAAGATCCGCGGAGGATATGCTCTTGTGATCATGAGCCCCCGGAAGCTGATCGGTGCCCGTGATCCTTACGGACTGAAACCCCTCTGTCTTGGAAAAAGAGATAATGCCTATGTCCTTGCATCTGAAAGCTGTGCGCTGACATCTGTAGGGGCTGAATTTATCCGTGATATTGAACCAGGTGAGATTGTCACGATCACCAAAAACGGACTGAAATCCAGTAAACTGACTGAGAAGAAAAAGCATGCCCATTGTGTTTTTGAATATATTTATTTTGCAAGACTGGACAGTACCATGGATGGCGTGAAAATCTATGATGCAAGGATCCGTGGAGGAAAATCTCTTGCAAAATCCTATCCGGTAGAAGCGGACCTGGTGACCGGTGTACCGGAATCCGGACTTCCGGCAGCAAAAGGCTATTCTGAGGAATCCGGAATCCCGTTTGGCTTTGCGTTCTATAAAAACAGTTACATTGGAAGAACTTTTATCAAGCCTACACAGCAGGAGAGAGAGTCCAGTGTCCATCTGAAGCTGAGCGTTCTGGAATCCGTGGTGAAGGGGAAGAGAATCGTTCTGGTGGATGATTCCATTGTCCGTGGAACTACCATTGCCAATCTGATCCACATGCTGAAAGAAGCAGGAGCAAAAGAAGTCCATGTACGTATCAGCTCCCCGCCATTTTTACATCCCTGTTATTTTGGTACCGATGTGCCGTCCAATGACCAGCTCATCGCAGCACAGCACAGCACGGAAGAAATCCGTAAGATGATCGGTGCAGACTCCCTGGGTTATATGCAGATCGATTATCTGGAAGGCATGGCAGGTGGACTTCCGCTGTGTAAAGCATGTTTTGATGGCAATTATCCGATGGAAATACCGGCAGAAATCAAACAGGATTAATGAACTATGTGGAATTAATCTCACAGTAAAAAATAATGGATTGAAAAACGAAAATGTAAAAACTGCACAATAAATATATAAAAAACCCGGATTTTGTCATATAAAATCCGGGTTTTTATAGAAAGACTCTTAAAAACGATAAAAAACATCAACTTGACAAATCTAACAATATGAGACATAATGTGGGACAACCAGATGAAAAAGGCCGCTGGTCTGGAATATACAGGAAAACAGCAAGACCGAAAAAAGGCCGGTTTTTTGCCGAGATAAAAGAAAGGATGATATTTATGTCTAAAAAAATTAGATTGAATGCGACAGAGGATGTTAAAGAATTTGTTAAGGCTGCAAGTAAATGTGATTTTGATGTAGATATTTCATATAACAGAATTTTAATTGATGCAAAATCTATTCTTGGAATCCTCAGCATGGATCTGACCAGAGTTCTTACAGTAACCTGTCATGGCGAGGATCATGAGTTTGATCGTTTCCTTCAGAAATATGCAGTTGCCTGACAGACAGTGCAGAGACAGACAAGATATGAAAGACATAAAAAGAAAAGGCAGACGTGACTGCAGAGACAGGAGATCAGTTTGAAATCCTCAGCAGGCGTCTGTTTTTTCTTTGCATCCATTTCATAGGAAGAAATTCCGCAGACTATATGAAAAATCAGTTATTGACAAATAAAAAAAAATAGTTTATAGTAAACCATATTTTATATGAAAGATAACTGACAAAGGCGTCAGGAACGGATACCACAGGGGAATTCTCACCCCTTGGAATCTGTTCCGGACGCCTTTTTGTTGTGGGACACAAAATGGAGGAGGAAATCGAAGATGGCAGTAAAGTATGTTTTTGTAACAGGTGGAGTTGTTTCCGGTCTGGGAAAAGGAATTACCGCAGCGTCTCTTGGGCGCCTTCTGAAAGCCAGAGGGTATCAGGTGACCATGCAGAAATTTGATCCCTACATTAATATTGACCCGGGAACTATGAATCCCATTCAGCATGGAGAGGTTTTTGTAACGGATGACGGTACAGAGACTGACCTTGACCTTGGACATTATGAGCGTTTCATTGATGAAAGCCTTGACAAAAATTCCAATGTGACAACCGGTAAGATTTACTGGTCTGTTCTTCAGAAAGAGCGTCATGGTGATTTCGGCGGAGGTACCGTTCAGGTGATCCCGCATATTACCAATGAGATCAAGAGCCGTTTTTACAGAGCAAAATCCGCAGACGAAGACAGAATTGCCATCATCGAGGTTGGTGGTACAGTCGGTGATATTGAGAGCCAGCCGTTCCTGGAATCCATCCGTCAGTTCCAGCATGATGTGGGACATGACAATGCGATCCTTATCCATGTAACTCTGATCCCGTATCTCCGTGCTTCCGGAGAGATGAAGACCAAACCCACCCAGGCCAGTGTAAAAGAACTTCAGGGAATGGGAATCCAGCCGGATGTCCTGGTATGTAGAAGTGAGTATCCTCTTACCGAGGATATCCGTGGAAAGATCGCCCTGTTCTGTAATGTGCCTGTAAGCAATGTGCTTCAGAATCTGGATGTGGAATATTTATATGAAGCTCCTCTTGCAATGGAGAGAGAAAAGCTTGCAGACGTAGTACTGCAGAGCTTAAGACTGGAGAATCGCAAACCAGATCTTACAGACTGGGAAAATATGGTAGAAAATCTCCGCCACCCGGATAAAACTGTGAAAATCGCCATGGTTGGTAAATATACACAGCTTCATGATGCATACCTGAGTGTTGTGGAAGCACTGAAGCATGGCGGGATCTCTTGCCGTGCAAAGGTTGATATCACCTGGGTGGACTCCGAAGAACTCAATGAAAAAAATCTGGATCAGACTCTCCATTCTGTAGATGGAATCCTGGTTCCGGGGGGATTCGGAAATCGTGGTACAGAAGGAATGATCCTTGCGGCACAGTATGCAAGAGTTCATAAGATCCCATACCTCGGGATCTGCCTGGGAATGCAGATGGCTATTGTGGAATTTGCCCGCCATGTGCTTGGATATGAAGATGCCAACAGTATTGAGCTGGCACCGGAAACAACACATCCGGTCATTGCCCTGATGCCGGATCAGGAGGATGTGGAAGATCTTGGAGGAACCCTTCGTCTTGGAAGCTATCCGTGTGTGCTTGCAGAAGGCTCCAGATCCTATGAGCTTTTTGGAAAGAAAGAGATCCAGGAACGTCACAGACATCGTTATGAGGTAAACAACGCATTCCGTAAGGAACTGGACGAAAAGGGAATGTCCATTGTAGGAACATCCCCGGATGCTCACATTGTTGAGATGATCGAAATTGCCGGACATCCGTTCTTTGTGGGAACACAGGGACATCCGGAATTTAAATCCAGGCCAAATCATGCACATCCACTGTTCCGTGGATTTGTGCAGGCGGCAGTTGATAAAAAGACGGCAGAAGAAGCTGCAATGAAAGGATGAGAAAAATGAGAGAAGTAGCAAATCAGCAGCAGGGCCTCTACCGCCCTGAATTTGAACATGATAACTGCGGTATCGGAGCCGTTGTTAATATAAAAGGAAAGAAAACACATGATACAGTTGCCAATGCTCTTAAGATCGTAGAGAATCTTGAACATCGTGCTGGTAAGGATGCAGAAGGAAAAACCGGTGATGGTGTCGGTATCCTTCTTCAGATCTCCCACAAATTTTTTAAGAAGGTCTGTAAAAAAGAAGGCTTTGATATCGGCGGAGAGAGAGAATACGGTGTAGCCCAGCTCTTTTTCCCACAGCAGGAGATCAAACGTGCCCAGGCAAAGAAGATGTTCGAGATCATCGTGGAAAAAGAGGGTCTGGAACTTCTTGGATGGCGTACAGTACCGGTCTTCCCGGAGGTTCTTGGTCATAAAGCGAAAGAGTGCATGCCGTGCATTATGCAGGCATTTGTTAAAAAACCGGAGGATGTGGAAAAAGGTCTTGCATTTGACCGTATGCTTTACATCGCACGTCGTGAATTTGAACAGAGTAATGATAATACTTACGTAGTTTCCATGAACAGCCGTACCATCGTATACAAAGGTATGTTCCTGGTAGGACAGCTCCGTACCTTCTTTGGCGATCTTCAGAGCCAGGATTACGAGTCTGCCATTGCAGTGGTACATTCCCGTTTCAGTACCAACACGAATCCAAGCTGGGAGAGAGCACATCCGAACCGTTTCATCGTACATAACGGTGAGATCAACACGATTCGCGGAAACGCCGATAAGATGCTTGCACGTGAGGAAAACATGGAGTCTCCGTATCTGAAGGATGAGCTTCACAAGGTCCTTCCTGTAGTTAACCGCAATGGTTCTGATTCTGCAATGCTTGACAATACCCTGGAATTCCTGGTTATGAGTGGAATGGATCTTCCACTTGCAGTGATGATCACGATTCCGGAGCCATGGGCAAACAACGATACGATTTCTCAGGAGAAGAGAGATTTTTATCAGTACTATGCGACTATGATGGAGCCATGGGACGGTCCTGCGTCCATTCTGTTCTCAGATGGTGATGTGATGGGAGCGGTTCTTGACAGAAACGGTCTTCGTCCATCCAGATACTATATCACATCAGATGGCTATATGATCCTTTCCTCCGAGGTTGGTGTTCTTCCTGTGGATGAGGAGAAGATCGTATTAAAAGAACGTCTTCATCCGGGAAAAATGCTTCTGGTTGATACCGTTCAGGGTCGTGTCATTGATGATAATGAGCTCAAAGAAAAATATGCGAAAAAACAGCCTTATGGTGAGTGGCTGGACAGCAATCTGGTACAGCTTCGTGATATCAAGATCCCGAATCAGAGAGTTGTCGAATACACTCCGGAGGAGAGAGCACGCCTTCAGAAAGCCTTCGGATATACTTATGAGCAGTACCGTACTTCGATCCGAAACATGGCATTAAACGGCACAGAAAGCATCGGAGCCATGGGACATGATACTCCCCTTGCAGTATTTTCCAAGGAACATTATCCGTTGTTCGATTACTTCAAGCAGCTTTTTGCACAGGTAACAAACCCGCCGATCGATGCGATCCGTGAGGAGATCGTTACTTCTACAAGTGTATATGTAGGAAAAGACGGAAATCTTCTGATCCAGAAGCCGGAGAACTGTCAGGTGCTGAAGATCAACAATCCGATCCTGACCAACACCGATATGCTGAAGATCAAGAATATGAAAAAGGACGGCTTCAAGGTTGTAACACTTTCTACATTATATTATAAGAGCACAAAGCTTGAACGTGCCATTGACCGTCTGTTCGTAGAGGTAGACAAAGCCTTCCGTGAGGGAGCAAACATCCTGGTCCTTTCTGACCGCGGTGTGGATGAGAACCATATGCCGATCCCGTCCCTGCTGGCGGTTTCCGCAGTACATCAGCATCTTGTAAAAACAAAGAAGAGCACTTCCCTTGCCCTGATCCTGGAGTCCGGTGAGCCGAGAGAGGTACATCATTTCGCAACACTCCTCGGATATGGTGCAAGTGCAGTCAATCCGTATCTGGCATTGGATACGATCCATGAGCTGATCGATACACATATGCTGGATAAGGACTATTACGCAGCCGTTGATGATTACAATCATGCAGTGATCAGCGGTATCGTAAAGATCGCTTCCAAGATGGGTATTTCCACTATCCAGTCCTATCAGGGATCTCAGATCTTTGAGGCAATCGGAATTTCCCAGGATGTGATCGATCGTTACTTTACAGGAACCGTAAGTCGTGTAGGCGGAATCACATTGGAAGATATCGAGGATAATGTAGAAAAACTTCATTCTGAGGCATTTGATCCCCTTGGGCTTGCCACAGATCTTACTCTGGACAGCGTAGGTGCCCATAAGATGAGAAGCCAGGGTGAGGAGCACAAATATAACCCGCGTACCATTCATCTTCTCCAGCAGTCCACAAAACAGGGCAGCTATGAGATGTTCAAGGAATATACAAAACTGGTAGATGACGAGGGTCATGGAAACTTAAGAGGTCTTCTGGACTTTAAGTTTGCCAAGGAGCCTATTCCGATCGACCAGGTTGAGAGTGTTGAGGATATTGTAAAACGATTTAAGACAGGTGCCATGTCCTACGGTTCTATTTCCCAGGAAGCACATGAGACACTGGCTATTGCCATGAACCATCTCCATGGAAAATCCAATACCGGTGAGGGTGGTGAAAGTGATGAGCGTCTGGATTCAGCAGGAACAGACAATGACCGCTGCTCTGCGATCAAACAGGTAGCCAGCGGACGTTTCGGCGTTACTAGCCGTTATTTGGTTTCCGCAAGAGAGATCCAGATCAAGATGGCACAGGGTGCAAAGCCGGGTGAGGGCGGACATCTTCCTGCAAAGAAGGTATATCCGTGGATCGCAAAAACCCGTCATTCCACACCGGGAGTCAGCCTGATCTCTCCGCCGCCACATCATGATATCTATTCTATCGAGGATCTGGCAGAATTGATCTATGACCTGAAAAACGCCAATAAATATGCGGATATTTCCGTAAAGCTGGTTTCTGAGGCAGGTGTTGGTACGGTTGCAGCCGGTGTTGCAAAGGCCGGTGCACAGACTGTTCTGATCTCCGGATATGACGGAGGTACAGGAGCAGCGCCAAGAAGCTCTATCCATAATGCAGGACTTCCATGGGAGCTTGGACTTGCAGAAACACACCAGACGCTGATCATGAACGGACTTCGTAACCGTGTACGTATCGAGACAGACGGTAAGCTGATGAGCGGCCGTGACGTTGCCATTGCAGCACTTCTCGGTGCAGAGGAATTCGGTTTTGCAACAGCGCCACTTGTAACGATGGGCTGCGTGATGATGAGAGTCTGCAATCTGGATACCTGCCCGGTAGGTGTGGCTACACAGAACCCGGAGCTGCGTAAGAGATTCCGCGGAAAACCGGAGTATGTGGAGAACTTCATGCGCTTTATTGCACAGGAGCTGAGAGAGTACATGGCACGCCTTGGTGTTGCCACCATCGATGAGATGGTAGGTCGTACAGACCTTCTTACAGTTTCTGACAGTGTGCAGGAGCCGCATAAGGGTAAGGTTGACTTAAGTGCCATCCTGAATAACCCATATGCAGGAAAGGGCAAAGTAACCTTTGATCCGAAGGCTGTATACAATTTCAATCTTGAGAAAACTCTGGATGAAAAAGTTCTGGTCAAGAAATGTGCACCGGCGATCCAGAAGGGTGAGAAAGTTTCTGTTGATGTAAATGTTACCAATACAGACCGTGCATTTGGTACCATTCTCGGATCTGAGATCACAAGAAATCATAAGGATGGACTTCCGGAGGATACGGTAACTGTAAACTGTACAGGTGCAGGCGGACAGAGCTTCGGTGCCTTTATTCCGAAAGGACTGACATTGAAACTGACCGGTGACAGCAACGACTACTTCGGAAAAGGCCTTTCCGGTGGAAAGCTGATCGTTAAGGTTCCAGAGAAGGCCGGATACAAGGCTGAAGAGAACATCATCGTCGGAAACGTGGCACTCTATGGTGCGACCAGCGGAACTGCATTTATCAACGGTGTTGCCGGTGAGCGTTTTGCAGTACGTAACTCCGGTGCGGTTGCAGTTGTTGAGGGTGTTGGCGAGCATGGCTGCGAGTATATGACAGGCGGCCGTGTGGTAGTTCTTGGAAAAACAGGAAAGAACTTTGCAGCAGGTATGAGCGGCGGTATCGCTTATGTCCTTGATGTGGATAACGTTCTTTACAAGAACCTCAATAAAGCAATGATCTCCATTGAAAAAGTGGATAATAAATATGATAAAAAAGAGCTTCGTGATCTTATCGAGGCTCATGTGGAAGCAACAGGCTCTGAGATCGGTAAGAAGGTGCTGGCTGATTTTGATTCCTATCTGCCTCACTTCAAAAAACTCATTCCGGATGAGTACAAGAGAATGATCACATTAAGTGCAAAGCTGGAAGAAAAAGGTCTGACCAGCCAGCAGGCACAGATGGAAGCGTTCTATGAGAGCATCGGCGTGAAACATTAAGGAGGATGAGGAAATGGGAAAGCCAACTGGATTTTTAGATTATGAAAGAGAAACGGCAAAGGTTCTGCCGCCAAAGGAACGTATTCAGAATTTCAACGAATTTCGTATTCCATTAAATAAAGAAAAACAGAAACTTCAGGGAGCACGCTGCATGGCCTGCGGCGTCCCCTTCTGCCAGTCAGGTATGATGATCGGCGGAATGGCTTCCGGCTGCCCGCTGCACAACCTGGTTCCTGAGACAAATGATCTTGTGTACACAGGAAACTGGAAGCAGGCATTCCTTCGTTTAAACAAGACACACAGCTTTCCGGAGTTTACATCCAGAGTGTGTCCAGCACTTTGCGAAGCTGCATGTACTTGTAACCTGAACGGAGATCCGGTCAGCACAAAAGAGAATGAGAAAGCGATCATTGAGACAGCCTATGCAGAAGGATGGGTAAAACCGCAGATCCCGCCTGTCCGCACAGGAAAGACGATCGCAGTCATCGGAAGTGGTCCTTCCGGACTGGCAGCAGCACAGCAGCTGAACCGCCGTGGCCACAGCGTAACCGTATTTGAGAGAAACGACCGTATCGGAGGACTTCTCCGCTACGGCATTCCGAACATGAAGCTGGAGAAAAAGATCATTGACCGCAGACTGAAGCTGATGGAAGAGGAAGGCGTGAAATTTGTTACCAATATCAATGTTGGTGTTGACATCACTGCAGAACAGCTTCTGAAGGATTATGACCGTGTCCTTCTCTGTTGTGGAGCTTCTCATCCGAGAGATATCAAGGTTCCGGGAAGAGATGCCAAGGGAATTTACTTTGCAGTGGATTTCCTGAAGCAGGTAACAAAAAGTCTTCTGGATACAGATTTTGCAAAATTCCCATATGAGCTTGCAAAGGGCAAAAATGTTCTGGTCATTGGCGGTGGTGATACCGGTAATGACTGTGTGGGAACATCCATCCGTCTGGGGGCGAAATCTGTAACACAGCTTGAGATGATGCCGCAGCCTCCTGCAGCAAGAACTCCTTCCAATCCATGGCCGGAGTGGCCGAAGGTCCTGAAAACCGATTACGGCCAGGAAGAGGCTATTGCAGTATTCGGCCATGATCCTCGAATCTATCAGACAACCGTTACCGAGTTTATCAAGGACAAAAAAGGAAATGTCTGCAAAGCCAAGATCGTAAAACTGAAAAGCGTAAAGGATGAAAAGACCGGAAGATTCAATATGGTGCCAGTCGAGGGCAGTGAGGAAGTGATCCCTGCAGATGTGGTCCTTATTGCGGCAGGCTTCCTTGGCAGCGAGAAATATGTGACAGATGCTTTCCGTGTAGCGCTTACACCAAGAACCAATGTGGAAACAAAACCGGAGCAGTATGCAACAAGCGTAGATCGTGTGTTCACAGCAGGTGATATGCATCGTGGACAGTCCCTTGTCGTATGGGCGATCCATGAGGGACGTGAGGCTGCGAAAGCAGTGGATGAATCACTGATGAGCTATTCCTATTTACAGTAAAATAACAGATACCAGGGGCAAAAGGTCAAAAAAACTGTTCGTGTTTCCGCGATAAAGCTTTTGAACTTTTGCCCCTTTTAAAAAATGGTTGACAAAGAATTGACCGATTGCTATAATTACGTCCATGAACAAGGGTGTTCTTCAGGAGCGAAAGCTCTCTGAAGTGCACCCTTTTTCTATTTTTTAGGGTAATTATTTTGTGTGATGAGGAAATAAAGGAGAGAATACTATGGGGAATTATACCAGAGAAGAGATTCTTGCAATGGCAGAGGAGGAAGACGTAGAGTTCATCCGCCTCCAGTTTACAGATATGTTTGGAACTCTGAAAAATATTGCGATCACAGCAAGAGAGCTTCCAAGAGCCCTGGATAACCAGTGCGTTGTATATGGCTCTCATATTGCGGGCATTGTGGGAGAAAAGGAGCCGGATCTGATCCTGTATCCGGATTATAATACTTTTTCAATTCTTCCATGGCGTCCTCAGCAGGGAAAGGTTGCAAGACTGATCTGTGATATGCGCCGTGCAGACGGATCAGAGCATGAGATGAGTTCCAGATATATTCTGAAAAAAACAGCGCAGGCAGCAGAGGAGGCAGGGTATACCTGTTATGTTGACCCGGAATGCGAGTTTTTCCTGTTTCATATTGATGATAACGGAATGCCTACAACGGTTTCTCACGAAAAGGCCGGATATCTGGATGTAAGTCCGGTGGACTTAGGCGAAAATGCAAGACGTGACATGGTACTGACTCTTGAGGATATGGGATTTGAGGTGGAATCCTCTCATCATGAGACAGCACCTGCACAGCATGAGATCGCCCTTCATTACGGGGAAGCACGTGAGATGGCAGACGAAGTTATAACCTTTAAGATGGCAGTAAGAACTGTAGCCAAACGTCATGGACTTCATGCGACATTTATGCCGAAGCCAAGACGGGAAGTAAACGGTTCAGCCATGCATATCCATTTTTCACTGTTTAAAAATGGAAAAAATATTTTCGTGGATCCGGAGGATCCGTCCAGATTAAGTGAAGAGGCATACTATTTTATCGGAGGTCTTCTGGCTCACAGCCGTGAGATGACTCTGATCACCAATCCGCTTGTAAATTCTTATAAGCGTCTTGTACCTGGATTTGATGCGCCTACAGAGCTGACCTGGACGAGAAATAACCAGAATTCACTGGTAAGGATTTCGAGAGTCAATGGTGCTGATACCAGGATCGAGCTTCGAAGCCCGGATGCTGCATCCAACCCATACCTTGTTTTTGCGGTATGCCTGGCAGCGGGCCTGGATGGAATCCAGAAGAAGATCTATCCTACAAAAGCTTCTAACCGTTCTCTTTCCGAGTCGGATCAGAAGGAACAGGGTATCGAGAATTTACCGGAGAACCTGCGGGAAGCGATCACACTGTTTGAGGACAGCAGCTGGATGAAGGAAATCCTTGGAGAAGCTTTCTGCAAACAGTATGCGCAGGCAAAGAGAAAAGAGTGGTTGCGTTATTCCCAGGAGATTTCCGACTGGGAGATCGAGGAGTATCTGTATCGGATCTGATGAACGAGGCATAATGGGACGAAAGAGAGTGGCGGCTTATGAACACGAGTATCGTGATTGCATTACCGAAAATAGAAGATGCAAAAAAGATCCGCACAGTCCTTAACCGATATGGATTCACGGTGGCGGCAGTATGCAATTCAGGTGCCAATGCCCTTGCCAGTATCTCGGAGCTTGATGGCGGCGTTCTGCTTTGCGGTTATCATCTTCAGGATATGTACTACCGTGATCTTCTGGACTATATGCCGGATTATTTTGAAATGCTGCTTATGGCCTCCCGGGGAGTGATCAGTGAGGCGCCAACATCCATTTTATGTGTGGGAATGCCTCTGAAGGTCGGAGATCTGGTAAATACGGTGAGCATGATGATCTCTCAGATCGAAAGGCGCTGGAAAAAAGATAAGAAAAAGCCGAAGCAGCGTTCATGGAAAGAACAGAATTATATTTCAAATGCAAAGATGCTTTTAATGGAAAGAAATCACCTGAGCGAGGATGACGCATACCGCTATATCCAGAAATGCAGTATGGATTCCGGAACCAATATGGTTGAAACGGCCCAGATGGTTCTGATGCTTTTATATGATTCTGTGTAAAAAACAACAGGGCGGACAGAAATGATCTGCTCTGAATGCCTGATATCACACCGGATCGGGAAAAATTCCGCAGGGGATTTCCTGATTCGGTGAAACTACTTTGAATTGGAGGATGAGGGAATGGAATTTATGGATGGAATCTGTAAGACTAGAGAATGTGCCTGGGATGTGCTTCTTTCCGAGAGCATGAAAGACCAGGAAGCAACAGTGGAAGGTGCAATACACAGCATCCGTAATATGGGTGACGTGGCATTTGTGATACTTCGAAAAAAAGAAGGGCTTTTTCAGACCGTATATGAAAACGACAAGACAAATGTTTCCATTCATGATCTGAAGGAGGCGATGTGTGTGCGCCTCACAGGAACTCTTCATGAGGAAGAAAGAGCACCTCACGGAAGAGAACTCCGCATCAGCCATGTGGAGATCCTTTCCTCACCTGCAGAGCCTCTTCCGCTGGCCATCGACAAATGGAAGCTGAACACTTCCCTGGAGGCAAAGCTGAATTATCGTCCTATCGCCCTGCGTAATGTGCAGGAGCGTGCAAAATTCAAGATCCAGGAGGCTCTGGTGCGGGCATTTCGTGATTACCTCTATGAGAAGGGGTTCACCGAGATCCACACACCGAAGATCGGAGCCAGAGGTGCAGAGGGTGGTGCAAACCTGTTCAAGCTGAGTTATTTCCATAAACCGGCAGTTCTGGCACAGAGCCCGCAGTTTTATAAACAGATGATGGTAGGTGTTTTTGACCGTGTATTTGAGACCGGCCCTGTATTCCGTGCAGAGAAGCATAATACAAAACGTCATCTGAATGAATATACAAGCCTTGATTTTGAGATGGGCTATATCAACGGATTTGAGGATATCATGGAGATGGAAACCGGATTTCTCCAGTATGCGGTAGAACTTCTTAAGAAAGACTACGCTCATGAGATTTCCATTCTGAAGGTGGAGCTTCCGAAGGTGGACAAGATCCCGGCAGTACGTTTTGACAAGGCCAAAGAGCTGGTAGCCGAAAAATATAATCGTAAGATCCGCAACCCATATGATCTGGAGCCGGAGGAAGAAGCGCTGATCGGAAGATATTTCAAAGAAGAATATGATGCTGATTTTGTTTTTGTCACACATTATCCGTCTAAGAAGCGTCCGTTCTACGCAATGGATGATCCGTCAGATGAGAAATTTACATTAAGCTTTGACCTTCTGTTCAAGGGACTTGAGGTAACTACAGGCGGACAGCGTATCCATGATTATCAGATGCTGAAGGATAAGATCGCAGCCCGTGGTATGGATGAAGAGGGTATGGAGCAGTACCTGGATACCTTCAAGCATGGAATGCCGCCTCACGGAGGACTTGGAATCGGACTGGAACGTCTTACCATGCAAATCCTCGGAGAAGAAAACGTTCGTGAGACCTGTCTGTTCCCACGTGATATGAACAGACTTGAGCCGTAATAAGGAGAAAAAAGATGGCAAAGATAATCGATGATGAAACAATGGAAAATGTCTGCATCCTTGCAAAACTTTCTCTGACAGAGGATGAAAAGGAAAAAGCAAAAGAGGACATGCAGAAGATGCTGGATTATGTAGACAAGCTGGATGAACTTGACACTTCTTCCGTAGAGCCCATGTCCCATATTTTTGAGGACGAAAATGTATTTCGTGAAGATATTGTGACAAACGGAGACAATCATGAGGCGATGCTTGCCAATGCACCGAAACAGAAAGAAAACCAGTATCAGGTTCCGAAAACAATTGGATAAGACAGGAGACAGGACATGGATTTGGGAAAATTAACCGCATTACAGCTTGCGGAAAAGATCAAGCAGCATCAGATAAGCGTCCTGGACGGTGTGAAATACGTATTTGATCAGATCGAAGCAAAAGAGGACAAGGTCCACGCTTATCTTGATACTTACAAAAAAGAAGCCTATGCAAGAGCAAAAGAGGTACAGAAGGGCATTGAGGATGGAACCTATACAGGACTTCTTGCCGGTGTACCTATTGCAATTAAGGATAATATCTGCATTAAGGGAAAAACAACTACCTGTGCATCAAAGATCCTTGAGAATTTTGTGCCGCAGTACAATGCCGAGGTTATTGACCGTCTGGAACAGGCAGGTCTTGTGATCATCGGAAAGACAAACATGGATGAGTTCGCCATGGGAAGTACCACAGAGACATCCGCTTACGGCGTCACCAGAAACCCGTGGGATCTGGAGCATGTTCCGGGCGGCTCCTCCGGCGGCTCCTGTGCGGCAGTGGCAGCAGGAGAGACTTACCTGGCACTGGGTTCTGATACCGGCGGTTCCATCCGTCAGCCAAGCTCCTACTGCGGTGTTACCGGAATCAAACCGACCTACGGAACAGTATCCCGTTACGGACTGGTTGCTTATGCATCCTCTCTGGATCAGATCGGACCGGTTGGAAAAGATGTTGCGGACTGTGCGGCACTCCTTGAGATCATTGCCGGACACGATGCAAAAGACAGCACTTCCATGAAGAGAGAGGATCTTGCTTTCTCCTCTTCCATGACAGATAAGATCGTGGGAATGAAATTCGGTGTGCCGAAGGAATATCTCTCAGAGGGACTGAACCCGGAGGTAAAAGAGGCATTTATGAATACGCTGAAAAGCCTTACCGAGATGGGTGCAGTCGTAGAATTTTTCTCCATGAAGACAACAGAATATATGATCCCTGCTTACTACATCATTGCCAGCGCAGAGGCCAGCTCCAATCTGGAGCGCTTTGACGGTGTGAAGTACGGCTTCCGTGCAAAAGAGTACGAGGGACTTCATGATATGTACAAGAAGACAAGGACTGAAGGTTTCGGCGAGGAAGTAAAACGCCGTATCATGCTTGGCTCCTTTGTGTTAAGCTCCGGTTACTACGATGCTTACTATCTGAAAGCACTTCGCACAAAAGCCCTTATCAAAAAGGAATTTGATCAGGCCTTTTCCAAATATGACGTTCTTCTTGCCCCGGCATCACCCTTTACGGCGCCGAAGCTGGGAGAGAGCCTGAAAGATCCTCTTGCCATGTATCTTGGCGATATTTATACGGTAGCAGTAAACCTGTGCGGACTTCCCGGAATCACAGTTCCATGCGGAAAAGACGCAGCAGGACTTCCAATCGGGATCCAGATGATCGGTGACTGCTTCAAAGAAAACAACCTGTTCCGCGCAGCACACGCCTATGAGAAAAAACGCGGTGATTTCGGAACAGCAATGGAAGGAGGAGAAAAGGCATGAAACAGTATGAGACAGTCATAGGACTTGAGGTGCATGTGGAGCTTGCCACAAAAACAAAGATCTTCTGCGGATGCTCCACAGAATTCGGAGGCGCACCAAATACACATACCTGCCCGGTCTGCACCGGTATGCCGGGCTCTCTTCCGGTCCTCAACAAAAAAGTGGTAGAGTTTGCCATCAAGGCAGGTCTTGCGGCAAACTGTCATATCCATCAGTACTGTAAGTTTGACCGTAAGAACTATTTTTACCCGGATAACCCCCAGAACTATCAGATCTCTCAGCTGTATCTGCCAATCTGCTATGACGGAGCTGTTGAGATCGAGACTTCCGCAGGCAAAAAGACTGTACGTATCCATGAGATGCATATGGAGGAGGATGCCGGTAAGCTGATCCATGATGAGTGGGAAGACTGCTCCCTGGTTGACTACAACCGAAGTGGGGTACCGCTGATCGAGATCGTATCCGAGCCGGATATGAGAAGCTCCGAGGAGGTTATCGCATATCTGGAAAAGCTCCGCTGCACCATGCAGTATCTTGGAGTTTCTGACTGTAAGCTCCAGGAGGGCTCCATGCGTGCCGATGTCAACCTTTCCGTCCGTGAGGTGGGAAGTGAGACCTTCGGAACAAGAACAGAGATGAAGAACCTGAACTCCTTTAAGGCCATTGCGAGAGCAATCGAAGGAGAGAGAGAACGTCAGATCGAGCTTCTGGAAGAAGGAAGAGCCGTTGTACAGGAGACAAGAAGATGGGACGATAACAAAGAGTCTTCCCATGCTATGCGTTCCAAGGAGGATGCAAAGGATTACCGTTACTTCCCGGACCCGGATCTTCCGCCGATCCACATTTCCGATGCATGGATCGAAGAGCTGCGTACTTCCATTCCGGAGCTTCGTGAAGCCAAGATGGAGCGTTATCAGAAGGAGTATGAGCTTCCGGCTTATGATGCAGGGATCCTGACCGAATCCAGACATCTGGCAGGACTTTTTGAGGAGACAGCAGTTCTTCTCGGAAACCCGAAAAAGGTGGCAAACTGGTTTATGGTGGAGGTTCTCCGCCTGACAAAGGACAAGGGCCTTGATCCGGAAAGGGTAAGCTTTACCCCGAAGCATCTGGCAGACCTTCTTTCCATGGTGGAGAAAAAAGAGGTCAGCGCACAGAATGCCAAGAAAGTATTTGAAAAAGTGTTTGACGAGGATATTGATCCGGTTGTATATATAGAAGAGAATGGTCTTAAGATCGTAGAAGATACAGGACTTCTCACCGAAACTGTGAAAAAGATCGTAGATGCAAACCCTGGACCGCTGGCAGAGCTTCTGGGCGGCAAGGATAAGGTTATGGGATTTTTTGTAGGACAGCTGATGAGAGAACTGAAAGGCAAGGCAAATCCTGACAGCGTCAGAAAAGCACTGGCAGAGGAAATTGAGAGAAGGAGATAAAATACTATGGTTACAGTAAATCAGAATTATTTAAAACTTCCGGGAAGCTATCTGTTTTCCAATATCGCAAAGAAGGTAAGCGCATATAAGGAGGCCAATCCGGAATTTAAGGATTCTGTGATCAGTCTTGGAATCGGTGATGTGACACAGCCGCTTGCACCGGCGATCATCGATGCCCTTCATAAATCCGTAGACGAGATGGCACACGCAGAAACCTTCCACGGATATGCTCCGGATCTCGGATATGAATTCTTAAGAAGTGCCATTGCAAAAAATGATTATCAGTCCAGAGGCTGCGACATCAGCGCAGACGAGATCTTTGTTTCCGATGGAGCAAAAAGTGATTCCGGAAACATCCAGGAGATCTTCGGACTGGATAACAAGGTTGCAGTTTGCGACCCAGTTTATCCTGTATATGTAGATACCAACGTTATGGCCGGACGTACTGGTCTTTATAACAAAGAGCGTGAGAACTTTGACGGTGTGATCTACATGCCCTGCAAAGAGGAGAATGGTTTCCTTCCGGAGATACCGGCAGATGAAGTACCGGATCTGATCTATCTCTGCTTCCCGAACAATCCTACCGGCGGTGCTATCACAAAGGCAGCTCTTCAGGAGTGGGTCGACTACGCCAACAAAAACGGCTGCGTGATCATCTATGATGCAGCATATGAGGCATATATTTCCGAGGAGGATGTCCCGCACAGCATTTATGAGTGCGAGGGTGCGAGAACCTGTGCCATCGAGCTTCGAAGCTTTTCCAAAAATGCTGGCTTTACAGGCGTTCGTCTTGGATTTACTGTTGTTCCGAAGGAACTGGTGCGTGATGGCGTAGAGCTTCACAGTCTCTGGGCAAGACGCCACGGAACCAAGTTTAACGGTGCTCCGTACATTGTACAGAGAGCAGGCGAGGCTGTTTACTCTCCGGAGGGAAAAGTACAGCTGAAGGAGCAGATCGCTTATTACATGCGTAATGCAAAGACGATCCTGGAGGGCCTTTCCGCAGCAGGATTTTCCGTGTCCGGTGGAAAAAATGCTCCATATATCTGGCTGAAAACACCGGATCAGATGACCTCCTGGGAGTTCTTTGATTATCTCCTTGAGAAAGCACACATCGTAGGAACACCAGGTTCAGGCTTTGGTGCACATGGTGAGGGATATTTCCGTCTGACAGCATTCGGAAGCTATGAGAATACTCTTGAGGCAATTGAGAGAATTAAAAATTTGTAATATGAGTATAAATTGCGGAGTAGGTCTTTGAAAAAGAGCTGCTTCGTTTTTTAACCGGATCAAAGAAGTATCCTGCTTCAATTGCGAATGTCCACTTGCTCTGAATCAAAGAAGCTCCCGGCAGGGCTGCGAAAAGCAATAAACAGTGGAAAAAATTTGCCTGTAAGTTAATTTGCGAAAATAACAATAAGGATTGCGAAAATTTATCATATCATTTATAATTGTACAGGAAGTAAGGCACAGGCCGCAGAAAGCCTGTGTTCATAAAATTTCACAAATTTATGCAATCACGAAAGGGGATTTTATCATGGGTATCAGAAGAGTAGAAAATATGTGCGGCGGTAAAGGTCATGTGATCATCAAAGACATCCTTGAGGGAGACGAGCTGAAGGGAAAATGCGGACTTTACGCACAGGTTACCATCGAAAAAGGATGTTCTCTGGGATACCATGAGCATCATGGCGAGACAGAAACCTACTATATCTTAAGCGGCGAAGGCGAGTACGACGATAACGGCGTGAAACGCCCGGTAAAGGCCGGCGACATCACCATCACACCAGATGGAAAAGGACACGGTCTTACCAATACAGGCGACACAGATCTTGTGTTTATGGCACTGATCATTTTTGACTGATCCATATAGAAGAAAACAGAAGTGAGACAGAAGGGCGGCCTTTTTGAAGAGGCTGCTCTTTTTACGACTGAGGCGTAACCTGTGTCGGAGTATAAATTCTGGGATGAAAGATTCTCTGTCTCAGATTGTTATTAAACGAAATGTATTAATTGTATAAACAAAAAATATTTTTGGATTTTTTTAGAAAAAAACTGTTGACATACAAAAAGCACTTTGCTATACTATCACTTGTCGCGAGGGAGAAGATAAAGAATCCCGAAGAAATGCGATATGCGGAAGTGTCGGAACTGGCAGACGAGCAAGACTAAGGATCTTGTGAGCATTGCGCTCGTGTGGGTTCAAGTCCCATCTTCCGCATTTTTTATTTGAGAAACCTGCATCTGGAAACGGATGCAGTTTTTTTGCTACCTAAAAATATCTGTAAAAAAGGAATCCGGATAGAATATATCATGTTTATATGATATGATAGAAGAAAATGGAAGGAGCATAGTCATATGAGAAGAAAAAGTGCAGGAAAAAAGATCATGGTCGTACTTGTAGCGGCAAGTCTGGCACTGACTCCGGCGGAGCTGACAGTGGCGGCAGAAATGGAACCAGAGGGTGCGGAAGCAACATTTTTGGCAGAAGAAAGTGGAGATGCTGCATCCTCAGATCAAGAAGATACTGCAGAGACGGAAGCAGAGATTGCAGATGGATCAGCTGCTACAGAGGAACAGGAAACCACAGATACAGACAAGCCAGATACCGGGAATAACGTACAGGAGAATGCGGAAACAGGCGTAATGGAGCCTGGTGAAGAAGCGCCAGAGGGTACTGCAGAAGAGGAAGATCCGGAGACTCCGGAAGCGGCAATGGATGCAGCCGAAGCGTTGGAGGAATGCGAACAGGAAGAAGAAAACGCAGCTTTTGATGATGGAACGAAGGATGCAGTGCAGGCATCTGCAGAATACTCTGATGGAAAATTTACGTGGGTACTGGACGGGAATGGAACACTGACCATTACGGGAAATAACATGGAGTTGACAAAAAATGAGATATCTGAAAGTGCTTTGGAGAAGGCAGGCATCGATTTTTCTAGAGTAAATAAGCTTGTAATCGGGAATGGGATCACAGGCTTTGATAGATGGGGCATGTGGAATCTGAAAAAATATATTAAGGAACTGGAAATCCATGGAAATGCAGGCATGAATATGCCGGAGCAATGCTTTTACGATGTGCCAAATATAGAGAGTGTGGTGATATCCGGTGCAGTGGATGTGCCGAGAGATATGTTTGGAAAATGTACCGGGCTGAAAAAGGTTACATTAAAAAATGGAGTGAGGTCTATTGGAGAGGATGCCTTTCGAGATTGCAGCAGTCTGGAGGGTGTGATATTTGAGAATACAGTATTGGAAAAAATCAGTGACGGAGCATTTTGGGGCTGCAGTGCGCTGAGTTCTATTGTGTTACCGGATTCCGTAACAGAAATAGAAAGGAATGCATTTTTCGAGACCGGACTCAGAAATATCCAGCTTCCGGAAAAACTGACGCTGATAGGAGGAGGGGCATTTTGTAACTGCAAAAATCTGAAGCAGGTACAGCTTCCGCCTCAATTAAAAGAGCTGGGTGAGGGTGCATTTTTTAACTGCGAAAATCTGACACAGATCCAGCTTCCGGCTCAGTTAAATAAATTAGGGACAGATGCATTCAGAAATTGTACATCATTGGATAAGATTGACATACCTGCCGGTCTGACGCAGATCGGGCCTGATACATTTTGCAATACCGGGCTGACCAGTGTGACCTTACATGAGGGACTGACGAAGATCGAAGATGGGGCGTTTCATGATTGCCTTAAGCTGAAAAAGATCCGTATTCCGAAATCAGTTACAGATATTGGTGGACTGGCATTAGGAATACGTTATAACAGGGGAAATGGTGCAGAGGAAGTTATTCCCGGTGGTTTTACAGTAGAAGGTTATACAGGCTCGGCAGCGGAACGATATGTAAAGAGAATGCATCAATGTGAAAATTTATATCATGTATTTTTTAAAGATGTGAAATTTGTTTCCATTGGTGGACAGACTGCAGCGGTTACCAATATCAGCAAAACAAAGATATCCGCACTTAAGACCGGGGCCTTTACCGGAAAGCCGCTGACCCAGGCACTCACCATAACCTACGGCGGTAAGAAGCTTGTAAACGGAAGGGATTACACCCTTACCTGGAAGAATAATAAAAACATCGGAACTGCATCCGTTACGATCAAAGGAAAAGGAAAATATAACGGTTCTGTTACAAAAAAATTCCGGATCACGGTTCAGAAAAACGCAGTCTATACAGTCAGCAGGCTGAAATATAAGATATCCAATGCAGACACATCCGGCAAGGGAACCGTAGTCTTTACCGGAGCTACGGATAAGGCAGCAAGAAAGACACTTACGATCCCGACGACAGTAAAGATTGGTGGAAAGAGCTTTCGTGTAACAGCCATTGGCACCTCTGCAATGTCCGGAGCGAAGAAGCTGACAACAGTGAAAATCGGAGCGAATATAATGACAGTAGGTGCGAAAGCCTTCTGCGGCTGCAGTAAACTCTCCAATGTAACGATCTTCAGCACAAAGCTTACGACAGCGAAGACCGGAGCCAATGCATTTAAGGGGATCCGTTCCAACTGCAGATTTAAAGTACCGGCTTCCAGGGTAAGTGCATACAAAAAACTCCTCCGTGCAAAGGGTGCCGGACCAAAGATAATCGTGACAAAATAACAGAAAAACCGAAAAAATAGAAAACTTTTGAAAAAAGGTGTTGACATACAAGATCCACTTTGCTATACTATCACTTGTCGCGAGGGAGAAAATAAAAAATCCCAAGGAAATGCGGTCATGCGGAAGTGTCGGAACTGGCAGACGAGCAAGACTAAGGATCTTGTGAGCATTGCGCTCGTGTGGGTTCAAGTCCCATCTTCCGCATTGGAAATTTCCAATGAAATGCGATATGCGGAAGTGTCGGAACTGGCAGACGAGCAAGACTAAGGATCTTGTAAGCATTGCGCTTGTGTGGGTTCAAGTCCCATCTTCCGCATGACTTTAAAACAGAGCTGTGAATTGCAGCTCTGTTTTTGGCTATATGAAAGTAAATTATTGCATGCCTGCACTGGTGAGAAGCTGAAATGGGAAGATCTGCGTGATATATTTGTATTCGTTTCATATACAATAGGATAATTTTGGACATCTTAAGGGCTGATCAGACCGTAACTCCAATATTTTTTGAATTATTTTTTCAGAAAAGAGGAATTTGTGGTTTTGTGTAGAATATAATTAACAGAGGGTATTTTGTCGCCGCTGTTTGTCAGACTGTGGAGGAAATGCTTATGAACATCAGAGAGAGCATGGAACAGAGAGAACGGGAGCTTTTGAGCCCTTATGCTTCTCACAGCGCAGATACCAGAGGCCGGGAGCACCCGGAAGAGGAATGCGATGTGCGGACAACGTATCAGAGAGACAGAGACAGGATCCTTCACTGTAAGGCTTTTCGCCGTATGAAGGATAAGACACAGGTGTTTCTGGCACCACAGGGAGATCATTACCGTACCAGGCTGACACATACACTGGAGGTATCGCAGATCGCCCGGACTATTGCCAAGGCACTTCGCCTAAATGAAGATCTGGTGGAAGCAATCGCTTTGGGACATGATCTGGGGCATACGCCTTTTGGACATGCAGGAGAGAGAGCACTGGATCAGGTACATCCGGGTGGCTTTGCACACTATAGGCAGAGCGTCCGGGTTGTGGAAGTACTGGAGAAGAACGGAAACGGGCTGAACCTTACCTGGGAAGTCCGAAATGGGATCATGAATCACCGCACCAGCGGAAATCCTTTCACACTGGAAGGACAGGTGGTACGTTTTTCTGACAAGATCGCCTATATCCACCATGATATGGACGATGCCCAGCGGGCAGGGATCATCACAGAAGATGATATTCCTGTCACAATGAGAACTTTTCTGGGCTATACCACGAGAGAACGGCTGAATACTTTCGTACATAATATTATAGAGAACAGTATGGGGAAAGACAGCATCTCCATGTCGCCGGATGTTTTTGAGGCGATGATGGAGCTTCGGGCGCTGATGTTCCGGAATGTCTATGAGAATCCGGTTGCCAGGAAGGAAGAGGATAAAGTGATCCAGATGCTGAGTGAACTGTACGGATATTATACTGACCATCCGGAGGCAATGTCCCGGGAATACAGGGAATTGGTGGAATACCGGGGAGTACCTAAGGAACAGGCAGTATGTGATTATATTTCGGGAATGACGGATCAGTATTCCATGGAGAAATTCAGGGAGATCTATATACCGAGAGCCTGGGAGGTCTATTAAATGGAAAAGAGGGATAAGCATGCGTTATTCAGATGACATCATAGAAGAAGTCCGAATGAAAAATGACATTGTAGACGTGATATCCCAGTATGTGAAACTGACACGGAGGGGGAGTTCCTATTTTGGGCTGTGTCCCTTCCATAATGAGAAAACCCCTTCCTTTTCCGTAACACCATCCAAGCAGATGTATTACTGCTTTGGCTGCGGGGCAGGAGGAAACGTATACAATTTTATCATGGAATATGAGAATTACTCGTTTGGTGAGGCGCTGTCACATCTGGCTGACCGGGCAGGGGTAGAGCTTCCGAAGATCGAGTATTCCAGAGAAGCCAGAGAAAAAGCAGAACAGAGAGCAAATCTTCTGGAGATCAACAAGCTGGCAGCACAGTACTTTTATTATCAGCTCCGGAGAGAAGGCGGAAAGACGGCTTACGGATATCTGACAGGAAGAGGTCTTTCCGAGGAAACCATCCGTAAATTCGGTCTTGGATATTCGGATAAGTATAGTGATGATCTGTACAAATATCTTAAGGGGAAGGGCTACAGTGATGAACTTCTCAGGGAATCCGGCCTGTTCAATGTAGATGAGCGGCGAGGTATGTATGATAAGTTCTGGAACCGTGTGATCTTCCCGATCATGGATGTAAACAACCGGGTCATTGGTTTCGGAGGTCGTGTCATGGGAGATGGCAAGCCCAAGTACCTGAATTCACCGGAGACGAAGATCTTTGATAAGAGCCGGAATCTTTACGGGCTGAATGTGGCCAGGACCACCAGGAAGAATTATCTGATCCTCTGTGAGGGATATATGGATGTGATCGCCATGCATCAGGCAGGCTTTACCAATGCAGTGGCGTCGCTTGGAACTGCACTGACCTCCGGACATGCAAGCCTTGTGAAACGTTACACCAAGGAAGTCCTGCTTCTTTATGACAGTGACGGTGCAGGGATCCGGGCGGCACTTCGTGCGATTCCGATCCTGCGGGAGGCGGGAGTCACGTCCAGGGTAGTAAGCCTGAAGCCCTGGAAGGATCCGGACGAGTTCATCAAGAATGAAGGAGCGGAGGCCTTTGAGGAACGTCTGAACCGGGCCATGGACAGCTTTATGTTTCGTGTACATATTGCGGAACAGGAATTTGCCATGGATGCACCCCAGGGACAGAATCAGTTTTTTGAGCGGTGTGCCGGGATGCTTCTGGAGCTTTCCGATGAACTGGAGAGGAATCTTTATATAGAAGCCATTGTAAAGGAATACGGCCGCTATGGAGTGGGCACGGAGGATATCCGGAAAAGGGTCAACACGCTGGCTCTGAAGGGAACGCCTGCAGAGAAACGGATCCAGCCAAAGTCCGGGACTCCGGAAACAAAGAAAAAGGAATCCGCCGCAGACAAAGCACAGAAGCTGATGCTGACCTGGCTTGTAAATTATCCGGGTATTTTTGAACAGGTGGAAAAATACATTTCCCCTTCCGATTTTGTGGTACCGCTGTATAAAGAGGTAGCCCAGATGCTGTTTGAACAGCATAAGGAGGGAGAGACCAATCCGGGAAAGCTTCTCAACGCCTTTACAGACAGTGAGGAGCAGCGGGAGGTGGCATCTCTTTTTAACGCCACCATCCATCTGGAAAACGAAGGAGAACAGCAGAGGGCTTTTTCCGATGCGCTGCTGCGGATCAAGGAAGAAAGCCTCAAAGAAAAAAACCGTACCTGGGACCCGTCAGACATGGCCGGGCTTCAGGAACTGATAAAAGCAAAAAAAGAACTGGAAGACCTTGGAAGAAAGAGGCAGCAGCTGCATATTTCTTTCAATTAAGGATAAAATATAAACACTATATGGAGGTATAGAGCACCTATGGAAATGAATATGGCAAAATTCAGCGAGAAACTTGTAGAGCTTCTTGAACTTGCAAAAAAGAAAAAGAATGTGCTGGAATATCAGGAGATCAGCGACTTTTTCAAGGACTCTCCACTGGAAGTGGATCAGATGGAGAAGGTTTTTGACTTCCTGGAGGCCAGCGGTGTGGACGTTCTCCGTATCACAGAAAATAGCGGTGACGAACTCCTCCTTGATAACGATATGGATATGGATGGGATGGAAGATGAAGAAGAGGTAGAGCTTGATAAGATCGACCTCTCTGTACCGGAAGGTGTCAGCATCGAGGATCCGGTCCGTATGTACCTGAAAGAGATCGGTAAAGTCAGTCTGTTAAGTGCAGATGAGGAGATCGAGCTTGCCAAGAGAATGGAAAAGGGGGATGAAGCTGCCAAGAAACGTCTGGCAGAGGCCAATCTCCGTCTTGTTGTCAGCATTGCAAAGCGTTATGTTGGACGTGGGATGCTGTTCCTCGACCTGATCCAGGAGGGAAATCTTGGCCTTATCAAAGCTGTTGAAAAATTTGATTACAGAAAAGGCTACAAGTTCAGTACCTATGCAACCTGGTGGATCCGTCAGGCTATCACAAGAGCCATTGCAGATCAGGCACGTACCATCCGTATCCCTGTGCATATGGTTGAGACTATCAACAAGCTGATCCGTGTTTCCCGTCAGCTGCTCCAGGAGCTTGGACGTGAACCTACGCCGGAGGAAATTGCTGAGGAGATGGACATGCCGGTAGACCGTGTACGTGAGATCCTTAAGATCTCTCAGGAGCCGGTATCTCTGGAAACTCCTATCGGTGAGGAGGAAGACAGTCATCTTGGCGATTTCATCCAGGATGATAATGTTCCGGTACCTGCAGATGCAGCTGCATTTACACTTCTGAAGGAGCAGCTGGTAGAAGTCTTAAGTACGCTTACTGACCGTGAACAGAAGGTTCTCCGCCTCCGTTTCGGACTGGACGACGGACGTGCCAGAACTCTGGAGGAAGTTGGTAAAGAGTTCAATGTCACAAGAGAGCGTATCCGTCAGATCGAGGCAAAAGCTCTGCGCAAGCTGCGTCATCCCAGCCGCAGCCGCAAGCTGAAGGATTATCTTGACTGATAAAAATATATCCGTACAGCTTTCCATGCGTCTTCGTGCCATTGCCGGTATGGTAACAAAAGGAAACCGGCTGGCAGACGTAGGATGTGACCATGGCTATCTGTCGATCTGGCTTGTCAGTGAAAAAACAGTTCCGTCAGCCATTGCCATGGATGTACGCCCGGGACCGCTTTCAAGAGCCAGGGAGAATATTACCCGTTATGGCCTTGAAGATTACATAGAGACCCGTTTGAGCGACGGGCTTGCGAAGCTTGAGCCAGGAGAAGGTGATACCCTGGTGATCGCGGGAATGGGTGGTCCTCTGATGGAAAGGATATTAAAGGATGGAGCGAAGGTCCGGGAGGGGTTTCAGGAACTGATCCTGCAGCCTCAGTCGGACCTTCCTCATTTCCGGCATTTTCTTTCTGAGATCGGCTGGGAGATCGTAAGGGAAGAAATGATAAAAGAAGACGGAAAATTTTATCCTATGATGAAAGCGGTACGTAACAATTCGGGAGAAAAGTCTGTTTACACAGAGGAAGAGGCCTGGTTTGGACCTCTCCTTCTGAAAAAATGTCACCCGGTCCTTAAAGAGTATCTTCTCCGGGAGGAAATGATTCGTAAGAAAATACTTGCCGGTCTTTCCGGGGCAGAGTCTGTTTCCGCAAAAACTCGTCTGGCAGAAGTAAAGGAGGAAATGGAGCTGATCCATACAGCTCTGAAACGATATGAAAGCATATGAACTGATCGAATGGCTGAATGAGCACCATCCGCAAAAATTTGCGGAGGACTGGGATAATGTGGGACTGCTGGTGGGAGATGACCAGAAAGAGATTTCCCATGTATTTCTTGCGCTGGATCTTACGGAACCGGTGTTGGATGAGGCGGTGGCTGCTGGTGCGGATATGATCCTTACCCATCACCCAATGATCTTTTCCGGGATCAAAAAGATCAACAATCATACCTTTACCGGAAGGAAGATCCTCCGTCTGATAAAGGAGGATATCCCGTATTTTGCCATGCATACCAATTATGATGTGATCGGAATGGCAGATTTAAGCGCAGAGCATCTGAAGCTTCAGGATACAAGGGTGCTTACAGTTACCGATGAATCCGGGGAGCAGCCGGAGGGGTTCGGAAGAGTAGGAAAGCTTCCCCATGTTATGACTCTTGGTGAGTTTGGAAAATATGTAAAAGAATGCAATCATCTTCCGGATGTGCGGGTTTACGGTGATCTGGATCGGAAGATCGAGACTGTGGCGATCTGTACAGGAAGCGGAAAGAGTATGATCGGTGATGTAATGGCCGCCGGTGCGGATGTATATGTGACCGGAGATATTGATTATCATACTGCCATTGATACTATGGCAGATGGTCTGGCGATCGTAGATGCCGGACATTACGGTACGGAGTATATTTTTGCGGAAGCTATGGAGAAGGAACTGAATGAGGCATTCTCTGCGCTTAAGACAACCTGCGCCAGTGTGAAAAATCCATATACTGTTTTGTAAAAGCGGATCGCAAAAAGTGCTTGTATTCATGAATATGTAGTGGGACGGAATACGATTATCCGTTTCGGAAAAATGAATTGTGAAACACATGGCTGTCCGAAAAATCGGGCAGCTGTATAAATATGTAAGCCTGTGGAGGGGATCGTTATGGAACAGACAATGATTAAAGTGACCATAAACGGAGAAACAAGGGAATACCCCAAAATGACACCGTATTCTGAGATCATAAGGGATTATGAGGGCAAAACAGAGTATCCGGTGATCCTTGTGACTGAGAACGGAAAGCTCCGTGAGCTTCACAAGAAGCTTCAGCATGACTGTACACTGGGATTTATAACCGCAAAGGACAGTGCCGGTCGAAAAACCTATCGGAGAAGTGCGATCTTTATTCTTTTGAAGGCAATTTTTGATGTAGCTGGAAAAGAGAATGTGGATCATGTTGTGATCCATTATTCTATTGGAAATGCTCTTTATTTTACTATGAAAGGCAGTGCTACCCTGGATCAGGAGCTTCTTGACCGGGTAAAAGTGCGGATGCGGGAACTGGTAGACCGGAAGCTTCCGATCTGCAAACGCAGTGTCAGCACGGATGATGCCGTTTCCATGTTCCACAGGCATCATATGTATGATAAAGAAAAGCTGTTCCGTTATCGGCGGGTTTCCAGAGTGAATATTTACAGCCTGGAAAATTTCGAGGATTATTTTTACGGATTTATGGCACCAGATACCGGCTATGTGAAGTATTTTGATCTGCAGCTTTATGATGAAGGCTTTGTGCTGATTCTTCCGAGACAGAAGAACCCGGATGTGCTGGAGCCTTTTGAACCCCAGGATAAGATCTTCCATGTGCAGAAGGAATCGGAAGAGTGGGGCGATAAGCTGGATGTTGCCACTGTAGGAGATCTCAATGACCGGATCACAAGAGAAGGTGTGCAGAGCCTGATGCTGATCCAGGAGGCACTCCATGAGGCCAAGATTTCTTCGATTGCCGAGGAGATCCGGAGAAGGGGCAATGTAAAGTTCGTAATGATCGCAGGTCCGTCTTCTTCCGGAAAGACCAGTTTTTCTCACAGATTATCTATTCAGCTTTCTGCTCATGGTCTGAAGCCGCATCCCATTGCTGTGGATAACTATTTTGTGGATCGTGAACATACGCCGTTGGATGAATTCGGAGAAAAGAATTATGAGTGTCTGGAAGCCATTGATACGAAGCAGTTTAATGAAGATATGCTGAATCTTCTTTCGGGAAAAACCGTGGATCTTCCTACATTTAATTTCAAGACCGGATGCAGGGAATACCGGGGAGACCAGCTTCAGCTTGGAAAAGATGATATCCTGGTTATCGAAGGCATTCACGGGCTTAATGACAAGCTGAGTTATGCCCTTCCAAAAGAGAGTAAGTTTAAGATCTATATCAGTGCGTTGACACAGCTGAACATTGATGAGCATAACCGGATCCCCACAACGGATGGAAGACTGATACGCCGAATTGTCCGTGATGCACGTACACGTGGAACTTCCGCAAAGGATACCATTGCAAGGTGGCCTTCTGTACGGAGAGGCGAGGAGCAGAATATTTTTCCGTTCCAGGAGGAAGCAGATGTGATGTTTAATTCAGCTCTTGTGTATGAGCTTGCCTGCCTGAAGGTTTATGCGGAACCGCTGCTTTTTGGAATTGACAAGAGTGAACCGGAGTATCAGGAGGCGAAGCGGCTTTTGAAGTTCCTGGATTATTTTGTGCCGGTGCCCAGTGAGGGTGTTCCGTTTAATTCGCTTCTGAGGGAGTTTATTGGCGGTAGTTGTTTTAATGTATAAATTAATTGTATGAATAAAAAAAGCTATGTGTAGATATAAGGCTCTATGCAATGCAGATATCGGTTGGCACAAAGATGAGAAGATTAGGATTTCTCTGTGCATAGGATCTGTGGTGTGTGGAGCCTTTTGAGTGTGAATCGGAAAAGTTAAAGTCCTCTGTGGTGCTGCGGATGGATGACGGGATTTACAGGACTTAAAGGAAAGGGAAAATGATCATGAAAGAAAAAATACAATTGACAAAACTGGCTCCAAACTGTGGCTGTGCAGCTAAGGTAGGACCGGGGACTCTGGCGGGAGTTCTTGGCGGGCTGCCAAAGTTCTGTGATCCGGATCTTCTGGTTGGAACGGACACTTCGGATGATGCTGCAGTTTACCGGGTGAGTGATGATCTGGCGCTGATCCAGACACTGGATTTTTTTACGCCTGTGGCAGATGATCCTTATGATTTCGGGCAGATCGCGGCGGCCAATGCGTTGAGTGATGTATATGCTATGGGTGGAACTCCAAAGACGGCTTTGAATATTGTGGCGTTTCCGAAGGATATGGATGTGGAGATTCTCGGGGAGATCCTGCGTGGTGGTGCAGATAAGGTGATGGAGGCTGGTGCGGTTCTTGCCGGTGGCCATACGATCCAGGATGATACACCAAAGTATGGGCTCAGTGTGACGGGTTTTGTAGATCCGAGGAAGTTCTGGAAGAATTTTGGAGCGCAGACCGGAGATAAGCTGATCCTGACGAAGGCGCTGGGTGCGGGGATCGTGAATACGGCGATCAAGGCGGATCTGGTGACGGAAGGTGCACGTAAGGCGGTTTTGGCTTCCATGAAGAAACTGAACCGGGATGCCTGTGAGGTTTTTAAAGAGTTTGAGGTTCATGCCTGTACGGATGTGACGGGGTTTGGTCTTGGGGGACATGCTACGGAGATGGCTGTGGCCAGTGACCGGACGGTTGTGATCGATACGGAGAAGCTGCCGGTGCTTCCGGATGTGGAGGAGTTTGCTTCTATGGGATTGATTCCGGGTGGGGCTTACAGGAACCGGGAGTTTGCTGAGAAAACCGGAGTGAAAAGTGTGGCAGAGCTCTGGCGGGAGGATCTGGTGTTTGATCCGCAGACTTCTGGGGGATTGCTGGCGGCGGTTCCGGAGAGGGATGTGCCGGAGATCATGAAGCGGCTGGATGCGGCTGGTCTGCAGGCTGGGGTGATCGGTGAGGTTGTGGATCGGCGGGAGTGGACGTTGGAGATCCGGTAGGAAATTAATTTACGAACGAATGTTTGGACGATAACGTCAGAGTGGATGGTTGCGTAGGGGGGATACTGCTGGGGAAAGTGGTGGAAGCAGAATGATGGATGGCGGATGGCGGACGACGGACGCCTGGGGGAGAGGATATCGGTCCGGGCAGGGACTCCGTCGGGGGATACTACTAGGACTCCGTGAGTCGGCTAAAAGCATTGCGGCAGGGCCAGAACTCGCCGTTGGCTCAGACAGCTGACCCTGCCGCAATAACGCCGACTCCCGCAGCCCAAGTAGTTATCACCCCTCCTCCGCAGCAGCCCAAACCGATATCCTCTCCCCCAGGCTGGTGCATCCAGCTGGCAGGAAAAATATAAAATGTGCGGAGAGTATGGTTGTGGGATGCAGAACAGGAAAATTACTGTTTACTGGTAATATTCCGCGAGGTGTTTTTTGTGAGCGAAGGTCACAGAAAACCCGAGCCATACTGCGCGAATTTATGTGATTAGCATAAATTCTGTGCACCGCGAAGCGTGTTACTGAGAATGGAGTGAACAGTAATTCAGGAAATATAGGCTCTGTATTTTTTTAATATATTGTTTGCCTGAGGGATAAAAGCATGGTATTATCATATGAGCGGAAATTGAGAAGACATAAAGAATACAAAAAACAAATATGTGACGGGAAAGGAAGAATTATGGAGAAACATAAACATGAGAGGAGTACATTTTCCGGGAAGATTGGATTTGTACTGTCTGCAGCTGGTGCTTCGGTAGGGCTTGGGAATATATGGAGATTCCCTTATCTGGCGGCAAAGTACGGCGGTGGAATTTTTTTACTGATCTATATCATTTTGGCATTGACCTTTGGATATTCTATGATCGTGGCAGAGACAGCTCTGGGACGTATGACAAAGAAAAGTCCGGTAGGTGCGTTTGGAACTTTTGGTAAATCAAAGTGGCTGTCTTTGGGCGGTTGGATCAATGCGATCATACCGGTTCTGATCGTGCCGTATTATTCCGTGATCGGTGGCTGGGTAATTAAATACTTGGTGGAGTATGTAAAGGGAGGCAGTCAGACTCTTGCTGAAGACGGATATTTTTCTGCTTTTATAGCGGATGGATTTTCTACAGAAACCTGTTTCCTGTTTTTTACACTGCTTACGCTGGTGATCATTTATGCAGGTGTGCAGAATGGCGTGGAACGAGTTTCCAAATTAATGATGCCGATACTGGTATTCTTGTCTGTGGTCATTGTCATTTATTCGGTAACGAGGCCAGGAGCACTGGAAGGTGTGAAATATTTTCTGATACCAAATATCAAAAACTTCTCCTGGATGACAGTGGTTGCGGCAATGGGACAGATGTTTTATTCTCTGTCGATCGCGATGGGTATTCTGGTAACTTTTGGTTCTTATATGAAAAAGGATGTATCTATTGAAGGGTCTACACAAAATGTAGAAATTTTTGACACAGCGATCGCAATGATGGCAGGTCTGATGATCATTCCGGCTGTGTTTGCATTCTCCGGTGGAGATCCGGATACGTTACAGGCGGGACCGGCACTGATGTTTATTACGATTCCGAAGGTATTCGCAAGCATGGGATTTGGAACTCTGGTTGGAATCCTGTTTTTTGTACTGGTTCTCTGTGCAGCCTTGACCAGTTCTATTGCATTGACTGAGAGTGCAGTATCTACTTTTCAGGATGAACTGAAATGGGGACGCAAGAAGGCAACAGTATTTGTCGGAATTATCATGGTTGTTCTCGGAAGTCTTTCTTCTCTTGGCTATGGTCCTCTGGCGTGTGTTAAGATCATTGGAATGCAGTTCCTTGATTTCTTTGATTTCCTGACGAACTCTGTCATGATGCCGATCGCAGCGATTGCTACCTGTCTTCTGATATCCAGAGTAGTTGGTACAAAGAAGATTGAAGAGGAAGTACTGCAGGAAGGTGGTACTTTCCGCAGAAAAAGAATCTTTAATTTTATGATCCAGTATCTTTGCCCAATCTTTGCGGCGATCATTCTTTTCAGTTCTGTGGCAAATGCATTTGGATGGATTTCCATGTAAAAGACATAGGAGACCAAGAAAATTCCAACTTTACAAGTCTATACACCTGTGTTAAAATAGCAGATGCGCAGCCAGGCCAGGTGATCGCGGCTGGACAGACGAAAGGGTCCAGACGAGGAAAGTCCGGGCTTCACAGGGCAGGATGCCGGATAACGTCCGGTGGAGGTAACTCCCAGACCAGTGCAACAGAAATAAACCGCCCCGTTTTGCGGGGTAAGGGTGGAAAGGCAGTGTAAGAGACTACCGCCGCTGTGGTAACAGAGCGGGCACATGTAAACTCCATTCGAAGCAAGACCGAGAAGAAAGCCATACGGCGGCCCGTCGTGCTTTCAGGTAGGTCGCTGGAGCCTTCTGGCAACGGAAGGCCTAGATAGATGATCACCCAACGACATAACCCGGCTTATCGGTCTGACTGTGTATGATAATAAGCACATAATAAAAGCAACTGTATTTTGCAGATCTGATCTGTGAAATATCAGTTGCTTTTTTGATAAAGAATGACAGCTTTTTATAGTTTCATAGTTTTTTCTTTTTTCAGCTCCAAAATCACATCCAAAGACAAACCGGTAGTTTCAGCGATAGAAGTATCACTGAGTTTTCCTATCAGATTTCTGGCAATTTCAAGCTGCTTTTTCTGGGAACCATTGTTGAAACCATCATTAAAACCATCATTAAACAGCATCTGACCCAAACGTGTCATACGAATACACTCCTTTACATGTTCAAAATCATCATTTTCAAGAAACTTATCTGCCATAGTATAGAGCATCGCCTCGATTTTCTGCAGATCTTCCGATGGAATATCTTTTGTATTTTCGGTCAGAGAGAATGCCTGAAGGAACCGTTCCTTTTGAGAAAGTTGACCATCCATCAGAGGGATAAGTGTTAATGGAACGAGATCAGCCTTTGTAAGAATGTCTTCAGAGGAAAATTTCTCTTTCAGCGTTTCAATCAGCCTATCTGCATTGTGATTCTTCATTATGATCGGAATAATACGATAAGTATTTATTCCTTCAGTAAATGAAGTGACCGGATTTCGGATATTTCCCGAATAAAGAACGTATGTGGTGATAGAAACGCTATACTGATAACTGGTCACAGCTTCATAGGATCGAAAACGCTTCAAACCGGGAATCCCTTCATTCTTACTCTGAAATTCAAAGTGTTTCCACGTACCATCTTCCATGATGAGATTGATATCTTCGTAGAATTTCTTAAGATTAAGAACAATGGACTCTGTAGGAGCAGAAGATACAACCTTTCCATCAATGCCAAGATAAGGAATCAGCTCCTCGGCAAAGAATTGAGCGGCAGTCTTTAGAACCGTATCTTCATGCTGAAATACAGTTGCAGAACCGATTTTATCATTTGTAATCATTTCTTTCTGTGTCATAAAAAATCCTTCCTGCAAAAGGAAATCAGAAAGAAATTGTCTGATTACAATATAACAGAAAAAATAAAAACAGACAATACATTTTCCTTTGCGCAACAGCTATGTGTATGTAAACTTGATAAAATGAAAAAATACCAGAATCGGTAGATTATAATAAGAATAAAAATAGAAAAACTAAAAAATGTAATACAGACAATCCTTTCCGGAAATGCAAATCTGTTTCTAAAAGAATAAAATATCTAACACAAAAAGTCAACAATAAAAAACAGAGGAGCAATGAGCAGGAGCCCACCATTTCAAAATCTATGAAAACACAGCGCTCGGTTCCCGCTTCGATATTCAGGCCTTTGCAGGAGCCGTAGTAATACTTGGTCTGCGGGAGACTGCGTTATTTTTCAAAATCATGCTGTCTGAGCGACGTCAGGAGCGAGTTCATGATTTTAGAAAATGTTTTTAGCAGTCTTTCGCAGGCTTAGTATTACTAGGCTCCGAAACAGCCAAATATCGAAGCGGGGACCGGACGCGTCCGTTTGTTAATCATGCTCATATGAACTCTATTTATTCCGTTTACCTCTATATTTCTCCTCGCAATACTTACACCGGTAAACCTCATTCTCTTCATCTGCAAGAACAAAAATCTGATCCAGTCCCTGCTCGATGGAAGTAATGCAGCGAGGATTCTTGCACTTGATCACGTTCACAACCTGCTTCGGCAGCTTCAGCTCTTTCTTTGCAACGATCTTTTCGTCCTTGATGATATTTACGGTAATATTATGATCGATAAAACCAAGGATATCCAGATCCAGATCCTCGATGGGGCATTCAACCTTGATGATATCCTTTTTTCCCATTTTCTGGCTGCGGGCATTTTTGATGATAGCAACCGTACAGTCCAGCTTATCCAGCTTCAGGTCATGATAGATCGTCATTGCCTTGCCGGCTTTGATATGATCCAGAACATAACCCTCACGAAGAGCACCTACGTTTAACATGGCAGTTCCACCTCCAGTAATGTAAGAATCAGGGCCATACGGACATACACACCATACTGGACCTGTTTGAAATAAGCGGCACGTGGATCAGAATCCACTTCAACAGAAATCTCGTTAACACGTGGGAGTGGGTGGAGGACATACATATCCTTCGGTGCAAGCTCCATTTTCTGTTTGTCCAGAACATAGAAATCTTTCATGCGGACATAATCCTCTTCGTTGAAGAAACGTTCCTTCTGAACACGGGTCATGTACAGGATATCCAGATCCGGAAGTGCATCCTCCAGACGTTCCTCCTCGACAAACTCGACATTGTTGCGTTTCAGAACATCCTCACGGATATAGCTTGGAATACGAAGCTCCTCCGGAGAAATCAGAACAAATTTCACATTTTCATAACGGACCAGAGCCTCGATCAGAGAGTGAACGGTACGGCCGAATTTCAGGTCACCGCAGAGGCCGATGGTAATATTGTCAAGTCTGCCCTTCAGGGAGCGGATAGTTAAAAGATCGGTTAATGTCTGGGTAGGATGCTGGTGGCCGCCATCACCGGCATTGATCACCGGAATATTGGATGACATAGAAGCTACAAGCGGAGCACCCTCTTTCGGATGACGCATAGCACAGATATCTGCATAACAGGAAACAACGCGAATAGTATCGGCAACGCTTTCGCCTTTGGATGCGGAGCTGGAATCAGCAGAAGAAAAACCGAGAACCTTTCCTCCAAGATTCATCATGGCTGCTTCGAAACTTAAACGTGTACGTGTACTTGGTTCGTAAAACAATGTCGCAAGCCTTTTATCATCACAGGTATGCGCATACTTTTTTGGATTTTTCCCGATGTCGTCGGCGAGATTCAGAAGCTTATCAAGCTCTTCAACCGAGAAATCCAATGGACTCATTAAATGTCTCATGTTGTACCTCCAATTATTTACTGGAAATAAGATTCCTTCCAGTTATCATATAATATAACTGTGAGATTTTCAAGAGACTTTCCGAGGATTTTGTCGAAGAAGCCATTCGAAAAAGAGACCGGTAAAAAACCACAGAGGAGCATAGTCCAGCCGGATCACTCCTTTATACTGAAGCGGAACATGAGAATAATCCCAGGGACAGATGTGAAGCTTCTGAAAAAAAGATCCGCTTAAAAATTCCACGAAAAAAATCCCGCAGCTGTAAATGATCCCCCGTACCATAACCGGAAAGCGGGCAAGCTTGTAGTAAGCCGGACGGATCAGTGCTGCAAGTCCGTAAACAGGGAACATCAGAAGAGAGGTTTTGCCCATCATAGTAAAATGTCCGGTGACAAGAGAGTGCAGTCCTGTCCATAAGATCTCCAGACACCAGCCTGTAAAACCACACAGAAAAAAATCCTTCTTTTGCATTTTAAAGCTCCTTCTCATCAGCAGAAATCCTGCGCTTTCCGGAAAAATGTCAGTTTAACTGAATTAAGAAAGTCCCCTGCGGGGCTGCGAATATCCGCCTGGACTTTAAATATATTTAACGTGGAAAAGCGTCTTTAATAGCCTTCCCTGCCTTGAAAAAAATATACACGTGGGTTATAATGAACAAAATTATTACTGCAAAGTGAAAAAGCAGTAATGGATCATCAACACATGCGGAAGGAGAAAACAGACGATGAATTATGAAGAAAGTCGTGCCTACATCAGAGCTGCGGAATTGAAAAAGGGAATTGTTCTGGGACTGGAAAATATGAGAGAACTGATGAGGCGGCTTGGAGATCCCCAGGATGAACTGAAGTATGTTCATGTAGCGGGAACTAACGGAAAGGGTTCTGTGATCGCATATCTGTATTCCGCTTTATCAGGTGCAGGTTACCGGGTCGGAAGATATATTTCCCCGGCGGTCTATTCCTACAGAGAGAGGATGGAGGTTAACGGAGAACCTGTCAGCAGAGAGAAATTTGCAGCATATGTGACAAGGATCGCGGAGGTGATCGATGAGATCGTAAAAGAGGGAAAACCGCATCCGTCAGTATTTGAAATTGAAACTGCAGCCGCATTTCTTTATTTTCGGGATGAGAAATGCGATCTGGTATTAATGGAAGTTGGTATGGGCGGTGATCTGGATGCCACCAACATTATAAGTACTACAGTTCTTTCCATTCTGGTATCCATCAGTATGGATCATACGGCATTTCTTGGAAATACCCTGGGCGAGATAGCAGAAAAAAAGGCCGGCATCATTAAACCGAACAGTCATATGGTAACTGTAAAGCAGCAGCCGGAGGCAGAGGCGGTCATACGAAGAATATGCGCAGAACAGAATGTGCCATACGAGGCAGCAGACCGGGACAGCGCAGAGGTACTGGAAGCATCCATAACCGGCCAGACCTTTCTTTATAAAGGAGAAAAATATACAATATCCCTGGCAGGTGCCTATCAGAAGGAAAATGCGGTGGCAGCGCTCCGGGCACTGGAAATCCTGAATGAACAGGGATATCCCACAACACTGGTCCAGAGACAGGATGGATTGAAACGTACCACCTGGCCGGGAAGATTTGCACTTCTCGGGACAGAACCGGATTTTGTGGTTGATGGAGCTCATAACCCTGCAGCGGCAGACATGCTGGCTGCATCCATTGAACGGTATTTTAAGGGAAAAAGGATCATCTACATCATGGGAATGTTCCGTGACAAGGATTACCGCAAGGTCATCCGGAAAACAGAAAAATACGCAGATACCATCCTGACGATTGCGGCACCGGATAACCCCAGGGCTCTGACCCCGCAGGAGCTGGCAGATGCGGTGCGGGAATTTCATTCTGATGTAAGGCCCTTTGACAACATCGAAGCCGCAGTAGCAGAGGCCTATCAGCTGGCAGGAAAAGAGGATGTGATCATTGCTTTTGGTTCCCTGGCGTTCCTGGGGGATCTTACAGAAATTATCAGGAAACATAACGGAGGAAACCAATGACGGATTTGGAAAGATACAGAGACGAGATCGATGAGATCGACAGTGAGATTGTACGTCTCTTTGAAAAACGAATGAAGGTGAGTGAGGAAGTCGCTGAATATAAAATAAAAACCGGTAAGCAGGTACTGGATCCGGCACGTGAGAGCCAGAAGATCCATACGCTGAAAAACAAGGCCCACGGGGACTTTAACAGCCTCGGCGTGCAGGAGCTTTTCCGTCAGATCATGGCTATCAGCCGTAAGAGACAGTACCAGCTGTTGACAGAGCATGGGATTTACGGAGAGCGCAATTTCACAACTGTGAAGCATGTTCCCCTTGAAAACGCAACGGTTGTGTTCCAGGGTGTAGAGGGAGCCTACAGCTATGCGGCTATGCGGCAGTACTTTGGGAAAAATATCGAAAGCTACCATGTAAAAACATGGAGGACAGCTATGGAGGATGTAACCCATGGCAAGGCCGATTATGCGGTACTTCCTATTGAGAATTCTACTGCAGGTATCGTGGCTGATATCTATGACCTTCTTATGGAGTACAAGCTGTATATCGTAGGCGAGCAGATCATCCGTGTGGATCATGTGCTTCTGGGCATGCCGGATGCACAGATAGGGGATATCAAGGAAGTCTGCTCTCATCCTCAGGGGCTTGCCCAGTGCAAGGCATTTCTGGAGGAAAACCCTTCCTGGAAAAAGAAGGAAGTGGAAAACACCGCAGGCGCGGCCAAAAAGGTCAGTGAGGTGGGGGACAAAGGCGTGGCAGCTATCGCAAGCCGTGAGGCTGGTGAGGTATTCGGTCTGAAGGTCCTTGCAGAAAATATCTGCAGAGAAAAAGCAAACTCTACACGTTTTATTATTGTAAGCAGGAAACCGGAATACGAGGAAAAGGCCGGGAAGATCAGCATCTGTTTTGAGCTGCCTCATGAAAGCGGAACTCTTTACAACATGCTTTCCCATATTATCTACAACGGACTGAACATGACCAAAATTGAATCCCGTCCGATTCCGGGAAAATCCTGGGAATACCGTTTTTTCGTGGATTTCACAGGGAAACTTGGCGAAAGCGCTGTGGAGAATGCGTTAAGAGGAATCGAGGCGGAGGCGAATGTTCTCCGTGTTCTTGGAAACTATTAAGATACAGAGGAGTTAAATTATTATGTTGGCAAGAATTCAGGAATGTATCCTTTACCGTGGATTTTCAAACGGTGAGATACTGGACGATATGACAGAACTTATTAATCTTTATGAAGCAGATGAAGAAGCACTCAAGGCAAGAGAAGACCAGTTTTTCAAAAGTGTCAACGGGCTGGTGGAGCTGGCAGGAATGTACGGTTTTTCCGGAAATATCTGGCATACATATCTTACCTTCCTTTTGGTAAATCATGAGAACGCTTTCAGTATGGCAAGCGAGATACGAGGAGCGATCAAGGGCAGCATTAACGACCTGGCAAAAAATGATTTCCAGATTTTCAAGGAATTGTATGATTTTGACATCACGGTCTTTGATAAAGTGTTCGGAACTGTATGCTGCAGGGTGATCTGTGATTACCAGACACCGGATGAGAACAGCAAGCTCTTTAATACCAGGATCCGTGACCGTATCTGTCAGATGAGCAAAACCCTGGCAGCAGCCACCACAACCGAAGAATTTATGGATGATATGGTATCCTTCTATAAAGATTTCGGTGTTGGCAAGCTTGGTCTCCATAAGGCATTCCGTATCGGTCACGATGAGGAGGGAAAGGTGGAGATCCAGCCTATCACAAGGATCGCACATGTGAAGATCGATGATCTGGTAGGATATGAGATCGCCAAGAAAAAGCTCATTGATAATACAGAGGCATTTGTACAGGGGAGAAAGGCGAACAACTGTCTGCTCTTTGGTGATGCGGGAACCGGTAAATCTTCCAGTATCAAGGGAATCCTGAACCAGTATTATGATCAGGGACTTCGTATCATTGAGGCCTATAAGCATCAGTTCCAGGATCTTAATGAAGTCATCGCCCAGATTAAAAACCGTAACTATCGTTTTATCATTTATATGGATGATCTTTCCTTTGAGGAATTTGAGATTGAATATAAATACCTGAAAGCCGTGATCGAGGGCGGTCTTGAGAAAAAACCGGACAATGTCCTGATCTATGCCACAAGCAACCGGCGTAATCTTGTCCGTGAGCGTGCCACAGATAAGCTGGAGATCGCAGATGACAATGATCTGCATTCCTCCGACACCGTGCAGGAGAAGCTTTCACTGGTATATCGCTTTGGCGTCCGTATCTACTTTGGCAAACCGGACAAAAAACAGTTCCAGGAGATCGTCCGCACACTGGCAGCCCGTTATGGAGTTACCATGCCGGAGGAGGAGCTTCTTCTGAAAGCCAACCAGTGGGAGATCTCTCACGGCGGACTGACCGGACGTGCAGCGCAGCAGTTTATTGATTACATTGTGGGAACAGAGGAAGAAAAAAAGAAATAGTTTACCTGTGTATTGGGGGAAAGGATGAAAAACTATGGCGGTGACAACCTTTGCAGCAATTGATATAGGCTCCTATGAAGTCAGTATGAAGATCTTTGAAATGTCAAAGCGGATCGGCTTCCGGGAGATCAATGATGTCCGTTACCAGCTGGAGCTGGGCCGTGGAACTTATGCTGCAGGACGGCTAGAGATGGAGACTGTGGATGAGCTCTGCGAGACCCTTAATGATTTTAAACGCATGATGGCTGAATTTGGGGTAGAAAGCTGGCGTGCGTGTGCAACAAGCTCTCTCCGTGAGCTGAAAAATCCGGTGATCATCCTGGAGCAGATCTATCAGAGAACTGGTATCCGGGTAGAGATCCTGAGTAATGCGGAACAGCATTTTCTGGGATATAAATCCATTGCTGCCATTGAATCCGGCTTCAAAAAGGCTATTCAGAAGGGTACGGCGATCCTGGATATCGGAGGAGGAAATCTGCAGATCTCTCTCTTTGATAAAGATGCTCTGGTGCTGACCCAGAGTATCCGTATGGGAAGTCTTCGTATCCGCGAACGTCTGAAAGAACTGGAGAAAACAACTCCACATTATGACCGGCTGATAGAGGAATTTATCCGAAATGATCTGATAAGCTTTCAACGTCTTTATCTTAAGGACAAGGAAATCTCCAATCTGATCCTGATGGGAGATTTTCTCACAGATACGATCTTTCAGGACAGATCCGGAGAGAATATCATCACAAAGGAGGAATTCCTGAAGAAATACGAGACCATTGTAAACATGTCCGATCATGACCTTGCCGAATCCATGGAGTTGGAACCGGAATATGCGTCTCTGATCGTGCCGAACATGGTTATCATCCGAAACTTTATAGAAATCTTTCAGGCAGAAGCACTCTGGATCCCGGGTGTTTCTCTTCTGGACGGGATTGCCTATGACTATGCGGAAAAAAATAAATATCTGAAAAGTGTACACAATTTTGAAAATGATATCCTGGTGGCATCCAGGAACATTGCCAAAAGGTATTCCAGTGGAAAGAACCACATTGCAGGAACTACCGATGTGGCACTGGATATTTTTGACAGCACAAGGAAGATCCACGGTATGGGAAAACGTGAACGGCTTCTTTTGCAGATTGCAGTTCTTCTTCATGATTGCGGAAAATATATCAGTATGAGTGAGGTGGCAGAATGCTCTTACCGGATCATCATGGCTACGGAAATCATAGGTCTTTCCACAGAGGAGCGGCAGGTGATCGCAAGTGCGGTAAGGTATAATACCAGAGAATTCGGCTGCTACGAAGAAATCAACCGTGAAACATCCATGAGCAGGGAAAATTATCTCCTGACTGCGAAGCTGACCGCGATTCTCCGCCTGGCCAATGCTATGGACAGAAGCCATTACCAGAAGGTAAAAGCGCTTAATGTAACCTTAAAAGACAGGATTCTTTACCTGGTGGTGGATTCCGCAAGGGATGTTTCTCTGGAACTGGGGCTTCTGAAAGATAAAAAAGAATTTTTTGAAGAGGTGTTTGGAATCCGGCTTGTAATGAGACGGAAGGGAAGAAGATAACGGAGGAGGTTTTTGTATGAAATTTAAGGAATTTGACAAACCGGAATATTTTGTAAACAGAGAGCTGAGCTGGATCAAATTTGATGATCGTGTGCTCAGTGAAGCCAGAGACAAAAATCTACCTCTGTTTGAGAGACTGAAATTTTTGAGTATCACCTCATCCAATCTGGATGAATTTTATATGGTCCGTGTTGCATCCCTGAAGGATCAGGTTCATGCAGGGTACAAAAAAACAGATATTGCAGGAATGACAGCCAAGGAACAGCTGAAAGCCATCAGCCGGCAGACACATGATCTTGTTCACGTACAGTACAGTACATTAAACCGGTCTCTGGTCCCTGCACTTGAAAAAGCAGGACTTCATGTGATCTTTGAGCACGAGGCATTTTCCGAGAAGCAGAAAGAATTTGTGGATCAGTATTTTGAAGATAATGTATATCCGGTCCTGACACCAATGGCAATGGATTCTTCCAGACCGTTTCCTCTGATCCGTAATAAAACGTTAAATATTGGAGCACTTCTTTCCAAAAAAGATACCAAAAAAGGAAAAGAAGAGATTGATTTTGCCACTGTACAGGTGCCTTCTGTACTTCCGAGAGTAGTGATCATTCCATCTGAGAAAAAAGGCCATACAACCGTAACACTTCTGGAACAGATCATTGAGCGCAACATCGACAAGCTGTTTTTAAGCTATGATGTGATCTGTGCCCATCCGTACAGGATCATGCGTAATGCGGATCTTCCTATTGACGAGGATGAGGCAGAGGATCTTCTGGTTGAGATCCAGAAACAGCTGAAAAAGCGCCAGTGGGGAGAGGTGATCCGCCTGGAAGTGGAAGATAAGATGGATCCGCGGCTTCTGGATATTCTGAAAATGGAGTTTCAGGTTCATGGAGATGATATCTTTTTTATCAACGGACCGCTGGATCTGACCATGCTGATGAAGGTTTATGGTATTGACGGATACGATCAGTTCAAGGAACCGAAATACAAACCGGCAGCAGTGCCTGCATTTCAGAATGATAAAGATATTTTCCAGGTGATCAGGGAGGGTGATGTGTTCCTGCATCATCCGTATATGAGCTTTGATCCGGTGGTAAATTTTGTGCGTCAGGCGGCAAAGGACCCGGATGTACTGGCAATCAAGCAGACCCTGTATCGCGTCAGCGGCAATTCACCCATCATTGCGGCACTTGCTCAAGCCGCAGAAAACGGCAAGCAGGTTTCTGTTCTTGTAGAGCTGAAAGCGCGTTTTGATGAGGAAAATAATATCGTCTGGGCAAAAATGCTGGAAAAGGCAGGCTGTCATGTGATCTATGGTCTGGTGGGCCTGAAAACACACAGTAAGATCACTCTTGTTGTGAGAAGAGAAGAAAACGGGATCCGCAGATATGTGCATCTGGCAACCGGAAACTATAACGATTCCACAGCCAAGCTTTATACAGACTGTGGTATATTTACCTGTGACGAACGGTTTGGAGAGGATGCAACTGCTGTGTTCAACATGCTTTCCGGATATTCCGAGCCGAAGCGCTGGAATCGCCTGATCGTTGCACCGATCTGGATGAAGGACCGTTTTGTAAAAATGATCGAAAGAGAAGCGGAGCATGCGAAAAAGGGAGAAGAGGCTCACATTGCGGCAAAGATGAATTCTCTGTGTGACCCTGAGATCATTGCAGCGCTGTATTATGCTTCTTCCTGTGGTGTCAGGATCGATCTTCTGATCCGCGGCATCTGTTGCCTGAAGGTGGGCATTCCAGGTATCAGCGAAAATATCCACGTGCGTTCGATCGTTGGTAATTTCCTGGAGCACAGCCGTATTTTCTATTTCCGCAATGGCGGTTCCGATGAAATCTATATGGGAAGTGCGGACTGGATGCCACGTAACCTTGACCGTCGTGTGGAGATTGTTTTTCCTGTGGAAGATGAGCGGATCAAGGAAGAGATCATGCATGTGCTGGATCTGGAATTCCGTGACAATGTAAAAGCACATATCCTGCAGCCCTCCGGTTTGTATGAGAAGCAGGACAAACGTGGCAAAACGCTGATAAATTCCCAGATGGAATTCTGCAGGGAGGCTACCGAGCGGGCAAAGGCAGCAAAAAAGGAGAAAAAAGAAAAGAAGAGAGTTTTCGTACCGGCTGAACCGGCGGAGGATATTATAAAATAGTAAAAGAAAAGGACAGCCTGTCATATCAATTTATGATACAGCTGTCCTTAAATAATGTTCTCAAAGATTATCCATATTATGTCAATACTGCATGATATTCAGAAAACCTGACAGCATGCGGGCGTTTCTAATAACACTTCTTGCAGGCTTTATACCCTGCAGCTTCAGCCTGGGAGCGTGTCATTTCTGTGGCATTATCCGGATTCATATTTCCACAGTTAGGGATCCGGTGGTACTTGCTTCCGGTAGCGGAGATCCAGACCATATCACCCACTGGCTCCGGATCGGCCTGCACTCCGGTCTGAGGATCTGCAGCAGCCGAATCATAAGATCCATAGCCGGACGCACCGGAATCCTTATAAGCGGAGGAAGGCTGTGTGCCGGTATCCGATTCATCTCCAGCAGAATAATCATTACAGGGACTCTGGTTCCACTGGATATTGCTTCCGTCGCTGACTGCGATCACCGTACCCTGCTCATCAGTACGAAATACCTGTATTCCCATATCCGCAAGCTTATCCATGGTATCCTTATGAGGATGTCCGTAGGAATTGCCGGCGCCGCAGCTGATCACTGCATATTCCGGAACAGTCTTCTGAAGCAGATCCCAGGTGGTGGCAGTGGCAGAACCGTGATGTCCCGGAACGATCACATCGCAGGAAAGATCAAGTCCCAGATCACAGATCGCTTCCTCCCCGGCAGATTCTGCATCCCCAGTAAAAAGAAAATGGTTATTTCCGTTTTCCAGCCGGATCGCAACAGAATTGTCGTTATCGTTGCTGCTGATCGATTGAGGAGAAAGCACCGTAAATTTCCCGCCTCCGAAAGTAAAATCCGTTCCGGGCTCCGGATGCTGCACAGTTAATCCCTGAGCGGCAACACTGTTTTCAAAAGATTGATAGATCTTTGTATCCTGTACATAATCTGCACCGATCACATTTTTTACGGAAAAGCTGTCCAAGCATCCTACAAGACCAGCCACATGGTCCTCGTCATAATGGGAGGAGATCATATAGTCAATGATGGAAATATTCTGTTTCTGCAGATAGGAAACCACGAAACTGGAATGTCCTCGGTCACCGCCGTCATACAGGAGATTCTGCCCCTGTGACTGGACCAGGATCGAAAGCCCCTGCCCTACATCCAGAAAGTGTACAGCCATTGTTGTGTCAGCAGAAGCAGCCTCGGCTGTGTAAGCAGCAGAGGGAACTCCTGCGACTGTTAGCAGAACAAGCAGCAGAGAAAGAAAAAATGTCTGCAGCTTTCTGCGAAAAGAATGTTTGTGATGCATGAGAAGTCACCCCTTATCTTAAGTATTTTCAGGGGAAATTATAAAACAGAAGAGAAAGAAATGCAAAATAATATATGTGAAAATACAGAAAACAGATAAACAGGAAGAACGAAATTTTTATATGCAATGTTCAGAGCAACGTTTGATAGCGATAACAGGAAAAAGTGAAGTATAACAATCACAAAAAAGCAGTCAGAATAAAAATCCTAACTGCTTTTAGTTGATAGCCAGTACGGGAATCGAACCCGTGTTTCCGCCGTGAGAGGGCGGCGTCTTAACCCCTTGACCAACTGGCCATATTCATTTGTGTCGTTTGCTCTTGATTTCTGTTGTTTCCCGCAACCGACTTCGTTAGTATATAATACTTTCTTACAAAATGCAAGCACTTTTTTTCTTTTTTTGAAAAAAATTTTCACCCTGTTTTTTGACAATTTTTTTGACGGAAAAATCGATTGATGATATGATAGATACAAAACGAAATGGAATAAAAAAATATAAAGAGGAAGAGTATGGATTACAGAAAAAAGAAAAATTTGATATGGAAGGGAGAATCCTTTCTTTTTTTTGTGGTACTGCTGGTTTTTGGCGCGATCTTTGCGGCGATCCACACAGGGGGGCTGATCCAGAAGCAGGACAGTGTACAGCTTCTTAACAAAGGATGGTACTACATAAAAGACGGAAAAAAACAGGAGATCACCCTGCCTGCGGAAATTCCGGCAAAAACAGGTGAAAAGCTGATCCTGTACAATGAAAGTCTGGGAGCGGAAAGCAGAGGAATGACCGTGGTTTCTACAGGAGCCCAGTACGATCTGGTGATACGCCTGAATGGAAAGATCCTGTATGAATATAAGGAGGCCATGTTTTCCAAAAATGTGCAGATGCGTTCCAAGGTGCAGTGCATCGCCGCTCTGGGTAATGACACAGAGGGAAAAGTCCTGACGTTCAGCTATTCTGCGCCTCAGAGAGGAAAATATGTTATAGAGCCGGTATGCATAGGAACTGGAAGTGCAATAGCCTGGTATCAGATCAGAAAAGCAGCCATTCCTTTAGGGGCGGCAACGATCATGATCGTATTAAGTATGATCGCCCTGTGCATCTGCATCTATATGAGAATAAGGCAGATGCCGGACAGACGGTTCCGGGATGTGGCACTGTTCCTTATGATGTGCAGTATCTGGCTGGTGACGGACTCATCACTGGCACAAAGCTACAGTAGATGCCCCGAAGTATTATGTCTCATTTCTTTTTATATGTTCATGCTGCTGGCAGTTCCGATGCTGCGTTTTTTGCAGAATATCGGAAACATGAAAAAATACAGGCTCCTGGATCTTGGAATCTTTACATTTTATCTGAATGCTGTTTTACAGGGAGTTCTGGTGATCCTGGGAGCCTTTGAATTTAAGGATATGCTGTTTGTAACACATATCCTGCTGTTTGTGTGGGTCCTGATATCAGCGGTACTTCTGATCCGGGAGTACCGGAAGCATAAACAGCGTGAGATACATTTGCTTCTCATTGCATATATCATCGTGGGAGCAAGCGGTATCATAGCGCTGATCCTGTACTGGCTGTTCGAGATTTCCTACTATGGATCCATTTTTGAATTGGGAAATCTTGTGTTTCTTGTGCTGGTCATTGCAGACGCAGTCATGATGATGGCAGACAACGTCCGTTACCGTCTGGAATCCCAGGCTTACGAACGACTGTCCAGAGAGGATGGGATGACAGGACTTGAGACGAGAGCCAATTTTGAGAAAAAACTGGAAAGTATTTCCGCAGATATGGGCAGATACCGGGATATCCTTCTTATGTATATCGATATCGATCAGCTTCGCGTGATCAACGAAGAATACGGACGGGCTGCAGGAGACGAGATGGTGGTGATCTCGGCCAGATGTGTGGAGAACGTTTTCCGGGAAAAAGGAACCTGCTACCGCATCGGCGGGGATGAATTTGCGGTTCTGGTCTATGATCCGGAAGTACCGGACGAATTCTGGTCGGAACGCCTGAAAGAAGAACTCCGGAATATCGGGAGAGGATGCAGACATCGTTTTTCGTTGTCCCTGGGATGCAGCCATCTGCGAAATAAGGATGGCTCTCTGAAATCCATGGGAGAATGGAAATATGAGGCAGACAGGAAGCTTTATGAGAACAAAAAGAAGGGGGATTTGAAAAATGGAGTATATTAACTGTTTTCAGATCACATCCCTTGTTTTGGTGACGATGATCGCGATACATTATTTTTCTCATAAAAGACTGAACAATGCGGAAAACAGGAATTTTGTATGTTTTCTGGCTTTCAGCGGCGTTTACGTGCTGCTGGATATGCTGAGTGCGGTGATCGCGGGAGGCGGCAGCAGCGAAGGTTGCAGAATGTCAGCGCTGGTCCTGACGCTCTATTATTTCTGTGATGTCATACTTACCTACGGGCTTTTCTGCTACATTCGGATCATCACCGGAAGACAGAAGGAGAAGTATAAATGGCTGAAAACCGGCTGGGTGGTCCTGCCGGCTGCAATGCTGCTGGCAGTTACAGCAAACTTACGGACGGGATGGCTTTTTTATTTTGACCAGGAAGGTAGATTTATCCGGGGAAGTTTTCATTTTCTGCTCTATGGATATGTATTCATTTTTATGCTGGTGATCGTTGCATTTATGTTACTTTATGGAAAAACAGCAGAAAAAGAAATACGGCGCACCATATGGAGATTTTGGTTTATCGAAGCAGCCTGCCTGTTTCTCCAGATTGCCGCGGAAAGAATACTGCTTACCGGCTTCGGACTTTCTGTAGGACTTTGGCTGATCTATCTTACTATGAACAATCCAGGTGAATATACGGACAGTATGACAGGTTTATTTGACAAACAGTATTTTGACAAATGGATCGGAGAAAAGCTCTATCGAAAAGAAAGCTTTCATCTGCTTGCTGTGGATGCCCGCAATATGAAGCAGATCAACCGGATCTACGGTACCAGAGTAGGAGATCAGCTGCTGATCCGGGCGGCGAAGGGATTTCGGGAGATCACGGATTCAGTGCAGATCTTTCGTATCACAGGCAATTGCTTTCTGGCAGTGCTGGACTCGCTGACAGATTATGAAAAAGCCAGAGACGGCATAGAAGAATTTCTGAAAAAGCCGTTTTTTATCGAAAACGAAAAGGTGTCGTTCCATGCTGCAATCTGCGGGATCATGAATGCGGAAAAACTGGAAAAAGAGGATAGTATTCTTTCTTATATTGAATATATGATCTCTCTGATACAGAACCGTCAGGATACGGTCCTGATCCAGTCGGACAGCAAGATCCTGGAGGGCTTCCGCTATGAGCAGGAAGTGGAGCATTTTCTTCAGAAGGCTGTGAAAGAGGATCTGTTTGAAGTATATTATCAGCCGGTATATTCTATAAAAAACCAGGATTTTATTACTCTGGAGGCACTGAGCCGGCTGAAACATCCTGTTCTGGGAATGATCCCGCCGGATGTGTTTATCGGGATCGCGGAAAAACAGGGAATGATCTCTGCAGTGGGATGTCTTCAGCTTCACAAGGTCTGCCGTTTTATAAAAGAACATGAATATATCATGAAGAAGATCCGGAATGTGAAATTCAATCTTTCTCCTTCCGAACTGATGAAACCCGGATACAGCCATGTGCTTATCGGGATCATACAGGGGTATGGATTAGATCCGGGATATTTTCAGTTTGAGATCACGGAAAACGTAGCAACCGAATACAGCGAAAGCTTCTGCACAGCCATTGATGATTTTGCAGAAGTGGGGATCCACATGTGCCTGGATGATTTCGGTTCCGGTTATGCAAATCTGAACGCAGTTCTTCGCATCCCGTTTTCAGCAGTAAAAATGGACCGTTCTCTTTTGTCCGGGGTCAGCAGCGATCCTCAGACGGCTACCTTTTATCGCAGCATTGTCATGATCCTGCAGCATATGGGATATAAGGTGATCGCAGAAGGCGCTGAGACCGAAAAGGAGGTAAAGCTTCTGGAAAAATGGGGTGTGGATATGATACAGGGATATTATTTTTCCAGGCCCCTGTGCGAGGAGAAGCTTCTGGAAAAAATTTCCTGAAATGATCAGAAACAGGCGGAAAACATGCTTTCATAAAAAGCAGGGGTTTCCGCCTGTTGTATTCAGACAGACACAAATTGCTTGAAGTTTACAGATACTTTTGATAGAATAGATAGGCTGTGGCGGCTGAAGAAAGCGATTTTTCGGAAGACCGGTTCCTTGAACTGCCACGCGTATCTTTTGGAAAAATTGCAGAGAAAAGATGATCATGTGGACTTTACAAGTACATATATTTTGAGTATAATACAAACAAATGTTCGAATATAAAAAAGAAAGGAATCAGTGGAATGGCAAAAAAAGACACTTATGATGCGGGCAGTATCTCTGTCCTGGAGGGCCTCGAGGCCGTGCGAAAGCGCCCCGGTATGTATATCGGAAGCGTATCCAGAAAGGGACTGAACCATCTGATATATGAGATCGTAGACAATGCGGTGGATGAGCACCTTGCAGGGTACTGCAGCCGTATCCATGTAGTTCTTGAGAAGGACGGTTCCTGTACAGTAGAGGATAATGGACGAGGGATCCCGGTGGATATGCATGCCAAGGGAATATCTGCGGAGCGTCTTGTTTTTACAACCCTTCATGCAGGCGGTAAGTTTGACAATTCCGCATATAAGACAAGCGGCGGACTTCATGGTGTAGGTTCTTCCGTAGTGAACGCATTATCTACGTATCTGGATATTAAGATCAGCCGTGATGGCTATATACATCATGACCACTATGAGAGAGGAATCCCTACCATTGAACTGGAAGCAGGACTTCTCCCCAAATTAGGGAAGACCAGAGGTACCGGAACCTGTGTGAATTTCCTTCCGGATCCGGAGATTTTTGAGAAAACAAGATTTGGAGCAGCGGATGTAAAGAGCCGTCTTCATGAGACTGCCTATCTGAATCCGGAGCTTACCATCCATTTTGAGGATCGAAGAGGGGACACTCCTGAGGATATCGAGTATCATGAGCCGGAGGGGATCGTAGGCTTTATCCGTGACCTTAACAAAAATGCACAGCCTCTCCATGATCCGGTTTATTTTAAAGGAGAGGCAGACGGGATCCAGGTGGAGGTTGCTTTTCAGTTTACCAATGAGTTCCGTGAGAACGTTCTAGGATTCTGCAATAATATCTACAATGCAGAGGGAGGAACTCATCTGACCGGATTTAAGACTACCTTCACAACGGTAATGAACACCTATGCACGTGAGATCGGTGTACTGAAGGATAAAGACCCCAATTTTACAGGTGCAGATATCCGAAACGGAATGACTGCTGTAGTCTCCATCAAACATCCGGCACCCCGCTTTGAGGGACAGACCAAGACCAAGCTGGATAACCAGGACGCATCCAGAGCCACCGGCAAGGTAGCAGGAGAACAGCTGGTACTGTTTTTTGACCGAAATCTGGAAACACTGAAGATCGTCCTTTCCTGTGCGGAAAAGGCGGCCAAGATCCGTAAGACCGAGGAGCGTGCCAAGACAAACCTTCTCACCAAACAGAAATACTCTTTTGATTCCAACGGCAAGCTGGCCAACTGTGAGAAAAAGGATCCGTCACTGTGTGAGATCTTTATCGTAGAGGGAGATTCCGCCGGCGGTTCGGCCAAGACAGCCAGAGACCGTAACTATCAGGCGATCCTTCCGATCCGCGGTAAGATCCTCAACGTAGAGAAGGCTACCATCGACAAGGTGCTGGCCAACGCAGAGATCAAGACTATGATCAATGCCTTTGGCTGCGGTTTTTCCGAAGGCTACGGAAATGATTTTGATATCACGAAGCTTCGTTATGACAAGATCGTGATCATGGCCGATGCGGATGTGGATGGTGCTCATATCTCTACTCTGCTTCTGACCTTGTTTTACCGTTTTATGCCGGAGCTTATCTATGAGGGACATGTGTATATTGCCATGCCACCTCTTTATAAGGTAATGCCGAAGAAGGGGCAGGAGGAATATCTCTACGATGACAAGGCTCTTGAGAAATACCGTAAGAGCCATAAACCGGGAAGCTTCACGCTCCAGAGATACAAAGGTCTCGGTGAGATGGACGCCCAGCAGCTCTGGGAGACTACCCTGAACCCTGAGACAAGAATGATGAAGCGTGTGGAGATCGAAGATGCCCGCATGGCCTCCGATGTGACAGAGATCCTGATGGGAAGCGATGTTCCGCCACGTAAGGCCTTTATCTATGAGCATGCAACAGATGCAGAGCTGGATATTTGATTGGGAGAATAAACTATGAATACGAAACAGGACAATATCATCCGCACCGATTATGCGGAGATCATGCAGAAATCATATATTGATTACGCCATGAGCGTTATCATTTCCAGAGCACTGCCGGATGTACGTGACGGACTGAAGCCGGTACAGCGCCGTACCCTTTACGATATGTATGAGCTTGGCATCCGTTACGACCGCCCGTACCGTAAATGTGCCCGTATCGTGGGAGATACTATGGGTAAATATCATCCCCACGGTGACAGCTCCATTTATGATGCGCTTGTAGTCATGGCGCAGGAATTTAAAAAGGGTCGTACACTGGTGGACGGACATGGAAACTTTGGTTCCATTGAAGGCGACGGAGCCGCAGCCATGCGATACACAGAGGCCCGCCTGGAGAAGCTGACCCAGGCGGTTTTTCTGGAAGATCTGGATAAGAACGTTGTGGACTTTATGCCGAACTTCGATGAAACAGAGAAGGAGCCGGTAGTACTTCCGGTGCGTATCCCAAATCTCCTTGTAAACGGAGCAGACGGAATCGCCGTTGGTATGGCTACCAGTATCCCGCCGCATAACCTGGGCGAAGTGGTGGATGCTGTGAAGGCATACATGAAGAATAATGATATCAGCACCCGTGGGCTGATGCGTTATCTCAAGGGCCCGGATTTTCCGACAGGTGGTATCGTAGTAAATAAGGACGACCTTGTAAAGATCTATGAATCTGGAACAGGTAAGCTCCGTATCCGTGGACGGGTGGAAATAGAGAAGCTGAAGGGCGGTCGCCAGCAGCTGGTGATCACAGAGATTCCTTACACCATGATCGGTGCAAACATCGGAAAATTCCTTAATGATATCGCAACCCTGGTAGAGACCAAGAAGACCACAGATATCGTGGATATTTCCAACCAGTCTTCCAAGGAGGGAATCCGTATCGTTCTGGAACTGAAGCGCGATGCAGACGTGGAGAACCTTACCAACATGCTCTATAAGAAGACCCGACTGGAGGATACTTTCGGTGTCAACATGCTGGCAGTTGCAGACGGAAGACCGGAAACACTGGGACTGAAGCAGATCATTGCTCACCATGTGGACTTTGTATTTGAGGTAAATTCCAGGAAGTACACCACCCTTCTTGCCAAAGAGCAGGAGAAACGTGAGATCCAGGAAGGTCTGATCAAGGCTTGCGATGTCATTGACCTGATCATCGAGATCCTCCGTGGCAGCAAGAGCCGTGACCAGGTAAAGAAATGTCTGACCGACGGTATCACAGAAGGGATTAAATTCAAGACCAAGACATCCGAAAAAGCGGCAAAATCCTTGAAATTCACAGAGAAACAGGCCACAGCTATCCTGGATATGCGTCTTTACAAGCTGATCGGTCTGGAAATCGATGCTCTGATGAAGGAGCATGAGGAAACCATGAAGAACATTGCTGCTTATGAGGATATCCTGAATAATTATGACTCCATGGCAGCAGTGATCATGGGTGAACTGGATCAGATCAAGAAGGAATACGGCAGTAAGCGTAAGACTTCCATTGAAAACGCCGAGGAAGCTGTTTATGAGGAGAAGAAGATGGAAGAGACCGAAGTCTGCTTCCTGATGGATCGTTTCGGATATATGCGTCTCATTGACAAGAATGCCTACGAGCGTAATAAGGATGCCGCTCATGCAGAGAGCCGCTATGTCTTTACCTGCATGAATACGGACAAGATCTGTATCTTTACAGATACCGGCAAGCTTCACACCGTGAAGGCAGAGGATATCCCGCTGGTACGTTTCCGTGATAAAGGTGTTCCGGCAGATAATCTGGGTAATTATGATAGTACTTCCGAGCAAATCCTTTATGTGGCACCGCTGAGCCAGGTGGCAGCCTCCACAGTGCTCTTTGTTACAGAGAACGGCATGTGCAAGCTGGTAAAAGGAGAAGAGTTCCGTGCTTCCAAGCGTACCATTGTTTCCACCAAGCTTGCAGAGGATGACCGCCTGGTATTCGTAGGAGCAGCCGATGAGATGGATCAGGTTGTGTTCCAGTCTGAAAAGGGTTACTTTCTCCGTATCATGAAAACCGAGATCTCCGTCACTAAGAAAAACGCTATGGGTGTCCGCGGCATGAAGCTTACCGGTGAAGACCGCATTCACCACGCTTATCTCCTGGAAAGCCGCCAAGAATATGCCATTGAATATCATGATAAGCCGTATGTGCTGAATAAAGTTAAGCTGGCTAAGAGAGATACGAAGGGTGTGAAGCCGAGGGTATAAAAGACGCGAAGAGGATTGCGGATAACTGGCAGATAGGATATGATAGGGTTATATGAAAATGGGAGGCGTTAAAAATGCGATATGATCTTCCGGAAAGAGTTATAAGAGAACTATTTTCATTTGCCACAAAACATTCTGTCAGAAAGATCATCCTCTTTGGGTCCCGTGCAAGAGGAAACAATACAGAAAGAAGTGATGTAGATATTGCTGTATATGGAGGAAATTTTGATTCCTTTTACTGGGATATCAAAGAAAATATCCATTCACTTCTGATGTTTGATGTAATTAATGCAGATGCTTCAATTTCTGAAGAACTCAAAAAAGAAATTAAAAAGGATGGAGTTGTGATCTATGAAAAAGCTTGATAATTTTTCTAATTGTCTTACTATATTAAGAAATGCAGATTTCAAACTTGCGGATAACAACGATATTTACAGAACCGGCGTGATCGGACAGTTCAACCTGACTTTCGAGCTTGCCTGGAAAGCTCTTCAGGAGATCCTGCGACTCCACGGGGCAGAAGGAGCAGACACCGGTTCACCGAGAGAAATCCTGCAGCTTGGCTATAAGCTGGGCTTCGTAAACGATTCAGCAGTGTGGCTGCTCATGCTGAAAAAGCGTAACACATCTGTCCATATATATAATGAGCAGGAAGTAGATGAGATGATCCTGCTCATCCGCGACAGCTTTATTCCGGCTTTTGTGGCTCTTGAGAAAACATTGAGGGAGAAGCTGGCAGAAGCGGAGAGCGACTGGACGTAAATAAAGAGAATACAATTTTACAGAATATATACTTCCCACCGATCAGGTACAATTAACCCGACCGGTGGGGATTTTTTTGCCCTCTTGACAGAAATATGAGCCATCTTTTATAATGAGTTAGACTGAGCTAACACAGCCGCAAATATAAAACAGGTTCAGAAAAAAACAATGACAAAAATAACATATGAATCCACAGAAGAGCTGGGCCACAGCATACCCTTATCCAAAAGAGAAATCGAGGAAGACATACTGGAGGAGCTTTGCTCTCTTGCAAAAAAGGACGCCCTGATCGGAATCTCCGAGATTTGCGGGCGGATGAAGATGAGCAGACGGGAGGTTCTGGCCTGTCTGAAACAGTTGACCGCCCAGGGCTACGTAAAAATCGAAGAAAAAAACATCTGCGTCTGCCCCACAGAGCTGGGACGGATCCGGGGCGAGGAATGCCGCCACCGCCATGAAACCTTCACCCAGCTTCTGGAATATGTAGGAGTAGAAAGCCGCATTGCAGAAGAAGATGCCTGCCGCATGGAGCACGTGGTAAGCGATGAGACCGTGCAGCAGATCTGCAATTTTGTAAATTACGGAAGCACCTTTGAGCATGCTCTTCGGAACACAGACCTCAGATACCGCTATGAGCCGGGGGAATACTCCTTTCTCATGGGAATCTACTACATGGAAATAACCTGTCCAAGAAGACTGGCCGGTGAATTTAAGAATTATAAAGAACAGATCCGCCTTCATGTAAAAAAAGAGGACAGCTATTTTGAACTGTTCTGCACAGCACCGGAGGAAAAAAACTGTTCTCTGGTATGTGGACCCAGAAACCGGCTGGGTAAAAGCCGAAGAAGAAAACGGAAATCCCCGGATCCCAACCGGCGTTTTTGAATACTTTATCCGGCATCAGGACCCCGTAGTGGAAGGAACCGCGCTGGTAGCCTTCTTCTGGACGAGCCAACCTCCAATCTGGATTCCCTGAACGAAGGCATCATCCTGAAATCCCTGAAGGAAGATAAAGCCAACCGTACCGTCGTGCTGGTGTCACACAGAACTTCTACGATGAAAGTAGCGGATGTGGTGTATGAGATGGAGAATGGGAGAGTGTCGTGATATAGATGCTCTTGTGAGAGTAAAATATATTGCGATTTTCGATACACATTTGTTATAATAGCTCCAGGAAACTATTGTGTTAAGTCCAATCTGAAAAGGAGTGCATATGACTTTATATCATGGAAGTAAAGATATAGTAGAGTATCCGGAAATCAGAAAAGCCCGATTTAACAAAGATTTCTACTTTGGCTTCTATTGTACGAACATCGAAAAACAGGCAGAACGGTGGGCGACAAGGTATGGAGAAAAGGGATACATTAACAGGTACGAGTATACAGAAAATACAGAATTAAAAATTCTTAGATTTGAGAAAATGACAGAAGAATGGCTGGACTTTATTATTTCCTGTCGAAGTGGACAAGCACATCAGTATGATATTGTGGAAGGACCGATGGCAGATGATACGATCTACAATTACCTGCAAAACTATCTGGATGGTAAGATCTCAAGATCTGCTTTCTGGGAACTGGTAAAATTTAAGTACCCCACACATCAGATCAGTTTTCATACAGTTTCGGCATTGGATACTTTGGAATTTGCAGGAAGTGAGGTCGTATATGGCGAAAAAAAATAATAACAATTTATTTTTTACCTGTAGCCTGATTGAGTATATAGGACGAAACAGAAAACAACATCGGCGGGAAATCACAGATTATCTTGGCAGAGAAAACATAAAGAGAATATACGATTATGCGGATGTATTTCACTGTGAGCCAATACAAAAAGTTGCAGCAGAGTTTATGGAGCAATGCAATATTCCAGAAGGAAAATTTGACAATGTATCCATGTGCAGATATACGGTTCCGGATTACTGGGATATTGGAGAAGTATATGAGCGATTAATAGAAGACATATATGATGATGCGGAAATCGAAAAAGGAATATGGGATATTTATCATTCCTGGATTGATGCACATATTTCGGACTATAATACAGATTTTTATTATCAGCCGAGAGATTATATAGCAGCATGCTATAAAGCGGGAGAAATCCTGTAAAAGATAAACAGAAATTCAAATCGCAATTAATACTTGCATTTAACAGACATTGGTGTTACAATGAACGAAACTAAGAACTTGTTGGCATAGGAGTGGGCGAGAGCCCGCTCCTATTTGTTGAGAAGGAATTTGTTCAGAAATAGGCAGAAATAGGAAAGGCAGGTGGGAAGCATGAGCAGACGGGAAGAATATGAACAGAAGACAGAGGCGATCCTTACACCGATCGTGGAGTCCAGGGGCTTTGAACTGGTAGATGTGGAGTATGTCAAGGAAGCCGGAACCTGGTATCTCAGAGGCTATATCGACAAACCGGGCGGAATCACAGTCAATGACTGCGAGGACGTAAGCCGTGCATTCAGCGATATACTGGATGAGCAGGATTTCATCGAGGACAGCTACATTATGGAGATCAGTTCTCCGGGACTTGACCGGCCTCTTAAAAAAGAAAAAGACTTTAAGAGAAGCCTTGGCAAGCTGGTGGAGATCCGTACCTACCGGCCCATCGAGAAACAGAAAGAATTCTGCGGTATTTTAAATGCATATGATAGTAACAGTGTGACAATCGATGAAGACGGCACAGAACGTACCTTTGATAAAAAAGATATTGCCCTGATTCGTCTTGCGATCGAATTCTAAAAGAGAATCGAATCTGTAAAATTCAGGAGGAAAAAAGAAAAATGAGCAGAGATTTAAGAGATGCGCTGGACGTTCTCGAAAAAGAGAAAAACATCAGTAAGGATACACTGCTGGAGGCAATTGAGCAGTCACTGATCCAGGCATGTAAGAACCATTTCGGAAAGGCAGATAACGTTCACGTTATGATCGATCCGGAGACCTGTGACTTCAGTGTTTACGCTGACAGAACTGTTGTAGAGCATGTGGAGGATCCGGCGCTGGAGATTTCTCTGGTGGATGCACAGAAAACAAACACGAACGCAGAGATCGGTGATGTTATGAAGGTTGAGATCCAGTCCAAGGAATTCGGACGTATCGCAACCCAGAATGCAAAGAATGTCATTCTTCAGAAAATCTGTGAGGAAGAGCGTAAAGTTCTTTACGATCAGTATTATGGAATCGAAAAAGAAGTGGTAACCGGTATTGTTCAGAGAGTAATGGGCAAAAATGTCAGCATCAACCTTGGTAAGGCAGACGCAGTACTTACAGAGAACGAACAGGTAAAGGGTGAGACCTTCCAGCCAACTGAGCGAGTAAAAGTTTACATTCTTGAAGTTAAGGATACACCGAAGGGACCGCGTATCCTGGTTTCCAGAACACATCCCGGTCTTGTAAAGAGACTTTTCGAGTCCGAGGTTGCAGAGGTAAGAGACGGTACCGTTGAGATCAAGAGCATTGCCCGTGAGGCAGGCTCCCGTACCAAGATCGCTGTATGGAGCAACGATCCGGATGTAGATGCTGTGGGAGCATGCGTTGGTATGAACGGTGCACGTGTAGGTGCAGTTGTTAACGAGCTTCACGGTGAGAAGATCGATATCATCAACTGGGATGAGAACCCGGCGATCCTTATCGAGAATGCATTAAGTCCTGCAAAGGTTATCGCAGTTATGGCTGACCCGGATGAAAAGACCGCACTGGTCGTAGTTCCGGATTACCAGCTTTCCCTTGCTATCGGTAAGGAAGGACAGAACGCACGTCTTGCTGCAAGACTTACAGGCTTCAAGATCGACATCAAGAGCGAGACACAGGCAAGAGAGTCCGGTGACTTCTACGATGATTACGATGAGGAACACGAGGAAGCAGAGGAAGAAATGACAGAAGAGGCTGTTTCCGAAGAGCTTGAAGAAACAGAGGAAGATACAGAAGAGACAGAAACAGAAGCTGAAGAAACAGCAGATGGAGATGCCGAAGAATAATGAAAACGAGAACCAAGATTCCCATGCGTCAGTGTACCGGCTGCAGGGAAATGAAAAGCAAAAAGGAAATGATACGAGTTCTCAGGACATCAGAGAATGAGATCATCCTGGACGCTACAGGTAAGAAAAACGGACGCGGCGCATACCTTTGTTTCTCAGAGGAATGCCTGGAAAAGGCTATCAAAAACCATGGCCTGGAGCGTTCCTTGAAAATGGCAGTTCCGGATGAAGTGTATCAGAACCTCAAAAAGGAGTTTGGATCAATTGAAAAACAATAAGGTTTTATCACTCATCGGACTTGCGACAAAAGCAGGAAAAACAGTGAGCGGAGAATTTTCCACAGAGAAATCCGTAAAAACAGGAAAAGGTTTCCTGGCACTGGTGGCAGATGATGCCTCCGAAAACACAAAAAAGAAATTTCGGAATATGTGTACCTATTATGAAGTTCCGTTATATTTCCTTTCAGACAAAGAGAGCCTGGGCAGAGCAATGGGCAAAGAATTCCGTGCCAGCCTTGCCGTGCAGGACGAAAATTTTGCAAAGGCGATCATGAAGGCGCTGGAAAAAGAATCCGGCAGATAACCTGCATGATACAGGCGTCTGTAAGGAGGTTTGACGATAGAAATGATAAAAGATAAATTCAACAGATCGGGAAAGGAGCAATATAGACAATTGGATACTCCAAAAACAGAAGAAAAGACAACAACGGTGAATACAGAGGGTAACAAATCTGAAGCACCGAAAAAGAAAAAAAATATCATCCGTGTATTTCATGCACAGAATGCCAGCGATGGCGGTAAAGGAAGAAGAAAACCGGCAGCAGGCGAGAGAAAGGGACCGGCACGTCCACAGAACGGCGGTCAGAGAAGCGCAGGAGCAAACACAAGAAATGGTGAGTCCGGTGAGCAGAGAAACGGTCAGAGTGGTCAGAATCGTACTCAGGGCGGAAGACCGCAGGGCAACCGTCCGGAAGGAAGAAGAGGCGGAAATCGTGACGGAAGAACCTTCGAGGGAAGAAGAGACGGCGGAAATCGTTTTGGCGGAAACCGTTCCCAGAATGGTGAGGGACGTCCGGCAAGACAGGGCGAGGGAAACAGAGGCACACGTCAGAATGACGGAAGAGGCGGAAGCCGTTTCGGCGGTGGAGCAAACCGTGGCCAGGGAGGTCAGGGCGGACGTTCCGAAGGCGGAAGAAGCGGAGACACCCGTTTCAGCGGAGCAAACCGTGGTGGCCAGGGCGGCGGACAGCGTCCGGGACAGAGAAGAAGCGGTGGCTCTTCAGATGCTGTATTCACTCCGGAGCTGACCAAGACATCCAAGGACAGCAAGCGTGAGCGTGACAGAGAGAATAAGAACAAGAAGAAAGAATTCGAGAAAGGTACCCAGGGCGGACGCAGACCAAATCAGGGCGGACGCAGACCGAATTCCAGAATCCCGAAAGCACTTCAGAAACCGAATCCACAGCCGAAGCAGGAAGAGAAGAAACCGGAGATCAAGGAGATCACCATTCCGGAGAAGCTTACTATCCGTGAGCTTGCGGACGCGATGAAGATGCAGCCGTCAGTGATCGTTAAGAAGCTTTTCATGGAAGGTGTCATGGTAACCGTAAACCAGGAGATCGATTTTGAAAAGGCAGAGGAGATCGCACTTGGCTTTGATATCATTGCTGAGAAGGAAGAAAAGGTGGATGTGATCGCAGAGCTCCTCAAAGAGGACGAAGAGGATGAGGATGATATGGTTCCGAGACCTCCGGTAGTCTGTGTTATGGGTCACGTTGACCATGGTAAAACATCTCTTCTGGATGCCATCCGTAATACAAACGTAACCAGAGGCGAGGCCGGCGGAATCACACAGCACATCGGTGCTTACGTGGTAAATATCAAAGGTCAGAAGATCACATTCCTGGATACACCGGGACATGAGGCGTTCACAGCTATGCGTATGCGTGGTGCCAACGCTACAGATATCGCAGTTCTGGTCGTTGCCGCAGACGATGGTGTAATGCCGCAGACAGTAGAGGCGATCAGCCATGCAAAGGCAGCCGGTGTTGAGATCATCGTTGCCATCAATAAGATCGATAAACCAAGTGCAAATGTAGAGCGTGTAAAACAGGAGCTTTCCGAGTATGAACTGATTCCTGAGGACTGGGGCGGAAGCACCATCTTTGTTCCGGTATCCGCACATACAGGAGAAGGAATTGAGAATCTTCTTGAGATGATTCTTCTTACTGCTGAGGTTTCCGAGCTCAAAGCCAATCCGAACCGTGAGGCAAGAGGTCTTGTTATTGAGGCTCAGCTTGATAAAGGTAAAGGACCGGTTGCTACCATCCTTGTTCAGAAGGGTACTCTTCATGTGGGAGACTTTATTGCCGCAGGTGCATGCAATGGTAAGGTACGTGCAATGATGGATGATAAGGGACGTCGTGTAAAAGAGGCAGGTCCGTCTACTCCGGTTGAGATCCTCGGACTTGGTGATGTTCCTAATGCAGGTGAGATCCTGATGTCCTTTGAGAGCGATAAAGAAGCCAAGAACTTTGCAGGCGCATTCGTTACAGAGAACAAGAGCCGTCTTCTCGAGGAGACCAAAGGCAAGCTTTCTCTGGATAACCTGTTTGACCAGATCCAGGCCAGCGATCTTAAGGAGCTTCCGATCATCGTCAAGGCCGATGTACAGGGATCTGTTGAGGCTGTTAAACAGAGCCTTACCAAGCTTTCCAACGAGGAAGTTATCGTTAAGGTGATCCATGGTGGTGTAGGTGCCATCAATGAGTCTGATGTCAGCCTTGCTGCAACATCCAATGCGATCATCATCGGCTTTAATGTACGTCCGGATACTACAGCAAAACAGCTTGCTGAGCAGGAGGGCGTTGACCTTCGACTTTATAAAGTCATTTATCAGGCGATCGAGGATGTAGAGGCAGCTATGAAGGGTATGCTGGATCCTGTATTCGAGGAGAAGGTTATCGGTCACGCAGAAGTTCGTCAGCTGTTCAAGGCATCCGGTGTCGGAACCATCGCAGGAAGCTATGTGCTGGATGGTACATTCCAGCGTAACTGTAAGGTTCGTATCACACGAGGTGAGGACCAGATCTTTGAGGGTGAGCTTGCATCCTTGAAGAGATTTAAGGATGATGTCAAGGAAGTTCGTGCCGGATATGAGTGCGGTCTTGTATTTAATGACTTTAATGATGTCAAAGAAGAAGATAAAGTCGAAGCATATATCATGGTAGAGGTACCAAGATAGGAGTGATTCGTAATGAGAAAAAACAGCATTAAAAATACACGTGTGAATGGTGCAGTTCAAAAAGAACTCAGCACCATCATACACAGCGAGATCAAGGACCCCAGAATTCATCCGATGACTTCTGTGACAGCTGTTGAGGTGGCACCGGATCTTAAGACCTGCAAAGCTTACATCAGTGTGCTGGGCGAGAAACAGGCCAAGGATTCCACCCTCCGGGGCTTAAAGAATGCAGAGGGCTATGTTCGGAGAGAACTGGCCAGAAGACTGAATCTCCGCAATACACCGGAGATCCGTTTTGTTCTGGATGAGTCTATTGAATATGGTGTAAATATGTCAAAGAAGATCAATGACGTAATGAGTGGGATGGAAACAGAGGAATAGGTGGAAAAAATGAAAAACATTTCAGAAATACTGGAAAATGTAAAAACCGTTGGCATTGGCGGTCACATCCGTCCGGATGGAGACTGCATTGGTTCCTGTATGGCTCTGTATCTCTATATCCGGAAATATTTTCCTGATATAGAAGCAGATGTTTATCTGGAAGACCGGAAACCTGTATTTGATTACATTGACAGAATGGATGAGGTTAAGACAGAAGCAGAAGAAGATAAGGTGTATGATCTTTTTATCACCTGTGATGTCAGCGCACTTGACAGGCTTGCTGTTGCTCGGAAATATTTCGATGCAGCAAAAAAGACAGCCTGCATTGATCATCATGTGAGCAATAACGGATTTGCGGATGTCAATCATGTAAGAGGCGAGATCAGCTCTGCCAGCGAAGTTCTTTACGGACTTCTGGATTCAGACAAGATCGATCGTTCTATTGCGGTTCCTATTTATACAGGAATGGCACATGATACCGGCGTGTTCCAGTATTCTTCCACAACACCGGAAACCATGAGGATCGCCGGAGAACTGATGAAAACAGGATTTGATTTCAGCAGGATCATCGATGAGTCCTTTTACCAGAAAACATATCTTCAGAATCAGGTCATGGGACGTGTCCTGGCAGAGAGTATTCTCCTTCAGGGCGGTAAGTGTGTGGTCGGATATCTGAAAAAACGGGAGATGGATTTCTACAGTGTGGAAGGAAAGGATCTGGAGGGAATCGTGAGCCAGCTCCGTCTGACTGCTGGTGTGGAGGTTGCGATCTTTATCTATGAGATGCAGACGCAGCTCTTTAAGGTATCTCTCCGTTCCAATGGTAAGGTGGATGTAAGCAAGATTGCCGTATTTTTCGGAGGAGGCGGACATGTGCGTGCAGCCGGCTGTGATATGCAGGGCTCCATGTACGATGTGATCAATAACCTTACTGCTGAAATTGAAAAACAGCTTGCAGAGGAGTAAAGATAAGATCATGGACGGAATACTTGTGATCCGAAAGGAAAAAGGTTATACCTCTCATGATGTTGTTGCAAAGCTGCGTGGGATTCTCCACATGAAAAAGATTGGCCATACTGGGACTCTGGATCCGGCAGCAGAGGGAGTACTTCCTGTTGCACTGGGCAAGGGGACCCGGCTGGTGGAGCTTCTTACAGAAAAAGAAAAAACATATGAGGCGGTTTTAAGGCTGGGAGTTTCCACAGATACCCAGGACATGACCGGAGCTGTTCTTTCTGAGAAACCTGTTACCGTCACGGAAGAGGAAGTCCGTGAGGCAGTGGGATCCTTTGTGGGAGAACAGCAGCAGGTCCCTCCTATGTATTCGGCCCTGAAGGTAAACGGAAAGAAGCTTTATGAACTGGCCAGAGAAGGAAAAACCATAGAGCGTAAGCCGCGCCCTGTGGTTTTTTATGAGATAAGGATACTGGATATGGAGCTTCCGCTGGTACGCATAAGCGTTACCTGCAGCAAGGGCACCTATATCCGTACACTTTGCAATGACATCGGAGAAAAATTAGGCTGCGGCGGAGCCATGGAAGAGCTGCTTCGGACCAGGTCCGGAAATTTCACTCTGGAAGAGAGCATGACACTTTCCCAGGTGGAGGAGGCGGTTGCTGATGGGACCATCGGGGAAAAGCTTGTTTCCATCGAGGATGTACTTTCCATGTATCCGGTCCTTACCTGTACACCGGAGGGAGACAGACTTCTCAATAACGGAAACCCGCTTCCGGAAGAACTGGTACAGGGAGGCAGCAGGGAAGAAAAAGTCCGGATGTATAAAAGCAGCGGAAATTTCACAGGAATATACGGCTGGGATGAAAGAAAACAGAAATACGTACCCATCCGCATGTTTTTTGTATGACATTTTATAAAAACTTGCAGGAGCAGCAGAAGATATGGAATACTTGAAGATCGACGGAGAATTTCCGCGCCTTTCAAAGAGTGCGGTGACACTTGGAAAATTTGACGGCATACACCGTGGACACCAGAAACTGGTGGAGAAGATCCTGGAACAGAAAGAAAAAGGTCTGCAGACAGTCCTTTTTTCTCTTGGCATCGGCAGTCAGATGATCTTTACAAAAGAGGAACGATGTCAGCTTCTTGAGAAAGCAGGCGTGGATGTGCTGATCGAATGTCCGCTGGATAACCGGATCCGTCATATGAAAGCGGAAACCTTTGTTAAAGAAATCCTGGTGGGAGATCTTCAGGCGGAGCATGTTGCAGTGGGAGAAGATTTCAGGTTCGGGTATGAACGCAAGGGAACACCACAGCTTCTGGAGACTATGGGAAGGAAGCTTGGCTTTACTGTGGATGTTGTTCCGAAAGAAATGGAAGGCCGCAGAAAGATCAGCAGTACATTTATCCGTGAGGAACTGAAAAAGGGAAATATGGAAAAGGTTAATGATCTGCTGGGAATCCCCTTTTTTGTGGACGGTGTGATCGAACATGGAAGAGGAATGGGACATAAGGTCCTTCTTCCCACTACTAATATCGTTCCTGCAAAAGAAAAGCTGATGCCGCCAAATGGCGTTTATGATACAGTGTCCCATTTTAAGGACAGAACCCTTTGCGGGATCACAAACGTAGGATATAAACCAACCATCGGAGAGAAATTCCTGGGTGTTGAGACCTATCTTTTTGACTGTGAGGAGGATCTGTACGGAGAGCCCTGCAGAGTGGAATTCTTTCATTATTCCAGACCGGAGAAGCGCTTTTCGTCCATAGAAGCACTAAAGCAGCAGCTCCTGAAGGATGCAGAAAAGGGAAAGGCTTATTTCCGCAGCCTCGAAAAATAAAAACTTTCGGGAAAAACTTTTCGAAAAAACAGTTTACAGGTCAGAAACCGTGTGCTATACTGTTCGAGGTGAAAAAAGCCAGTATTCAGAAGCCGGAGACTCCGACCACTTCTTAATACCCGGCGTTTAATTAAAATTTCAAGGAGGAAACAACAATGATTTCTAAAGAGAAGAAAACAGCGATCATGAAAGAGTATGCAAGAACAGAGGGTGACACAGGTTCACCGGAGGTTCAGGTTGCAGTTCTTACAGCAAGAATCCAGGAGCTCACAGAGCATCTTAAAACACACCACAAAGATCATCATTCCAGAAGAGGTCTTCTGAAAATGGTAGGTCAGAGACGTGGCCTTCTTGCTTATCTTAAGAAAACAGACATCGAAAGATACCGTGCACTGATTGAGAAATTAGGTTTAAGAAAATAATTGCTACGGGAGGGGCGGATGATTCCATCCGCCCCATTTTAACATGTGTGATAAACACAGACGGAATTACCGCAGGAGTGATTTCCGAGACTACTGAAAAGCCCATTTCCGGTCGAGATCTTTTTCAAAGGAAGTGGTCTTTTCAGTTGTTTCGGGCTCCTGTCAGATATTAATATAATAAGAAAAGGAGAACGAATATGTACAAAAGTTATTCCATGGAACTTGCAGGAAGAACACTGACTGTAGATATCGGACGTGTAGCAAAACAGGCCAATGGTGCTGCTCTTATGCACTATGGTGATACTACAGTCCTTGCTACTGCTACCGCATCCAAAGAGCCGAGAGAAGGGATCGATTTCTTCCCGTTAAGCGTTGAGTATGAGGAGAAGATGTATGCAGTAGGAAAGATCCCGGGAGGCTTCAACAAGAGAGAGGGTAAGGCAAGCGAGCATGCAATCCTTACATCCCGTGTTATCGACCGTCCGATGCGTCCGCTGTTTCCAAAGGATTACAGAAATGACGTAACTCTGGTAGATATGGTTATGTCTGTTGATCCGGAATGCAATCCGGAAATCCCGGCTATGCTTGGTTCTTCCATTGCAACCTGTATTTCTGATATCCCATTTGACGGTCCATGCGCAACCACACAGGTTGGTATGATCGACGGCGAGTTTATCATCAACCCGACACTTGCACAGAAGGCAGTTTCTGATCTTCAGCTTACGGTTGCTTCTACAAGAGAGAAGGTTATCATGATCGAGGCCGGAGCTAATGAGATCCCGGAAGATAAGATGATCGAGGCTATCTACAAGGCTCATGAAGTGAACCAGGAGATCATCAAATTCATCGACCAGATCGTAGCAGAGTGCGGAAAAGAGAAACATTCCTACGAGTCCTGTGCAGTACCTCAGGAGCTTTTTGATGAGATCAAGAAGATCGTTCCTCCGGAAGAGATGGAGGTTGCCGTATTCTCTGATGACAAGCAGACACGTGAGAATAACATCAGCGAGATCACTGATAAGCTGAAAGAAGCTTTTGCAGACAATGAGGAATGGCTTGCCGTTCTCGGTGAGGCTGTATATCAGTACCAGAAGAAGACTGTCCGCAAGATGATCCTCAAAGATCATAAACGTCCGGATGGACGTGAGATCAGACAGATCCGTCCGCTGGCTGCAGAGACAGATATCATCCCGAGAGTTCACGGTTCTGCCATGTTCACAAGAGGACAGACTCAGATCTGTACCGTTACTACACTTGCTCCTCTTACAGAGGCACAGCGTCTTGACGGACTGGATGAGTTTGAGACATCCAAGAGATATATGCACCACTACAACTTCCCGTCCTACTCTGTAGGTGAGACCAAGCCTTCCAGAGGACCGGGACGTCGTGAGATCGGTCACGGAGCACTTGCTGAGAGAGCACTGGTACCGGTACTTCCTACAGAGGAAGAATTCCCATATGCAATCCGTACCGTATCTGAGACATTTGAGTCCAACGGCTCCACATCCCAGGCAAGTATCTGTGCATCTACCATGTCACTGATGGCTGCCGGTGTACCGATCAGAAAACCAGTTGCAGGTATTTCCTGCGGACTTGTTACAGGTGAAACAGACGATGATTACATCGTTCTTACAGATATCCAGGGCCTTGAGGACTTCTTCGGAGATATGGACTTCAAGGTAGCCGGAACACATGACGGAATCACAGCGATCCAGATGGATATCAAGATCCATGGTCTTACAAGACCGATCGTTGAGGAAGCGATCCGCAGAACAAAAGAGGCAAGAGAATATATCCTGACAGAAGTTATGGAGAAATGTATCGACAAGCCTCGTACAACTGTTGGGGAGTTTGCTCCGAAGATCATCCAGATCCAGATCGACCCGCAGAAGATCGGTGATGTAGTCGGACAGAGAGGAAAGACTATCAACACGATCATCGAGCGTACAGGTGTGAAGATCGACATCACAGATGACGGCGCAGTTTCTATTTGCGGAACAGACCAGAAGGGTATGGATGAAGCAAAACGTATGATCGAGATCATCACTACCGAGTTTGAGGCAGGACAGATCTTTACAGGACGCGTAGTCAGCATCAAAGAGTTTGGCGCATTCCTTGAGTTTGCACCGGGCAAGGAGGGAATGGTACACATTTCCAAGATCTCCAAACAGAGGATCAACCGTGTTGAGGATGTTCTTACACTTGGCGACAAAGTTAAGGTTATCTGCCTTGGCAAGGACAAGATGGGAAGAATCAGCTTCAGCATGAAGGATGTACCGGAAGAAGCATAAATGATGAGATACCACAATATTACCAAGGACGATATGTTAAACGGAGACGGACTTCGTGTAGTGCTCTGGGTAGCCGGCTGTTCACACGGCTGCCGGGAGTGCCAGAATCCCATTACCTGGGATCCGAATGGAGGTCTGCCTTTTACGGACAGCGAGCGAGCTGAGATATTTGCAGAGCTGGACAAGGATTATATCAGCGGGATCACCTTCTCGGGAGGCGATCCTCTGCATCCTTCCAATATCGCTGAGGTAACAGCTCTTGCAAGAGAGATCAGAGAGAAGTATTCGGATAAGACGATCTGGCTGTATACGGGTTCTCTCTGGGAAGAAATCCAGCAGTACGAGATCATCCATTATCTGGATGTATGCGTGGACGGGGAATTTCAGGTGGACAAGAAAGAGGTTCGTCTGAAATGGAAAGGCTCCTCAAATCAGAGGGTGATCGATGTACAGGCGTCACTTCGTGAGAACCGTGTGGTTCTGTACACGGAGTGATCAGAGGTTTTTTTGAAATTACCTATTGGGAGTGGAACGAAAAATGAAAAGAATTGCGAAATTTCACAAGGTAAGTTTTGAACAGTTTGCAAAGGACTGGAAGGATACCTTTGAACAGTATTCAGAAGAGGAGATCCGGAATATCTACGACAGTCTGAAGCTTCCGAAGAGAGCTACGACCGGAAGTGCAGGATATGATTTTTATGCACCTGTGGATGCGACCATGAAGCCAGGTGAGATCGTAAAGATACCAACCGGTATCCGTGTAGAGATGGAAGAGGGCTGGGTTCTGAAATGTTATCCGAGAAGCGGACTGGGATTTAAATTCCGGCTGCAGTTGAATAACACAGTGGGAATCATTGACAGCGATTATTTCTTTTCCGACAACGAAGGTCATATCTTTGCCAAGCTGACTAACGATACAAGAGAAGATAAAACGATCCAGATCCCGGCAGGAACCGGTTTTATGCAGGGGATCTTTGTGGAATACGGAATCACCGTGGATGACGATGCAGATGCAGTAAGAAACGGCGGCTTCGGAAGTACCACAAAATAAAACAAAAGCCCGGAAGGCGGAGGTGTGAAGACCACATACATCCGATTTTCCGGGCTTGTTTTGTGTAGTTACTGCTTTCTGATAAATGCACGGTTTAGCTGAGAGGTGCGTCTGCCTCCTCGTCTGCACGTGCTTTTTCCACGACTGCGTTAAAGGCATTTGCGGCAGCGTCGTACTCTTCATCATCTTCAATGTTTGCCAGCATCGGATCGCCGTCTGCTGTGCGAGAGAAGCTGTAGAGATAAACCTCACCGGTCTCATTCTGGCCGTTCTCATCCAGTGGGAGAAGTGCGATATATTCTTTGTTCTCTACAGGGAAAATAGTAAGGATGGCACATTCCACCTCAGTATCATCATCCATAGTCAGGGTGATGGTATGATGTGCTTCATCTACCTTGCTTTCACAGTTAGCTGTGCAGGAAGCGCAGTCACTTGGTGCACATCCGCTTTTGTTAAATTCATCACTCATAAAAAAATCCTCCGTTCTGCTGCTGCCTGTAAATAAGAGGGCAGCTCTGCATGATATAGAGAACATTTTAACAGATATGACGTAGAACAGCAACAAAATATTTGAGAGCCTGAGAAAACTTTCAAAATATTTTTTGCTTAATCCGACAATGTGAGATATAATAAAAATATGACGAAAAAATGAGGAGAAAATATAAAAATATGAAATTTATTTCCTGGAATGTAAATGGGATCCGGGCCTGTATCACCAAGGGCTTTGAGGAACGCTTTCATGAGCTGGATGCGGATATTTTCTGTCTGCAGGAGACGAAATGCCAGCAGGGACAGGTGAAACTGGAACTTCCCGGATATCATCAGTACTGGAACTACGCAAACCGCAGAGGCTATTCAGGTACAGCCATTTTTACAAAGAGGGAGCCATTGTCTGCAGTTTACGGGATTGGGATAGAGGAGCATGATAAGGAAGGACGTGTCATCACACTGGAATTCGAAGAGTATTATTTTGTGACTGTATATACTCCCAACTCCCAGAGCGAGCTCCGCCGTCTGGAATATCGTATGAAATGGGAAGAGGATTTCCTGGCTTATCTCCTGAAACTGCAGGAGAAGAAACCGGTGATCTGCTGTGGCGACCTTAATGTGGCACATCAGGAGATCGATCTCAAGAATCCGAAGACCAACCGCAAAAATGCAGGCTTTACGGATGAAGAGAGAGCCTGCTTTACCAGAGCCCTTGAGAGTGGCTTTATTGATACATTCCGCTATTTTTATCCGGATAAAGAGGGCGTTTACTCCTGGTGGTCCTACCGTTTCCGTGCACGAGAGAAGAACGCCGGCTGGCGTATCGACTATTTCCTTGTTTCCCCTTCCCTGAAAGAAAAGCTTCAGGATGCGAAGATCCACGGAGAGATCATGGGATCTGATCATTGCCCGGTTGAGCTGGATATTGATCTGTGACGGATCCGGTGAAACGGATTTCCATGGATTTGAATAATAAAAAGAGAAAAGGAGGAGTTGCCTTGGCAAGCCGCAGATTAGGTCGAGTGGAAAAAGGTCAGCCGCTGATACTTGGAGCCAACAGAATGGAGGGCGGTTATAATTTTGCAGTGGAGGCATCGGAGGATTCCGAAGTGTCCCTGCTTTTATATAAAAAAAGAGGAGCTGCCGCACCGGTGGAGATTGTTTTTCCAAAGGATTTCCATACAGGACGTGTGTGGGCACTGAAGCTGTGCAGTGCTTCTCTGAAGGAGTTTGAATATAATTATAAAATAGACGGTGAGATCGTGCAGGATCCGTATGCATACGGACTTCACGGGAGAGAGCATTTCGGAGTACCTTACGATCCGGAAAAGGAGGTCCGCTGTCGCTTCCTTAATGAGAATGTTTCCGGCTGGGAAAATGAAACTGCACCGGCAGTAGAATATGAAAATATGATCCTGTACAAGCTTCATGTCCGTGGTTATACGAAGCTTGCCAGAAAGATGGTTTCCCATAAGGGGACTTTTCTTGGCCTGACAGAGATGATCCCTTACTGGAAAGAACTTGGGATCAATGCCATTGAACTGATGCCTGCCTATGAATTCTGTGAGGTTCCGATCAATAAACCGAAGGAAGGTAGTGAACACATCAAGACCCGCCGAAAAGAAAATGTAGTGAATTACTGGGGCTATGCATCCGGCTTTTATTTCAGCCCGAAGAGTGCTTACTGCAGCACCAGAGAACCGGAGCAGGAATTTCGGTATATGATCCGGGAGCTGCACAAGAACGGCATTGCCTGTATCATGGAATTCTATTTTCCAGAGGAAACAGACAGCCTGATGGCTCTTCGAGCTTTGCAGTTCTGGAGAGATTTTTACCATGTAGATGGATTTCATGTGCTGGGAGAGGGCTTTAACCGGGAGATGCTTCTTCGGGATGGAATCCTTTCCGGAGCAAAACTGATCTTCCAGGGCTTTGATTTTGATCATTTTTACAGAGGAAAGCTTCCGGCCAGACGTTGCGGAGCGGAGAGCAATATGAATTTTCTCCAGGATATGCGCCGTTTTCTGAAAAGCGATGAAGGTATGGTGGAGGCTGCAGCATGGCATATCCGTCATAACAGCGAGAATCATGGAGTGATCAATTACATGGTCTGCCAGGACGGATTTACCATGAATGACCTGGTGAGCTACAATTATAAACATAACGAGGCCAATGGCGAAGGCAATCAGGACGGAAGCAGCTATAATTATTCCTGGAACTGCGGTGTGGAAGGCCCTACCCGTAAGGTTTCCGTCCGCCAGATGAGGGAACGCCAGATCAAAAATGCCTTTCTGATGATGCTGCTGAGTCAGGGTGTTCCCATGATCTATCACGGCGATGAATTCGGCAATTCCCAGAGCGGAAACAATAATGCCTACTGTCAGGATAATGCTACCGGCTGGACAGACTGGAAGGGCCTTTCCAGAAACCAGGGACTGAGGGAATTTGTAAAGGATGCCATTGTTTTTCGTAAGGCCCATCCCGTTCTTCATATGCCGGTGGAACTGAAAGGGGTAGATTATCTGACCAAGGGGTTCCCGGATGTGTCTCTTCACGGGGAACGTGCCTGGTATCTGAGCTATGAGAATACCAGCAGGCTTCTTGGTATGATGTACTACGGAGCCTATGCAAGGGAAAAAGAGGATCTGGAGGCTGCAGAGGATGATTTTATTTACATCGGCTATAATTTCCACTGGGAAAACCGGAGCCTTGCTCTGCCCAATCTCCCGGAAGGCATGTGCTGGAAAAAAATCGCAGATACCTCTCTTCACGGAACAGGATTCTGTCTGGAGGAGGAAGAAGAATATAAAAAATCAATCGAAATAGGCCCCCGCGCCATTGTGGTATTGCTGGGCAGACAGGAGGCGGAAAAAGATGCGATCATGGCACCCGTGGCTGCACTTCAGGACCATCACGAGGCATAAGCTTCTGGTGATGAAATATTGTTTTCGTATCGGGTTATATAAGCAGGGGTTGCTTCATGACCTGTCCAAATATTCCCCGACGGAATTTCTGGTAGGCTGTAAATATTATCAGGGGACAAGAAGCCCCAACAACGCAGAACGTGAGGCAACCGGCGTATCCATGTCCTGGCTGCACCATAAGGGAAGAAACAGACACCATTTTGAACATTGGGTAGACTATTCCCTTGACGGTGAGCATGTGATCATGGGAGCCAGAATGCCCAGAAAATATGTGGCGGAAATGGTCATGGACCGGATCAGTGCATCCAGAAACTATCTGGGAGAGGAATATACCTATCATGAACCATTGCAGTATTTTCTGAAAAGCAAGGAGAAGCTGTGGTTTATCCACCCACAGACAAAGAAAGAGCTGGAGGGACTTCTCCGGATCCTGGATAAATACGGAGAGGATAAGACCCTGTGGTATATCCGCAATGTATATCTATGTGATAACCGCGGAAAAAAAGTGAAAAGCCCTGGGAAAAAGCTTCGAAATCACAGATAGGGGTGTATTTTTGGCAGGTTGTCTGATATAATATTCAGATATCAGGAGGAAGAATGAATGGATACACCAACAATTGCGAAATACTATAGAGAGAAAGATCCCATGGAGCGTCTGAAGCTTCTGGAGCAGTCCATTGCAGCAGGAGAAGAACCGGAAGAGAACAGGATCCGCAAGGAACTCTGGGAGATCCGTTACAGCGATAAAGCTGAGACTGGTGATACCAGGGCAGACGGTTATCTCGGTCTCTGGATGACCATGGAGTTTAACCGGAATTCCGCTTCCAGATTCTTTGGTACAAGAAGTGCGAAGAAAGAGATAGGCAAGTATCTTAAGAAGCTGAAATTTCAGGAGTTCCAGGAAAAGGGCGGTCTTTATGAGGAGCTTCTTTACCGGGAATGCTGTCATCTGGTTCTGGTCTACATGGATCTCTGTCAGACAGATAAATCCTATAACACAATGATTTTCGGCCTGATCCACATCAAGGAGGACAGTGCGAAGGCCAAGGTCCAGAGAGACATCAGGGAAACAGCTGTGGAGCTTCCGGCTAATCTTGGAATGGAAGCTGAGCTTGGAATCATCACAAGAGCTGCCAGAGAGATCTACAGGCAGTATTATCCCAACGAAGGAAACATTTAGGAGGCCGGAGCGCTTCCGTTTCAGGCTGTCTGACTACTCAGGCAGCCTTTTGTTGCCATGCATCCGATAAAATATTCTGAGATTTTTTGAACGAAGATCCATGTCGGGTGTGAAGAGAAACATTCAGGAGGTTACTATTTTATGAATCCCAATCATCTGAACGCATATGAAGTCCTGAAGGAAGAGGAGCTTCAGGATATTCATTCAAAAGGATGGCTTCTGAGACACAAAAAAACAGGAGCCAGAGTGATGCTCATCGAGAATAGTGATGAGAATAAGGTTTTTAACATTGCATTCCGTACACCGCCGAAAAACAGCACAGGTGTTGCTCATATATTGGAACACAGCGTACTGTGCGGCTCCAGGGAATTTCCGCTTAAGGATCCTTTTGTGGAGCTGGTAAAAGGTTCTCTTAATACCTTCCTTAATGCTATGACCTATCCGGATAAGACCTGCTACCCGGTAGCAAGCTGTAATGACCGGGATTTCCAGAATCTGATGCATGTATATCTGGATGCAGTATTCTATCCGAATATTTACAAAAAAGAAGAGATCTTCCGTCAGGAAGGCTGGAACTACCATCTGGAGAAAAAAGAAGGCCCGCTGAAATACAACGGTGTCGTTTACAATGAAATGAAGGGTGCTTTTTCCTCACCGGATGATGTTCTGGAGAGAGAGATCATGAATTCGCTGTTCCCGGATACAACCTATGGCTGTGAGTCCGGCGGAGATCCTGTAAATATTCCGGATCTCAGCTATGGGGAATTTCTGGATTTCCACAGACAGTACTATCATCCGTCCAACAGCTTTATCTATCTCTACGGAAACATGGATATGGAGGAGAAGCTGGAATTTCTTGACAGCCATTATCTGTCTGCCTTTGATTCTCTTGTCATTGATTCCGAGATCCGGGATCAGGAAGCCTTTGCTCAGGTAAAGGACATCCAGAAGTCTTATCCGGTATCAGAGGATGAGGGAGAAGAGGATAACACCTATCTTTCCTACAATATGGTTGTGGGTGAAGCAGCAGATATCAACTTAAGTCTTGCTTTCGAAGTCCTGGATTACGCACTTTTAAGCGCACCGGGTGCACCGCTGAAACAGGCACTTCTGGATGCAAAGATTGGCAAGGATATCTATGGCTCCTTTGAGGATGGAATCAAACAGACCTATTTCTCCATCGTGGCAAAGGGAGCCAACTTAAGCCAGAAAGAGGAATTTGTCAAAGTGATCCGTGACACCCTCACAAAGATCATGGAGGAAGGTATCGACAAGAAGGCAGTAACAGCCGGAATCAACTACTACGAATTCCGTTTCCGTGAGGCAGATTTCTCTTCCTATCCGAAGGGACTGATGTATGGCCTGGATATTTTAAGCAGCTGGCTTTATGACGATACAAAGCCGTTCTGTGAAGTACAGCTTCTTGAGGGATTTGAGTTCCTCAAAAAAGCTCTGGAAGAGGGATATTTTGAGGATCTGATCCGTAAATATCTTCTGGATAATACCCATGGCGCGATCCTTTCCCTGGTACCGGAGAAAGGCCTTGCTGCTAAGAGAGACAAAGAACTGGAAGAAAAACTGGAGAATTACAGAAAGAGCCTTTCTGATGAAGAGCTTACCCGGATGGTAGAGAATACAAAAGCCCTGGAAGCTTATCAGGAATCCGAGGAAGATCCGGAAGCACTGACCTGTATCCCGATGCTTTCCAGAGAAGATATCAAAAAAGAGATCACAGGACTGACAAATGAGGAACATTACGTAGATGACAGCCTGTTTCTGTATCATGATGTATGCACCAATGGAATCGGTTATGCAGATCTTCTTTTTGAGATCCATGACTTTGATGTAAATACTGTCCATTATCTGGGACTTTTAAAATCTGTGCTTGGAGCAGTGGATACAGAAAACTACAGTTATGGTGAACTGTTCAATGAGGTGAATGCGAGAACCGGCGGTATTGCCTATGGAATCGAGGTTTTTGATGATGCCCAGGATACCGATGCGTTCCGTGCCATGTTTGCCGTAAGAGGAAAAGCGTTATATCCGGAGATGGATTTCATGTTTTCCATGATCCGGGAGGTTCTTACAACTTCGAAGCTGGATGACACCAAACGTCTCTACGAGATCATTGCCAGAGTGAGATCCAGAGCCCAGGCCAGCCTTGCAAGTGCAGGCCATTCCACCGCCGTTCTCCGTGGTGCCTCCTACGCATCTCCGATGGCGGCATTCCAGGATGAGATGGCAGGAATCGGATATTATCAGTTTATCGAAAAACTGGAGAAGGATTTTGACAGCTGCAAGGATGAGATCGTGAAAAATCTCCGTAAGGTGATGGAAGAGGTACTTCGTCCGGAGAATTTCTGTGTAAGCTATACCGGAGAGAGAGAATCTCTGGATGTAGTAAAAGCACAGGCTGCCGGGATCAAAAAAGTCTTGTTTAACGGACAGAAGCCGGAGCCTGTGAAGCAGGCCCCCTGCATAAAGAAAAACGAAGCCTTCAAGACCTCCGGCCAGGTCCAGTATGTGGCACAGAATGGAAACTTCCGCAAAAAAGGCCTGGAGTATACCGGTGCACTGGAGATCCTGAAAGTGATCTTAAGCTACGATTATCTCTGGATCAACCTTCGTGTAAAGGGTGGAGCGTATGGCTGCATGAGTGGCTTTAAGAGAAACGGAGAGAGCTTCCTGGTATCCTACCGTGACCCCCATCTAAAGAGAACCCTGGAAGTATACCAGGGAGTGCCGGATTATATCCGTGCCTTTGAGGCAGACGAGCGTGAGATGACAAAATATATCATCGGAACGATCAGCAACAAGGATGTGCCGAGAACTCCGCAGATGCAGGGAAGTATCTCAAAAACCGCATATTTCTCCAATGTTACAGAGGATATGCTCCAGAAGGAAAGAAATCAGATCCTCGGAGCGCAGAAGGAGGATATCCAGAAACTGGCAGCTCTTGTAGAAGCAGTACTTTCCGATGATCAGATCTGCGTAGTAGGAAGTGAGACTGCAATAGAGAAGGCGGAAGATGTATTCATGGAAGTGAAGCCACTGATCGGCTGAGGAGAAACAAAGCCTGCTGTCCGTTAAATGGGATAGCAGGCTGTGAAAGGATTATGAGAGGATAAAGAATGGATAATAATTTTAGATCAGGCTTTGTTGCGATCATCGGAAGACCGAATGTTGGAAAATCCACGCTGATGAACCATCTTATCGGACAGAAGATCGCCATCACATCAAACAAGCCACAGACAACCAGAAACAAGATACAGACTGTGTATACCTGTGATGAGGGACAGATCGTATTTTTGGACACACCGGGTATCCACAAGGCAAAAAACAAGCTTGGAGAATACATGGTACAGGTTGCGGAGAGAACCCTGAAGGAAGTAGATGCCATTATGTGGCTGGTGGAGCCATCCACATTCGTAGGTGCGGGAGAGCGCCACATTGCCGAGCAGCTGCAGAAGGTTGGAGTTCCAGTGATTCTCATCATCAACAAGATCGATACGGTAAAAAAAGAAGAGCTTCTTCCTGCGATCGATACCTACCGTAAGATCTGTGATTTTGCAGAGATCATTCCTTGCTCTGCCCTCCGCGGAAAAAACACACAGGATATCATTCCAAGTATTTTCAAATATCTTCCGTACGGACCGATGTTCTATGATGAAGATACAGTTACCGACCAGCCTCAGCGCCAGATCGCCGCAGAGATCATCCGTGAGAAGGCTCTGCATGCACTGGATGAGGAGATCCCTCACGGTATCGCCGTTGCCATCGACCGGATGAAGAAACGTCCGGGAAGAAGCAACATCATAGATATTGATGCGACCATCATCTGCGAGCGTAATTCCCATAAAGGCATCATCATCGGAAAACAGGGTGCCATGCTGAAAAAGATCGGAAGCAATGCCCGCTATGAGCTGGAGCGTATGCTGGAAGCAAAGGTAAACCTAAAGCTCTGGGTCAAGGTGACTAAGAACTGGAGAGACAGTGATTTCCTGATCAAGAACTTTGGATATGATAAGAAAGAAATCTGAAAATGAGTGATCTGATTACCGTACAGGGAGTGGTACTTTCTGCCATGCCGGTAGGGGATTATGACAAGCGGATCGTCCTTCTCACAAGAGAGAGGGGGAAGATCTCCGCTTTTGCCAAGGGAGCGAGACGGCAGAACAGTCCGTTCATGGCAGCAGCTAACCCGTTTGTATTTGGAAGCTTTACTCTTTATGAGGGAAGGACAAGTTATAATCTCAATCAGGTCAGCGTACAGCATCATTTTGTGGAGCTGGCCACCCGGCAGCCGGGGGTTTACTATGGATATTATTTTCTGGAGCTGGCAGATTATTTTGGCAAAGAGGGAACGGATGAGAAGGAGATGATGAATCTTCTCTATGTGACCATCAAAGCCATTTTGAATCCTCATATAGAAGACCGGCTGGTGCGCTGTATCTATGAACTGCGGACTATGGTGATCCAGGGCGTGATGCCGCAGCTGTTCCAGTGTGCGGGCTGCGGGAGAGAGCTTACGGAGGAAGAAACCGGAGAACTTTTTTTCTCCCAGGGCGAGCATGGGATCCTGTGTGCGGACTGCAGCAGGATGGCCATGGACAGGAAACGAATCTCAGCGGCTGCCCTGTATGCCATGCGCTACATAGCCGTGTCCCCCCTGGCAAAGCTGTATACGTTTACAGTGCGGGATGATGTGCTGCGGGAACTGGAACGCCACATTTACCGGTATACGGAGCTGAATACAGACAAGCGGTTTAAAAGTCTGGAGATCCTGGAATTGATGAGATAGATCACTGCCGGCTGCGGAATAACCGTAACGATTTATTTTTCAAAAGCAGGACAGGATGCAATGCAAATGGAAATATCCTTGAAAAATCATGAGGATACTAGTATAATAAGACCAAAAATGTAAAAAAGCAGCTTTTTCCGGAGCTTTCCGGACGCATTTGGCGAAACAGCTGCAAGTCAAGAGGAGAGAAATCATGGAAAAGACAATGGAAAAGATCGTAGCTCTTGCAAAAGCCAGAGGATTTGTTTACCCGGGTTCCGAGATCTACGGCGGCCTGGCAAACACATGGGATTATGGAAATCTCGGTGTAGAGCTTAAAAATAACGTAAAACGTGCATGGTGGCAGAAATTCATTCAGGAGTCTCCGTACAATGTAGGTGTTGACTGTGCGATCCTTATGAACCCGCAGACATGGATCGCTTCCGGACATCTTGGCGGATTTTCTGATCCTCTTATGGACTGTAAAGAGTGCCACGAGCGTTTCCGTGCAGATAAGCTCATTGAGGACTTTTGTGCAGAGCATGACATTGCCATTGAGGGAAGCGTAGATGCATGGTCCCAGGAGAAGATGATGGACTTCATCAAAGAACACGAGGTAGGATGTCCGAGCTGTGGTAAACACAACTTCACAGATATCCGTCAGTTCAACCTGATGTTCAAGACATTCCAGGGTGTTACCGAAGATGCCAAGAATACTGTATATTTAAGACCGGAGACTGCACAGGGTATTTTCGTAAACTTCAAGAACGTACAGAGAACATCTCGTAAAAAGATCCCGTTTGGTATCGGCCAGATCGGTAAATCCTTCCGTAACGAGATCACACCGGGTAACTTCACATTCCGTACCCGTGAGTTCGAGCAGATGGAGCTTGAGTTCTTCTGCGAGCCGGATACAGATCTTGAGTGGTTTGCATACTGGAAGAAGTTCTGCCTTGACTGGCTGAGTGCTCTCGGACTTAAGGATGATGAGGTTCGTTACCGTGACCATGATAAGGAAGAGCTGAGCTTCTACAGCAAGGCTACCACAGATGTGGAATTCCTTTTCCCATTCGGATGGGGTGAGCTCTGGGGAATCGCTGACAGAACAGATTATGACCTGACACAGCATCAGAATGTATCCGGCCAGGATCTCACATACTTTGATGATGAGAAGAAACAGAAATATATCCCATACGTTATCGAGCCATCACTTGGAGCAGACCGTATGGTACTTGCTTTCCTCTGCAGCGCTTACGATGAGGAAGTTCTGGATGAAGAGAAGAACGATGTCCGTACAGTCCTTCATTTCCATCCGGTACTTGCACCGGTTAAGATCGGTGTGCTTCCGCTTTCCAAGAAGCTTAACGAGGGTGCTGAGAAGATCTACCAGCAGCTTTCCAAGAAGTACAACTGTGAGTACGATGACCGTGGAAATATCGGTAAACGTTACCGCAGACAGGATGAGATCGGTACTCCGTTCTGTATCACTTATGACTTCGAGTCTGAGAATGACGGTGCAGTTACAGTCCGTGACCGTGACACTATGGAGCAGGTACGTGTGAAGATCGATGAGCTTGATGCATACTTTGCTGATAAATTTACATTTTAAGTAAATACATTTTTTAATAAAAAACCTCCGGCTATTTTCTGGCCGGAGGCTTTTTTTCAATAAGTCTGTTTTTCATCCGCCAGTTTCTTGGCGACATTCCGTATACATTTTTGAAAGCCCGGGAAAAATGCAGCTGATTGGGATATCCGACTGCATTTCCGATATCTGCGATAGACAGGGCTGTGATCTTAAGAAGTTCTGCAGCTTTGGTCATGCGATAGCTGATCAGGAATTCCTGGGGAGAACGTCCGATGGTGTCGTGGAAGATCTTACCGAAGTAGCTTCGGTTCAGGCCGCAGCAGGCTGCGATATCCTCAATGGAAATATCATTTTGGAAATTCTGTTCAATAAAAGAGAGCGCCTCCTTGATATAAAAATCACGGATACTTCCATCCTGTTTCATGCGGACAGTTTCAGTAGAGCGCATAAAGTAATCCAGAAAAAGCCAGGTATGTCCGATAAGATGAAAGGGTGATTCCTGGGAATTATGGCTGATATAAAGCATTTCCTCCATCATTTTCTGGCGGAGATCTGCAGAGTGGCTGTGATAGACCGGATGGTCCGGACTTAAACCTGCAGTTTCCACGATCTCTTTTGCCCGGAGCCCGTCAAATTCCACCCAGGTGTACTCCCATGGAAAGTCGGTATCTGCAATGTAGGTGTTGATCTGACCGGGAAAAAGCATGAAACCCTGGCCGCTTTTTACCTGATAGGTGATGGTCTCTCCTGCGGAATTGTCTGCCATCAGAGTTCCGGTACCGGAGATCACATAATGAAAAATATAATGGTTTCGTGCGGCCGGGCCGAATGAATGTGCCGGAGCGCAGTGCTCCCAGCCGTATTGGTATAGTCCGATATCAACAAAGTTTTCATTTGGAAAAACGGAGAAGAGAAGGTCATTCATATTTTTATCCTTTAGGCGTATGATTTTGTCTGGTTTCAGTAACATTATATATTAAAACAGCAGGGAACTTCAACATATGTATAAAAATGCAATTACAAAAACAGCCTGTAAAATATACTAAAAAGAGGAGGATAATCGATAAAACTTTGTGAGAAAATTAAGTTTCTCGAGAAACTTGTTGATTTTCGATAAATTCGGAATATACTAATTTTAGATAAAAGTAGTGATATAGGCGTAAAATATATCAAAATGCTAGATGACTTTAATGAAGACAGAGAAAAATTGCATTTTGGTATAAAACAAGAAAAACACTGCTATTTATGCAAGCATAAAGCTATGTTAAAATAGCTTTCAGAAAAAAGAAACCAGAGAATAAGTATTGGAGAGCCCGGATAGCCATATCAGTTAAATGGGTGATATCCGACTTATCAAATAAAAGGAAAAGGAAGGAGCATTACAAGATGCGCAACAGAAGTAAATGGATCCTCTGTATGGGACTTGCCTTTACCATGGCAGCTTCCGTTACATTGAGCGGATGCGGCACAGGTAAAAAGGACAGCGGAAAGACAGAGATCGAACTTGTGCAGTATAAACCGGAAGCGGTTAAGGCATTTGAAAAACTGGAAGAAAAATTCAATGCCACTCATGATGATATCCATCTTACCATCGAATCACCAAACGATGCTATGACTGTATTGAAGACAAGATTTATCCGTGAGGATAATCCGGATATCATTGGAATCGGAGGCGATGTTAACTTTTCCAATTTTATTGATTCTGATATGCTGATGGATATTTCCGATTATCAGGGACTGGATTCGATCAAAGATGCATATAAAGAAATTGATAAAGCGCTGGAATTCGTTCCGGAAGACGGAGTCTATGCGGTTCCTTACGTGGCCAATGCCGCCGGAATCCTTTACAATCGTGAGCTTTTCAAGGAGCATGGCTGGCAGATCCCGACTACATGGGATGAATTTATGAGTCTTTGCCAGGAAATTCAGGATGCAGGTATCCAGCCGCTTTATTTCGGATTTAAAGATACCTGGACCTGTCTTGCACCGTGGAATTCTATTGCGGTAGATCTTGCACCAGCCGATGTATGCCGCCAGGTAAACCAGGGAAACACTACTTTTGCAAAAGAGTATAAGGAAGTAGCAGACCGTATGCTGGAGCTTATCCAGTATGGACCGGATGATCCCTTTGCCTATGATTACAATGGAGCCTGCACCGCTTTTGCAAAAGGGGAGGCTGCCATGTATCCCATCGGAAGCTATGCGATCCCGCAGATCCAGAGTGTAAATCCGGATATGGATATTGATTCTTTTGTAACACCGGCAAGCAATGATCCGTCAGAAAACAAACTGAATTCCGGAGTTGACCTTCAGTTCTGTGTGATGGATGACTGTGAGAATAAGGAAGCTGCATATGAAGTGCTGGATTTCCTTCTTGAGGATGAGAATATACAGACATATCTGGATGACCAGAAGGCAGTTCCCTGTAAAGAGGGTGATTTCACACTTCCCTCTACGCTGGATGGTATGAAGGAATACATAGAAGAGGGAAGGATGGCCGACTACCAGGATCATTATTATCCTACAGAGATGGCTGTGGATGCACAGATCCAGACCTTCCTGATGAAAAAGGATAAAGATGCATTCCTGAAAAAATTTGATACAGACTGGACAAGATATAACCGTGACATTATCCGTAAAGTACAGGACTATGAGGAGAAGAACGGGGAAGGAGAGAACTGATCATGGGAAAAAAATCTATGAGTGGAAGAAAGCTGACCTTTCTTCTGATCACCATTCCGATCGTGGCATTATTTTTCTGCTTTAACACACTGCCTCTGATCAAGGGTGTGATCTACAGCTTTACGAACTTTAAAGGCTATGGAAGCTATGACTGGGTAGGACTTCGAAACTATAAGGATCTTTTTACAGACAGCCGTGTTGGCGGTTCCTATCTGTTTACCTTTAAGCTGGCCATCGTGGCAACTATCGTAACGAATGTACTCAGCCTGATCCTGGCACTTGGACTGAACAGCAAGATCCGTTTCAAGAGTGCAATGCGTGGAGCTTATTTTATTCCTAATGTACTTGGCGCACTGGTCGTAGGATATATTTTCAATTATTTCTTTACATATATCCTGCCTGCATTCGGAAAGATGATCGGAAATAAAACATTGTCTTCCAGCATGCTTTCCAGTACGAGCCTTGCATGGGTAGCCATCGTGATCGTTTGTGCATGGCAGTCCATCGCAATGAATACCATTATCTATATTTCGGGCCTCCAGACAGTGCCGGAGGATGTATACGAGGCAGGAGCTATTGACGGTGCTACCGGATTCAGTAAGTTCCGTTACCTGACATTCCCGCTGATCGTTCCGTTTTTCAGCATCAACATGGTTCTCTGTGTGAAAAACTTCCTGATGGTATTTGATCAGATCATGGCTTTGACAAAGGGTGGTCCTGCACAGAGTACAGAATCCATTTCCTATCTGATCTATAACAATGGTATGAGTGGCGGACAGTTTGGATTCCAGAGTGCCAATGCGGTTATATTCTTTATTGTGATCGTGATCATTTCTGCAGTGCAGTTGACTATCACAGGGAAAAAGGAGGAGCAGCTGTAATGAAAACGAAAGTAAGAGAAAAAGCGAACTGGCCGGTAACGATCCTTCTGATCCTTGGCCTTATCACAGTGGTATTTCCGCTTTATATGACAATTGTGATCGCATTCAAGCAGCCGACAGAGATGACCAACAGTGTAGCCGGGATCCTGTCTCTGCCAGAGAAATTCAGTCTTGCCAATTTCAGGGAAGCTATGGAGGTAACAGACTTCTGGCATTCTCTTGGAAACAGTGTATTGATCACTGTGATCACAGTGGTTCTTGCTATTGTAATTCATTCACTTTTAGGTTATGCTATAGCCAGAAACAAGAGAAGTAAATTTTATAAATTTATCTATCTCTATGTAGTGAGCGGTATGTTTGTTCCGTTTGCTATCCTGATGATGCCGCTTGTAAAGCAGACTGCTGAGATGGGCCTTGATAACAAAGTCGGTGTGATCATTCTTTACACGGTATTTTATATGCCTATGAACGTGCTTCTTTATTCCGGATATCTGACAAACATTCCAATGGCCCTTGAGGAGGCTGCCTGTGTGGATGGAGCCAGCACCTGGAAAACATATTGGAAGATCATCTTTCCGATCATGAAGCCGATGCATGCCACAGTGGCAGTTCTGACAGCACTTGGAACCTGGAATGATGTTATGACTCCATTGGTTATCATGTCCGGATCTACGGGTGGAACCACATTGCCTCTGGCACAGCTGAATTTCCAGACTCAGTTCGGAACAAACTATAACCTTGCGTTTGCCTCTTATCTGCTGGCACTGCTTCCGATCCTTCTGTTTTATCTGATCTGCCAGAAGCATATTTTAAATGGTGTTGTAAACGGTGCCGTAAAATAAAAACACAAGAAAAAGGAGGATTCACATATGGGAATCATCTACTGCGAGAAAGACAGAACGTTTACCCTGCAGACAAAAGAAACTACATATCAGATGCAGGTGGATCAGTACGGATTTCTTCTTCATCTCTATTATGGTAAAAAGGCAGAAGGCTGCATGGATTATCTTCTGACCTACTATGACAGAGGATTTTCCGGAAATCCCTATGATGCGGGAACAGACAGAACCTATTCCATGGACTCTCTTCCACAGGAGCTTTCCTGCTACGGAAACGGAGATTTCCGCAGTGCATCACTGATGCTGGAAAACGGTGACGGAAGCATGAGCTGTGATATGCGTTACAAGAACTATACTATCCGTGACGGTAAATACAGCCTTCCGGGGCTTCCGGCGGTTTATGCAGATAATGATGAGGCACAGACTCTGGAGATCGTACTGGAGGATCCGGCTACTGGCGTGGAGGCCATGCTTCTTTACGGTGTACTTCCGGAACTGGATATCATTACAAGAAGCGTCTATATCCGCAATCAGAGCAGTGAGAAGATCTATGTGAACAAGGTGATGTCCGCAGAACTGGATTTTCTTTACGGAGATTATGACCTGCTTACTTTTTACGGAAGACATGCCATGGAGCGGAATCTGCAGAGAGTACCGGTGGCTCATGGAAGTCAGATGATCGGCAGTGTCCGTGGCACATCCAGCCATCAGTATAATCCGATGATGATCCTGGCAGAGAAGGACACAACAGAGGATCATGGAGGCTGCTATGCTATGTCCTTTGTATATAGTGGAAATTTCCAGGGTGAGGTTCTTAAAGATCAGTACAATCAGACAAGAATGCTCCTTGGTGTACAGGAGGAGTGCTTCCGGTATCCGCTGGAAGCCGGGGAGACCTTCTATGCACCTGAGGTGATCTTAAGCTACACAGATCAGGGAATGAACCGTCTTTCCCAGAATCTGCACAGCTGCATCCGTCATCATATCTGCCGTGGTAAATATAAGACAGAGGTTCGTCCGGTGCTGGTAAACAGCTGGGAGGCAGCATATTTTGATTTTACAGGGGAGACTTTATATAATCTGGCAAAAGAGGCAAGGAGCCTTGGTATCGATATGCTGGTTCTGGATGACGGCTGGTTTGGAAAACGTGACGATGACAACAGTGGTCTTGGGGACTGGTATGTCAATGAGAAGAAGCTTGGAGAGACTCTCGGCGGACTGGTAAAAAGAGTCAATGACCTCGGAGTGAAATTCGGTATCTGGATCGAGCCAGAGATGATCTCTGAGGACAGTGATCTTTACCGCGAGCATCCGGACTGGGCACTTACGATTCCGGGAAGAAAACCAGTGAGATCCAGAAATCAGCTGGTACTTGATTTTTCCAGAAAAGAAGTTGTAGACGGAATCTTCGGACAGATCAGTGCGGTATTGGATAATGCCAATATTGAGTACGTTAAATGGGACATGAATCGAAGCCTGATGGATGTATTTTCCGTAATGACCAAGGATCAGGGACGTGTAATGTATGATTATGTCCTGGGATTGTACGATTTTCTGGACCGTATGGTGAACCGTTATCCGGATCTTCTGATCGAGGGCTGCAGCGGCGGCGGCGGAAGATTTGACGCAGGTATGCTGTATTACACACCGCAGATCTGGTGCAGCGACAACTCTGATGCTATTGACAGGCTTCGGATCCAGTATGGCACTTCCTTCGGATATCCGGTATCGGCCATGGGAGCACATGTATCTGCAGTGCCGAACCATCAGACAGGAAGGATCACTCCGTTACATACCAGAGGTGTGGTTGCTATGTCCGGAACCTTCGGCTACGAGCTGGATCTTCTGAAGCTGACTGAGGAAGAAAAAGATGAGGTCCGCAGCCAGATCGGGGAATTCCGTAAATATGCGCCACTGATCCAGAACGGACGGTACTATCGCCTGACAGATCCGTTTAAGAGTGAGGTCTGTGCATGGGAAATCGTTGGAAATTCTCAGGAAGAAGTTCTGCTCAATGTTGTCATGGAGGAGATCCATGGAAATATGACTGTGAATTATGTGCAGCTTCGCGGCCTTGATGAGAGTGCACTTTATAAGGAACAGACTACCGGCAGAATCTATTCCGGAGCTGCTCTGATGCATGGTGGAATGCCGCTTCCTGCAGAGTTTGGGGAGTACAGAGCTTATCAGTATCATTTTGTGAGAGAATAAGAGCGTATTGAGACAGTAAGATAAATAAAAGGATCCGTCATACAGACAGCTGAAAAAGCCGATGTATGGCGGATCTTTTTTTATCATAGCTCAGTGTACGGTGATCTGATAGCTCTTGATAAATTCCTCATCCGGTTTCAGCACATTGATATTTGCTTTTTCGGAAAGAGGCTTTTCAAAACCACAGTCATCACAGCGTCCCATCCACGGCTCCAGGCATACGAAGGGAGCACCGGGTACGGACCAGATACCGAAATTCGGGAAGCCCTCACTGGTAAGTGTCAGATATGGAGTTCCGTCCGGGAAGAGGATACCGGCCTTTTGGATCTGGCCGTTATCAAAAACAAGAGCGTCTTTATCAAACATGTGAGGAGCAATGGAACAGGTTCCGTTTTCAAGGGAAAGTGTATGTGGCTCGTCAGCAAGGACTGTTCCTACAGACGTATCGATAAGGAGATAGGTAAGAGTGTCCAGGCCTTCAAAAGCAAGACGGTAATCACTCTGGGATTCGCCTTCACGTACCGGAACACGGAATGCCGGATGGCCGCCGATGGTAAAATACATAGTTTCAGAATCATTATTAACTACTTCCCAGCATACTTCCAGGTCGTGCTTCTTCAGAGTGTAGGTGATCTTCAGAGCGAAAGCAAACGGATAAACATTCAGGGTTTCTTCAGAGGACTTAAGGACAAAGGAAAGGGAAGTATCGGTGATATCCGTGCAGATAAAATCGCTGTCTCTTGCAAAGCCGTGCTGGCTGGAAGGATATTCCTTTCCGTTCAGACGCCAGATATCTTTGTAGTTACGTCCCACGTTGGGAAAAAGTACAGGCGCATGGCGTTTCCAGTAAGCCGGATCTGCCTGCCAGAGGATCTCCCTGTCATTAGTCTTGTCATAGATGCCGGTGAGTTCAGCACCGTGATCGGAAACGGAAATCTTAAGAAAGCTATTTTCAATCGTTCGTGTCATGATAAACCTCCTGTATGACAGCATTCGGGTAATATTACCTCGGAATTGCTGCATGTTTTTTTCTATTTTAGCACATTTTTCAGATGATAACGAGAAAAATACAATCTGTGAAAAATATAACTGGAAAATCTGTCATATTTCACAAGAGAAATTACTGTTTTTTGGAAGAATAACCTTGACTAATGAAGGATAAATCTATAAAATAATTATGTGCGTAGAAAACATACATTTTTTATGTTTTAAAGAACAATAATTAGGAGGAAAATGTAAAATGGCAAAATGGGTTTACATGTTTACAGAAGGTAATGCTACTATGAGAAATCTTCTGGGCGGCAAAGGTGCCAACCTTGCTGAGATGACAAACCTCGGTCTTCCTGTACCGCAGGGCTTCACAATCACAACAGAGGCCTGCACACAGTACTACGAGGATGGCAGATCCATCAACGATGAGATCATGGCTCAGATCATGGAAGCAATTACCAAGATGGAAGGAGTTACCGGTAAGAAATTCGGTGACAAAGAAAATCCTCTGCTTGTATCCGTTCGTTCTGGTGCGAGAGCATCTATGCCAGGTATGATGGATACAATCCTCAACCTTGGTTTAAATGAAGAAGTTGTTAACACTCTTGCTGAGAAATCCGGCAATGAGCGTTGGGCTTGGGACTGCTACAGAAGATTCATCCAGATGTACTCTGACGTAGTTATGGAAGTTGGTAAGAAATACTTCGAGGAGCTCATCGATGAGATGAAGACTAAGAGAGGTGTTAAGCAGGACGTTGAGCTTACAGCTGCTGACCTGCATGAGCTTGCTGACCAGTTCAAAGCTGAGTATAAATCCAAAATCGGTTCTGATTTCCCAACTGATCCGAAGGAGCAGCTGGTAGGCGCAATCAAAGCCGTATTCCGTTCCTGGGACAACCCACGTGCGAACGTATATCGTCGTGACAATGATATCCCATATTCCTGGGGTACAGCTGTTAACGTACAGATGATGGCATTCGGTAACATGGGTGATGACTGTGGTACAGGTGTTGCCTTCACACGTGACCCTGCTACAGGTGCTAACGGTCTGTTCGGTGAGTTCCTTACCAATGCACAGGGCGAGGACGTAGTTGCTGGTGTTCGTACACCTATGCACATCTCCGAGATGGAGCAGAAGTTCCCGGAAGCATTCGTACAGTTCAAACAGGTTTGCGAGACTCTTGAGAAACATTACAGAGACATGCAGGATATGGAGTTTACTGTAGAGCATGGTAAACTGTATATGCTTCAGACACGTAATGGTAAGAGAACTGCACAGGCTGCTCTTAAGATCGCTTGTGACCTCGTTGATGAGGGAATGAGAACTGAGGAAGAGGCTGTTGCAATGATCGATCCTCGTAACCTTGATACACTTCTTCATCCGCAGTTCGATGCAGCTGCTCTTAAAGCTGCTACACCGATGGGTAAAGGTCTTGGTGCTTCTCCAGGAGCTGCTTGCGGTAAGATCGTATTCTCTGCAGAGGACGCTGTTGAGTGGGCTGCAAGAGGAGAGAAAGTTGTTCTTGTTCGTCTTGAGACATCCCCAGAGGATATCACAGGTATGAAAGCTGCTCAGGGTATCCTGACAGTTCGTGGTGGTATGACATCTCACGCAGCTGTAGTTGCTCGTGGTATGGGATCCTGCTGTGTATCCGGATGCGGCGATATCGCTATGGATGAGGAGAACAAGAAATTCACACTTGCTGGTAAAGAGTTCCATGAAGGAGATGCAATCTCCATTGATGGTACAACAGGTAACATCTATGACGGACTTATCCCGACTGTAGATGCTAAGATCGCTGGTGAGTTCGGACGTATCATGGGATGGGCTGACAAGTACAGAACAATGAAAGTTCGTACAAACGCTGATACTCCTGCTGATGCTAAGAAAGCTCGTGAGCTTGGTGCAGAGGGAATTGGTCTTTGCCGTACAGAGCATATGTTCTTTGAGGGCAACAGAATCGATGCATTCCGTGAGATGATCTGCTCTGAGACAGTAGAGGAGAGAGAAGCAGCACTTGCTAAGATCCTTCCGGAGCAGCAGGGAGACTTCGAGAAACTCTATGAGGCACTTGAAGGAAATCCTGTAACAATTCGTTTCCTTGATCCGCCACTTCATGAGTTCGTTCCTACAGAGGAAGAGGACATCAAGAAACTGGCTGATGCTCAGGGCAAGACTGTAGAGCAGATCAAGACAATCATCGCTTCCCTTCACGAGTTCAACCCGATGATGGGACATCGTGGATGCCGTCTTGCTGTTACTTATCCAGAGATTGCTAAGATGCAGACAAGCGCTGTTATCCGTGCAGCTATCAACGTTAAGAAGAATCATCCGGATTGGAACATCAAACCGGAGATCATGATTCCGCTTGTTGGTGACATCAAAGAGCTTAAATATGTTAAGAAATTCGTTGTAGAGACAGCAGATGCTGAGATCAAAGCAGCAGGTTCTGACCTTGAGTACGAGGTTGGTACTATGATCGAGATCCCGAGAGCAGCTCTTACAGCTGATGATATCGCTAAAGAGGCTGACTTCTTCTGCTTCGGTACAAACGACCTTACACAGATGACATACGGATTCTCCCGTGATGATGCTGGTAAGTTTCTTAACGCATACTATGATGCTAAGATCTTCGAGAACGATCCATTTGCTAAGCTTGACCAGACAGGTGTCGGCAAACTTATGAAGATGGCTATCGAGCTTGGAAAACCGGTTAACCCGAAACTTCACGTAGGTATCTGCGGTGAGCACGGTGGAGATCCGTCTTCCGTAGAGTTCTGCAACGAGATCGGACTTGACTATGTATCCTGCTCACCGTTCCGTGTACCGATCGCTCGTCTTGCAGCAGCACAGGCAGCAATCGCTAAGAAGAACGCATAAGTAAGAATACATTTCAGGCTGAAGTTTCAGTCTGAGCATATATAAAGCTTCTGGCAGTCTGTAGAAATACAGATTGTCAGAGGCTTTTTTTCTTTATGATATTTTTTGAAGTATTCCGACGGTTTACGAAAAATAGGATTCATGGTATCATGAAAGAAACAGGGCAGATAAAGCCGGAGGATAAGGAGAATTTTATGAATCAGGAATCACAGACACCTCATAAGAGACGTGTACGATATAAAGGAAAATATCCGAAGAAATTCGAGGAGAAATATAAAGAGCTTCAGCCTGAAAAGTATAAGGATACCATTGAACATGTGATCAGCAAGGGAAACACACCGGCTGGAATGCATATTTCCATTATGGTAAAAGAGATCATTGATTTTTTGGAGATTAGGCCGGGACAGGTTGGATTTGATGCTACACTTGGTTACGGTGGGCATACAAAGGCCATGCTGGAATGTCTGAGAGGTCAGGGACACATGTACGCCACGGATGTGGACCCGGAAGAATCTGCCAAGACAAGAAAACGTCTGGCAGAGCAGGGATTCGGAGAAGATATCCTGACAATTAAACTCCAGAATTTCTGCACCATTGATGAGATCGCAGAGGAAGTTGGAGGCTTTGATTTTATCCTTGCGGATCTTGGGGTGTCTTCTATGCAGATCGACAATCCCAAGAGAGGGTTTTCCTTTAAGGTGGATGGTCCTCTGGATTTAAGGCTGAACCAGGAAACCGGGATCAGCGCAGCACAGCGTCTGGATACCATTTCAAGAGAAGAGCTTGCCGGAATGCTGGATGAGAATTCCGATGAGCCGTACTGTGAGGAGATCGCGAAGGCCATCACAGATGAGATCCGAAGAGGAAACCACATAGATACCACTACGAAGCTTCGTGAAGTCATTGAGAAGACATTGTCTTTCCTTCCTGAAAAAGAGAGGAAAGACACGGTGAAAAAAACATGCCAGAGAGTTTTCCAGGCACTGCGTATTGATGTGAACCGGGAATTCGAGGTCCTCTATGATTTTATGGAAAAACTTCCCGGAGCGCTGAAGCCAGGCGGCCGTGTAGCAATCCTTACCTTCCATTCCGGAGAGGACAAGCTGGTAAAGAAAGCCTTAAAGCAGGGTTATAAAGACGGCATCTATTCCGACTATTCAAAAGATGTGATCCGTCCTTCCGCACAGGAATGTGCACAGAATGGGCGCGCCAGATCCACGAAGATGCGCTGGGCTGTGAAGGCCTGAGTGAAGAGTGAAAGAGCAGTTCTGATACAAATACAGAAACAGAAAAATCCTGGAATGCGTTGACATTTGGGATTTTTTTTGCTATGTTATATAAGTTTACATATGATAAAGCTACGGCTTAAACTGAATAGGAGAAAGGATATGGATGTGGAGGAAAAGAAGGACATTTTTGATAAACTGATGCATCTTCCGGTGCTGAATATATTGGAACCTTTTTATAAGAAACATAAGGAAGTTCTGATGTATCTGTTCTTTGGAGGGCTCACATTTTTTCTGAACATTGCGTTGTATGCATGGCTGGATAAGGGCCTGGGCATGAATGCGCTGATCGCCAATGTGATCTGCTGGGTGGTCTGCGTACTGTTCCAATATTTTACAAACAGGACATGGGTATTCGACGGGCAGGTGGATTCCGCCGCCGGATTTTTAAAGCAGATGGCTTCGTTTTTCGGAGGCCGGCTCTTTACGCTGATTGTGGAGGAAGCAATCCTTGCGGTATTTATCACCTGGCTTGGATTTAACAGCATGGCAGTGAAACTTGTTGCTCAGGTGGTTGTGATCGTATTGAATTATGTGATCAGTAAATTGATTGTTTTTAAAAAATAAAAGATAGTTATATTTGTGGAAAAGGAGTTGGATGAAATTGACAAAGGACAAGACCAATGATATGACCGTGGGAAATCCGGTGAGCCTGATCATCCGCTTTATGATTCCCATGTGTCTCGGAAATATTTTTCAGCAGTTTTATAACATTGCGGATTCCATTGTTGCGGGTCAGTTCCTGGGAGTAGATGCGCTGGCTGCAATCGGAAGCACCGGTTCACTGATGTTTTTTGTTACCGGATGGCTTAACGGACTGAGCAGTGGCTTTGCCATTCTGGTATCCCAGTGGTTCGGGGCGAAGCAATATGATAAGATGCGTCATTACGTAGCTATGTCCATTTATCTGGCAGCAGCCTTTGCCATTGTGATGACCATTGGCTTTGAGGCTTTGAATGAACCGATTCTGCGGCTGATGAATTCACCGGAGGATCTGATGGGATCTGTGAAGGGATATATGGGAATTATTTATGCAGGCCTGATCGTAACAGCGGCATATAATTCACTGGCAGCGTTTCTCCGTGCACTTGGAGATTCAAAATCTCCGCTGTATTTTCTGATCATTTCGGCAGTGATCAATGTGTTCCTGGATATTCTGTTTATTGTAAAAATCGGGATGGGAGTGGAAGGCTGTGCCTATGCTACGGTTATCGCGCAGGCAATTTCCGCAGTCTGCTGCCTGATCTATATTATCAAAAAGTTCCCGATCCTGCATCTGAAGAAAGAAAACTTTGAAGTTTCTTTTACCAGCTTCCGTTATCTGCTGGCCCTTGGTATTCCCATGGGACTTCAGTTTTCCATCACAGCGATCGGAACCATTATTGTGCAGGGTGCGGTAAATATTTACGGTTCTGTATATATGGCAGGATTTTCCGCTGCGGGAAAAATACAGAATATCATTGCAACGGTATTTGTAGCTTTTGGTGCGACGATGGCAACCTATGTAGGACAGAACCGGGGCGCCGGAAAGATGGACCGTGTAAAAGCAGGAATGAAATATACCCAGATCATGGTCCTGATCTGGAGTGTGATCACTATGATCATAATGTTCTTTTTCGGAAAGTACATGACCTGGTTATTTATTGACAAGTCCCAGACGGATGTTATTAATGTTTCTGTTACTTATTTTCATACGGTATTCTGGGCATATCCGTTCCTTGGAAGTATCTTCCTCTACAGAAACGGACTTCAGGGACTGGGATATGGCTTGGTTCCCATGCTGGGCGGTGTGTTTGAACTGGCGGCAAGAAGTGCGATCGTTATGTTTGTTGCAGGAAAAACAAGTTTTGCAGGTGTATGTCTGGCAGATCCTGCCGCATGGATCGCAGCGCTGATCCCTCTGATCCCGTATTATATTTATGTGATGAAAAAGTGGAGCAGGGGAAAAAAGGAAACTGCTGCCTGAGTGGGTATAATACAGAAAATGAAAAGAATAAATTTAGGCTTGCAATTATGGAAGATACAGTTATAATGATATTATAACTGCGGAAAAAACCAGGAAACCGGGATTCCGGGTAAGATTACAGATCCAGAAGGGAGAATATAGATCATGGAAATCACAAAGGAAACAACAATGGGCGAGATGCTTGCATACGATGAGAAGATTGCATACATTCTTATGCAGGAAGGAATGCACTGCATCGGCTGTCCGTCTTCTATCGGTGAGTCTCTTGAGGAGGCATGTATGGTACACGGACTTGATGTAAACGCTGTACTGGCAGACATCCATCATTATGAGGAAACCAAGAAACAGAAATAATCAGCAGTACAATTTATATTAGAACGTACAGATTACGGACCGCAAGGGGATAACGACTGTGCATGTCTTTTTGGCATGCCGTCGTTATCCCTTTTTTGTGAGCAGACGATAAAGAGAGTCTTAAATATCTGCTTGATATGGAGGAAAAAAGCATGTATGTGATGATCGATAATTTCGATTCATTTGTTTATAATCTCAAGGCATATTTTCAGGAACTTGGAAGAGAGATCCTGGTCAGACGCTGCGATGAGATCACCCTGGAGGAGTTGGAAGAGCTGAACCCGGAAGGAATCATCCTTTCTCCGGGACCGAAGCGTCCCTGGGATGCGAAGTTCTGCGTAGATACCGTAAAAAGATTTCAGGGAAGGATTCCTGTTCTTGGTGTCTGTCTGGGACATCAGGTGATTGGCCACTGTGCGGGAGCAGTAGTGGAAAAGGGCGTGTGTCCCATGCACGGAAAAGTAACAGAGATCCACAACCACGGAACAGGAGTGTTTGCAGGCCTGCCGGAGAAATATAAGGTGACAAGATACCATTCCCTGATTGTTCGGGAAGACAGCATCCCGGAGGAGTATCAGGTGGATGCGCTTTCTGATGATGGTGCTGTTATGGGAATTTCCCATAAAGCATTGCCTATCTACGGTGTGCAATTCCATCCGGAAGCCGTTCGTACGGAATATGGACATGAGCTTCTTGAGAATTTTTGCAGGATCGCGGAGGATTTTCAGAAGGAGGAGTAAAAATATGTACAAAAATCAGCGAAGAATAAAAGAACTGACCCCATACATCCCTGCAGCGGACATTTTCCGGATCTACGAGAGGGAACCCGGAGCAGCATTTCTGGATTCCTCCCTTGTCAATGAGCTGGGACATTATTCTGTGATCGGAAGATGCCCGTATCTGAAGCTGGTAAAGGACGGAGAGACCTTTACCATCAACGGAAGGCCGGAAACAGAAACAACCTTTGAAGACTATATGCGGGAATATTTAAATACCCATGAGGACAAAAATAGCAGCGGACTTCCCATCGTATCCGGCGCAGTAGGATATTTTTCCTATGATTACGGAAGAAAACAGATGGGAGTACCATCCGGAGAAAAGGATCTTGTGACTGTTCCGGAGGCAGTTCTGACGTTTTATGACTGTTTTATCATAGAAGACTGTCAGGAAAAAAGAACCTATCTTGTGTCAAATGGAATCAGTGCAGACGCTGCAGCAGAAATCGGAGCGATGGAAAAAGCAATCCGGGAATTTACAGAGGCGGGGAAACAGGAAGGATCGGAAACAGGGGAAAAAAAGGAATCCGGAAACAGGATGGTCACGGAAAATTCTCACCGTGAGAAATTCAGGATCCAGGTTCATCCCAACTTTGAGAAAGAAGAATACAAACAGGCAGTAGACCGGATGATCCGCTATATTATAGAGGGCGATATCTATATTGCCAATATGACGCAGCAGCTGACCATTGAAAGCGAAAAACCACCTCTGGATGTTTTTTATGATCTTCGGAAAAATAATCCGTCTCCTTTCGGCGGATATCTGGATTTCGGAGATTATCAGATCGTCTGTGCATCTCCGGAACGTTTTCTGAAGATGAAAGACCGTCATGTAAATACCCGTCCTATAAAGGGAACAAGAAAACGTGGCGTAACATCTGAGGAAGATGAAATGCTCCGTCGGGAGCTTCAGGATTCCGGAAAAGATAAGAGTGAACTTCTTATGATCGTAGACCTGGAGCGAAATGATCTGAACCGGGTATGTACACCGGGAAGCGTGAAGGTAACTGAGCTTTTTACAGTGGAAGCATACGCTACGGTTTTTCATCTGGTATCGGATATTGAAGGAAAACTGGAAGAAGGAAAAAATGTTATGGATCTTCTGGAGGCTGCATTCCCCGGCGGTTCTATTACCGGTGCGCCGAAATACCGTGCCATGGAGATCATTGACGAGCTGGAACACGGAAAGAGAAATCTTTATACAGGCTCTATCGGCTACCTGACACTGGACGGAAGCTGCGATTTCAATATTGTGATCCGTACAGCCCTTCATAAAGACGGAAAATATCACCTTGGTGTCGGCGGCGGGATCACAGCAGAGTCAGATCTGGAATTTGAGTATGAGGAGACTCTGCAGAAGGCGAAAGCGATCCTGGATGCACTGCAGTAGAGAAACATACAGAACGGTAAAAGTGAAAGGCTCTGTGGACAGATCAGAGAATCTGACAGGGACACTTCATAAGGAGGTCAAAGGAAATGAACAACATAACCTTAGACGAATGTTTTCAGTTCGGTCTGGGCGCATTTGAGACCATAGGAATAGAAAAGGGAACCCCCATACTTCTGGAAAAGCATCTGAAAAGACTGGAACGAGCGGCAGATTTCCTGAAGCTGGGTGATACGGCAGTGCGTGGGATCACAGCCGGGAGGATCGAAGAATATCTGGAAGAACAAAAAAAACGCCCGGAGGTGCAGAAAGAATTTGGCGGACTGGAACACTGTGCGCTGAAGCTTATGCTTACAAAGGAAAATGCAGTGTATTCTCTTCGTGCCAATCATTATACGCCGGAGAATTATGAAAAAGGCTTTATCATGGATGTCAGCAAGGTAAAACGAAATGAAACATCACCTCTTGTATATCACAAAACCATGAATTACGGAGATTGTATCCTGGAAAAACGTAATGCTACAGCAGCAGGAATGGATGAACGGTTGTTTCTGAATACAAAGAAACAGATATCGGAAGGGACAGTAAGTAATGTATTCTTTGTGCGAAATGGCATGATCTATACACCAAAAGTCAGCTGCGGACTTCTCCCGGGAATCCTCCGTGAATATCTCTGTGACACGGAAGAGGTGGAAGAAACCTATATCTATGTTCAGGATCTTAAATGGTATGAGGAATGCTTTGTCACCAATTCCCTGATGGGAATCATGCCGGTGCGTCAGATCGGAGGAATCCAGTTTGAGGAAGACAAAGTGACAAGGGAGCTGATGAGAAGATATCGGAAGATGGTCAGAGATACTGCGAATAAGAAACAAATCAGATAAATGTTATTGCGAAACTATCACATTCAGGAAAGGTGATGGAATGTGAAGATCCGGCTTTCCGGGAAATGTACCTGAGGATGGAGGTAATATAAACAGGAATTTGGAATGGTACATAGATTTATAACGGAATTTGAATGAAAGTGACCAATACAGTCAGGGATAAACGTGCATTAACCAGGGAAAGCTAAGGTTGATGCACGTTTTTTGTGCAAACTCAACCAAAAACGTTCATGAATTTTGTGAAGTAATTTGATTGACTTTGAATGAACTTGGAAGTATACTGAGTTCAACAAATGAAAAACAACAAAAAGCGGTCAAAAACCGCAGGATAAAAGATATGGGAGGAGAAAAAATGATCTGCACAGTTACTTTTAATCCGTCTCTGGACTATATCGTTTCCGTGGAGGATTTTAAACTCGGACTTACCAACCGAACAAGCTCTGAGCTGATGCTTCCGGGCGGAAAGGGAATCAACGTTTCCACCGTGCTGATGAATCTTGGAATCGAGAATACAGCACTTGGTTTCATGGCAGGATTCGTCGGAGATGAGATTGTAAGAAAGCTTGAGGAGATGGGAGTGAGATCTGATTTTATCAGGATCCCGGAAGGCGTTTCAAGGATCAACCTGAAGCTGAAATCTATTGATGGAACTGAGATCAACGGAATGGGACCGGAGATCAGCGCTGAAAAGGTTCAGGAGCTGATGAAGAAGCTTGACAGACTGAAAGAGGGAGATGTGCTTTTTCTGGCAGGAAGTATTCCTTCATCTATGCCGGATGATATGTATGAGAAGATCATGGCGAGGCTGGACGGAAAAGGCGTGATGATCGTTGTGGATGCAACGAGAGATCTTCTTGTAAATGTCCTGAAGTATCATCCGTTCCTGGTGAAGCCCAATAACCATGAGCTTGGAGAAATCTTCGGCGTAGAGCTTAAGAACCGTCAGGATGTGATCCCTTACGGAAAGAAGCTCCAGGAAAAAGGAGCCAGAAACGTGCTGATCTCAATGGCCGGTGAGGGAGCTGTCCTGGTAGCAGAAAACGGTCAGGTGTTTGAGAAACCGGCGCCGAAAGGAACACTGGTAAACGGCGTAGGAGCCGGAGATTCCATGGTAGCAGGCTTTATGGCAGGCTGGATGGAAAAACAGGATCACGAATATGCATTCCATATGGGAATTTCCGCAGGAAGCGCAAGTGCATTTTCTGAAAATCTTGCCACAAGGGAAGAGGTTCAGGCAGTATATGAACAGGTAACAGAGGGGTAAAGAAGAAAGGAGAAGGGAAGATGAGAATCACAGATCTGCTTGACAAACGAAGCATATCACTGGATGCTGCACCGAAGACGAAATCTGAAGCTCTGGACATGGCCGTAGATCTTATGGTAAAAAGTGAAAAGATCAGTGACAGGGAAGCTTATCGGAAACAGGTGTATTTAAGAGAGGAAGAAAGTACGACAGGAATCGGTGAGGGAATCGCTATTCCTCATGGAAAATGTGATGCGGTAAAGAAACCGGGACTTGCTGCCATGGTAGTAAAAAACGGCGTGGAATTTGAGGCATTGGATGATGAGCCGGTTACCCTTCTTTTCCTGATCGCAGCACCGAATACAGAAGATAACATTCATCTGGATGTACTCAGCAAACTTTCCGTAATGCTGATGGATGATAATTTTACAGAATCCTTACGCAACGCAGGTTCTGTAGATGAATTTATGGAGATCATCGACAAGGCCGATGAGGAGAAAAAAGATATTGATGAAAGACTGGCAGATACAGGAAGTTCCGAAGGAGCCAGAGCTAAACTGCTGGCAGTTACTTCTTGCCCCACAGGTATTGCCCACACCTACATGGCAGCAGAGGGACTGGAAAAAGCAGCAAAGGCGAAAGACTGTTTCATTAAAATAGAGACACGAGGCTCCGGTGGAGCAAAAAATGTACTTACGGATCAGGAGATCCGGGAGGCAGACTGCATCATTGTAGCTGCAGATGCCAAGGTTCCCATGGATCGTTTCGATGGAAAGAAAGTCATCGAATGTCAGGTTTCAGATGGAATCAGCAAAGCGGACCAGCTTGTTGAACGTGCGATTTCCGGAGATGTTCCGGTATATCATGCAGCAGCAGGCAGTCAGAGCTCTTCCTCAAATGCAAAAGCAGGCGGCGGAGCAGGCCACAAGATCTATATGCAGCTGATGAACGGGGTATCTCATATGCTTCCACTGGTTGTAGGCGGTGGTATCCTGATCGCTCTAGCATTCTTGATCGATGGTTTAAGTGTAGATTTGAGTTCCCTTCCTGCAGACCAGAGAGCAAACTTTGGTACCATCACACCGGTAGCGGCTGTTCTGAAAAACATTGGTGGAACCGCATTTGGTTTCATGCTTCCGATCCTGGCCGGATTTATTGCAATGGCCATCGGTGACAGACCGGCACTTGCAGTTGGACTTGTGGGCGGTATGATCGCGGCAAACGGAAAATCCGGTTTCCTCGGAGCACTTCTTGCAGGCTTCCTTGCAGGATATCTGATCCTTGGACTTCGTAAGGTTTGTGATAAGCTTCCGGAAGCACTGGAAAAAATAGCGCCTGTACTGATCTATCCGGTTGTTGGTGTCCTTCTTATGGGACTCTGTATGACCTTCGTTGTAGAGCCGATCATGGGCGGTATTAATACAGGATTAAATAATGCCTTGACAGGCATGGGAAATTCAAGTAAAGTAATTTTAGGGTTGGTTCTTGGTGGTATGATGGCCATTGATATGGGCGGCCCGTTCAACAAAGCAGCATATGTATTTGGTACAGCAGCTATTGCGGCAGGCAACTATGACATTATGGCAGCAGTTATGGTGGGAGGTATGACTCCTCCGTGTGCCATCGCACTCGCATCCCTGCTGTTTAAAGACAAATTTACAAAAGAAGAGCGTGAGGCAGGACCGACCAACTTTATTATGGGACTTGCATTTATCACAGAAGGTGCGATTCCTTTTGCGGCATCTGACCCGGTCCATGTACTTCCGTCCTGTATCGTCGGTTCCGCAGCAGCTGGAGCGATCTCCATGTTCTTCAACTGTACACTGATGGCACCACATGGCGGAATCTTCGTATTCCCGGTTGTAGGTAATGCAATGATGTATCTGGTCGCACTGGTTGTGGGAACTCTGATCTCAGCTGTACTTCTCGGGGTACTGAAGAAAAAAGTTGCTTAAATTTTTTTAAATTAAAATAAAAAACTGGAGGATAAAGAAATGAAAGAATTCAAGTATGTGGTAACAGATAACGAAGGAATCCATGCACGTCCGGCTGGAGAGCTTGTGAAGCTTGTAAAAGGTTTCGAGTCCAAGATCACTATCGAGAAGGACGGCAAGACTGTAGAGTGCAGAAAGCTTCTTGCACTTATGGGACTTGGCGTAAAGAAGGGACATGAGGTTACCTTTACATTCGATGGTGCAGATGAGGATGCAGCATACGAGGCAGTAAGCAAATTCATGCAGGAGAACCTGTAATCTCAGAATGAGTGAACAGAAGGCATCCCGGTCCGGTCGATCGGGATGTCTTTTTTGAAGGAGGAAAAGGAATGCTGACGGAGCAGAGATACGAGATCATACTCGGCCTTCTCAGAGAAAAAAACAGTGTTACGGTAACAGAACTGAAAGATATCCTGGATGCATCGGAATCTACGGTCCGCAGAGACATCACGGCGCTTTACAAGGCGGGGAAGCTGACCAGGGTTTTTGGCGGTGCGGTGGCACTGGAACATACTGTCAATGCCTATGAGCCTACCGTAGCCCAGAAAGTTGAGCTGAATATTGAAGAAAAAAAGAAGATCGCAGCCTATGCGGCAGCTCTGATCCGTCCGGAAGATTTTGTGTATCTGGATGCGGGAACGACTACCGGATATATGCTGGAGCATCTGGAAGGCTCCGGGGCGACTTTTGTCACCAATGGTGTTTCCCATGCCAGGGCTCTGGCTCAGATGGGAGTCCGTGTGCTGCTGATCGGCGGAGAACTGAAGGGATCTACGGAAGCTGTGATCGGAAGTCAGGCCATGCAGATGCTGAAGAATTATCATTTTACAAAGGGCTTTTTCGGGACCAACGGGATGACTCAGAGAGAAGGCTTTACCACGCCGGAATCCAATGAAGCACTGGTAAAGCGAACCGCCATGGAGCAGTGTCTGGAAAAGTACGTAGTGTCTGACAGCTCCAAATTCGGACAGATCAGTGCGGTAACGTTCTTTTCATTTGACGGAGCGGTGATCCTGACGGAAAGCTGTTCCAAAGAATATAAAGATTGCAGAAATATACAGATCGTATCATAGAAAGATCACAAATAAAAAACCGGTTTGGAAGAAATTCTTCGTAAACCGGTTTTTTATTTGTTGAGGATCTGTTTCAGGCTTCCCTGGAGATCATGGCTTCCAGATCTTCCACGGAAATGTCTTTTTTGTGCATCAGCTTGAGCAGACGTTTCAGTTCAGCAGCTTCCTTTGCCTTTTTTTCAGCTTTGCGGATCTCATCCAGCTGAGCTGCCAGTGCAGTTTTTTCATCCTCCAGCGCTGCTATCTTTTCGGTGCAGGCAGCAATCTTGGAATCTACTTTGGAAATTTTCTCATTGAGTACTTCTATCTTTGTACGTCTCTGTGCCATATGAAACCTCCTGATAAAAATATTACTTCTTATACACTATACAATAGCATAAACGACGATGAAATACAATTGTGAATTGATGCGCAATGTGTTATCATGAATGTATATAACATTTCAGAAACGCAGGATAATACTATGGATAAAGATAAGGGTGTATTTATGACTGCCCGGGAAGTAAATATGGAAATAGAAATGCTGAAGACGGTTTTCGACATTGTAAGACTGGTGGATGTCAGCCGTACAGCTCCGGTAAATATTGGCTCAGACGATTGCTCTTATGAAGCAGAACATAAATGCTTTGCAGTGTGGAATAAAGGCAGAAGATGTGAGAACTGTATTTCTGCCAAAGTTTTTGCCCGTAAAAACAAAATGACGAAATTTGAGTTCGTCAATGATGACATTTATCAGGTAATCGCCAAATATGTGGTTATAGACGGGACACCTCTTGTCATGGAAATGGTCTTTAAAATGACGGATAAGATCTTTCTGGGAGCTTATGGAAGCGGATCTCTGATCGATAAGATCAGCAGATTCAACCGGGAATTATATGAAGATCCGCTGACTGGTGCCAGAAACCGGAGATATTTTGAAGAACAGCTGAAATCCCTGGATAAGATGGGGGCTATAGCTATGATCGACGTGGACAATTTTAAACAGATCAATGACAGCTATGGCCATGTAGCTGGAGATGCGGCGCTTTGTACCATTGTCAGAACAATTTTTGAGCATGTGCGGGCAGATGACGTGGTACTGCGTTATGGAGGAGACGAATTTCTTCTGATGTTTGAAGAAATCCCGGAAAAGGTATTTCAGCAGAAGCTGGAAGACATCCGGGAAGAGATCGCAATGGCAGATGTGCCGGAATACAAAGAAATCCGGCTTTCCATGAGCGTGGGAGGTGTATATGGAAGCTGTAAGGTCAGAGATGGAGTGATGGAAGCGGACAGGCTTCTCTATCAGGCCAAGCGGCAAAAAAACTGTGTTGCCTACAAGAGGATCTGACGGAAATGACATGACAGTCATTGAAAGCAGAATTATGTAACAGGCGCATGAGGTGTATATCTGGCAAGTGAAAGGGAGAATAGGGATATGAAGATAATCGCAAGGATCAGAAGTGATTTTCCGACAAAATTCGGAATCCCGCGTCAGAGCGGTCGAGTGGAAGAACTGACAGCCTGTATTGTTTTTGAACCGGAATACCGGGTACGGGAAGCGGTAAAAGGACTGGAAGATTTTTCGCATATCTGGCTGCTGTGGGAGTTTTCACAGTCGATCCGTGAGAACTGGTCCCCTACAGTACGTCCGCCACGCCTGGGCGGAAATGAAAGGATGGGCGTATTTGCCACCAGATCGCCCTTCCGTCCCAATCCTGTAGGCTTATCCTGTGTGAAGCTTGAAAAGATTGATTTGGAAAGCAAAGAAGCTCCTGTACTGATCGTATCCGGTGCGGACCTGATGGACGGAACCCCCATCTATGATATCAAGCCATATCTGCCTGTGGCAGACTGCCATCCGGAAGCGCTGGGCGGCTTTGCGACGAAGGTGGAGCAGCATTTTCTGCAGGTAGAGATCCCGGAAGAATGGAAGGCAAGGATTCCGGAGGATAAGCTTACTGCGTTGGAAGGCGTGCTCAGAGAGGATCCGAGGCCTGCCTACCAGAAAGATCCGGAGAGGATATACGGAATGCCTTTTGCAGGAATGGATGTTCATTTTCAGGTAAAAAACGGCATACTTACAGTCTGTGAGATCACAGGATATAAAAAATCAGACAGAATTTAAAATTACCTTTGACAAACTTTTTGTGAAATGGTATTATAATAAACGAGTTAGCAAATGCTAACTCAATATTTTAAAAGCAAAGTTAGTTTAAAGTAACCTTGAAACAGTCATATAAAAGTTCAGAGATCAAAGGAGAGTGAATTATGAGCGTTGTAATTGTAGGCGGTAATGAAAGAATGGTATGTCAGTATGAGGATATCTGCAAAGGCTTCGGATGCAAGGCGAAAGTTTTTGCCAAGGAAAAAGGAGCCATGAAGAAAAAGATCGGGGTGCCGGATCTGATGATCCTGTTCACCAGTACCGTTTCCCACAAAATGGTAAACTGCGCAGTAGAAGAAGCAAAGAAAAAATCCATTCCGGTATGCCGCTGTCACACAAGCAGCGCTGCAGCTCTCGAGAACATTCTGAAGCAGTACTGTGCATAAGAAACAGGTCAGGAGATACTTTTCTCTTGTATAATTTGACTTTTTTTGCAGAAATGTTACGGAAAGGCTTGCAAAATTACAAATTATTCAATAAAATAGCCGTAGGTTTCTGTGGTAAAGCGTTGCAGTGAATGGCGAAAAGGCGGCGCTGGAAGTCGAAATTACAGGTGAGAGGTGTTATCATGAAAAAAGTTGTAAAATTCGGTGGAAGTTCTCTTGCAAATGCGGAGCAGTTCCAGAAAGTGGGCGATATCATCCGCAGTGATGAGAGCCGCCGTTATGTAGTTCCGTCAGCTCCGGGAAAGAGATTTGACGAGGACATCAAAGTGACGGATATGCTTTATGGATGTTATGACGCAGCATCCAAAGGGGAGGATATCACTGAGAAGATCAATGCGATCAAGGCGCGATATTATGAGATCATCAAGGGACTCGGACTGAGCCTTTCTCTTGAGGAGGAGTTCAAGAAGATCGATGAGGATTTCCGTGCACAGGCAGGAATCCAGTATGCGGCATCCAGAGGAGAGTTCCTCAATGGTAAGATCATGGCTGCATATCTTGGATATGATTTCGTGGATGCAGCTTCTGTGATCCGTTTTGATAAAGCTGGTAATCTGGAAGCGGAGGAGACCAATAAACTCCTTTCCAAAAAACTCAGCAAATCCCAGCATGCGGTTATTCCGGGATTTTACGGCGCATGTGCAGATGGCACAGTAAAGACATTTTCCAGAGGTGGTTCTGATGTGACAGGTTCCCTGGTTGCAAAAGCTATCCATGCAGATATTTATGAGAACTGGACGGACGTTTCCGGTTTTCTTGTAACAGATCCGCGTATCGTTCACAATCCGGAGCCTATCGAGGCGATCACATACAGAGAGCTTCGTGAGCTTTCCTACATGGGAGCTACTGTTCTTCATGAGGATGCCATTTTCCCGGTTCGTAAAGAGGGAATTCCGATCAATATCCGTAACACAAACAGCCCGGAGGATAAAGGTACTCTGATCGTAGAGAGCACCTGTAAGAAGCCGAAATTCACTATTACCGGTATCGCCGGAAAGAAAGGCTTCTGTTCTATTAATATCGAGAAATCCATGATGAACAGTGAGATCGGGTTCGGACGCAAGGTACTTCAGGTATTTGAAGATCAGGGGATCAGCTTTGAGCATGTACCATCCGGAATCGATACCATGACTGTATATGTTCATCAGGACGAATTTGAGGAGAAAGAGCAGCAGGTTATCGCAGGTATCCACCGTCTGGTGCAGCCTGATTTTGTGGAGATGGAATCTGACCTTGCACTGATCGCAGTTGTTGGTCGTGGAATGAAATCCCAGAGAGGCACTGCAGGAAGGATCTTCTCTGCTCTTGCCCATGCAAATGTAAACGTAAAAATGATCGACCAGGGTTCCAGTGAGCTGAATATCATCATCGGTGTAGAGAACCGAGATTTCGAAAAAGCAGTCAGAGCAATCTACGATATTTTTGTTCTGACACGGATATAAACAAAATCCGGAAACGGATTTTGTTTATGAGGAAGTAGCGAAGCGGATTCCGAATATCCGATTTATTTAAATCCGGAAACGGATTTTGTTTATGAGAAAGTAGCGAAGCGGATTTCGAATATCCGATTTATATAAATCCGCCGCAGTACGTGTAACATACCGTCCTGCGGCGGATTTTTTTGGAAAAAATCTAAGATTTATCTAAAAATAATACAATCAAATTCAACAGGATTTCCAAAGGAAAGACAAAGATATTGTACATTGTGTCGAAAAAAGTTTGATATGAAATAAACAGTATTGACAAAAACTTAACTTTTGTGTAAAACTGAAATATGAAAAAATCAGAAAGGCAGGCGGTCAGCTATGGAGAAACAGATCAAACTGGATGAAAAAAGTGCACAGGAGTTTGTCAGTGCAGCCAGCAGATGTAATTTTGATATTGATGTATTTTATAACCGTATTATCATTGATGCAAAGTCGATCCTCGGACTTTTGAGTCTGGATCTGACAAAGACTCTGACAGTAAAGTGTTACGGAGAAGATGAGGATTTTAATCGTGTTCTTTCCAAGTATGCAGCAGGTTGAGAAATATGAATAAAGAAAAACGGTGATAAAAGGGCGCAGTTCATGAGAAGAAAAGCAGAACATGCGTCCTTTTTATTATGGGAAGCTTTCGGATCATATTTTATGGTATAATCCTGGTATAGCATGGAAAAAGAATAGCTGCCGGACTGGAATTCCGGCAGCTGCCGGGAGTGAAAATATGGAAAAACCAAGAGTGCGGATTTCTGTCAGAAATCTTGTGGAATTTATACTGAGGAGCGGAGATCTGGATAACAGCAGTGGGACATCCGGAGATAAGGAAGCCATGTTAAAAGGCGGAAGGCTTCACCGCAAGATACAGCGGAGTATGAAGGGCGATTATCAGGCAGAGGTTTCTCTGAAAAAAGAAAGTGAATACGACGATGTGGTCATTCAGGTCGAGGGCCGTGCAGATGGGATCTTTACAGAGGACGGAGCCGTTTATATTGATGAGATCAAGGGGACTTACGGAAATGTCCAGGCAATGGACATGCCAATACCTGTCCACCGTGCCCAGGCCATGTGTTACGGAATGATCTGGGGAGAAAAAGAAGGGATTTCTGAAATCCACATTCAGATGACATACGCTCATCTTGAGACGGAAGAAACCAGGAGATTTCGTGAGGATTTTTCCATAGAGGAGCTTAAAGGCTGGTATCAGAAGCTTCTGGATGCCTATCACAAATGGATCGCATATTCTCTTAACTGGAAAAAAGAGAGAAATGCATCCATGAAGGATCTGCAGTTTCCGTTTCCATACAGAGAAGGGCAGCGGGATATTGTTAGTGGTGTGTACCATACGGTTTCCAGCGGGAAGACCTTATTTGTTCAGGCGCCTACCGGTGTGGGAAAAACCATGTCTGCCATTTTTCCGTCCGTGCGCGCCATCGGTGAGGGAAAAGGTGAAACACTTTTTTATCTTACCGCAAAAACCATCACAGGAACTGTGGCGCAGGAGGCATTTCACATCCTGCGGGAAAAAGGTCTGAAATTCAAGGTAACGGCGATCACGGCAAAGGAAAAGCTGTGTTTTCAGGATACTCCGGAATGTACACCGGAGAAATGTCCTTATGCAAAGGGGCATTTTGACCGGGTAAATGATGCGGTTTATGAGCTCTGGACCACTGAAGAGGTATATTCCCGAGAAGTGATCCGTGCTCATGCAGAAAAATGGCAGGTGTGCCCTTTTGAAATGTGTCTGGATCTTTCAATCTGGGTAGACGGGATCATCTGTGATTATAATTACGTGTTTGATCCCAATGTTCATCTGAAACGTTTTTTCGGGGAAAATATTTCCGGGGATTATATTTTTCTGATCGATGAGGCACATAATCTGGTAGAACGTGGCAGAGAGATGTACAGTGCCGGTATTTCCCGTCAGAGTCTGGTAGCACTTCGAAAGAAGATAAGAAAGAGATTTTCAAAACTGGCCAGAACACTGGATAAAGCAAATCGCCAGATGATGGAACTGGAAGAGAATCTTGCGGAAACAGGAAAAGGGTATCAGGTGCTTCCCAATCCCGGAGTACTGCCGATCACATTTCTTACAATATCAGGTGAACTGGAAGAAATACTGGAGGAAAAAGAACTGGAAGAAGAACTACGCAGGGAAATACTGGAATTTTATTTTATAGTGCGTGATTTTTTAAATGTTTCAGAGCTGGTAGATGAAAATTATGTAGTATATACCGAAAACAACGCAGAAGAAGGATTTCGTCTGAGGCTGTTCTGTGTGAACCCGGCAGAAAATCTGGGAGAATACCTGAAAAAAGGGAAAAGTGCTATTTTCTTTTCAGCTACAATGTTTCCCATGCTCTATTACCGGGAGCTTTTGACAACAGACCGTGATGCCTATGGGATTTATGTGCAGTCTCCTTTCCCAAAAGAAAACCGCAGGATTCTTATCGGCAGCGACGTAAGCAGCCGGTATACCCGGAGAAATCGTGCAGAATACCGGAAGATCGCCGGATATATTGCCAGATGTGTCTGGCAGAGGCAGGGAAATTATATGGTGTTTTTTCCGTCGTATCGTCTTATGGAAGACGTACTGCAGGTTTATGAGGAAGAATTTTCCGTAGACTGGGTGCGCTGCGTGTGTCAGACGCCGGATATGACAGAACAGGAACGGGAAGGATTTTTGGAGGAATTTCAGGAACGGGAAGGTACCCTGGTAGGGTTCTGTGTCCTTGGAGGAATTTTTTCTGAGGGTGTTGATCTGACAGGGGAAAGTCTGATCGGGGCAGTGATCGTAGGAACCGGACTTCCCCAGATCGGCAGTCAGCGTGAGATCCTGAAAGAGTATTACGATAAAAAGAATCACTGTGGTTTTGATTATGCATATCGCTATCCGGGTATGAACAAGGTGCTTCAGGCCGCCGGGCGCGTGATCCGCACAAAAGAGGATAAAGGCGTGATATTGCTTTTGGATGACCGCTTCTGGGATCGGGATTACCAGGAAATCTTTCCCAGGGAATGGCAGGACCGTACAGGCTGCAGGCTGGATACGGTAGAAGGTGCAGTGGAGACGTTCTGGAAGAGGTTTACTTGACAGAACGGAGAAATCCGATATACTTATAGAGTCTTTATCTGGAAAATCACTGGAGGAATGTGTGGATGCCGGATCAGGACAAGAAACTGTAAAATAGGATCATAAGAAAAGTGAAAGAAGTATATGAGACGAAAAAAAATATATAAAGCATTGGCATTTTGTCTGAGCACAGTGATGCTCGCACAGCCGGTTTTTGCGACAACAGTGCAGCAGACAGCACAGGGAAGCCTTGGTTCTGTTACGGAGGAGTCCCAGATACTTCCAATTCCCGGTGAAAACGGGAAATATATTCTGAAAAGCAATGGCTTTTACTGCCTGAATGAAGATGGAACCAAAGAAAATACTCCGGCAGTGTATTATTTTGATCATTTTGAGATCGACGGAACGGTTTTTGATGGATATTATTATCACGACGAAAGCGGTAAATTTACAGCGGGAAACTCGCATATGGTCCAGATCACCGATCTGAAGGCTCCGGCAAAAGACGGCAGCGGTGAGGAAGTTTCTTTTGACGGCTGTTATATGGTAAACAATCTGGGAAAACTCAGCGCCTCTCCACAGGTACGTTATATGGATGAGCTGGTGGTGGACAAAACAACATACAACGGGCTGTATTATTTTGATGAATATGGAAAAATGGTCACAGATCCAGGTATCCATTATCTGGAAATGAATGCTGCAGGACAGATGTTTGACGGATATTATTATTTTGGCGGAGAAAACGGCGTTCTGCTCCAGGAAGAGGGAGAGACTCCGGAGGGATTTTCCGTGGATAAATCCGGAAAAGTCGAGACGAAAGATCTGGGAATGGATGGCCTTGAGAAACGGCTTGCAGATCTTCTTGGAACCTATGAGGGTACATGGAGCGTTTATGTAAGGGATCTGACCAGTGATCAGGAGTTTGAACAGAACAGTCAGTCACTGTACTCAGCCAGTCTGATTAAAGTGTTTGTCATGGCCCAGACCTATGCCAACATGGATGCAGTCCTTCAGAACGAAGCGGCAAAAATGAAAAAAGATGTTACAGATCCGTCCGTATCCACAAAGGTCAATGACCTTCTCTGGAATATGATCACAGTCAGTGACAATGAATCTTTTAATGAGCTGGTACGTTTGCAGACAGCATCGGGTGTTTTTAAGGACGGAGCACAGGCTGTAAATGGATTTCTTGCGGAACAGAAATTTGCAGATACTTCCGTACAGCACATCTTAAGCCCGTCCTCTTCAAAGGACGTCGGCCTCGGTGGTAGAAACACCACTTCCGTAAAAGACTGCGCAGAGCTTCTTTCCCGGATCTATAAAGGAGAATGTGTATCGAAAGAAGCTTCGGAGGCTATGCTGAACCTACTTCTGAACCAGCAGGTTACTACTAAGATCCCCAGCGGGATATCTGTGTCCGTGGAAATTGCAAATAAGACTGGAGAAACGGATACGGACCAGCATGATATCGCCATTGTATATGGAGAAAAGACTACATATATCCTCTGTGTGATGTCAGAAGACTGTAAACCTGGGGACGCAGTTTCGCATATCCGGGATATTTCCGGTATTGTTTATAATTATCTGAATATGGACCTTGACCAGGGGTGATCTGTGAGTTAGAATAAAAAACAGCTGAGCAAGATCCTGATGGATATTTCCGCCAGAGAAGTATCCGAAATGTTCATGAAAGGGGAATTCTATTATGAAGACAGTACATACAGACAAAGCACCTGCAGCAATCGGACCATACTCCCAGGCTATCATCCATGGAGATACACTTTACACATCCGGTCAGATCCCGGTGGATCCGGCAACTGGAGAGGTAGTTGGCACAACCATCGAGGAGCAGGCTGACCGTGTTATGAAGAATCTCGGAGCAGTTCTGGAAGCTGCCGGTTCCAGCTATGAGAATGCAGTCAAGACAGTATGCTTCCTTGCAGATATGAACGATTTTGCGGCATTTAATGAAGTATATGCCAAATATTTCGTAAATAAACCTGCACGTTCCTGTGTTGCAGTCAAGACACTGCCAAAGAACGTTCTCTGTGAGGTAGAAGTGATCGCAGCGATCGGATGATCTGATAAAAAATCCCTGTTGTCTGATTTCAGTCAGACAGCGGGGATTTCTTTTCGTGGTGATAAAGTATTTTTCTCTGTTTTGGAGCAATCTCTTTTTTGTGTTTTCAGGCGTTAAAGCGGTAATGTTTTTTCTTGTGTAAAGTAGAGCGCTGTAGTATAATAAAACCAGTTTTTTAGGATACGTATAAAAGCTTAATAAGGATGATCGGCAAACCAGATGAAAGTCTGGGACGCAAAGCTATAGGGCCTGTAAAATGGCAGCCAGTTGCATGAAATGAGGTGCACTGTCTGTGAGACGGTGCTTTTTTTATGATATTATTCGGTTATGAGCAAGTAGCGAAGCGGATTGCGAATATCCGTTTGACAGACAGTGGGGTTGTAGGTCTGGATGCTGCAAAAGAGTTTTTTGGGCAATTAAAGACTTTAAGTGAAGCAGATGCTGAATGGAAATAAGCGGAGGGGAAGGATGCAGAAGACAAAGAGTTATTGAAATTTAATATTGGGCTGCTGTATGACTGGTATAGCGATGTTTCTTGCATTCTTGTTCCTGCATCATGCTTATATCCGGGATATCATCTATGAGGAACGGTTAAACCAGATGGAAGAGATTACCCATCAGATGTTTCAAAACCGGTTGATATGAAGACGTTGGAAAAAACCATAAAAAGCATAAAATTTGGCGGGGGGGGTACCGAACCGCAGGTCATTGAATAGTAACAAATGGCAGGGAATCAGATATGAAAAAACAAAAAGGATAGTTAGGGATAGATGGAAAATGAAAGGAAAAAGAGTGATTGCAGGCATTCTGCTTGCGGGCATCTTAGCAGTCACCCTGTCAGGGTGTAAAAACACAGATAACACGAAAGAAGAACCAGAAAAGCCTGTTATTACCCTTGGCAGCGATAATTATCCACCATACAATTATCTGAATGAGGATGGTGTACCGACGGGTATAGATGTAGAACTGGCTACAGAAGCTTTCGAAAGAATGGGATATCAGGTGAAGGTTGTCCAGATCAACTGGGAGAAGAAAAAAGAACTGGTAGAGAGTGGAGAGATTGATTGTATCATGGGATGTTTTTCCATGGAAGGGCGCCTTGACGATTACCGATGGGCAGGACCATACATAGCAAGCCGTCAGGTGGTCGCTGTAAATGAGAACAGTGATATCTATAAACTGCGTGATCTGGAGGGAAAGAATCTGGCTGTTCAGTCCACAACCAAACCGGAAAGCATCTTTCTGAACCGGACAGATGAAAGAATCCCCAAATTGGGAAATCTGATCAGTCTTGGACATCGGGAACTGATCTATACGTTTCTTGGGAAAGGATATGTAGATGCAGTTGCCGCACACGAGGAATCTATCGTTCAGTATATGAAGGATTATGATACAAGCTTCCGTATCCTGGAAGAGCCTCTTATGATCACCGGAATAGGTGTCGCTTTTGCAAAAGATGATGACAGGGGAATCTGTGAGCAGATGGATCAGACACTGGCGGAGATGCGTCAGGATGGCACATCCCTGAAAATTATTGAAAAATATCTGGATGATCCCCAGAAGTATCTGGAGGTGGATGATCTTGGATATTAAGAGAAAGACAAAAGGAAAACGAATCCAGCTGCTAGGAGGTCTGCTCGGAATCTGTGTGGCTGTAGTCTCTCTGTTTTATTTTTTCTACGCAGAAAAAGCGGAAGCAGAGAAAAGACTGGTGGAGATCGTAAACTATGTCAAAGTGCAGTGCTCAACCTACACCCATTATAATGAATCTTCGGAATCCAAAAGTCTCCTCCGTGCCATTGAAAGTGCCAGACAGATGAGTACAAATATTAGCATGGAAACAGAAAACGGCGGTCAGATAAGCAGGGAGTTCCTGAAAGAAAACCTGCAGACTCTCTGGGTAGATGGCATTATTGTACTGGATAAAAAAGGAAAGATGGACTGTGAATACAGTATGGATGAGTCTATGACTAATGAGATCACGGAGTATCTGCAAAAAGAAATTATCATGGATTTTGCCGGATATGAAGAAAGATCTTATTCAGAACGGTTTGCCAGGGGAGACGGATCCTATATTGACATTGCAGCCTGTGCCAGAAAAGATGTGCCAGGTGTCGTTGCAATCTATTATTACACATCTCCTGAATTTACCAGAAATTATACCCTGACGATACAAGAGCTTTTAAATGGTTATAGTGTCCAGAAAGATGGAACGATCATTGTTGCAGACGATGGGATCGTTGTTGCCAGTAATGATGAGAGACTGTTAGGGCAGAATACAGCCGACAACGAAGTTGTTCAGGCAATGAAAAAGCATACAGACAGTCAGCACATTTATCATTTGAAGAATGAAGGAACCAGATGCTACGGAATCATGCTGAAGCAGCGGGATTATTATATTTATGCGTATCTTCCGGATACGGAAGTGTTTCATAATCTTCCATTAAATGTAGCAGGTGTTATTTTTATTTATCTTCTGATATTCAGTATATTCTGGTTCTGGGCATATAGAACCAATCTGACACACCGGAAACAGGAACAGAAAAAAGACGAAAAATATAAGGCAGAACTTCTGATAGCTGCAAAAAAGGCAGAGGCTGCCAATGAGGCAAAAACAGAGTTTCTCCAACGGATGAGCCATGATATCCGGACTCCGATCAATGGAATCTGCGGCTTGGTCGATATGGCAGACCATTATGCAGATGATATGGAGAAACAGACGGAATACAGGACAAAGATTAAAGAGGCATCCAATCTGTTGCTGGAACTGGTAAATGATGTTCTGGATATGAGTAAGCTGGAGTCCGGTGAGATCGTTCTGGAGGAGATCCCATTTAATCTGAGAAGTATTTTCAGGGAAGTATTTGTTGTGATCGAGCAGGTGGCAGCAGAACAGAATATCCGGATTATGTGGGAGAAAAAAGAAATCATACACCGGAATCTTATTGGAAGTCCGGGGTATGTGAAACGTGTGATGATGAATATCCTGTCCAATGCAGTGAAATATAACAGAGAAAACGGACATATTTATCTTAGCTGCATGGAAATCCCATCCGAACAGCCAGGAATGACGACAATGGAATTTATCTGCCGGGATGCAGGAATCGGAATGACTGAGGAGTTCCAGAAACATATTTTTGAACCATTTGCACAGGAACATACAGGAAGCCGTACAAAATTTCCAGGAACAGGCCTGGGAATGGCGATCGCAAAGAATCTGGTCGAGAAAATGGGTGGAACCATTACCCTCGAAAGTGAATACGGTGTAGGGACTACATTTGTGATCCGGGTTCCATTTAAGATAGATCTGGATGCGGATAAACGTGAAGAACAGAAGGATATATCAGAAAAATCTATAAAGGGACTGCATATTCTTCTGGCAGAAGATAATGAACTGAATATGGAAATCGCTGAATTTTTGCTTCAGAATGAAGGGGCTGACGTGACAAAAGCATGGAATGGTCAGGAAGCGGTTGAGCTGTTCAGAAAAAGTGGACCTGGTGGATTTGATGTCATTCTTATGGATATTATGATGCCGGTCATGAATGGTTATGAAGCTACAAAGATGATCCGATCTCTGGACAGAGAGGATGCAAAAGAAATACCGATCATTGCAATGACAGCAAATGCGTTCACGGAGGACAGAATAAGAGCAAAAGAAGCAGGGATGGATGAACATATTGCTAAGCCTGTTGATGTGGGGTTACTGATAAAAGTAATTCATAAATTGGTGAAATATAATGGATATGGCAGTGACAAATAAGCAGTGAAATATAGATAGGAGGACAAAATCATGACAATACAGGAATGCTATGAAGCGATTGGAGGAAACTATAAAGATGTCTTGGGACGCCTTCAAAGCGAAGCACTGATTCGGAGATTTACATTAAAGTTCCTTGAAGACCAGAGTTATCTACAGTTAAAACAGGCATTGGAAAATAAAAATTATGAAGATGCTTTCCGCAGTGCACACACACTGAAAGGGGTTTGTCAGAATCTTTCTTTTGACCGTCTGTATGAGGTTAGTAATTAACAGAACTTTTGAGAGATAGAACCGGAGCGCAGCCTGGGATATCGAAGGCAATGGAAAAAGTAACAGAAGTATATGAGAGGATGATTGAAGAAATAAAGAAGGGACTGTCGAATTAAGTGATGCGACACGACGTTCGATCTTTGACCAGGTGCTTGGAACATCATAAACCCATTGGATAAAGGAAATAAAAAAATATGGATAAAAGACAAAAGATCCTGATTGTAGACGATTCAGAATTTAACAGAGATATGTTAAAGGAGATCCTCGGAGAAACTTATAATTACCTGGAAGCGGAAAATGGAAATCAGGCAATTCAGATGATAGGAGAAAATATAGGAATTGATCTGATGCTTTTAGATATCAATATGCCACAGATGAATGGTTTTGAAGTTTTGGAAATAATGAAAAGAAGCCAGTGTATAGAAGAAACTCCGGTGATCATGATATCTTCGGAAGATGCTGTTGATACGATGCGTAAAGTATATGAACTGGGAATCACGGATTATATCACACGACCGTTTGATTCTGTGATTGTAAAGAAAAGAGTTCAGAATACCCTGGGACTCTATATGAAGCAAAAGCATCTGATCAATGTGGTTTATGATCAGGTTTACGAAAAAGAAGAAAATAATAATATTATGATCCGGATCCTGAGTAATGTACTGGGATCACGTAACAGTGAGAGTAGAGAACATATCCTGCATATTAAAACAGCAACAGAACTGATGCTGAGACAACTGGTAAAAATAACAGATGCTTATCCTATGACAGAGGCAGACATTTCTTTGATCACAACAGCATCTTCTCTTCATGATATCGGTAAGATCCGTATTCCGAAAGAAATCCTGAACAAACCTGGCAGACTTACCGATGAAGAATTCAGGATTATGAAAACTCATAGTGAACTTGGTGCAGATATGATCCAGGATATGCATTTCCCAAAAGACAATTCATTGGTACGTGCTTCATGGGAAATCTGCAGATGGCATCATGAAAGATGGGATGGAAAAGGTTATCCGGATGGACTGAAAGGAGAAGAAATACCAATCTCCGCACAGGTGGTGTCGATTGTTGATGTTTATGACGCACTTACAAGTGAAAGATGTTATAAGAAAGCATTTGATCATGACACAGCAATCCAGATGATCCTGGATGGGCAATGCGGACAATTTAACCCCATCCTCCTTAAGTGCCTGAAAGAGCTGCGTCTTCAGCTTTCGAAAATGCTTGATAAAGAGAAGGATGACAATAGCTATTACCATGAAGTGCAGAGACTTTCAAATGAAATACTCAGCGACAGATCTTTACCGAACCCAAATTATTCACAGAGTATTCTCAGGGTCATGAAGGAAAAGGTTGATTTCTTCAAAGCGAACAGCGGCATGGGTTCAATTGATTACAATACAAGTTCCGGTCAGCTGACTATATTAAACGGAAAACAGCAGATATTATATCAGAGAAATAATCCGGATTTTGATCTGTTCAAAGAATTCGGAGTAAATGAAGAAGATGTTCATCATATTCAGGGTTTATTACATCAGACATCTGTACAAAATAAAGAAATCTCTGTGCAGATAAAAGCAAGGGTGGAAAATGACCGCCAGATGTACAAACTGAAATTGCATACATTGTGGTCGCCTTTAAAGAAGGATGGATACATTGGGATCGTTGGATATTTTGATATTGTAAAATAGAAAAATGCAAAGGAAGCTCAGAAGGAGGATCCTAATGAAAAAGAAAATCCGGCACTGGCTGGAATTACTATTCTTGCCATGACTGCCAATGCCTTTGATGAGGACAGAAAGAAAGCACTGAAATGTGGTATGGATGGGTTCTTGTCCAAACCAATTGTCATAGAGGAATTGATCAGCATCCTGCAGAAGAACCTGGATTAGGTGTCCGGAGTATTAGAAAAAACGCACAAATAAAGGAAATAAAAAATATGGATAAAAGTAGGAAAAAATCAACCGTACTATGTGCAGGTATATTTGTGTTTCTGGGAATATGGATGGTATTGACAGTACCTTGCCGGGCTGCTGAGACGAATAACGATGAAAAGCAGTCACAGATCATCCGTGTCGGCTCAGTTGAGGATACTTTTAATTATGTCGATAAAAACGGTGTAAGACGAGGATATGGATACGAACTCATGCAGGCTTTGGCAGGTTATACCGGATGGAAATTTGAGTATGTGAAATGTGACTGGTCTGACTGTTTTGATAAGCTTGAAAATGGTGAGATCGATATCATGGGTGATATCTCTTACACCGATGAACGTGCACAAAAGATGCTTTTCCCGGATGAACCGATGGGGGAGGAAAAATATATCCTTTATGCTGATTTATCGGATACGGATATTGGAATGTCTGATTTCAAGTCTCTGGATGGGAAACGTGTAGGTGTGCTCATGTATACAGAACCTGAGATCATGCTGACAGAATGGGAAAATAAGAATGGCATACATACAGAACATGTAAATGTGAATAATGATGATGATGTCGAAAAGAAATTAGCAAATCATGAGATCGACTGTTTTGTATCTCTGGAGGAATCGACCTGGTCTGAACAGGGAATATCATCCGTTACCACGATTGGCAAATCAGGCATATATTTTGCAATAAATAAAGAACGCAGCGATATCAAGACGGAGCTGGACTATGCTATGCGTCAACTGGAACAGGATAGTCCCTTTTTTAAGGCAGATCTGTATAAGAAGTATTTTACACTTGATTATATTCAGGTTCTTACAGGTAAAGAAAAGGTCTGGGTGGAAGAGCATGGAGGTATCCAGATAGGATTTTTGAACAATGATCCGGCAATCTTTTCCATGGATGAAGAGACTGGAAAACTTACCGGTATGCTGGCGGAATATATCTCCTATGCCAAAGATTGTCTGGGAAATCAGACACTGGAATTTAATATACATGCATATGATGATTATGATGAAATGATTCAGGCGCTGCAGAATCGTGAGATTGACATGATTTTTTATGCCGGCAGGAATCCATATTTTGCAGAACAAAACGGATATGCACTTACAAACACAGCCTGGACTTACAGTTTGATGGCGGTAACTGATGAGGAAAAATTTGATGAGAATAAGGTGCATACTGTAGCTGTGCCAAAGGAAAAATATGCCTTAAAACAGCATATTGCATTCAGTTATCCTGAATGGAAGCTTGTAGATTGTGATTCGCTTGACAATGCAGCAGATATGGTCATCCAAGAAAAAGCAGATTGTTTCCTCATGGGAGCAAGCCAGGCGCTGATATATGATAACAGTCAAAATTTCAAGAGTGTTCCACTTACAAAAACAATGGAGGCATGCTTTACTGTAAGAGAGGGAGAGGGAAGCCTTTTATCAATACTGAATAAAACTATAAAGGCCATGCCGTCTGACATGCTTACAAGTGCACTTGCTATCTATGACAGTACTGCAGATAAAGTAACATTTTCTGATTTCATAAAAGACAATCTGCTTGTTTTTTTGGCTACGGTAGGATTTTTGGCACTCAGCATCATTGGTATTATCCTCGTACTTTTGCGGAAGGCAAGGAAAGCAGAAGCTGTCGCAAAGCTTGCGGCAAAGGATACAAAAAAACTCAATGATAAACTGGAAATCGCTTTGAAAAAAGCAGAGGATGCCAGTCTGGCAAAGACTCGTTTTCTTAACAATATGTCACATGACATCCGTACTCCTATGAATGCAATTCTGGGTTATGCACAGCTTATGGAGGAAGAACTAAAAGAAAAGGATCTGCCTGAAACTTCAGATCATCTGGAAAAATTGCAGCAGTCTGGAAATCTTCTTCTGTCAATCATAAATAATGTACTTGATATGGCTCGGATTGAGAGCGGAAAGATGGAAATTGATGAGAACTATGGCCGGATTGAAGATATCCGGCAGACTTTATTTGAAATATTTGGTGATGAAGCAAAGAAAAAGAATATTGCACTTCATTACACAATAAATGTAGAGCATGAACATATACTGACAGATACTACCAAGGTAAAAGAAATATTTGTCAATATCCTGAGCAATGCCATAAAATATACCCCATCCGGTGGTTCTGTTATGATAAACATAGACGAATTAGTATGTGATGAGCCCGGGTACATGATGGTAAGGACCAGGGTGAGCGATACCGGAATCGGTATGAGCCAGGATTATCTGACAAAGATTTTCGATGCATTCACGCGTGAGCGAAACACTACAAAGAGCAAAATCACAGGAAGCGGATTGGGAATGTCAATCGTAAAGAGGTATGTTGATCTGCTCGGCGGAACAATAGATGTAGAGAGTGAGCCTGGAAAGGGCAGCACCTTTACTGTAACATTAAAACACAGGATAGCGGATGAAAGCTATTATGTAAAAAAACACGATGAAGGCTCTGGAACAGCCAGTAAAATCCTTGAAGGCAGGAATATCCTTTTGGCAGAGGACAATGATCTGAATGCAGAGATTGCAGAAGCAATACTTGAGCGTGCCGGCCTTAAAACAGAACGTGTGGAGGATGGCATTCAGTGTGTAAATAAGATAACAAAAATGCCGGTAGGAACATATGATATGATCCTCATGGATATCCAGATGCCCCGAATGGACGGTTATAAAGCAACACAGGCAATCAGGCACTTACCGGATAAGGATAAGGCATGCATACCGATCGTTGCAATGACGGCAAATGCATTTGAAGAAGATAAGCGGGATGCTGTTGCAGCCGGAATGAATGGTCATATTGCAAAGCCGATCCAGATTGATAAACTGCTGTCGATGTTAGCGGAAGTTTTAAGGCAGTAAGAAAACTAATAATTTCGTGTTATACTGAATGGAGTGGTCATTCTTTCTGTATTGAAAAAACAGGAAAACTTACAGACTGGGAAGGACAACAGCATGAACGCAAACAGACTGCGTTCATGAGCAAGTAGCGAAAGCGGATTGCGAATGTCCGCTTTACTGGATGATAAAGAGGAAATGAATGAACAGAAAGATAGAAAAACAGATAAGAAAAAAGAGTAAGAATAATAGAGTATGTTTGAGCATTTTTGCATTTGTCATGCTGCTTTTTGTACCGTTTTTTGTTTATGCGTCGGAAACAAAAAGTGATGGGAATACAACTCAGGTAATAGAGGAAGAAAATAAAACCGTGAGAGTTGGCTATTTCCCATATGCCAATTTTCAGGAAGGCGGCTATGGGGAACACAAGCAGGGAGCAGGCTATGAGTATCTCCAGAAGATTTCGTATATAACCGGCTGGAAGTATGAATATGTCTATGGCTCATTTAAAGAGTGTCTGGATATGTTGGCAGATGGAGAAATAGATATACTTGGAAATGTCAGTTACACACCGGAAAGAGCAGAATCTATAGATTACTCAACCTATGCCGCAGGAACAGAAAGATATTGGATCTATACCCGGGAAGATCATACAGATCTTATGGATGGTGATCCAAAGCAGATGAATGGCTGTCGTATTGGTGTAGCAGATGGAAGCTATCAGAAAGAACTTCTGGAAAAATGGCTGGACAGCAATCAGATCCAGGCAGAGGTGGTTGTTTGTAAAGGCTATGATGAAATGATAGAAAAACTGGATGCAGATGAACTGGATGCACTTGTGATCCCAGTGCTGTCTGTCAACAGCGATTTTATTGCCATTGCCAATATCGGTGCAAGTGACTGTTATTTCGGTGTATCAAAATCCAGACCAGATCTGTTAAAGGAATTAAATTCTGCCATGGAAGAAATCAACAATACAGAAACGGACTACAGCAGCAAGCTGTATGCCCGTTATGAAGGAAAAGCGGTCATAAATTATGTACTCAACAAGGAAGAAAAACAATGGCTGGATGCACATGAAAATACGATCCGCGTGGGATATCTAAAGGATAATCTTCCTTTTTGTGGTGAAGAAAATGGGAAACTCACAGGAATTCTTGGAACTGTTCTGGATACTGTTCAGGAAAAATATAAAATTACGATCAAGGCAGTTCCATGTTCCACGGGAGTAGAGATGAATGAGGCATTGCAATCTGGCAAAATAGATATTGCCGGTCCTATCATTCAGGATTTTTATACACAGGAACAGTTTCAAGTGGTTTTGACGGATGCGATCTTTGATATTACGCCGGTTGTTATTTACAAGGGAAAAGAATATAGCAGCAGTCTCTCTACGATCGCAGTGACAGAGAACTCACTGTATTCTGGATTGATGGTGTCCCTTCTTTTTCCAGATGCAGAAATCAAACAATATGATACACAGGAAGAATGCCTGGAGGCTGTAGCAAATGGAAAAGTGGGAGCAACTGTCGTTCCATCCTCAAAGATCAATCTTCTTAATGAAAGTCCACTGACCCAAAGTCTGTCATTTGCAGAGATGGCAAAACGGCAGGAATTAGGAATGTTCACGACGAGAGAAAACAGAAGAGCAGCTACCATTATCAATAAAGCAATTGAGCAGTCATCCAATGTTTTAAATGGTGTTGTCCTTGCACAGAATTCTGTTTCAGAAAAGGAAATGACCTTGCAGGATATCCTTGCTGAGCATGCAGGCTTAGTTATCGGAGTTTCGTTTGTGATTATTTTTGTACTGCTTCTTCTGGTTTATTCTCTTTCCGTGAGTAGAAAAAAACAGATGGAAGCCCTGAAAGAAGCACAGGATGCAAATGCGGCGAATATTGCAAAAACGACATTCCTGAACCATATGTCTCATGATCTCAGGACACCAATGAATGCAATTGTTGGATTTACAGATATTGCCATGAAGAGGAAACCGGACAAAGAGGTGGAGAATTGTCTGAAAAAGATCAGGCAGAGTTCAGAATATCTGATGACACTGATCAACGATGTGTTGGATATCAGCCGCATTGAAAGTGGTAAACTGGAATATAAACCGGTACCGACAGATCTCAGGGATATGATAAATACTGTTTTGTCGATCGCAAAGGGATATATGGAAAATCGTGACCTTAATTTGTATGTTTCAAGAGAAAAACTAAAAACTCCTTATGTGATGGCAGATGAACTCAGAATCAGGGAAGTATTGCTCAACATTATCAGTAATGCAGTCAAATTTACAAAAGACGGAGGCACCATTTCATTCGCTGCAGAAAACGCTCCGGGTAATGATGAGAATCATATAATTGTACGCTATCGTATATCAGATACCGGAATTGGTATGAGTGAGGAGTTCCAGACCAGAATATTTGATGAGTTCAGTCAGGAAAATGGTGGGGCAAGAACCAGCTATAAGGGAGCCGGACTGGGAATGGCCATTGCCAAACAGTATGTAGATCTTATGGGTGGAAAAATTGAGGTCAGCAGCAGAAAGGGTATTGGCTCAACATTTACGGTAGAAATTCCCCTGCTTATAGCAGAACAGATACTGTCTGAAAAGGAAGAAAAGTTAAGGAAAGATATGGATTTACATGGTCTGCATGTCCTTTTGGCAGAGGACAATGATTTAAATGCAGAGATAGCAGCAGCTTTGCTGGAAGAACAAGGGATGATCGTAACTAGGACTGCCGATGGAAAATCTGCCCTGGCACAGTTTTGCAATACAGCTCCGGGGACCTTTGATCTGATTTTGATGGATATCATGATGCCGGAAATGAATGGCTATGAAACGACAAAAGCTATCAGAAATCTGTCGGAGCGTCCGGACGGAAAGGAGATCCCTATTATTGCAATGACAGCAAATGCATTTGCAGAGGATGTACAGGCTGCTTTGAATGCCGGAATGGATGACCATGTGGCGAAGCCGGTTGATATGAGGATTTTAATATCTGTCATCACAAAATATATAGAACGGTAATGTCAATGTTGCGTGGACTTCGGAAGTGGGAGAACAGTTCGATATATATATCGGCTGTTCTTTTTTTTATTTTTGGACGTTAAAACGGTAATGTTTTTCTTGTATATAGTAGAGCACTATAGTATAATAAAACCAGTTTTTTTGTATACGTGTAAAAGCTATAATAAGGAAATCGGCAAACCAGATGAAAGTCTGGGACGCAAAGCTACAGGGCCTGTAAAATGGCAGCCAGTTGCATAAAATGAGGTGCACTGTCTGGCTGGCAGTGCTTTTTTTGAGGAATGATTTATCAACAGGAGATGATCTTCCCGATATTTGTACACAGACAGTTTATGATCCAAACATCAATGACATGAGTGGATTGATAAGCTGCTGTTGATGTTAGCGGAAGTTATAAAGCAACAAGAAAACTGCTGCAACTGTCATTCCATCTTCAAAGATTAATATTCTTAATGAAAGTTCGCTGACCAAAAGTCTGTCATTTGATTTCCTGTAGGAAAGTAAATGAATATTATTTAAGGTTTGGGATAAATTGTGAAATGAAGACAAACAAGAAAAGTAAAAATTTAATAGGTATTATACAGAGTTTCCTTATATTGATATTGGTAGTTCTTATTATTTTTATGATGATTCAGATTAGTAGGCTGCAGGGAACAGCACGCGTAATAAATTATGCCGGTCTGGTACGTGGAGCTACGCAGCGCGAAATAAAATTAGAAATTACAGGAAACCAAAATGACGAATTAATTAAATATTTGGATGATATTCTTCTTGGATTGAGATATCAGGATGGACATTATGACCTGGTAAAACTCAATGACGAAGAGTATCAGGAAAAATTGCAAATCCAGAGTGATTACTGGGATAAATTGAAAACAGAAATTGAAGCAGTAAGAAACAAGGGATACGAAAATACAGACATTGTTAATATGAGTGAAATATATTTTTCGATGGCAGATGAAACTGTCTCTTCCGCAGAAAGCTATTCAGAAAAGATCGCTGTAAAGATTCGTACTATAGAGCTTTTGTCGGCACTTGATATGTTGAGTCTGGTGATATTGGTTATTATGCAGACTCTAAGGGCAATGCAGATGGCAATGCAAAACAGACTGCTGGAACAGAAAGCATTCATAGATGCCCATACTGGGCTGCCAAATAAAAATGCCTGTAATGATCTTCTTAATAAAAAAGATATAATTACAGATTCTACAGCTTGCATAATGTTTGATTTAAATAATTTAAAAACTGTAAATGATACAATGGGACATTCCGCAGGAGATCAGTTAATAATAAATTTCGCAAAGCTTTTGCGCAGTGTTATTCCAGAAAAGGATTTTGTTGGAAGATATGGCGGAGATGAGTTTATAGCAGTCATTTATCATACAAGCGAGGCGAAAATTAAGGAAATATTAAAATCCTTGAACAGAGAAAAAGACAGATTAAATAGTTATGAAAATCAAATACCAATCGACTTTGCATGCGGATGGGCATTATCCTCCGATGATATGTCGTGTACAATGCAGATGTTATTGGATGCTGCAGATGCTTATATGTATAAAAATAAACAGATATGCAAGAAATATAATTAGCTTTCAGCTCAGAGTAGATAAAAGATAATAGACGCGATCAGACGAAATATTGTTTTGCGTAGAAACACTGGAAATCCTTGAAAACAAAGGATTCTTGGTATAAGATGAAACAAGTCAAAGCACGTTATTGCGTAAAAAAAGAAAGCAATATATTTATACCGTGAAGTCTGGAAAGTGTTGATTTTAAAGCATTTCTGGATGTGTGGGATGCTTTGAAAATATGATTTTGTGACAATTTTGTGACAAACGGCGGAAAAATCACGGATTTACAAAGACGAAGCATATTGATTTCATGATCGGCATATGCTATAATGCCAGTAGGCAAAAAAGATATGACGATGTTCCATGTGAACAAAGAACGAACCCCCGTATGTACCACCAATACATGCGAGGGTTCTTCTCTTTTTATTTCAGTGGTTGAGCATCCACCAGGCTATTCGTTGTCCTTGTTATGACTGTCTAACCATTTGCAAATGAGATGGCAAGTCACACCTGCCGCAACAGCCACTAAAAAAGATATGACTATTTCCATGTGTTCACCTCCCCCCGTTGCCGGGTCTCGGTTGGACAACGCAGTCAGTATAACACAACTTAGAACAGAATGGAACATATAAAAATACCCGGTGCAAATTAATGTACCGGGTGTTTCTTTGGCCTTTTTGTCAATTCTTGATGTTTTTGTTTTAACCATTCTTCATACTGCTTTTGAGTTTGAATAGAAGAGTTATAGTCATTAGGGCAAGGAGAAACTTTCTTTCCCTTAATCAAATCTCTGTAATAGTAGGATTCTTTTTGCGTTTCCGGTCGTTATATTGCTTTTGAGCTTTTTTGTCAGCAGAACATTTAGGGCAAAAATTTACACGTTTACAGAATGAAATGAAAAAGCTTGAAAATGTAATGTAATAATCAGAGCCATTCCCTTTATTGGGCGTGGCTTTTTATTATGACAATTTTTGTGACAAACAAAAGAAAATAGACGCAACCAGACGAAACATTGTTTGGCGTAGAAACACCGGAAATCCTTGAAAATAAAGGATTTTTGCTATATGATGAAACAAGTTGAACTCTATCATTGCGTAATAAAAAAAAATCCTGTATAATACCAAACTGTAATATTGTATCATTCAGCGGACAGAGAAATACGCTGTGAATCATTAAAAGAAGTCAGGAGGACATAAGTACATGCGAGTCGATGCGGACGATTTTGCCCGACCTTGCAGCTGCGGGAGGGAGCACCACATAGACGTTAGAGAAATTGTAATTGAATCAGGAGCTATCGGGAAACTGGAAAAGGAAATGTCAGACGGTGATCTGAAAGAATGTATTTCCCCGCTTCTGATCTGTGACACGAACAGTTACAAAGCTACAGAGGAACTGATGGAGGATATCTACGACCGGTGTCAGGTACTGATCCTGGATGCTGAAGGTCTTGAGGCAGATGAGCGTGCCGTGGAGATCGTGGAGAATTATATGGAAGAGGACATCGATCTTGTTCTTGCAGTTGGAGCGGGGACGATCCATGATCTTAGCCGTTTTGTCGCCCATCAGTACCGGATCCCTTTTGTCTCTGTGCCCACCGCAGCCAGTTCAGACGGATTTACTTCCACAGTAGCAGACATGACCTGGAATGGTGTAAAAAAAGTATTTCAGGCATCTGCGCCACTTTTTGTTTTTGCGGATACGGATATTTTTGCTAAGGCGCCTGCAAGGCTTACAGCAGCCGGGGTGTCGGATATTCTGGGAAAATACATTGCGCTGGCAGACTGGAAGATAGCAAGTATTCTTATGGATGAATACTATTGTACAGCGGTGGTAGATCTGGAAACAAAAGCGATCCGGACTGTTAAGGATAATCTGAAAGAAATTGCAGCAGGAGAGAAAGATGCATGTGAGAAGCTGATGTATGCGCTGATCCTTTCCGGACTGGCCATGCAGATGACAGGAAACTCCAGACCGGCATCCGGGGCGGAGCACCATATGGTCCACCTCTGGGATATGGAAGTGGTCAATGGTCACCTGGATGCTCTTCACGGGGAGAAGGTTTCTGCAGCAACCATGCTGGTCCTTCTGGAATATAAAAAGCTTGCAGATGCTATCCGAAGAGGAGCCTGCAGAGTGCATGCCTTTACAGACGGAGACACAGAACTCCTGCAGGAGACCTTCGGCAGAAAAGGGATTCTTGGAGCACTTGAAAAAGAAAACACCCCGGAACTTCTGGACGATGTAAGCACAGAAACACTTTCCGGTGCACTTCCGGAAATCCTTAAGATCATAGATCTTCTTCCTGCAGTTACAGATATGCAGGAGATGATGAGTATCGTTGGCTGCGTGAGCAGAGTCCGGGATATCGGACTGCCGGGAAAAGCGATCGAGGAGAGTCTCAGACTTGCACCGTATACAAGAAGAAGGCTGAGCCTTCTGAGACTTCGGAAGATGCTCACATACTGAGCAGGAACAGCTCATAAAAGGTTCTTTTGACTTGACATAAATTTCAGGAAAGGCAGTGATGAACGGTTTGATGAGAGTAGGAATGGGATATGATGTACATAAACTGACAGAGGGCAGGAAGCTGATCCTTGGTGGTGTTGATATTCCCTGGGAAAAAGGTCTTTTGGGCCATTCGGATGCGGATGTTCTGATCCATGCGATCATGGATGCACTTCTGGGAGCTGCGGCTCTTGGAGATATCGGAAAGCATTTTCCGGATACAGACCCTGCATATAAGGGAATCTCCAGTGTGAAACTTCTGGTGCATGTTGCCGGATTACTGAAGGAGAATGACTATGCGATCGGAAATATCGATGCCACCATCATCGCTCAGAAACCGAAGATGGCACCACATATTCCGACGATGAGAGAAAATATCGCAGAAGCACTTGGGATTAAAATATCACAGCTGAATATCAAGGCGACCACAGAGGAAGGCCTTGGATTTACAGGACAGGGAGAGGGAATCTCCTCACAGGCGATCTGCTCCCTGTACAGAATCGGGAAATTGGAGGAAGAGTAACATGAAGATTTTTAACACACTGACACGCAGAAAAGAGGAATTTGTACCTCTGGAAGAAGGAAAAGTAAAAATGTATGTCTGCGGACCTACGGTATACAATCTGATCCATATCGGAAATGCCCGCCCTATGATCATTTTTGATACGGTGCGCAGATATATGGAATATAAAGGATATGAAGTAAATTATGTATCCAACTTTACCGATGTAGATGACAAGATCATCAAGAAGGCCATTGAAGAGGGCGTTTCCGCAGAGGAAATCTCTACCCGTTATATCAAAGAGTGCAAGAAGGATATGGCAGATATGAATGTAAAACCTGCTACAACTGCACCTCAGGCTACACAGGAGATCCAGGGCATGATCGACATGATCCAGACTCTTATTGATAAAGGATATGCATATCCGGCAGCTGACGGGACCGTTTATTTCCGTGTAAAGAAATTCAAAGAGTATGGCAAGCTTTCTCATAAGAATCTGGATGATCTCCAGTCAGGATTCCGTTCTCTTAAGGTATCCGGTGAGGATCAGAAGGAAGATCCGTTAGACTTCGTGCTTTGGAAACCAAAGAAAGAGGGCGAGCCGTCCTGGACGTCACCGTGGTGCGACGGACGTCCTGGCTGGCATATTGAGTGTTCTGTTATGTCCAAGAAATATCTTGGAGAAGAGATTGATATCCATGCAGGCGGTGAGGATCTGATCTTCCCGCATCATGAGAATGAGATCGCACAGAGTGAGTGCTGCAATGGTAAGATTTTTGCAAGATACTGGATGCATAATGGTTTCCTGAACATCGACAACCGCAAGATGTCCAAATCTCTCGGAAATTTCCGTACCGTTCGTCAGATCGGTGAACAGTATGATCTTCAGGTTCTCCGTTTCTTTATGCTGAACGCACATTACAGAAGTCCGCTGAACTTCAGCGCAGATCTGATGGAGGCAGCAAAGAACTCTCTGGAGCGTATCCTTGAGGCGGCAGGCAAGCTCAGTGACCGTAAAGACAATGGGGCGGCAGAGAATATTACAGAGGAAGAGCTTGCGCTTCTCAAAGAAGCGGAAGGTTTTGTTACCAAATTTGAAGCTGCCATGGATGATGATTTTAACACTGCAGATGCACTTGCGGCAATTTTTGAGCTTGTAAAATTTGCCAACACAAACGTAGACGAGAACAGCTCAAGGGAGTTTGCCGGTGGCCTTTATGAGGAACTTTTTAAGCTCAGTGATGTGCTGGGACTGAAAATCGAGAAAAAAGAAGAGATTCTTGACAAAGAGATCGAGGATCTGATCCAGGAGCGCCAGGCTGCAAGAAAGGCAAAGGATTTCAAGAGAGCAGATGAGATCCGAGATGAGCTCCTGAAAAAAGGTATCATCCTTAAAGATACAAGAGAAGGTGTGAAATGGCAGAGAGCTTAAAGAAACTGAAAGAGCTGTTTGATCTGAAAGACGCAGACCTTCGGACCTATTCGCCGCTGACGCTGGCCTATATCGGGGATGGCGTTTATGAGCTGGTGATCCGTACTATTCTTGTGAAAAAAGCGAATTGTCCGGTAAATCGTCTCCACAAAAAAGCCAGCAGCCTTGTAAAAGCATCTGCACAGTCGGGTATGATGGAGATCCTCGAACCACTTTTGACAGAAGAAGAAAAAAGTGTATATCGAAGAGGAAGGAATGCGCATTCCGCTACTATGGCTAAACATGCCACCATGGCGGATTACCGGCGTGCCACAGGGTTTGAGGCGCTGATGGGATATCTTTACCTAAAAGAGGATTTTTCAAGGATACTGGAACTGGTCCATGCAGGACTTGAGAAGGAGGAAATTTAAATTGACTGAAATGATAGAAGGAAGAAATGCGGTCCTTGAGGCATTTCGTTCCGGTAAATGTGTTGATAAACTGTTTATTCTGGATGGCTGTCAGGACGGACCGGTCCGCACCATCGCAAGAGAAGCCAGAAAACATGATACCATTGTAAAATTTGTTCCAAAGGAACGATTGGATTCCATGAGCGAGACAGGTGCACATCAGGGTGTGATCGCACAGGTTGCGGCTTATGATTATTCTACAGTGGAAGATATCCTGAAAAAAGCAGAAGATAAAGGAGAGCCTCCGTTTATCATTCTTCTTGATAATATTGAAGATCCTCATAATCTGGGAGCTATCATCCGTACCGCAAATCTCGCAGGTGCTCATGGCGTGATCATTCCCAAACACAGAGCAGTAGGACTGACTGCTACGGTTGCCAAGACCTCGGCAGGCGCACTGAATTATACACCGGTTGCCAAGGTCGCTAATCTGGGACAGACTATTGATGAACTGAAAGAAAAAGGCATCTGGTTCGTATGTGCAGATATGGACGGAGAGGTGATGTACCGTCAGAATCTGACAGGACCTATTGGCCTTGTGATCGGAAATGAGGGAAATGGTGTAAGCCGCCTTGTAAAAGAGAAATGTGATTTTACTACCGCGATCCCGATGAAAGGGGATATCGATTCCCTTAACGCTTCTGTAGCAGCAGGGGTGCTTGCTTTTGAGATCGTGAGACAGAGACTGTCAAAATAAATACATCAAATACAGCCATAGCTGTTCGGAGAAAAAATGTGCCGATATAATGAGATGACGGATGAAGCTCTTATCGAAAGACTTCGTGCAGGGGAATCTGCAATTGCAGATTATCTGATGGAAAAGTATAAAGGTCTGGTCAGAAAAAAGGCCCGTGCCATGTTTCTGATAGGTGGGGACACAGATGATCTGATACAGGAGGGGATGATCGGACTGTTTAAGGCAGTCCGTGATTACCAGCCAGACAGGGAGTCGTCTTTTCAGTCTTTTGCAAATATATGTATTGACAGACAGATATATACTGCAATTAAAAGTTCAAACCGCCAGAAACATCAGCCACTGAACACTTATGTGTCTTTAAGCGACGGAGAGGCGGAGGAAAACTTCAGAGATTCCTGTGTGGAGCATGATAATCCGGAATCAATCCTGATCGACCGGGAAAATGTGGCGGCTCTCGAAAATGAAATGAAAAAGAGCCTGAGCCCTCTGGAAAACAGGGTACTGCAGTTGTATCTGGATGGAAATGGATATATGGATATTGCCCGGATTCTTGGAAAAACACCGAAATCCATTGATAATGCACTGCAGAGGATCCGTGGGAAAATTAAAAGCTATTTTTGAGAAGAGTAAATACCTCTTTCCTTTTGAATATAAAAGTATTAAAATAATATTCATAAGGAGCAGAATAAGAAAGGAGACCAAATTATGGCAAAGATCAATAAATATTGGGGACTTGTTGCAGTAGGAGCGCTTACCGCCGCAGCAGCAGGAGCTATCGCAGCACTTGTATCCAGACGATCCGTATGCGAAGAAGACTTTGAGGATGATTTCGAAGATCTTGATGATTTCAAGGATGACGAGAAGAAGGAAGAAAAAGAAGAGAAAGAAGTCTTCCAGGACTGGGACAAGACTGCATCTGAGACTGTAGAAGTTTCCAAAGAGGCAGAGGATGCTGAAGAGGCACCAACAGAAGCAGAAGAGGAAACACCTGCAGATGCTGAATCGGAGGCCGAAGCGGAAGAAGAGACAGAAGCAGAAGAGACAAAGACAGAAGAGTAAAAAGAGAATCCTGCGTGCTGTGTCTGTGAGCGACAGCACACAGGATTTTTTGTGCTATAATCATGAAAATATGAATTTTTAAAAAAATAAAAATAATGTATTGACAATATGACAATCATCTGATAATATAAACAACTGTGAGCGGCACAAACGTCGCGAAACAAGCTGCTGTGGCTCAGTCGGTAGAGCGTCGCCTTGGTAAGGCGGAGGTCACGGGTTCGATTCCCGTCAGCAGCTTTTTTTGTGTCTAAAAACTAAAGGGTTTTTGAAGATTGGTAAGGCGAAAGGTAATCAAAAAGGTAATCAGAACAAAAGTTCGTGAAAAACAAAATTAAAACGAGATTGAAACCAAAATAAAAACAGGAGGAAATCTTGCACATATGACAAATAATAGAATAGTAAAAAGAGATGAAAGAGACGAATTTCAAGGCTCATGATAAGTCGAGACTGTAGCGTACAGTTTACGGACAAGTCATGAGCCTTTTTTTACTTTTTATTTTGAAAGCATCTATTATTCACATCTTTCCCCGGACTTACATATATAGCTGGTCTGTGAGTGCGTATTTGATCTGTAAAGAGATTGAAAACATTAAGACGAGAGTTTGTCCATCTGACGAGTGAAAATGGCTTACAGGACGAATTAGAAGGCCAAAAAAGAAGCAGATCCCAAATTTAGGAATCTGCCCCTCTGTGAAAGACTAAAGAGAGTTCTTTTTATTTACAGTTTGTTTGATATTGGTAATAATGAAGCCGTTTTTGTTATTGGCTTTTTTTAAATATATTTTGTATGTTCCCATATACCCATAGTTTTTCTTGGTCATCCAATTATAAAAGTAAAGATTATATGTTACTTCGTATGTCTTGGAACCTGTTTTCATGATCTTTTTTACGACACCATTTGGAGAATCTTCGCCCCAGTTACCGCCAGTATAAACAATCTTACCATTCTTATTACAAAGCAAGTAAGAAGGATTTCTAGGGATACCATATTTTGTAAATTTCGTAAATTTTACGGTAGAAGTATTGAAGTAAAGCTTCAGTTGTGGCTGAATTTTTTTCTTTACGTAAGAAATATTTTTCTCCCACAAATTGTAATTTTTCATAGTTACCATGGTTGTTCTGGCGTAATCATCGAATTTGAAATATTGCCTTCTACCACAACAGTAAGCAAAATAACTGTCAAATCCTTCTAACATCTTAGTAACCGATTTGCGGTATGTTTTTGTTACGTCTTTTCTGGTGGCTGCTGATGCTGAGATCGGGAGTGAGAAGATCATGATAACAGACAAAAGAATGATAAGTGATTTTTTGAGCTTCTTTTTCATAGATGTTTCCTCCTTCAATGATTCTTGATATCATAAGAATACTGCAAATGATGAAGGAGAACAAGGTAAAAATAATTTTCTAAGTATCCACCATGTTTCCGGATACACGGCAATACCTCAGATGTTACCCAGCGTTTGAAACGTTTTGCAGATTCAAGTTTACTGCTGAGGATGAGAGAATAGAGACCGGATTCATTGATAATGGTCATTTTCTGGATTCCAGAGGGGGTGTCGTGATTCACGACGCCCTTATCTTCGACATCCACATGACGACTTAATGCATCTCTTGTATTACTATATCCCAACGCCATTGCCACATCTTTTCCCACGAACCAAGGTTCTCCATCTTTCTCAATGCAGCGCAGATTTCCGAATTCTGGATGATTAAAGATTTCGCACTGGGAAGTGGAAGAAGGGGTACAAAAACCAGATACCTGAATTAGGTATAAGGTTTTATATAATTTGCGTACCCTGCCACCAAATTTACTTATTGACCTGCACCGTCGATTTGACAGGTCAGCTTTTTATATATTATAGCATACTTACACATCTTTCCCAAACACCTCACACATCATCTTCACTCCAAGACAGAAGCCGTTTCTGAAATTCTGCTCCAACTCGTCTGTCAGAAGATTAAGGTTCTCATTCATGACCTGATCCAGAGCGGCCGCCTGATCTTCTGTGAGTTGTTCTTTAAGAACATGATAACCATGTAAAGCCTGATCCTTATGTATACGGTACTTGTCCAGGGTGTCCAGTGTGGCTGCACTTACATGTGAGTTGTAAAGCTGATCTATGATATCCATAATGCTATATTCCTCTCTAATACGATTGTTTCTATCTAGTGACAATAATATCATGTTTTCCAGATATACTCAATACAAAAGTTACTAATTAGTCACAGGAGTATATCTTATGCAGTGGATTTTACAGGACGTTCCAATAGGTAGAAATATCCAGAACATACGGATGAAAAAGAACATGACACAGGCTGAAGTCGTAGGTCAGTTACAGTTGATGGGAAGCAGTATGTCCAGAAGTACACTTGCTAATATTGAATCGGGCAGAAGAAACATAAAAGCCAGTGATCTTAAAGCATTGCAGAAATTATTTGCTGTAGACTATGAGGAATTTTTTGAGGACTAAGAGGATAAAATCTTATCTCATAGAACAAAATGAACTAAAAATATCAATACTGACATCTGGTAATAATTACTGAAAATTACGATTCGTTTTTGGACTAATTGCTGAAATATATAAATTTTCTTTACAACTTTATCCAACAGTGCTATGGTTAAAGCGATTACAGAAGAAATGTGCTGTAAGCGTACCTTACAAAGTCTTGGAAAATAATTAGTAAATGTATATTCCTTCTTTGCGCGCGTTGAGGAGGTAGTGTATATGCCATGCGGGATATGCCACGTTGAGGATTATTAAGCCATGTCATATAGAAGAACACCGCTTGCTAAGGTAAGCAAAAGTAAAAATAAAGTGATTGTTTGATACACAGGTATAGTGTATCTTTTTTTACACCAAAAAATAAATTCAGAATATTACCGATTTACAATATAATTAACTGAAATATGCTGCGATCTAACAGTAAAAAAGCACCGACAGCATATAAAACTGAACAGTGCTTTACTTCTTTGATGGAAATACGTTCTTATAATCGGTCAGATCACAGATATAATTCATATCTACGTTATATAGCTTGGCTAGTTTTATCATGGAATCGAGAGGAATACGAGTTTTCCCCAGTTCATAATCAGCATATGTTCGCTGCCCGACATTCAGGACAGAAGCAACGTAAGCCTGAGTATAATCATGATCTTCCCGAAGATTGCGAATCCGGGCCAGATAATTCATGCAGACACCTCCGGGATGTTTTTTCTTATTCTATCCTAGAGGAATAAACTCTATTGACATTTAGAGTTATAAACTCTAAAATTGAAAATGAAGAGAAAACAAACCACGAAATCAGTATTATATGTAGGGATATGTGGTGGAAGGAGAGCGGATGGATAAAAGTTACTTGGATGATCCTGAGATAAGAGAAGGACTGCTGCAAGTGTTGATTGCTGAAGGATGGTTTAGTGATTTTGCCGAACCGTCATTTCCAGAGTATGAAATTTCTGATATACCGGAAGATCCAGAAGGGGACAAACGAGGTTGGCAGCAGCTCAAAGAACGTTTGCAGAGAGAAGGATTAATGGCAGCAGAATAATGTATTCCCGGCAATCTTAATTGTGCAATATGCTGAAAAGAATAACAGGCAGAATTGGTTAGTGCATTTTGAATTGCATAAGAGTATAATGAGAAATGTGAAAACTGTGTGAAAATCTTGTGAAATGTAAGTAAAACTGAATACGGGCAAACCCGGAGAAATCCGGCGGCGCAAAACTACAGGGTCTAAGCGGAAGTAAGATAGCCAGTTGCGGGAAATGATGAATGAAATAACAAGAGTATTATTTTTCTTAGAATATACGCTGAGAAAGTAATGCTCTTTTTGTTTAATAAGAAAAAATGGAGGAATGAAGGATGAAGATGAAAAGAGTGTTGGCACTGATGTTATCGTCAGCGATGATATGCACAGCAGTGCCGGGAGAAATATTGGCGGCGGAAGAAGTTCCAGCTGAGTTTTCTGACAATGTTGACGGCGGAAATTCTGATACACTAGAAATGACAGAACCAGATGTATCAGATAGCGATGAAGAAAAAATACCGGAAGTAGAGCTTCAGAATGAAGAGCAGGATGCAGATTTTGAAGATGAAGGAAATATGTTTTCGGATGGTGATGATTTTAATGATGGAAATGCAACGAGTGCAGGAGAAAGTGGAAACATCCAGTGGGAATTGGAAGATTCAGATGATGATGGATTAGATGACACACTTATTATTCAGGGTAGCGGCGATATGCCGCAATATAGTGGAGCAAGTTATACACCATGGTATCCGTATTCAAATAGTTTTTCAAAAGTAGTAATAGGTGATGGAATAACGAGTATCGGTTCAAATGTTTTTTATGGCTATCATAATTTAAAAGAAATTAAATTGGGAAAGGATGTAACTGAGATTAAGAGCTCAGCTTTTTATGACTGCACAGGACTTACTGAAATAATTATACCAGAAAATGTTGTAAAAATAGGTGACTATGCTTTTCAAAACTGTACAGCTATAAAAAAAATTTCTATGGGAAATAATGTAACAGATATAGGTGATAAGGCTTTTTATAATTGTAAAAAATTGGAAGATGTTCAAATATCAAATAATTTAGTTAACATAGGTGATTATGCTTTTGGCGATTGTAAATTATATAGGATTTATTTACCCATCACATTGAAAAAAATAGGAAATGCTGCATTTATTAGATATATAGGAAGAGATAAACTTATAAATGTAGATAAGATACATTATCCAGGAACTAAAGATCAATGGTTGGAAATTGAGGGACTAGATAAAAATAGATTAGAATATTATAATAAAACTTTAACAGATAATGTTCATTTTGTTGCATATCACAAAGCTATAATTCCTACATGCGATAAGGGAGGACATAAAGAATACTGGACATGTGCTTCATGCGGAGAATATGCTTTTACAGATGCAACGTGTAAGGTAAAACTGGAAATGATTCCTAAATTATCTGCTCTTGGTCATATTTTAGATTCTGGAATAATTACTAAAGAAGCTAATTGTGCAGAAGAAGGAAGTATGCTTTATACATGTCAAAGAGAAGGATGTGGCTATACAGAAACGAGAGCAATTCCTCGGACACAAAATCATGTTTATGGAAACGCTTCTTATGTTTGGAGCAGTAACAACAAAGAATGTACAGCCAAAAGATATTGTACTATTTGTGATAATGAAGATTCGGAAACTATAGAAACACAAAAAATAATTATAAAACCAGCTACTTGTACAGAAAATGGCATTTTGCAATATAACGCTTCTTTTACTAAAGAATGTTTTGAAGCACAGCAAAAAAGAGAAAATATAAATCCACTGAATCATCAAAATACTGAAATCAAAAATAAAAAAGAAGCATCTTGTAATGAAAATGGCTATACCGGGGATACATATTGTAAAGATTGTGGATTATTATTAAGCGAAGGCGAAACTATTCCTGAAACAGGACATACTTGGAATGCAGGAACAAGAACAAAAGAACCAACTTGCACAGAAAATGGAGAGTTGGTATATGCTTGTAAAATTTGTGGAAAAACAAAATCAGGAGAAATTCCGGCTCTTGGACATACAGAAGTGACTGACGAAGCATTAGCAGCAACCTGTGAAACTCCGGGGAAAACAGAAGGAAGTCATTGTAGTTTATGTGGTGCAATTATTAAGGAACAAGAAGAAATTCCAGCAACGGGACACAAGGAAGTAACCGATGAAGCAGTAGCACCTACTTGTGAGAATGCAGGAAAGACAGAGGGGAGTCATTGTTCTGTATGTGGAACTATTATAAAAGAACAAATGGAAGTCCCGGCATTGGGGCACATTATAGAAAAGGATAAAGGTTTTCCGGCAACCTGTGAAAATGTGGGAAAGACAGAGGGAAGTCATTGTAGCTTATGTGGTGTAATTATTAAGAAACAAGAAGAAATTCCAGCAACGGGACATACTATAGTAACAATTAAAGGAATTAAAGAAACATGTACAAAAACTGGAAAAACAGATGAAAAGTATTGCTCTGTTTGTGGAAAGGTAATGCAAAAACAGAAGAAAATTCCAGCAGCGGGCCACAAGTATAGTTTATGGAAAACTATTAAAGAAGCTACAGTTTTAAATGCGAAAAAACAACGACACATTTGTTCTGTATGTAAACATTATGAGGATAGGAATGTTGGAAATAAGATTAAGGCAACTATAAAATTAACAACAACAAGTTTGCCACTAAAAGTAAAACAGAAAGTTACAACATTTAAAGTTTATGGAATGGCTAAAGGTGATTCTGTAGTTTCTTGGAAATCAAGCAATTCTAATATTGTAAAAGTGGTAGGAAAATCAAATGGAAGTTGTGTGATAACAGCTGGCAGTAAAACGGGGAAGGCTGTTATTTCAATAACTTTAAAAAGTAAACTTAAAAAGAATGTTACAATTACAGTGACTAAGGGTAACATAACTACAACAAAAATTACTGGTGTACCTAGTAGCTTAAAATTATTAAGAGGACAGAAAACAACATTAAAGCCTTCAAAATTTCCAATTTCAAGCAAAGAAAAAATTATATATACTTCAAGTAATTCCAAAATTGTAACAGTAGATACGAAAGGCCGTGTTACAGCAAAAAATAAAGGGACGGCAATAATAACTGTTAGAGCAGGAGAAAAATATGTTAAATGTAAAGTAACGGTGTCTGTTATAGATAAAGTTACTAGTAATTATAATAAGCTAAAAACATTTGTAACTAAATACGGATACACAAATATGAATAATGATAAAGTTATAAAAGAAACAGGTACTGTTCCCGGAACAAATATAAATACAGAATGCTATATAATTTATGAAAAAAGTAATGGTGCATTTAAATTTTTATATTATCAAGGCAACGAAGATGAAGTTTCAATACAAATAATTCCTTCGAAGTCTCCGATATTTAATGTGGAATGTAGGTATATAATTGATGGATATGAAATATATACAACTAAATCATTTCAGTGGGCTGCAAAAGATTATAATGGGAAAGCTCTTTATTTTGAGAACGTAAATTATAATAAGAAACTTTATACATGGAATGAAGCGACGGAGAGATCACAAAAAATGGTTAGTATAGCTTTACGAATGATTAATACTCTAATATTGAAAGAGTATGTGGGTATGGATTTAAAAGGATTAGGATTTATAAATTTCAAATAAAATAATTGATTTTAGAAAAATTATGTTAAGATATTTAGTAGGAATAATAATTTTCCCAGCAATCACACCGATTATTTCGATTATCACACTCAAAATTTTTATCATATAATCTATCGTAAGATCCGTAGAAACACTCTGTTTATTCGTCCTGAGTGATGCAAAATTTTGTCACAGGAATTGAACAGAATCGACCCGAAAATCACCGGAAAAAGCAAATGGCAGCAGGTTGTATTAAGCTTAAGTTATCGTGCAGCCGTTGTTACTCCGGTAAGGTCGATTCAGAGAGGATGAAAAGAAAGTTAGATCTGTAGAAAGCGCAGATAAGATCTAGGAGAAATGGTTATGTTGAGTGTGAGATGGAGCTGCGGTGGAGCCGGGACGGAGTTGTGGTGGTGAGAGGACGGATTGGGTAGGACGGTAGGAGCAAAATCTGAGGATTGGAAGATAGAAGAATCCGAGATGAATATTGTTAAATCGGGGCCGAGGCGGATATAGCAGGTGAGCGGAATAAGATGTGCCTGGTTGGTGATGGATTGACAAGATTGACAAACTCTTAACATGTGAGTAGATGCTCATATGTATTCGTCCACAGAATATGAGTACGATAACCAATAATTTGCGCTGTCCTTTTAACAGAAGATACCAATGTTATTCCTCACTGTAAACAATTCCTGCTGCCAGATACAAGCTTTTTCAGACCAGATTATATTATCCTTCTACGATCAGGACGGATCAGGATAATCCAGAAATATCCCATATGTAGCTTGCAACAATTCAGAATTTCATTAAAGACATAATAAAAAGTTGGCGATTCCCTATATAAAACAAGGGTTTACGCCAACTTTTGTTATTCAGAAAAGCATCAATTTTTGAGGAGGGTCAGCACACAACTATGTTAAAAACTTAACACACCAAAAATAGCTAGTGTTCTTTTTGGCATTCAACGCTGATCCGTTTGCTCGATCATCTCAGAGAGCAGTTCCTTCTTATATTTGTAGAATGTCTTTCTGGTGATCCCAGCCTGGCGGATAGTTTCGATATCATTCAGTGATCCACCAAAGGATTTGTTATGCTTCAGGATAATTTCTTTTGCTGCAATGGATTTCTTTGTTACAAGCTTTGAACCGGAAGCCTGTCCGATCTGTTTACCGGAAAGCCTTGCGGTCTGCATTCCTTCTTTAGTACGTTGCCTGAGATCCTGAACCTCTTTTTCTGACTGTTCAAAGGCGAGCCTGATCTGTTCTTTGGCAAGCAGGAGCAAATATTTATTGATCCCTTCCAGAATGCAGTCAATATCTGTGCCTGTGGCTGGGATGCCACCTTGCAGCGCACTTTTATAGGTTTCTGTGTTTATATGTGGTTCCTTCAGGAATACAAGATTAATTCCTTTGCTGAAAAGATCCTCATACATGGTAAAACCTTCTTCTGCATCACGGGACATTCTGGAAACAGAATCAAAGATAATGGTATCACCTGCGTTGAGCTTCTTCAGGAGCTTTTCAAATTCTCTTCGTCCCTGAAATTTCGTTCCGGTAAAAACTTCTCGGATGATCTCAGACTGTGGATATGCAGCAAGGATATTCCTGATCTGCCTTTCAATGCTTTGCTGTGGTGTGCTGATTCTTGCGTAACCAAAATATCTGTTCATGATGTTCCCTTCCTGTAGTAAATTTAAGGCTCCCTTAAAATGACACTGTAATAAGACTGCCTTGGAGCCTGAAATGGTAATGGTTTTACTACTTTTTGCATACTACCTTACTTTTACCACTAATTTGTCAGCAGATGTTTACGGAATTTCTGCCATGCACGGTTATAAACCTGTCGAGCTGTTTCTGTTGGTTTCGCTTCCTGTTCGGTCTGAGAAATGATCTGGTCAATGGTTGGCTCCGGTATACAGAAATCAATCATCAGCTTTCTGAGATCTTTTTTCCAGATGGGACAAACTGTATAAGGTCTGTTTTCTGCAAGTACGTAGTTCCTCATAATGGATACCGCCTTTCTGATGGATTCTATTGCCTTGGAAATCCTGCTGCCAGAGAGTGAACCCGGCAGCAGGAGAGAAGATTATAATTCTTTCAATGGGATGCTGATATCTTTGCATACAAACTCATAGGTGCTTTTTCTCTGAACACTGATAAGAGCAGTATCTTTCTGAGCGTCAGGATCAAGTGCAATGTGAATAATATAATTGTATGGTCTGCTGATAAAAGGATCTCCGGTTTCGTTTTCTTTGCGTTCCAGTATCAAAAGAAGATCATCAACAAATGTATTCATGCGTGATTGTCTGCTCCATGGCACACGTTCTGAGACCTGCAAGATTACATTCCATGTATCTTCCGCCATAACGATTGCCCCGAATTGCTCCATGTCACCGACAAGAGTTCTTACAACCTCGATTTTCTTAGTTTCTGTATTATAGTGTTTCCAACTCATAGTGTAGTA
>SKEG01000016.1_pt1 | contig 212929 bp, 191 predicted proteins | sample 4826631 | NCBI WGS metagenome assembly SKEG01 (sample SAMN11008815, study PRJNA524170) | human gut metagenome | biome: Human fecal sample; material: Feces; isolation source: fecal sample from pouch patient p26, p34, p50 | host: Homo sapiens | place: Israel: Tel-Aviv | collected 2016-11-02
GTACTTGCATTTTAGAAAAAGATGGTGTATATTAAACGAGTCGACAGGGAACAGCAAGTTGACAAAGAGAAATGGCCAGTTGGTCAAGGGGTTAAGACGTCGCCCTCTCACGGCGAAAACACGGGTTCGATTCCCGTACTGGCTGCTACAAAATAGTGAGAATTTAACCAGAACTTCGGTTCTGGTTATTTTTTTTGCGTTCAGAAGATATATTGACCGGGTGAAACAGTTGACAGTTGGAAAAACCAATGATAAGATAAATGCACTCAAATTATAACAGAACAGACTTACAGTCAGAAAAAGGATCAGAATTTCGGTTCTGATTATTTTTTTGTGTCACAGGAAATTACTCCGTAATGTTCCTGTGACACAAAAAGCCTTCCGGTCAGGATCACACTGCGGCGGAGAGGAATTATGTCGCAGAAGCGACCCGCCGCAGGCGGAGAATCCTGCTAGCAGGATTCTTGTTTATATTTTATTCAATCAACAGGGGAAGGTTTATACTTGAAAAAAATAAAAAATTCAGTTATAATACGAACAAACGTTTGCAATATAAAAAACATTCCCGGATTTGCAGTAAGCAATCTGATCAACATATAAACAGTATAACAGTCAAGTGCTGTTCGCAATGTAATATTATATAGAAAGGAAATATAACAGACATGGCAAAGAAAAACACCTATGATGCAGGGAGTATCTCTGTTCTTGAGGGACTGGAGGCCGTAAGGAAACGTCCCGGAATGTACATCGGAAGTGTTTCACGAAAAGGTCTGAATCACCTGATCTATGAGATCGTAGACAATGCAGTAGATGAACATCTGGCAGGATACTGCAGCCTGATTCATGTAGTTCTGGAAAAGGATGGCTCCTGCACAGTTACAGATAATGGACGAGGAATTCCGGTAGATATGCATGAGAAAGGAGTCTCCGCAGAACGACTGGTATTTACCACCCTTCATGCAGGAGGTAAATTTGACAATTCCGCATATAAGACCAGTGGAGGACTTCACGGCGTAGGTTCATCAGTTGTAAACGCACTGTCCACTTACCTTGACATCAGGATCAGCCGTGACGGATACATCCATCATGACCATTATGAACGTGGAATCCCGACACTCGAACTGGAAGAAGGACTTCTTCCGAAACTGGGAAAAACCAGACAGACCGGAACCAGCATTAACTTTCTCCCTGATCCGGAGATTTTTGAAAAAACAAGATTTTCTGCAACAGAAGTAAAAAGCCGTCTCCATGAGACTGCCTATCTGAATCCGGATCTTACCATCCATTTCGAGGATCGCAGAGGTACAGAGACAGAAGATATCACTTACCATGAACCGGACGGAATCATCGGATTTATCAAAGACCTGAACCACAGTGCAGAAGTACTTCACGATCCGGTTTATCTGAAAGGAGAAGCAGACGGAATTCAGGTAGAAGTGGCATTTCAGTTTACCAACGAATTCCGTGAGAATGTGCTCGGCTTCTGTAACAACATTTACAATGCAGAAGGAGGCACACATCTGACCGGATTTAAAACCACCTTCACTACAGTAATGAACACCTACGCCAGAGAAATCGGCGTTCTGAAAGATAAAGATCCGAACTTCACAGGTGCAGACATCCGTAATGGAATGACCGCAGTTGTCTCCATCAAACATCCGGAACCCCGATTCGAAGGACAGACCAAGACAAAACTGGACAACCAGGATGCATCCCGCGCAACCGGCAAGGTAGTCGGAGAGCAGATGGTTCTCTACTTTGACCGAAACCTGGAAACCCTGAAAACAATCCTTTCCTGTGCAGAAAAAGCAGCCAAAATCCGTAAGACAGAAGAAAGAGCCAAGACAAATCTTCTCACCAAACAGAAATACTCTTTTGACTCCAACGGCAAACTGGCAAACTGCGAGAAGAAAGATCCTTCCCAGTGTGAAATCTTTATTGTAGAGGGAGATTCCGCCGGCGGCTCCGCAAAGACGGCCCGCAACCGTAATTATCAGGCCATTCTCCCGATCAGAGGGAAAATTCTGAACGTAGAGAAGGCCACCATCGATAAAGTGCTTGCCAACGCCGAGATCAAGACAATGATCAATGCCTTTGGCTGTGGATTTTCCGAAGGATACGGAAACGATTTCGACATCACAAAACTCCGTTATGATAAAATTGTGATCATGGCAGATGCCGATGTGGACGGTGCCCACATTTCCACATTACTTCTGACGCTGTTTTACCGCTTCATGCCGGATCTTATCACAGAAGGACATGTCTATATTGCCATGCCGCCACTTTACAAGGTAATGCCGAAAAAAGGCCAGGAAGAATACCTTTATGACGACAAGGCACTGGAAAGATACAGACGCTCTCACAAACCAGGCAGCTTTACCTTACAGAGATATAAAGGTCTGGGAGAAATGGACGCAGAACAGCTCTGGGAAACAACCCTGAACCCGGAAACCCGAATGATGAAGCGTGTGGAGATCGAAGACGCCCGCCTTGCATCCAGCATCACAGAAGTCCTCATGGGAAGCGATGTCCCGCCAAGAAAGAAATTCATCTACGAACACGCACAGGATGCAGAACTGGATATCTAAAAGTCCACTGAACAAAAGGAATAACCGGAAATTCAATTATATAATTAGGAGAAAGAAATAAATGGAAACAAAACAGGAGAATGTAATTCCTACCGACTATGCGGAGGTCATGCAGAAATCCTATATTGATTACGCCATGAGTGTTATCATTTCCAGAGCTTTGCCGGATGTACGTGACGGATTAAAGCCGGTACAGAGACGAACACTTTATGATATGTATGAACTGGGAATCCGCTACGACAGACCTTATCGAAAATGTGCCCGTATCGTAGGTGATACCATGGGTAAATATCATCCACATGGTGACAGCTCCATCTACGAAGCCCTCGTTGTCATGGCGCAGGATTTCAAAAAAGGAAAAACACTGGTAGACGGACACGGAAACTTCGGTTCCATCGAAGGTGACGGTGCGGCTGCCATGCGATACACAGAAGCAAGACTTGAGAAATTAACCCAGGATGTATTTCTCGAAGACCTGGACAAGAATGTAGTAGACTTCATGCCAAACTTTGACGAGACAGAGAAAGAACCGGTAGTCCTTCCGGTAAGGATCCCGAACCTTCTGGTAAACGGTGCAGACGGAATCGCAGTCGGTATGGCGACCAGCATCCCGCCACACAATCTGGGAGAAGTGGTAGACGCAGTCAAAGCCTACATGAAAAATAACGACATCAGCGTCAAAGGTCTGATGCGCTATCTCAAAGGACCGGACTTCCCGACCGGAGGTCTGGTAGTCAACAAAGACGACCTTCTGAAAATCTACGAGACAGGAACCGGAAAACTTCGTGTCAGAGGAAAAGTGGAAACTGTGAAATTAAAAGGCGGCAGACAGCAGCTCGTCATCACGGAAATCCCATATACCATGATCGGTGCAAATATCGGCAAATTCCTCAACGATATTGCCTCTCTTGTAGAAAACAAAAAAACAACAGACATCGTAGATATTTCCAACCAGTCATCCAAAGAAGGAATCCGCATTGTCCTTGACCTGAAAAGAGATGCAGACGTGGAAAATCTCACAAACATGCTCTACAAAAAAACCAAACTGGAAGATACTTTCGGTGTCAATATGTTGGCAGTCGCAGACGGCAGACCGGAAACCCTCAGCCTGAAACAGATAATTGAACACCACGTAAACTTTATCTTTGATATAAACAATAGAAAATATACCACCCTCCTGAACAAAGAACAGGAGAAAAAAGAAATTCAGGAAGGTCTGATCAAAGCCTGTGATGTGATCGACCTGATCATCGAAATCCTCCGCGGCAGCAAAAGCAGAGAACAGGTAAAAAAATGTCTGGTAGATGGAACCACTGAAGGCATTAAATTCAAAACCAAATCCAGTGAAAAAGAAGCCAAAAAACTTCACTTTTCCGAAAAACAGGCAGCAGCCATCCTCGAAATGCGCCTCTACAAACTCATCGGACTGGAAATGGAAGCACTTCAGGCAGACTACGCAGAAACTATGAAAAACATTGCCCTTTACGAAGACATCCTGAACAACTACGACTCCATGGCAGAAGTCATCATCAAAGACCTCGACCACATCAAAAAAGAATACGGCACCAAACGACGCACAGTGATCGAGAATGCAGAAGAAGTTGTATACGAAGAAAAGAAAATGGAAGAAATGGAAGTCACTTTCCTGATGGACCGCTTCGGCTATATGCGAACCATAGACAAATCCGCATACGAACGAAACAAAGAAGCAGCCAATGCAGAAAACAAATATGTATTCAACTGTATGAACACAGACAAAATCTGCATCTTCACAGACGCCGGCAAAATGCACAGCATCAAAGTGGCAGACATTCCGCTTGTCCGCTTCCGTGACAAAGGAACCCCTGCGGATAACCTCAGCAATTACAACAGCGCGCAGGAACGCATGCTCTACGTGGCACCTCTGGCATCCATCAAGGCATCCACCCTGATGTTCGTAACCGCAGACTCCATGTGCAAACTTGTATCCGGCACAGAATTTGACGTAGCCAAACGAACCATCGCTTCCACCAAACTGGCAGAAGAAGACACTCTTGTATTTGTGGGCGCAGCAGACGAAATGGAACAGGTGGTCCTCCAGAGCACAGGCGGCGCTTTCCTCCGCTTCCAGAAACAGGAAGTTTCCACAGTAAAGAAAGCATCCCTGGGAGTCCGCGGAATGAAACTGGCAGAAGGCGATAAACTCGAACACGCCTACCTCCTCGAAAGCCGCCAGGAATATACAATCACATACCACGATAAACCATATTCACTGAACAAAATAAAACTTTCCAAACGTGACACTAAGGGAACAAAACCCCGTATTTAAGGAACACAGAAGACCTTTCTGAGCGTTACTGTTCACTCCGTTCTCAGTAACACGCTTCGCGATGCACAGAATTTATGCTAATCGCATAAATTCGCGCTGTATGTCTCGGGATTTTGGCATGTTCATGCCAAAACACCTCGCGGGATAGTGGCGTGTGAACAGTAACTTCTGAGCGTCCCTTTTTCATCTTTTTTCCGAAAACCCTTGCAATTACCGATCATTGGTGTTACAATACAGCTAAATTAGAACTTGTAGGCATAGGAGTGGGCGAAAGCCCACTCCTATTTGCTGAAAGGAAAGGCAGGTGGGAAAAATGAGCAGACGGGAAGAATATGAAAAGCGCGCAGAGGAACTTCTGGCACCGATCGTAGAACTTAATGGTTTCGAACTGGTTGACGTAGAATACGTCAAAGAGGCAGGTACCTGGTATCTGAGAGGCTACATTGACAAACCGGGTGGGATCACAGTAAATGACTGCGAAACAGTCAGCAGAGCATTCAGCGACAAACTGGATGAAAATGATTTCATTGAGGACAGCTACATTATGGAGATCAGCTCTCCGGGACTGGACAGACCGCTGAAAAAAGAAAAAGATTTCAAACGCAACATGGGAAAACTGGTGGAGGTCCGTACCTACCGGCCGATCGAAAAACAAAAAGAGTTCTGCGGAACATTAACCGCATATGATAGTAACAGTGTGACGATTGATGAGGATGGAACCGAGCGCACTTTCGACAAAAAAGAAATCGCCCTGATACGTCCGGCAATCGAATTTTAGTCATACACGAAAAATGTGATAAAAGTGATAGATAAATTCGGGAGGATAAGAAAAAAATGAACAGAGAGTTAATGGAGGCGCTGGATATCCTTGAAAAGGAAAAAAACATCAGCAAAGATACACTGCTTGAAGCAATCGAGCAGTCTCTGATCCAGGCTTGCAAAAACCATTTCGGCAAAGCTGACAACGTACATGTGACCATTGATCCGGAAACATGCGACTTCTCAGTATATGCTGACAGAAACGTAGTAGAATATGTAGAAGATCCGGCACTGGAAATTTCCCTTGCAGATGCACTCAAGATCACTTCCAGAGCAGAAATCGGCGGAATCGTACAGGTTCCGATCCAGTCTAAAGAATTCGGACGTATCGCAACACAGAATGCCAAAAACGTTATTCTTCAGAAAATCCGCGAAGAAGAACGCAAGGTTCTGTTTGACGAATACTATGGAAAAGAAAAAGAAGTTATCACCGGTATCGTACAGCGTGTCATGGGCAAGAATGTAAGCATCAACCTTGGAAAAGCAGACGCAGTATTAAGCGAAAACGAGCAGGTAAAAGGCGAAACCTTCAAACCTACCGAGAGAATCAAAGTATATATCCTCGAAGTAAAAGACACACCAAAAGGACCACGAATCCTCGTTTCCAGAACTCATCCGGGCCTTGTAAAACGCCTCTTTGAATCTGAAGTTGCAGAAGTAAAAGACGGAACCGTAGAAATCAAGAGCATTGCCCGTGAAGCAGGCTCCCGTACAAAGATCGCTGTATGGAGCAACGATCCGGACGTTGATGCAGTAGGTGCATGCGTAGGTATGAATGGTGCCCGTGTCAATGCAGTTGTAGAAGAACTCCGCGGCGAAAAGATCGATATCATCAACTGGGACGAAAACCCGGCAATCCTCATCGAAAATGCATTAAGCCCTGCAAAAGTAATCGCAGTTATGGCTGATCCGGATGAGAAAACCGCACTGGTAGTTGTTCCGGATTATCAGTTATCTCTGGCAATCGGTAAAGAAGGACAGAATGCACGTCTGGCAGCAAGACTGACAGGCTTCAAGATCGACATCAAGAGCGAAACACAGGCAAAAGAATCAGGTGATTTCTACGATTATGATGATGACGAAGCTCCGGAAGCATCCGCAGAAGACAGTGAAGAAACACTGACAGAGGACGCACAGGAAGAAAACCTTACAGAAGATGCCGAGACAGAAGAAACTGAGGAAACAGCAGAAGAGACTTTTGCAGAAGCAGAAGAAACGGAAGAATCAGAAGACACTGAGGAAGCTGAGGCAGATGAAGACGAAGAATAAAATTCCCATGCGCCAGTGCACCGGATGCAGGGAAATGAAAAGCAAAAAAGAAATGATCCGGGTCCTGAAAACCACAGAAGAAGAAATCGTGCTGGATACGACCGGTAAGAAAAACGGCAGAGGCGCGTATCTGTGTTTTTCCAGAGACTGTCTGGAAAAGGCAGTGAAAAATCACGGTCTTGAACGTTCTTTAAAAACCGCAGTTCCGGATGAGGTATATGAACGACTTAAGAAGGAGCTGGAAAACATTGAAAAATAACAAAATACTGTCGCTGATAGGGCTGGCTACCAAAGCAGGCAAGACCGTAAGCGGAGAATTTTCCACAGAGAAATCTGTAAAGACCGGAAAAGGACTGCTTGTGATCGTTGCAGAGGATGCCTCCGAGAATACAAAGAAGAAGTTCCGGAACATGTGCAGTTTTTACGAAGTTCCGATTTCCTTCCTCTCAGATAAAGAGAGCCTTGGCAGGGCAATGGGAAAGGAGTACCGTGCCTGTCTGGCTGTCCAGGATGAGAATTTTGCAAAAGCAATCATGAAGGAGGTATAGCGATTGTCGAAATTGCGGGTACATGAGCTGGCAAAAGAGATCGGACGACAGAACAAAGAAGTCATGAATTACCTGAAAACCAGAGGACTTGACATCAAAAGCCATATGAGCATGGTGGAAGAACCCTGGATTTCAGAGGTGAAAAATAAATTTAACAATAGGGGAAAGGAGCATATTGCGAAATTGGATACTCCCAAGACAGAAGAAAAGGTTGTAACAGCAAAATCCGAAGGAGAGAAAGCTGATACACAGAAAAAGAAAAAAAATATCATCCGCGTTTATCATGCACAGAATGCAAGCGACGGAGGCAAGACCAAAAAGAAACCTGTAAGATCTGAAGGAGACAGACCGGCAGGACAGAGAAATGCAGATGGACAGAGAAATTCTGATTCATCCAATACACGTCAGTCAGCAGACGGCGACAGACCGAGAAGAAACAACGACCGTTTCGGAGGGAACAGAAGACCTCAGGGAGACGGCCAGGGAAGACCGCAGGGCGAAGGAAACCGTCAGGGAGGCCGTCCACAGGGTAACGGACAGGGCCGTCCGGATGGAAACAGAGGCGAAGGACGTGACGGACGTTTCGGCGGCGGACAGGGTCGTCAGGGACAGCGTCAGAATACCAGAAAGAATGATGATATGGTATTTGCACCGGAGCTGACCAAAACTTCCAAAGACAGCAAGAGAGAACGCGACAGAGAAAATAAGAACAAAAAGAAAGATTTTGATAAGACACAGAGTAGCGGACGCAGACCAAATCAGGGCGGATTCAACAAGAATTCCAGAATCCCGAAAGCTCTGCAGAAACCAACTCCACAGCCAAAGCAGGAAGAAAAGAAACCTGAAGTAAAAGAGATCACACTTCCGGAGAAAATGACAATCCGTGAACTGGCAGATGCCATGAAGATGCAGCCGTCAGTGATCGTTAAGAAACTTTTCATGGAAGGCATGATGGTTACTGTAAACCATGAGATCGACTTCGAGAAAGCACAGGAGATCGCTCTGGATTATGATATCATCGCAGAAAAAGAAGAGAAAGTAGACGTCATCGAAGAACTCCTCAAAGAGGATGAAGAAGACGAAAAAGATATGGTTCCGAGACCACCTGTAGTCTGTGTTATGGGTCACGTTGACCACGGTAAAACATCCCTTCTGGATGCCATCCGTAAGACAAACGTAACACGCGGCGAGGCCGGCGGTATCACACAGCACATCGGTGCTTCTGTAGTAGAAGTGAACGGCCAGAAGATCACATTCCTGGATACACCTGGACATGAAGCTTTCACAGCAATGCGTATGCGTGGTGCAAACTCCACAGATATCGCAGTTTTAGTTGTAGCAGCAGATGACGGTGTCATGCCTCAGACAGTGGAGGCTATCAGCCATGCAAAAGCAGCAGGTGTTGAGATCATCGTTGCCATCAACAAGATCGATAAACCAAGTGCAAACATCGAACGTGTAAAACAGGAACTTTCCGAGTATGAACTCATTCCGGAAGACTGGGGCGGAAGCACAATCTTCGTTCCTGTATCTGCACACACAGGAGAAGGAATCGATACTCTTCTTGAGATGATCCTTCTTACAGCAGAAGTATGTGAACTCAAAGCAAACCCGAACCGTGAGGCAAGAGGTCTTGTCATCGAGGCTCAGCTTGATAAAGGTAAAGGTCCGGTTGCTACCATCCTTGTTCAGAAAGGTACTCTCCATGTAGGAGACTTCATCGCAGCAGGAGCATGCAACGGTAAAGTACGTGCCATGATGGACGACAAGGGACGCAGAATCAAAGAAGCAGGTCCTTCTACTCCGGTAGAGATCCTTGGTCTTGGTGAGGTTCCGAATGCAGGTGAGATCCTTCTCTCCTTCGAGAGCGATAAAGAAGCGAAGAACTTCGCAGGTGCATTTGTATCTGAGAACAAGAACCGTCTTCTTGAAGAAACCAAAGGCAAACTGTCTCTGGATAATCTCTTTGACCAGATTCAGGCAAGCGATCTGAAAGAGCTTCCGATCATCGTCAAAGCAGACGTACAGGGTTCCGTAGAAGCCGTAAAACAGAGCTTAACCAAGCTTTCCAACGAAGAAGTCGTTGTCAAAGTGATCCACGGTGGTGTTGGTGCTGTCAACGAATCTGACGTAAGTCTTGCAGCTACATCCAACGCGATCATCATCGGATTTAACGTTCGTCCGGATGCAACTGCAAAACAGCTTGCAGAACAGGAAGGTGTAGATCTTCGTCTGTACAGAGTCATCTATCAGGCAATCGAGGATGTGGAAGCTGCCATGAAGGGTATGCTGGATCCTGTATTCGAGGAGAAAGTCATCGGTCATGCAGAAGTACGTCAGCTCTTCAAGGCATCCGGTGTCGGAACCATCGCAGGAAGCTATATTCTGGATGGTATTTTCCAGAGAAACTGCAAGGTTCGTATTTCCAGAGAAGGCGAGCAGATCTTCGAAGGCGAACTTGCATCCCTGAAGAGATTCAAAGACGATGTTAAGGAAGTTAAGGCAGGATACGAATGTGGTCTTGTATTTGACGGATTTAACGATGTCAAAGAAGAAGATAAAGTAGAAGCTTATATCATGGTAGAAGTACCTAGATAGTTACTGTCACATACCATTATTCCGCGAGGTGTTTTGGCATGAATATGCCAAAATCCCGAGACATACAGCGCGAATTTATGCGATTAGCATAAATTCTGTGCATCGCGGAGCGTTGTACTGTGAACGAAGTGAACAGTACCGAGATAGTCGATGTTAAATAAAAGGTGCGCGATTCATGGTGTTACGGACAGTGTGACGCGCACCTTATTTATAGGAGTAATAAAATGAGAAAAAACAGTATCAAGAATACACGGATCAATGGAGAAGTTCAGAAAGAACTCAGTACCATTATCCGCAACGAGATCAAGGACCCGCGTATTCATCCAATGACATCTGTCATGGCTGTAGAAGTGGCTCCTGATCTCAAAACATGTAAAGCATACATCAGTGTGCTCGGAGAAAAAGAAGCAAAAGAGGCAACCATCAAAGGTCTGAAAAGTGCAGAAGGTTATATCAGACGCCAGCTTGCACGTAACTTAAATCTTAGAAACACACCGGAGATCCGTTTTATCCTGGATGAATCCATTGAGTACGGTGTGAATATGTCCAAACTCATCGACGACGTGACCAGAAAAGATAACTCCCATAAACAGGACGAGGACAAAGAAGAAATTTGAGAGGGTGAACACATGAAGAATATTGCGGAAATACTGGAAGGTGTCAAAACAATGGGAATCGGCGGACATATTCGTCCGGATGGTGACTGTGTCGGTTCCTGTATGGCTTTGTATTTATATGTAAAAACCTATTATCCGGAAATTGCGGTGGATGTTTATCTGGATCATCCGAAGCCTGTTTTCGGACATATTGACTGTATGGATGAGATCAAGATGGAACTTGACGGTGAAAAAGAATATGATCTTTTTGTCACCTGCGACGTAAGCTCCAGAGACAGACTTGCACTGGCAGGTCCATATTTCGACACTGCGAAAAAGACAGCCTGCATTGACCATCACATCAGCAATCCGGGTTTTGCGCAGGTCAACCATATCAGAGGAGAAGTAAGCTCTGCATGCGAAGTTCTCTACGGACTTCTGGACCCGGAAAAGATCAACTGCACGATCGCAAAACCAATCTATACGGGAATGGTTCATGATACAGGTGTTTTTCAATATTCCTCAACTTCACCGGAAACCATGCGCATCGCCGGCGAACTGATGAAAACAGGATTCAACTTCAGTAAGATCATTGATGAATCCTTCTATCAGAAGACATATATCCAGAATCAGGTCATGGGACGTGTTCTGGCAGAGAGCATCCTGCTTCTGGATGGAAAATGCATTATCGGATATCTTAAGAAAAAAGATTTGGATTTCTACGGCGTGGAAGGAAAGGATCTGGATGGCATTGTAAGCCAGCTCCGCCTGACAGAAGGCGTGGAAGTGGCAATGTTCCTCTATGAACTGGAAACTCAGAACTTCAAGGTTTCTCTGCGCTCCAACGGAAAGATCGATGTCAGCAAGATTGCTGTATACTTTGGCGGCGGCGGACATATGCGGGCGGCAGGCTGTGACCTTCAGGGTTCCGTGTACGATGTGATCAATAATATCACGGCAGAAATCTGCAAACAGATTCAGGAGTGCTGCGACTGATGGATGGAATGATTGTGATCCGCAAGGAAAAAGGATATACATCCCATGATGTAGTTGCGAAACTGCGTGGGATTCTTCATATGAAGAAAATCGGCCACACAGGAACTCTTGATCCGGATGCAGAAGGCGTACTCCCGGTGGCTCTGGGAAAAGCGACCCGTCTGGTAGACCTGATCACGGATAAAGAGAAAACCTATGAGGCAGTGATGCGTCTGGGAGTTGTGACAGATACGCAGGATATGAGCGGAACTGTACTTTCACAGGTATCAGAGCTGAATATCACAGAAGAAGAACTGCGAACAGTGATCGCATCTTTTGTTGGGGATTACATGCAGGTGCCCCCGATGTATTCGGCACTGAAGGTCAATGGAAAGAAACTCTACGAACTTGCCAGAGAGGGCAAGACCGTGGAACGTAAGGCAAGACCTGTACATTTCTACGAGATTGAGATCCTTGAGATCAGCCTTCCTCTGGTGCGCTTTCGTGTGACATGCAGCAAAGGAACCTATATCCGCACATTGTGCCATGATATCGGGGAGAAACTGGGCTGCGGAGCTGCGATGGAAACTCTTCTCCGTACAAAAGTAGGCAGATTTACGCTGGATGGTGCCATCACTCTGGCAGAGGCAGAAGCGGCAATGCAGTCCGGCGAGATCGGGAATAAGATTTTCGGCATCGAGGAAATCCTGGCAGAGTATCCGCGTGTATGCTGTACAAAAGAAGGCGACAGACTTCTGGCAAACGGGAATCCGCTGGTACAGGCACTGGTCGATGCAGAGGAGAAAGACGGCTGGGTCCGTATGTGCAACAGTGAGGGAAACTTCGTTGGAGTTTACCAGTGGGATGAAAAAAGAGACAGGTATTTTCCTGTTAAGATGTTTTAGGAGACATGATGGAATACTTAAGGATTGAGAATGATTTTCCCAGAATTTCACACAGTGCAGTAACACTTGGGAAGTTTGACGGCATACACCGTGGACATCAGAAACTGGTTGAGAAAATTATCGAGCAGAAACAGGAAGGTGCACAGGCGGTTGTACTTGCGCTTGGAACTGCCTCAAGAACAATCCTCACAAAGGAAGAGAGATGCCGTGTGCTGGAAGAAATGGGAGTGGACGTCCTTCTGGAGTGTCCGCTTACGGACAGGATCCGGCATATGAAGGCTGAGAATTTTATAAAAGAAATACTGATAGGGGACCTGCAGGTTTCCTATGTGGCGGTTGGAGAGGATTTCCGCTTTGGCTTTGAGCGGAAAGGGACTCCTGCCATGCTGAAAGAATTTGGAAAGAAATATGGATTTCATACGGAAATCCTTCCCAAAGAAATGGACGGACACCGTAAGATCAGCAGCACATTTGTTAGAGAAGAACTGAACAGAGGAAATATGGAGAAATTTCATTTCCTGATGGGAACGGATTTCTCAGTGGAGGGAATCATCGAGCATGGCCGCGGAATGGGACATAAATACCTGCTTCCGACCACGAATCTGATCCCTCCGGTAGAGAAACTAATGCCGCCGAACGGCGTTTACATCACAGTTTCCCATTTCAAAGACCGAAGTTATCAGGGAATCACCAATGTAGGACATAAGCCGACCGTCGGCGGTGAAAAGTTTATCGGTGTGGAGACATATCTGTTTGACTGTGATGAGAATCTGTATGGGGAATACTGCAAAGTAGACTTCAAAAAATTCCTCAGACCGGAACAGAAATTTTCTTCGCTGGAAGCGCTGAAGGCACAGTTGGAGAGAGATGCAGATAAGGGAAGAGAGTACTTTAAGCAAATCAGGTAAGCTACCCCTGTTTCCTTTGCGGATATCTGCCTGACTTTGGAACACTGATTTTTTTACAGATTTTTTATTTTTAACTTTCTGAAAAAAGTGGTTTACACGCCAGAATCAATGTGCTATACTAACCAAGGTGAATTTAGCCCATGTTCAGGGACTGGACACTCCGACCATCTCTTAATGTGTGGCGGTCAATCAATAATAATTATAAGAATACAGGAGGAAATCACGATGATTTCAAAAGAAAAGAAAGCAGCAATCATGAAAGAATATGCAAGAACTGAAGGAGATACAGGATCACCGGAAGTACAGGTAGCAGTTCTTACAGCAAGAATTCAGGAACTTACAGAGCATTTACAGAGCAACCATAAAGATCATCACTCCAGACGTGGTCTTCTGAAAATGGTAGGTCAGAGACGTGGACTGTTAGCTTACCTGAAGAAAACAGACATCGAAAGATACCGTGCACTGATTGAAAAATTAGGCTTAAGAAAATAATAGCCTTTTAGTATGCGGAAGGGGCGGATTTCCATCCGCTCCCTTTTTTGCTATTAGAGGCAATGAGAAAAAAGTTATAAAAATCAACAGGCAGAATTCTTTTTACAGGAGTTATTTCCGAGACTACTGAAAAGAGTATTTTAACAGACTTAAGTTAAGGTTCCTGTTTCAGTTATGGGAAACAGAAAGAAACTTTAAACAAAGTATTTTTTTCAGTTGTTTCGGACTCCTGTTTTGATGTGTGAGATTTTATAAAAGCCCGATATTCCTGTATGGAAAGGTATAGGGATACAGGCAGATTTGATAAGAAGTAATATAACAACCAGAATATGAAAAAAGGAGAATGAACGTATGTACAAAAGTTATTCCATGGAATTAGCTGGAAGAACCTTAACCGTAGACATCAACCGTGTTGCAAAACAGGCAAACGGCGCTACATTAATGCATTATGGCGATACTACTGTTTTATCTACAGCAACTGCATCCAAAGAACCAAGAGAAGGAATTGATTTCTTCCCGTTAAGCGTTGAATACGAAGAGAAAATGTATGCAGTAGGTAAAATCCCTGGAGGATTCAATAAGAGAGAGGGAAAAGCAAGCGAGCATGCAATCCTTACTTCCCGTGTTATCGACAGACCGATGCGTCCTCTGTTCCCGAAGGACTACAGAAACGACGTAACATTAGTAAATATGGTTATGTCTGTTGACCCGGAATGTAATCCGGAAATCCCGGCTATGCTTGGTTCTGCTATCGCAACCTGCATTTCCGATATCCCGTTCGACGGTCCGTGTGCAACCACACAGGTAGGTCTGATCGATGGTGAGTTCATCATCAACCCGACTATGGCACAGAAGGACATTTCCGAACTTCAGCTTACAGTAGCTTCCACAAGAGAAAAAGTAATCATGATCGAAGCCGGTGCAAAAGAAGTTCCGGAAGACAAGATGATCGAAGCTATCTACAAAGCTCATGAAGTAAACCAGGAAATCATCAAATTTATCGATAAGATCGTAGAGGAATGCGGCAAACCGAAACACAGCTACGAATCCTGTGCTGTTCCGGAAGAACTTTTCGCAGCAATGAAAGAGATCGTACCTCCGGAAGAAATGGAAGTTGCAGTATTCTCTGACGACAAACAGACAAGAGAAGAAAACATTCGCCAGGTAACAGAGAAGCTGAAAGAAGCTTTCGCTGACAAAGAAGAATGGCTTGCAGTTCTGGGCGAAGCTGTATATCAGTACCAGAAGAAGACTGTCCGTAAGATGATCTTAAAAGACCACAAACGTCCGGATGGCCGTGCAATCACACAGATCCGTCCTCTGGCAGCAGAGACAGATATCATCCCGAGAGTACATGGTTCTGCTATGTTCACACGTGGACAGACACAGATCTGCACCATCACAACTCTGGCTCCTCTTGCAGAAGCACAGAGACTTGACGGACTTGATGAGTTTGAAACTACAAAGAGATATATGCATCACTATAACTTCCCGTCCTACTCTGTAGGTGAGACAAAACCATCCAGAGGACCGGGACGTCGTGAGATCGGACATGGTGCACTTGCTGAGAGAGCGCTGGTTCCTGTACTTCCTAGTGAAGAGGAATTCCCATATGCAATCCGTACGGTATCTGAGACATTTGAATCCAACGGTTCTACTTCTCAGGCAAGTATCTGTGCATCTACTATGTCTCTGATGGCAGCAGGCGTACCGATCAAGAAACCGGTAGCCGGTATTTCCTGTGGTCTGGTAACAGGCGAGACAGACGATGACTACATCGTTCTGACAGATATCCAGGGTCTGGAAGACTTCTTCGGAGATATGGACTTCAAGGTAGCCGGAACACATGACGGTATCACAGCAATCCAGATGGATATCAAGATTCACGGACTGACAAGACCGATCGTAGAAGAAGCAATCAGACGTACAAAAGAAGCAAGAGAATACATCCTGACAGAAGTTATGGAGAAATGCATTGCAGCTCCACGTACAACTGTAGGCGAATATGCTCCGAAGATCATCCAGATCCAGATCGATCCTCAGAAGATCGGTGATGTTGTAGGCCAGAGAGGAAAGACCATCAACACAATCATCGAGCGCACAGGTGTCAAGATCGACATCACAGATGAGGGTGCAGTATCTATCTGCGGTGTAGACCAAAAGAGCATGGATGAGGCAGCGAACATGGTTAAGATCATTGCAACTGATTTCGAGGCAGGACAGGTCTTCACAGGTAAAGTTGTCAGCATCAAAGAGTTTGGTGCATTCGTTGAATTTGCACCGGGCAAAGAAGGAATGGTTCACATTTCCAAAATCTGTAAAGAAAGAATCAACCGTGTTGAAGATGTTCTTACACTTGGCGATAAAGTTAAGGTTGTATGCCTTGGCAAGGACAAGATGGGAAGAATCAGCTTCAGCATGAAAGATGTACCGGAAGAAGCGTAAATTATATGAGATATCATAATATTACCAAGGACGATATGCTGAACGGGGACGGGCTTCGTGTGGTTCTCTGGGTAGCAGGATGTAATCACTGCTGTCCACAGTGCCAGAATCCCGTGACCTGGGACCCAAATGGCGGACTGCCTTTTACAGAGACAGAGCGCGCAGAGATTTTTGCGGAACTGGATAAGGATTACGTTAGCGGAATCACATTTTCAGGAGGAGATCCACTGCATCCGGCGAATATCACTGAGGTAACAGCCTTTGCGAAGGAAATCAGAAAGAGATATCCGGGCAAGACCATCTGGCTTTATACAGGTTTTCTCTGGGAAGAAATCTGCAAAGAAGAGATCGTGCGTTATCTGGATGTCTGCGTAGACGGTGAATTTGAGGTGGACAGGAAAGAACTTTCCCTGAAATGGAAAGGCTCCAGCAATCAGAGAGTGATCGATGTTCCCAAAACTCTTCATGAAGGAAAAATCGTACTGCATTCATAATAAAAATGTTGTATGACTGAATTTATGCATAAAAGGATGCATGACAGAAAGAATAACTCAGGCAGTTCAGGTATACTCATTCAGGTGTACCTGAACTGCCTGTTTTGCCAAAGAGAGGATAATGAAAATGAAACGAATCGCGAAATTCCATAAAGTAAGCAAAGAACGCTTCACAGCAGACTGGATCGATACTTTTGCACAGTCTCAGGAAGAAGCAGAGAAAGTATACGATGCGATCCGCCTTCCGAAAAGGGCAACAGCCGGAAGCGCAGGATACGATTTCTTTGCACCGGCAGAATTTACCCTGAAACCGGGCGAGACAGTCAAGATCCCTACAGGAATCCGCGTGGAAATGCAGCCGGAATGGGTACTGAAATGCTATCCGAGAAGCGGTCTGGGATTCAAATACCGTCTTCAGCTCAACAACACCGTTGGAATCATTGACAGCGACTATTTCTATTCAGACAACGAAGGACATATTTTCGCAAAGATCACGAACGATTCCAATGAGGATAAGACTCTGACAATTCCGGCAGATACCGGATTTATGCAGGGAATCTTTGTGGAGTATGGAATTACTGTGGATGACGATGCAACAGAAATCCGTAACGGCGGATTTGGAAGTACCACAAAGTAATCTTTCACAAAGCAGTCTGATAAAAACTGTTACCGAGTGTTTAAAAAGCAGAAATGAAGAGGAAGAAATGTTTTTTTCTTTACGTTCTGCTTTTTCTCTGATATAATACTTTGGAAGTCAAAATATTTGCAACTCATACATATAGTATATATAATACAATTTAAGAATTAAGGAGAACAGGGAATCATGATCATCGAACCAAAAGTAAGAGAATATATCTGCACAACCGCACATCCTCTGGGGTGTGCAGAAAGTGTGCGTGATCAGGCAGAGTATGCCTGTAGGCAGGGAACAGTAAACGGAACAAAGAAAGCACTGATCATCGGATGTTCCACAGGATATGGTCTGGCATCCCGTATCTGTGCGCTGGAGAACTGCGGGGCAGATACTCTGGGAATTATGTTTGAACGTCAGGCAAACGGCAGAAGAACGGCTACACCGGGTTGGTATAATACGGCAGAATTTCATCGCCTGGCAGCAGAGAAAGGTGCTTATGCCAAAACGATCAATGGGGATGCTTTTTCCAGAGAAATTAAAGAGAAGGCAATCGAAGTAATCAGAAAAGATCTGGGAAAAGTGGATCTGGTCGTTTACAGTCTGGCTGCGCCGAGACGTACCGATGCAGAAGGCAGAACATGGTCCTCCTGTCTGAAGACCACAGGAGAATCCTTTACAGAGAAAAGCCTGGATCTGAGAAACAATGAGATTGCAGAGAAAACTGTAGGACCTGCAACAGAAGAAGAAGTTCTCAGTACCGTGAAGGTGATGGGCGGCGAAGACTGGGCAGAGTGGATTGATGTGCTGAAAGAGGCAGATGTACTGGCTGAGAATGCAGTAACAGTTGCCTATTCCTATATCGGACCAGAGCTGACTTATCCAATTTATTATCACGGAACCATAGGAACTGCCAAACAGCATTTGCAGAAAACCATGTCTGAAATTAATCAGGCACATCCGGATGTTCGTGCCGTGATCTCAGTAAATAAAGGACTGGTTACACAGGCAAGTGCCGCAATTCCCGTTGTGCCGCTGTATTTTGCCATCCTCTATAAAGTCATGAAAAAAGCCGGAACCCACGAAAACTGCATTCAGCAGATTTCCAGACTGTTTACGCAGAAACTCTACACAGACAAAGGATTTCAGACGGACGAAAACGGATTTATCCGCATGGACGACTATGAGCTGACTCCTGAAATCCAGAAAGAAGTAAAGAAATGCTGGGAAGCAGTGACCACGGATACTGTGAAAGAGTACTGCGATATTGAAGGGTACTGGGAAGATTTTTACCATATGTTTGGATTCCGTTATGACGATATCGACTATACGCAGGATGTAGATGCGGACGTAGAGATTAAAGGAATTATAATGTAACTGGCAGAAATGATGGGAAGAAAATGTTCCTGTGATTTTTATGATCCATAAAATATAATCTATAAAAACGAAAGATAAAAACATAAAAATATTCTCGCCGGATATATTTTTTTGTCGGTGAGAATATTTTTTGCGTTTAAAAATACAATATGCAGTGATAAACCATTGAAATCAGCTTTCTGTATTACAGTGTTAAAGGAAGGATTTCAGAATCTCCAGAACTCCATTTTCCCAGTAAGGTCTGCAGATATCCTTGGCTGCGTTTCTGACTTCTTCTCTGGCATTGGAGACCGCGAAGCTTAAACCGGCTTCCTGAAGCATTTCAATGTCATTGATATTATCACCGAAGGTACAGGTTTCCTCCGGAGAGATTCCAAGAAATTCCTGCAGAAATGCCAGAGCAGAACCTTTTCCCGCACCAATGGGCGTGGCATCCATCCATTCTTTTCCTGCGGAAACTAGAGTCACCTGGTCTTTCCAGGACGGGGTAAATAAAGGCGCACACATTTCTTCGCAGGCATTCGGATGGTATACGGAGAACTTGATCACCTGCTGGTCTGTAAGACGTGACAGCTCTGAAAGTTCATGCATGTCATAGCCATAAGAATCTCTTAACCAGTGGAACATCCGACTTCCGCCATCCTCTGCAAAGGAATATTCCGGGGTAGAAAGAAAATAGTCACAGGAAGGCATCTGCTCACGGACCATGGTGCACATTCCTTTCCAGACTGCTTCATCCAGAGTATGAACTTTTAAGATTTTTTCCGGTGTACGGACTACCGTGCCTCCATCTGAAACATATAACAGCCTGTCTGCGACAGGGGCAAACAGTTTGCGTTCGCTCCGGTACTGTCGCCCGGAACATGCCACAAAGATCATTCCCTTTTCAACCAGTTTTCCCACAACCTCCATATATTCCGGATCGATCGCCAGGGTTCCGTCCTTTACCAGGGTTCCATCGATATCCGTTGCAATTAATTTAATCATAGATCGGACTCCTTCCAGAATGATAAACAGTCAAATAACGGATTTATTTTATCATGGAAACAGAAATTTTTCCAGTCAGTGTTTCTTCACCATTGACTTTTGGCTTCATTTTTTTTATATTATATAAATAGAAATCCGCGATCTGTAAAATCATAACGGATGCAGACAGCAGAAATCTGTATCTTGCTTATGACAGCAGGTGCGGCTCCCAGACTTTGAAAAAAGGAGAGAATCTGAATGGAAAAGAAAATGCTCTTTATTTTCAATCCCAAAGCAGGCAAAGGCAAGATCAAGGCAAACCTGCTCGATATCGTAGATATATTCAATAAAGGTGGATATGAAGTCATCATCTATTCTACGCAGAAATCAAGAGATGCTTATGAGAAAGCCAAAGAATATCATGATAAGGTAGACCTGATCGTGTGCAGTGGCGGTGACGGCACTCTTGACGAAGTAGTCACAGGAGTGATGGAGAAAAAAAGTAATGTTCCCATCGGGTATATTCCGGCAGGAAGTACCAATGATTTTGCAAACAGTCTTTTTATGCCGAAAAGCATGACAGAAGCAGCTTCCATGATCATGACAGAGCAGCTTTATCACTGCGATATCGGCAGATTCAATAACCAGAGTTTTACATATATTGCAGCTTTCGGTCTTTTCACGGACGTAGCCTACCAGACAGACCAGGATCTGAAAAATATCCTCGGTCATGTTGCTTACCTTCTGGAAGGTGTCAAACGTCTTTTCGATATCAAATCATACCATATGAAAATTGAATCAGAAGAACTGACAGTAGAAAATGATTTCATTTTCGGAATGGTTACCAACTCCAGATCTGTGGGAGGATTTAAGAACCTGACAGGCAAAAACGTTGACATGAATGACGGACTTTTTGAAGTCACCATGATCACACGTCCGAAAAATCCGCTGGAATTACAGGAGATCATGACAGCCATGCTGACAGCGGAGGATAACACGGATCTGATCCATTCCTTCAAGTCATCAAGACTGACGATCACTTCAGAGGAAGCGGTTCCCTGGACGCTGGACGGAGAATTTGGAGGAAGCCATACGCAGGTGGATATTGAGAACTGCCATGAGGCACTGAATCTTTATCTGAAAAGTACCAGAAATGAGGGAAACAGGCTTTCCGGTCTGTCCCCATTAATAAATAAAAAGGAGAACTAAAATGGGTGAGTATATCAATGTAGTAGAGACTTTTGGATGCGATGTGTTTAATGATTCTGTCATGCAGGCACGTCTCCCGAAGAAGATCTACAAAGAATTGAAAAAAACCATAGAAGAAGGCAAAGAGCTGTCTATGGAAATTGCAGATGTCGTTGCACATGAGATGAAAGAATGGGCCATTGAAAAAGGTGCAACACACTACAGCCACTGGTTCCAGCCCCTTACCGGTGTGACAGCAGAGAAACATGATGCCTTTATCACAGCTCCGATGGATAACGGCAAGGTTCTGATGTCTTTCTCCGGAAAAGAACTGATCAAAGGAGAACCGGATGCGTCATCCTTCCCGTCCGGCGGTTTAAGAGCAACTTTTGAGGCAAGAGGATATACAGCATGGGACTGCACATCACCGGCATTTGTCCGCCATGATGCAGCAGGTGCAACTCTCTGCATCCCGACTGCATTCTGCTCCTATACAGGAGAAGCCCTTGACCAGAAAACACCGTTACTGCGTTCTATGGAAGCGATCAACACCCAGGCACTTCGCCTGCTCAGACTTTTCGGAAACACAACCTCTAAGAAAGTAACTCCGTCTGTAGGAGCAGAGCAGGAATATTTCCTGGTGGACAAAGAGAAATGGCTTCAGAGAAAAGACCTGATCTATACAGGCAGAACCCTGTTTGGTGCCATGCCTCCTAAGGGTCAGGAGATGGATGACCATTATTTCGGAACAATCCGCCAGAGAATTTCCGCATATATGAAAGAAGTCAACGAAGAATGCTGGAAACTCGGTGTACCTGCCAAGACACAGCACAACGAGGTTGCTCCTGCACAGCATGAGCTTGCACCGATCTACGCACCGGTCAATATCGCAGCAGACCAGAATCAGATGATGATGCGTATCCTGAAGAAAGTAGCCAGCCGCCACGGTATGCGCTGCCTGCTTCATGAGAAACCATTCGCAGGGGTAAACGGTTCTGGTAAACACAATAACTGGTCCCTTACCACAGATGACGGAATCAATCTTCTGGATCCGGGCAAAACACCTCATGACAATATCCAGTTCCTGCTGATTCTGACCTGTATCCTGAAAGCAGTGGATGAGCATGCAGACCTTCTCCGTGAATCCGCAGCAGATGTAGGAAATGACCAGAGACTTGGCGGTCATGAAGCACCTCCGGTTGTAATCTCCGTATTCCTTGGAGAACAGCTTGAGGATGTTCTCGAGCAGCTGGTCAACACAGGAACTGCAACACACAGTAAAAAAGGAAGCAAACTGGAAACAGGTGTTAAGACACTGCCTGACTTCATGAAAGATGCGACAGACCGTAACCGTACTTCACCGTTTGCTTTCACAGGAAATAAATTCGAATTCCGTATGGTAGGTTCCAGAGACTCCATTTCCGGATGCAACGTAGTTCTGAACACGATCACAGCAGAGGTATTCAAGGAAGCCTGCGACCGTCTGGAAAATGCACCTGATTTTGAACTGGCAGTACATGACCTGATCAAAGAATATGCAACAGAGCATCAGAAGATTGTATTCAACGGAAACGGCTATGCTCCGGAATGGGAGGCAGAAGCGAAACGCCGTGGTCTGCCGATCCTTCCGACGATGGTAGATGCTATTCCTGCACTTACCACAGAGAAATCCATCAAACTGTTTGAAGAGTTTGACGTATTCTCCAGAACAGAGCTGGAATCCCGTGCAGAGATCAAATATGAGATTTACTCCAAGGCGATCAACATCGAAGCTAAGACCATGATCGACATTGCAACCAAGCAGATCATCCCGGCAGTGATCAGATATACAACCGTACTTGGCGATTCTATCAACACAGTAAAAACAGCGGGCGAAGGTCTGATCGATGTCAGCGTACAGCTTGACCTGCTCAAGAAGGCATCCAAACTCTTAAAGAGTACAAACAGTGCCATGAGTAAACTCAGCAAACTGGTTGAGAAGATTCCGGAATACGCAGAAGGACGTGACAGAGCTGTGTTCTGCAAGGAGAAAGTTGTTCCTGCAATGGAAGCTTTACGTCAGCCTGTAGATGAACTGGAAATGATCGTGGACAAGGAAATGTGGCCGATGCCGTCTTACGGGGATCTGGTATTTGAGGTTTAAGACAGATATAAATATCATATATAATATGGAAGGAATCCTGTTCATTATGGCAGGATTCTTTCTTGATTCTAAAAGGAGATGCATATGGAAGAACTGAAATTTCTGGAGGAGCAGCAGGTTTCCCCGGAACTGATAAAAAGAGTAGAGGAATTCAGAAAACAATATGAAGTAGCACCGGAGACAGCAGAGAGAATAGTAAAACCGTCCATTCCTTTTTATGGAAAAGATATTCTGGAAATGGCGATCGCCGGACTTCTGAAAGGAGAGAACCTTCTTCTGACAGGACCGAAAGCCACCGGAAAAAATATTTTGGCAGAGAATCTGGCATATATTTTTAACCGCCCGGCCTATAATGTTTCTTTTCATGTAAATACCAACAGCGGTGATCTGATCGGCACAGATACGTTTGTGGACAATGAGGTGAAGCTGAGAAAGGGAACGATTTACCAGTGTGCCGAGTACGGTGGATTTGGAATCCTGGATGAGATCAACATGGCGAAGAACGATGCGGTTTCCGTTCTCCATGCTACTCTGGATTACCGTCGTTCCATTGATGTGCCGGGATATGACAAAATTGATCTTCATCCGGCAGCACGTTTTATCGGAACCATGAATTATGGATATGCGGGAACGAAAGAATTAAATGAGGCACTGGTATCAAGATTCCTGGTAATCGATATGCCTGCTCAGACAGAAGATTCCCTGGAATTTATTTTTCAGAAGATGTTCCCGAATGTAAAAGAAAATGCCAGAAAACAGTTTATCGGAGTATTTCTGGATCTTCAGTTAAAGGCATCCAACAGCGAGATTTCGACCAAGCCGCTGGACCTTCGAGGACTCCTTGCTGCCATGAAGATCGTGGAAACCGGGCTTTCACCGAGAAAGGCTGTGACCATGGGTGTGGTAAACAAAACCTTCGATGTATTTGAAAAAGAAATCGTGGAGGATGTGGTAAGCACCCGTATCCCGGCAGACTGGACAAAGGAAGATGTATATGAAGGATGAAAAGATCGTAGAGATTGACGATTACCGCCTGGAACTGGAGAACAGGATCCGGAATCTTCTCTGGACGATCAGCGGAGACTATTCCCTGAATATGAAAGTAGATGTTTCTCTGTATCTGCGCTCTAAGGCAATTGCTCTGTATGACGGGATCAAACAGGGGGCACTGGCGAAATATTTTGACAAGGATTTACTGGGAATGTACCTGGTAAAAAAGGTATTCTGTCAGGCATCCGAAGGGGAACTGACCGTGATCGCACAGCTATGTGTGGAAGAAGCCATCGGGGAGAAAATCTGTGAAGAACGTCCGGGAGTCCGGGAAATGCAGAAAAAAGCCTTCGAAGATATCCTGGATCAGGAATTTGAACGGATGCCCGCCTACGGAGATATCCTGGGAAGACTGAAGATTGCAATCCTGAGAGACAGGCTGAGCGGCGGAAACCATCAGGTCGAGGAGCGCCTGAGAAAAATCAGGGACGTGGTATATCAGGCGAGAGAAGTGGCAGATACCATGGAACTGATCCGGGTGATCGACCAGCTTTACAATACCATTATTGATCCGGAGTTTGAGAAACTTCACGGAAGTCTTACACAGGTCATGGCAGTGACCATGGAAGAACTGACGGAATATAACTGGGAGGATTTTCTCACAGAGGAGCTCTATGAGGAGGCACTGGAAAGTTATATTGAGCAGATGACGAATAAGATCACAGATATGGAAGACACTGCTGTCACAGAGGAGATGGAGAAAAAACGCCAGACGAAACATAAGGTCACGATCCTCACAGAAGAAGAACTGGAGAAAGCTTACACCTACGTGGAACTGAACTTTGGCAAAACTTATCTGACTCCGGCGGAAGAGAAAAGGATGAATTACCTCATGTGCAGGGAACTCCACAGAGACTGCAGCCTTTATTTCACAGAAGGAATCCTGAAGAATCCGGTAAAGCGCAATTACCAGTATGAATATGCGGTACGTCTGAAGAATAAGAATATCTGGCTGTATCACGACAAGCACAGAATCGTAAAAAGAAATATTGCATCACTGACAGAACTGTTAAAGAAAACGCTGGTATTGAAAAGCGAGACACAGGAAGTTCTGTCTGACAGAGGAACGATCATTCCATCAAGACTGTGGAGAGTGGGGAGAAGCAGTGAGGCAAACCTTTTCCGGAGGGAGCTGAAATCAGATGCGTCTGATTTCGTGGTAGATGTTCTGATCGATGCCAGCGGTTCGCAGATGGTGCGTCAGGGTGATGTGGCATTGCAGGCATATATCATCAGTGAGGCGTTGAGCAATGTGGAACTGCCGCACAGAGTCATGAGCTTCTGTACGTTCTGGGACTATACGATCCTGCACAGATTCCGGGAATATGATGATCCGCAGTCTGCCAATGAGAACATTTTCAATTATGTGACTTCCTCCAATAACCGGGACGGACTTGCCATAAAAACGGTGGGATATGGTCTGCTTCAGCGTCCGGAGGAAAAGAAAATCCTGATCGTGCTAAGTGATGGAAAACCTTATGATGTCATTGTCAACCGTCCTCATGCAAAGAATCCGGAACCTTACATGGGAAAATATGCCATTCATGACACAGCAACAGAAATCCGCCACCTCAGAAATCAGGGAGTCAGCGTCCTTGGCGTTTTTGCAGGAGAGGAAAAAGATCTGGCAACAGAGAAGAAAATTTTCGGAAAAGACTTTGCCTATATCCGCGATATTTCCAATTTTTCAAAGATTGTAGGACGTTATCTGATTAAGCAGCTTGACTCAGATGAGTAAATATGAAATATCAGTACGTTAACAAAGTGATGTAATAACAATCTAACGATATAACTTGTTAAAGTGCATAAAAAACCAGTATTTTCAACTTGCCTTTTTGTACAAATTTGGTATAATGTAGAATGTTTCTATAGCAGTATTCTGGAATTGCTATAAATTCATAACACTTATTATATTATACAAAAGGGAGAGAAAATCATGAACGAAAACAAAGAGTTCAAACCGTATATCCCGGCGGATAAAATCACACCGGAATTTACGGTGACATCCATTATCATGGGTGTTATTCTCGCAGTTGTATTCGGTGCAGCCAATGCTTATCTTGGTCTGCGTGTCGGTATGACTGTCTCTGCTTCCATTCCGGCAGCAGTTATCTCCATGGGCGTGATCCGTAAGATCATGAAGAAAAACTCCATCCTGGAGAGTAACATGGTTCAGACGATTGGTTCTGCCGGTGAATCACTGGCAGCAGGTGCGATCTTCACCATGCCTGCATTATTCCTGTGGGCAGAGGAGGGTCTCTGCGAGAACCCAAGTCTTGTGGAAATCACACTGATCGCTCTTTGCGGCGGTATTCTGGGTGTACTTTTTATGGTACCACTTCGTAATGCACTGATCGTAAAAGAGCATGCGACACTTCTTTATCCGGAAGGAACTGCCTGCGCAGACGTACTTCTTGCAGGCGAAGAAGGTGGCTCCAATGCTGCTACTGTATTTTCCGGTATGGGAATCGCAGCAGTATTTAAATTTGTAGTTGACGGATTAAAAGTAATTCCGTCAGACGTTGCAGTAGCAATCAAAGGACTGAAAGGTGAGATCGGTATGGAAGTATATCCTGCACTTCTCGGCGTTGGATATATCGTAGGACCAAAGATTTCATCCTATATGTTTGTAGGTTCTTTAATCGGCTGGATGGCACTGATCCCGATGATCTGCCTGTTCGGTGCGGATACCATCCTGTATCCTGGAACAGATACCATCTCAGCAATCTATGCCGGAGGCGGAGCTGCCGCTGTCTGGAGTACTTATGTAAAATATATCGGAGCAGGAGCTATCGCAACAGGTGGTATCATTTCCCTGATCAAATCCCTGCCTCTGATCATCACAACTTTCCGTGACTCCATGAAGAGTATGAAAGGCGGAAAGAACACAAGCACAGCAAGAACTGCACAGGATCTTCCGATGAACTTCATCCTGATCGGTATCGTGGCAATGATCGCGATCATCTGGTTCGTTCCGGCAATCCCGGTAAGCCCGATCGGTGCAATTATCATTGTAGTATTCGGTTTCTTCTTTGCAACAGTATCTTCCCGTATGGTTGGTCTGATCGGATCCTCCAACAACCCGGTATCCGGTATGGCAATCGCCACTCTTCTGATCGCAACAATGATGATCAAAGCATCCGGAAAAACAGATATCGACGGAATGAAAGCAGCGATCGCGATCGGTTCTGTTATCTGTATCATCGCAGCAATCGCCGGAGATACTTCACAGGACTTAAAGACCGGTTATATTCTTGGTGCAACACCTAAGAAACAGCAGATCGGTGAGCTGATCGGTATCATTGCATCCGGCCTTGCAATCGGTGGTGTCCTTTATCTCCTGAACTCTGCATGGGGATACGGAAGCGCAGAAGTACCTGCACCACAGGCAACCCTGATGAAGATGATCGTAGAAGGTATCATGGGCGGCAAACTTCCGTGGACACTGGTATTTATCGGTGTATTCCTTGCACTTGGTCTGGAAATCTTAAGAATTCCGGTTATGCCATTTGCCATCGGTCTTTACCTTCCAATCTACCTGAATGCTACCATCATGATCGGTGGTATTGTCCGTATGTTCGTTGACGGAAGAAAGAACGTAGATGCGAAAACAAAAGAAGCACAGGCTACAGACGGTACTCTTTACTGTGCGGGTATGATCGCAGGTGAAGGTCTGGTAGGTATTCTTCTTGCAATCCTTGCAGTTGTAAATGTAAGCGGTGTCTTTGACCTGTCAGGAAGCATCAGCCTCGGCAATGCCGGAGGCGTGATCCTTATGCTTCTCATGGTTCTGAGCCTGCTGAAATTCAGCATCTGGAATAAGAAAAAAGCCTGAAGATCAGACGAAACAAACCAGTGGATCAACAAGTTTGAACAATCAAAAGAAATGAGACAAAATGAAAAATAAGAAAAAAGAATCACAGATCAATTATCTGGATCTTGTCCCGGAGCGCTCTTCACAGCTTCGCTGGCATGAAGACATCAGAGGAAAGATGGTGCTGGAGGTAGAGAACAAGGGTGCGTTTAACACGATTGCACAGAAGCTGTTCCACAGACCCAGATATACGAAGATACACCTGGATGAGAACGGAACCTTTATTTGGCCTCTGATCGATGGGAAAAAAACAGTGGCAGATATTGCAGCACTGGTAAAAGAGCAGTTCGGAGAGAAAGCAGAGCCACTTTATCCGAGGATTGTCAGGTATTTCCAGATAATGGAGAGTTATCATTTTGTATCTTTTATCAATAAGCCTGGAAAATAAGGCAAGAATAAGAACGGGAGCAGTCCTTTGCGGATTGCTGCCGTTCTTGTAATTTACAGGAAAAAAATTACAGCGCAGTGATAAAGTACTATATTGAAAGCAGAACAGGAGGCGGAAGATGAAATTAGCAAATGGAAAAAGATCACAGCTTTTGGAATATCTGATGATCATTGCAGGAACCGGTCTGATGGCACTGGCGATCAACTCTGTTTTTGATGCATCAGGAATGGTAACCGGAGGATTTTCCGGCGTGGCGATCATTGTAAAGGCGTGGACAAAAGGAATCGTGGATGGCGGAATCCCTCTGTGGGTCACAAACTTTGGGCTGAATATCCCTCTGTTTCTGATCGGATGGAGGATCAGAGGATTTTCTTTTGTGAGTAAGGCAATCCTGGGAGAAGTTTCACTTTCCGCCTGGCTTGCGTTTCAGCCGGTCTGGAATCTGGCGGGAGATGACCTTCTTCTCGCGGCCCTGTACGGCGGCGTGATCCAGGGTGTGGGAATCGGTCTGGTGTTTCTTGGGGGAGGAACCACAGGCGGAACCGATATGATGGCTGCGCTCATCCAGAAATTCCTGAAACATTATTCCATTGCCCAGATCATGCAGGTGATCGATGCGGCGATTGTAATTGTCGGTATGTATGTGTTTGGAATGCACAAAGCATTGTATGCCATCATTGCCGTATATCTGGTGACAAAAGTTTCAGACGGACTCATCGAAGGTCTGAAATTCTCCAAGGCAGCTTATATTATCACCGGAAAGCCGGATGAAATTTCCAATATGATCATCAATGACCTGGACAGAGGTGTCACAGGGATCAATGTAAAGGGAATGTATTCCGGGCAGGACAAACTGATGCTGTTCTGTGTGGTAAATAAAAAAGAAATCGTTATGCTGAAAGAGAAAGTAGATGAGATCGATCCCGCGGCTTTCGTGATCGTGACAGATGCCAGAGAGGTTCATGGAGAAGGATTTATAGAGAAAAAATAAAAAGTTCTGCGATATTCGTAATCAGTGACCAAAAACAGGAACAAAAAATTGTAACTTTTTTTCTCTTTCCTCTTTCATTTTTGGTAAATATGTATTAAAATAGAATGCAGGTATAAGGTTTTATGGTTAAAACGGAAGAAGAAATGTTACTGCTCACAGTATTTTCAGTAACGGCCGGTGCGTGTGAACAGCAGCACGAACAAAAACTATAGATGAGAAGGGATTGAATTTGGATGATATCGAATCAGGTGCTTCAGAATACTCTTGAAGGTTTAAAAGAAATTTCCAGGACAGAATTTTGTGTGATCGACACAGAAGGCAAAGTGCTCGCAAGTACTTTTGCAGATTTTTCCATTGCAGCAGCAGATGTACAGGCTTTTGTGGAATCTCAGGCAGACAGTCAGCTTGTAAAAGGATTTCAGTATTTTAAAGTCTGTGATGATTATCAGTTAGAGTACATTCTGGTTGCTCATGGTGATGATGAAGATACTTATATGGTAGGTAAGCTGGCAGCATTCCAGATACAGAATCTGATCGTAGCCTATAAAGAACGTTTCGACAAAGACAGTTTCATTAAGAACCTGCTTCTTGACAACCTGCTTCTTGTAGATATTTATAATCGTGCGAAGAAACTTCATATTGAAGCAGATGTGCGCCGTGTGGTTATGATCCTTGAGATGCCTCAGGAAAAAGATCACAGCTCCATGGAGAGTGTAAAGAGTCTCTTTGGTGGCAAGAGCAAAGATTTCATCACAGCAGTAGATGAAAAAAGCATTATCGTTGTCAAAGAACTCGATGACGGTGAGAACTATCCGGAGATGGATCAGCTCGCACATACAATCCTCGATACGCTTGGCATGGGAAATGACGGTAAGACTCATATGGCATATGGAACGATCGTCAACGAACTCAAAGAAGTTTCCCGTTCCTACAAAGAAGCCCGCATGGCTCTCGATGTAGGTAAGATTTTCTTTGGCGACAGAGAAGTGATCGCATACAGTTCACTGGGCATCGGACGTCTGATCTATCAGCTTCCGATTCCGCTGTGTAAAATGTTCATCAAAGAAATCTTCGGAGGCAAATCCCCGGATGATTTTGATGAAGAGACACTGGTCACCATCGATAAATTCTTTGAGAACAGCCTGAATGTATCCGAGACATCCAGACAGCTTTACATTCATCGAAACACACTGGTTTACCGCCTCGATAAACTTCAGAAGAGCACAGGACTTGACCTTCGTGTGTTTGAAGATGCGATCACATTCAAGATCGCGCTGATGGTAGTCCGTTATATGAAATATATGGAGACACTGGAATACTAAGCGTATCCGGTAATGAGATTTATATGCCTGCCGCAGTTTATAACGGCAGGCATTTTTCTGCGGTCAGAACAGATCCTGTGCATCGCAAAGCGTGTTACTGAGAACGGAGTGAACAGTAACACAATAACTATGAATAATGTATGAAACTTTAAAAACCCTCTTGCATTCAGCAAAAACATATATTACAATAATTTTACGAAAAAATGAACTCTTGGAGGAAATTTTATATGATAGACCTTGTAGATGTAAGTAAATCCTACGGTCCCGGTCTTCCGGCTGTGAACCATGCGAACTTACATATTGATAAAGGAGAATTTGTATTCATTGTAGGAAACAGTGGATCAGGCAAGACCACTCTGGTAAAGCTCCTGATGAAAGAACTGGATTCCACATCCGGACAGATCACCGTAAGCGGAGAACGCCTGGAGAAAATGAAACACAGACGTGTGGCAAAATACCGCAGGAAACTGGGCGTAGTTTTTCAGGACTTCCGTCTTCTGAAGGACAGAAATGTATATGAGAATGTAGCGTTTGCGCAGCGTGTTGTCAACCGCCCGACCCGTGTAATCCGTAAACGTGTGCCGGAAGTGCTTCAGGAAGTAGGGCTGGCAGGCAAATATAAATCTTTTCCGGATGAACTTTCCGGTGGCGAACAGCAGAGAGTTGCCCTTGCCAGAGCACTTGTAAACCGCCCGGATATCCTCCTGGCAGACGAACCGACCGGTAACCTTGACCCTAAGACATCAGAGGAGATTATGAAACTTCTGGAACAGATCAATGACAGAGGAACCACCGTTCTGGTAGTTACACACAACAAAGAAATCGTAAATGCGATGAAGAAACGTGTCGTCACCATGCATGAAGGTTCCATTATCAGTGACGAGAAAGAAGGAGAATATCATGAGGCCTAGTACAATCTGGTATACTCTGAAACAGGGTATCAAGAATATAAAGAGAAACTGGATGTTTTCTCTGGCATCCATCATTACCATGGCTGCCTGTATTTTTCTGTTTGGCATCTTTTTCTCTATTGTAAACAATGTAAATAACATTGCACATAAAGTAGAGCAGGAAGTTCCGATCACAGTATTTTTTGGCGAAGGAACCACAAATAAACAGATCAAAGCCATCGGAAAACAGATCAAGGCACGTCCGGAAGTAGAGAAAATAGAGTACCAGTCAGCCGATGAGGCGTGGGAACAGTACAAAGAACAGTACTTTCAGGGATCAGAAGCAGCAGATGGATTCAAAGATGACAATCCTCTTGCAAACTCAGCCAACTACAGTGTGTATATGAATGATATCACCAAACAGTCAGAGCTTGTCTCCTACATAGAAGGACTGGATCATGTAAGAAAAGTCAACCAGTCTGAAGAAGCAGCCAAAACGCTTGGAAACATTAACAAACTGGTTTCTTATGTTTCGATAGCAATCATCGCATTACTGCTGATCATTTCTGTTTTCCTGATCAGCAATACGGTGTCTGTCGGTATCGCGGTCCGTAAAGAAGAGATTGGAATTATGAAATACATAGGTGCTACGGATGCATTTGTCAGAGCACCATTCCTGCTTGAAGGAATTGTTCTCGGAATTATCGGAGCTGCCATTCCGCTGACAGGTCTGTATTTTGGTTACAATGCAGCAATTTCTTATATCCTGACGAAATTTAATGTGCTGACCGGAGTGGTTGATTTTATCCCGGTATGGCAGATTTATCAGACACTGCTTCCGATCAGTCTGGGACTGGGAATCGGAATCGGTCTGATAGGAAGCTTCTTTACAACAAGAAAACATTTAAGAGTGTAATAACAGAAAATGGCTGCCGGAGAAAACCGGTGGCTTTTTCTGTATGTAAATGACAGATTCTGTAAATAAGCAAGGCAAATAAAAAAATAACGATAAAGATGATAATAACAATAACAATGACAGGAGACAGGATATGAAGAATAAACAATTCTGGAAGGGCGCGCTGGCAGGGGCACTGGCAGTTTCATGTCTGGGAACAGGAGCACTGGCAGGTGCCGGATTTGCCAGAAAGGGAAGTGTACTGGGAGACAGAAAATGTACAGGAAAGCTGGCTTATCTGGAAAGTATGATCGATGATTATTATCTGGGAGACAAAGACGAGGAGAAATTAAAAGAAGGTCTTTATACAGGTCTGATCTACGGACTGGATGACCCCTATTCCAGATATTATACAGCAGAGGAATACGAAGAAGAAAATTCTTCCAATCAAGGAACCTATGTGGGAATCGGAATCCTTATGGAGAAAAATGCAGAAGGCGGTGTAAAGATCGTAAAATGCTATGAAGGCGGTCCGGGCGAGGCAGCCGGATTAAAGAAAGGCGATATCATCAGTGCCATAGACGGGGAAGACATTACAGACAAGGAAACTTCAGATGTGGCAGACATGATCAGAAATTCGGAGAAAGACAGTGTGGTACTGACTGTTCACAGAGAAGATGTAGAAGACGTTATGGAAATCACGGTACAGATCACAGACGTGGAGCTGCCTTCTGTTTTTCACGAAATGTTAGATCAGAAGATTGGATACATCCGGATCACAGAATTCAAAGGAGTGACCTGCGAACAGTATAAAACTGCCTTTGCAGATCTGGAGGATCAGGGAATGGAACGTCTGATCGTAGACCTCCGTGACAACCCGGGCGGTCTTCTGGATCAGGTATGCGATATTCTGCGGGAGATTCTGCCGGAAGGACTGATCGTTTACACAGAAGATAAAGATGGAAACAGAGAGGAAGAAACCTGTGATGGAAAAAATGAATTACAGATCCCTCTGGCTGTACTGGTAAATGAAAGCAGCGCCAGCGCATCCGAAATCTTTGCCGGAGCTGTACAGGACTACGGAATCGGAACCATCGTAGGAACCACAACCTACGGAAAAGGAGTCGTACAGTCCATCCGCCAGCTCTCAGACGGAAGCGCAGTAAAACTTACAGTTGCCAATTACTACACACCAAACGGAAATAACATTAATAAAATCGGAATCAAACCAGATGTAGAAGCAGCGCTGGACACCAGCCTTTTAAACAAAGACAAAGATGAGATCACTCATGAAGAAGATAATCAGCTTCAGGAGGCGATAAAAGTGGTTACTTCTTCTGAAAAGAAAGATACAGAAGCTGACTGATTAACAAAAACATGGTTGATGCTGACTCCGTTTTCAGTAACAAAATTCTCACAATTAGGGAATTAAACTAATAAGTAATTATTTGGAAATACAGTTGTTGTATCACTACTTTGATGGTATACTATACATAGTTGTATCTAAAATTCAGAAAAAAGAGGGCGACAATATGAATGAATATGTGATTACTACTGATAATAATGCGGACCTTCCAGATAAATATCTTAAAGAACACGGTGTAGGATGCATGTATCTCAGCTATGCTATGGATGGAAAGAACTATACACACGGAAATTTCCTCCCGGAACACGAATTTTATGAAGCAATGCGAAACGGCTCCATGCCGACCACCGCACAGGTAAACCCTGAGAACGCCAAAGCACTGCTGGAACCATATCTGAAAGAAGGCAAAGATATTCTTCATATTGCATTTTCCTCCGCATTGAGCGGTACATATAACAGCAGCCGCATTGCAGCAGAAGAACTGATGGAAGAATATCCGGACCGTAAGATCATCGTAATAGATTCTCTTGCAGCATCCCTCGGACAGGGACTTCTGGTTTACCTTGTACAGGAGAAAAAAGAACAGGGCGGAACTCTGGAATCTGTAGCAAAATGGGCAGAAGAAAACAAACTCCACATGGTACACTTATTTACAGTCAATGACTTAAACCATCTGTACCGTGGCGGTCGTGTTTCCAGAACAACCGCAGTAGTAGGAAGCATGCTGAACATCAAACCAATCCTCCACGTAGACAACGATGGCAAACTCACAGCTATCGGCAAAGTCCGCGGACGTAAGAAATCCCTTCAGGAACTGGTAAAACTCATGGATGAGAAAATCGGCAGCTACCACGATATCTGCCATACCATCTTCATCAGCCATGGTGACTGCGAAGACGAAGCCAACTATGTGGCAGAGAAGGTAAAAGAGAAATACCAGATCAATACTATCATCATGAATCAGGTAGGAGCCACCATCGGCGCCCACTCCGGCCCGGGAACAATGGCATTGTTCTTTGTGGGGGATGAGAGATAAAAAATAAAAGAAATACAGATTCCGCAGTACAGGATAATTATCATATAAGTAAAGGGGACTATCGGGAAACAGGTAGCCCCCTTTTATTCGTTTCCAGCAAGAAGACTCCCGCCTTTAAAGTGAGATCTGAATTGTGTTTGTTACTTACTTGATTAATTATCTGGCTGTAAAGCATGAATTCTGTATCTGTACTGTAAAGGTGTTTCCTGACACTTTTCCCGAAAGACTTTTCCAATTGACTAAGGCAAAACGTCACTATATAAAGTATAATAAACGATGGGTTAAAAGCAAATGGACATGATGGATTGGCTATAACGGTGAACAAAATTCGTCGAAGAAAGTAGTAAAATTGATACATGGAAAATATTGATTGAGAAACAGGTGTAAAGCAGTTATAATTAAAGTAGGAAAATAATGATTTGCATAAAATGATAAGGAAAGGCGGTTATCATATGACTATGTTACAGAAGCAGGCTGTTCAGATGATTCAGGATATGTCCGATGATAATGTAGGCTTTCTGATGCGGAGAGAACAGACGCTGGAAGAAATTTTATATAAAACCTTATGACCAAAATCAGGATTTCTATATATAATTTTATGAAAGACTGAAAGAAGGAAAAGATTTGTTGGCATTGGCGTAGGAGAGACATATGAGTTATCAGAACGAATGGCTTCTTTTTGAGGCAGAAGATGAGTTTGATGAAATTAAGCACAGAGAACCGACAGAGGAATTATTGTTCTATCGTGCAGTTGCAAGTGGAGATATAAAAATTGTTAAGAAGAATTGTGAACGGCAGAGATTTACAGAGTGTGATGGTGTGGGAGTACTGTCAAAGAATGCGGTCACAAATATGAAATATCATTTTGTTATCACTACCGCAATGATAACCAGACTCTGTAAACAAAATGGAATGGAGATGGAACAGGCATTTCGCTTGAGTGATTTTTATATTCAAAAGCTGGATGGCATTCATACAGTAGAAGAGGTTCAGAACCTTCATGATGAGATGGTGATGGATTATACTGAAAAAATGCGCAGATATTTCAGAGACAACACTTATTCTAAACATATCAACGCAAGTAAAGAATACATTTATTCTCATATCAAAGAACGAATTACAATAGAAGATCTTGCAGATTCACTTGGAGTATCTGCGAGCTATCTCTCCAGATTATTTAAAAAAGAAACAGGAATATCGGTCAGTGCCTATATCCGCAGACAGAAGATAGAAATGGCGAAAAATCTTTTGCAGTACAGTGATTATCCGATCATTGAGATTGCAAACCGTCTTTCCTTTTCTTCCCAGAGTCATTTCATCCAGCAGTTTCGGGAAGTTACGGGAATGACACCGGGCAAATACAGGGATGAACATTATATGATACACTGGGATATAGAAAAAGAACTTTGTGTCGCATCAGAGTCGGAACTGAAAAAAGAACAGGATTAATCAAAATATTAAGATAAGTAAAACAGGCGGCTAGCTTACAGGGAATATAAATTTTCTGTAAGCCGGCCGCTTATTTTCATCTGGTAATATCGGGGGATTAAAGAGTTAATATGACTTCGTTCTTATCCTGAAGAAGTTTTTCAGGGATATAATTATCTGCTAATTTCTGTCCGTTAAGAACCAGACTGCAGCAGCCAGATTCTTTTTCGTCTGGATTTTCTACAGAGATATGAAGCTGTTTTTCACGGAAAACTTTCTCAATCTCAAAGTGTTTCCAGCTTTTTGGCACAGAAGGAGACAGTCGAAGTCCTTCAAGATCAGGGCGAAGTCCGAGGATACCTTCCACACATCCTACCATTACAGTAGAAGCAGTTCCTGTCAGCCAGTGAACATGAGAGCGTCCAAAGTGTTTGCTTGCTTTTCCCTCTGTAAACTGACCATAGCAGTATGGCTCAAGACGACGGATTTCGGCACAGTCATTCTGCGCAGCAGGAGAATTTTCCATAAAATAGGTAAAAGCACGTTCTCCATGACCGCGGAGTGCTTCGGCAAGAATCAGCCAGCCCTGGGATTGGGAGAAAATACCGGAGTTTTCTTTTGTACCCTGATTATAGATAACTGCCAGTGCACCATCGAAAGCATGTACATGGTAAGGAGGATCCATAAGGATTGCGCCATATTCCGTATTCAGACGTTCATATACATTATTTAGTGCTGCGTCTCCCTGTTCCGGGGTAGCAAGACCACTGATGACTGCCCAGCTCTGAGGATTCAGCCACATATTTGCTTCAGGAGCAGCAGCTTCACCGATCCTTTCTCCTGATTCTGTATAACCACGTACGAAGCGGTCGTTATCCCAGCACAGTTCCTGAACTTTTTCGCCAAATGCTTTCTGAGTTTCTTCAAGATACTGTACATATTCTGTATCTTTTTTATATTCGGCAAAGATTTTCAGGATTGTCATTGCATAATAGAACTGTAAAGCAACAAAAGAAGATTCTCCGTTTGCACCCAGACGGAGACAGTCATTCCAGTCTGCATAAAGTCCGGCGGGCATTCCATGAGGTCCAAGGTGATCAAGGGAGAAGGCAACTGCACGTTTCAGATGTTCATATACAGTAGCTTCATCTTTGTTGGCAAAAGGAATCACTTCATCAAGAAAAGCAGTGTTTCCGGTTTCTGAAATATATTTATATACAGTTGGGAAAAGCCATAATGCATCATCTGCACGGTAAGCCGGATGGCCGGTTTCCTGTACATAAGAAGCATCATCCGGAGTATCTTCTTTTCCAGGTGTGTGAGTAAACTTGACAAGAGGGAGTCCGCCACCGTTATTTACCTGCGCAGACAGCATGAAACGAATCTTTTCCAGTGCCATTTCCGGTGCCAGATGGATGATTCCCTGAATATCCTGTACAGTATCTCTGTATCCGTATCCATTTCTGAGTCCACAGTAAATGAAGGAAGCTGCACGGGACCAGATGAAAGTCATAAAACAGTTGTATGCGTTCCAGGTATTAATCATAGTATCAAATTCCGGACTTGGAGTGCTGACTTTAAGATTATCAAGCTTACTGTTCCAGTCAGCTTTTAATGCTTCCAGTTCTTCTGCTACAGTTGGAGCCGGATTTTCGTAACATCTGATTACTTCAGCAGCTTCAGATGATGGTTTCATTCCAAGAAGAAAAGCAATTGTTCTGGTTTCACCTGCTTTAAGAGTTATTTTGCAGGAGAGAGCACCACAGGAGTTTTCATTATAGCTTGTCTTATCACCAAGATCACCACAGACAATACCTTCAGGGTTTCCATATCCATGGTAACTTCCGAGAAATTCATTTTTGTCCCCACAGTAAGAAGAAACCTCAGCACCTGCAAGTCCAAAGAAACGTTCTGTCACATTTTTCTCATCTACATTCTCATTTTCAGGAATTGCATCAAGATTTCCATGAATCTGCTGAGTAATCCTGTTTCCTTCGAACAGTGTACGAGAAATAAAAAGAGAGTACTGTAAATTAACCTGATCCTGTTCGTAATTGCTGTGGTTGGTAAACTCTGCATATCCGCTGAGAGTTAGGTTCCTTTCGTGATCAGAATGATTGGTCACAGATAATGCCCATACTTCATAACTTTTTCCAAGAGGAACATAGTAAAGGGCTTCTGAGTGAATATCGCTGTAGTCGGCAGAAATTTTTGTATAACCGATTCCGTGACGGCATTCGCTCTTATACTGAGCCAGATCTTTGCCTGCAGGCTGCCAGGATGCAGACCAGAAGTCTGATGATCTGTCATCGCGAATGTAAATGTAACGTCCCGGCTGGTCAAAGTTATTAAAAACATAGCGCAGGATACGTCCGTTTGCACCGGATTTTGCAAAACTGTAGCCCCCTGCATTATTGGAAATGATTGCACCGTACTCCGGGGAACCCAGATAGTTTACCCATGGTGCAGGTGTTGCCGGATTAGTAATCACGTATTCTCGGTTTTCATTGTCAAAATATCCGTATTTCATATAGTAAATCCTTTCTGTTAGAACAATATTTATAACTGCCTGTCGACTGCTTTTATGGAGGCTGAGCAGCTATTGTTTTCAGGCAAGTGTCACTGTAATTTCATGAAGATCAGAAGAGAGGTTGTTAATAAATTCTCTGGAGATCATAATATGGGAATCTTCTGCAATTTCTATTGCTGTTTTGTCGCAGTCCGCAGCGGCGATATGATAAGAACCATAATCTTTTCTGTCTGTGTTTCGGTAGGTAACATGGAACTGTTTTCCTGCAAAAGTAACAGAGACAGAAGCAGTTCCTGCTTCATCGAACTGTTCTGCCAGAAGTTTTGGATGAACCAGAAGGTTTCCGAAAACTCCACGGACACCAAAGACCTCTGTGATCATGGTAAAAAGATACCAGCTTGCAGCACCTGTCAGATAATGATACATGCCACGTCCGTCTGAACGGAAATATTCAGGAATTCCCGGGTAAATATGGCTGGTATCAAAGTCGAGAGCTGTATCAGACAGAGAACGCAATGCTTTCCAGCCTTCTTTTGCAAAGCCTCTCTGATATAAGGCATTTGCATACATAACTGCCATATGAGAGAAAACAGCACCGTTTTCTTTTTCGCCATAAGCGAAACCGAACATACGTCCCATATCAAACTTCAGTTCCTGAAAATCTGTGTTCAGGCGGTAACCGCCAATTTCTTTTCTGTAAAGATAATGATCTGCGCTTTTTACGATTTTTCTGATCTGCGCATCAGTGGCAACATTTCCCATAATAGAGAAAACCTGGCCCGTGAGCATCATACGCACCTGTTCATGGTGGAAACCTTCCACTGCCTCTCCATGATTATCGTAATAGCTGTTATACCATCCTTCTTCGCTGTCTTTGCCATCAATCCATTCCTGTGAACGGATATGATCTGTCAGCCAGTTGGATTTCTGGATCAGGTTGGCAGCAAGTGTGGAGAGAGAGAAGTTTTTCTTTCTGCCGCTCAGGTTATGCCTGCAGCTTTTGGCATATTCAGTAAGAATCTTTTTCTTTTCAGATACACTGTCAAACATATCTGTCTGGTCGTTCAGCAGGATTTCAATTTCCTCTGACAGCGGGATACTGGTTTCGCCTGCAGATTCCATAAGGCGTAATATGGAAGCAAGAGTATGGAGATTGCCCGCATAAGCACAGGTAAAGGCAACACTTTCACCATTTTCTGCTGCCATATCCAGGGCATCGTTCCAGTCAGCTCCGCGGAGACGGTAAATATTATGAACACCTACATCATAAAAAGCGGCAAGCTGCTGGATCAGAATGTGCTCCAGGACACTTCCGGTATATACCTGACCGTCTTCGGTGCGCTGTTTATTTCCATATGCGTCATTCCAGAGAGTATCAATTTCTGTGCCGCGCATGGTTTGTGCATCTTTAAAATAAGGAACCTGTTTCTTAAGGATCTCTATATCTCCGGTCTGATTAATATAAAGACTGGTCGTGATTAGCGGCCAGAGTGCATGATCCATCCATACACGTGCGATTCCGTTTCTGTCAGCGATAAAATTGCCGTCACCGTCTCCGATAATAGTAGCATTTGTACCATCAATACGTACGCCGCCATAATTCTTTTCAATCATGGCACCTACATTCTGAGGATTCATCAGCAGAAGAGAAAGACAATCCTGCCACAGATCACGCCATCCGCGTCCACCACGTCCGTAATCATGATGAGGAAGGAAAGAACAGCCAAATAAACGGCGCAGGAATGGCTGGAAACTTACCCATTTCATATAACTGTCAAAGTCAGGATCCTGTGTGTGGAAGTCAACGTTTACCTGTTTTTTCCAGTAAATTCTGGTTTCTTCCAGTGCATTTTTTACTTTATCGGAAGTATTGTATTTTTCAAAAATATTTTCAATTTCTTCTTTACTGTCGGCAATACCTGATAATAAAATAAAGTCTGTTTTTTCACCGGGAGTCAGTGTAAAAGATGAGAAACAGAAAGCACCCATTGCTTCCTTTCCTGCTGCCAGACTGTGTGCGGGAACTCCTTTATATCCTTCATATACTGTGCGTGGATGTGTATAGGTACCACCTTCTCCGATAAAATCTTCTACAGTCGGATAATAGGAAATCGGATTTTCTCCCTTTCCGGAACAGCCATTTACATAATAGATTTTATGATTTGGCTGATGTCCACGCTCGTCAAATGACATGGTGGGGCAGACGTTGATTCCATGTTCTGTTGTCTCGATACGATGGAGCATGGAAGTGACATTTCGATGATCACGAATGTTATCTGCACTTCTTCCGTAAACAGGAATTGCACCATATGCAGTAAATTTCTGTACAGTATCTGTCTGGTTTTCAATTGTCACATACATAATCTCCACATTATCACTTTTGGGGATAAAAGAAGTAACTGTGGAGATGGGCCCAAGTTCTCTGGAAGTCCTTTTCAAAGTCTGCCACATGAATCCGGCGGTTAGTTCACTATCTTCCTGCCTGTCAGTAAAACGGTCGGCTTCCTGCTGAGTAGAGGAACCTGTTACTGAATAAGGAATGTGTCCTTCTTTTACGATCCAGAAATTTCTGGAAGAACGATTGTTATGAAGATTTTCGGAACTGACCGGTTCTAACAGGAAGGTATCTTGATCAATTTTGCTGTCACCTCCAAGCACTGGTGTGACGGAACTTTTCAGACCTGCTTCTGATGCAAGAGGAAAATAAAGATAACTGGTATTTTCCGGTCTGTTCACACAAAAGCTTCCATGATTATCAATAAACTTAATATGTTTCAACATTTTTCTCCTTCCATAAATATTGTATGGAAATTATATCGGAAATGAGATCTTTCGGAAATAAGAAACATGAAGTAAGTATCAGAATCATGACATAAAATAACACAATTTCAGAAAAATATATGAGCAGGTAATGAATCAGATTGCGAATATTCATCTGGCTGATTTATAGAAAAATGGTACTTTTTATACAAAAATACTAATAAAAAAACAGAAAGATCATGATTTTAGGAAAGATTTCCTTATTAAATGACAAAATCTGTCTGTATATAAAAAGAACACAATGAGGTCATGAATCTGACATTTTGGTGGAAATTATAATATACCCGAAAAGCAGTTTAAGCTATAATCTGATACATCAGGTGAGGCAAGAAACTCACAAAGAGAAAAAAGAAAAAGGAGGGCTTTTTTAATGAAAAAGAAAGCATTAGCTGTTTTACTTACAGCATCCGTAATTGCAGGTACAATGGGCGGAACCGCTACAATCGTACATGCAGATGAAGAAGGAAAAGTAATCAATATTTATTCCTGGAATGATGAATTCCGTCAGCGTCTGGAAGCAGTATATCCTGAAGTAAAAGAAACATCCAAAGACGGAACAGTAACAACATTAAAGGATGGAACAGAAATTCACTGGATCATAAATCCAAATCAGGATGGTGTTTATCAGCAGAAACTTGATGAAGCTCTTATGAATCAGGCTGATGCATCAGCAGATGATAAGGTAGATATCTTCTTATCAGAAACAGATTATGTATACAAATATACAGATGCAGCAGCGGATGTGGCAATGCCTCTGAAAGATCTTGGAATTGATCCTGACAAAGATCTTGCAGATCAGTATGACTTTACAAAAACAACTGCATCTGATGCAGATGGAGTACAGAGAGGATCTACATGGCAGTGCTGCCCTGGACTTCTTGTATATCGTCGTGATATTGCCAAAGATGTGTTCGGAACCGACGATCCTGAAGAAGTAGGCAAGAAAATGAAAGACTGGGATACAGCAAAAGCTACAGCTGAAGAACTGAAAGCAAAAGGATATTACACATTTGCTTCTTATGCTGATACATTCAGACTGTATGGAAACAGCATTTCCCAGCCATGGGTAGAAGACGGTGCAACAACTGTTAATGTAGACCAGCAGGTAATGAACTGGATCAAAGATTCCAAAGAATGGCTGGATGCAGGATACCTGAACAAAACTGTAAAAGGTCAGTGGAATGATGACTGGAACAAAGCTATGGGATCTGAATCCAAAGTATTTGCATTCCTCTTCCCGGCATGGGGAATTGACTTTACATTGAAACCAAACTGGGATGGAGAAGACGGAGAATGGGCTGTTACAAATCCACCACAGGAATACAATTGGGGCGGTTCTTACATCCATGCAGCAACAGGAACAGATAATCCGGAACATGCAAAAGATATCATTCTTGCACTGACAGGAAATAAGGACAATTTATTAAAGATTTCCAAAGATTATTCTGACTTTACAAATACAAAGAGTGGTATGCAGGAAGTTGCAACAGATGATACTTTCGCATCTGACTTCCTTGGCGGACAGAATCCATTTACATATTTCTCACCGGTTGCAGAGAACATCAAGATCGCACCACTTTCTGCTTATGACCAGGGATGTGTAGAACTGATCCAGAACGCTTTCAGCGATTACTTCCAGGGTCAGGTAGACTATGACAAAGCAAAATCAAACTTTGAAACAGCAATCAAAGAACGTTATCCGGAAATCCAGGAAGTTAACTGGGCTGAATAATAAACGCTTTTGAATTGACAGTTAAAAAGTTTCAGGTGTAAATAACCTGTACAGATGCATTTGTGTTTGCCAGACACGCATGAACGCGATGTGTGTCTGGCACTAATATGTAAAGGAAGGAATGCTGAACTATGAAAAAAAAGAAAAGCATCAGCTATGCAAAATGGGGATACATCTTTATCCTTCCATTTTTTATAACTTTTTTAATCTTTTCTTTGATTCCGCTGGTAGATACTGTACGTTATAGTTTCTATGAATATTATCGTTCAGGAATTAAAGAAATCGGACCGAATTTTATTGGAATGGCAAACTATCTGAGTCTGTTGAAGTCAGATATGTTCAAATACGGTGCTAATACACTGATTCTGTGGGTAATCGGATTTGTACCGCAGATCGTGATCGCACTGGTTCTGGCATGCTGGTTTACAGATGCGCGTCTGAAGATCCATGGACAGCAGTTTTTCAAGGTTGTTATTTATCTTCCTAACCTGATCATGGCTTCTGCATTTGCATTATTGTTCTTTACCATGTTCTCTACCAACGGACCGATTAACTCTATTCTGATGTCTCTGGGATGGGTTAAAAAACCGATAGATTTCCTGGGTTCTGTAATCGGAACCAGATCTCTGGTCGGATTTATGAACTTCCTGATGTGGTTTGGTAATACAACAATTATGCTGATGGCTGCTGTTATGGGTATCAGTATGGATATTTTTGAAGCATCTGAACTGGATGGCTGTAACAGTATCAAGAGATTTTTCTATATCACACTGCCGCTGATCCGTCCGATCCTTGCTTATACACTGATCACATCTATCATCGGTGGTCTTCAGATGTTCGATGTTCCTCAGATTCTTACAAATGGACAGGGAAATCCGGACCGTACATCTATGACTCTGATCATGTTCCTGAACAGCCACTTAAAGAGCAAGAACTATGGTATGGCAGGTGCACTGTCCGTATATCTGTTTATTATCAGCGGTATTTTATGTATGATCGTATATAAGATGACAAATGACACAGACCCGGATGGTTCCAAGAAAGCTGCAAAGAAAAAAGCAAAAGAAGAAAGAAGGAGGAGATAAACTATGAAATCAAATACATCAGGTCGTGTGCGCAGTATTTTTGTTCATCTTGTGCTGATCTTTTTATCCTTCCTGTGTCTGTTTTTCTTTTACATTCTGATTGTAAATGCAACACGTTCCCATGCGGATCTGCAGAAAGGATTTTCAGCACTTCCCGGAAAATATTTTCTTGAGAATCTGAAGAATGTGGCAAATGACGGAAGTTTCCCGATGTTCCGCGGTATTCTCAACAGTGTAATCGTATCTTCCTGCAGTGCTGCACTTTGTACATATTTTTCTTCTTTGACAGCTTATGGTCTATATGCTTATGATTTTAAAATGAAGAAAGCAGCTTTTACCTTTATTATGGCAATTCTTGTTATGCCTACACAGGTAACAGCAATGGGATTTTTACGACTGATCACAAAGATGGGAATGTATGATTCTTTACTTCCGTTGATTATTCCGTCCATTGCATCTCCGGCAGTCTTTTACTTTATGTACAGTTACCTTCAGTCTTCCCTTCCTTTATCCCTTGTGGAAGCGGCAAGAATTGATGGCTCCGGAGAATTCAGAACCTTTAACAGTATTGTACTTCCGATCATGAAACCGGCAGTAGCAGTACAGGCAATCTTTACTTTCGTAGGATCCTGGAACAATTACTTCGTTCCTGCCCTGATCATTCAGTCAAAGAGCAAAATGACAGTGCCGATCCTGATCGCAACTCTGCGTGGTGCTGATTATATGAACTTTGATATGGGTAAAATTTACATGATGATCACTGTTGCGATCGTGCCAATCATTATTGTATATCTGCTTTTATCCAAATACATTATTGCAGGTGTAACACTTGGTGGTGTAAAAGAATAATGAGAATTAAGAACCCCCATAGAGAGAATGCTATGGAGGTTCTTTTCATGAGAATTATAATATTAAAAACAGGAGTATAATTATATGAAGAAATGGATTTACAGTGGAACTAGAGAAAAACAGCCGTCAGAGAGAGAACTGATGCATGGAAAGCTTGCCAGAAAAGCGGCGTCAGAAGGCATTGTTCTGCTGAAAAATGAAGGAATCCTTCCATTAAAGAAAGATACAGTTGCTGCACTTCTTGGGTACGGAGCAGAGAAAACCGTAAAGGGTGGAATTGGTTCTGGAGATGTTAACAACAGAAAGAATATTTCTATTTATCAGGGACTGAAAGAAGCAGGAGTAAAAATTGTAAGCGAAGACTGGATCAGCGATTATCACAATCGCTATGAGCAGGCGAGAGAGGCGTGGAAAGAAAAAGTTCTGGAAGAAGCTAAGAAAGTAGATAATCCTTTTGATGCCTATGCAGAGAATCCTTTTGCAATGCCGCTGGGACGTAAGGTGGCAGAGGAAGATATCTGTGAAGCAGATGTGGTGATTTATGTGATCAGTCGTATTTCAGGAGAAGGAAAAGACCGCCGCAAAGTAAAGGGAGATTACTATTTAAGCGAGAGAGAAGAGGAAGATTTACGTTATCTTGCAGAAATGAACAAACCTGTGATCCTTATTCTTAATGCAGGTGGTCCTGTGGAGCTGACAGATATTCTGGAACAGACAGACAATATAAAAGGAATCTTAAATATTTCTCAGCTTGGTCAGGAAGGGGGAGATGCCCTGGCTGATGTACTTCTGGGAAAAGAAGTGCCGGGCGGTAAACTGACAACAACCTGGGCAAGACGCTATGAGGATTATCCGGTATCAGAAGAATATGGATATCTGAACGGAAATCTGGAAAAAGAAGAATACAGAGAAGGTATTTTTGTAGGTTACAGATATTTTGACAGTTTTGATAAAAAAGTACTGTTTCCGTTTGGATTTGGTCTTTCATATACTTCGTTTGAAATCAAATGCTGTGGGATGAATATGGAAGAAGGTAAGCTCAGAGCAGAAGTTCAGGTTACAAATACGGGAAAGAAATATGCAGGTAAAGAAGTAGTACAGATTTATGTTACACTTCCGCAGACAGGACTGGAAAAGGAGTATAAAAGACTGGCCGGATTTGCGAAGACCAGACTTCTGAAACCGGAGGAAACGCAGACACTTATCGTAGAAATTTCACAGAAACAGCTGGCTTCTTTCTGCGAGGAAACACATACATGGATAATAGAAAAAGGCAGCTATGGTATCTTGATCGGAAACAGTTCTGATAAACTGGAACAGGAAGCGGTTCTGGTAATTTCAGATACTTCAGTGTTGGAGCATACGGATGCAATTTGTCCGCTGCAGGAAGAACTGAGACAAATTCATATGACAGAAGAACTCAGAGAAAAACTTGTGCAGCAGGAGAAAGAACTGAAAACAGCACAGGTGCCGCAATATTGTTTTAAACCTGTAATGTTGCCGGAAAAATCAGAAAATGACGGGGAAAATCAGGAAAACCTGACAGAGGAAGAAAAGAGATTGTTTTCTGTTCTGGAAGGCAGATCTGCTGAAGAACTGATTCCTCTGCTTTATGGAAAGATTTCAGAGAATATCAGTACTCTTGGTGCAGCAGGGATTCGAGTACCGGGATCAGCAGGTGAAACCTGCGGTACTTTGGAAGAGTATGGAATCCCCTCTCTTGTTATGGCGGACGGTCCGGCAGGAATCCGCCTCAGACAGTGGTATGAGGTAGATAAAGAGACAGACAGCATCTATGAAATGGGAGTTCTTGGTTCACTGGAAAATGGAATTCTGGAACCTGGTGTGCATCATGAGAATGCAGATACTTATTATCAGTACTGTACTGCTTTTCCGGTAGGAACAGCACTGGCACAGACCTGGGATACAGATCTTATGACAGAGTTTGGAAAAGCAATCGCAGAAGAAATGGAAGAATTTCATGTGAATCTGTGGCTTGCACCAGGCATGAATATACACAGAAATCCATTATGTGGAAGAAATTATGAATATTATTCAGAAGATCCATATCTGTCAGGGATGCTGGCAGCAGCAGTGATCAGGGGAGTCCAGAGTAAGCCGGGATGCGGTGTGACAATTAAGCATTTTGCATGCAATAATCAGGAAGATAACCGCATGGGTGTTGACTCCTGTGTATCCGAACGTGCGCTCAGAGAAATCTATCTCCGCGGATTTGAAATTGCAGTAAAAGAAGGAAATCCTGTTTCTATTATGACTTCCTATAATCTTATCAACGGTATTCATGCGGCGAACAGCAAAGATCTGTGCATGACAGTTGCCAGAAAAGAATGGGGATTTGACGGAGCAATTATGTCAGACTGGAACACAACAGTTCCGGAAAATGGAAGCGTTCCATGGAAATGTGTGGCAGCAGGCAATGACATTATCATGCCTGGAAATCCGGATGATGATAAGAATATTCGCCAGGCATATAAAGAAGGTAAACTTACAGAAGAAGAAATCCGAAATTGTGCCGGACATCTGGCAGTTATGATCTGCAGATTGAACAAAAACAATTAAAATCAGATCATTTTTTTCATAGGATGACGTAAAAATCTGAAGGACTGTAGCTGGTTCTTCAGATTTTTTAGTTACTGTTCTTTATCCAAATATCCCGGACACTCTGTCATATATATTTGCCGGATCTTCAAGGCGCATCAAAACAAGCTAACCTTAAAGAAAGCTCAGCTAAAGTTACGGAAGTATAGATTCCTTCTAAAAATTCTTTGCTGCATTAATATCTATTTTCTTAAAATTCATATAGTAGGCATGATAAATGTAGATAAATTTTTAAAGAACTAATGTTCGTATCATATATACAATTTCAAATTTCCATGATATAATATTTTTTACATTTGAGTGTTAATTCGTCCACGCTAGTTTTACTACTTTTTACCAGTCTATAAAATGTCAGGTGGTGAACAAAATTCGTCGAGAGGTGTATTCGGGTAAAATCAGGAAATGCGCTTCGGCGAATTTCTGCCTGATAGATGAACTTTTTTGATATAAAAATCAGGAGGTGCTTTTGTGCAAAATTCACAACAAATCTTCAAATTACACTCCGAATACAAACCCACCGGTGACCAGCCTCAGGCAATCGAAAAACTGGTCAAGGGCTTCAAGGAAGGCAACCAGTTTGAGACTTTGCTTGGTGTTACAGGTTCCGGTAAGACCTTCACCATGGCGAATGTCATTGCCCGGCTCAACAAACCAACTTTGGTACTTGCCCACAATAAAACACTGGCAGCGCAGCTCTACGGTGAGATGAAAGAATTCTTCCCTGAGAACGCAGTGGAATATTTTGTCTCCTACTATGATTATTATCAGCCGGAAGCCTATGTCCCATCCACAGACACCTACATCGCAAAAGACTCCGCAGTCAACGATGAGATTGATAAACTCCGCCTCTCCGCAACCGCAGCGATGTCCGAGCGGAAAGACGTAATCATCGTCTCCTCCGTATCCTGCATCTATGGCTTAGGTTCTCCGAAAGATTTCCAGGATATGATGATTTCCCTCAGACCCGGAATGATCAAAGACAGAGACGAAGTCATCCGCCAGCTTGTAGATATCCAGTACACACGAAACGACATGGACTTCCATCGCGGTACGTTCAGAGTCCATGGCGATACCCTGGAAATTTTCCCTGCAAACTACTCAGACAGAGCAATCCGTGTAGAATTTTTCGGTGATGAAATAGACAGGATTACAGACATCGATGTACTTACCGGAGAGATTAAATGCATAAATCAGCACGTTGGAATCTTCCCGGCATCCCATTATGTTGTTCCCATGGAACAGATTCAAAGAGCAGCAACAGCCATCGAATCAGAGCTGAAAGAACAGGTAGAATATTTCAAAAGTGAAGACAAGCTTCTGGAAGCACAGCGTATTTCCGAACGAACAAACTTCGACATCGAAATGATGAAAGAAACCGGATTCTGCTCCGGAATCGAGAACTACTCCAGACACCTCTCCGGACTCAAACCCGGTGAACCGCCATATACCCTGATGGACTACTTCGGAGACGATTTTCTTCTTATTATAGATGAGTCTCATATGACGGTTCCACAGGTAGGTGGAATGTACGCCGGTGACCAGAGCAGAAAACAGACTCTGGTAGACTACGGCTTCCGCCTTCCATCAGCCAAAGACAACCGTCCTTTAAGCTTCGAAGAATTCGAATCCAAACTGGATCAGGTTATGTTCGTATCTGCCACACCGGGACAATACGAATATGAACACGAACTTCTCCGTGCCGAACAGATCATCCGCCCGACCGGCCTCCTCGACCCGAAAGTCGAAGTCCGTCCAATCGAAGGTCAGATTGACGACCTTGTAGGTGAAGTAAACAAAGAGATTGCAAAAAAACACAAAGTCCTGATCACAACCCTCACCAAACGAATGGCTGAAGATCTGACAGAATACATGAAAGACGTAGGAATCCGCGTCCGCTACCTTCATTCCGACATCGACACCCTTGAACGCGCTCAGATCATTCGTGACATGCGCCTCGATGTCTTTGACGTACTCGTAGGCATCAACCTCCTTCGAGAAGGACTCGACATCCCCGAAATCACATTGGTAGCAATCCTCGATGCCGACAAAGAAGGCTTCCTTCGTTCCGAAACCTCACTCATCCAGACTATCGGACGAGCCGCTCGAAACAGCGAAGGCCATGTCCTCATGTACGCCGATAACATGACCGACTCCATGCACAGAGCCATCGACGAAACCGAACGCCGCCGCACCATCCAGGAAGCCTATAATAAAGAACATGGAATCACTCCAACCACAATCAAGAAAGCAGTCCGTGACCTCATAGCCGTTTCCAAAGCAGTGGCAGAAACCGAAATGAAACTGGAAAAAGATCCGGAATCCATGAATCGCAAAGAACTCACCAAACTCATTGCCAAGGTAGAGAAACAAATGCGCGCCGCAGCCGCCGAGCTCAACTTCGAACAGGCCGCCGAGCTCCGCGATAAGATGATCGAACTGAAAAAGAATCTTGATGATCTCGATAAATAATATCTAAATTTAACCAAATCAAGTAAGTCCCCTGTTTCAATTGCGAAAAGCAATCAGCAGTGTGTGAGGACTTGCTTGTATCAGGAGGCGTGCAAGTGCCTTCTGATAAACTGCGGTAAACTATAATCTATAGGCTAAATCCCTGTACAGCAGTTCAATTGTATTATAGCGATCCTCTAAAATAACGCATCTTAATCCAGTCCATCAGAGGGTGAAATCCTGTGTCAGATATCTTTGCCGTGCGTCAGCACGCCTGCAGATATCTTCCTTGTCTTTCACCCTCTGCTGAACTGTCTTAAATGCATTATTTACGAGGATTTCTATAGGTAGTTAAGCAGTAAACTACAGACAGGGATTCTTGCATTTTTGCATTACCGCCTTGAAAATCCAGCGAGGAGAAGTTGTTTGTGTCGGGTGCATTTGCAGGATGCTTAGAGATACTTAGTTCTCAGAAATCTGCGTTATGAGCCGTCTGCATCACTGTCTGAGCGAAGTTTGCAACGGAGCGAGTTTGATAAGACGGCTCATGCTTTTAGCAGATTCCTGAGGACTTAGTATCTCTTAGCGTCCGAAACCGCACCCGACACAAACAACTTCTCCTCGCGTCCCTTTTTCCAAAACGAAATAAACAATATTGCCACGAAATAACAAAAAATTCACAAAATAATATTGACAAACCACTACAACAGTGCTATCTTATGAACATAAGGTGTTAGCACTCCTGATAGTTGAGTGCTAACAGCCGAAACAAAGGCAGCAAAGGAGTGGAAATTCATGGAACAGGAATTAGATGATCGTAAAAAGAAAATACTAAAAGCTATCATCAAGACCTACATGGAAACAGGTGAACCGGTCGGTTCCCGGACCATTTCCAAGTTTGCAGATTTAAATGTAAGCTCTGCCACCATCCGGAACGAGATGTCAGACCTGACAGATATGGGATATATCGTACAGCCCCACACCTCAGCCGGAAGAATCCCTTCTGATAAAGGTTATCGTCTCTATGTTGATGAGCTGATGAAAGAAAAGGAATCAGAAGTTCAGGAAATCCGTGATCTCATGATCGAGAAAACAGATAAACTGGATAAAATGCTCAAACAGGTAGCAAAGGTTCTCGCCTCCAATACCAACTACGCAACCATGATTTCCGTACCTCAGTACAGCGGATGCAAGATTAAATTCATCCAGCTTTCCCGCGTAACACCACTTCAGCTTGTAGCAGTAGTAGTGAGTGATAACAACGTCATTCGAAACCAGATCATCAATCTGGATGAGGAAATGGACGATCAGACGATCCTGAAATTAAATCTTCTTCTCAACACCAATTTGAATGGTGTGCCGATCCAGGATATCAACCTCGGAATGATCGCCCGCCTGAAAGAACAGGCAGGTGTCCACAGCTCCGTAGTCGGCACCGTCCTTGATGCAGTGGCAGATACCATTCAGGTAGATGAAGACGATATGCAGATATATACTTCAGGAGCAACAAACATTTTCAAATATCCGGAGCTTGCAGATACAAGTAAAGCGAGTGAACTGATATCCACATTTGAAGAGAAACATGATCTTGTAAGTCTGGTAAAAGAAAGAATGTCTGATACCGAGAATACAGGAATTCAGGTTTATATCGGAGATGAAATGCCGGTACAGACCATGAAAGACTGCAGTGTGGTGACAGCAACCTACGAACTTGGAAAAGGAATGCATGGTACCATCGGTATCATCGGTCCGAAGCGAATGGATTACGAGAATGTCGTAGACAGCCTGAAGGCTTTGAAAGTCCAGTTGGACGAACTGATAAAAAAAGAGATTTAGAAAGGCGGTAATAGAGAGTGTCAGAAGAAACAAAGAACACAGCTCAGGAAGAAGAAACAACAGAGACTCCTGTAACAGAAGAAACTGTTGAGACAGATTCCGAAGCTGCAGAGAACTGTGAAGCTGAGGAAACAGAAATCCCGGTAGAAGACGGGGAGGAAGCTTCTCAGGATGACAAAAAAGATAGCAAATCCAAAACTTCTTTCTTCGGAAAGAAGAAAAAAGAAAAAGATAAATTTGAACAGCAGATCGAAGACCTGACAGACAGACTGAAACGAAACATGGCTGAATTCGATAACTTCCGTAAAAGAACGGAAAAAGAAAAATCCAGCATGTACATCATCGGGGCCAAAGACATCGTAGAGAAGATTCTCCCGGTAGTGGATAACTTCGAAAGAGGTCTTGCACAGGCACCGGAAGACGATGCTTTTGCAGATGGTATGAAGATGATCTACAAACAGCTCATTTCCACACTGAACGATCTGGGTGTACAGCCAATCGAAGCAGTCGGCAAGGAATTTGATCCGAACTTCCATAACGCAGTAATGCATGTGGAAGATGAGGAAGCCGGTGAGAATATTGTGGTAGAAGAGTTCCAGAAAGGATATACTTATAAGGACTTCGTAGTCCGCCACAGTATGGTAAAAGTAGCCAACTAGTAAAATAAATTTAGAATATATCAAAATGAATTGAGAATAAATCAGGAGGAACAAGATTATGGGAAAAATCATTGGTATTGACTTAGGTACAACAAATAGCTGTGTAGCCGTAATGGAAGGTGGACAGCCAACAGTTATCGCAAATACAGAAGGCGCAAGAACAACACCATCTGTTGTTGCTTTCACAAAAACAGGAGAACGTCTTGTAGGTGAACCTGCAAAACGTCAGGCAGTAACAAATGCAGAGAGAACAATCTCTTCCATTAAAAGAGAGATGGGTACAGACTACCGTGTAACAATCGACGAGAAGAAATATTCTCCACAGGAAATCTCCGCTATGATCCTTCAGAAACTGAAAAAAGATGCAGAAGGATACCTTGGTGAGAAAGTTACAGAAGCAGTTATCACAGTTCCGGCATACTTCAACGATGCTCAGCGTCAGGCTACAAAAGATGCAGGTAAGATCGCTGGTCTTGATGTAAAACGTATCATCAACGAGCCAACAGCAGCAGCTCTTGCATATGGTCTTGACAACGAAAAAGAACAGAAGATCATGGTATACGACTTAGGTGGTGGTACATTTGATGTATCTGTTATCGAAATCGGTGACGGCGTTATCGAAGTTCTTTCCACAGCAGGTAACAACCGTCTTGGTGGTGATGACTTCGACCAGAAGATCACAGATTACATGCTTGCAGAGTTCAAGAAAGCAGAAGGCGTAGACTTAAGCAACGATAAAATGGCACTTCAGAGATTAAAAGAAGCAGCAGAGAAAGCAAAGAAAGAACTTTCTTCCGCAACAACTACAAACATCAACCTGCCATTCATCACAGCTACAGCAGAAGGCCCGAAACACTTCGACATGAACCTTACAAGAGCGAAATTCGATGAATTAACACATGAATTAGTAGAAATGACAGCAGAACCGGTACGCCGTGCACTTTCCGATGCAGGTATCACAGCATCTGAACTTGGCCAGGTACTTCTGGTTGGTGGATCTTCCCGTATCCCGGCTGTACAGGATAAAGTAAGACAGTTAACAGGCAAAGAGCCAAGCAAGAACCTGAACCCGGATGAGTGTGTAGCACTTGGTGCTTCTATCCAGGGTGGCAAACTTGCAGGTGATGCAGGCGCAGGCGATATCCTTCTTCTGGATGTTACTCCACTGTCACTGTCCATCGAGACAATGGGTGGTATCGCAACAAGACTGATCGAGAGAAACACAACAATTCCTACAAGAAAGAGCCAGATTTTCTCCACAGCAGCAGACAACCAGACAGCAGTAGATATCAACGTTGTACAGGGTGAGCGTCAGTTCGCGAAAGACAACAAATCCCTTGGCCAGTTCCGTCTGGATGGAATCCCGCCAGCACGTCGTGGTGTTCCGCAGATCGAAGTTACATTCGATATCGATGCAAACGGTATCGTAAATGTATCCGCTAAAGACCTTGGAACAGGTAAAGAACAGCACATCACAATCACAGCAGGTTCCAACATGTCTGATTCCGATATCGACAAAGCAGTCAAAGAAGCTGCTGAGTTCGAAGCACAGGATAAGAAACGTAAAGAAGCAATCGATACAAGAAACAATGCTGATTCCATGGTATTCCAGGTTGAGAATGCACTGAAAGAAGCAGGAGATAAACTTGACGCAAACGACAAAGCTGCTGTAGAAGCAGATCTGAATGCACTGAAAGACTTACTGTCTCAGACAACAAATGTTGAAGAAATGACAGATTCTCAGGTAGCTGACATCAAAGCTGCTCAGGAAAAGATGATGGAAAGTGCTCAGAAACTGTTCGCTAAGATGTACGAGCAGACACAGCAGGCAGGCGGTCAGGCTGGTCCGGATATGAGCAACATGGGCGGAGCTGGCAGCACCGGAGCAGGAAACAACGATGACGTTGTAGATGCTGACTACAAAGAAGTCTAATACAGAGCATAACAGAGAGCATAGGAATAAATAAATCATGGCTGATAAGAGAGATTATTATGAAGTCTTAGGCGTGGACAAAAGCGCCGATGACGCAACACTTAAAAAAGCATATCGTAAGTTAGCCAAAAAATATCACCCGGACGTAAATCCGGGTGATAAAGAGGCTGAGGCGAAATTTAAAGAAGCGACAGAAGCTTACACCATCTTAAGTGATCCGGACAAAAGAAGACAGTATGACCAGTTTGGCCATGCAGCGTTTGAGAACGGCGGTGGCGGTGCTGGCGGCGGCTTCGGAGGTTTTGACTTCAACGGTGCTGACATGGGTGATATCTTCGGCGACATCTTTGGCGATTTATTTGGTGGCGGCGGCAGAAGCAGACGTGCCAATAACGGACCGATGAAAGGTGCAAACCTTCGTGCACGCGTAAATATTACTTTTGAAGAAGCTGTCTTTGGCTGTGAAAAAGAACTGGAGATCGTACTGAAAGATGAATGTACCACCTGTCATGGCACAGGTGCGAAACCGGGTACTTCTCCGACTACCTGTCCGAAATGTAATGGAGAAGGTCAGGTTGTATATACACAGCAGTCCATGTTTGGAATGGTGCGTAATGTACAGACCTGTCCGGACTGTCATGGAACAGGTAAGATCATCAAAGATAAATGTAGTGCATGCCGCGGAACCGGATATACTTCTTCCAGAAAGAAGATTCAGGTGTCTGTACCGGCAGGTATTGACAATGGACAGAGCATCCGTATCCGTGAGAAAGGTGAGCCGGGTACCAACGGAGGACCGAGAGGCGATCTGCTTGTAGAGGTAAATGTTGCACGTCATCCGATCTTCCAGAGACAGGATATGAATATCTTCTCCACTGCGCCTCTTACATACGCGCAGGCTGCACTGGGCGGCACAGTCCGTATCAATACAGTAGACGGAGAAGTAGAATATGAAGTAAAACCGGGAACTCAGACAGATACAAGAATCCGTCTGAAAGGCAAGGGTGTGCCGTCTCTGAGAAACAAGAGCGTTCGTGGCGATCATTATGTAACGTTTGTCGTACAGGTTCCGACAAATCTCAACGAAGAAGCAAAAGAAGCACTGCGCAAATTTGATGAGGCATGCGGAAACCGTCCGAAAGAAAAAGGCTCCGATGATTTTGAAAAACCGGAAAAGAAGAAAAAGAGTTTCATGGATAAATTAAAAGAGACTTTTGAGGACTAATCCGGGTCATGGAAACGACGGATGATAAACTGCGAAGCAGTTATTCGGAATACAGTTCAGAGTAAAGTGAATATTTTATCCGCATGACAACAAAGAAAAGTGAAAGAAAATTAAAGAAAAGAGGTTTACCCTCTTTTCTTTTTTTGTGCAGTCGTGTATATTGAAAGATAACGGAAAAAATCTTAACCTATATAAAGGAGAGGTCTTTGACTAAAAAAGAGAAATTTAAAACATTTCGGGAGAAATATCTCCCTGCATGGGCAATTCTGCCCCTGATTAGCATTTTTGTATTAAACTGCCTGATTTACTGGGGAAGTGACCTTCTGACAGCCGACAGGTATCATTTTGACTTTACCATGAGTATCGACAGAGCAGTGCCGCTGATTCCGGAATTTGTCTGGATTTATATTCTGGCATTTCCGTTCTGGGCGGTGAATTACATTCTGGCTGCACAGAGAGGAAAAGACGGATTTTACCGATTTGTGGCAACAGACCTTACAGTACATCTGGCATGTTTTGTGATTTTTCTTTTATTGCCGACCACAAATGTACGGCCGGAGATCGCAGGCAGCACATGGTCACAGCAGATACTGAAACTGGTCTATGCCCTGGATGGGGGAAACAGCCCGTCGAATCTTTTTCCGTCTATTCACTGCTATGTGAGCTGGCTGAGCTGGCGGGGAGTCAGAAACTCTGACAGGATTCCGAAATGGTATCAGATTTTTTCTCTGATATTCGCAGTGCTGATCATTATCTCTACACAGGTACTGAAACAGCATTATCTGGTGGATGCCATTGCAGGCGTGGCACTTGTGGAACTTGCATGGAGATTTTACAATACAGGAAACCGTCACCGCGTTTTCCGGAATTTTTTTGAGAAAATAAAAAAGTAAGAAAATAAAAAGAAATGGAGAACAATCTATGAAGTGGAACCGTTTTACAGTAAAAACGAAAACAGAAGCCGAAGATATCGTGATCAGCACACTTGCTGAAGTTGGAATTGAAGGTGTGGAAATTCAGGACAAGCAGCCTCTGACAGAAGAAGATAAAGCACAGATGTTTGTAGACATTATGCCGGAGGGACCGGCGGATGATGGCGTTGCCTATCTGAACTTCTATCTGGAAGAAGATGCAGATAAAGAAGCAATCCTCAAAGATGTCCGTGAAGCACTGGACGACCTGAGAAATTTTATGGACATCGGAGAAGCTACCATCGAAGAATCCCAGACAGAAGATAAGGACTGGATCAACAACTGGAAACAGTATTTCCATCAGTTCTATGTAGATGATATCCTGATCGTACCTTCCTGGGAAGAAGTAAAGGCAGAAGATAAGGATAAAATGATCCTTCACATTGATCCGGGTACTGCTTTTGGAACCGGTATGCATGAGACAACCCAGCTTGTGATCCGTCAGTTAAAGAAATATGTGACACCGGACACAGAAATGCTTGACGTAGGAACAGGAAGCGGTATTCTTGGAATTGTTGCCCTGAAACTTGGCGCCAGACATGTACTGGGAACAGACCTTGATCCATGTGCAGTTCCGGCAGTAGCTGAAAATAAAGAAGCAAACCAGATCGTGAATGAAACATTTGACATGGTGATCGGAAATATCATCGATGACAAAGCAATCCAGGATCAGGCAGGATATGAGAAATATGATATCGTAACAGCGAACATTCTTGCAGACGTTCTCATTCCACTGACTCCGGTGATTGTGAACCAGATGAAGAAAGGTGCTTACTACATCACTTCCGGTATCCTTGATGTGAAAGAAGAAGTTGTTGTGGAAGCAGTAAAAGCAGCAGGTCTGACAGTTGTGGAAGTGACACATCAGGGCGAGTGGGTTTCTGTAACAGCAAGAAAGGACTGATCCTATGCAGCGTTTTTTTGTGGAGCCTCATCAGATTGAGGAAGCGAAACATCATATCCATATCAATGGGACAGATGTCAATCATATTAAAAATGTTCTTCGCATGAAATGTGGTGAGGATGTCTGGATCAGCGACGGTGGAGAGAAAGAATATCACTGCCGGATAGAGGAACTGGGCGATGATGAAGTCCTGCTTCATATCCTTTATGCACAGGAGCCGAAGTATGAACTGCCGAATAAAATCTATCTGTTTCAGGGACTGCCGAAAGCAGACAAGATGGAACTGATCATTCAGAAAGCGGTAGAGCTGGGAGCTTTTTGTGTGATTCCGGTAGAGACAAAGAGATGTGTGGTAAAACTGGATGCAAAAAAGGCGGAAAAGAAAGTATCCCGCTGGCAGCAGATCGCAGAGAGTGCAGCAAAACAGTCCAAACGAATGCTGATCCCGGAGATCCACGAGGTTATGACCTACAAACAGGCTCTGGAATTTGCCAGACAGTTAGATGTAAAACTCATCCCTTACGAACTTGCAAAAGGAATGAAACTGACCAGAGAAATTATCAGCGAGATTGAGCCGGGGCAGTCAATCGGCATTTTTATCGGTCCGGAAGGCGGGTTCGAGGAAGAAGAAGTCGCAAAAGCACTCGAAATTGGCGCTCATGCGATCACACTTGGAAAACGAATCCTCCGAACAGAGACCGCAGGACTTACACTTCTGGCAGTGCTGATGCTGCAGTTAGATAATGAATAAAAGAAACAAGAGAGAACAAAAATGGAAGCATATTTTGATAATTCAGCCACGACCCGCTGCTTCGAAGAAGTAAAGGATATCGTGGTAAAGACAATGATGGAAGATTTCGGCAATCCGTCTGCCATGCATCAGAAAGGTGTAGAAGCAGAAAATTATGTCAAAGAATCTGCCAGAACACTGGCACAGATACTGAAAGTAACGGAGAAAGAAATCCTGTTTACTTCCGGCGGAACAGAGTCCAACAACCTGGCTCTGATCGGTGGAGCGCTTGCGAACAAACGAAGCGGAAACCACATCATCACAACAGCGGTAGAGCATGCTGCAGTCAGCCAGCCGGTTGCATTTCTTCAGGAACAGGGTTTTGAAGTGACTGTTCTTCCTGTAGATGAACACGGTGTTGTAAAACTGGATGCTCTGGAAAAAGCGTTACGACCGGATACTATTTTAGTTTCTACCATGATGGTAAACAATGAGACTGGCGCAGTAATGCCGGTAGAGAAAATCGGTGCCATGATTCAGGAGAAGTGCCCGAAAGCACTGTACCATGTTGATGCAATTCAGGCATTTGGCAAATTCCGCATTTATCCAAAGAAATGGAACATCCATCTTCTGTCTGTCAGCTCACACAAGATTCACGGACCAAAAGGTGTGGGATTTTTATACATCAGCAGCAAAGCAAAAGTACAGCCATTAATCCTTGGCGGCGGCCAGCAGAACGGAATGCGTTCCGGAACAGACAATGTACCGGGAATCGCAGGACTTGGTGTTGCAGCGAAGATGATGTATCAGAACTTTGATGAAAAAGTAGAACATCTTTATCAGCTCAAAGAACGAATGGCAGCAGGTCTTTCAAAGATTGATGATGTAGTGATCAACGGAATGCCTGTCAGAGAGGGAGCACCACATATTTTAAGTGTCAGTTTCCTGGGCATCCGAAGTGAGGTTCTGCTTCATACATTGGAAGACAGAAATATTTATGTCTCCGCAGGAAGCGCATGCTCCAGTCATAAGAGAAAACCAAGCGCAACACTTTCCGCCATGGGAATGAGTAACGCGCAGATTGAGAATACCGTACGAATCAGCTTCTCAGAGGAGAATACGTTTGAAGAAGTTGATTATTGCCTGGAAGTTCTGAACGAAGTATTACCAATGCTGAAACGTTACGCACGAAGATAATTGTCATATGGAGTGCCGGGACAGAACCGGAAATAATTCCGGGAATATTCAGAAAGATGTTAATGCCCGGAACAGATGTCAATGGCATTTACAGAACAACGAAGGATAAGATAAATTAAGAAAAGGAGAACTCAATGATATTTCACGCATTTTTGATAAAATACGCAGAAATCGCGATCAAGGGTAAAAACAGATACATCTTTGAAGATGCCCTTGTAAAACAGATGAACATCGCTCTTTCCAAAGTAGAAGGAGAATTTGAAGTAAAGAAAGAACAGGGAAGAATCTATGTATTCTGCCCGGAACAGTATGACTATGACGAAACCGTAGATGCTTTACAGCATGTATTCGGTATCGTTGGAATCTGCCCGGTAGTGATCTATGAGGAACAGGGATTTGAGCAGATGGCAAAGGATGTTGTTTCCTATATGAAAAACTGCCATCCGAATTACAACGGAACTTTTAAAGTATATACAAGAAGAGCAAAGAAATCCTATCCGATCACTTCCATGGAAGTCAGCGCAGAACTTGGCGGACGTATTCTGGATGAGTTCCCGGATGCGAGCGTAGATGTACATGATCCGGAACTGACGCTTTCTGTGGAAATCCGTGACAAGATTTATGTATATTCCCAGACGATCAAAGGCGCAGGCGGAATGCCGATCGGCACAAACGGAAAAGCCATGCTTCTCCTTTCCGGCGGTATCGACAGCCCGGTAGCCGGATACATGATCGCAAAACGTGGTGTCAAGATCGACGCCGTATACTTCCATGCTCCGCCATACACAAGCGAGAGAGCAAAACAGAAAGTCGTAGACCTGGCAAAACAGGTAGCAAAATACAGTGGACCGATTCGCCTTCATGTGGTAAACTTCACAGATATTCAGCTTTATATCTACGACCAGTGCCCGCATGATGAGCTGACGATCATCATGCGCCGCTACATGATGCGTATCGCAGAGCATTTTGCAAAAGAGAGCAGATGCCTCGGCCTGATCACAGGAGAAAGCATCGGACAGGTTGCCAGCCAGACCTTACAGAGCCTTGCGGCTACCAACGAAGTCTGCACACTCCCTGTATACCGCCCGGTTATCGGATTTGACAAACAGGAGATCGTTGAGAGATCATGGGAGATCGGAACCTACGAGACATCCATTCAGCCGTTCGAAGACTGCTGCACCATCTTCGTAGCAAAACACCCGGTAACCAAACCAAATCTGAATGTGATCCACCGTTCCGAAACCAAACTGGAAGAGAAGATTGACGAGCTGATGAAGACAGCATTAGAGACTGTTGAGATTATTGAAGTAGAATAATTTAACCAAATCAACTGCGGAGCAGTTATTTGGTTATGAGCAAGTAGCAAAGCGGATTGCGAATATCCGCTTGACTTTACAGATATATCAGGAGCGAAAGAGTTAAAAGCCGTTCGTGCCTGCGACAGATAAAAACAGCACAGCAAAGACAGGAAATAACTTTCTGTTTTTTGCTGTGCATATAAAAGTGTACAAAAAAAGAGGAACTGAAAACAGTTCCTCAATGACTGCGTAAATTATTCAGTAACATATTTGTTGATGATTGCCATAACAGTATCAAGAGCAGCACCATCAGCATGGATGTTTAAGTCGATCGGTTTGGATAAGTCAAGGCTGAAAATACCCATGATAGATTTTGCGTCGATTACATATCTTCCGGATACTAAATCGAAGTCGCAGTCGAATTTGCTGATTTCGTTTACGAATGCTTTCACTTTATCGATTGAGTTCAGTGAGATTTTTACTGTTTTCATTATGAGAACCTCCCTTAATAATGGTTATTTGCTGACAAAATATACTGTCAGCTTACAGCTTTCATCTTACCTGTAGCCTCAGGAAAAGTCAAGATGAAAACGGATAAAATTTCCAGAAAGATTTAGTGAAACTGTATAAAAAAATTATACAACTTGGAGCCAAAATTAAAATTCCCTGTTGTAATCGTAAAAAGTAAAAATGAAATCAGAAGAAATGAAATCGAAATGAAGAAAGAAATCAAATCGTTAACAGAAATCATCAGCAGAAGTAACAAACAGGAGGAAACTATGAAAAAAAAGGTTGCACTTCACAACTTGGGCTGTAAAGTCAACGCCTATGAAGTAGAAGCCATGCAGCAGCTTCTGGAGGAAGCGGGTTATGAGATCGTACCGTTTGAGCCGGGTGCGGACGTTTACCTGATCAATACCTGTACGGTAACTAACATTGCAGACCGTAAATCCAGACAGATGCTTCACAAGGCAAAAAAAATGAATCCGGATGCCATTGTCATCGCAGCCGGATGCTATGTACAGACGGACGAGGGAAAACTGGACAAGGATGAAGCCGTAGACCTGATCCTTGGAAACAACCAGAAGGGAAACATTGTCCAGGTACTTGAAGAATATGAACAGCAGCATACCAGACAGAAACATGTGCTCAAGATCAACCAGACAAAAGAATACGAAGAACTGGCGATCAGCCATACCGCAGAGCATGTGCGTGCCTATATCAAAGTACAGGACGGCTGCAATCAGTTCTGTACCTACTGTATCATTCCCTATGCAAGAGGAAGAGTCAGAAGCCGTAAAATTTCCCAGGTTATGGACGAGGTACGTGCACTGGCTGCAAGAGGCTACAAAGAAGTCGTACTGACCGGAATCCATTTAAGTTCCTATGGTGTGGATTTCCCGGCAGAGGAAAAAGAAACCCTTCTGTCACTGATCCAGGCTGTCCATGAAGTGGACGGAATCGAGAGAATCCGCCTGGGTTCCCTGGAACCGGGAATTGTCACAGAGGAATTTGCCAGAAGTATCTCTGAACTGCCGAAAATGTGCCCGCATTTCCATCTTTCCCTTCAGAGTGGCTGTGATGTCACACTGGAAAGGATGAACCGCAGATACAGAAGTGCAGAGTATGCAGAGAAATGTGAACTTCTCAGAAAATATTTCGGAAATCCGGCACTTACCACAGATGTGATCGTGGGATTCCCGATGGAAACAGAAGAAGATTTCCAGGCTTCCTATGATTTTGTGGAAAAAATTCATTTCTATGAAACACATATTTTTAAATATTCCAGACGTCACGGTACCAAGGCTGCTGCCATGGGCGGACAGCTCACAGAGGCGCAGAAAGCAGTGAGAAGTGACAAGATGCTTGCTCTGAACGAAGAACACGCCAGAGAATACGAAGAATCCATGCTTGGCAGGGAACTGAAAGTCCTTCTGGAAGAAGAAGTGGAAATCAACGGAGAACTGTGGTATACAGGCCACAGCAAAGAATATATTAAAACAGCAGTAAAAAAACAGGACAGCTATGGAGTGAACGATATCGTTACTGTAAAAGCGGACAGATTTCTGGAAGAACATACACTGACGGGAGAAGTCCTGTAAAACATGTACGCTGTCTGAGAGATGTCAGGAGCGTTGCTGACGGAATCAACAGTAACAAATTTGCGGTTGCAGAATAGTCGGAATTATATTAAAATAATAAAGAATATAACCAGCAGATTCATGTGTCGTCAATCAGCTTGTCAGTACACTGACTGTCCGGTATAAGATCCACTAATGAGAGGATGCTTTTATCCACCGGACATTCTGCTGGAATAAAAAAGTAAGGACGTGAAGAAAATGGCAGAAACAAATCTGGGAAATACCCAATATTTCAGAACCAAACCAGACCAGGAACTTCAGGTAAAGGAAGTTCTGGATCTTGTTTACAATGCAATGGATGAGAAAGGATATAATCCGGTCAATCAGATTGTCGGATATATTATGTCCGGAGATCCGACTTATATCACCAGTCATAAAGGCGCAAGAAGCATGATCATGAAGGTAGAGCGTGATGAGCTGGTAGAAGAACTTTTAAACGAGTATATTAAGAACAGATCCTGGGAACGCTGATATGAGGATTCTGGGATTAGATTATGGATCAAAAACAGTTGGCGTGGCAGTCAGTGACCCACTGGGACTCACGGCACAGGCAGTAGAGACGATCTGGCGCAAACAGGAGAATCACCTGCGCCAGACGCTTGCACGTATTGATGAATTAGCTGCAGAATATCAGGTGGAACGAATCGTGCTTGGATATCCGAAGAATATGAATAATACGATCGGAGAACGTGCAGAGAAGGCACTGGAATTTCAGCAGATGCTGGAGAAACGGACGGGTCTGCAGGTGATCATGTGGGACGAGAGACTTACGACCGTAGAAGCCAACCGTACATTAATGGAAGCCAGCGTGCGCAGAGAGAATCGTAAAAAGTATCTGGATCAGCTTGCGGCTGTTTTTATTTTGCAGGGATATCTGGATTCCCTGCCGCGTTAGGAGAACAAATTTATGGAGAAAATCAAATTTCAGCTTGAGGACGGAACAGAAGCAGAATTTTTTGTAGAGGAGCAGACCCGGATCGGAGGAACTGCATACCTTCTGGTGTCCGATTCTCAGGATGATGAGGCGACAGCCTATATTTTTAAAGATGTGTCAGAGGATGACAGTCAGGAAGCCTGTTACGAGATGGTCGAAGATGAGGACGAATTACAGGCTGTATTTAAGGTATTCGAACAGATGCTGGATGATGTAGATTTTGAGATGTAAATAGTAGATAACGGACTACTGAATGGCTACGGGATATCATACATTATCAGCTCAGGACGGAAAAGCAATCTGCTGCCAAGAGCGGAATGAACGTGACAGTGCAGCGTAAAATATAAATAATGGAGGTGCGAATGCTTGAGTAACGAAAATAACAACGAGTATAATGAAGTGCGTGACGCTCATGATGGACAGTCTGGTCATGGAGCAAAGAGACCGTATAACAGACAGAAAAATTATAAATACAAACCACAACACAGAAATTCCTATAATAGAAAACAGACATCGGACAGAAAAATGACACAGGACAAAGAGAAGAACGGCAGAACTGTACCATTTAAGAATCCGGTAAAGAGTGCTTCCCGCAAGCCGAAGAAACCGGCTTCCAAATTGAAGATCATTCCGCTGGGTGGTCTGGAACAGATCGGTATGAATATCACAGCCTTTGAATATGAGGACAGTATTGTGGTCGTAGACTGTGGTCTGGCATTCCCGGAGGATGATATGCTGGGAATCGATCTGGTCATTCCGGATGTTACTTATTTAAAAGAAAATATTTCCAAGGTAAAAGGTTTTGTGATCACTCACGGACATGAGGACCATATCGGAGCACTGCCGTATGTGCTTAAGGATGTCAATGTTCCGGTTTATTCCACAAAACTTACCATTGCTCTGATTGCAAACAAATTAAAAGAGCATAACATGACCCGTACCACCAAACTGAAAGAAGTAAAACACGGACAGGTCATCAATCTTGGAGATTTTTCCATTGAATTTATCAAGACCAATCACAGTATTCAGGATGCTTCCGCGCTGGCAATCTATTCTCCGGCAGGAATTGTAGTACACACAGGTGACTTTAAAGTAGACTATACACCGGTATTTGGAGATGCCATTGATCTGCAGCGCTTTGCTGAGATCGGAAGAAAAGGGGTTCTGGCACTGATGTGTGACAGCACCAATGCAGAACGCAGCGGATTTACCATGTCCGAGCGTACAGTTGGTCATGTATTTGACAATCTTTTCAATGAATATAAGACAAACAGAATTATCATTGCGACATTTGCATCCAATGTAGACCGTGTGCAGCAGATCATCAATACAGCATACCGTTTCGGACGTAAAGTAGCAGTGGAAGGCCGCAGTATGGTCAATGTTATCACCACTGCAGCAGAACTGGGATATCTGCGTATTCCGGATCAGACACTGATCGAGATCGACCAGGTGAAGAATTATCCGGATGAACAGGTTGTCCTGATCACGACAGGAAGCCAGGGAGAGTCCATGGCAGCTCTGTCACGTATGGCAGCCAACATTCATAAGAAAATCGTGATCAAACCGAACGATACGATCATCTTCAGCTCCAACCCGATCCCGGGTAATGAGAAAGCCGTATCCAAGGTTATCAACGAACTTTCCATGAAAGGTGCCAAGGTTATTTTCCAGGATGTCCATGTTTCCGGACATGCCTGCCAGGAAGAGATCAAGCTGATCTATTCTCTGGTAAAACCGAAATATGCGATCCCTGTTCACGGCGAATATCGCCATCTGACCGCACAGAAGAATGTGGTGGAAGAACTGGGAATCCCGAAAGAGAATATCTTTGTACTGGCATCCGGAAATGTTCTGGAACTTGACAGCCAGAGCGCACAGGTGACAGGAACCGTACACACAGGAGCCATTCTTGTAGATGGTCTTGGAGTAGGTGATGTCGGAAATATCGTACTTCGTGACCGTCAGCATCTGGCAGAGGACGGTATCATGATCGTTGTGGTAACACTGGAACGCCACAGCAACGTGGTTCTTGCAGGACCGGACATCGTCTCCAGAGGATTTGTCTATGTAAGAGAATCCGAGGATCTGATGGATCATGCCAGAGAAGTAGTGGAGAATGCACTGGATTCCTGCCTGGAACGCAATATCACAGACTGGGGCAAGATCAAGACAGTGATCAAGGATGCGCTCAGTGAATTCTTATGGAAACGCACCAAGAGAAGTCCTATGATCCTGCCGATCATTATGGAGGCATAAAATGGAACAGCCAAACACAATAGAGGAAAATATCAGCCGCTTAATGGATTCCATTAAGGAGAGTGCTGAATATCAGGAATTTCAGAAACAGAATGCGATCCTGAAGCAGAACCCGGAATTAAAAAGCAGGGTGGACGCTTTCAGGGCAGAGAATTACCGCATCCAGAATGAATGCGATGCGGACAATTTATTTGATGTCGTGGAACAGATGGGAAGAGAGTCTGCGGAACTGCGCAGACATCCGGAAGTAAACGCATATCTGGATGCAGAGCTTGCTCTTTGCAGAATGATGCAGAGAATCTGCGTGAAGCTGACAGAAGGCGTGGAAATGGATGTTCCGGGGGCATTATTGTAAGCAGCAGAAAGGAAGAAAACTATGGGTGATACCAGAGAACGGGCAGGTGCAGCAGGCGTAGCAGTTGCAGGAGTCGCATTTAAGATCGCACTTTATGTCTGCGTGGTGGTTTTGCTTTTCTGGATCGGAAAGGCTTCATATCAGTTTGGACATGATGTATTTAACCAGCAGGCAATGAGTCCCGGGGAAGGCCAGGAGGTAACCGTTGTGATCAAAGAGGATGCCTCTCTGTACAAGATTGCCAGAACCCTTCAGAAAAAAGGACTGATCAAAAGCGCATCGGTATTTTATGTCCAGGAAAGACTTTCCACTTACCATGGAAAACTGCAGCCTGGAACCTATCTTTTAAGCACTGCCTATACACCAAACCGTATTATGGGGATTCTGGCAGGCGATGATGAACAGGAAGGGGTAAGCGATTCGTGATAGTAGAAGAACGGATGCGTACCTATATTAACTCTCTGGATATGGGAAATACACCGTTCCTTGAAGAACTGGAACAGTATGCCATCAAAGAACGGGTTCCCATTATCCGCAGGGAAATGCAGAGTTTTATAAAGATGTTTCTGGCTTTGAACCAGCCGAAACGGATTCTGGAGGTGGGGACAGCCATTGGCTTCTCCACACTTCTTATGTGTGAGTATGGTCCCGGAGATCTGGAGATTGTCACGATTGAGAATTATGAGAAACGAATTCCCATTGCAAAGGCAAATTTCCGGAAAGCCGGACGGGAATCACAGATTACTTTGCTGGAAGGGGACGCAGGAGAAATTCTGAAAGAACTGGAAGGGCCTTTCGACATGATTTTTATGGATGCTGCCAAGGGTCAGTATATCAACTGGCTGCCGGATGTGATGCGTCTGATCAGAAATGGCGGTGTCCTGATTTCTGATAATGTACTCCAGGAGGGTGATATCATAGAATCCCACTATCTGGTGGAGCGCAGAAACAGAACCATTTATAAACGGATGCGTGAGTATCTGTACGAACTGAAACATAATCCATCCCTGATAACTTCCATTCTTCCACTGGGAGACGGAGTTACAGTCAGTGTGAAACAGGAGAACTAAAGTATGAGAAAAATAGAATTGCTGGTTCCGGCAAGCAGTCTGGAAGTCTTAAAGATTGCAGTTATTTTCGGAGCAGATGCAGTATATATCGGCGGAGAAGCATTTGGACTGCGCGCCAAGGCAAAGAACTTTTCCCATGAAGACATGAAAGAGGGAATCGCATTTGCCCATGAGCATGGAGTAAAGGTTTATGTGACCGTGAATATTCTGGCTCACAATTATGATCTGCCGGGAGTCAGAGAATATCTGACAGAATTAAAAGAACTGAAACCGGATGCCCTGATCATTGCAGACCCGGGAATCTATATGTATGCAAAGGAAATCTGCCCGGAGATCGAGCGTCATATCAGTACACAGGCAAACAATACCAATTATGAAACCTATCGTTTCTGGTACAATCTGGGTGCCAAACGTGTGGTAACTGCCCGCGAGCTTTCTCTGGCAGAGATTAAAGAAATCCGCGAGCACATCCCGGATGATATGGAGATTGAGACCTTTATCCATGGTGCCATGTGTATCTCCTATTCCGGAAGATGTCTGTTAAGCAATTATCTGGCGGGAAGAGATGCCAATCAGGGAGCCTGTACCCATCCGTGCCGCTGGAAATATTCTATTGTGGAAGAGAAACGTCCGGGTGAATATATGCCGGTATTTGAGAACGAGAGAGGGACTTATATCTTCAATTCCAAAGATCTCTGCATGATCGAGCATATGGATGATATCATAAACAGTGGAATCGACAGCCTGAAGATCGAGGGCCGTATGAAAACCGCACTCTATGTAGCGACTGTTGCCAGAACTTACCGCAAGGCAATCGATGACTATATGGAAAGCCCGGAGAAATATCAGGCAAACATGCCATGGTATCAGGAACAGATTTCCAACTGTACTTACAGACAGTTTACAACCGGATTCTTCTATGGAAAACCGGATGAGAATACACAGATTTATGATAACAATACCTACCAGAAAGAATATACTTATCTGGGATTTGCAGAAGCAGTGGACGAACGTGGCTTCGCGCAGATCACACAGAGAAATAAATTCTCCGTAGGTGAGACGATCGAGATCATGAAACCGGACGGACAGAATGTATCTGTGACAGTGAAGGGAATCTATGATGAAGAAGGCAATCCGATGGAGAGCGCACCTCATGCACAGCAGAAACTCTTTATTGATCTGGGAACAGAGATTCAGGTTTACGATCTGCTCAGAAGAGCTGAGTAAGAACAGAAAATCAAGAGTACCAGATAAGAAAGAATAACGGGTAATCAGAAACTGAACGAATATGAGCAGATATATGTGGTCGCAGCCAACAACGAAAATGTTGGCTGCGATCACTGCATTTGGGGAAAAAGTTCCCGAAGTTTATGAAGCGCATTTTTTTCAATTCTGGATACATAGGAACGGCTGATGCAAAGTCTTCCGGCGATTTCCCGCTGGGTTTCTTCCTCCGCACCAAACAGTCCGTAACGATAACAGATCACCTGATATTCTTTATCTGTCAGAACTTTCTTCAGTGATCGGAGAAGATAAGAAGTATTTTCCCGGATATAACATTCTTCCACGATATCCACCGGAGCACTCTCGATCACATCCAGCAGATTGATCTCATTGCCTTCTTTATCCGTTCCAATCGGTTCATAGAGAGAAACTTCCCGCGAATATTTTCTGCGGGCGCGTAAAAACATCAGCAGTTCATTTTCGATACATCGTGCAGCATAGGTGGAAAGGCGGGTGGCTTTCTGAGGATTAAAGGTATTGATCGCCTTGATCAGCCCGATCGTTCCGATAGAGATCAGATCATCCGTTTCCTCGTCCACGCCCTGATATTTTTTTACCACATGGGCAACCAAGCGGAGATTATGCTCAATCAGGATGTTCTTTGCCTGAGAATCACCCTCCTGATATTTTTGAAGATAATGTTTTTCCTGCGCTATGGACAAAGGTTTTTGAAAAGCCTTCAAATCGTTACCTCGAAGGGGATTTCTATATAGTTTATGTCAAGGACAGGGTGTTGGTGCTTTTCCAGAAAATTTTGAGCCTTTTTACAATTATTTTACCTGTTCTGTACAATTGTGTGATGGCAGAGAGTCTTTTCCTCTGCTATGCTTAATAAAGTTATGTATCAGAATATATGTGTAAAGGGAGCGAAATATTTGAAGTACAAGGAAATAGCAAATAACAAAGAAATTAATGCATATCTGCAAAAAGGAAATGCAAATCTGGGACAGTTGGGTTTTACAGATCATTCACAGGCACATTGCGTACAGGTGGCACGTCAGGCAGGAAAGATTTTGAAACGGCTGGGATATTCAGAACATGAAATTGAACTGGCAAAGATTGCCGGTTATATGCATGATATCGGAAATGCAATTAACAGAACCCATCATGCAGAATATGGTGCACTGCTTGCAAATGATTTACTGAAAGAAACAGATATGTCCCTGGAAGACAGGATAACAGTGATAGCGGCAATCGGGAATCATGATGAATCAACAGGAAGTCCTGAGGATGTGGTTTCGGCAGCCCTTATTATCGCAGATAAAACAGATGTAAGAAGAAGCCGTGTGCGCCAGAAAGAGCGTTCCGCTTACGATATCCATGACAGGGTAAATTATGCGGTTACAGACGCCAAGCTGAAGATTGCGGAAGACAAATCCGTCATTGCACTGAACTTACAGATTGATGAAAAAATCTGCTCCATGTATGATTATTTTGAGATTTTTCTTGAACGTATGATGCTTTGCAGGAAAGCTGCGGAAATACTTGGAACAACTTTTAAGCTGACAGTAAATGGACGTAAGGTTTTATAGAATTAATGAAAAAGATAGAGAAATTTATTGAAAGAGATGCTTGCAAAAAGGGTATCTCTTTTTCTGTTGATTTTTGCAGCGGATGTTTCAAATCTGCATTGAGAAATCAGAATGACTACAGTATAATGGATGAAGAATTTAACCGAATAAACTGCTCAGCAGTTATCAGGTGTAGAACTACGCAGCGAAGCGGATGATTTTATCTGCTTAAATACAATACAACAGGAGAAACACATGAAAATATATTTAGCCCCACTTGAGGGAATTACAGGATACACATATAGAAGAGCACTTTACCAGTGTTTTGGAGGATTTGATAAATATTTTATCCCATTTATCCTTCCAAACCAGAAAGGTCATCTCAGCACCAGAGAAAAGAAAGACATCATGCCTGAGAATAATGAAGGGATGTATGCAGTCCCGCAGATTCTGACGAAGAACGCAGAGGATTTTATCCAGACAGTAGCGACACTGAAAGAGTATGGATATGCGGAAGTAAACTTAAATCTCGGCTGTCCGTCGAAGACCGTTGTGACGAAAGGCAGAGGCGCAGGTTTTCTGGACAGACCGGATGAGTTGGACAAATTTCTGGATGAAATTTTCAGCAAATGTGATGTGAAAATTTCCATTAAAACCCGTCTGGGAATGGATGAACCGGAAGAATTTGAAGATCTTCTGAATATTTACAATAAATATCCGCTGGAAGAACTGATCATCCATGCCAGAGTGCAGAAGGATTATTATAAAAATACACCACGTCTGGAAACATTCGGAGAGGCGCTGGAACAGGCGAAGAGTCCGGTGTGCTATAATGGAGATATTGTCACAGCAGAGGACTGTACCAGACTGAAAGAAATGTTTCCAACCCTTGACTGTATTATGACAGGCAGAGGAACTTTAAAAAATCCGGCACTGGCAAGAGAAATCCGTGGCGGCGCACCTGCTTCCAAAGAAGAAATCCGCAGATTCCATGATATTATGTACCGGGAATACTGCGAAGACTTGTCCGGAGACAGAAATATTCTGTTTCGTATGAAGGAATTGTGGTTCTATCTGGCGCCACTGTTTACAAATAATAAGAAATATGCGAAAAAGATTAAAAAAGCCGAAAAATGTGCAGTGTATGAAAATGCAGTCAGAGAATTGTTCAGTTGTGAACAGTTAATCGGAGAAGGCAAAGATGCGGATATGGAAAAAAATACTGAAACATTATAATAGCTGGAAACTGGGACATAAACTGCTCTGCGCGTTTGCGCTGGCTTCCATTATTCCGCTTCTGCTGATGCAGGTTTATGTATTTCAGGTAAACAGAAAGCAGATGACAGAGAAGATAGATGAGCTGATGGTCAGTAACCTGACGCAGATTGCAGAACGTGTCAATCTGAATATGGAAGTATATACGAATCTTCTCTATCAGATTTATAAAGATGATCAGGTGACAGAGTGTGTCAGTGAACTGAATGATATGCAGGAGAGTCACAAGGCAGTTGCCTATAATCAGATCGTAAAACGCCTGAAACAGTATCGAAACAGTGACGCGGGAATCAGATGTCTGAGCATTGTCTGTCCGGATGGAACAGCAGTAATTTATGATTTCGAGACAGATTCGTCTTTAAATACTATCTGGCATAATTATTCAGATATGCGGCAGATTCCGCCTTATCGGGAATCACTGGATGCCCCGGGCATGGTTCTGACAGACACCATGAATTTTCAGGGAGGAGAAAATGACGGACATTTTTTCCACATTTCCAAAAGAATGTTTGATTTTAATGACCTCGAAAAAGGAAGTATCGCAACTGTGATCATGTCCGTAGACCAGAAAATCTTAAGTTCGATCTGCGGAAATGGAACCAAAGAAGATCCGAGTATCAATTTTATCCTGAATAAAGAACAGCGTGTGGTATCCTATCCGGATGAAGATTTTACCGGTAATGCGATCAATCCCCAGTTAAACATTAAAGAGTTTGTCAATGTATCCGGATATCTCCGGAACAAAAATGTGGCACTGAATCAATACGAAGATGCAGATACCGGATGGATTTTCTATAATGCCTATGACAGAGACTATATGCTCAAAGATCTGACCAAAACGCAGGGAACACAGCTTGGAATTACAGTGTTACTGCTTGTTTTTGCCCTTGCTCTGATTTTTTACACAGTAAGAAACATGGATGCGTCTGTGAAATCGGTTGTCAGCGGAATGCAGGAAGTCAAGAATGGAAATCTGGATGTCGTAGTGCCGGTTCAGTCTTTTGATGAGATTGGTACGATTGCAGACAATTTCAATGAAATGACCGTGAAGGTCAGAGAACTGATCCGGGAAGTGACAGAAGCCGAAGAAAACCGGAAAAATGCGGAGATAAGGGCGCTGGAAGCTCAAATCAATCCACATTTCCTTTATAATACACTGGATTCCATCAACTGGATGGCAATTGAAAAGGAAGAATATGAGATCAGCAAAATGATCCGGAATCTGGGAGTGATCCTCAGATACAGTGTAAATAAGAGCAATCAGATCGTAACGATCCGGGAACTGGCAGACTGGTTGGAAAAATATATCAGTCTGCAGCAGATGCGCTTTAATGATGCGTTTTCATACAGACTGAATATAGAGGAAGAAACCTATACAGAGAAAGTATATAAACTGCTGTTGCAGCCATTTGTGGAAAATGCGATCATTCATGGATTTAAAGAAATGGAAAGTGGCGGACTGCTCCAGATTGACATTATGGCAGCGGAACATGGGCAGGGAATCATCATTATCATAGAGGATAACGGTGCAGGAATGCCGCAGGAAATGCTGAAATGTTTTAACAATAAAGAGGAAGCAATCAAAGACGAGGGAAAAAGCATCGGCCTGCACAATGCTTTTTCCAGAATGAACATGTATTATGGTGAGAAAGCATCCTGGAATGTCAGCAGTATAGAAGGTATGGGAACCGTGATCACGCTGCGGCTGCCTTCACTGCAGGATGTGTGAGGATAAAAAAGAATAACACCAACAGAGGGGGGATACAAATGAGGATTCTAATTGTGGAGGATGAGATAAAGATCCGGATGGGAATTTCCAGACTGATATCTGCACATACGCAGCACACAGTAGTGGGAGAAGCGAAAAATGGAAAAGAAGGACTGGAAATGATCAGCAGATTTCATCCGGAACTTGTGATCTCAGACATCCGCATGCCCGTGATGGACGGGCTGGAGATGCTGCAGGAATCTGTGAAAATGGGAAACACCTGCCATTTTGTGATTTTAAGTGGCTATTCTGAATTTGAATATGCGCAGACGGCGATCCGGTACGGAGTGGATGATTATCTTTTGAAGCCGCTGGCACCGGAGGATGTCACGCAGCTTCTGGATAAAATTCAGAAGAAAATTGATCAGGAAGAAGCGGAAAATATACAGACAACGGAAGGGATTCTTCGGGAACTGATCCTTGGCGGAAGAAAGGATATCACAGATATCTGTAAAAAACTTCTGAAAACAGGAGTATTTGAAAAAGTAATGCCGATTTTTATCCTTGCAGGATATATGGGAAACACTGGCGCCAGATATTCCAGAAACCTGCCCGGCCAGTGTGAAGAACTGAAAGAGAAGTATCCGGAGCTGAAGATTTATCCGGTTATTCTGGAGAATACACAGGAAATTTTTCTTATGGTACAGGGAGAAATTTCAACAGAAGAGCTGGAACGAAAACTGACACGACGGATTTATCAGAATCTGACAGAAGAGGATCAGCCAGTCTGGGTATTGTCAGTTTTTGATGACCTGGAAGAAATTCAGGAAATTGTGCAGAACCTGCGAAAAGATTATCTGTATGGAATTCGTATGGGGTATCGGGAAATTCTTACAGAGGAAAAGATCAAAATGCTTCCGGTAGAAGAATTTCAATATCCGGTTCATCTGGAAAACAGGATACAGACAGCGTTGTGCAGTGAGTCTCCGGAAAATTTGAAAAAGGAATGCGAAAATTTCCTGAAATATACCAGAGAAATGAAATGCAGTCCCAGATATATCCGGAAAACCTATAAAAAGATGCTGGCATTTCTGGAAAATGTATGCCATGAGGTGAACCAGCAGGCGTATAAGCTGCTGCAGAATCAGGATCTGGAACATCTTGCTTCAGAAAAGATTACAGCAGGAGAACTGGAAGCCTGTTTCCGGAAGGCTGTGGAGATTATTCTGGAATCCAGAGATAAAAAAGAAGATATCCGTAATTATGCGATCCGGAGGGCTATTAATTTTATCCGGGAACATTACAGTGAAAATATTTCTCTTGATATGCTGGCGGAACGACTGGAGATCACGCCGGAGTATCTGAGTACGTTGTTTAACAAAGAAGTTGGGATCAATTTTTCTACCTTTCTGAAACGCTTTCGTATCAGTCAGGCGAAACGCCTCCTGAAAGGAACAGATGATAAGATTTATTCCATTGCATTACAGGTTGGCTATAATGATCCGAAATATTTTAACAGAGTGTTTAAAGAAGAAATGGGAATTTCCCCGGGAGACTACAGACAGAATAACTGAGAGGCATAAGAAATATGTGGAAGAAACTGGGAATGACTGTTTTTTTATCTGCGATGATCGGAATTTGCGGATGTCAGAAAACAGACTATGAAAAACAGGAAGAAGAAAATAAAAAGGAAGAACTGGTGATCTGGTCTTATTACGAAACACAGGCACAGAGAGACGGGCTGAACAAGCTGATCCGGGATTTCAATCAGTCCCAGAATCAATATCATGTATCGTGGGAATATGTGCCTATGACTGGCTTTGTGAAGGGATTGTCTTCAGCCTACACAGAAAATAAACTGCCCGATATGGCAATCCTGGACAATCCGGATACACCTTCCATGATCCGGCTTGGACTGTTTGAAGATATTACAGAGGAAGTGCAGGACTGGAATCTGGAGCAGGAGTATTATGCTTCTATTATTGATACTGTAAAATATGAGGACAAATACTATGGAGTTCCGTTCAACTGTAATAATACAGCGTTGATCTATAGCAAAGCGATGCTGAAGGAGGCAGGCTGCGAACCGCCGTCTACCTGGTCAGAACTCAGGGAAACAGCAAGGAAACTTACAACGAAAGAACACGACGGATTTCTCATGTGCGGAATAGAAGGGGAACAGGGAGCCTTTCAGATTCTTTCGTGGATTCTGGCAGCCGGAGAAAATCCTGTAAATCTGCAGGAGAATATCGAAAAAAGTGCATGGACAGAAACGTACGGATTCTTTTCGGAACTTCTGGAAGATGGCAGTCTGTCAGAAAACTGCATTAATCTTACCCAGACGGATGTTTCCCGTGAATTTGTTCAGGGAAAAGTGGCGATGATACAGAACGGTCCCTGGGCATTTCCGATGCTGGATGAGTCCGGGATTGATTATGGAATCGTACCTATTCCCTGCAAAGATGCGGAAACGACAGGCAATGCATCTGTTCTGGGAGGCGAGAATATCGCGATCATTAAGGGGAAAAATGTGAAAGGTTCTCTTGCATTTCTTGATTTCTGCATGGACGGTCAGGAACTTCTGGATTTCTGCAAAACAGCTAATGTTCTTCCGGCAAAGATCAGTGCGGCACAGGAAATGGCAAAACAGGATGAAAGAATGGAAGTGTTTGTCAGACAGATGAAAGATGCTGTAACGAGAAGTTCCATTCCGCAATGGGAAAGGGTTGCACAGAAACTGACGGATAAAATGTATCAGTTGGTGGAGAATAAAATAAAATAGTCCACCATTCTTAAATTATTAGAATTAACGGGAAACGAAACCTCTCTTATAATGAGTTCAACAGCAAAGAGCTGAGGGAAATCATTACAAGGGAGGTTTTTTTATGAAGATGAAAAAAGTTATGGCTGTTGCATTATCTATGGCATGTGCAGCTACCATGCTGTCTGCAACAGCAGTGACCGCATCAGCAGCAGACAAAAAAGAAGTTGTGATCTGGGACTATTTTGAGACAGATGCACAGAAAGAAATGATCCAGTCTTTAATGGACGGATTCAATGCTTCTCAGGATGAATACGAGGCAACACATGTGTATGTTCCGTTTTCCGATTATGAGAAACAGTTGACACTGGGAATTGCTTCCGGTGAGCTTCCGGATCTGGTTATCCTGGACGGATGCAGCATGGCATCCTTTATCCAGCTTGGATTATTCGGAGATATTTCCGATGCGGATATCAACTGGGACGAATATATCGAAGGTCCGCTGGAATCCACAATGATGGACGGAAAACATTATGGCATTCCATTTGCAACCAACTGTACTGCTCTGTATTACAACAAAGATATGTTTGATGCAGCAGGAATCGACTATCCGGATGAGAACACAACATGGGACGAATTCCATGAAATGGCAAAAGCACTGACAAAAGACGGTGTTTACGGATTCGGAAACGCAGCAACAAACACAGATGAAGGTACTTTCCAGTGCTTACAGTGGCTTTATACAGCAGGCGGCTCCTACACAGACATTGAAGACGGAGTAGATGCTTACAAATTAATGCAGGAAATGATCGAAGATGGTTCCTGGACAAAAGAGTGTGTAAACTGGACACAGTCTGACGTAAACAATAACTTTATGGCAGGAAACCTTGCAATGCAGCAGAACGGACCATGGCAGATTCCTGGAATCGAAGCAAATGCACCGGACTTAAACTATGGTGTAACCGTACTTCCAAAGAAAGATGCTGATTCCGGTCAGGCAACTTCCATTCTTGGCGGAGAAAATATGGGTGTTGTAAACAAAGACGACACATCAGGAGCAGAAGCTTTCCTGAAATACTATGATCAGACAGATGTTATGGTAGATGCCATGAAACAGTATGGTTCCTATCCTCCAAAAACAGAAGCTGCAAATGATACTTACTGGACAGAAGATCCGATTCAGAAAGCATTCCTGACTCAGATCGAAACATCTATCCCGAGAGGACCGAGCGCATCCTGGCCATCTTACTCCAGTGCGATCCAGACTGGTTTCCAGGAAGTTATGACTTCTGCCAAGACTCCGGAACAGGCAGCCGCAGATACACAGGCAGCAGTTGATGCAATAAAATAAAAAAGAAAAAATGAAAAAATGAAATAATATCTGCTGAAATCTGGACAAATAGGTAAGCATTTTGGGATAACAGCAGAGAATACAGGTGAAAAGATGCCTCGCCTCATGTGCTGAGGCATCTTTTTTACTACTACCACATAAGGGGGCAGAAAAAAGATGAAGAAACAAAGAAAGTTAAATGGCGGGGCAAAGATGGGATTTCTGTTCGCCCTTCCCGCAGCGATTTATATGATGGTTTTTATTGGCTATCCAATGATCCAGAACCTGATCCTGAGCTTTAAGAATGTAGATGTCTATTCTTTTGCACAGCCGCAGAATCAGATGTTCGTAGGATTGCAGAATTACATTGAATTGTTTACAAGCGGAAATTCTATTTTAAGTAAATCTATTGTCAATACACTGGTATTCACGGTCGGATCGATTTTCTTTCAGTTTATTATCGGTTTTGCACTGGCGCTGTTATTTAATAAAAAATTTCCGGGATGTTCCTTCTTCAGAGGTGTGACCATGATTTCCTGGTTACTTCCGGTAACAGTTGCAGGTCTTCTTTTTAAGTTTATGTTTGCAAGTTCCGGCGGTATTGTAAACCAGTTTCTCGTCTCGTTACACATTATCGATCAACCAATGGAATGGCTGTTACATCCGACATCTGCGATGGTTGCGATCGTTGTTGCGAATATCTGGATCGGTATTCCGTTTAACATGATGCTTCTGATCACAGGACTTACCACAATTCCGGCTGAAGTTTATGAAAGCTGCAGTCTGGATGGTGCAAATAAAATTCAGACCTTATTTATGATCACAATTCCAATGATCAAACCGGCGATCATGTCTGTTCTGACATTAGGATTCGTATATACATTCAAAGTATTTGACCTTGTATGGGTTATGACAAAAGGTGGACCGATCAACTCCACAGAGCTGGTTTCCACTTATGCATACAGACTTTCCTTTGAGGAGTTTCAGTTCAGCAAGGGTGCGGCAGCCGCCAATATCCTGTTCCTGATCCTGCTTGTGGTAGGAGTCTTTTATATCAAATTAATCAATGAAGAGGAGGAAATCATGTAATGGGCAAAAAACAGAAAAAAGGTCAGGCAGTGTCCTTTATAGTCGGTCTGATCATCTTCATTATTTTTATCTTTCCTCTGTACTGGATGGTTGTAACTGCATTAAAAACTCAGGTGGAAATCTTTGAGATTCCGACTCCGCTGTGGCCAAGAAATCTGACTTTTGATGCGTTTAAAGCTCAGCTTTCCGCATCCGGTGATACACTCCGTGGCTTCAAAAACAGTGCGATCATAGCCATTGGTTCCACCATTATTTCCACACTGTTATCCATTCCGGCAGCTTACGGACTTGCAAGATTCCGTTTTCGTGCAAAGAAAGCATTTATCCTGTTTTTCCTGATCACACAGATGCTTCCGTCTACACTGGTACTGACTTCTCTGTATATCATGTTCTCAAAGATCGGTCTGTTAAATACTTACTGGGCACCGATCCTGGCAGATGCAACTCTGGGAATTCCGTTCAGTATCATTATTCTGAGAACGTATTTCCTGTCCATTCCAAAAGAACTGGATGAGGCAGCAAATATTGACGGATGCGGATACTGGAAATCTTTCTTTATGATCATGCTTCCGATTGCAAAACCGGGTGTAGTTGTTGCAGCGGTATTCTCTTTCGTATATGCATGGGGGGATCTGATCTATGGTATCACTTTTATCACAAACCCGAATATGCGACCGATCACTTCCAGTATTTATAATTATGTGCAGCAGTATCAGACGTTGTGGAATTCCACCATGGCATTTGGTATCATTGCAATTTCACCGGTTGTACTGATCTTTATCTTCATGCAGAGATACATTGTAAGCGGATTGACAAACGGAGCTGTGAAAGCGTAAACTAAAATCACACTCTGATTTGCTATCAGAAATAAGTAAGGGAGATACAGAATATGAGATCAAATTCATTAGATATCAAGAACATTTCTATTCACGATCCATTCTGGTCCAGACATGTGGATCTTGTAAGAAATGCAATCATTCCTTATCAGTGGGAAGCAATGAACGACAGAATCCCGGATGCAGAGTCCAGCCATTGTCTGGAGAATTTCAAGATTGCGGCAGGGAGAGCAGAAGGGGAATTTTACGGAGCTGTTTTTCAGGATACCGATGTAGCGAAATGGCTGGAAGCGGTTGGATTTTCGCTGGCGTGTTATCCGGATGAGGCACTGGAAAAAACAGCAGATGAGGTCATTGACCTGATTGCAGATGCACAGTGCGAGGATGGATATATCAATACCTATTTCACCATCAAAGAGCCGGAAAAACGTTGGACAGACCTTTGCGAAGGACATGAATTATATACGGCAGGTCATCTGATGGAGGCGGCAGTTGCCTATTATGAGGGAACAGGAAAGAGAAAATTCCTGGACTGCCTGTGTAAATTTGCAGATCTGATCTGCGATACTTTCGGAACAGAAGAGGGAAAAATTCATGGATACCCGGGTCATGAGGAAGTGGAAATCGGTCTGATCAAACTTGCCCGTGTCACAGGAAATCAGAAATATCTGGATCAGGCGAAATATTTCATAGATGCCAGAGGCGTAGGCGAGAATTACTTTATGAAAGAAATGAGCCGTCCGGATTATCAACTGATCTTCCCTGAATTTGCAGATTATACACCTGCATACTCTCAGTCAGACAAGCCTGTAAGAGAGCAGACAACAGCGGAAGGACATGCAGTACGTGCGGTTTATCTTTACTGTGCAATGGCTGATCTGGCAGAAGCTTATCAGGATGAGGGACTGTTAAATGCCTGCAAAACACTGTGGAATAATATTGTTCAGAAGCGTATGTACATTACCGGAGGTATTGGTTCTTCCGGATATCTGGAACGTTTTACCGTAGACTATGATCTGCCGAATGACAGTAACTATTCTGAAAGCTGTGCTTCTATCGGTCTGGCTCTGTTTGGGCTGAGAATGGCTCAGATCACAGGGGAAAGCCAGTACATGGATGTAGCGGAACGTGCATTATACAATACGGTTCTTGCAGGAATTGCCCTTGACGGAAAGAGCTTCTTCTATGTGAATCCGCTGGAAGTATGGCCGCCTGCATGCATGGAAGGAACATCTAAGAAACATGTAAAACCAATCCGCCAGAAATGGTTTGGCGTGGCATGCTGTCCTCCGAATATTGCGAGAACACTGGCTTCTCTCGGACAGTATATCTATGCTGAGAACCCGGAGAAAAAAGAGTTGTATGTCAATCTCTTTGTTTCTAATGAGATGGAACTTGACTGGGATGAAAACAAGATTTCCGTGAAACTTCAGACAGAATTTCCGTGGGTGAACACATATAGTCTGGAAGTAAAAGATGTACCGGCAGGTGGAATGGATCTGCTGCTTCGTGTACCGGATTACGCGCAGGACTATCAGGTAACAGCAGACGGAAATGTGTATGAGGAAAATAAAGAACCGGAGAAAGGTTATCGCAGAGTTCATGTAGAAAAAGACATAAAAATGGAAGTAAGCTTTGCAGCACCGGCCAGATTTGTCTATGCAAATCCACAGGTACGTGCAGATTCCGGAAAAGTAGCAATTGTACGCGGACCACTGGTATACTGCCTGGAAGAAATCGACAATTCCCAGAATCTCCCGGCAATCTTTGTTGATACAGATGCACCTCTGAGAGAAGAGAAATCTGATCTCTTTGGTGGAATCATAACAGTGAAAGCAAAAGGAAAGAAAATCGTAGAATCCTCCGTATCCGACAGCCTTTACAGCGGACAGAAACCACAGATGGAAGATGCAGTGCTCACAGCAATCCCATATCCTTACTGGAATAACAGAGGCGAGGGTGAAATGCTCGTGTGGATGAAAGAACTCAGACCATAAGATTATGACAGAATAATGATGACAGAATAATGATGACAGACCCCTTAAACAGACAGGTAAATATCCCTGATCTGTTAAGGGGTATTTTGCATTACATGATTGTTGATATTCGTAAGCTGTGCAAAAAGAAAACATGCGGGAGAAGATCAACCGAATGTTAGTTATAGAAGTAAGCCAAACTGAAATGGAAATATGACGGAAAGCGTGATATAATTTGAATTACAAAATATATGCAGGGAGGAATTTATATTATGAACGATAATATACCAATGAAAAACATATTGATCATTTCAAGCTCGCCAAGAAAAAAAGGAAATTCACAAATTCTTTGTGAACAGTTTCAAAAAGGGGCAGAAGCAAAAGGATATCAGGTGAACATCGTACGCATCATGGAGAAGAATATAGGTTTTTGCAGAGCATGCGACGGCTGTATGAGAAATGGCGGTACCTGTGTATTAAAAGATGACATGGCTGAAATACTCGAAATGTTTCAGAAAGCAGATGTACTTGTACTGGCTACTCCGGTTTATTTTTTTGGAATCAGTGCTCAGATGAAGACCTTTATTGACCGCACGTATCCTATCTGGCAGCATCTTGGTAAAAAAGAAGTTTACTACATTATATCGGCCGGTCTGGGTGAAGACATTATTGAAAGATCACTTGGTGATCTGGATGGTTTTGTAGAACATCTGGAAGAATACAGGATTGCAGGAAAGATATATGCAACAAACGTGATGGATGCTGGATTAGTCAGGAATCAAAGCGTTTTCAAAAAAGCTTATGATATGGGATATTCCATTTAACTGAATCAAGTAAGTTCACTGCTTCTATAGCCTCGGAATCCGTTAGCTGGCAGTAGATAAGCAAATTAGTTCCTTATTACTGTTAAGCCAAGGATTCCGGGGATTTTTTGTTTTCTATGTTTGTTATTTATGCTGCAGACACACTCTTTTCACCTGTGCGTGTCCGGTTTTCTGCGCCGGAACGGCGGATTCCTGCAAAGATGGAGCCTGCAATATTATGCCATACACTGAAAATAGCACCTGGAAGTGTTGCCAGTGGGTTGGCTGCAAAGTTAGCTGCTGCCAGAGAAACTGCCAGTCCGCTGTTTTGCATGCCCACTTCAATAGCTATAGCTGTTGTCCGTGTATATTCTACATGGAAAATTTTTGCTGCAAGAAGTCCTAGCATCATACCACAGAAATTGTGGATCGCAACAACACCAAGGACCAGAACTCCGCAGCTTAAGATTTTTTCTGCATTAATTGCCACGATTCCGCCAATGATCATAACAATGGCAACAACAGAAATCAATGGCATAACATCTGTAACTTTATCTACATGATCTCCTGCAAGTGTACGAAGAAGGATCCCAAGAAGCACAGGAATCAGAATTACTTTTACAACAGACAGTACCATTGCCCAGAAGGATACTTCCACCCAGGCACCGGCCAGAATGTACACAAGAAATGGAGTCATAACAGGAGCAGCCAGAGTGGAGACAATGGTCATTCCTACTGAAAGTGCAACATCACCACCAGCAATATAGGTGATTACATTGCTGGCTGTTCCACCAGGACAGCATCCCACAAGGATCACACCAAGAGCCAGATCTGCGGGAAGATTCATGACTTTACACAATACCCAGGCCACGACTGGCATGATCGTATACTGTGCAACTGCGCCAATGATCACTTCCTTTGGTCTGGAAAAAATTGCCCGGAAGTCTTCCAGACGTATGGTCAGTCCCATACCAAACATGATCACGCCCAGAAAAACAGACGTATAATTTGTCATCCATGCAAATCCATCTCTCCAGAAAAAGGCAAGGCATGAAAAGGCAATGATGATGATTCCGATATATCTGGATGCAAAACTGCTGATTTTTCCGATTTTCTTTAAAATATTTTCCATATATTATACCTCGTAGCTGAAGTTATCGATCAGTCTTGTTTTGCCAATATAGACAGCCATTGCTACGAGAACATTATGATCAGCTTTTTCCACAGGCTGCATGGTAAGTGCATCTACCATGGAAACGTAATCGATTTTTGCCAGAGGCTCTGCCTCGATCACTGCACGCATTTTGCCAAGAAGTTCTTCTGCGGAAATGCCTGCGTGGATGATTTCCTGTCCGAGTTTTACGGATCTTGACAGACAGAGAGCAGCCTTTCTCTCTTCATCGCTTAAATATGTATTTCTGGAGGATTTTGCCAGTCCGTCCTCCTCACGGACGATTGGGCAGCCTACGATCTCTATATCAAAATTCAGATCCTGGACCATTTTGCGGATGATGGCCAGCTGCTGAGCATCCTTCTGTCCGAAATATGCTCTGTCTGGGGCTACAATATGGAACAGCTTAGTTACAACTGTGCACACACCCTTGAAATGGATAGGACGTGTTTTTCCACAAAGTGTCTCAGATAATGTATCAATACTTACAAATGCATGGGGATCATGATACATTTCAGAAGGTTCAGGGCAGAAGATCAGGTCTGCTCCAAGACTTTCACAGAGTTTGCTGTCACGTTCGAAATCTCTTGGATATGCATCAAGATCCTCTGTCGGACCAAACTGTGTTGGATTGACAAAGTCAGACACAACTACAATATCGTTCTGTTCTCTGCATTTTTTGATCAGACTTGCATGTCCCTCATGAAGAAATCCCATTGTTGGAACAAGACCTATAGTTTTACCTTCTTTTTTCCATGCTTTGATCTGTTTTCTTGTTTCTTCTACTGTTTTTGTTACCTGCATTGTTATCTCCTCTTTCTCGGTCAATGGACCGGTATCATAGATTTTGAGATAGCCTCTTTTCTGAATTCACTTTCATCTTATGATAGCCTATAATCTGATATTAACGTTTTCAGGCCATGTCTTTCAGCAGACCATGTTTCTCATAATTGGTCACTCTGCTGATCTTATTCTCTTCATCTACAAATACAACTGCAGGCTTATGAGTGCGTGCCTCTTCAGGCTCATATCCTGCGTAAGCCATGATGATAATCTTGTCACCTGTACTTACACACCTTGCTGCTGCTCCGTTCAGACAGATCATACCGCTTCCGCGTTTTCCGCAGATTGTGTATGTCTCGAATCGACTGCCATTGTTCACATCTACAATCTGAACTTTCTCATATTCCAGTATTCCGGCAGCTTCCAGCAGTTCTTCGTCCACAGTAATGCTTCCCACATAATCCAGTTCAGCCTGGACAACAGTTGCTCGGTGGATTTTTCCTTTTAACATTTCTATTGTCATCTTATATAGTCCTTTCCTGCGGGAAAAATCAGAGTCATGCAGCTTCATAAAAAGGAAATATACCTTTATGATCTGCAAAAAAAGCGCATCAGGATACACTTTGACCCTGAAACGCTTCTGATTGATTCCCTGTATATTGAGTCCTGTTTCTGATACATAAAATACGTCCTACTATTCCATAGATTATTGGAAATCTGATTTTTTTTGTATCATAAATACCGGCTCCTATCTTTTTAAATTACATACATCCCTCCGTTCCCGTTTCCGGGTTCCGGCTGGCTGTTTTTATATAAGATTCCAGTGATTTCAGCCAGAGTATAGTTTTGAGTCCAAATACTATCTCTGAGTGGTATTATTACATCTGGTCAGTTATTTGTCAATAAATTGTTTATTTATTGTTCAGCTATTGTTCATATACAACTATCGTGTATGGGTTTTATTGCTATAAACAGTACGGTAGGAATTGGAATCGGAATATGTCTGGGTATATCGTTCGGCATGTACTTATAATGAGATTTTTTTCAGTGAAAATGAAGCAGTTATTTTTGCTCCGGAAGCTAAAACAAGACCATGGTTATATAAAAAAGAAATTCAAGTTGTAAGTATTCCAAAATATTATTTGGATTTTGCAGAATATAATGAAGGAAAGTTAGATAAAATAGCAATTTTCTTTATGAACTTAAAAAAAGATGTACAATAGATTTCCTTGTTATGGAACAATGATATGTTTTAGAGGTAGAAAAAATTACAGGGAAAACCGTAAAGATTCTGCATAAAGACTTCATTTTCGTTCGGTTCATTAGAACAACCAGACAGAGGCAATATCGCAATTATAACTAACAGACATATCAACTTTTTCATTTTCAACTTGTATGTTGTTTTTACTTCTAATAACATCATACAAGAGAAAATTCTTCTTCACGGGTACTTCCTTCGTTCTTATGTAAATATAAAATGATTGAAATTTTTCATTATTAAATACATATATTTATAATTAAGAGAGTTACAATGCCGGTACCTTGAGAACATTGGAGGCTGCAATTATGAGGGCTTTTGATAGAAAAAAGTCTTTTAATATATCCTGATCAATGATATAATATTCTAAAATGTTGATGGATGGACATTTTTATTTTCTAAAATGTTGACGGATGGACATTTTTGCTTTCTGAAATGTTGGTAATAAAAGAAATATAGTAATTAAAAATGTTACAAAGTTGTTCTTGATAAAAATATTATTTGGTAACAGGAGATGTTTTATGTTAAAAAGAAAAGTGACGCATTACATAAAAAATGGGTAGATTCAAAAAACAAAAAATGTCTTGTAATTCAGGGAGCCAGACAAACAGGAAAAACATATATAGTTGAAAGATTTGCAGAAGAGAACTATGAAGAAATTGTTGAAATTAATTTTAAACAGATACCTTCTGCGATGGATATTTTTTCCGGTGATCTAACAGTAGATAATATGGTTATGGCTATGTCCGTATTTGATGACGGAAAGTGCAAAAGCATTAGATAAAATATTGCAGACCATGAGAGAGTGGGGAAACTGATATTTATAACTTTGAATTTGGAGGTTATCGGAAATGACTGAAAGAGAAAAAATGCTAAGTGGAGAGTTGTACGATCCAACGGATAAAGAATTGGAGCAATTACGCGTGAATGCACGTAAATTAGCAAGAAAATACAATTCGACAGATGAAGATGATCAAGAAGAACAAGCACAGATATTGAGGGAATTATTGCCAGCAACAGAGGAACTCCCCTATTTACAGGCGCCTGTTTATTTTGATTACGGATGTAATACGTTCTTTGGAAGATTCAGCTCTGCTAATTTTAACTTTACATGTTTAGATGTATGTGAAATACATATAGGCGATAATGTGATGATTGGTCCAAATGTTACATTGGCAACTCCTATGCATCCATTATTACCTGAAGAACGCAATATTAGGAAAAGAGAAGATGGAAGTTTTTATAATCTTGAATATGCGAAGCCAATAACTATAAAGGATAATTGCTGGCTGGCATCCAATGTGGTTGTTTGCGGTGGTGTCACCATAGGAGAAGGGTGTGTAATTGGTGCAGGGAGTGTTGTAACAAAAGATATTCCGCCGTATAGTTTGGCAGTTGGAAATCCATGCCGGGTCATTCGAAAAATAACTGAGAAAGATCATATGCCAGATGGAATTGAAAAGAATTAAAAATTTGCATTGATGATAAGCAGTTCATCTGAATAAAGAAAATAAAATGATCACGATTAATAACGCCGATGCAGGATTTTTATAATCCTATATCGGCGTTTGTTGGTTACAAGAGAATGTATTTTACACTTATTTTCCAAATGTATTGCTGGATTTAGCAGCAGCTTTAGCTGCCATGGTGTTAGTGGACTCAAACAAGGAAGTTGTCGGTGCGACCGGACACATCAGTACCCGTCCTGTTCCACGATAAACATTTACCAGACCCTCTCCGCTAACTGCAGATCCGACAAGTGTTTTTGTAGATCTTTCTACGGTAAATTCAAGATTTGATGACCAGCATACAGCAAGGTTTCCATCAATTTTCAGTTCATCATTTTCCAATATGACTTCAATCAATTCATCTTCGGGAACATTAGACTCCAGTGCAGCTACACCATTTCCATGCAAACTCAGATTAAACAGACCTTCGCTACCTAATACTGCTGATGAAAGGCTCTTTCTGGCTACAACTTTACTTTTTACATTTGCATCACAAGCCAGGAACATGCCATCTTCAATTGTCATTCCGGCTGGTCCCCATTTGCCAATGTCTGCAAGGATAATATATTTGTATGTCGGTTCTAATACCAGACAGCCTTCACCAACATATTCCGGTTTAACTGCGGTTTCTTTTGTAACCGCACCCTTGAATGCCTTTCCGAGGAAATCTCCGATACCTTTTACACCAGATGTGGCTTGTACATTACCACCCATCCATTGCATGGCACCAGCCTGGATAACAGCTGAATGGTCTTTATCAATATCAATAACAACCTGTCTTCTTCTGACATTCATTTTACTCATGAAATACTCATTCATTGCATTCATAGGCGAAACGCTGGCATCCTGCACATATTCAAGCACATGGAAGTTTTCGATACTTTTCGCATATTTTCTGTTTTCATTTTGCAAGTTTTCAATTCGCATAGCATAATCTCCCTTTTAATAATAATTTATGATGTTGCTCGGATATGCTTATTATAAAAGAGGCAGCATAGATAGGAAACAATTCGTGCAGAGAAATATAAAGACAGAATTCTCAAAATTCGAGAAATATAAAGATGCAATTCCTCATGGTGGATGTGTATTATGAAAAATAAATTTGTTATAGTGACAATATCAACAAAAAAACAGAATATAAATGGGGTGATCAGATGGAAGCGGCACAGAGAATTCGATTAATCCGGATAATAGAAAAGATGGAGAAAAATTCGGCATTCAGTAATAAGCTTGGCATAAAGAACACATCTGAATATTTAGCAGAAAAAGAACAGAAAAAATGAAAGACACATATCAGAATGAGTTTCAGAAGGAGTAAAAAATGTTATCGTTATTATTTGCAATTTGTATGATTTGGTTTGTTGGAAAATTTTTTGTTTTTGGGTTAAGAGCATCCTGGGGAATTATGAAATTACTTTGCACAGTTATTTTCTTCCCGGTGATATTGATTGGTATGGTTGTAGGTGGACTGATGTACATTGCTTTTCCATTGTTGATTGTCGGTGGCATTATAGCATTGGTGACGTCACATTCATAATCGATCAGGAGGAGAAAACGAATGGTATATGATATTGAAAAAGAAAAAAGAGAAGCAATTGAAGATGGACGTAGAGCTTTGAACAGTCTTCAGGCAGCAAAAGAAAATTTAAACAGTGCAAAGAACTGGGGACTGGTAGATATGTTTGGCGGTGGTTTTTTCACTACGATGCTAAAACATTCTAGAATTGATCAGGCCAAACGGAATATGGAACAGGCAAAGTATGATCTTCGTAATTTCAGTAGAGAATTAAATGATGTAAATATGGTATGTAACTTGAATATCGATACTGGAGATTTTCTTTCTTTTGCGGATTATTTTTTTGATGGATTTGTTGTGGACTGGGTGGTCCAGGATCGAATCAATAATGCAAAAAGACAGGTAGAAGAAGCTATTCGAAGAACAGAAAGTATCGTCAATCAATTACAGCGTATGTAAAGGAAAAGGCAATGAGTCAGAAATGGTTCATTGCTTTTCGTCGCGTTATGGCTTATTTTAATTTTTCTTTTTCGGCATTTAAGAGCTCAAGATTCTTGGTGAAGGCGCTTTCACCGGAACCTTGATACCAGCTTTGCGGATCATAGCATCAAAATTTTTTCAATTATATGCAGGGTATTCTGTTGCTTCTGGAGATCCTGCTTTTCTTTTTTTGTTGAGGACAGTTCTTCTTCCATTTCCATCTGTTGGCGCTGCAGTTTTTCAGCCGACGGAAGTTTGTGAATACCAAATTCTGAGCACGTATGATGTCACGACAGGCCCGATAGACTTCATAGTATTTCTGAATTACTTGTTGATTTTGAATTGCCAGCCTCGTTTGTTGAATCTTATTATCGGTGGCATGAATGGAAGCCTCCAAATCTGCAACATGATTTTTGAATTCTTCGTAGTTTAGTTGGCAATTAAAGGCCTTTAATCAGCGTTTAATCTGCCATAGGACCCAATTATCCCCGCCATAGAACCAGTTGGTTGTCGGGATTTTCGCACAGCCATTTATTGTAAGATGATAACATCAAAAAGAAGAAAAATCCAAGGAGGACTGGCAGATGAAAGGTTATAACACAAGATCAGTATGGATAATATCAGCAGAAATAAGGTATCTGCTGTCGGAACAGAAAAAGTTTCAAAATAAATCAAAAAATATTGATGAAGTCTACCAATCAGTGTTTTTTCGTTGTATAATGTTTTTGTCGTACAGGGTCACTTTCCTTTGTAATGTTTTGGGTCAAATTCATTATACATCAGAAAGTTCTGTACGATATTTTTTTATGAAAAAGTTGTAAAGTGGTGTTAGATAATAAAATATTGGAACAATGAAAGAGGAACAGGAAATATTTGAGCGAATTGTTATGACGAGAAAGATTTCTGGTCAAGATAGATAAGAATTAGAGTACAGGAGAAAGTAAATGGTAAAACAAATAGTAAGAGATGTTTTCTTCTTAGGCCAGCCATCTGAACCGGCCACGAAAGCTGACATCCAGGTTGGAAAGGATCTGCAGGATACGCTGCAGGCGAATAGAGAACGTTGTGTTGGTATGGCGGCGAACATGATTGGTGTAAAGAAGAATATCATCATTGTGAATATGGGATTCATAAATGTTGTGATGTTCAATCCGGTGATTGTTTCAAAACGTGACATGTATGAGACAGAAGAAGGCTGTCTGTCGCTGGATGGTGTTCGTAAGACGACCAGATACCAGGAAATTGAAGTAGAGTATTATGACTTTAACTGGAAGAAAAAGCGCCAGAAATTGTCAGGATGGACAGCACAGATTTGCCAGCATGAAATTGATCATTTGTTTGGAAAGATTATTTAACCGCATGCGGATTGCGAATATTCACTTGACTCAAAGCGGATTGTGAGGTGACGGATATACTGAAAAACGTACTGATTGTGGTAGATGATATAGAAAAATCCATAGAGTTTTATAAGGACTTATTTGGACTGCAAGTGATTCTTAAGAATGAAGGCAATGTGATCTTATCGGAGGGACTTGTTTTGCAGGATGCCGACGTATGGGGGAAAACATTGAATGAAACTTCTACGCCATTCAATAACAGGATGGAACTGTATTTCGAGGATTTTGATATAGATGGATTGCTTGCAAAATATGAATCCGGTAAGTATTTCGTCCGATATGCCACTGAACTAACAGAACTTGCAGGTGGGCAGAAGCTTGTAAGGCTGTATGATCCGAGTGGTAATCTCATCGAGGTTCGTACGCCATTTATGTGTAATTAAAGGAGAAGATATGCAGATTTTTGTTGATGCAGATGCCTGTCCGGTAATTGGTATTGTTGAAAAAGTTGCAAAAGAGCACAGTGTTCCTGTAACGTTGTTGTGTGATACCAATCATGTGTTATCTTCTGATTACAGTGAAGTGATCGTAGTTGGAGCCGGAGCAGATGCCGTGGATTATAAACTGATCAGCATTTGCCATAAAGGCGATATTGTTGTATCACAGGACTACGGTGTGGCTGCAATGGCATTAGGAAAAAATGCGTATGCGATTCATCAATCCGGGAAATGGTATACCAATGAAAATATTGACCAGATGCTTATGGAACGGCATCTGAATAAGAAAGCACGAAGGGCATCCGGAAAGAATCATTTAAAAGGACCACGAAAACGAACATCGGAGGATGATGAGCATTTTAGAGAATCCTTTGAGAAAATGATACATATGGCAATGGATAAGGAGAATTGATTTGAACGTACAGATTTTTGGAACAAAGAAGTGCAATGATACAAAGAAAGCAGAACGTTTCTTTAAGGAACGTGGGATCAAGTTTCAGTTTATTGATATGAAAGAAAAGGGCATGAGCAAGGGCGAATTCAATTCGGTTGCCCAGGTAAATGGTGGACTGGAAAATATGATCAACTGGGAGGGCAAGGACAAGGATCTGCTTGCGCTCATTAAGTACATTGCAGAGGAAGATAAACTTAAGAAGGTGCTGGAAAACCCGCAGGTGATTAAGACACCGGTAGTTCGTAATGGAAAACAATCCACTCTTGGATATCAGCCGGATATCTGGAAGGCGTGGAAGTAAGAAACAGGATGTTTTACCATGTATGAGGAAGAAGAAAATTGTTGGCGTTGTTCCTTCCAATCTGATGGAAAATGGATCAATGTAAATGAACTCCTGCAGACGTTTGGTGGAGGTGGACATGCTGCAGCAGCTGGTGTGCGCAAACGGACGAATGATGTTGAAAAATTCAGGCAGGAAATCCTTGAGCGGATTGTTATGATGAGAAAGTTTTCCGGGCAGGATAAATAAGAATTAGAAATAGAACACAGGAGAATCGGGAGGTGTAGAATGATGGAAAAGGAAAGAACCTATATTGCGATCGATCTTAAGTCATTCTATGCGTCTGTGGAATGTAAAGAACGAAATCGGGATCCTTTGACGACCAATCTTGTGGTTGCAGATAAAAGCAGAACAGAGAAAACGATCTGTCTTGCGGTATCGCCAGCATTAAAGTGTTATGGGATACCCGGAAGGGCTCGTTTATTTGAGGTTGTTCAAAAAGTAAAAGAAGCCAACAGCGCTCGCAGGTGGAAAGTGCCGAACAGAACTTTTATCGGAGCCTCTGATGACAGCACAGAATTAGATACCAATCCGGAACTGGAGATTGATTATATTGTTGCTCCTCCCCGGATGGCCCTCTATTTGGAATACAGCACCAGAATTTACAGTATTTATCTGAAATATATTGCGCCGGAAGATATTTTTCCGTATTCGATCGACGAAGTATTTATGGATGTAACGGATTATCTGCATACTTATAATATGACAGCAAGAGAACTTGCAATGACCATGATACAGGATGTGCTGAAAACGACAGGTATAACGGCAACTGCTGGAATCGGAACGAATATGTATCTGTGTAAGATTGCGATGGATATCGTGGCGAAGCACATTAAAGCAGATAAAGATGGTGTACGAATTGCAGAACTGGATGAAATGTCATATCGAAGGAAACTCTGGGGTCACAGACCACTTACTGATTTTTGGAGAGTAGGAAAAGGATATGCAAAGAAGCTGGAAGAATACGGGCTTTATACAATGGGAGATATTGCCAGATGTTCCATCGGAAAAGAGAATGAGTTATATAATGAAGACTTGTTATATAGGTTGTTTGGTGTTAATGCGGAGCTGCTGATCGACCATGCCTGGGGATATGAGCCCTGTACCATGGAAATGGTCAAGGCCTACAAACCGGAAACGAACAGTGTTTGTTCCGGGCAGGTACTTCATTGCCCTTATGATTTTGAAAAAGCAAAATTAGTCGTCAAAGAGATGACGGACCAGATGGTTTTGGATTTGGTGGATAAGAAGCTTGTAACGGATCAGATCGTGTTGACGGTTGGTTATGATATTGAGAATCTGAACAATGCCGACAGGAGAAAGCAGTATCATGGAGAGGTTACGATCGACCGTTATGGAAGAAGAATTCCGAAACATGCACATGGAACGACCAATCTGAAACGGCAGACTGCCTCAACCAAGATGATAACGGATGCAGTAATAGAGTTATATGACAGGATCGTTGACAGAAACCTGCTTGTCAGAAGAATCAATATCACAGCGAACAGGCTTGTGGATGAAAGTTCTGTCAAGAAAGAAGAAGTATATGAGCAGCTGGATCTTTTTACGGATTATGAGGCGCAAAGGAAAAAGCAGGAAGAGGAGGAGGCTGCGCTGGATCGCGAAAAACGTATGCAGGAAGCAATGCTCAGTATCAAAAAGAAATTTGGAAAAAACGCTGTACTGAAGGGGATGAATCTTCAGGAAGGTGCAACCGCCAGGGACAGAAATGAACAGATTGGCGGTCATAAGGCGTAAAGGAGTTGAAAGAGGATGAAAAATAATTCTTATGACGATATCATTAATTTACCGCATCCGGTCTCTAAGAATCATCCGCAAATGCCACTTCGGGATCGGGCAGCGCAATTTGCTCCTTTTGCAGCCCTGACCGGACATGATGCTGCGATAAAGGAAACGGCAAGATTGACCGATGAAAGATTGGAACTGAGCGAGGAAGCGATTGCTCAGCTGAATGAAAGAATCAATATAATCAGAAATAATATCGGTATAGAACAGAAAGTATCGATAACTTATTTTATTCCCGATGCAAAAAAAGCAGGCGGCTCCTATGTTACGTGCTCTGGTATTGTAAAAAAGATAGACGAATACGAGCATACCATCATTATGACGGATCAAACGGTTATTCCAATCGAGCAGATAAGTGATATTAAATGTGAAGAGTGGTAAATGTGAAAAATGTTTCACTGGTGTTGATTTACTGTTTATAGTATTTCGCAACATCGTTTTTGAATTTTTCAAAAAGAGGATAATAAATATTTATAATGTCCTGAAATTTCTCTGCGGCGAAAGTACCATCGTAATCATGAGACAAATGATTTCTGGATTTCAGCATTTGCAGCCAGGTGTCATCATCAATAATACCATTGGTAAATGCCTGCTGCAGAGTTTCGCGTGGAGAGCCAACTGCAAAATCAAGAATTCCCATTTTTTTGATCAGAATATCTTTCATAACTTTCCAGGAGATGTCGAAAGTAAGACTGAAATTGAGAACAGTTCCTTCGAGAACAAAATCGGTCTTGGGGTCGGCTGTTTTGCTTTTTGCAAGATTGGAGAGACTTTTACAGAAAGTGTTATAGCGGTTAATAAATTTGTTTTCCATATTTTTTTATATCCTCCAATAAATACTCATTTTTTATACTGTCAAAGTCAAAAATATCAATTTTCCTTAGCGTTTCAATCTTCTGAAGATCATCTTCTAACTGCATTAGATTATCACAGCCGTATACTACAAAATCAATATCACTGGTGGGGGTCGCAGTGCCTGTGGCGAAGGAACCGAATAAATCAAGGCGCTTTACGTTATTTTTTTTGCAAATCATGGTTACTTTTTCGATGATTTCAGAAATTGGCATTACGTTCATGATCCACTCATGTCCTCCTTTACTTGGAAAATTCTGATAAAAATATGATAGCAGTTTCTATAGATTAATTCAACTTTAAAGACACTGACTGCGGTTGGTGTTATTCTATAGTCGTAATCCTTTCGTGGTGTTATGGATTATTTTAATTTTTCTTTTTCGGCATTTAAGAGTTCAAGATTGAGCCCTTGTTCTCCAGCTGTTTTATCTACCCAAAGATTCAAGGAGTCTATGGCTAAAGAAATTTCATCAAGTTTTTTACTGATATAAGCAAAATCTTTCATTTCATCATCACTGATCTTACCGTCACGGGCAATCTGGATCAGACGACCGGTAAGAGGATTGATTTCATTTAAACTGGCAATTGTCTCCAAAATGATATTTGACAGATCGGTCATTTCTATTTCTGGAACATAACGATAGCCGATTTCGCATTTGTGAGAGCAATAATAATTGCAAAGATCTGGTCTTTTATAGGCATCTGCCATCTGGAGGATATCATAAGGCGTAGGTTCTTGTGTTTCATATTCAAATTTTTCAATTTTTGAATCAGAGACAGCATCCATTTTTTCACTGGCTTCTGCTCTTGTAAGTCCTGCCGCTTCTCGGCAAAGCTGGTAAATTGTTTTGTTTTCCCTGGTGGATTGTTTACCCATGAGAATTTCCTCCTTGTATATCGCTAAACTTGCGGATTATTTATGTTCCAGGACGCATGCTGAGCGTGTATTTCTTATATTAATTTTATTATACATAAATTAGGAACTAACAACAAGTAATAGACTTTGTAAAATTACCTATTTTATAAATCATTTCACGGGAATTTTTTACAATTAAATAATCCATTCCAAGGGAAAGCCAGCCCAGCTATTCATTGGAAAGACCATAGAAAAGCCAGGTTCAGATACACTGATTAACCTCAGTATGTCCGGAACTGTTTTTTTGTTGCTATCGTTACTTTCGGGTGTCTTTGCCACGCTTGCTTCCTGGAGATTTCAATGACAAACCCTCTCCCATAAGGTATAATAAAGCAGAGTATTTTGTTTTGCTCACCACGAAACGAGAGGGAGATCTACATTAATGGATGCGAATGTGATCAATGAATTGAAAAGAGGCTTAAATGCCGCTTATATAAATGGTTCTGTGGCAGCAAATCTGGCGTATAAGCCAGCATTTGTGTCGAATAATCCGGAAGATGGGAAGAAAGTTATTTCATCTGTGGAGGATGAATTGCTGCGCTGTGATCAGTTTCAGATTAGTGTTGCATTTATCACGATGGGTGGTGTGACACCGCTCCTGCAGACGTTAAAAGGGCTTGAGGAAAAGGGCATTAAAGGACAGATTCTTACGACCAATTATCTGAATTTCAGCGAACCGAGAGCACTTGAGAAACTCAATGGATTGAAAAACATTACGTTGAAAATGTACGATGTGGAAGCTGCTGGAAATGGTTTCCACACGAAGGGATACATTTTTAAGAAGAAAGAGATTTATCGAATCATCATCGGAAGTTCCAATATGACAAGTGCGGCGCTTACGGTTAATAAAGAGTGGAATACGAAACTGATATCCACAGAAAACGGAGAAGTCGCAGAAGAAATTGTAGAAGAATTTCATAATCTCTGGAACAGTGAGTATGCATTGCCGTACGATGATTTTTATGAAGTCTACAAAAAACGCTACAATATCATAAAACATCAGCGGGAAATCGCGAAAAGTGAAAAAATCCCGTCGCTGGAAAAATATAGATTAAAGCCAAACTCTATGCAGGAGAGATTTATTGCGAATTTGCGAAAGATTCTGGAGCAGGGAGAAGAGCGGGCATTGCTGATCTCCGCGACTGGAACTGGAAAGACATATGCATCCGCATTTGCTATGCGTGAGCTTGGTTTCAAAAGAGTGTTATTTTTGGTTCACCGTGTAACACTTGCGAAGCAGGCTAAAAAATCTTTTGAAAAAGTTTTTGATAAGAAGGTGACAATGGGATTGGTGGGAGCAGGGTCTTATGAATATGAGAAAGATTATGTTTTTGCCACAGTAGAAACCTTGAATAGGGATACTCATTTGTTTCAGTACCAGCCGGATGCTTTTGACTGCATCATTTTGGATGAGGCTCACCATAGTTCCAACAATATTTATACAAAGGTCATTGATTATTTCAACCCGAAGTTGTTTCTAGGGATGACTGCGACACCGGATAAAAGAGATGATAATCAGGAAGGTAAAAATATATATGAGATTTTCCATTATCAGATCGCTCATGAAATCCGTTTGCAGCAGGCAATGGAAGACAATCTGCTTTGTCCATTTCATTATTTTGGCATCAGTGAGGTTGTTTCTCTGGATGACAAAACATTGCAGGCTACGAAGCTGACAGATGATGAGTTCAATCAGCTTACCAGTGATGAGAGAGTGAGGCATGTGATTGAACAGTCGGAATATTATGGCTATAGCGGTGATCGTGTAAGAGGACTTATTTTCTGTAGTCGTGTTAAGGAGTGTGAAGAATTATCGAGAAAGTTTAATGCTCTGGGATATCGTACAATTGCTCTTAGTGGTTCTGATAGCGAAGAAAAACGACAGAAGGCATTTGAGAGACTGGCAATGGATGAAGCGGATACAACGGAAGAGATGCAGCCTTTGGATTATATTTTTTCACGAGATATATTAAATGAAGGTGTGGATATTGTTGAGGTAAATCAGGTCATTATGCTTAGACCGACGCAGTCTCCGATTGTATTTATTCAGCAGTTGGGACGAGGTCTTAGAAAGGCGCCCGGAAAAGAATATGTTGTTATTTTGGATTTTATTGGAAACTATAATAATAACTTTATGATTCCGGTAGCTTTATCAGGAGATCGTTCTTATAACGCTGATGTGATCCGCAAATATGTAATCAGTGGAAATAGTACAATACCAGGTGCTTCAACGGTTCATTTTGATGAGATTTCCAAGGATAAGATATTTAAGTCTATTGACAAAATCAAGGGGATGAAAACGCTGATCAAAGAAAGCTATGTCTCTTTGAAAAATCGGTTAGGACGGGTTCCACTTCTGTATGATTTTTATGAAAATCAGGAAATTGATCCACTGGTAATTATTAGAGAATATAAAACATATTATGCCTTTATGCAGGCAATGGAAAAGGATAAATACAAGAATGATTTAAACGAACAGGAGAAATTAACACTGGAGTATTTATCCAAAACGGTTCTCTCAGGAGTGCGTCCTGATGAACTTGCAATATTGAATCAATTGCTTTATAGAGATTATATCGGGACTGCAGATTTTATAAAAGAATATCAAAAGACCTATGGAATTGAGATCAGCATATCACAGGTTAATGAAGCAATTCAGGTGCTGCAGGGACATTTCGTGAGTAAAGAAGCAGAATATCAGAAATTTTGTCAGATTGATATTCTGGAAAATGATCAATCAGGAATGATCCGAAGATTGCAAAGTTACACAGAAAGACTTGCACATATTCATTTCTACACACAGGTGGAAGATATTATAAAAGTCGGTATTGCCAGATATAAGGATAAATATTTTTCGGGACGAATTGTGGATAGTCCGTTTGTATTATATGAAAAGTATTCCAGAAGAGATGTAAGCTTTCTTATGAATTGTGGCAAGGATTTATCTTCTATTATGTATGGTATGAAACGAATTGAAGATGATGTTTTCATCTTTATTACATATCACAAAGAAGAAAGTCAGGATGAAAAAAACTATGTAGAAGGAAAACCTGATTATGCGGATGCTTTTGAGGATGATCTGATTTTCAAATGGGATTCTCAAATTGGGAAAGGCCTGGATAGTTCTTATATGAAGGATGTACTTGAAGCACAAAGAAAGCATTTATTTGTAAAAAAATCAGATGCGGAGACAAGCTTCTACTATATGGGGCAATTTGATGTATTAGAAGCCAGAAATGCGCATAAAGAAGACAATCGTGGTCGTATGCAGCCAATTACGAAGGTCACTATGAAAATGCATCATGCAGTGCGGGAGGATTTATTAAGATATTTACAGTCAAATATTACGGCATAAATGGTTGGAGGTATGAAATACATGAAGACAATAAAAGTAGTTGCAGCGATTATCTGCGACAATATAAAAGAGAAGAATAAAATATTTGCAACAGCACGAGGCTATGGTGAATTAAAAGGAGGATGGGAATTTCCAGGCGGAAAAGTAGAACCAGGAGAAACACCACAGCAGGCGCTTGTAAGAGAAATTATGGAAGAACTGGATACGGAAATTAAGGTGGGTGAGTTGATTGATACGATAGAGTTTGATTATCCAACCTTTCACCTTTCGATGGATTGTTTTTGGGCGGAGGTTACAAAAGGCCATCTTGAACTAAAGGAAGCAGAAGCGGCAAAATGGCTTACAAAGGATCAGTTAAATAGTGTTGCCTGGTTACCGGCAGACGTCACTTTGATAGATAAAATCCGAAGGTACATGAAATAAGCTAAGATCGAGGAGAAACTTCCTGGACAAAACAATAGAATATTATAATCAAAATGTGGATATGTTTGTCCAGGGGACTCGTTTGGTAGATTTTACGGTTGTACAGGAGCGGTTCACTAAAATGCTTCCGGTAGGTTCAAGGATATTAGATTTTGGTTGTGGTTCTGGTTGAGATTCACGATATAGCTGATTGGTTGTTACAGAGAAATCAAAGTTGGTGGAGAATATTTGTTATGATCAGAAAGATGCAGAACATAGATATTGATAGAGTCGCTGACATATGGTTAAAGACTAATTTAAAAGCACATTATTTTATTCCTGAGCAATATTGGACAAGTAATTATGAATTAGTGAAAGAAATGATGTCACAAGCGGAAGTCTATGTGTATGAAGATGATAAAATGATTCAAGGATTTGTCGGATTAAGTAACGAATACATGGAAGGTATTTTTGTTTCTGATGAAATGCAGTCATGTGGTATAGGTAAACTTTTATTAGAGTATATCAAGAATAAAAAAGTTAGATTGCGATTAAACGTATACCAGAAGAATGCCAGAGCCATCTCTTTTTACCAAAGAGAAGGGTTCGATATTCAATGCGAAGGATTCGATGATGCTACTGGTGAAAAAGAATACACAATGTTGTGGCAACAGAAATAGAAAGCGGATTTTTGGGGAGGATTTTATATGGAGTTTAACAATAAAGTAGTGATTGTGACGGGAGGCGTGCAGGGCCTTGGAAAGACCATTGCAGAGGAATTGCCTTTATGAAAAAAGCATAAATATAATGACAACACCCAAAAGAAAGGAAGAAGTAATCATGTATAAAAAATTAATGACATGCCTGGAAAGCGTAAGAAAGAAAATTGATTTCAAACCAGAAGTTGCACTGATCCTTGGATCCGGACTTGGAGATTTTGCAGATGGAATTCAGATTGAACAGACCATCGACTATACGGACATAGAGGGATTTCCGGTTTCTACTGTAAAAGGACATAAGGGACGTTTTGTGTTTGGGTATGTGGAGAAAACACCGGTTGTAATCATGCAGGGACGTGTTCATTATTATGAAGGATACGCAATGTCAGATGTTGTTCTTCCAACGCGTCTTATGGGAATGCTCGGTGCGAAAAAAATCCTTCTCACCAATGCAGCAGGAGGAGCTAATCCTTCCTATAAACCGGGAGATTTCATGATGATCACAGATCACATTACAACGGGAGTTCCAAGCCCTCTGATAGGACCGAACATGGATGAGCTGGGAACCAGATTTCCGGATATGAGTGAGGTATACAGCCGTCGTCTTCAGGATGTGATCCGCAAATGTGCAAAAGAATGTGACATCAAACTTCAGGAAGGTGTTTATGTACAGTTTACAGGACCAAATTATGAGACTCCTGCAGAAGTAAGACTTGCACAGAGATGGGGTGGAGATGCAGTTGGAATGAGCACCGCATGCGAAGCTATGGCTGCCCGACACATGGGAATGGAAATCTGTGGAATTTCCTGCATCACAAATATGGCAGCAGGAATTTCCCAAAAAGAGCTTAACCATAAAGAAGTGCAGGAAACAGCAGACCGCGTAGCGAAATCCTTCAAGGAATTAGTAACAAAAGTTGTTGTAAATATGTAAGATCCATAAGTAAGACAGCAGAAAGGAGACAAAAATTATGAAGAAATATAAGAGAATATTTACTATTGTAATAGACTCCTTTGGGGCAGGAGAAATGCCGGACGCAGCCCAGTACGGGGATGAAGGAACAGATACTATGGGACATATTTCCCAGAATGTAGATGAATTTACGATTCCAAACCTTCAGAAGCTTGGAATTGCAAATCTTCATCCGTTGAAACAGGTTGCAGCAGTGGAGCGACCAATGGGTTATTATACATTTTTAAAAGAAGCCAGTACCGGAAAAGATACTATGACAGGACACTGGGAAATGATGGGGCTTCACATCACAAAACCGTTTAAGACTTTTACAGAGACCGGATTTCCAAAAGAGCTGATCGATGAGCTTGAGAAGAGAACGGGACATAAAGTAATTGGAAACAAGAGCTCCAGCGGAACAGAGATCCTGGATGAACTGGCTGAGGAAGAAATCGCTACCGGTCATATGATCGTTTACACATCTGCTGATTCTGTATTGCAGATCTGCGGAAACGAGGAGACTTTCGGACTGGATGAATTGTATCGCTGCTGTGAGATCGCCCGTGATATCACCATGAGGGATGAGTGGAAAGTCGGACGTGTTATTGCAAGACCTTACCTTGGCAAGAAAAAAGGTGAGTTCAAACGTACCAGCAACCGCCATGATTATGCACTGAAGCCTTACGGAAAAACTGCGCTTAATGCATTGAAGGATGCAGGTTATGATGTGATCTCCGTTGGAAAGATTTTTGATATTTTTGACGGCGAGGGACTGACAGAGTCTAATAAGTCAAAAAGCTCTGTTCATGGAATGGAGCAGACAATTGACATTGCGAAAAGAGAGTTTGAGGGGCTTTGTTTTGTAAATCTTGTAGATTTCGATGCTCTTTGGGGACATCGACGCAATGTAAAGGGATATGCAGAGGAACTTGAAAGATTTGATGTAAAACTTGGTGAACTTCTTGATGAGCTTCGTGAGGATGACCTTCTGATCATTACAGCTGACCACGGAAATGATCCGACGCATACAGGAACTGATCACACAAGAGAAAAAGTACCATTTTTTGCTTATTCTCCATCTATGGAGGGATACGGAAAACTGGAAGATCAGAATACTTTTGCAGTAATCGGTGCAACGATCGCAGATAATTTTGAAGTTAAGATGCCGGAGGGAACAATTGGAAGTTCTCTTCTGGATGAGCTGAAGTAAAAGGAACGTAAAATGGATAAAAAAGATATATTAAAAAAGGTGGATCACACATTACTTGGATAGACTGCAACATGGGATGATATTCGAGGAATCCTGGATGATGCCATGAAATATGAGGCTGCATCTGCATGTATTCCGGCTGCTTACGTAAAACAGGCAGCGGAATATGTAGCGGGAAAACTTCCGATTTGTACAGTGATCGGTTTTCCGAACGGATATAATACAACTGCTGTAAAGGTATTTGAAACAAAAGACGCCATTGCAAATGGTGCTTCAGAAATCGATATGGTTATTAACATCGGATTTTTAAGTTACTGTTCAAGGGTTAGCTGGACTTGAGAAAACCGATGGTGTAGACTGATAACAGTCAAAGCCATCGGTTTTCTTTATCCAAATATTCTGGACACTCTGTCATATATATTGGCCGGATCTTCAAAGCGCATCAAAACAAGCATGCTCATGCATTGGCAGAGATAATCGATGCTTTCGAAACTTCTGAATGTCACGGCCTGCGCCTGTTTCCGCTTATAATTCCTTAGAAGCCTTTCGGCTTCATTATTTGTGGCAGGTACCCGGATATCATGCAGGAACAACAGATGGTTGTGCATGTATTTCTCCATTCTCAGGAATAAATTGTACCCGTCTTTATAATAATCATTTGCCGGAATGTTTTCATATTCTTTTCGGGCAGTTTCCAGTATCTCACGGTATCGTTTTTCGAATCCGGAGACTATTTCCGGATCTGGTCCGTGTGGCTGCCGGCATCCATTTCGGAAGTGGACCATTTCCTGCACCAGTGCATGCATTTTTTTATTCCAGGTACGGTCTGGTTCGTTCTCTATACTGGCTTTCAGATACCGCAGTACATGGGCAAGGCATTCCTGATGATCTGCTCCATAATTATAAAAGGTAATATCATGGTCATGGACAAGGATCCCCTGATAGTCTTCTGTAACCGTACCCTTTACTCCTTCGTGTCCCTTTTTCTCGCGGGCAAAGTACAGGGCTTTTCCGTCCGGTGTTGCACAGACATATACCTGGCAGCTCTTTCCGTTTTCCCTGGCATTTGTACAATCCGTATGCATAACAGGGGAAAGCAGCATATCTGCATAGGCAGACCTGCGTTCAGGCTCAGTTTTTAAAGCAAACTTCCGGTTTAGTCTGCTTATCATGCCTTTGGAAATATTCAGTTTTCCACCCGTCATGTCGGACAGAAATGCAGGAAAAAAGCGAATTCCCGGAAATGACCCATTGGGCAATCTGACTGTGGATAAATCTCCATTATAAGATTGGAAATGAGCAGATATAAGACCTTTGTCTGAAAGAATGGATAGGATTCGGTGTATAACTTTTGTGAAAAAGAACAGCAGAAAAAACTATAAACACAGTTTTTTCTGCTGAAGATAATTATCCACAAAATAGAAAAAATAATTTCGTCACTTTTTACAATGACTTATACATACCTTTGAACAGTAACCTTCCTACGTTATTGTTCACTCCGTTCACAGTAACGTAGCCAAAATTCATTCCAGATTGCCTGCGGCAATGGAATTTTGGCTTGTATATCTCGGGATTTTTGTATTACCGCAGGGAACTTACTTGATTCGGTTAAATTCCCATTGTAAGAATCTCCATCAGTACCCCAAGCAATGACGGATTCAAATTCATGGATACCAGAACTGGCACTGCCTCTGTGCCCAGCTCTTTCACTACTTTATAAACCTCTGTCTTCTGTGCATAGGTAATCTGTGCTTTTTCCAGAATCTCATAGACCTCTTCTGCATAATCTCTCTGATAAACAGCTGCATCTGCCGCAAAAGTAATCTTCACCTGCGCATCTGCCGGCACATCCTTGAAGATCACTATTGTTCCATGAAGCTTCTCATCCTCTGCGAACTCTGCATCCTTATATGCCTGTCCGTTTACAATAACCTCCTGCGGTTTGTCCTGAATGTTGCAGAAGCGGATCTTCCAGGAACGTTTCTGCGGGATCACTGCTGTATTTCCCTGTGCAGCTTCTACAATAAATACTGTTCCATTCTCATCTGCAGTCTTCGTCATTCTGGTGGATACCCAATTCTCATCCAGGTCTTCCGGTGTGTCCCCACCGTCTTCCCAGAGTACAAATTCTCCTGATTCTCCAGGATATACAAGTACTTCCAGTTTCTCAGGATTCTCAATGGAATTATCATATCCTTCCATGTCCTTCAGTGGAATGATGCTGCCTTCACGCACAAGTACCGGCATCTCATAAATATCTCTCCAGAGATCCACTTTTCTGCCGCCCTTATATGCTCTTCCGTTAAAGAAATCATACCAGATTCCCTGCGGAATCCATGTCTTTGCGCCTGCAAGTCCTGTTACCGGATCCAGCTTATCTGTGATTGGAGATACCATCATCTCTGTGCCGAAATAATAGTTGTTCGGTACTTCATAGGTTTCCTCACGCTCCGGCTCCAGATAATACATCGGCTGTACCAGCGGCAGTCCCGCTCTGCTTGCACGACGGTTCATGGTGTAAAGATACGGAACTAGCTTATGACGCAGTTTCAGGAAATTCTTCATTACTGTTTCTACAATCTGGTTGTATTTCCACGGTTCTTTTCCATTAAACGGGTTATCTGTGCTGTGCAGACGATTCATTGGTGAAAAGACTCCAAGCTGTACCCACCTTGCAGTGAGCTCGTCGTCTCTGTATCCAAACATATGTCCACCGATATCATGACTCCACCATCCAAAACCGATGTTGCTGGCATTTGCTGTGAAATATGGCTGGAATTTCAGACTCTCCCAGGTAATGAACGTATCACCGGAAAAACCAACCGGGTATCTGTGGCTTCCTGGACCTGCATATCTTGAGAAAGTCAGCGCACGTTTTCCTTTCCACTTGCTGTCCAGATAGTGATAGTGGTTCAGCATCCAGAGCGGATCCAGTCCCGGAACCTTGGTTACAGTTCCCTGCTGCCAGTCAAGCCACCAGAAGTCTACTCCCTCTTCTTCCATCGGATGATGCAGTTCCTCAAAATATGTCTCAATGAATTTCGGATCTGTCATATCAAAAAGTACCGGTTCCTTACTTGCAGGATCAATTCCCATCTTCTCTGCAACTCTCGGATAGGCTTCTTCATAAGCACGCACTCCATCTGCCGGATGTACGTTCAGTGTGATCTTATATCCATGTTTGTGCAGCCAGTCCATAAATTCAGGCGGATTTGGGAAAAACTTCTTATTCCAGGTATATCCTGTCCATCCGCTTCCATATACAGGAGGTACATCCTCTACCAGATGCCAGTCCATATCTACAACTGCAACAGAAAACGGCACTTCTTCTTTCTCAAAACGCTCTACCAGTTCTTTGTACTCTGTCTCTGTGTATTTGTGATATCTGCTCCACCAGTTTCCGAACGTATATCTTGGAAGCAGAGGTGTTTTTCCACATAATCTGTAAAAATCCTGCAGACATTCCACATATCTGTGACCATATCCAAAGAAATAAAAGTCTGCTCTGTTTCCCTGACGTGGCTCTACCATTCCATCTTCGCCCATAGCCATTGTGTGGGAATCATCCAGCACTGAAAAACCGTTTCTGGACATAATTCCATGACTCAGCGGAATCTCACCGTCTGCTTCATCCAGGGTTCTGGCTGTTCCCAGCAGATCTTTTGGTTCATCACCATAATGCCACACGCGCTCGCTGGCTTTTCCACCCGCTACACGTATCATCAGACCGCTTGGAGAAAATTTCTGTCTGTCATAGTGGATTTCTAGGTCTTTGGTGTAAATATGTAATTCCTCACCGCCATCGCTCACCCTGAATTCCGGCACCGGGAAATCACGATTGCATACCATCTGTGTTGCTCTGTCCTCAAATCCTCCGTCTTCGCTGTACTCAAAACGGATCAGGGCAGTTGTCAGCATTGTAATCCTGAAATGATCGCCCACGATCACAGCTTCCTTTCTGCATACAGGATTACCTTCCAGCACAAATTTCTTTAAGTTCATAAAAGCTTTTCCTCCTTTACATTCCCAGCAGTCTGATACTGCCTGTTTTTGAAACTATTTTATACTTTTGTACATCAATTGGCAATAGCTTGTATTTCTTCCCTCCTCAGTGTTATAATTTGATTACTGTTCACTCCGTTCACAGTAACGTAGCCAAAATTCATTCCAGATTGCTTGCGGCAATGGAATTTTGGCTTGTATGTCTCGGGATTTTGGCATATTCATGCCAAAACACCTCGCAGGATAGTGGTGTGTGAACAGTAACATTTTTAAAGGATGGAAGATATGAGGAAGTAGAGAATGAGATTCGTGCGATCCATGAAGCCTGTGATGGAAGAATCCTCAAAGTTATCATTGAGACATGTCTTCTTACCGAAGAAGAGAAACTTAAAATGTGTGAGATCGTTACAAATGCAGGAGCAGAATTTATCAAACTTCTACCGGATTTTCCACAGCGGGAGCAACTTTTGCAGATGTAGAGCTGATGAAGAAATATATTGGAAAAGATGTAAAAGTTAAGGCAGCAGGTGGAATTTCATCTTTCGATGATGCAGAAAAATTTATCAGTCTTGGCGCAGAGCGTCTTGGAACAAGCCGTCTTATTAAGATCCTGAAAAATACGGACACTGGTGCAGGATATTAATACTGTGAAAGAGGACTGTCAAAGACAGGATTATACATAAATTATGAACTAACAACAAGTAATAGAATTTATAAAAGTATCATTTCACATTTTTCTACCAGCTGTGGATAAAGGATGGACGGAATCTAAAAAATACGATAAAATCTGTATTAGAAATGCTATTGTCGTGAAATTTATAAACGCTCGAAAAAGGAAAAATAAACATGGCAAAGAAAGATTTGCTATCCGGTACCGGCGTTAATTTATACAGGTGATATTATGAAAATTACTTACATTAACCACAGTGGATTTTTGGTTGAGACCAGAGACTGCTACTATATTTTTGATTATTACAAGGGTGAATTACCGAATCTTGACAAGGAGAAAGAAGTGATCGTTTTTTGCAGTCACTTCCATAAGGATCATTTTAACCCACAAATTTTTGGGATCCTTGATGATATGGGAATGACTTATCAGGCAATCCTGGCGAATGATATACGAAAAAGGAATCATTTGTCGGATATGAAGATCACATATGTTTATCATGATCAAGCTTATAGTTTGGATAATGAAACCAAAGTTGATACATTGCTATCTAACGATAGTGGTGTCGCATTTATTGTCAAAACAAAGGAAGGTACCATTTATCATGCCGGTGATTTAAACGACTGGTATTGGGATGGTGGGTCGAAAGCTGATAACCAGAGACTTACTTCAGCATATCGCGCGGCGATCAGGAAAATCAAGGGTATGCATTTTGACGCTGCATTTGTTCCCTTGGATCCGAGACAGGGAGATCACTATGCTGACGGGATCCTGTATTTCCTTAAAAATGTAGATTGCAATGTCATTTTTCCAATGCATTACTGGAATGATGCCAATGTAATTAAGCGGTTTATTACTGAATATCCGCAATATAAGTCACGCATTAGAAACACAGAATGTACAAAAGGAGAAGAAATTTCATCGTAGACCCAGATGGCTACTGGCTTGAGATTCTGCCGTAAAGCGGATGTATGTTGGTGATCTTTTATGGATCAGAGCATTTTATTCTGTGGTCATTTGTAATGAATTATGAGTAGAAGGAGACGGGCATGGAGCATTTACGTTGTGTAGTTGAAAGAATTACATATCAGAATGCCGACAATGGCTACACGGTTCTGAAATGTGCGGTGAAGAATTACAGTGATCTTGTCACAGTAGTTGGCACGATGCCGGATACCCATGTTGGTTCTGTGCTGTCTCTGGAAGGTATGTGGAAGATGGATGCCAAATATGGGCGGCAGTTTTTGGTGGAGAAATTTGAGGAGACACTTCCTGCTACAGTATATGGAATCGAAAAATATCTTGGTTCCGGTCTGGTGAAGGGCGTTGGTCCAAAGTTTGCAAAAAGAATTGTGGAAAAATTCGGGAAGGATACACTGGATGTTATTGAAGAGACACCAGATGAACTGCTCAAAGTATCAGGTATAGGAAAAGTACGTGTAGACCGGATCAAAACAAGCTGGCAGGAGCAGAAAGAGATCAAGAATATCATGCTTTTTCTGCAGAGTCATGAGGTTAGCACCTCTCATGCGACAAAGATTTTCAAGACGTATGGAAGTGAGAGCATTGCGATCGTAAAGGAGAACCCATACCGGCTTGCAGATGACATCTGGGGAATTGGATTTAAGACAGCGGATTCCATTGCACAGAAGATGGGGATTGACAAAGGTAAATTTGTCCGTCTGCGCAGTGGCATTTTTTATACATTGAATAAGCTGGCAGAAGCAGGTCATTGTTATACAACAAGAGAACAGCTGACTGGAAGGGCAAAGGAACTTCTGGAAGTGGAAGAACCGGAGCTGGAGATCACCTTGGATGAGATGATCCGCACGAATGATGTGATCAGAGATGAAGCAGAAGATCGGGAAGCAATTTATCTGCCCCCATATTATTTTTCAGAAAGTGGCTGTGCAAAGCGGCTGCTTCGGTTGATGTCCTGTGGAAAGAAGAAATCTGAGGATACGGAAGAAATATTGAAGAAAGTAGCAGCTTCATCAGAAATTACTTATGACGAGATTCAGTGGCAGGCGGTAAAGACAGCGGTTTCCTCTAAGGTCATGGTGCTGACCGGTGGACCTGGAACCGGAAAGACTACAACAACTCTGGGAATTATTTCTGCATATAAGCAGGCTGGATGTCAGATCATTCTTGCTGCACCGACTGGAAGAGCAGCAAAGAGAATGTCAGAAGCAACTGGAATGGAAGCAAAAACGATTCACCGGTTATTGGAATACAAACCTCCGGAAGGCTATCAGAAAAATGAAGAACATCCGCTGGAAGGAGATGTGCTGATACTGGATGAATGTTCCATGATCGATATCATGCTGATGTATAATCTTTTAAAAGCATTGCCGCAGCAGATGTCTCTGATTCTGGTAGGCGACATTGATCAGCTGCCAAGTGTCGGAGCGGGCAATGTTCTCAGAGATATTATTGATTCCGGATGTGTTCCGGTAGTTCGTCTGACACGGATTTTTCGTCAGGCACAGGGAAGTCGGATCATCATGAATGCACACCGGATCAATAGAGGGGAAGGCATTGATATGAGAGGTGGGAAAGATGCCGACTTTTTCTTTGCCACCAAAGAGAGTAATCAGGAAGTGGTGGATACTATCGTCCAATATTGTAAGACGAACCTGCCGAGATACTATCATGTAGATCCACTGCAGGATATTCAGGTGCTGACTCCGATGCAGAGAGGCGAATGTGGGGCAGTAAATTTGAACCAGGTGCTGCAGGAAGCCATGAATCCGTCAAAGATCTTTCTGCGGAGAGGCGGCACACAGTACCGGCTGAAGGATAAGGTGATGCAGATCCGGAATGATTACGATAAGGAAGTATTCAACGGAGATATTGGGACTATCACAAAAGTTGACGTGGAAGAACGGGAACTGACAGTTCTGTTTGATGAACGGAAAGTAGTCTATGATGTGACAGAGCTGGACGAACTGGCGCTTGCCTATGCAGTGACGATCCACAAATCCCAGGGAAGCGAATATCCAATCGTTGTCATGCCATTTACCATGAGTCATTTTGTCATGCTGCAGAGAAATCTCCTTTATACGGGTGTGACCAGGGCGAAAAAGATCCTGGTACTTGTCGGAGAGAAGAAAGCTGTGTATTATGCGATAAAAAATGAAACGACAACTGGCAGAAATACATGTCTGGCAAGACGTCTGCAGCCGGACAGCAAAGAAGCACAGGAAGTGAAGGCACAGCTTTTGAAAGAAGCAGTAGACGAGACCGCAAATGAGAATGGAAGCGACAGTAAGAAGATGATCGTCTATAAGGGCAGCATCCAGCCTTCTATGGTATGTGAGACACCGGCAGTTTATAAGGGAAATCTCTGGAAACGCCTGTCGCAGTCAAAGTTCAGAAGCAGTTTTTCCCTGAAGGCAAACGATCGGAGTTATGTATCAGAAAAGGGAATGGAGAAAGTACGTGAGCATGCCTGTGATTTTATCAGAAAGCGTCTTGCACCGGCAGAAATACCAAATGATGGAAAACAGACACCGATGAGAGGGCATCCGGTTTTTGTAGCCCAGCATGCCACAGCTACCTGTTGCAGGGGATGTCTGGAAAAATGGCATCGTATTCCGAAAGGACGGGAATTGACAGAAGCGGAGCAGGAATATATTGTAAATGTGATCATGGAATGGATCGGTCGGGAAATTCATTGAGAGAACGTCTCGGCTTTGGGGGCTGATTTTTATAGCCGTAATCCTTTAATATCTTTAATACGTGATAAGATCGTATTGCAGCTGCAGCTGATAACGCCGGGCAGTGTAGCAATAAATGAAATTATGAAACCTGTGGAGGAATAGGATAATGTCAAAAGATGAGTATTTGATCACAGATGCGCCTCTTAAAGCGCTGACGGTTTTTGCAATGCCAATGATTTTGGGCAGCTTTTTTCAGCAAATATACAATATGGCTGACTCTATCATCGTCGGCCAATTTGTTGGTTCCTCCGCACTTGCAGCTGTCGGGGCCTGTGCAGCGCTGACCAATGTTTTCATTTGTGTGGCACTGGGGGCAGGTGTCGGTGCCGGTGTGCTGGTGAGCCGTTATTTCGGTGCCAGGAAGTATGGAAAAATGAAGACCATCGTGTCAACATCCTTGTTTAGCTTTTTAATTCTAAGTATAGTCCTTGGGGTTTTTGGATTTTGCTTTTCCCACTGGATGATGAGTGTGTTACAAACCCCTGGCGATATACTGGATGATGCAGTGTTATATCTGAGGGTCTATTTCGTGGGATTTCCGTTTCTGTTTATGTATAACATTCTTTCCAATATGTTTACTTCCATAGGCGAATCAAAAATCCCGCTGGGGCTCCTGATATTTTCGTCAATCTTAAATATTTTTATGGATCTCTGGATGGTGGCCGGACTTGGTCTCGGTGTGTTTGGTGCAGCCCTTGCGACTCTTATAGCACAGGGAATTTCTGCGGTGTTTTCACTTTTGCTTTTCCTTAGCCGGATGCGTCGATATAAAAGTCGCTTTGACTGGTTTGACAGGCAGGAGTTACATTCCATGCTTCAAATTGCTGTACCTTCGGTTCTTCAGCAGTCTACAGTGTCCATCGGTATGATGATCGTACAGGCTGTTGTAAATCCCTTCGGTACACAGGCACTTGCGGGGTATGCGGCGACGATGCGGGTAGAGAATGTTTTTTCATTGATTTTTGTTTCTATTGGCAATGCGGTTTCCCCATATGTTTCCCAGAATCTTGGTGCAAAGAAAATTGAACGGATCAAAAAAGGATATCACGCTGCACTGGTGTTAGATGTATGTTTTGCAGTTCTTGCTTTTATAGTCATTGAAACACTGCACACGCAGATTTCCTCTCTATTCCTTGGTAAAGATGGAACTGCCCTGGCCTATCAGGTATCCGAGGGTTATATGAGATGGCTTGGTTACTTCTTCATCTTTATGGGAATCAAAATGGCAACCGATGGGGTTCTTCGTGGTCTTGGGATCATGCGGCCATTTCTTATTGCAAATATGGTGAACCTGGCGATCCGCCTGTCTGTTGCTTTGATCTGTGCACCGCGTTTTGGCATTGTATTTGTCTGGCTTGCTGTACCAGCCGGTTGGTTTGCAAACTTTTTAATATCCTATATGGCTCTTCGGAGATCATGGCCGACTGATAGCAGCACGGAAGAAGGGGATTACAGTTTGTAATATCCTGGCATACAGCACAGAACGTGTGGCACGTACTGCGATCATGATGATATTAAATCTGAGTTTTGCAATGCGGGTACAGATGAAGATGCTGGCATGCGGAAATCATGACAATTTTACCAGAAATCTTCAGGTTCCGCTCAATGCTGTATCAGGTCTATAGTATCTGGCAACAAGTGATGATACAGCTTCCGGGTTTGCAGAGTGAAAAAATATAATTACAATCAATAAGTCAGTGCTTTGATATCTTCTTCCGATACAGCAGGAATAACATAAACAATAGAATTACTGGAAAAATAAGTCCGAATCCCATGCCGATCTTAATATTATTTCCAGCATTCTGAGTGATACGACCAACAATTCCAGGTCCAATGCTGCCACCTAAATCTCCTGCCATGGCAAGAAGAGAGAACATAGCCGTTCCACCTGTTGGAAAAGTTTTTGAGGAAATACTGATGGTTCCAGGCCACATGATTCCAACTGAAAATCCACATGCAATACAACCGATCAGTCCGATGATCGGGTTGGATGACAAAGCAGTAAGCAGATAACAGACAACGCATAATATGCCTGAACCACTCATAAACTTCATTAAATCTAACTGCTCTCCATATTTACCAAAAATTATACGGCTGATTCCCATTGTTACTGCAAACATACATGGACCTGTTAGATCTCCCAGAGCTTTTGATAATCCCAGAGCTGATTCTGCATAAGCAGATGCCCATTGAGCCATTGCAAGTTCAGAAGCTCCGGAACAGATCATCAGACATATTGCAACCCAGAAAAATGGCTTGGAAAACAGATCCTTAATTTCCATTCCAGAACCATTGTCAACCAGAGATTCAATGGGACAGGTCAAGAAGTTATAAGTATTAATTGCAGGAATGATTGCCCATATTACGGCGAGCCACTTCCAACTGTCTATTCCAAATATCAGGAAAAATAAGCTGGAAATCAAAATTGTCCCAACAGCTCCCCAACAGTAAAACGAATGGAGCAGACTCATAGTTGCTTCTTTGTTTTCAAACGGACAGGCCTCGATAATAGGACTGCAAAGTACTTCTATTAAACCGCTTCCGATGGCATAAACAATAACACTACATATAATTCCAATAAAAGGATCAGGTAAAAAATCAGGTAAAAATGCCAGTCCAAGAAGACCCAATGCAGCAAATATTTCTGATGCAACAATGCACACACGATATCCGATATGATCTACGAATTTGGCACAGAACAGATCAACCAGAAGCTGTGTGAAAAAGAAGAAAGTGGATATCAGAGCAATGTTACCGAGAGAAATATGGTAGTCACTATGAAATTTCAAAAAAAGAAGCGGTGCGAAGTTTGCCGCAATAGCCTGTGTGATAAATCCCATATAACAGGCTATTTTTGTCTTATGGTAGTTAGTTTTTTTTATAGCATTCATTTTTTATTTTCCTCTCCGAATGTTTTTAACAGTTTTATGTTCAATCTTCACATTCATCAATACTTCCACAAAAAAGTCTGTTCTGGGTGGTGCGGTTATTTCAATTTTGTCGCCCTCAATGTTGATCTCACTTTCATTCATCCATTTAAAAATCATAAGAATACCTCTTTTCTTTTTTTTACTTGATTATATAGCAAATATCAGATATATACATTGAATTAAATTATAGAAATACTGTATAATATCGTAAAAAAGAAAGAACGTGATATGGGATGGATTATAATAAAATACTTACAGACGAGGAGTTCATGGAAATTAAACAGCATGGAAGCAGTGATTATCCATTCCAGTATTATTATGATAATCTGGAATTGTTTGATTTTCATTGTATTGAGTGGCACTGGCACAGAGAATTTGAGTTTTTATATGTCGAGTCCGGACAAGTTACATGCGGAATAGGAGAAAAACAGATTATATTGTCAGAAGGAGAAGCAATTTTTATTAATTCTAAAATATTGCACCGCTTTTACGCATCATCAAGTGGTATCATTCCTAACTTTGTATGTATGCCGGAATTTATTGCGCCAGAGAACAGCCTGATCTATAAGAAATATATCTTGCCAATCATTTCATCGAATATATATTTCCAGCGTTTTCAGACTGATGAATTATGGCAAACAAAGATTATACAAACTATGATAAAAATAATGGAAATACAGAGGAATGAGAAAATAAGAGAACTTGCTACTTTGGCATTGCTGCAGGATTTATGGCTGACTTTTTATGAAAATGTAAAGTTATCTGATAAAGGAGATGTACAGACAGTGGATGAAGTTGCACAGAAAAGAGTGCAGTTGATCATGCAATATATACATGAAAACTATAATCGCAATTTGTCTCTGGATGAAATTGCTTCGCATATAGGAATCAGCAAAAGTACTGCACTTAATTTGTTCCACCGTTTTTTACATACTACACCGGTTAATTATCTGATAGGATATCGACTTCAGGCAGCTTCCTGGTTATTGAAAAATACGAATAAAAAAGTAAAAACGATCGCTTATGAAAGCGGATTTCATAACGTTGATTATTTTTGCAGATTGTTTAAAAAACGTTATCATTTAACTCCATCAGAATATCGCTGCACATGTTTAAAAGTGTTGTCGGCTGATCCGAGTCTTCAGACCTGTAAATAAAGCCGATGCAGGACTTTTGGAATCCTGTATCGGCTTTGTTGATTTTGTAAAGGCTTTGAAAAATTTACTTTTACTGGTTCATCAGTGCTTTGATATCTTCTTCCGGTGTGGTGATAGGTGCAATACCATAATTTTCAACCAGAAAGTTCAGAATATTAGGAGAAAGGAACGCCGGAAGAGAAGGACCAAGACGGATATTTTTGATACCCAGATGCAGGAGGGTTAACAGGATACAGACTGCTTTCTGTTCATACCAGGAGAGTACGAAGGAAAGCGGAAGCTCATTTACAGAACATCCAAATGCATCTGCAAGTGCCACAGCAACCTGGATCGCACCATAAGCATCATTACACTGACCCATATCCATCAGTCGTGGAAGACCACCGATCTCTCCCAGATCGAGATCATTGAAACGGAATTTTCCACATGCCAGGGTGAGAACGATACTGTCAGAAGGTGTCTGCTTTACAAATTCCGTATAATAGTTTCGACCTGGTTTGGCACCATCACAGCCGGCAACCAAGAAGAAATGGCGGATCGCGCCTGATTTTACGGCTTCTACCACAGTACCTGCATGGGACAGGATAGCTGCATGACCAAAACCGGTTGTCACTTTTTTTCCACCGTTGATACCGGAGAACATCTGATCTTCTTTGTAACCGCCCAGCTCCAGTGCTTTTTCAATAAGCGGTGTGAAATCTTTCTTCTCGTCAATATGGACAGCTCCCGGGAAGGCAACCACTTCTGTTGTAAATACTCTGTCAGCGTAGCTGCTTTTTGGAGGCATCAGACAGTTGGTAGTGTAGAGGATCGGGGCCGGAAGATGGTCAAACTCTTTCTGCTGATTCTGCCATGCAGTTCCGAAATTGCCTTTCAGGTGAGCGTATTTCTTTAAGAATGGATAGGCATGGGCAGGGAGCATTTCACCATGTGTATAGATATTGATTCCTTTTCCCTCAGTCTGTTCAAGCAAAAGCTGCAGATCTTTCAGATCATGTCCGGTCACGACAATAAAAGGCCCTTTTTCTACCGTAAGTGTAACATCAGTTGGCTCTGGTGTTCCATAGGTTTCTGTATTTGCCTTATCAAGAAGTGCCATGCACTTCAGATTGATTTCTCCTGTTTTGAGTACTGTGGAAAGCAGTGCTTCTGTGCTTTCTTCATAACCGATCTTAGATAATGCCTCGCAGAAGAACTGATTCACTTCGGCATCTTCATAATTCAGAACACTTGCATGATAGGCATAGGCAGCCATTCCGCGGATACCAAAGAGAATAAGAGATTTCAAGGAGCGGATATCTTCATTGGCATTCCACAGCTGCTGAAGATCATATTCCTTTGTTCTGCAGTCAGGAGCCAGTCTTTCTTTTTCAGCTCTGACTTTTTGTATCATATTTTCGATTGCTGCATTGTCAAAACTTACATTTGTAACTGTAGTAAACAGTCCTTCGATTATGATCTGTCCGGTCCTTTTTGAAATAGTTTCCGTGCTGTCGGCAGCTTTAGCCAGACTGATCAATGCACCTGTCAGCTCATCCTGTAATTTCGCTGTATCTGCTTTTTTTCCGCAGACACCGGCATTTCCGGTACAGCCGGTACATCCGACTGTCTGTTCACACTGAAAACAAAACATTTTTTTATCCATTATTGTATTCTCCTTTTATTCTGTGATTTTTTCGAAGGATCTTTCTTATTATTTTATCCTCGACTAGTAGTATTTATCCTTGGTTTCTGTTAGGAGTATAGTATAATAATTACAACGTGTATGTTTGATTTCCAACAGGAGGATTAATTTTGAAAAAATATTTATCCATTCTAAGAACGAGCCCTTTCTTTAAAGGTCTTACTGATAATGAGATATTATCCATACTGCATTGTGTAAATGCAGCAACGATCTCCAGAAAACGGGATTCTTATATTTTCAGAGCCGGAGACTCTACTGAAGTAATGGGACTTGTGGTGTCAGGCTGTGTTCTTGTTATTCAGGAAGACCTGTGGGGACATCGGAATATTCTGTCAAAATGTCATGCAGGAGATTTTTTTGGTGAACCATATGCAGCAAGTCCGGGAGCTGTTCTGAATGTCAGTGTGGTAGCAGACGAAGATTGTGAGATTATTTTATTAAATGTTCAAAGGCTTCTGGTTTCCTGCCCAACAGTATGTGACCATCATCAGAAGCTGATCCGTAACCTGGTCGGGGTCCTGGCAAATAAGATCCTGATCCTCAACGATAAGATCACACATGTTGGCAAGCGAACGACAAGGGATAAGCTGCTGTCCTATCTGTCGTCGGTATCTATCAGACAGGCATCGTTATCCTTTGATATTCCTTTTGACCGGCAGCAGCTGGCAGATTATCTTTGCATTGACCGTGCGGCAATGTCTTCGGAGATATCAAAGCTGCAAAAAGAAGGGCTTATAAAAACAAACAGAAACCATTTTGAGCTGACTGTCTGTAATGATACGGATTCAGGAATAAAAATGTGATATACATCACGGAAAACGATAAACTTTTTCATTATAATGCAAAAGGAAAGTGAGACTGCTTAAAGAGATTCTATTGTTATAAGCGTTCACACGATGGTATTATGGTGTATGTATAAAGAATCTATGAAATCAGTTATTGAAAAATAGGAGGAAAAAAATGTTCATCAGAAAAGCAGAAGAAAAAGATATTCCGAGGATCCTGGAATTGTTAGGACAGGTGCTGCAGATCCATGCAGATATAAGGCCTGATATTTTTATTCCGGGCACAACAAAATATACGACAGACGAATTGACAGAGCTTTTGAAAAATGAAGAAAAGCCAGTATATGTTGCAGCGGATGAGGCTGATGTTTGTGTGGGGTATGCATTTTGTCAATTAAAGGAGCAGCCTTTTTCAAACAATATGGTACCGTTTAAATCTCTTTTTATAGATGACCTGTGTGTCGATCAGGAGACACGAGGACAGCATATTGGGGAAAGCCTGTTTGAATATGTAAAAAAAGAAGCAAAGCAGCTGGGATGCTATGAAGTGACATTGAATGTGTGGGCAGGAAATACTTCAGCAGAAAAATTTTATGAAAAAATGGGAATGCGGACAAAAGAAAGGCAGATGGAATACATATTATAAGATGTTGAATTGTTCAGGAAAAAAACAGCCGGCTAAGATACAGACTGAGATGTCTGTACCTTAGCCGGAAAATTTATCACTGTAATGAACATGCATAGCTTCCCAGTCCATAAACAATACATAAAATACTCTTCCGTATTGCTGGCTGTCCACAATCCTTCCGTGATCAAGAACAGAAAGGTAAGTGCCGTCTGCTTTTCGAAGATGAAAGTGGATATAGTCATTGTTATTGCCGGCATCGATCTGTTTCCAGATGCTTGTTTCTATCTGCTGTTGTTCATCTTCCCTGATCAGGTTGTGGAAGCTTTTCCTTGTAAGGCTGAAGAGTTCATCTATATTTTTATATCCGGTCATTTGAAGGAACTCATGGTTTGCATACAGGAGTTCATCATCATCTTTGTCCGCTCTGTATATGATAAATGCACCCGGAAGGTGTTCAGAGATATCCTTGAATGCAAATCCGAGCTGTTTGCGGACTCCTGACCGGAGCCCCTCCCTGTAAGCCATACATCCGTTTTTTCCGTGAAGCTTTATTTCATAAAGTGCTGCATCTGCACAGCGCATAAGCTGTGAACGGCTGGATGCAAAGGTTGGATATTCTGCATATCCGAGAGAAATAAAAAACGGATATTCTTTTCCCTTGCATGAAAATGTCTTTGGAAGCTTGGTAAATTGCAGCAGCAGTTCTCCCGCTTCTTTATAGGTATAATCCGGCAGAAGAATGCAGAACTCATCGCCACCGTTTCTTCCCAGTAATGTGTTTTTGGGGAAAAAAGCCTTCATGCTATCTGTAAGACTCTTTAGTGCCCTGTCTCCATAGACATGTCCGTAAATATCATTAATAAACTTAAAGTCATCAATATCAAGGAGTGCGGCCACAAAATGCGTTTTTGGATTTTTAGTGATCATCCTTTCGGCTAATTCATCAAATCCATAGCGGTTGTAAATATCGGTGAGAGAATCTGTGTGTGCCAGTATTTGAAATTTGTTTTTATTTTCTTTCGATACTAACCATACCCGGGTAAGACCTGAGAAAAGTAAAACGACAGTAGTAAACATTCCGCCGACGATTACCAGTAATCTAAGGTCTCTCCATCCGCTTTCAGGAGCTACTTCTAATGTCCAGTTCTCTTCCCCTATCGTAAAACCATAAGAAACAGTATGAGTTAATTGGTCGTCTGACTGATAAACAACTTTATAAGTATCGCTCCAGGGAGCGTCGGTTTTTGAGAGCCTGTATTCATATCCGAAATCCGAAAGTGCACTGATCGCATCTGAAAAAATGTCAGGAACACGCAGGATAACAATGGTAAATCCCCAGAAATATTCCTGGTTGTTTTCATCTTTCAGGTAGACTGGATTGCGGACAGCAATTCCACAGCCGCCCCGTTTTAAATCGAAAGGACCTTGTGTAATGATCACGTGATTGTCTCTTGCGTAACAGGAAATTTTGCTGCAATCTTTATCCTGGAGCAGATCGATCTTACTCGCTTCCGTTCCCTCAGAAGGATAAATATCTGTTACATTACCATCTGGAGCAAGCTGTATGCTTTCAATAATGTCAGACATAATATTTTCCGCAATTGTGTCAAACTGACTGATCTTTCCGTTTTCACTGATCAGGACCTGCTTTAGCGTATCTGTGATCGCAATTCCATTTGTAATCTCATTTTTTATACGTTCGCCGTAGGTTGTTGCATTTAATTGTGCTGTTATGTGTCGTTGTTCAGTTTCATGTGAGTCTATTTTGTATACAATTAAACCAACAAGGCATATGCCCAGTAAAAAAACGATAAGAGGTACAATTGTTTTTTTCTTCACCTGGTTCACCTCGTTTTATTAGTTTCACAATAAAATATTATATCATAGAAGTGAAAAAATAGAATGATTTTTTGCGTTAAAGTGATATTGTTTTTTTTATGTACAATGGAAATATGACCAGAGGGTGAAATATAGTATACAATTGAGGATTATATTGGAAAGAGTACTGAAAAAACCTCGCGGTTTTGTAGGGTATATGATATACTATTCTTCATAAGTAAATATCTTATCGGAATTCACGGAGGATCTGACCGATGCTGAATAAAAAAGATTTTTTAAAATATGCATCAAAATTAGCATTTCCGATCATGATCCAAAATCTGATCGGAACATTAGTAAATGTTGCGGATACTGTAATGCTGGGATATGTAAGCCAGACTGCCATGTCAGCTTCATCTCTTGCCAACCAGTACACATTTATTCTTTTCTGTTTGTATTATGGCATGGCTACAGGTACTTCGGTTTTATGTGCCCAGTACTGGGGAAAGGGTGATAAAAAGACAGTAGAAAAGATTCTCGGCCTGGCGGAGCGGATCTCACTGATCGTTTCTCTTGTATTTTTCGTTATCTCCTTTTCCATGCCGACTACGATCATGAAGATTTTTACAAACAGTCCGGATACGATTGCTGCCGGCAGCGAGTATTTGAAGGTGATCTCATTTTCCTTTATGTTTATGGGATTCTCTCAGGTTTTCATGAGTGCCCTTCGAAGTGTCGGAAAAATAATGCTGCCTTCTGTTACATACATTGTATCGCTTTGTGTCAATGTATTTTGTAATGCCACCTTTATCTTTGGCCTGTTTGGACTTCCAAAGCTTGGTGTTACCGGTGTTGCCCTTGGTACTGTTATTGCCAGGATCGCAGAGGTATTGATCTGTCTCATCTATTCATTAAACAGCTCCGATGTCAGATTTCGGATAAAATATTTCTGTGCGAAATCCGGTATTCTGTTCAGGGACTTTATGAAAATTGCTTCTCCGGCTGTGATAAATGATGTTGTCTGGAGCTTTGCCAGTTCAGCGTTCGCAGCGATCCTTGGCCACATTGGCGATGATATGGTTGCCGCAAATGCCGTTGCTGTTATGGTGGTAAACATTGGTGCCATCGCCTGTCGCGGTTTTGCCAACGCTACTACCATCATTATCAGCCAGGAGCTTGGTAAAGATCACAAGGATACAGCCAGAGAATATGGGAAACGTATGCTGAGAATAACAATTATCGTAAGTCTCATCGGATGTGCCATTATTCTGGCAGTCCGCCCTATGATACTGGACTTCTACCGGGATAAACTGACAGAGACAGCCATTTATTATCTTGGTATTTTTATAATCATGACAACCTGGCGTCTTGTAGGAGAGGGTATCAATACCTGTCTTATATGCGGATGCTTCAGAGGAGGTGGCGATTCCAGGTTCGGAATGATCGTAGATTCCATATTTATGTGGCTTGTTGCAGTTCCTCTCACCTTCCTTGCAGCATATGTTTTAAAACTGCCGCCTGTCTGGGTATATTTTATAATGACCCTGGATGAGTTCGAAAAAATGCCTGTGGTGTTCATCCACTATTTCAGAAATAAATGGCTTACGAATATTACCAGAGATTTTGACTGATTATGTAACTAAGCAGGAGGCTTTTATAGAAATGAAATACTTTGAGGCAAAAATGTCTTATCCTCAATTTTTAAAATATCTGGTTCCATCAGTGCTGACCATGATCTTTTTATCATTTTATACAACGATAGATGGATTTTTTGTATCACGGTATGCAGGCTCTGACGCGCTTGCAGGAATTAATATTGTTATTCCGATCACCTGTGTTATTTTCGGAACATCTGTCATGCTTGCAACGGGATCAGGTGCCATCATAGGAGAGCGGATGGGACAAAAAAGAGAACAGGAAGCAAATGAGATATTTACTTTTATCACGATCGTGCTGTTCGTACTTTCAGTTGCTTTTACAGCTGTGGGAATCCTTTTTCTGAAACCGATCTGTATTTTTTTAGGAAGCAGTGAGCGCCTGATGGAGCATGTGGTGCCATACGCATTTGTCATATTTTTAGGATCGGTTTCGATGTCATTCAAGCTATTTTTTGAATATCTTGTGAGGACGGATGGGAGATCGTACATCGGAATGATCATGTCTCTGACAGGTCTGGCTTTTAATATTGTTTTCGACTATATTTTTGTGGCTGTATTCAGACTGGGAACGCTTGGAGCTGCATGGGGAACATTTCTCTCCATTACAGTAAGCATGTTGATCGGCTTTATCTATTTTCTGAAATACAGCCATATAAGGTTTTGCAGACCGAAGACCGACATGAGTGTTCTTCTGAAATCCTGCACCAATGGAAGCAGTGAAATGCTGACGGAGATGTCTACCGGGATCACTACATTTTTATTTAATCTTATTATCATGCAATATTTTGGTGAAGATGGAGTTGCGGCTGTGACGATCATTATGTATATTTATTATTTTTTCATCGCTTTTTATATGGGAATTGCCGTTGCAGCGGCTCCGATCATAAGCTATAATTACGGCTCTGAAAATCATGACAAGATCAGAGAAATAACACGATATAGTTTTATTACGATTGCCATCAGTTCAGTATTGATCCTCACGGTATCACTTGTATTTGGAAAACAGATTATCCATTTATTCGTTGGGGAGGGAAATGTATTTACATTGACATGGGATGGCCTGAAGTTGTTTAGTCCGGTTTTCCTGTTTATTGGTTTAAATGTATTTCTTTCCGGATATTTTACTGCCCTGGGAAATGGTTTTATTTCGGCATTGATCTCATCAATGCGTTCTTTGATCCTGGTGGCTGTGTTCATATTGATCCTGCCAAAGCTTATAGGGGTTGCAGGCATCTGGATGGCGATGCCGCTGGCAGAAGCCGTGACTATTTTCATGGCGGTTTATCTGTATCGAACATACGGAAAAAGTTTCATGCAGGAAAATTCCAGAGCCACGTCTTAATGATATTTTGCAAAACTTTAACAAAAAAGAGGCCGTCAAGTACGACCTCTTTTTTGTTATGGCTTTATCATGTCATGGGAGTATTTATAACTCCTGTGGAGATATTTCCAGGTATTCATAGGATGGCTGGAAATCATGGCTGTCACATTGACGGTAATATTGGGTAAAAATACGTTCTATGATATCAGGGATATGCGTTTCGTCAGGCTCAAACAGTATGATGAGATACTGCAGGGAACTGTAGCGTGTACAGATATCCACACGGCGGATATTCTGCCGGATGGCCTGTTCCATATACTCCAGAGCCTGCTCAATGGATTCGATATCAGGAACTGTATCCACAAGTGTCTCGATGGTGATCATCGCCAGATAACATCTGCACTGGCTGCGTGTGACAAGCTGACACATGTATTCATACTGTCGTGCGAAATCCCGGTAATTCAGATCAAGAGCACCTACATAGATGCCGCTTTTCTGAAGGGACTCTGCCACAAGCTCCAGATCCTTTCCGGAACCGGATGCCGCAAGAGTGCTGCGGTCGATCTGCTGGTAGAAAAAGAACTGGTTTTTGCCGTTTTGTTTTACGTAATACAGAGCTTTATCTGCTTTGGAATAGCAGTCCTCAAAGGAATCATCGGTGCTGCACAGACACAGGCCTGCGGACAGTGTGGCAAACCGGAGTTCCGGATCATCGGTAGTGATGGTGTGAAATTTCTGGAACAGATCGTCCATCTGCAGAGACAGGGAATTAGGATCTGTGTCCGGAAGGAACATCAGGAATTCATCGCCTCCAAGTCTGCAGGAAATTCCCTGATCTGCCCGTTTCTGGAGCAGCTTTCCAAGACATTTCAGTGCACGGTCGCCGGCTTTGTGGCCATAGATGTCGTTGATCTTTTTCAGGTTGTCCATATCAAGGAATACCAGACATCCATCATGTGTCTGCATAAATTCCGCGGTAAGACGTTCGCCCAGGTTACGCATGGGAAGACCGGTAAGGAAATCATAGCTTTTTGCGTCTTCCTGACTTTTTATGGTGGCCATTATGTCAGAGATGAATTTGCTGACGGTAAGCTGCATATCCGGAAGGTTATAGGTGTCCGGTTCTTCCTGGGAAGGATCCCACTGAGGCAGCCGCTTTTCCTTTAACAGTTTCAGAAAAATGTCTGTGATCTCCGGATCGAACTGTGTACCACGGTTTTTGCGGAATTCTTCGTAAACAACCTCCGGTGGAAGCGCATTACGGTAGATTCGGCGGGAGTTCATGGCATCGTAGCAGTCGGCAACAGCCACGATCCGGGCATGGATGGGGATTTCTGTTCCGGCCAGCCCGTCCGGATAGCCTTTTCCGTCATAACGTTCATGGTGACTTCTTGCGATTTCTGCCGCATGCGGGATCAGGGTTATATCCTTCAGGATCTCGGCGCCGATGACGGTGTGTTTTTTTATAAGGTTGTATTCATCATCGGTCAGCTGTGCCGGTTTGTTCAGGAACGGATCCGGGATACCGATCTTTCCGATGTCGTGAAGGTGAGTAGCCCGTTTCAGATTCAGGATCTCCTCCGGTGTCCAGCCCAGCTCCTCTGCGATCAGGGCCGCATATTGTGCAACCCGGTAGGAATGACCGCGGGTGTACGCATCCTTTGCCTCAATGGTGGTGGAAAGGGTCTGTATCATCTGCAGAGACATTTTTTCATTCTGTTCCTGGTTTTTGCGGATTTCGCTTTGCTGGCGTTTCAGTTCTATATCCTGGACATTTTTGATGGCTCTTACAATATTGACAAAGAGCAGGATCAGCATGCCGGCGCCCACAAACAGTCCGGACATTAATGTGACAAAGTATACGGAGGTTGCCTCAACGGCAATACACAGGATCGCTGCCAGCAGACCAATGAGCAAAAGCCGGTCGGCCTTGTTTTTTTCGGTGCGTATATATTGGAAAAGGTGTACAAATATTGTGGCAACGGTGATCGCCAGGATTCCGTGGCTTACAGGCATGGTTTCGATATAATCTGCGATACCTGCAGCAGTGAGGATCGTACAGACTGCAAAGTTTATCATTGCGATGCTTCCAAGACAGACATAAAATCTGTGATGCAGCCCTTTCTGGAGACTGTCCGCAAAAAACAGGATCGGGAGCGGACACAAAAGGATCATAACGAAGCACAGAGATCCGAGAGCGGAAGCGTTGGGAACCAGGAACTGACGGAGCTTGGATTCACCCAGCATCCAGACGGCGCCCATAACCATGCACCATCCAAGATATTCCATGTCAAATCGTGTATGATAGACAAGTCCCAGAGCGAAACTGAACAGGATCGTGACGATTCCGGCAAACAGGATAAAAAAAGCAATGTAGGTTTCCAGTCCGTATCTGCTGAAAATATATATCCAGATATCTGCCTTGTTTCCACAGTAAACAGGATTGACAACTCCGGTGTAATTGGAGGTGTAGGTGGTCAGTTCAATACGGAGCTCTTTGCCGGCATCGGAAGCATAAACCGGGCAGAAAACATAACGGCTGGCGGAGTTTTTGCCCACAAGCCTTGTTTTATGCGTGGAGTAGCTGGTCCTGAGGTTGTCCCCTACATAAAAATCCACATCCTGCAGGGAAGAACGGATGGCAAAGCAGGTATCTGTAAGATCATCGGGAAGCTGGATGGTGAGGACCATCGTGTCACCGACGGGAACCTTGTAGGTGCCCGGAACGGAGATTTCCTGGGTGGTTCCATCCGGTTTCTGCCAGGTAACGGTACCGGAATAGATCACAGAGGCTGCTGAGGTGTCGGAAGAACGTTCATTCGTACCAAAGATCTGCATAAAAATGAACCAGCCAAGGATGGCGAACATCAGAATATAAAAGAAATATATTTTTCCATGGTTAAAGGTTTCGGTTTTTTCTTTCATGGCAATATGCCTCCTTGTAATGGGAAAGGAGTGTTTTGTAAATTGAAAAACTCCTTTAGATCGATTATACCAGACCGGAGTGGAAAAATCAGTATAAACAGACTCAGATGGGTAATTTGGTAAGATTTTACCAAATTTTTTATGATTTCGGTGGTATTATATAAAGCAGATAGAAAACATATCCGATGCATCTGCGTGCAGGATATGGTACAATGGGTAAATGTGGAGTATGACATGCAAAGCATGATATATGCAGGATAAAGGATCAGAATAAAGAATGAGAGTAAAGTGACAGGAGGAAGGATCATGAGTAAGATCGTAAATATCACATCAAAAGAGGACAAAGATCAGAAGCTGCAGGATATAGCAAATTCACTGGAGGAGCTGAAGGATGTAATGGCTGAAGTGATAGAAGCCTATGAGGAAGAAAATGCGGACAGCCGGAAGATGGACACGCTGACAGAGGCACTGGATGCGCTTGAGGACGCTTATGAGGCTGTTAACGATGTGCTGCTTGAGGAAATCTGATCATGCAGTATAAGGTTCTGAAGATAGAAGAAGACATGGATTTCGGCTGTGAAGAGCGGCAGCCGGGTGAAGCACTTATGTCAGTAGTGCTGATGGAAGATGAAAATGGAAATGAAACAAGTCTGCGACATGATGACGGTCTCCTTTATGAAAGAGATATCAATGAGGGAGATCTTGTTACCATGGACGGGCAGCATCAGCTGTGGAAATTGTAAAACAGAAGGGACGTACATCATTGGATTTTGTCATGACCGCACTGTTTGTGGTTATGTTCATTGATCAGTGGGAAGATGCACAAGATCATAAGCCGGCGCTGGTCGGAATTGTATGCTCTGTGATCTGCCTGGTGATCTTTGGAAGCGGGAAGTTTATCCTTCCGTCAATGGCATCGATCGTTTTATGCTTCCTGGGAATGAAGAAGCATGAGGAGAAGAGAAAAAAAGAACGTATACAGAAGTCAGGAGAATATCAGGCATGACAGTTGGGATATAGCCGGACAGGAGGGATAAGGAATGACTATGACAATAACACAGCAGATCATAACGGTTGTGGTAGTGGTCCTGGGGACTATGACAACGCGATTTTTGCCGTTTATCATATTCCCGGAAGGAAAGGAACCGCCGGCTGTGATCACCTATCTGGGAAAAGTGCTGCCCTGTGCAGTGATCGGATTGCTGGTGGTATTTTGTCTGAAGGATGTGCCGGAAAGTACGCATTACGGACTGCCAGAGCTGATCGCAATACTGTTCATTGTGGTATTACATAAATGGAAGAAGAGTACATTACTCAGCATAGGAGGGGGAACGGTGTTTTATATGGTGCTGGTGCAGACCATATTTGGTTAGGCAGAAATATGCGAAAAACAGAAAATGAAAAGCTAAGGCAGGATACGATAACCGTATCCTGTTTTTTTGATTGCTGCAGTAATTTATGAAAATGCTGTAGATCAGATAAGCAGGCACAGGATTGTATGTAAAGGTGCAATAAGCCGTGAAAAGAAGCGAGCGGTCGCGAAAATGAGCGCGTCCGCGAAGAACGCACAGATGTATTTCCTTGTTCCTGGAAAATACAGAGGAAATATGCCGGGATCAGAGGAATCTGTAATTGTAACAGAACAACGATACCCCTTACTTGTCTGTGAATCCGATTGCACAGGTCTAAAAGCCTCAGCGTAGCTGGAGGCAATAAATAGTGTGTGTGGAATGGTGTGTTATGAAAATAACAAAAATGAGTAACTTTTGCTCTCACAATGGAATAAAAAACGACAAGACACTATGCGGCTTTATGGCTGTAAATGCATGCGTTTCAAGAGTTTATACAGGGAACATGGAATACCATGAAATGTGAATAAATTAACACATAATTTTGAAAAATATACTCAAAATATAACCATACTATATTGACAAAATTAAAAATAAATGATAATCTGTGACCAGAACAAAACGAGAATGACTAAAATTTTTATGAAGTTAAGAATAAAAAGGTAAGCACGAAAGGAGTATCCTAAAATGGCTGAGATCAAAAAAATGGGTTACTGTGTAAACGGTGAGTGGAAAGAGTCAAAGGCAGAGAAATACATGGATGTTACAGATTCCAGTACAGGTGAGGTGATCGCGCAGGTTCCCTGCTGTACACCGGATGAGGTAGAAGAGGCGATCGCTTCCGCACAGGCTGCATTCCCGGAATGGTCCTCGCTTTCTCTTGCAAAGAGACAGCAGTATATGTTCAGATGGAGAGATGTTCTTTATGCTCATAAGGAAGAGCTTTCCGTACTTTGTTCAAAAGAGCTCGGAAAGAACATCAAAGAGGCAAGAGGAGATGTTCAGAAAGCAATTGAGCCTACAGAAGAGGCATGTGCACTTCCGACAATGATCCAGGGCGATGCTGCAATGCAGGTAACTACAGGATATGATACAGCTACATATCGCAAACCACTTGGAGTAACTGCTGGTATTGTTCCGATGAACTTCCCGGCAATGATCCCATGGGGCTGGATGGTTCCACTTTCTATTGCATGTGGAAATACAGTAGTACTGAAAGCAAGCTCCCAGACACCACTTACAGCTATGAGGATCATGGAGCTCTTCTATACAGAGGGCGGATTCCCGAAGGGTGTTGTAAACCTTGTGACCTGCAGCCGTGTAGAGGCTGATATCCTTCTTACAGATGAGAGAGTAAAGGCTGTTACATTCGTAGGAACAACAGGTGTTGGTAAACAGGTATATTCCAAAGCAGCAGCTCATGGCAAACGAGTTCAGGCACAGTGTGAGGCAAAGAACCATGCACTTGTACTTGAGGACTGCAACCTTGAGGCTACTGTTAATGCGATCATCAACTCTACATACGGATGCGCAGGTATGAGATGTATGGCTCTTCCAGTTGTATGCGTACAGGATAGTATCGCAGACGAATTTGTTTCACTTCTTAAGAAAAAAGCAGAGGCTATGAAGCTTGGCTGTGCATATGATGAAGATACCGATCTCGGCCCGGTTGTAAATGCAGGTCATAAGGAGAAGATCTGCAACTGGATCCAGAAGGGTATCGATGAGGGTGCGGAGCTTGTACTTGACGGACGTAATGTAGTAGTTCCGGGATATGAGAACGGATTCTTCGTAGGACCGACAATTCTTGATCATGTAACACCTGAGATGACAGTTGGAAACCGTGAGATCTTCGGACCGGTAACCTGTATCAAACGAGTAAAGGATTACGAGGAAGGCATCGCAGTCATGAATGCCAATCCATTTGCAAATGGTTCTTGTATCTTTACACAGAGCGGATATTACAGCCGTAAATTCGCTATGGAGACAGATGGCGGTATGGTAGGAATCAATGTAGGTATCCCGGTTCCGACAGCATACTTCCCATTCTCCGGAAACAAGGATTCCTTCTTCGGTGATCTGCACGTTCTCGGAAAAGACGGCTATCGTTTCTTCACAAGAGCAAAAACAGTTACAACACACTGGTTCGATGAAGCTGCCGGAAAGAGAAAGGTCGGCACATGGGAAGGAAGTACTGAGGCTTAAGAAAGCTTCATAAATAAATTTATGACACTGAAAGGCAGATCGGGTAAGATCTGCCTTTCAGATAAAATCCTCTAATGAAATGAGCATATTCAAAAACGGTGCATCTGCTGGATTTCCGGCAGATGCACCGTTTTTTAGGGTCAATATCCGATTTAATCGATCGTCATAACACGGATGCCGTGCTCCTGGCAGAAGCTGTCGTATTCTTCAGGAAGTGGCTGGTCGGTTACGATGGCGTCCAGCTTTTCCATGGAAGAATAGGTCATAAGCGAGATCCGGCCGAATTTGGAATGGTCTGCAAGAAGGATCATGCTGTTGGCATTCTCTGCGATGGCTTTTTTGGTGATGTATTCCTCTGCGCTGGCATTGGTAAGTCCGCTCTTCATGGTTACACCTGTGCAGGCCATAAAAGCCATGGAAATGTTGTAGGTCTGCAGATAATCATTGATATCCGGTCCTGTGAAGGACAGGGTCTTGCGGTTCAGCTTTCCGGGAACGGAAATGATATCCAGGTTCGGATAGGATGCTGCCTTGTTGAAGATAAGCAGGCTGTTGGTCAGGATCGTACAGTGCTTATCTGCAATAAAATCAACCAGGTTCAGGCAGGTTGTACCTGTATCGATATAGATGGTATCGTCTTCTGCCACAAGCTCTGCGGCACGGCGGCAGATTTCTTTCTTTTCGTCAGGAAAACGTCCGCCACGCTCTTCGTAAGACAGAAGGGGAAGAGTCTGTGGAGTTTCGAGTGCTGCGACACCGCCATATACTTTCATGATACTGCCACGTTTCAGAAGGATATCGACATCTCTTCTGATGGTGTTTTTGGATACGTTGAATTTCTCACATAATGTATCGAGAGAAGCGTTCTTATGCTCCAGCACATATTCTTCGATCATGTCCAGTCGCTGTGATTTCATAGAGGTCTACCTTCTTTCTATTGGTTAAGTCTTGGTTATATTTTATCATAAAAGAAGGTAGAGATAAAGTGCTTTTATAAGAACATACCAAAAATTATTTCCCTTCAAAAATATCTTGACGAAATTCTTATTTGAATGTAATATGAAAACGGTTTTCAAATTCAAATCTGCCATGTAAGGTGCAGTTGATAGAAGAGAGTAGGAAATATAATGGAAGAAAAAATGAAATACAGCACCAGGCAGCAGAAAATAATTCTGGAATGCCTGCAGGAATATGGAGATACATTTTATACCATAGATCAGTTTATGGAGCTCCTTCGTGGAAAAGAGATCCAGATCGGAAGGACAACGGTATACAGAGGACTGGAGCGGCTGCAGAAGGAGGGAGCGGTGCTGAAGGTTCCGTCTGTGGAGGGAGCGCCTGCCCAGTATCGTTTTATACGTGATGAGGAGCGGAAGAATTACGGTAAGCTTGTGTGTCTGGAATGTGGGCATACGATTCCTCTGCAGTGTGGATGTATCGATCATTTTGTGGGACATGTGCTGGATGAACACGGATTTGAGATCGATCAGAGCCGGACGATCTTTTATGGATATTGTGACAGCTGCAGGAGGCTTAAAAAATGAATGTTAACAGAGGGAAGATGACAGCGGCAGCAGTTCTGGCGGTGACGCTTCTTGTTGTGGGCGGTGTGACCGGATATGGTTTGCACAGGGCCGGAACGGTGGGACAGCCATTTGTGGAGGATGGCCGACTGAAGGTGATGGCCAGCTTTTATCCCATGTATGATTTTGCCCGGAAGGTAGGGGGCGACAGGATCCAGGTGAAGGATATGGTTCCGGCGGGAACGGAGCCTCATGACTGGGAGCCGGCGGCAATGGATATCCGGAATCTTGAAGATGCAGATGTGTTTGTCTATAATGGTGCGGATCTGGAGCACTGGGCGGAGGATGTACTGGATACTCTGGAGAATCAGGATCTGGTTGTGTCTGAGGCATCGGATGGTGTGGAGCTTCTGGATGGAGGACATGATCATGCTCATGGTGATGAAGGAAAAGATCCTCATGTCTGGCTTGATCCTATGCGTGCAAAGCAGGAAATGAAGAATATCAGGGATGCTTTGGTAAAGGCTGATCCTGGGAACGGTGATTATTATGAAGCAAATTATGAGAAATATGCCGGTGAATTTGATGAGCTGGATCAGGAGTTCAGAGATGGTCTGAAAGGTACGAAGAGCCGGGATATCATAGTGGCGCATGAGGCTTTTGGATATCTATGCAATGCCTATGATCTGAAGCAGCTGGCTATCGAAGGGCTGACACCGGATTCAGAGCCTGATCCTGCCAAGATGCAGGAAGTGATCGAGTATGCGAAAAAATACGACATCCATACCATATTTTTTGAGGAGCTGGCAAGTCCCAAGGTGGCGAAGACAGTGGCGAAGGAAGTGGATGCGGTGACTGCTGTGTTGAATCCGATCGAGGGATTAAGTGAGGAGGATATCGAGGCCGGAGAGGATTATTTTTCTGTGATGAGGAAGAATCTGGAGGCACTCAGGAAGGCATTGAACTGAAGGTGCAGGACAGTAGCTGTAACAAAAAAGGAGAAATTATGGGAATTTTGATAGAAAATCTTTCGTTTCACTATACAGGGACACCTGTGCTGGATCAGGTGAACCTGGAGGTGAAGGATGGCGATTATGCCATCCTTACCGGTGAAAACGGAAGTGGAAAAAGTACATTTCTGAAGCTTCTTCTGGGCGAACTGAAGGCGCAGGAGGGAAGTATCACTGTAAATGGAAAAGATATTTCTGCCACATTCGGAAAGGGAGATCTGGGATATGTTCCACAGAACAGTATCAGCAGAAACCAGAATTTTCCGGCGACTGTGGAAGAGATCATGATGACAGGTGTGTATTCCTCTTCCTGGAAGGCACGTTTCCGGGCAAAAAAAGAGATCCCGCGTTTGAAAGCCGCACTTGCGGAAATGGAAATGGAAGAGTTCTGGAAAAGAAGGATCGGAGATCTTTCCGGAGGACAGCAGCAGAGGGTTATGCTGGCACGTGCACTGGCAGGAAAACCGAAGATCCTGATCCTGGATGAGCCTACCACAGGAATGGATATGGTTTCTGTGAAAACACTTGCAGAAGTTCTGAGGAAGCGGAATGAGGAACAGGGGCTGACGATCCTTATGGTTACTCATGGAAATTCCGGTGAGTTTAAAGGCGCAAACCGGTTCTTTAAAGCGGAAGAGGGGAGGATCGACGAAGTATGAGTATTTTACAGTATGGATTTATGCAGAGGGCTTTTCTGGTGGGAATCCTTCTGGCTGTGATCACGCCCTGCATCGGGATCACCATTGTTCTGAAACGGATGTCCATGATCGGAGATGCGCTTTCCCATTCTTCACTGGCCGGTGTTGTGCTGGGACTGATACTTGGAGTGAATCCGGTAGCCGGTGCAGTAGTGATGTGCATCGTAGCTGCTCTTGGAATTGAGGCTATCCGCAAAAAAATCCCGCGTTATTCGGAGGTGGCGATCTCCATCGTCATGTCTGCCGGGATCGGACTGGCCGGTGTGCTGTCCGGCTTTGTGGAAAACGGTGCCAGTCTGAACAGCTTTTTGTTCGGAAGTATTGTGTCCATCAGTGAAGGAGAGCTGGCGCTGGTAGTTGTGATCAGTGTGCTGGTACTGGCAGCAGTGCTGTTTTTTTACAGGGAACTGTTTTATATCGGATTTGATGAAAATGCGGCAAGGATCTCCGGTGTTTCCGTGCGGAATATTAATTTTCTTTTTACTATTCTGACGGCTCTGACAGTTTCCATTGCGTCCCGAACAGTAGGAACCCTGATCGTTTCCTCCATGCTGGTAGTTCCGGTGGCGTGTGGGATGCAGATGGCAAAAAGCTATAAGGGTACACTGATCTGTGCCATTATCGTGGCGGTATGTACCACCATTGCCGGACTGTTTCTTTCCTATTATGCCGGACTGAAACCAGGTGGAATGATCGTTCTTCTTGAGGTTGCGTGGTTTGTAGTTGTGATGACAGTGAAAAGTTTTAACAAATAAAACACATTTTTCCCACAAAGTAAACACAATTAACCCATATACTTTGAAGCATCAAAAGGAAACAGAGAAGAATTTTTTCCCAGGGAGGACTTAACCATGAACAACAACAGAAAATTAAAAATAAAGAAAATGATGAAAAAGGGTGCAACCATCAGCCTGTGTGCAGTACTTGCCGGCGGCATTGGAGTTGGTGCATATGAAGGTATAAATTATTTCTCCGGTGCACAGTCCGTACAGGCGGCAACCGATAGCTCCGAGAATCTGACTCTTATGAAGTCTGATAAAAAATCAAATAAAGACAGCGAAGATACAGAGGCTACAAAATCCTCCGATACAAAGGGCAGTCTGGATGTATCAGATGTTGCTGAGAAGGCAATGCCTTCTGTAGTTGCCATCACAACCAAGTCCGTTCAGGAGGTTCAGGATTATTACAGCATGTTTGGTTCCCAGTATGCGCCGAGCCAGGAGCAGGAAGTTGAAGGAAGCGGTTCCGGTATTATCATCGGAAAAACAGATTCTGAGCTACTGATCGCCACAAACTATCATGTTGTGGATGGTGCCGATACCTTGTCAGTTGCCTTTGCAGATGGTAATGCTTATGAGGCTACGGTAAAGGGCTTTGATGAAAGCGAGGATCTTGCAGTTGTTTCTGTTGCAACGAAGGATGTTTCGGATGATACAATGGATGCAATTTCTGTTGCAAAGATCGGAAGCTCTGATGATCTGAAGATCGGTGAGCAGGTTGTTGCCATCGGTAATGCACTTGGCTATGGCCAGTCCGTTACTACTGGTATTGTCAGTGCTAAGAACCGTAAGACAGATGCATCAGGACAGATCGAGGGTGATTCTACAGATAACAGCAGCAGTATCAACAAGGGCGTGAACCTGATCCAGACAGATGCGGCTATCAATCCCGGTAACAGTGGCGGTGCGCTTCTGAATATGGATGGTGAGGTTGTTGGTATTAACTCTTCCAAGCTTGCTTCTACTGAGGTTGAAGGTATGGGGTATGCCATTGCAATTTCTGATGTTGCGGATTCTCTTGAGAACATGATGAATGCCAAGGCAAGAGATAAAGTGGATAATCATGGTATCCTTGGTATCACAGGCAGTACAGTAAGTACGGAGGCAGTACAGATTTATGGTATCCCGCAGGGTGTATTTGTTTCGAAGGTAACCGAGGGCGGCCCTGCCGATGATGCAGGTATTACCAAGAATATGGTCATTACAGAGTTTGATGGTAAAACGATCACCAGTATCGATCAGCTGGTTGAGCTGCTTCAGTATTATGAGCCGAAGGAAAAGATCGATGTGACGGTTGCAGTTCTGGATGGCAATGAGTATAAGGAGAAGACACTCACTGTAAAACTTGGTAAAGATGACAGTTCCAGCAAGGATAGCAAGGACAGCTCTGAGGATAGCACGTCCCAGGATTCCCAGGATGCAGATATCCCAGATATCCAGGGAGGACAGGATGATTCCGATCAGGGGGATGCAGATGCATTTGCTGATGATGGAGAAGCCAGCCTGTTCAGAGATTTTGAGCAGAATGGCTTGTATGACTGATCAGTCCTAAATTATAGATGGAGAGCATTTTCGAGGTGAAGAACCGCAATCAGTTCATCCCCTCCATGAATCCGCAGGAAAGAAACCAGAAATACAGCGGATGGAAAAACGCAGTAGAAAAAGTTCTCGTATAATAAAACGGGAGCTTCAGGCAGCGGCAATTGCTTGACCCCATGTGTATGTCAGATTATAATAAAATAACAGGCATTTCCGGATGCATTCCAGATGTATCGGAAATGACGGAAAGCCGGTCTTTGCCAGTATCATGTGCAGAGGCCGGCAAAAGTTATATTCAGAGATAAATGATCATCCATTTGCAGTAGCTGTGCAGTGGCATCCGGAGATGATGTATGATTCTTCAGAACAGCTGAAGCTTCTCCGGGCATTTGTGGAGGCAGCAGGGAAGGAGACGGAAGCATGAATATTTGTATCTATGGAGCGTCCAGCGCAGAGCTGAAAAAGATCTATTATGAGAAAACGGAAGAGCTGGGACAGCTGATGGGGAAACGTGGCCACGGCCTTGTTTTCGGAGGTGGAAAAGAGGGGCTGATGGGGGCGGCAGCCCGGGGTGTTGACAGAGAAAAAGGTTATATCCTAGGTATCGCACCGAGATTTTTTGACCAGCCGGGAGTGTTGTATGAGCATTGTACAGAGTTCATTTTTACTGAAAATATGCGTGAGAGGAAGCACCTGCTGGAAAGCCGCTCGGATGCGACTATCGTGGTACCTGGGGGAATTGGTACTTATGAGGAGTTTTTTGAGATTCTGACATTGAAGAGTCTGGGACGGATCGACAGGCCGATCGTTCTTTATAATATTCAGGGATATTACGACAGCATGCAGGCACTCCTGGAATACACAGCAGGGGAAAAATTTATGTCCAGAGATGTTGTGGGTATGTGCCGGTTCATGAAAGACCCGGAGGAGATCCTGGATTATATTGAGAATTACCGGAATTATGGGGGAAGGCTATAAATAAAATACAGTACGGCTAATACAACAGCCCTGTATATAAGATCGTGCGAAGGGGATTTTTACAGGAGAAGATATATTTTATGAGGAAAATAATGTTAAATGGCCAGTGGGAGCTGGCAGAAGCAGGAAATGACAGATTATGTGAGGTACAGGTTCCGGGATCTGTGCTTTCCGGGCTCTATGGTGCCGGGAAGATCGAAGATCCTTTTTACCGGACAAATGAGGATGTGACAAGGGAACTGTTCCGGAAGGATTATGAATTCAGCAGAACATTTGTGGCTGCAGAGGATATCCTGAAAGAAGAAAAAATAATTCTGGTCTGTGAGGGGCTGGATACTCTTGCAGATATTTATATCAATGGGCAAAAAGCCGGATCTGCAGATAACATGCATCGTACCTGGAAACTGGATGTGAAAGAATTTCTTCATTCCGGGGAGAATCAGATCCGGATCGTATTCCGGTCGGTATTCAAGTATATCGAAGCTTATGAGTATGAAGATAATAAAGAGATCCACTATGTTCCCTGCGGTGGAATGAAAGGAAACCAGCTGATCCGGAAGGCTCATTGTATGTTTGGATGGGACTGGGGCCCCCAGACCATTGATGCCGGGATTTTTCGGGATATTTATCTGGAAGCATACAGTCATCCGAGAATTGAGGATGTGAAGATCACACAGGTGCATGGGGATAATGCTGTGGATGTGTGTACAACTGTGGCTGTAAGCGGAGATGCTGTGGATAAGTGTCAGGTGAGAGTGACGATCCAGGAGGATGCAGAGAGCGTCTGTGGACATAGAACAGGTGCTAACGACCGAAAAACGGAAGCCCATGTATGCAAAGTGGGGGAGACGGTATCAGCGAATAATAATCCAGCAGTGCTGACATCCTCGATCCACAACCCGAAGCTCTGGTGGCCAAACGGCTACGGCGATCAGCCGTTATATAAAGTTCAGGTGGAACTTCTGGACGAGTATGGCACAGTTCTGGAAACCATAACGAAGCGCATCGGTCTCCGTACCCTTACCATCAGCCAGGAAAAAGATCTCTGGGGAAAAGAGTTCGCGTTCTGTGTCAATGGCGTGAAAATTTTTGCCATGGGGGGAAATTATATTCCGGAGGACTGCATCTATTCCAGGATCACACCGGAGGTCCAGAAGTATCTTCTGGAATCCTGCAAACGTGCCAATTTTAACTGTGTCCGTGTGTGGGGCGGCGGTTATTATCCTTCGGATCATTTCTATGATCTTTGTGATGAGATGGGACTGATCGTATGGCAGGATCTGATGTTCGCATGTAATGTTTATGATCTTACAGAAGAATTTGAAGATAATATCACGAAGGAGATCACGGAAAATGTAAAACGTCTCCGTCATCATGCATCCCTTGGCCTGTGGTGCGGAAACAATGAGATGGAGTCTGCCTGGGATCACTGGCCGGAGGTACAGAGTGAGTCGAAATATCTCCGTGCGGACTACATAAAAATGTTTGAGTACATAGTTCCGAAAGCAGTGAGGGCGGCAGACAGCGAGACCTTTTTCTGGCAGTCTTCCCCAAGCTCCGGAGGCTGCTTTGATGATCCGGACGATGAGAACAGAGGAGACTGTCACTACTGGGATGTATGGCATGGTCAGAAGCCTTTTACAGATTATCAGAAGCATTATTTTCGTTTCTGCTCGGAGTTTGGCTTCCAGTCTTTTCCGTGCCTGAAAACTGTGGAAAGTTTTACGGAAGAGAAAGACAGGAATATTTTTTCCAGGGTGATGGAGAACCACCAGAAAAATCCTGCAGCTAACGGAAAGATCCTGTATTATCTTTCCGAGAATTTCCGTTATCCGGAGAATTTCCGCAAGCTTCTCTATGTGAGCCAGATCCTTCAGGGAATGGCCATGAAGTATGGAGTAGACCACTGGAGACGTCACAGAGGCCGCTGTATGGGTACCCTTTACTGGCAGATCAATGACAACTGGCCGGTGGCATCCTGGGCAAGTATCGACTACTTTGGCCGTTGGAAGGCACTTCATTATATGGCAAAAAAATTCTATGGGCCACAGGCGGTGAGTATGTGCATGGATGGGGATATCATGCAGGTGTATCTGGCAAATGAAAGTATGGACGCACAGTCATATCAGGTTGCCTTTTATGTGAAAAATATGGAATGCGAGATTCTTGAGAAGCTTACCGGAACGGGCACTGTGGGTGTGCAGGAGTCCGCTCCGATCCTGGCGGTGGATGTTTCCGGATGGGAAGACAAGAAGTATGAGATCTTTCTTGAGGCGGAAGTGACACTTGCTGACGGAGATGTGCTCTGTGATGTGGAGACCCTTGTTCCGTATAAATATCTGGAGCTGGATAAACCGGAGATCACTGCCGAGGTGGAGGAGCAAGGTGATGCATTTGTGATCCATTTAAAAAGCAGCTGCTTCAGCCCGTTTACAGCTATTGGATTTACTGATGCGGATGTTACTCTGGAGGATAATTTTTTCCATATGACAGATGGAGAGGAAATGTGTGTCCGGCTTGATAAGAAAGATATCCGAAATGGAGAGATTCTGGAGGCAGCGGATCTGACACAGCAGATGGAGATCCTGACGCTGGCATAGAAAGCTTTTAAATAAAAAAGACGCGGCCTTTTATCGGAGGATAAAAAGGTTCGCGTCTTTTTTTATATGATATTAGGGGATCATCATGGGTTTGCGCGTGTTTACATTTGATTACGATATTTGGGATCAGAATTCGTAATTTTTATGTCTTTTGAAGAAATCCTTAGTTTCCTTTACAACCACACCGCTCAGGGCAAGAAGAGCGATCAGGTTCGGGAATGCCATCAGGGCATTGAAGATATCTGCGATGTTCCATACAGCTGCTACAGTCATATATGGTCCGATGAATACGCAGATGATGTACAGCCAGCGGTATGTTGTAACTGCGGCTTTGTTTCTGTTGAACAGGTATTCCAGACATCTTTCACCGTAGTAATCCCATCCAAGGATTGTTGTGAATGCAAAGAATACCAGGCACAGCATCAGTGAGAAGGATGCTACAAACGGCGGGAAAGGAAGACCTTTCTGGAAAGCAGCTGTTGTGATGGCAACACCCTCAAGACCTGTGTTCCATGTCTCTGTGATGACGATGGAAAGACCTGTCATGGTACAGATAACGATAGTATCAATGAATGTACCTGTCATGGATACAAGACCCTGACGTACCGGCTCCTTTGTCTGAGCTGCAGCGGCTGCGATCGGGGCACTACCAAGACCGGACTCATTGGAGAAGATACCGCGGGCGATACCCTTCTGCATAGCTACGACCATGGTTCCCATTGCGCCACCTGCAAGTGCACTTCCTGTGAAAGCAGATTTTACGATAGTTACGATCGCTGTAGGTACTGCAGTGATGTTTGTGATCACGATGATCAGTGCCAGTGCAACATAGAGAACTGCCATAAACGGTACAACGACCTGGGATACCTTTGCGATTCTCTGGATTCCGCCGAGAACGACAAGTCCTACACATACGGTAAGTATCAGACATGCAACTACAGTTGCCCAGGAATATGTATTTCCGAAAAGTGCTACTGTGTGTGTTTTATCCGGGTCAAAGAAATTGGTAACTGCAGATGAGATACCGTTTACCTGTGTAAAGGTTCCGATACCGAAAAGTCCCACACCTGCTCCGAAAAATGCGAAGATCTTGGCAAGCCATCTCCACTGTTTTCCCATGCCGTTTTCGATGTAGTAGAAAGGTCCGCCGAGAACGTGGCCTTCTTTGTCAATGGTACGGTACTTGATCGCCAGAAGTCCTTCTGCGTATTTGGTTGCCATTCCGAAGAATGCGGCTACGATCATCCAGAAAAGTGCTCCTGGTCCGCCAGCTGCGATAGCAGTTGCGACACCTACGATATTTCCGGTTCCGATGGTTGCTGAAAGCGCAGTACACAGAGCTCCGAAGCTTGTGACCTCACCATCGCCGCCTTCTTCATTTTTTACCATGAATTTCAGTGCCTTTCCGAGGTGCCTTACCTGTAAAAGACCTAACCGAGTGGTTAACAGAATTCCTGTGAACAGGATCAGAATGATCAGCGGAAGTCCCCAAACGACTCCGTCAAACCATGTGATAAAGTTGTTGATTTGTGTAAACATTACTCTTTCCTCCATCCTTTTGCCTGAGAGATTTACAGCATTTTGTGTGCTGCGTACACCTTCGGCGCTCTTCCCTTTTGATTTGAAGAGACTCTCCTGAGTTTTTTTATTTTTGAATGATGCCAGGACCTTTTGTGTGCGGTGGTGGCGGTCATTCGTTTTGTGTAGAAAAACACTGTAACACAGAGTATCACATGAATTGATGGATTTCAATGGTTTTTTAAAAAAAATTGCATTTATTAGAAAAATTAATCGACATATAATTGGAAGTTTTGGGATTTACTTTTCTATCAGCGGATGTTCTTTGTAATACATGCGGGTGAAATGCAGAAATGTCAGCATATCGCCGCTGATATATTTGCTTTTTTTCCATACCATGCCGATTTTTATGCGGACAGGTGGATTGAGCGGGATACCGGTAACATTGGAGGTGGAAAAGTTATCGGTCATGCTGGAGTAGAGAAAGCAGCCATATTTTCCGGTTTTTACAAATTGTAGGGTGGTGTAGATCTGGCTGCTCCGCATAACGATATTGGGTGTGTGGCCATCCATCTCAAAACGCATTTTCAGGATCTGATTCTGGACGGAGTCAGCATTGAAAAAGATCAGCTGCTCTTTCGCCATATCTTTTGTTGTGACTGATTTTTTTTCTGCCAGCCTGTGGTCGTTGCTCACACAGAAAACCACTTGGTCGTTGGCCAGGACGGTGTTGTGAAATTTATCTATATTATACTGTTCCATATTGACCAAAGCTACATCCAGGGTGTCATCCTGTACCAGATTGCAGGCACGGACAGATCCGTATTCTTCCAGTACTACGGCAATTTCCGGGTGCTTTTCGTGAAACGCCGTAAGCAGCTCCGGAAAAAATACGGTACTCAACATGGGAGGGATCCCGATGCGAAGAGGGGGCTTTATCCTGGACATGCTGGAGTAATCGGCCTGAAGCTCATTACAATATTGAAGGATATAGGTAGCTTTTTTGTAGAAGGACTCTCCCTCCTGGGTCAGACTCAGCTGATTTCCTTTTCTGGAAAAAAGACTGATCCCGAATTCAATCTCCAGATCGCGGATAGCCATGGAAATGGTGGGCTGGGTCACATATAATTCTTCGGCTGCCTTTGTGATGCTGTGGCAGCGGCTGGCTGTGCAGAAATAGCGTAGTTGATTCAGTGTCATGATAAACCTTCTCTCGATGTATTGTCAGATTAAATTTTTTAGTAAAGTTTTTCATTTCCGTCCGGAAAAGATGTGACAGAGTATTTGGGTGTCTACATAAAAATAGCATAGAAATATAATTTTTGCCAGATTCATTTGCTGATACGCTGATTTTATGTTAGTAATGTACAAAAATTATCATTAAAAACTGATACTATAAATATTTTTTATGCGGATATATGTTTCATTAATTTGTTTTTTTATATGTACACCGGTTATAATGGAACCATCAAAAGAAACGTGTACGGCCTATACTTTTCAGGAAAAAACCAAATGGAAGGAGAGTACAGAAATGTCTCAGACAACTATCACATTGCTGTTTCTTGTGTTCACCATTATCAGTTTCATCCTTGAAAAAATTCCTCTTGGTCTGACGGCTTCGATCTGTGCGATCGGCCTGACCCTTACAGGAGTTGTGGATGCAACAACAACATTTTCACAGTATGTAAACAGTAACGTAATCCTTTGCGTTGGCATGTTTGTAGTAGGCCAGGCATTGTTCGAAACAGGAATGGCAAATAAGATCGGAGGACTGGTCACGAAATTTGCCAGAACAGAAAAAACACTGATCATTGCGATTATGGTGATCGTAGGTGTAATGTCTGGATTCTTATCCAATACAGGTACTGCAGCAGTGCTGATTCCGGTAGTTTGTGGAATCGCCGATGAGTCCGGTTATTCCAGAAGCCGTCTTCTGATGCCGCTGGTATTTGCCGCAGCACTTGGCGGAAACCTTTCTATTATCGGTGCACCCGGAAACCTGATGGGTGTGAATGCACTTCAGGAGATGGGGCTTTCCACAAGCTTCTTTATGTATGCGCCGGTTGGAGTTCCGATGCTTCTGATTGGAATCCTTTACTTTGTCCTTATCGGATATAAATTCCTTCCGGATGGAAAGAATGCATCCGGTGCAGCTCTTGAAGATCAGCAGGATTTCAGCCATGTACCGAAGTGGAAACAGACTGTTTCCCTGGTAGTACTGATCCTTGTGATCCTTGCAATGATCTTTGAGAAAGAGATCGGCATCAGCATTGAGGTTTCCGCATGTATCGGAGCGATCCTCCTGGTTCTGACAGGAGTTATTTCCGAGAAAGACGCACTGAAGTCCATTGACCTGAAGGTTGTATTTCTTTTCGGCGGTTCTCTGACACTTGCAAAAGCATTGGATACAACCGGAGCCGGAGAACTGATCGCAGATAAGATCGTAGGACTTCTTGGAGCAGATCCGAGTCCGATCCTTCTTCTTCTGGTGATTTTTATTGTAACCTGTGTGCTGACAAATTTCATGTCAAATACAGCAACCACAGCACTGATGATTCCAATTGCGGTATCTCTTGCAAACAACCTCGGAGCAGATCCGAGAGCCGTTGTTATCGCAACTGTTATCGCAGGTTCCTGTGCATATGCAACACCGATCGGTATGCCGGCAAACACCATGGTAGTCGGTCTTGGAGGATACAAATTCAAGGACTATGTGAAATCCGGTCTGCCGCTGATCCTGGTATCCTTTGTGATCTGTATGATCCTGTTGCCGATCCTGTTTCCGTTCTATCCGTAAGGAGAGAAACTTTTGAGTTACTGTTCACTTTGTGACCAGCAACACTTTTGATCAATTAAGTTCATTCCCTCCTGTACTGATCATACAGTACAGGGGAAGTGATAAATAAGCCAAAAAGCCATCTTAACCATTAATCAGCCAAAATTAATGATGAAACAACCAACAAAAACCTATGTAACTAAAAAACATTAAACCATCGAACCATATCAGGAGGTAAATCATGACTAAGGAAAATGGAGTTAAAGTATTAACAGACATGGTAGCAGATTTTGTTGCCCATATTGGAAAAAAATTACCGGATGACGTAGTTAATAAACTTGAAGAGCTTGGGTCACAGGAAACAGCTGCACTTCCAAAGGTTCTTTATGAAACAATGACAAAGAACCAGGGACTTGCTGTAGAGCTGAACCGCCCAAGCTGTCAGGATACAGGAGTTCTTCAGTTCTGGCTGAAATGCGGAACAAATTTCCCGTATATCAATGAGCTGGAAGCACTTCTGAAAGATGCCGTTGTCCAGGCTACTTTTGCAGCACCGTTAAGACATAACTCAGTTCAGACTTTTGATGAGTACAATACAAAGAAAAATGTTGGTAAAGGAACCCCGACTGTATGGTGGGATATTGTTCCTAACAGCGATAAATGTGAGATCTACGCATACATGGCAGGCGGCGGATGTACCCTTCCTGGAAAAGCAATGGTTCTGATGCCAGGTGCCGGTTATGAGGGTGTTACCGATTTCGTTCTGGATCAGATGACAACTTACGGACTGAATGCGTGTCCTCCGCTTCTTGTTGGTGTTGGGGTAGGTACATCTGTAGAGACAGCTGCCCTGAACTCCAAGAAAGCGCTGATGCGCCCGATCGGTTCTCACAATGACAACGCAAACGCAGCAAAAATGGAGAAGCTTCTCGAGGACGGTATCAATGCCATTGGCCTTGGACCGCAGGGTATGGGCGGAAAGTATTCTGTAATGGGTGTCAACATTGAGAATACCGCACGTCATCCATCTACCATCGGTGTTGCAGTAAACGTTGGATGCTGGTCTCACCGTCGTGGACATCTGGTTGTAAATCCGGATCTTACAGTAACCTGTGATACTCATTCCACATGGAAATTTAATGCTTAATATAAACGGAGGGAAAAATCATGATCGAAATCAGAGGAGATAAAAAAGTTCTTATTACACCTATAAGCGCAGAAGACCTGGCTGATATCAAAATCGGCGATATTGTATGGCTGGACGGAGATCTGATGACCTGCCGTGACGTTGCTCACCGTCGTCTGGTTGAGTATGGAAGAGAGCTTCCGTATGATATCCGCAACAAAGCGATTTTCCATGCCGGCCCGATCGTTCGTAAGATCGAGGGTACAGAGGATGATTATGAAATGGTTTCTGTAGGACCGACAACTTCCATGCGTATGGAGAAGTTCGAGTATGAGTTTACAAAACTGACTGGTGTCAGAGTGATCGTTGGTAAAGGTGGTATGGGCCCGAATACGGAGCGTGCTTGTAAAGAGTTCGGTGCTATCCACTGTGTTTTCCCGGCTGGATGTGCAGTTGTGGCTGCTACAGAGGTTGAGAAGATTGTTGAGCATCACTGGGATGAGCTTGGTATGCCTGAGACTTTATGGTGCAACAAGGTTAAAGAATTTGGGCCGCTGATCGTATCTATCGATGCACAAGGACGTAACCTGTTTGAGGAGAACAAGGTTGTATTTAATGAGCGTAAAGAGGCTGCCAAGCAGGCAATTTATCCTGAGGTTAAGTTCATTAAATAATATTGGATATTGAAAAAATTTTTCGGGATATCTGAAATAACGAGGCTCTGCCATGAGAGCTTCGGGATTGACTGGTGATTGTGAAATTGAATTAACAGCGTGATATAAAAAAGAGAGATGTCCGGCAGATCATATAATGTGGTCTGCAGGATGTCTTTTTTTGTTGTTTTTTGTTGTTTCTTGGGGCTTTTGTGTTTTACAGGGGTGAGGGGGTGTGATAGAATATAAGCGTTGCAGCAGGCTGGTTATTAAGGTATTATCTGGTATGGATCTTGCGCAGTGAAGGTGGATCGTGGATATCTGCCTGACAATATTTTCAGAGAGGATGAGGTATGAGGTTTATGGGGGATTTTTTGAAGAACATTAACTGGAAGCATGTTCTGATCATGTGTATCGGAAATGTTTTTGCAGGTATGGGGATTGGAATTTTCAAGCTGGCCGGGCTTGGAACGGATCCGTTCAGTGGAATGAATATGGCGGTTGCGGATATGATTGGTATGGCGTATGGTAATTTCCAGCTGATTGTAAATATTGTGCTGCTGATCATTGAGATTGCTTTTGGCAGAAGGTTCCTGGGGATCGGTACGGTTGTGAATGCGGTTTGTCTGGCTTATATTACTACTTTCTTTTATAATATTTATACTGGTGTTTTTGGATTGGAGCTTGTGGCGCTGCCGGTACGTTTGGTGGCACTGTGTGTGGGTGTTGTGATCTGCTGTCTGGGACTGTCGATGTATCAGATGCCGGATGAGGGGGTTGCGCCTTATGATAGTCTTTCGCTGATCATGACAGAGAGATGGCCGAAGATTCCTTATTTCTGGCACAGGATGTCTAATGATGTGCTTTGTGCGCTGATCTGTTATCTGACTGGTGGTGTTGTGGGTATTGGTACACTGGTGACGGCTTTTGGGCTGGGACCGGTGATCCATTTCTTTAATAGGGTTTTTACCGGGAAGCTGCTTGCCTGGGTTGATGGTGAGTGAGTTTGTAGTTGTATGGGTTGAGCTGAACTGGCTGCGGGATGTGGCTGGTTCGGCTTTTTTTTGTGAAAAGGGACGCCCGCCAGGCGTGTGCTGCCTGTCACCGGGGCTTCGTCGGGGGCTGGCTTCTAGGCTGCCGGAATTCTGCTAAAACCGCTTCAAAAATTCTCAAACTCGCGTCTGAAGACGCTCAGACAGTGAGAATTTTTGAAGCAACGCAGATTTCCGCCAGTCAAGAATCAGCTCCCCTCCTGCAGAGTCCGGTGACAGGCAGCACACGCCTGGCGGGCTGGCTTTTCAGGGCGGTAGGGGAGGGTGGCTGCTCGGGAGTTGGATGGGCTATCAGCGCTTCGCTGGATAGCTGGTAGGAAAGGCTGAGTTTGCTTGTGGCCGAAAAAAATTACCGATGCGAATATCCACTTGACTGGATCTCTTTACCTTGACATCTTCCGTGAGAGTATGCACAATAAAGGTATCATAAATTTGCCGGACAGAGATAAAATATGAAACAAGAGTAATAAACATGCAGAACATTTTCATCGTAGCAGACATGCCAGATCAGACTTGTCTGTTAAGAAGGATGAAACCGCAGGAAAGGAGAACACTATGAAAAAGAAGCTTCTGAAAAAATTGATGGTCCTTGCGCTGTCCGCAGTAACTGCCTTCAGTGAGGTACCGGCAGCAACGGTAACAGCAGCAGGTAATCCTTATCCTACAACACAGGATGTGGATCGAGATGGCTTATATGAGATCCCCTGCACACGCTTTGCGTGGCAGTGCGTGTATGACAGACAGGGAATCGCATTGCCTTCATGGGGAAATGCGGTAAGCTGGTGGCAAAATGCTATCAATCAGGGCTATGCAGTAGGAAATGAGCCTGTTCCCGGTTCTATTGCTGTATGGAGCGGAGATTATTACGGACATGTTGCTTATGTAACAGCTAATCTTGGAAACAACAGATTTACGGTAGATGAGGGAGGAAGAACGGACAAAGATCAGACATCCTCTCATGGAGTTGCATATGGATATACACTGACCAATGCAGTCGGAGGAAGGCGCCCTTATGATTCCAACAAGGTGTTGCTTGGCTTTATCTATCCGGGCGTTCGTGTACCGGGCAAGCCATATGTGAGCGTGAATCCGGGAAAAGCGAATCAGACCACAACGTTTTCCTGGAATGCAACAAGCTATGCCAGATATTATGATGTATATGTGTATAAAGCAGGAGAATCCAATCCGATGCGAGTTCAGTATGGAGTGAATGGAACAAGCTGGTCCTGCACATTGCCGGCGGGGAATTACAGGGTAGCGGTGGCATCTGTGAATCATGCACAGTATGCATATACATTTTCGGATTCTGTGAATTTCACTGTCCAGGCAGCTCCGGTCACACATACACATAGCTATCAGAGAGTAACAGTAAAGGCAACCACCACTGCCAACGGATATACACAGGAGCAGTGCAGATGCGGAAGTATACAGAATAAACAGAGCATCTATTATCCGAAAAAAATACAGCTTTCCAGAACAAGCTATACTTATAATGGAAAAGTAAAAAAGCCAACGGTAAAGGTTACAGACAGCAACAACAGGGTGATCAGTGCAGACAACTATACAGTTACCTATTCTGCCGGAAGAAAATATGTTGGAACTTATCGGGTAACAGTTCGGTTTAAAGGCAATTACTCGGGAACCGTTACAAAAACCTTTAAGATCACCGGAAAAGCTCATAAACACAGCTACAAAAAACAGGTGAAGAAAGCAACTACATCCAGGAACGGATATGTGCAGTATCTTTGCTCCTGCGGTGCAGTGACCGGAAAGAAAACCATCTATTATCCGAAGACAATAAAGCTTTCTGCCACAAGCTATACATATGACGGAAAAGTAAAAACACCGAAGGTAAAAGTAACCGGTGCGAATAAAAAAACCATCAGTTCCGGCAATTACAAGGTGACATATTCCCGTGGAAGAAAAAATGTTGGTACTTATAAGGTAACGGTGAAGTTTAAGGGGAATTACAGCGGAACCGTAACAAAGACCTTTAAGATCAAGGCGAAACCTAAAAACTGGGTTTATGTGGATACGCTTCCAAAGAATATCACTTCCGATAAATATATGATCCAGTATAAACACACCTATCAGAAAACAACCTCCAGCTATGTCAACGATGGTGGTGTTTATGAGTCTGTAAGACCACTGGAGACATCTGCTTCCAGACAACTGGTGGGCTATTATTACTATCATTTCTGCGGACCGAATACCGGACAGAATGTAAACTTCGCACAGACGGGCCCTTATGTACATTTTGACAGTGTAGCAGCCAGTCAGGTAACCGTAGCTGCTTCCGGCGCAGATGGAGATGACCCGAGCATTACCTATTATTTGCTGAACTGGAATGGAAACGGCAGCCGGGTATGGTGCTCCAGCGGAACTACCTGTAACGGCGCCTACGGAAGCCACGGAGCCAGAGGCCAGGCCTGGTACCGCATGAACCAGTACCAGAACAAAAAACTCCAGACTCAGACCACAACCTCCGAAAGTGATTGGACAACCGGTAAAGACAGCACAGCAGTAAAAACCGTTTACCGTTATAAAGCAAAATAGATCATAGATCAGTCATAAATCACAGTCATAAATCAGAAACTCCCTCATGTATCAGAAAAAACTGATATGTGAGGGAGTTTTTTTGCAGAAGGATATTTGTAGTCTGCGCCGTATCTGGTTGATTGCCATAAAATATTGTGTCGAAATACAGAGAAACAACAGGAAGGAAAAATCTTGGATGAAAGATAAAAATATGATATTCTATAAGTATCTTATAAGACTTATTCTAGCCGTATGGCATTCACAGATGTTTCAGATCTGAAACGGAATTTCCATTTTTTATCAGACAAGGAGAAGATTAATTGAATACGAAATTAAAGGCTTATTTTCCAATGATAAGAACCCGCGAGGAGATTTTGCGGGACATTCAGCAGAACATAAATCTGACAGAGAGATTTTATAGCTGGAAAGAAGAACAGAGAGAGGAATTTATGGATTTCTGTACGGGAGTGAAGGGGGTGAAAATGCTGTATGATGCATTTTTTAAGGAAATTATGAATCCGGAAACAGTACCGGAAAGATTAGAGGATTTTCTTGAAGTATTGCTTCAAAGAAAGGTGAAAATTATCGAAGTTTTACCAGGAGATTCTACAAGACTGGCAGATGAGCAGTCTCTTTTGATCATGGATATTCTGGTACGATTTGATGATGGTTCATATTGTAACGTGGAAGTGCAAAAAATAGGTTACGCTTTTCCTGGGGAAAGATGCGCATGTTATTCTTCTGATCTATTATTAAGGCAATATAAAAATGCCCGAAGTACCAGAAAAGAGAATTTTTCCTATAAGGATATAAAAAGTGTATATACAATTGTACTGATTGATAAAAGTACAGGAGATTTTCATAAATATAAAGATAGATACTGCCATATTTTTCAACAGAGATCAGATACAGGATTGGAACTTAATCTGCTTCAGAAATATGTATTTCTTCCGCTTGACATCTTTCGTGAGAATATGCACAATAAAGGTATCACAGATAAACTGGATGCATGGCTGGCATTTTTGAGTATGGATTCTCCGGAAGTAATCGTGAAATTAATAAAAAAATATCCGGAGTTTACGGTCATGTACGAGCACATATATAATATATGCCGGAATGTGGAAGGGATGATGGAAATGTATTCAGAGGAATTAAAGATTCTTGACAGAAACACAGTGAAGTATATGGTTGATCAGATGCAGGAGCAGATTGATAATCAAAAGGAGAAAATTGCAGCTCAGGAAAAAGAAATTCAGATGTTAAAAAGAAAGCTTGAAGAACAGAAATAAAATATAAGATCAGAAACTCCCTCATGTATCAGAAAAACTGATATGTGAGGGAGTTTTTTTGCTTAAAAAACGGCTTATTTATTTAGGTTATAGTTGGTAAATTTTCACAGAGCACAATACTCTGTTTCTATAAAAATACCATAAATTTTTTGGAAATTCAAGGCGTAAGTTCCTGAAAACCGGCTTTTTTATCGTGGTTTTTCACCATATTTTACGGATAATATAGGGCGCAAATATTGCGGTGTCCGAAAAAGGACACTATTCGCCGTCAGTGTCATCGTCAGAGGATAAAAGACCGGCGGATAAAAACTCTTATTTGTGAACAGACTATAAGATTCGGCATAACAGGAGGAAAGATCAATGAGCAGAAAAGGAGAAAACATTTACAAAAGAAAAGACGGACGATGGGAAGCCAGATATATCAAGGAGCATCGGATAAACGGAAGGATACACTATGGCTACTGTTACGGAAAAACATATCATGAAGCCAGAGATAAGGTCAATCAGGCACGTTATGCGCTGATGAATGATCAGCTCCTGCCCGTGAGAGGAAAACGGAATCGCTTTGCAGATTACTGTAATGAATGGCTGTATCTGAAACGAAGCAGCGTGAAACCATCCACTTTTGTAAAATATACAACGATCCTGGAAAAATATATCAAGCCTGATCTCGGGCAGTATTTTTCCGAGGCTATTTCAGAAATACTTGTAGAACAATTCAGCTACAGGCTTATCCATGAAAGAGGATTGTCACCAAAAACAGTGCGGGATATTCTTTCCGTGCTGCATTCCATTCTGAATTATACAACAAAGCAGAATCCACTGGCAAAATCGGTGGATATCGTATACCCCAGGCAGGACCAAAAAGAAATGCGTGTGCTGACCTGTGAAGAACAGAAAAGGTTTACGGAATATCTTTTACGGGACATGGATCCGTGTAAATTTGGGGTTTTGCTGGCATTGCTGACAGGATTGCGGATCGGAGAAGTATGTGCTCTGAAATGGGAAGATATTTCTTTGGAAAATAAAGTCATCTTTGTACGTCATACCATGCAGCGCCTGAAAAATCTCAATCCTGCAAGTGAAGAAAGGACCCGGATCATAACCGGGGTTCCTAAAAGTGGAAGGTCGGTAAGGATGATCCCCATGAACCAGGATATTGAAAAGCTCTGTAACAAATGGAGAGCAGATGATCCGGAAGCATATGTTCTGACCGGAAAAGCAGGGTATTTCCTGGAGCCCAGAACCCTGCAGTATCGCATGAGGCAATACACGAAAGATTGTGATCTGAAAAATGTTCATTTCCATACTTTGCGGCATAGTTTTGCGACACGGTGTGTGGAGGCCGGATTTGAGATCCGCAGTCTTTCGGAGATCCTGGGGCACTCCAGCACACGGATCACACTGGAATGTTATGTACATTCATCTATGAACCTGAAGCGTAAAAATATGGAAAAACTGAAGATCGCAGATACCGTGGAAAAAGAATTTCCGGGAGCCTGAGTTTTTTAATAAACCGTCAAAAACCGCCGTCAGAGAAGAAAGAACCGTTGAATTTACACGGATCGCAGGGAATCTTTCACAGAGTATTGTGCTCTGCGAAAGAGCAGAAATACCGGCATGGACATGTAATGAGCAGTGCCTGTTTTTGACTGCCATAGCATACAAGAAGGAGGTTTGAAGTATGATACATAATCATTCATCTGGAAAACACCGTCTGTGGAGGAAGATCCTCGCAGTCTGTATTGCGTTCGCAATGATCTGCAGTGTTTCCATCTCAGCATTTGCGGTAGAGGCTAGCAGTGAAACAGCCAATGAAAATACTGAAACAGTACAGTCCGGATCCGCAGAGGAAGCAGAAGAGCTGACAGCCGCAGAAGCGGAAAATGATCAGTCGGTGGATGGACCGCAACTAGAAGAACCTGTGGTGACAACCGGAGATGAAAATACAGAGGAACCGACAGATGTTATCGAAGCTCCATCTGAGGATCCGGAGCAGCCGGAAGAGCCATCCGTAGAGCCTGGCGAAGAGCCAATCCAGCCAGCAGATCCGACCGTGACCGAACAGCCGGAGGAGCCGACCGTGACCGAACAGCCCGAAGAACCAGCTGCGACACCGGCGGGAGATGCAGATGCATCGGTAGATGAGGTGCAGGATGTGGAGCTGGAAGCGCAGGCGGATGCACAGACAGTACAGGATATAGAGCAGAAGCAAGATCCGGTAGCGGTGCAGGAACGAAGGGGTAGTTATAAAAACTATACCGGAATAGCAGCTATCTATTATCTGGCTACACCAGATGGCATTCCGGAAAGTAATGATACCCAATATTGGGCACCAGAATCAGACAAGAGCAAATTATTTGGAAAAATTAATACTAAGGGGGCAAAATGGGAAAAGGTTGATAACAAGGATAAAAATATTAGGGAAAATGTGAGCAATCATGTTAGTACATGGCCAGATGAAACTGCAGGATCTTCATGGATTGTAAAAAGAAGCGATTCAAGTGGAAATGTGGATGGAAAAACATATTTTAATTATATTTTGGATTCTATTTGGAAAGATTATAAAGGTAATCTGGAAAAGAAATTGGGAATAACAGGTTTAAAAAAAGAAGATGTGACAGAAATTACATTAAAACCATTCAAAATTTCAAGAGATAACAGCACAACATCAGTGCAGAAGTATCATATTGACTGTACGATTGATATTGTATGTAAAAAAACTTTTACTGCAAAATTCTGGATTAAAAGTCCGGAGGCGTCAGGATATGATCTGTCCGATGCAAAAGATTATATAAGAGGAAGAAATGTTGAAACAACAGAAAAAGCTACAATAGGCAGTAAAAAAGTTATCAATGGAATAACATATGTTCTGGATGGTTGGTATCCGGAAAATGATGGCGGAGGAGCATGTGGAGATCAGAAAATTACAACCTGGCCATATCGTCCAACTGATACAGAGTTAGCAGATGGTACCGTAAATTTTTATGCTCACTATATACCGCTTTATACAACTGTAAATATTAAAAAAATTGTAACCGGAAATATGGGGGATAAGAGCAAAGCGTTCCACTTCAAAGTTTTTGTAGTAAATGGAAATATTAGTCTTCCATTTAACATCGATGAGACACAGTGTAGTGGTTCAGCGGAAATCACATTGTCGGATAACCAGACAAAAATGCTGACAAAGGTTCCAGTTGGAGCAACGGTGACAATTACAGAGGATGATTATAGCAACAGTAGATATGAAACTTCTTATACAATAAACAATTCTGTTTCTGCTAAAGGCAACATTGCGACAATATCCAGTATTCAGCAATTGAATGAGGATGAAAATACCGCACATGAAGTTACCTTTACCAACAACAAAGACGCAATCCCGGACACTGGGTTGGATTTCAATACAACACCATACATTCTGGCATTAGGTATCGTAGCTGCCGGAGCAGGTGTGCTGTTATTCGGGCGCAGGAAGCGTTGGAGTTGAAGGCGGTTGTGATGAAGAAGAAACGGTCAGGAAAAAAAGGAAGCCGCAATGCTGGAGCAGAGCGGTTTCCGCAGACAGAGGCGTTAAATCATGAGCACGAAAAGCTGAAGGAGTGGTTCCGGACGGTCAGGTTTCGGAAAGTGCTGTTTGGCGGAGTGGATGAAATTCATCTCTGGAAAAAGCTGGAAGAGCTGAATCAGATTTATGAAACATCCTTAAGTGCAGAACGTGCACGGTACGATGCACTGATCGCTGACCATCAGAAAAGCTGTGATGCCATGATTCGCAAATATAAGGAACTTGCTGAAAGAGGGACTACCGGACAGGATACAAATGTCTGATCTGTTCACAGGATATAGTTCCAGAGAAGAGGTGCGGAGGTGATGCGTGCTGAAAAAGATCAAACCTGTTCTCAGACAATCCGGAAAAGAAGATATTCTACAGAAATAAAGGAAGGCTACATCCGTCTTTTCTGGCGGATTGTGTTGATCGTGGCCGTTGGCTGGCTGCTGTTTACACAGGTTTTTCTTATAGGCCAGGCACCGGATAATGAAATGTTCCCGGCAGTGGAGGCCGGAGATCTTCTCATTGGTTATCGGCTGGAACAGAATCTTGAAAAAGAAGATGTTGTCGTGTATGAAGTCGACGGCAAAACTTACGTAGGGCGTATCCTGGGATGCGAAACCGACGTGATCACAATGGATGACACAGGAACGCTTCTCGTAAACGGAACAGCCCAGACAGGAGAAATTGCATTTCCTACATATGCAAAGGAAGGGATCACATATCCCTATACAGTTCCGGAAGGCAGTGTATTTATTCTGGGAGATTACCGAACCCATGCAAAAGACAGTCGTGAATTTGGCCCCATCTCCATGGAGGATGTAAAAGCAAAAGTGATCACTATACTTCGAAGAAGGGAACTGTAAAAAAAGTAACTGTTCTCCCATTTTCAGGGGAACATCACAGTCAAAATGTATAAGCTGCTTTTTATGAGCTTATAAATAAATTTATATTTCTAGGAGGATTTTCTTATGAAAAAGACAAAGAAACTGTTAGCATGTTTGATCGCAGCAGCCACCATGTTTACCATGGGAAGTACGGCATTTGCGGAAGAGACAGTCAACAAAGTACAGACACCAGAAAATGCTGGCACGGTTACATTTACAAAAGAGTACAATCTTGAAGGCCAGGGAAGGTCACCAAAAGAAACCTTTACATTTAATATTGAAGGTGAAAGTGTTACTGATGCGGGAGATGGTGTAACAATAGAAACTTATGGTTTACCTACTGTCGGAACGGTTACATATGAGGTAGGAGATGCTGGTAGTGCCAATAAAGATAAAACAGTTTCTGTGAAATTACCAGAGTATAAAAATGTAGGAGTTTTTACCTATAAAATTTCTGAGATTGCAGATACAAATACAGCTGGTGTTACTTATGATTCAACTCCAGTATATATGAAAGTTACAGTTGTAAATAATGAGGTCAATGAAGGAGTCAAAATAGAATCTGTTACTTTTAGAAAAGGTGCAGATGAAAAAATTGCTAACAATGCTCCGGCATTTACTAATAAGTATTCAGCAAATTCTTTACCTGTTAAAAAAGTTGTAACTGGTAATCTTGGTGATAAAAATAAATTTTTCACTGTAAGAGTAACTTTAAAAAATAATACAGGAAAGACAATGTCCAGTGATATTTCTTATAAAGTTGGAGAGACAACAAATACTATCAAAGCAAGTGATTGGAAAAATAATATAGCAACAGCAGAAATCGACCTGAAACATGACCAGACAATTACTTTCACAAATTTACCATTTGGTGTGACATATGAAGTAACTGAGGCAGATTATACTAATGATAAAGGTGGTTATGAGGCCCCAGAGTATACGTTTACAAATACTAATAAAACAGTTGATAAAACTGCTCAGAATGTGACAATTACTAACAAAAAAGGTGGTAAAATCGACACCGGCATCAACCTCACAACCCTCCCATACATCCTCGTATTCGCAGGTGTGATCGTAATCGCAGGTGCAGCATTCATCACCAGAAGACGTAAATACGAAGACTAATGATCATCCAGGCAGCAGAGAGGAGGCAGTATGAACGCATCTAAGTTTTTTCTGAAAGCAGCCAACTCTCTGGTCACTGCCATTGTAGCATTGTTTCTGATTCTGGCGGCGGCGTATTCCGGGTATGCGCTCTGGGATAACGCACAGGTCTATGGCGCTGTGGACGACATCCAGTCCCAGCTCTTAAAACTGAAACCGGACCCGGAACAGAAAGACGGAGGCGCTTCTTTTGAAGAGCTCCGAAAGATCAATCCGGATGTCTGTGGATGGATCACACTGGACCACACAAAGATCGATTATCCGATCCTTCAGGGAGAAGATAACTTGACTTACATCAATACCGATGTATACGGTGATTTTGCTTTGTCAGGAAGCATCTTTCTGGATTCCGGCTGTGACAGAAATTTTCAGGGGAAATATTCTCTCCTGTATGGTCATCACATGGCAGAGCATAAGATGTTCGGAGATCTGGATCTTTACAGAAAAAAGAAATTTTTCAACAAAAACACCACAGGTACGCTGATCCTGCCTGACCGTTCCTACAAGCTGGAAATTTTTGCATGTATGCAGGTTTCCGCATCTGAGGATTCTATTTTTGCAACGGGAAAATGGCAGGCGGACACCAGCGGACTTGTGGATTTTGTCAGAAAAAACGCGGAACATGTCCATCAGCAGACAATGGATAACATTGGAAAGTCCGAAGATTTTTCCCAGATACTGGCAATGTCAACCTGCTCTTCGGAATTTACAGATGCAAGAACAGTTCTTCTGGCGGTAATGAAACCTTATTCGCCGGAGACGTAAGGAGGGGATGAAGACGAATATACGAAAATTTCCGGCAGTGCTCCTGCTTGCGGTTCTGTGCCTGACAGTTTTTCCGATTTCAGCTATGGCAGCTGGAGTTGCGGAAGTAAAGATTCCTGTCAGCGTGGAATTGTCAGGTGAGAAGCCATCTCCGGACGAAACTTATACGATCATTCTTCAGGGTGAGGACGAAGCACCCATGCCGGAAGAAAATACGATCACGATCACAGGTGCGGGGAAAGCAGAATTTCCTGCAGTGGAATATGCTGTTCCTGGCGTATACACTTACAGCGTTTCCCAGCAGCCTGGAAAGCTGGAAAACGGACATTATGACAATACCGTTTATTATGTGAAAGTAACAGTAACGAACGGAGAGTCCGGTGATCTGGAAGCAGTTGTGGCTGCACATACCGATGCACAGATGAACAGCGAGAAACAGGATATCGGCTTTGTGAATTCCTACGATCCTGTGGATACGCCGACACCTGTACCGGAAAATACACCGACACCACTTCCGGAAAAAACTCCGACTGCAGTGCCGACCAGAACTCCGGCAGCGACCATAACGAACACGCCGATAAAACCTGACAGCAATCCGCCTGCTTCCGGAACTTCTTCCTATACGGGAACTTCTTCCTATACAGGAAATACTGGTTCCAGTCATGTAAAAGCTATGCCAAAAACAGGAGATAACACAAACATTGCAAAATGGATCGCAGTGATCTGCGTTTCCGGATGCGTGGTATTACTGGCAGCAGTATTTGTCAGAAGAAAAAAGAAAACGGATAAATAACAGGATCCGGACAGCGGTGCGGCAGGAAAAATTTCTACCGCATCGCTTTTTTTGACGAAATGTGAGGGACAGAGGATGGCAAACGGACTTAAACTGGAAGGTCAGAGATTTGGTCATCTGACGGTACTGAAAAAACTGGATGAGCGGGAAAACAGGTATGTTGTATGGCTGTGCAGATGTGATTGTGGAAATGAGATAAAAGTAAATACCAGACATCTGATGCGTGGGACTGTAAAGGACTGTGGATGTATTCCGGAAAACAGTGCCAAGAGAGGACCGGTGGCAGAAGACCTTACAGGCCGGCGTTTCGGGAAACTTGTGGCAGTAAAAAAAATGGAAAGTAAAAACGGCAGGACCAGGTGGGAATGCCGCTGTGACTGCGGGAATATGCATATTTCCACTGCACACAGCCTGAAAGCCGGAAAATGTACCAGCTGCGGTTGCGGCCATTATGTCAGAGGTCGCGGGATCACCGACATCAGCGGACAGCGTTTCGGGCGGCTGACTGCTCTCTATCATACAGATAAAAGGAGCAAAAAGGGCTCTGTGTTCTGGCATTGTCGGTGTGACTGCGGAAATGAAGTGGATGTGACAGAGGATGGCCTTCTTCATGGTAATTACAGAAGCTGTGGCTGTCTGAGACAGGAGATATGGAAGGAGCTTCCCGGGCAGCTGCATATGGTAGATGGAACCTGTGTGGAGATGCTGGAAAAAAGAAAGCACCGCAGTGATAATACCAGCGGATTCCGTGGCGTCTATCAGCTGCGGAATGGAAAATACCGTGCTACCATCGGATTCAAGGGGAAACGATTTTATATCGGAACTTTTGTGGATTATCAGGATGCGGTCCAGGCCCGCCAGGAAGCGGAATCTACCATCCACGAAGGCTTTGTCCGCGCCTGGTACAGCTGGAACCGGCAGGCAGAAAAAGATCCCGGCTGGGCCAGAAATAATCCCCTGGTATACGAGATCCAACGGATCAACGGAGAGTTTCAGGTGACAACGAATATGAAAGAAAAAGAACTGCTGAAGTAAACTGAATATTCTCACATAAGCTGTCGCGTTAATGTGCTACAGCTTATTTTTTTGAAAAATACCGATAAAAATGTGGACAAAACCGAAAATAATGGTTAATATATACACATGCCTAAAAACCAAAAAATGAAAATTATACGAAATATATAATATAAACTCGGAACGGATAAAAAATATATAGACATATTTACAAATCGACATCGCGGATATCAATACCGGAAGAAGTGGTGAAATAACGGGAGGAAGAGAATATGCTGAAATTTTTTAAAGGAAAAGATAAAGGAAATTTAATCTATGCACCCTGCAAGGGTAGAGTGGTTCCCCTTGCGGAGGTTCCGGACCCTGTCTTTGCGGACAAGGTACTGGGTGACGGTTTTGCAGTGATCCCGGCAGACGGCAGGATATATGCTCCGGCAGACGGTGAGGTGGCAATGGTATTTGATACTCTTCATGCAGTTACGCTGACAAGCACTCAGGGCGCGGAAATACTGATACATATCGGACTGGATACAGTCACACTTAAGGGCGAACCCTTTAAAGCGCACGTTGCAGCAGGTGACAAGGTCAAAAAAGGTGACCTTCTGATAGAGGCTGATCTGGACAAAATTGAGAAAGCCGGTTTAAACACGATTATCCCGGTTCTGATCTGCAACACAGATGATTATGGAAAGATAAGCCTCCAGAAGGAGGGGGATGTTTCGGCGGATGAAGCCGTCCTCAAGCTTTCATGATCATCTTCATGCAGCTGACAGGCTTATAGCAGCCCGGATATAGTAGCAATTTTCGGGGTGTTATAACCGGAGTGATCCGGTCAAATATATTTATTTTAAGGGAGGGGAAATATATGAAATTTCTTCAAAAACTGGGAAAAGCGTTAATGCTTCCGGTGGCAGTACTGCCGATCTGTGGTATCCTCATGGGTATCGGATACTGGTTATGTCCGGCAACTATGCAGGGTGGAGACATTCATGGCGCAGCCAATCTGATCGGTCTGTTTCTGGTTAAGGCAGGCGGAGCTCTGATCGACAACATGGCAATCCTTTTTGCTATCGGTGTTGGTGTCGGTATGTCAGAAAAGAATGACGGAACCGGCGGAATTGCTGCACTTGCATCCTGGCTGATGCTCACAACACTTCTTTCTACAGGATTTGTTACAACCATCATGCCATCAATCGCAGACAATGCAACAAAAACTCTTGCATTTGACAAAATTGCGAATCCTTTTATCGGAATCCTTGCCGGTATCATCGGATCTACATGCTATAACAAATTCAAGAGCACCAAGCTTCCTGACTGGTTGTCATTCTTCAGCGGCAAGCGCTGCGTAGCGATCATCGCAGGAGTGGTTTCCATTATCGTATCTGCTGTATTACTGTTTGTGTGGCCATTACTTTTCAGTGCACTTGTAGCATTAGGAAAAGCGATCGCAGGTATGGATGTTGTTGGTGCAGGTATCTATGCATTCCTGAACCGTCTGTTGATCCCTACCGGATTACATCACGCACTGAACAATGTATTCTGGTTTGACACCATCGGACTTGGTGATCTTCAGCACTTCTGGGCAGGTGAAACCTCTGCAGATGTATCCTGGAGCCTTGGAATGTACATGTCCGGATTCTTCCCATGTATGATGTTTGGTATTCCTGGTGCAGCACTTGCAATGGTTAAATGTGCGAAACCTGCAAAGAAAAAAGTTGCCATCGGTCTTGTTGCATCTGCAGCGATCTGTGCGTTTATCTGTGGTGTAACTGAGCCGTTCGAGTTTGGATTTATGTTCCTTGCTCCTGGCCTTTATGTAATTTATGCATTACTTTACGGTATCTTCACCATGATCACAGTTGCTCTTGGATTCCGTGCAGGTTTCAGCTTCTCCGCCGGTGCGATGGATTTACTTTTCTCATCCTCACTTCCGGCAGCACAGAAGACATGGCTCATCCTTCCTCTTGGAATTGCAGCATTTATCGTATTCTATGTTGTATTCCTTTTTGCCATCAAGAAATTTGATCTGAAGACTCCGGGAAGAGAAGACGATGACGATCTTGAGGCAGAGAAGAATATCGAGCTTGCAAATGATGACTATACTGCTATTGCCGCAAAGATCCTGGAAGGCTGTGGCGGAAAAGAGAACATCACAAGCATCGATAACTGCATCACAAGACTGAGACTTGAGGTTAAGGATATTACAGCTGTAAATGATAAGGTGATCAAATCTGCAGGTGTTGCAGGCGTGATCAAACCTGGAAAAACTTCTGTACAGGTTATTATCGGAACCAAGGTTCAGTTTGTTGCAGATGCATTTTCTGCGCTTTGTAAATAATGGCTTTTTTGGAGTTAGGTATTTGTTAAAATAATTATGGGGGCAGCAGAACTGTGAAAACGGTTCTGCTGCTGTTTTTTTGTATACCTTATATTGACCGATACTTTCAAAAAGCGTACAATGTTACTTCGATAAAAAGCAACCGGTCAGTGCGTTTACAATTGCAATATTTCTACAGGGGGAAAGAAGTTAATGAAATCCTGCATATTTCACAAAAAATATCTTTTAGCCGGCATATATATTATTTTTGTTCTGTTTACCTGCTGTAATTCCCAATTTTATCATACACCGCTGGCAAAAATATGTTCCGTAACAGAAAAACAGACTCTGAGCAGAGAAGGAACCAGGGGCTCAAAAGAATATTACTATACTCAGAATATTACGGCACGGATATTAAACGGTCCGCATAAAGGGGAAAAAATAACGGTCTCTAATGAATATACATCTTCTCAGGTTCAGACCAAGAAATATCATAAAGGAGACACCGTTCTTTTAAGCGGTTCAAAGGAAAGCCCCGGAAAAACGATACGTTCTGTAAAAAGGGATGGGTATCTGGCATTACTGGCAGGAGGATTATTTTTTCTTCTGATCTGCATTACAGGAAAGCAGGGATTTTACACGATCATATCACTGATACTGAATACAGTCATATTTGCGTATGGATTTCAGGCTTTTACAGAAGGGAAAAATATTTTAAATATCTGTAATGTCATCGCAGTTCTTTTTTCATTGACTACATTGATCTGCTTAAATGGAATTCATAGAAAAACATTTTCCTCAGTTCTTTCAACACTGTGTGTTCTGTTTCTGATCATGGCATTGTTTGAATTTTCTATTTATATGTACGGAGATCTGGATTATTCCAATCTGGAATACCTTGGAAGTACAGGCAATTCAGCAGATATATTCTGGGCAGATATTATGCTGACAGGACTTGGTGCAATTATGGATGTGACGGTGACGATCAGCGCAGCAGTAGGAGAGATCGTGCGGAAAAATCCATCGGTTTCTCTGAGAAGACTGATACATTCCGGTCGTGAAATCGGATATGATATTATGGGAACCATGATAAATGTACTGCTGTTTGTTCTGGCAAGTGGCATGATTCCCATGTTCATACTTAAGATGAATAATGATATAAGTTTTATAACGATCGTGAGATACCACATTCCATATGATATCTGTCGTTTTCTGATAGAAAGTATTGGAATTGTACTGGCAATACCGGTATCTGTTTTTATTGCTTCAGCGATTATGAAAATACCATCACGGAAAAGGGGTGTCAGAGAATGATCATTTTTCTTGCATTGATTTTAATTTTTCTGGTGATCTTGATTGGCGGAGAGCGTGGAGCCATGTCAATTATGACACTGGCGGGGAATATTGTAATTTTGTTTTTTTCAATTATGCTGATGTCTGCCGGTTTTCCTGTACTGCTCCTGATATTGGTGGCAGGTGCAGGTGTCTGTTATATTTCTCTGTTTTATCAGAACGGAAATAATCCAAAGACGCGGGCGGCTTTTCTGGCTACACTGCTGGTAATGTTACTTTTGTTTATTCCGATTTATATTATTACATGGAGATCAGGAAGTTACGGGTTAAATGAGCTGCAGATTTCGGAAGACGATTTTATGTATTATTACAGTACGGACCTTCATATTAACATGCTTCATGTAGGAATATTTGTAACTGTTTTCAGTACTCTTGGGGCTGTTATCGATACAGCATTATCTGTAACATCTTCTGTATATGAAGTCTGGACTCATAAAAACAGTCTGACAGCGAAAGAGCTTACAGCTTCCGGCTATCAGGTTGGGAAAGAAATTATCGGTACAACGGTAAATACGTTGCTGTTTGCTTATCTTGGAGGAACTATTTTATTATTTTCATACATTCAGACACAGCAATATAGCCTGGAGATCATTCTTAATTCCCAGTTCCTATTCCAGGATGTTGCAGTCATGCTATCTGGTGCGGTAGCCTGCCTTGTTACCGTCCCGGTATCGATCAGATGTATTATTCGACAGATCTCATGAAGCATATCTCCACTGCACTGAATACGGAATCCATGGTCCCGATACAGATGTTCTTTCCTGTATTCAGCAGACGTGGGCTCTCTTTTATGAAAGCAGTTATTATATTTATGTATTTATGGGAGTGCTTTTACAGGCAGTTCCATTTCTGATCCTGGGAGTCCTTCTATCTTCGGCGCTTCAGACATATGTATCGGAAAAATGGATCGTAAAATTACGGAAAATGTGAAGAAAGTGTGAAATTAGCACTCGCCTCTTGACAGTGCTAATAATGCGTGTTATAGTACATACAGAACAAAGGAAGAGAGAAAAAAGAAATCTTCCGGAGAAAGTTCTTACAGAATTTGCAGATGTTTTCAGAAACAGTAAATTAAAAACGCCTGCGCAGCACGCAGCGAATATAGATCAGGAGGAATGAGTTATGTTAATGCCAAGTATTTTCGGAGAAGATTTATTTGATGATTTTATGGGATATCCGACAGGCCGTCAGGCAGCTGCCAATGCTTATCCTCAGGTGAAGGATATGATGAAGACAGATATCCGTGATGTAGATGGCAATTATGAACTGGAGATCGATCTTCCGGGATTTAAGAAAGAGGATGTGAAGATCCAGCTGAAGAATGGTTATCTGAACATTCAGGCAACCAGAGAAGAGAAGAAGGACGAGAAGGATGATAAAGGTAAATATGTTCGCAGAGAACGTTATACAGGAACCTGCAACAGAAGCTTTTATGTAGGCTCGAGCATTAAGCATGAAGATATCCATGCGAAATATGAGAACGGAATCCTTCATGTAACCTTCCCGAAGGAAGAGACCAAGAAAGAAGCAGAAGAGAAGAAATTTGTTTCTATTGATTGATCAGCATTTATTGTGAAGCCCCGGTACTGGATTGCAAGCTCCGGGTGATGGGATATAGCATAATAACAATATCCGGAACAACCCAAACGGATATTGCAAATATTAAAGCTCCAAATTGCACATCGCATTTGTTTATATAAATGAATATAACCCCCTTTTTTCCACCCCTCTGCCAATGCCTGGCAGAGGGGTTCTTTACGTTTCAGCCTGAAGTACAGAGGTGAATTTTGATTATTGTTTACTGGTAATATTCCGCGAAGCGTGTTGCTGAGAACGGAGTGAACAGTAACGAATTCTGATTAACTTTACACTCTTTCCTCACTCTGTTATACTTGGAACAGGTAAACAGCGGAAATTCGGCAATACTATAAAATTGGGGAAAGAGTTTTTACAGAGGTGAATATATGGGAGATAAGATCAAGGTTATCATGGACTGTGATCCCGGAATCGATGACGGGATCGCACTGGCATATGCGGCAGCACATCAGGATGAACTGGAGCTGCTTGCAGTGACGACATCTGCAGGAAGTACCAGGATAGAAAGAGTGACCAAAAATGCACTGGAGCTGGTGGATTTTTACGGACTGAAGGTTCCGGTGGCAGGAGGCCAGGACCGTCCTCTTGTGAAAGCGGCAATTTATGCGGAAGAATTCCACGGAGAGACAGGGCTTGGCCATTGCGTACTGCCGGAAGCAAAATCAGAGGCTGCTTCTGATAATGCAGTGCTTTTTATCCGTGACATTCTGAATGCCATTCCTGAGGGCGAGCAGGTAGTAATGATCGAAACTGCACCAATGACTAATCTTGCACTTCTGTTAAAGGTTTTTCCTGAAATAAAGAATAAGATCAGAAAAATCGTATTTACAGGCGGTGCAGCAAAAGGCGGAAACATCACACCGGCAGCGGAATTCAACATCTACGCAGATCCGGAGGCGGCAAAGATCGTATTCGATTCCGGAATTCCACTGATCATGTGTGGACTGGATGCTACCCTGAAATGTAATCTCACCAGAAACCAGATCATGAAGCTGTGCCAGTCCGGTGATCCGGCAGCCAGAGCCTGTGGAGATATGGCTGGCTACGTACTTGAAAATTTTTCCAAATATCGCTGCGTGGCAAGTATCCATGCTGCTGTACCGTTTATGTATCTCATCCATCCGGAGTTCTTTAAAACAGAAAAAGTATTCCTGGATGTGGATTGTTCAGACGGTGCCGGACGGGGTGCCACATTATGCGATTTCCGCTGGTGGCTACACGAAGAAGACGAAATGAAAGATATGATTCTGACAGATGCAGATACAGAAAGCTTCCAGCAGGAGCTGTTTGAAGCGATTTATTCTGTGTCCGAATGTAAAAATATGAAATAGCCGGACAACGATCCGGAAACAGCTGCATTTATGAAGCAGCTGAGCAGTCAGATAAGAGGACAGAAAACCCATGAACTATATTGTATTTGACCTGGAATGGAACCAGAATCCGGATGGAAGAAGACATCCGGATAGTCGGCTCCCGTTTGAGATCATAGAGATCGGGGCAGTAAAATTAAATGAAAAAAGAGAGATCGTTGATACCTTTCAGTGCCTGATCAAGCCCAAAGTGTACCACTGGATCCACGACAGTATCCACGAAGTGATCCACGTGGATTATCATGAACTGGAAAAAGGCATCCCTTTTCCAAGGGCGATCCGCAGATTTCTGGAATGGTGCGGGGAGGAGTATCGCTTTTTTACCTGGGGAGACCAGGATGTGATGGAACTTCAGCGCAATATGAAATACTATAATCTTCTGAAGCTGATGCCAGGGCCGGTGCATTACTACGATGTGCAGAAACTTTTCAGCATAAAATTCGAGGATGGAATATCCAGGCGTTCCCTGGAATATGCTACAGACTACCTGCAGCTTCCCAAAAACCGGGATTTTCACCGGGCACTGGCAGACGCCAGCTATACTGCCAGGATACTCCTGGAGATCGATGAAGCCTGCATGATCCGCCATCCGTCCCTGGATGTATATCAGAATCCAAAATCCAGAGACAGCGAGATCTATATTTCCTATACAGACCATGACAAGTTTGTGTCCAGGGAATTTGTATCAAAGGAGCGTCTGATGAAGGACCGTACTATGGTAAGTACCATGTGTCCTATCTGCAGATGCCCTGCCAAGAGGAAGATCCGCTGGTTCAGTACCAACAATTCCAAGGTATATTACAGCCTTGCCCTTTGCCATGAGCATGGACCTGTTGCCGGAAAGATCCGGATCCGAAAAACCGATGAGGGAAAATATTTCGGGGTGAAGACCCTGAGAGCAGAAGATACAGAAGCGGCGGATGAGATCCGTGAAAAGCACGAATCTCTCCGCCGCAGGAAAATGTTACGAAGCCAGGAGAAGATCTGATACGATGTTTCGTTCGTATTGCATTCCCCATCCGACCATTTGTTTCTTATAATAATATTTGCTTTTCAGACGCAGTGGGCCGACAGCATTCTGAAGAACGGCCTGGCGTTTGTTAAGCTGTGATTTTTTGATACCTTTTGGAAGAGTCACATAAACCTTTGTCTGACAATAAAACGGATAGGTGTTTCCGTTATTCTTAAGGATATATTTGTCACAAGGGAGTACCTTAAACGGGACTGGCTCCATGGACACCTTCATATCCACCTTTTCAAAATTTTCAAAACCATAATTAAAAAGAGAAGCGGTATCGCTGTAAGCATTTGCCGCGGAAGTAGAATTCAGGATCACGGCTACCAGCGTTATATTTCCTCGTTTGCAGTAGGTGACAAGTGTGTTGCCGGATGCATCCGTGTAGCCTGTTTTTCCGCCACGGACGCCTTCATAATAATATTCGCCGTTTTTCATCATCTTGTGATGATTGAGCAGCTGGCGGGCTTCCGCAAATTTATTGGTAGGCGGGATCTCGTAATAACGTTTGGTGCAGTATCGCCGGAAAAGAGGATTCAGCCAGGCGGATTTGGCGATCTTTGCCATGTCGGAGGCTGTGGTGTAATGATTCTCATCCGGAAGACCGTTGGGATTATTAAAGTGTGTGTTCTTGCAGCCAAAAAGCTTGGCGCGCCAGTTCATGAGTTCTGCGAATTTCTTTACAGAGCCGGAAACTTCTTCCGCAACGGCGACAGACATTTCATTAGCGGACTGGAGCATGACAGCCATCAGGGCCTGATCCCTGGTGAATTTTTCACCGGGAGCAGCATAAATACTGGAATCTCCGGCAGTTACACTGGTGGAAGCTTTTTCAGATACGGTAATGTTTGTCTTAGCGTTCAGATTTTCACAGGCAAGCAGTGTAGTCAGGATCTTCGTGATGCTGGCAGGGTAGAGCTGTGTGTCCGCATTTTTGGAATAAAGAACGGCTTCTGTATTTACGTCCATAAGGACTGCAGCCTGTGCTTCGATGCCGGGACCTTTGGGCCACCCGTCAATGGAATCGGTGTCGGCAGCCTGTGAATAATAGCTGGAGTGAGCAGGCGTGACTGCTGCTGCCTGACCATCAGGAACCGGTGTGGCAGTGACGATAGGATCACCATATTCATCGTATCCATAGGCAGCCGCCGCGCAGGGAGCTGCGCCTGTGAGCAGGATCCCTATGCCGAGAATGCCTGCAAAGATCCGGCGCAAGGATCGTTTTTTCATATTTTTCATAACAAGATACCTTTCAGTGATAAATCCGGGCGAGAAGGTTATTATTCATTTGAGAATCAGTAACCGAAAAAATCTTGCCCGTTTTGTGATGAGGTGCAGTATTTCATTAATTATAGCATTGTATTAATGAAACGCTGTATTTTGGCCCTCAAGATTCTGTAGTAGTATACCACTTTCCTCCCGGAAAAACTACTTGCAGTCTGTGAAAATTCCATTAAGAAGAAGTGAACATACATATAATAAGAAAAATCCATGAAAACACTTGACATATGGATTTTCCCCAACCTATAATAGACAGCGTATATAGAAAAAGCTGTGATGGAGACAGTAGGCCATATGGAAAGCTTGCAGCGAACTGGGGATGGTGGGAGCCTGGGACGAGTAAATATGGCGGAATATCACTCCTGAGCTTCAGTTCCGAAGTTGTCCGGCAGCAGCCGGAAGAATATCTGATATACAGATGATCATTAAGTAAGAACTGACGGATTTCCTCCGTTACAGGGAACATATATCGGCAGATACAAAGAATTGTCCGCCATGAACAGACATGGAACAACAGCCCGCGCCATAACACAGAGCATAAGAACACAGCAGAAGACGCAGGGATCCGGACACAGGCCCGTATAATGTAACAGGTGGTACAGCGAATCAGACTTCGTCCTTTTACAGGATGGGGTCTTTTTTTATAAGTGCCCGAAGCATTGGCACGAACAGGTATCTGTGAAGAAACAATCCGCTGTGGCCTTACAGATGAGGCAGCAGCCAGTAATCAGACACAGGAGGTAAATATTGTGTATCGTAAAGTTGACACGAATCTGAATTTTGTTGACCGTGAAAAAGAAGTCGAGAAATTCTGGAAAGACAACAAGATTTTCGAAAAGAGTATGGACAGCCGTAAAGAGGGCGAGACATACACATTCTATGACGGACCGCCTACCGCAAATGGTAAGCCGCATATCGGACACGTTCTGACACGAGTTATCAAGGATATGATCCCGAGATACCGTACAATGAAGGGGTACATGGTTCCGAGAAAAGCAGGATGGGATACTCACGGACTTCCGGTTGAGCTTGAGGTTGAGAAGAAGCTTGGCCTTGACGGCAAGGAGCAGATCGAGGAGTACGGAATGGAGCCGTTCATTCAGCAGTGTAAGGAGAGCGTATGGAAATACAAGGGAATGTGGGAGGATTTCTCATCTACCGTTGGTTTCTGGGCTGACATGGAGCATCCGTATGTAACATACGACAACAATTTCATCGAGTCCGAGTGGTGGGCGCTGAAAGAGATCTGGGAAAAAGGTCTCCTTTATAAAGGCTTTAAGATCGTTCCTTACTGCCCACGCTGTGGAACTCCGCTTTCCGCACAGGAGGTTTCTCAGGGCTACAAGACTGTTAAAGAGCGCTCTGCGATCGTACGTTTCAAGGTTGTTGGTGAGGACGCATACTTCCTGGCATGGACAACAACACCGTGGACACTTCCGTCCAACGTTGCACTTTGTGTAAACCCGGATGAGATCTACTGTAAGGTAAAAGCAGCAGACGGCTATACCTACTACATGGCAGAAGCACTTCTGGACAAGGTTCTCGGCAAGCTTGCAAAGGATGATGAGCCTGCATATGAGATCCTTGAGAAATATAAAGGAACAGACCTTGAGCGCAGAGAATATGAGCCGCTTTTTGCATGTACAGGAGAGGCAGCAGCAAAACAGCACAAAAAAGCTCATTTCGTAACCTGTGACAACTACGTTACCATGAGTGATGGTACCGGTATCGTTCATATCGCACCTGCATTTGGTGAGGATGACAGCCGTGTCGGACGTGAGTATGACCTTCCGTTCGTACAGTTCGTAGACGGACAGGGTAACATGACCAAAGAGACACCATACGCAGGTGTATTCGTAAAGAAAGCGGACCCGATGGTCCTCACAGACCTTGACAAAGAGGGCAAGCTTTTTGACGCACCGAAATTCGAGCATGATTATCCGCACTGCTGGAGATGTGACACACCGCTTATCTACTATGCACGTGAGTCCTGGTTCATCAAGATGACTGCAGTAAAGGATGATCTGATCCGTAACAACAATACTATCAACTGGATTCCGGAGAGCATCGGTAAGGGACGTTTCGGTGACTGGCTTGAGAATGTTCAGGACTGGGGTATTTCCAGAAACCGTTACTGGGGAACACCACTGAATATCTGGCAGTGTGAGTGCGGACATATGGAATCCGTGGGAAGCCGCCAGGATCTCTATGAGAAGAGTGGTGACGAGCGTGCAAAGACCATCGAGCTTCACCGTCCATACATTGATGATATCACCATGAAGTGTCCGGACTGCGGCAAGACCATGCACCGTGTACCGGAGGTAATCGACTGCTGGTTCGATTCCGGAGCAATGCCTTTTGCACAGCATCATTATCCATTTGAGAATAAAGACCTGTTCGAGCAGCAGTTCCCGGCAGACTTCATCTCCGAGGCTGTTGACCAGACAAGAGGATGGTTCTACTCCCTTCTTGCTGAGTCCACACTGCTTTTCAACAAGGCTCCGTATAAGAATGTAATCGTTCTGGGACATGTACAGGATGAGAACGGACAGAAGATGAGTAAGTCCAAGGGAAATGCCGTAGATCCGTTTGACGCACTGAACAAATACGGCGCAGATGCGATCCGCTGGTATTTTTACATCAACAGTGCTCCATGGCTTCCGAACCGTTTCCACGGCAAGGCAGTTGTAGAGGGACAGAGAAAGTTCATGAGCACTCTGTGGAACACCTACGCATTCTTCGTACTGTATGCGAACATTGACAATTTTGATGCAACTAAATATACTTTAAATTACGATAAGCTTCCGGTTATGGATAAATGGCTGCTCAGCAAGCTGAATACCATGGTGAAGACTGTCGATGCGGATCTTGATTCCTACAAGATTCCGGAGGCTGCAAGAGCACTCCAGGAATTTGTTGACGATATGAGTAACTGGTATGTAAGAAGAAGCCGTGAGCGTTTCTGGGCAAAGGGCATGGAGCAGGATAAGATCAATGCTTACATGACACTTTACACAGCACTGGTAACAGTTGCTAAGGCTGCAGCTCCGATGATCCCGTTCATGACTGAGGATATCTACCAGAACCTTGTAAGAAGCATTGATGCAGACGCTCCGGAGAGTATCCATCTCTGCGATTACCCGGAGGTAAACGAGGCATGGATCGACAAGGATCTTGAGGCAAACATGGAAGAGCTTCTTGAGATCGTTGTTCTCGGACGTGCATGCAGAAATACCGCAAACATCAAGAACCGTCAGCCGATCGGAACCATGTATGTAAAAGCTGAGAAAGCTATGGATAAATTCTACACAGATATCATCGCAGATGAGCTTAACGTAAAAGAAGTGAAATTCGCAGATGATGTAGAGTCCTTCATTTCCTACAGCTTCAAGCCGCAGCTTCGTACAGTAGGACCGAAATACGGCAAGCTTCTGAACGGCATCCGTACCGCACTCTCCGAGATCGACGGAACCGCAGCAATGAAAGAGCTGAGAGATAATGGTGTTCTCGTTCTTGACATTGACGGAAACAGCGTCGAGCTTGCAGAGGAAGACTTATTGATCGAAACAGCCCAGAGCGAGGGCTATGTGACAGAGACAGACGGTGAGACATCCGTTGTCCTTGATACAAACCTTACACCCGAACTGATCCAGGAGGGCTTTGTCCGCGAGATCATCAGCAAGGTTCAGACTATGCGTAAAGAGGCTGGTTTCGAAGTCATGGACAAGATCATTGTCTATGCAAAAGATAACGATAAGATCATGGATATCATGAAAGCAAACCAGGATGAGATCAAACGTGAAGTACTGGCAGAAAACATTATTCTGGGAGAAGCAGAGGGTTATACCAAGGAGTGGAACATCAATAAAGAGGCTGTAACACTGGGAGTATCCAAAGTACAGGAGGAAAACTAATGATTGACAAGCAGTTTGAGAAAGAGGAATTCAAAAAAAGTGTAAAAGAAAACGTAAAATTCCTTTATCGAAAAACACTGGAAGAGGCTACACAGGAGCAGATCTTTCAGGCTGTAAGCTACACTGTGAAGGATGTGATCATTGACAACTGGCTCAAGAGCCAGAAGGCGTATGAAAAACAGGACCCGAAGATCGTATATTATATGTCCATGGAGTTCCTTATGGGCCGTGCCCTTGGAAACAACCTGATCAACCTTGGTGCATACGGCGAGGTTAAGGAGGCTCTTGAGGAGCTTGGACTTGACATTAACTGCATCGAAGACCAGGAGCCGGATCCGGCTCTTGGAAACGGTGGACTTGGAAGACTGGCAGCATGCTTCCTGGATTCTCTTGCAACTCTGAACTACTGTGCATACGGATGCGGAATCCGTTACCGTTATGGTATGTTCAAGCAGGAGATCCGTGACGGTTATCAGGTAGAGGCACCGGATAACTGGCTGAAGAACGGCTATCCTTTCGAGCTCCGTCGTCCGGAGTATGCAAAAGAGGTTCATTTCGGCGGATATGTACGCGTTGAGTGGGATCCGGTGAAGAACGAGAATAAATTCATCCATGAAGGATATCAGGCAGTTAAGGCTGTTCCTTACGATATGCCGATCACAGGTTATAACAACGATGTTGTAAACACACTTCGTATCTGGGATGCAGAGCCGATCGTAGACTTCAACCTTGACTCTTTTGACAAGGGTGATTATCACAACGCAGTAGAGCAGGAGAACCTTGCACGTACTATCGTAGAGGTGCTTTATCCGAATGATAACCATATGGCAGGTAAAGAGCTTCGTCTGAAACAGCAGTACTTCTTCGTATCTGCCAGCCTTCAGGCAGCGATTGCCAAATACAAAAAAACACACGACGACATTACCAAGCTTCATGAGAAGGTTGTATTCCAGATGAATGATACTCATCCGACAGTTGCAGTTGCAGAGTTGATGCGCATTCTTATCGATGAGGAAGGTCTTGGCTGGGATCAGGCATGGGATATCACAACAAAATGCTGTGCTTACACCAACCACACCATCATGTCCGAGGCACTTGAGAAATGGCCGATCGAGCTGTTCTCCAGACTGCTTCCGCGTGTATACCAGATCATCGAGGAGATCAACCGTCGTTTCATTCTTGAGATCCAGCAGAAATATCCTGGAAACTTCGAGAAGATCAAGAAGATGGCGATCATCTATGACGGACAGGTTAAGATGGCTCACCTTGCGATCGTTGCAGGCTACTCTGTAAACGGTGTTGCACGCCTTCATACCGAGATCCTCAAGAATCAGGAGCTGAAGGATTTCTATGAGATGATGCCTGAGAAGTTCAACAATAAAACAAACGGTATCACACAGAGACGTTTCCTTGCTCATGGAAACCCGCTTCTGGCTGACTGGGTAACAGACAAGATTGGACCGGACTGGATCACAGATCTTTCCCAGCTTTCCAAGCTTAAAGTTTACGCAGACGATGAGAAGGCTCTTCAGGAGTTCATGACCATCAAGTTCAAGAACAAAGAGCGTCTTGCAAAATATATCCTGGAGCACAATGGTGTTGAGGTTGACCCGCACTCTATCTTCGATATCCAGGTTAAGAGACTTCATGAGTACAAACGTCAGCTTCTTAACATCCTGCATGTGATCTATCTGTACAACCAGATCAAGGCACATCCGGAGATGGATTTCTATCCAAGAACATTTATCTTTGGTGCAAAAGCTTCCGCAGCTTACGCACGTGCAAAGAAGATCATCAAGCTGATTAACTGTGTGGCAGATGTTGTAAACAATGATGCTTCCATCAACGGCAAGCTGAAGGTTGTATTCATCGAGAACTACCGTGTATCCAACGCTGAGATCATTTTTGCGGCAGCAGATGTTTCCGAACAGATCTCCACAGCAAGTAAAGAGGCTTCCGGTACAGGTAACATGAAATTCATGCTGAACGGTGCTCCGACACTTGGAACCATGGATGGTGCTAACGTTGAGATCGTACAGGAGGTTGGCGAGGAGAATGCATTTATCTTCGGTATGAGCTCCGACCAGATCATCAACTATGAGAACAACGGCGGTTACGATCCGGACTTCATCTACAACACAGATCCGGAGATCCGTCAGGTACTGATGCAGCTGATCAACGGAACCTTCTCCAGCGATACAGAGATGTTCCGTGATATCTACAATTCACTTCTCGACAAACGCAACATGCCGAGACCTGACCAGTACTTCATCCTTGGCGACTTCCGTTCCTATGCAGAGGCACAGAAGCGTGTTGAGGAAGCATATAAGGATGAGAAACGCTGGGCTAAGATGGCACTTCTCAATACAGCATGCAGCGGTAAGTTCACATCCGACAGAACTATCCAGGAGTATGTAGATGATATCTGGCATTTGGATAAGGTTGTTGTGAAAGAGAACTAAGATATAGAAAGTAATCTGCAAAGTATTACCATAAAATAAATTTCCACACAAAAACAGGGCGCGTCAGAAGTGGCGACGGCCCTGTTTTTTGTGTGGAAATTATGCCGGATTGATGACGATCCGGTTCCGCCTGGCCAGTGCAATGGCGATATGGCAGCCTTCCGCGATGGCGCAGGCTTTATCGGCAAAGCTGATGATCCAGGCTTCCCTGTTGCGTGGAAGAGGTCCCAGAGGGAACATATGTGAGAGTATCGCATCCAGCTCTCTGTCTGTGACATCAAAGTGTGCGGCACTGTTGTCTGCGGCAGCCTTCGGGTGATAAAACGCCTGATGCTCACCGGTCGGTGTCTTCGCCCTGAAGTCATAGGGACAGAAATCGTGGAGAAGCCCTGCCCTTGCGGCGGCTTTCTCGTCACATCCCAGCTTCCTGGCAATGAACCAGGAGAGGTAAGAAACATTGATACTGTGCATGAGCCGTGTGGTCCACTGGTGGTGGGTGTACAGGCTCAGCTTCAGGAACTCTCTGTTACAGAGGATGTTCTTCACAAGCGCATGATATTCCTGTGAGACCTCATCCGACACCGTGATATCCATCGGCAATCACCTTCTTTCTTTTGTTTATAATTTCATTATGACGATTATGGAGAAAAATGCAATATGGTTTATAGTTTTTTTAGAAATTAGCTTGGACAAATTTATTTGGGATGGGAAATGTCAGCGCGCAGAAGTAAGGAGAATGTTTTTTGGGGGTCTGTTCTTTGGGAAATTATGGTATAGTAAAGTGAAAACGCTATAGCGGTTTTATAATAGCTGATTTAGATGGTTGACATAATAAAAAGAAGAGGAGCGTAATATATATGAAACCAGAAAAACTGATCGAAGTACTTTCTGTTGCAGAGCGGTTAAAGGATGCAGTGCGTCATAGTTATACTTCCGGTGGCAGGCGGGAGAGCGTTGCAGAGCATTCCTGGAGGATCACGTTGATGGCATATTTTGTCAGTGATGAGTTTCCTGAGGCAGATCTTCTGAAAATTATGAAAATGTGCCTGATCCATGATCTGGGAGAAGCTTTTACCGGTGATATCCCAGCCTTTGAAAAAACGGTTAAGGATTCGGAGAAAGAAGCCGATGCGCTGGGAGAATGGGTGAAGACTCTGCCGGAGCCGTTCAATAAAGAAATGTCAGAACTCTATCAGGAAATGGAAGAGCAGCAGACTCTGGAGGCCAGGATCTATAAAGCGCTGGACAAGCTGGAAGCCCTGATCCAGCACAATGAATCTGATATTAAAACCTGGATTCCGCTGGAATATGATCTGCAGATGACCTACGGAAATGAACAGGTGAAATTCTCAGAATATCTGACAGAGCTTCGCGCAAAGGTTCGGGAAGATAGTGTACAGAAAATTCAGAAAAAAGGTTGTTGAATATGAATAACTCTTGTATACTAATATGTATGGAATAAGTCCAAAATGCTTATAAAAGGGGGAAAAAGTAATGAAAAAAGCAGTAAAGAGATTATTGGTGTTATTTCTGGCACTTACATTTATCGTGACAGATCTTGCAGTAGCACCGGTCACAGCGCAGGCGGCGGGTACACTCAAATTTACTAAGTCTGTTGCTCTTATGAAAGGTGAGGAAATCGGATATGGAATCATAAACTCCGTCAGATCCGACAAAGTTCTGGGACTGAAATCCAGTAATACCAGTGTGGTATCAGTTAAAAAAATGCCGTTTCTGGATGATTATACCATTACGCTGAAGGCAAAAAAAACAGGAACTTCTATTGTATCCTTCAAAGTAAAAAGAAAGAATGGAAAAACATATTCTTTCAAATCTAAAGTTACGGTACATAATTATACAAATCCGTTAAACGTGTGCAAATTCGGAAGAAAAGATTACAAAAAATCCTTTGATAAAAAGACCATGGTTCCGGTTGCGAAAGGTTATTCCAGAAAGGCAAAAGTATGTATCACTGCAAAGAAGGGCTACAAGATAGTTGCAATCTATTACAGTGAACACGGAACCGGAAGACAGAGAAAGATCAAAAATGGAAGCACAGTCATTTTGGATGGAGAACATTATCTGCAGATATTGTATAAGAATACCAGCAAAAATTATGTATCATCGGTATATCTGGATGGATATAGTATGTAGAGATGACGAAAAAAGGAACCGGGAGACCGGTTCCTTTTTTCGTGACTTTAAAACATCTCTGAGTGATGATATTTCAAGGCTTTCTGGAATGTTTTTATTTGCTTTATATTAGCAGAAAATAGTTGATTCATACGGTTGCTATAATAACAGAAAAAGGAGCGCAAAATATATGAAACCAGAAAAACTGATCGAAGTACTTTCCGTTGCAGAACGGTTAAAGGATGCGGTGCGTCATAGTTATACTTCCGGTGGCAGGCGGGAGAGCGTTGCGGAGCATTCCTGGAGGATCACGTTGATGGCATATTTTGTCAGTGATAGTTTCTTGAGGCGAATCTTCTGAAGATCATGGAAATGTGCCTGATCCAGCACAACAAATCCGATATTAAAACCTGGATTCCGCTGGAATATAATCTGCAGATGACCTACGGAAACGAGCAGGTGAAATTCTCAGAGTATCTGACGGAATTGCGGAATCAGGTGAGGGAAGAACGTGTGAGAAAGATAAAAAAGAGTAAATAAACTGGATTCTTCCTATACAATTTTGGTGGAAATCGATATAATTAAAGAAAAGTATTGTAAAGGAGAAGGTAGAATGAAGGCTAAGAAAATATTTGTAATTGTTTTATTAGCGTCAATGATAATGTCAACAAGTTCGGTAAATGCTGCTGATGTAGGGGAAGGTATTTCAGATGAAATTTCCGAAGAAACACTGACAGAGGATTTTAATGAGCAAAGTGACGACAATCAGAACGAAATACAGGAAAATCCGGAAGATTCCACTTCAGAATCAGAACTATTGATGGAAGGAGATACTTCTGATTCAGATGAAATAATGAATGACGATGATGTTTCTGAAATTCCAGAATTTTCTTCGGAAACTGAAGATGAATTAGCAGATGAAGTAGAGGACTACATTGCAACCGGAACCTGCGGAGAGAATATAACATGGACTCTCGATAAGAATTATGTGCTGAGGATTAAAGGAACCGGAACAGTATGGGGTTCAGGAACGGAAAATCATAAAATTTGGAGATCGGCCCGGGAACTGATAATTGAAGATGGTATAACAGGTATTGGAGCCTACGCATTTCAGCATTATCCTGATCTTACAAATGTTATTATAGCAGATAGTGTAACAGAATATGGATATGGTGCATTTCAGGAATGTCCATCCCTGAAGAAAGCCGTACTTAGTAAGAATGCGGAAACAATATCTGAGAATATGTTTTACGGATGCTCAGAGTTGGAAGAAGTCATAATTCCGGAAGGTGTAAAATATATTGAAACATGTGCTTTCTGGAATACATATAAATGTAAAGTAACGATTCCTAACAGCATGATAGAAATGAATGATTATCCTTGGGGTTCACGTATTCTTCCATGCCGGTTTGCGTTTGATGAATATGGCGAATTTTCACCAAGCGAGAACGAGACATATTATCATGAAGGTGGATCTGATGATTATGATGAGGAAAATTGCTCTGTTTGTATCCGCACAGGAACTTGCGGAACGGATGCTACTTATAAATTAACAATAACCAATAAAATGACGATTTCAGGACGAGGCACAGTGTACATCTATAATAATAATGATCTTACAGCGTTGACTGTTGAAGAGGGAATCTATCATTTAGACAGCGATTTCTGGAACGGTAAACTGGAAACAGTAAAGCTTGCTGACAGTGTTAAATCAATAAAGGAATTTTCAGGATGTTCCAAACTGAAATCAGTAGTTCTGGGAAAAAATTTAAAAGCAGATCTTGCGAAGGATTTTGAAAGAGATATTTCTCTGGAAAATATTACTATTTCAGATGAGAATCCATATTATACGGTAAAAGACGGAGTTGTCTTTAATAAGGATATGACTGAACTTATATTATACCCTCAGAATAAGCCTGGAGAGGTATATGAGATTCCCAAAAGTGTAACAACTATAGACCCAAATGCTTTTTGTTATAATCAGAATTTGAAGAAAATAATCATTCCTGAAACAATAAAAATAACAGATGAGGAGCATCAATTCCTAAGATTCAATAATTGTAAAAGCCTGGAAACTATTGTGTTCAAGGGTGAAATTACAGAGATATCATCCGGATTTATGGAGAACTGTCCATCACTGACAGAGATTACGATTCCCGATGGAGTAACAGAGATTGGTTATGAGGCTTTTTCAGGGTGTGAGAATCTGCAGCAGGTTACTGTTCCGGAAGGAGTAACACGTATCAGTGGATCCGCATTTTTAAACTGTAAAGGTATGCGAAAAATTACTCTGCCGAAATCTTTAGTCGCTGTAAGAGAAAGTGCATTTAATGGATGCTCCCAGCTGATGGAAGTACGTTATCTTGGAACTGTGGAAGATTGGAAGCAGATAGAGATCGAAGATCGTAATGAATATCTGACAGAAACATCCCTTCACAGCTATGAATGTGTGGAAGAGGTTCTTCCAGACTGCGAGAATAAAGGAAGGCGAGTATACAAGTGTAATAAATGTGATGACAGTTTTACTGTAGAGCTTCCGGCAAAGGGGCATACTACTGTGGAAATACCTGCTGTTAAGCCTACCTGTGAAAAAGTAGGAATGACAGAAGGAAGTAAATGCTCTGTATGTGGTAAGATTTTTATTGCACAGGAAACAATTCCTGCGACCGGACATAAGTTTGGCACATGGAAAACTATAAGTCAGGCGACAGTTTTCTCGCCGAAAAAGCAGAAGCGGAATTGCAGTGTCTGCAGAAAAAGTGAAGAAAAGAATGTCGGAAATAAATTACAGAAAACAATGAAAGTGTCTGTATCATCCATTACGCTTAAAACAAGGCAGAAGACGACAGCTCTTAAGGTAACTGGTCTGGCAAAAGGAGATTCTATTGTTTCATGGAAGTCCAGTAATACAAATATTGCAAAAATATCTGGAAATAAAATTGGAAGAAGTACAGTTACGGCAGGGACAAAAACAGGAAAAACAAAGCTTACGATAACCCTTAAGAGCGGACTGAAAAAGAGTGTAAATGTATCAGTACAAAAAGGCACAGTAAAAACCAGTAAAATTTCAGGTGTTGAAAAAAATCTGAAAATAAAAGTAAAACAGAATATTAAACTTTGCCCGGTTATTTCGCCTGTAACCAGCCAGGAAAAAGTTACATACACATCATCCAACAAAAAAATCGCGACAGTAACATCCGGTGGTGTGATCAAAGGTCTGAAAAAAGGAACAGCAACAATCACAATCCGAAGCGGCTCAAAGAAGACAACCTGTAAAGTTACAGTTAAATAAAAATTGTATGAAAAAGGGGGGAATCACTTCTGTGATTCCCCCCTTAAAAGCTCCTGCTAAATTGAAAACTTTTTAATTTCATCCTGTGTAAGATCGATAAGTTTTTTTCTATGTTTTTTTGCATATCTTGATAATTTGAGTAAATTTACATGGCAGGATGGGGCATTCATGTAGGGGTTAGGTTCTTTAAAGTATTCTGGATTGAGGGCTGATTTTTTTAAAAATTTAGGTTTCGTTCCATTCATAATGATACACCTCCAATAGATTCTTTGCCTGTTCTTCATCAATGAAAAACTGATATTGATGAAGCATTCCCAAATATTCTGCATGGAATACATTTATATAATGTTGTAACAGTTCTTCATTAGCAGCAAATCCATGAACAGCACCTTCGTATCCCCATTCCATAGATTTATCTGCAGCTATAGCAAAAAGATGTCCGCCTACACCAACATATTTCTGCTTATTATATTCATGTTTATTGTTATGTGGAGCAGTACAGGCCCAATGGATATAAGCAGCATTGGAATCTTTATCATTTTTTATGCCTACGAGCCCTTGAATAGAATTATCTTCTTTTAGTGCAAGAGCATAAACATCAACATTTCTGGGGAGTTCATTCCAATTAATGTGCCAGCCATTAGATTTCTGAAATTCCTTCAGGTATGCACGACTTTGGATTTTAAAAACAACCGTTTCTTTAATTTCTCCAGTTTCTGTGTCCTTTAAACAAGGAACAACTTCATCTATCCATATGTTAATACAGCCTTGTTCTAATAAGATCATGGAATTCTCCCAATAAAGAAATGTAGTGATGTGAAATAAAGAAAGAAATTTCCATACGTTGGAAATTGCGAAGAACTTGTAATACTTAAGAATTTGTTTATATAAGTATACTATTTTTGGCACGATTTTTCAATTAAAATATTTCGACAACTTATGACATATTAGCCAAGATCACTTGCAAAGTTGCACACTAATTTGCACCCTCTATTCATCAAAAAAGAGGGAACCATTTTGAATGATTCCCTCTCGTAAAGATCCTTATTTTATGCGGTTTTATTATTTACCGAAATATCTATTAAGAAGACCGGCGAATGCTTTTACGTGTCTTGCTTCGTCTCTTGCCATTTCATAAGTCACTTCGCTTCGCTCGTGACTTGAAAAAACTTCTGAGTGCTGATATTTCAAGGCTTTTTAGAATGTTTTTATTTGTTTTATATTAGTACATTGTGCAACTTTTTCGTAGTATCTTTTCAAAAATTTGCACTCTGATCTACACTATTGGAGGTCAGAAAAATGGGAAAATAGAATGATGTAGGTGTATTTCAGCTTGAAAATGGAAAATGGGCGTTTCGTTATACATTCACAAAAAATGGAAAACGTAGTTCTAAAAGAAGCTGCAAGGATGAATTTGGTAATTCATTAAATATAAAAAGGGCAGCGATTAAGGCAAGACAGATTTCTGTTGATGCAGAAGCATTGAATCAACCACTAAAACCAGTAGAACGAAAAACAGTTGCAGAAGTATTTAAGGAATACAGAGAGAAAGGTTGTTCAGGTAAGGCGTATCAGACAATCAGAAAACAAGATTCTCTTTGGGAAAATCATATCAGAGATAAGTTCGGCAGCAGATATGTTGATGATATTACTGTTGCAGAAGTCAATGATTATTTGACTGAATTATATTATGTGGATGATTACACATATAAATATACAGAAAGTTTTTTAAAGATATTTTATCTAATTTTTGGACAAGCATATTCGCGTAATTATTTGAGCGTTGATATATACAGTAAACTGTGTATGAACAAGGATACGAAAATCAAGATGCCAAAATTGAAAACAGATGAAGATACTGAAATTGTGACATTTAGCGAAGAAGAAATTTCTCTTTTAGATGAATATTTTAAGGGAACAAATGCAGAAACAGCATATTTACTTGGAAAATATTGTGGACTTCGTATCAGTGAATGTTATGACTTGAAGTGGGATCATGTGAATTTTGAGAATAATTCTATCAGTATTGACAGACAGATGCAGTATCAAAATGGACTGATTAAACTTGTGCCATTAAAAACAAGAACAAAAACAGTGGCAGCAGTCAAAAGAGGAATTGAGATTTTACAAAATAATTTAAGTCAGCTTTAAGTATCAACTTTTAAGAACTTTAGACAACTTTTAAGAAGAAAACCGTCAGAATCATTAACTTTTTGACGGTTTTCTATCTCTTTTATTCGTTTTTATAGCGGTCTGAAATATCAGAGAGAAAATTTTTCATATCTTCTACCACATCAGAGGGTGCAATGATAGTTGCTTTTTTGCGGAAACCGCAGACCCATGCAAGAAACTGATCGCTGATTTCTACTGTGGCAGCTACTATAAAATACTTCCTCTTGAAGTTGCTCTGCTGCAAAATTACTTTCTAACGAACCTATTTTTTCCACAAGTTCTTTTGCCTTGCTTTTGGAAATAAACTTTGTAGCGTGAACACATTCCGCAAGCAATTTCAAATCGTCAAGTTCAAAGTCTCTTGAAAGAAGGCGATAATAAGAGCCGCCTTGTGTGGGGCATTCAATATCCATACCGAAATCATCACGTAAAATAAGAATATCTCTAGGACAGAACGACGTTCCGCAAGAATATCATGCTCAGTTTCCAAATAGTCAATAATATCTTTGATTGTTGTTGGATGGTTTTTATCTGTGCTTTTTTAAAAGTATTCCGCTACATAGAGGGTTTTCAGCTTTTGTTTTTCTGATTTTGGCATAACTGTACCTCGCTTTTGGAAACGATTATATCAGTATTCTATCATTCCAAGAGCAAAGAAAAAAGAGTGGATTTCCACTCTCATTCAATCTTTATATTCTCAATCCCATGTCGCAAGATAATATTTATCAATTCATTTCTTGAATAATTGCTTTCCGCTGCAAGTTGGTCTAAAGATGCTAAAATATCCTCTTTCAATCTGACTGTGATAACCCTGCTGCCATCTTCCCCACGCTTTTTTATTACTAAAGGTTCGTTCTTCATTCTATATCACTCCTTAATCTGTATTCGATTATAGAGTTTAGAATGACTGTTTTATATATTACGAATAAATATCTAATTGTAATACATAATCGAATTGTAATAAGGTACGTTTTATGGTACTATGAAAGAAAAAATCCAAGGAGGAAAAGGAGTATGAAAAGAATCAAAAAACTGTCAGTTATGCTATTGTGCTGTTTACTGTTAAGCGTGATTGCCATGCCAGTTTCAGCCAGTGCCGCAAAGCTGAACAAAAAGAGTATTTCCCTTAATATTGGAAAAACTTACACTTTGAAAGCAAGTGGAACAAAGGAGAAAATTACTTGGACAAGCAGCAAAAAGAGTGTAGCAACAGTATCTTCAAAAGGTGTTGTAAAGGCTAAGAAAAAAGGAACTGCGGTAATTACTGCAAAATATGGAAAGAAAAAACTCGCTTGCAAAGTAACTGTTAAGCAGCCGGTAAAAAGCATAAAGCTGAATAAAACATCAGCTACACTTAAAAAGGGGAAATCTCTTACTTTAAAAGCAACAATTTCTCCAAGCAGTGCTAACAATAAAGCGGTAACTTGGAGTTCAAGCAATAAAAAAGTAGCAACAGTATCTTCAAAAGGTGTTGTGAAAGCTGTTGGAAATGGAACTGCCACAATTACAGTGAAAGTGAAAGATGGAAGTGGGAAGAAAGCAACTTGTAAAATTACGGTAGGAACAACGAATACACCATCTAATAACACTCCAATTCATACAGCTATTATTGGAGTAAAGTTGAATTTAGGTATGATAAATGTTGTCTATGGAAATCATGAATTACATACCCAAATTGATCTGACAGGAGACGGAAATGCAGATCAGCTTGATATCCAAGCCACAGGAACTGGATGGCCTGATAATAAATTTAATGGCACGTTATCAATATCTGTAAATGGGAAAAATGCACAGAAGTTTACATTATCGAGTGATAATGTTTGTATATCCTATATAGCATTAAAAAATAATATTCAGATAATACGAGTTCAAAGTGGTTATTCATATTCCGAAGACGATTTCTTTATTCAATATAATAAGGCAACTAATAAATTTCAAACAGTATTAAATGAAAAATTGGGTGGTTTTTCACATGCTTACACCATACTTGATGATATAGCATTTAATGGAAATAATACGATCAAAATAAAATACTTAATTCAACCATATCTTACAGGCGCAGTTAATGTGGAATATACTTATGTATATTCAAATGGTGTATTTAAAAGAGCGTCTGATACAGCCGCTGCAACTTCTTTATATTACAAAGACAAGAGTAAATTAACCTCAGAGTATTATCAGGATGGTTACCAAAATTATTTTTATGATAACAAATTTGTAGCAATGAAAAATCTTGTTTTTTATAGTTCTCCAAGTGGGAAAAATAACTTTACTCTAAAAAAGGTGCTGTTGCTACTTTAGAGGGATTTTGTTCAAAAGACAATAATAACTATATGATTTTCAAATACAATGGACAGAGAGGATATATCAAGTTAGATGACAATCAGAAAGCTTCTTTTTACGGAGTTTCCAAAAGGATGGTAGGTTAGTAAAAAAATTCAAGATTGCAAACTATGGAGGGAGCTTTTCGGCTCCCTTTTATAATAGCTGTGCGTGTTCCTCAAGGGACTAGGAATTTTTTCTATTTTGAAAGTAGCGTTACTTCCTCTGCCTTGAACAGAATAGAGAATATATCTGCGGTCAAGTTTGCGTTTGATGGCTTGTTTCTCTTGTTCTTTATGTACTTAGTATATCATGCAGCAAAATAATACTTGTAACCCCGAACATTTTTCTTCTATTCTATCATTTCGAGAGAGCGGAAAACAAGTTTTATCTTTTTTCCTTAAGGGTTTATCGGACTATACAAATATTCTCTGATAAAGATTTTAGGAAAAATGTAGATATTCCAAGAGCAAAGAAAAAAGAGTGGATTTCCACTCTCATTCAATCTTTATATTCTCAATCCCATGTCGCAAGATAATATTTATCAATTCATTTCGTGAATAATTGTTTTCCGCTGCAAGCTGGTCTAAAGATGCTAAAATATCCTCTTTTATTCTAACTGTGATAACTCTGCTGCCATCTTCACCACGCTTTTTTATTATTAAAGGTTCGTTTTTCATATCGTATCACTCCTCAATCTGTATTTGATTATAGAGTGCCCAATGACTGCTTTATATATTACGAATAAATATCTAATTATAATACACAATCGAATTGTAATAAGGTACGTTTTATGGTACTATGAAAGAAAAAATCCAAGGAGGAAAAGGAGTATGAAAAGAATCAAAAAACTGTCAGTTATGCTATTGTGCTGTATACTGTTAAGCGTGATCGCCATGCCAGTTTCAGCAAGTGCGGCAAAGCTGAACAAAAAGAGTGTTTCCCTCAATGTTGGCAAAACGTACACACTGAAAGCAACAGGAACCAAGGGAAAAATTACTTGGACAAGCAGCAAAAAGAGTGTAGCAACTGTATCTTCAAAAGGTGTTGTAAAGGCTAAGAAAAAGGGAACTGCGGTAATTACTGCAAAATATGGAAAGAAAAAACTTACTTGCAAAGTGACAGTTAAGCAGCCAGTAAAAAGCATAAAGCTGAATAAAACATCAGTTACACTTAAAAAGGGGAAATCTCTTACTTTAAAAGCAACAGTTTCTCCAAGCAGTGCTAACAATAAAGCGGTAACTTGGACAAGCAGCAATAAAAAAGTAGCTACAGTTTCTTCAAAAGGTGTCGTGAAAGCTGTTGGAAACGGAACTGCTACAATTACTGTAAAAGCAAAAGACGGAAGCGGAAAAAAGGCAACATGTAAAATTACAGTAGGAACATCGCCAAATACTACACCAACTTATAAAACAGTTGAAATAACGCTTGCTAACTGGAAAAATTATATTGAGAAAATCGAAGTTCCGTATTATGCAGCGAATGCCTTTGGAGAATTTGACGGGTTGGAAATGCATTACTATTATGTGGTTAAGCCAGAATACATGCCTTATTTAGACATGAAAAAGTCTTCTGTAATTATGGAAGTTGATATAACTGATAATTGCTATTATGCAACAGTAGATTTTTCAAACAAAAAATATACATTGTCAGAACCTGTGTTTGCAGAAAATTTTAATACTAGCAGAATTTGTACCTTTGAAGATACTTCCGTAATTTGGAGCGGAAATGATATAAAGGGGTATCCTAAAAACATATGGAATATGAAAAATAAAATTTTCTTTGGTTCTGAATATCATAGTGTTTATTCAACTATTGAACAGAAAAAAACATTTTTACCATTTTACCCTATTAACGAAAATATGAAGAGAATTACGGGAACACTTTATTTTAAACAATAGCACTTTTTTAGGGCGAGGAAGTATAGCTTTCTCGCTCTTTGATATTATAATAGTTGTGTATGTCCCTCAATGGCTTCTTCAATCCGCTGTGGCTCAATTCCAATATAACGCTGTGTAATGGCAGCAGAACTATGTTGGAGCAGTCGTTGGACTAAAGTAATATCATAGCCATTATTTTTGTAAATTTCCGTTGCATACCACTTTCTGAAAGAGTGTGTGCCGATTCCCTCAAATCCAAGATAATCGCAGACAAGGGCAAGCTGCTTACTGATTGCACGTTCAGTCAGATTAAAAATCCTTTCAGTTTTTTCAATTCCATTTTTCAAACAATAATTTTCAATATATTGCTGAATAACAAGGGGAACTGTAAAAACTCGTTTCTTTTTTGTTTTCTGTTCTGTTATCTCTAATCTGTATCTGTCGCCATCCCTCACAATATCTGAGAGCCGCAGGCTCAGAATATCAGATATTCTAAGCCCCAGATTTCCCTCTAAGACAAGAGCAGTTGCGATTCTCTCATTAGGACGGCAGCCGCAGAATCCTTCTCTCATAGTCTGAATGATTTCCTTGTATTGTTCTGTAGTAAGAGCGATTGTCCTCTTATTCATTTTTTATTGTTTCCTTTCCTCTTTTCCAATTCTTCAACACAACTATTGCACTTTTTTGAATTTGCACATTTAAGCTATTTGGTGGTGTAGAAGAGAGAAGAGTTTGCACACTATATAGAAAAGCAGCAAAAAAGAGAGGACAGATTTCTCTATCCTCTCTTTGTAAAAATCCTTATTTTATGCGGATTTCTTATTTACCGAAATATCTCTTAAGCAGACCAGCGAATGCTTTTCCGTGTCTAGCTTCGTCCTTAGCCATCTCGTGTACTGTGTCATGGATTGCGTCAAGGTCAGCTGCTTTCGCACGTTTTGCAAGGTCGAATTTACCTGCTGTAGCGCCGTTTTCAGCCTCTACACGCATCTGAAGGTTCTTCTCTGTGCTGTCTGTTACAACCTCACCAAGGAGCTCTGCGAATTTAGCTGCATGCTCTGCTTCCTCGTAAGCTGCTTTCTCATAGTACATACCAACTTCCGGATATCCTTCTCTGTGAGCAACTCTAGCCATTGCAAGATACATACCAACCTCAGAGCACTCGCCCTCGAAGTTCGCTCTCAGGTCTGCAAGGATGTCCTCGCTAACGCCTTTAGCTACACCTACAACATGCTCAGCTGCCCATGAGAGCTCGCCTTCCTGTTTCTGGAATTTAGAAGCTGGTGCTTTACATACTGGACAGGCTTCCGGTGCCTGCTCGCCTTCATAAACATATCCACATACTGTACATACCCATTTAGCCATAGTAATGATCTCCTTTTCTTTTTTGAAATATATTTTTTGTTTTTGTTTCTTCTAAGCTAATAATAGTAATTATTACTATTTTATAGTATCATGTGATCTTTGTTTTGTCAAGCTTGTTTTTCTTCTTTTTTCAGGCATTCCTTGCAGATCCCATAGAAGCTTGCATCTACGTCAAAGACTTTTCCGTGGATAAATTCTGCAGCTGCCTGTTCAAGAATTCCGTTAAGGCTGTCTGACTGCATATCGATCACCCGGTTGCATCTGGTACACATGAAATGTGAGTGTGGTGCGACCCTTCCATCGTAGCGATCCGCGCTTCCGAAATTGGTCAGCTTCCGGATCTCACCGATGTCACTGAGAAGAGAAAGATTACGGTAGACAGTTCCGAGACTGATGTTCGGGTAGATCTGTCGAAGATTCTCGTATACTGTATCTGCCGTTGGATGATCTGTTCTGGATCTCAGAAATTCCTTGATGGACTCTCGCTGACGGCTGTATTTAAGTGCTGCCATAATGTTTCCTCCTATCAGTAATAGTAATTATTACTGATATTATAATACATGACAGAGGGAGATTTGTCAAGAGGTTTGGATATGATTATCCTGAAATATTTTCATTTTATGAGTTGGATGTAAATGAGTATTTTTACGCTGCAGGTGTAGGGGATATTTGCAACCTTGCAGAGGACTTACTTGATTCGGTTAAATGGTGAGAACTGGCAGTCGGATGTCTGACAGAGTGTTTGTTATAAGGAATATTGTGCCCTTAATGATAGGATTTTATCAGTAAAAATTCTCGGTGAAAATTTATAAAAATAAGTTGACAGAGACTAACTTTAGTAGTATATTTACAACAGTTAGAGAAATCTAACTAATATGTAAAGGAGAATGCAAATGACTTGTGAAAAATTTGAATCTGTCATGGGTTATCATTGTTCCCCTGTATTAATGGGAATGAAACCGGCGAATCTTGTTTCCTTTTCCAAGGAAAAAATGCCGGAGCTGCCGGAGATCATTTCGGATTATGAGGAGAGTCTTGAACGGGAAGGCATCCGTATGGAGATCATCTGTGGATGCAAGAAGCATTATCTTCTTCTGGTGTACCGGCCGGATATGCTACAGGAATATCTTAAGCAGGATGAAGCCAGGAAACTTTTGCTTCAGGATGGGTATAATATAGATAGTTCTTTGGATGAGATGATCGCCCGTTTGAAGGAGAGATTTTTTCATAAGACGGAGTTTCCTCATGAGATCGGACTTTTCCTGGGTTATCCCATTGAAGATGTGAAGGGCTTCCGGAAGTTCGGAGGCAGTGGCTGCAAGATGTGTGGTTACTGGAAGGTTTATGATGATGTGGAGCAGGCTCGCAGGATTTTTGACAGCTATGATAAGTGCCGAGAGTTTACTGCGGCGCAGATCCGTGCGGGGTATTCGATTTTGCAGGTTGTTGGTATGAAGCATCTCTGTACATCTCAGATGTGCGTATAATATAAAGTTTAAAAACAGGAGGTTTTTGAGATGAGCAAGGTAGGAATTATTTACTGGTCTTCTACAGGTAACACAGAGGCTATGGCGCAGGCTGTTGAGGAAGGTGCAAAAGCAGCTGGTGCGGATGTTGAGATCATGGAAGTTGCAGATGCAGATGTAGATAAAGCTCTCTCTTATGATGTTTTGGCACTTGGTTGTCCGGCAATGGGAGATGAGGAGCTTGAGGATGGTGAGTTCGAGCCATTCTTCTCTGATCTGGAAGGCAAACTTTCCGGTAAGAAAGTTGCGCTTTTCGGTTCCTATGACTGGGGCGACGGAGAGTGGATGAGAACATGGTGCGGCAGAGCAAAAGACGCAGGCGCAGAGCTTGTTGATGATGAAGGACTCATTGTAAACAACACACCTGATGATGAAGGACTTGCAGCTTGCCGTGAACTTGGCGGAAAACTTGCATAAGATCTATTAGATTTCAAATAAATAAAAACTGAGTAGAGCATTGGATTTTCAAACACAAACACCATCCGGACAGAAGGGATAGATATCTTTTTTGTCCGGGTGGTGTTTTATTTTGAGCGAAAATATCTGCTTATTACTTTGAGAAAATATAGAAGAAATGAATATTAAGACAAAAAATCCTTGTTGATTTTAATATTTACGTGTCCTAAAATAGATAAAAATGAAATAAAGCAGGAAAGTGAGGGATGCCGGATGACGCGGGAGGAAGCGGAACAGTATTTATATTATGCGATGACAATTGGTGAACAGCTTCTTTGCTGCGGAGCAGAGGTTGGACGTGTGGAAGATACCATACGGCGGATCTGCCTGGCATATGGAGCCACCCGGGCAGATGTTTTTTCTATCACATCCAGTATTGTGACGACTATTTATGGAGAGGATTTTGGTATTTGCACCCAGACGCGGCGTGTGCCGGGAATGTCCAATGATTTGGGACGGCTGGATGACCTGAACCAGCTTTCCAGATATATCTGTGAGTATCGGCCGAAGCCGGAGGAGATCCAGAAGGGGCTGGAAAAGATCCGGGATAAACAAGGATATTCTTTTAAAACGCAGATTTTGATCTATGCTGTAATTTCAGGTTCTTTTTCCGTGTTTTTTGGAGGAGATGTCAACGATATGATTGCTTCTGCGCTGATTGGTATCGCCCTGAAGCTGTTTGAGGCTTTTGTAAAAAAGGGCGCATTAAACTCGCTGCTGACAGTGCTTCTTTGCTGCGGAGCCGGCGGAGTACTTTCCAATCTTACAGTTCTGATCGGGCTTGGACATCATGCGGATCTGATCAGTATCGGAAATATCATGCTTCTGATACCGGGAATTGCATTTACCAATTCATTGCGCGATATGTTTTCAGGAGATACCATTACAGGTTTGATCCGATGTATGGAGGCACTTTTGCTGGCATTGGTCGTGGGCCTTGGTTTTACGGTGGCGAATCTGTTGTTTTAACCGAATCAGGGAAGTTCTCTTGAAGGTTACGAAAAGCAATAAGCAGTGAATGAGGAGTTTACATACTGTATCAATTGCGGAGTAGCGAAATGCAGCAGATAATGGGAGCATTTGATAGTAGTTATGATTTATTCAGGAGGAAAACATGCGGGAAATCATACAGCTGGTCGTATCCTTCACAGGATCCCTCGGCTTTGCGGCATTATTTAATATCCATGGAAAAAAACTCTGGTTTGCGGCATTGGGTGGATGTCTGTCCTGGGCTGTATATCTGGCAGTAGAGTTCATAACGCCAAGTCCGTATGTGTGCGGTTTCTGGTCAACAGTAGCTATTACTTTGTATGCAGAATGTATGGCAAGAATTCATAAAACGCCGGTAACTGTATTTCTGGTTTCTGCGACAATTCCGTTGATTCCGGGAGCAGCACTTTACCGGACAATGAACTGGATGTTGATGAAGGACTGGGCAAAATTCCAGAAAGACGGAATCTATACGATCCTTTTTGCGGTGAGCATGGCAGCAGGAATGACGCTGACAACTATTGCGTTCCGGATGGCGTGGCGGTGGATGTACAGGCAGAGGAGAATGTAATACAGTATCGAAATTCCCCGTTTACAAACCATCGGAAATGTGTTACGATTTTCCCATATGGAAAACTCATGGAAGAAGAGAGTACATGTGTACACCGTACTACAGGGAAATCCCCGGAGGACTTTTTAGATGCAGGCTGTGACGCAGTTGATGTCATAGATCTGCGGCAGAGTGAATGGTAAAGGTTCACTTTATGCAGGAGTTCCGAGACTGAGAGGGATGTGCAGGCGCAGATGGAAGATGGCTTCGGAGAGGCATTGCTGAACCGGTTTAAAGGCGATAAGCGAAGTGCGAATGTCCGATTTAACGGACAGCGGTAGGCAGTGACAGGACCGCCTGTTATAGCGGAAGGGTATAGAGCTTGCTGTACCTGATGAGGTTTTTGCCGCGAGGCAGGAGCGAAAAGAAGTGGTAACACGGGTAATAACTCGTCTTCTCATATCATTATGGTATGAGAAGACGTTTTTTTATGTCGCTGAGAATTACTTGGTAATCTTCCAATGTCCCCGGACAGGGATTTTCCTGTTTTGACGGAATATATTTTCAGTCCGTTATGAGTAAGTACACAATTTATTTTTATATTTATGGAGGAAAGAAAAGATGGAAAAGCAGAGATATTATATCAGCACTGCCATTGCGTACACATCCGGTAAACCGCATATCGGAAATACCTATGAGGTCGTTCTTGCGGATGCGATCGCACGTTTTAAAAGACAGCAGGGTTATGACGTATATTTTCAGACAGGAACTGACGAGCATGGCCAGAAGATTGAGCTGAAGGCTGAGGAAGCTGGTGTTACACCAAAGGAATTCGTAGATAACGTTTCCGGTGAGATTAAACGTATCTGGGATCTGATGAACACATCCTATGATAAATTCATCCGTACAACAGATAAAGACCATGAAGAGCAGGTCAAAAAAATCTTCAAAAAAATGTATGCAAAGGGAGATATCTACAAGGGCCATTACGAAGGAATGTACTGTACACCATGTGAGTCCTTCTTTACAGAGTCCCAGCTTGTAGACGGCAAATGTCCGGACTGCGGACGTCCATGCGTACCGGCTAAGGAAGAGGCATATTTCTTCAAAATGAGTAAATATGCAGATAAGCTTATTGACTACATTAACACACATCCGGATTTCATCCAGCCGGAGTCCCGTAAAAACGAGATGATGAACAACTTCCTTCTTCCGGGACTTCAGGATCTCTGTGTATCCAGAACATCCTTTAAATGGGGAATCCCGGTAGATTTCGATCCGAAGCATGTTGTATATGTATGGCTGGATGCCCTGACAAACTATATCACAGGTATCGGCTATGACTGTGACGGAAACAGCAGCGATAAATTCAACAAATACTGGCCTGCAGATCTTCACCTGATCGGAAAAGATATCATCCGTTTCCATACCATTTACTGGCCGATCTTCCTGATGTCTCTGGATCTTCCGCTTCCGAAACAGGTATTCGGACATCCGTGGCTGCTTCAGGGCGATGGAAAAATGAGCAAATCCAAAGGAAATGTAATCTATGCAGATGAGCTGGTTGAGTTCTTCGGTGTAGATGCTGTCCGTTATTTTGTACTCCACGAAATGCCATTTGAGAATGACGGTGTGATTACATGGGAGCTGATGGTTGAGAGACTGAATTCCGACCTTGCAAACACACTTGGAAATCTTGTAAACCGTACAATTTCCATGTCCAACAAATATTTTAACGGAGTCGTTGAGAATAAGAATGTTACTGAGCCGGTTGATGAGGATCTTAAGAGCTTTATCCTTCAGGTTCCGAAGAACGTTTCCGCAAAAATGGACAAGCTTCGTGTGGCAGATGCTATCACAGAGGTATTCTCTCTGTTTAAACGCTGCAACAAATATATCGACGAGACAATGCCATGGGCACTTGCAAAGGATGAGACAAAGCAGGATCGTCTTGCAACCGTTCTCTACAACCTGGTTGAGGGAATCTGCATCGGCGCATCTCTTCTGAAATCCTTTATGCCGCGTACAACAGAGCGTATTCTTGTACAGCTCAACGCAAACGAGAGAACTCTTGAGGAGATGGAGCAATTTGGTCTTTATCCTTCAGGAAACCGCGTAACCGACAAACCGGAGATCCTTTTTGCGAGACTTGACCTGAAAGAGGTTCTTGAGAAGGTTGAGAAGCTTCATCCGAAGAAAGAAGAGCCGAAAGAAGAGCCGAAAGAAGAGCCGAAGGAAGAGGTAGAAGAGGAGAAAACAGAGAATGTGATTGATATCGAGGCAAAGCCGGAGATCACTTTCGATGATTTTGAGAAGCTGCAGTTCCAGGTTGGTGAGATCATCGCCTGTGAGGAGGTTAAGAAATCCAGAAAGCTTCTCTGCTCTCAGGTTAAGATCGGAAGCCAGGTTCGTCAGATCGTATCCGGAATCAAGGCTCACTATTCCGCAGAGGAAATGGTGGGCAAAAAGGTTATGGTCGTTACAAACCTGAAGCCTGCCAAGCTTGCCGGAATCCTCAGCGAGGGTATGATCCTCTGTGCAGAGGATGCAGACGGAAATCTTTCACTGATGGTACCGGAGAAAGAGATGCCTGCAGGCGCTGAGATCTGCTAAGTATAGATAGATATGGAATTGAATCATTTTGATAAAAATGGCAATGCTGTTATGGTGGATGTGTCCGACAAACCGGTCACTCACCGTACGGCAACAGCCACGGGTTCCATTCAGGTAAGCCCGGAGATCATGGCCGCGGTAAAAAGCGGAAATGTGAAAAAGGGTGATGTACTTGGTGTGGCCCGTGTGGCAGGTATCATGGGTGTGAAGCGTACTTCTGAGCTAATCCCCATGTGCCATCCACTTCCCATCCAGAAGTGTTCTGTGGATTTTGAGACCGATGAGGATGCGGGAGTGATCCGTGTATTCTGCATGGTAAAAACAGAGGGAAAAACAGGCGTGGAGATGGAGGCGCTGACAGGTGTTCAGGTGGCGCTTCTTACCATTTATGACATGTGCAAGGCAATTGACAAGCACATGGTCATGTCTGATATCCATCTGGAAGAAAAAACAGGAGGCAAAAGCGGAGATTTTCGTTTTGAGGAAAAATAATGATAGACAGGTGCGGAAGAAATATTGATTATCTCAGGATTTCCGTAACTGACAGATGTAATTTGCGGTGTATTTATTGTATGCCGGAGGAGGGAGTGCAGCATGTGGAGCGCTCCCTCATTTTGCAGGAAGAGGAAATTTTGAGGATCTGCCGGGTGATGGCAGAGCTGGGTATTCGGAAGATCAAGCTGACCGGCGGGGAACCGCTTGTGCGGCCGCGGATGCCTCAGCTGGTGGAAAAACTAAAAAATATGCCGGGGATCGAGAAGGTGACTCTGACTACAAATGGTGTGCTTCTGAAAGATCAGATGAGTGATTTTGCCCGGGCGGGGCTGGACGGATTGAATATCAGCCTGGATACGCTGGATGAGGCCTGCAGCAGGCGGATCACGCGGCGGGATGAACTGGGGCGGACGCTGGAAGGGATTTCGGAGGCAATGAAGTATCCGGAGATTTCGCTGAAGATCAATTGTGTGCCTCTTGGGATCCAGAAGCAGGATCTTTGCCGGGTGGCGCTTTTGGCCAGGGATCACAGGGTGCATGTGCGGTTTATTGAGATGATGCCCATTGGGATGGGAAAAGAATTTCATGGGATGTCAGAGGAGGAACTGCTTCGGATCCTTGGGGAAAAGCTTCCGCGGTTTTCGCCGTATGTTGGGGAGCCCCTTGGGAATGGACCGTGTCATTATTATGATGTGGATGGTTTTTCCGGAAAGATCGGGTTTATCAGCGCGGTGAGCCATAAGTTCTGTGGGGAGTGTAACCGGATCCGGCTGACTTCTCAGGGCTTTTTGAAGACCTGTCTGCAGTATGCGGCGGGAAGGGATCTTCGGGAGGTGATCCGCAGTGGTGGTTCGGATGAGGTGTTGAAGGCTGTGATCCTGGAGGCTTTGGCGGAGAAACCGGACGGGCATGTTTTTGGTGGAGGTCTGAAGAAACAGAAGGATGATAAGACGGAGAAGCTTTGTTTGGCTCAGATCGGAGGTTGAGTGATGAAGAGAGTTGCTGTGATCACTTCTAGTGATAAGGGGTACAGAGGAGAGCGGGAGGATCTTAGTGGTCCTGCTGTGAAGGAGATTATGGAGGCGGCCGGGTATGAGGTTGTTTCTGTGGATGTTTTGCCGGATGACCGTGGGATGCTTGGGAGCCGGATGGCTGAGATCGCAGATCTGGGGCTTGCGGAGCTGATCCTGACTACGGGTGGTACCGGGTTTTCTCAGAGGGATGTGACACCGGAGGCTACGGAGGATGTGATCGAGCGGCGTGTGCCAGGGATTCCGGAGGCGATGCGGGCGTTTAGTCTGACGATCACGAAGCGGGCGATGCTGAGCCGGGCTACGGCCGGGATCCGGAAAGGGACGTTGATCGTTAACCTGCCGGGGAGCCCTAAGGCTGTCAGGGAGTGCCTGGAGGTTATTATTGAGGCGTTGGGGCATGGGATTGAGATTTTGACTGGCGATGCTGGAGAATGCGGACGGTAGTGTGCGGTGTATACTTGTATTAACGAACGGACGCCCAACGGAGGCAGGGCCAGTACGGTGACACGCTGCGCGGCCTGTTCGGCTGCGTCGCTGGTTTGCTGCCATTCGCGCCAACTCGCCTGCGGCTCAAACAGGGCGCTCGGTGGCAGCAGCTATACTCGCCTCTCGACGGCCGCTCCGCTAACGTCACCGTACTGGCCCTGCCTCCGTTGGGCTGGTTGTTGGATGTGGTAGGTTTTATGATTAAAATTCATCTCCAGCGATTCATAATTCCTGAGGCTTGAGAGTTACATGTGGTAGGTTTTGGAAATCAATATTGCTGGTGTGATATAGGAATAAATTTGGTAATGATGTGTGATTAATAGGAGTTTGCTATGGGAAAAGTACTTGCGGTTTGTATCAGTGAGAAGAAGGGGACTCAGAAGAGAAATGTGGGGTCTGCGGTTTTTGTGGAGGACTGGGGGCTTGAGGGGGATGCTCATGCCGGAAAGTGGCATCGGCAGGTGAGTCTTCTTTCCGGTGAAAAGATCGATGCGTTTCGTGCAAAGGGCGCAGAGGTCGAGGATGGTGCTTTTGGTGAGAATCTGGTTGTGGAAGGGATTGATTTCGCAAAGCTTCCGGTTGGCACCAGATTTCGCTGTGGTGAGGTTGTGCTGGAGCTGACTCAGATCGGAAAGGAGTGCCACAATGGCTGTGCCATTTTTCAGAAGATGGGTGAATGTATCATGCCCCGGGAAGGTGTGTTTACAAGAGTGCTGAAAGGTGGAAAAGTTTCCGTCGGTGACGAGATGACTGTGGATAAAGCTATGATTTTTGATACTCATGCACATTACGATGATGAGGCTTTTGATGAGGATCGTTTTGCCATGCTGGATAGTATGCAGGAGAACGGGATCGGGCATATTGTGGATGTGTGTGCTTCTGTGGGGCATTTTGATCGGGTTTATGATCTGGTTGAGAAGTATCCTTTTGTTTATGGCGCAGTGGGTGTTCATCCGGATGATGCGGATAAGGTGGATGCAGCAGTTCTGGATGAGATCCGCAGATATTGCGACATGGAAAAAACGGTAGCCGTAGGCGAGATCGGCCTGGATTATTACTGGCATAAGGAGAAGGAAGAGCATCTTCTCCAGCAGAAGGTATTTCGCCAGCAGATGGATATCGCCCGTGAGAAAAAGCTCCCGTTTATGATCCACAGCCGTGATGCAGCAGAGGATACGCTGAATATTGTGAAAGAATATATGCAGGATGGGATGTATGGTGGAGTTATCCATTGCTTTTCTTATAGCAAAGAAATTGCAAGAGAGTATCTGAATATGGGACTTTATCTTGGAATCGGCGGAGTGGTTACTTTTAAGAATTCCCGGAAGTTGAAAGAGGTGGCAGAGTATGCGCCGCTGAATCAGATCCTGCTTGAAACCGATTGCCCCTACATGGCACCTGTGCCGAACCGTGGAAAAAGAAACAGCTCCCTGTATCTGCCGGAGGTTGTGAAGACCATTGCGGAGATTAAGGGAATCAGCTGCGAGGAGGTTGTGGCTGTGACGGAGAGTAATGCGTTGAAGGTGTTGAATTTAATTTGATAAACTTGGGAAAAAGTGCTTTGTTATGAGCAAATAGTTGAATGTTCATTTGAGTTTAGTAATATGAAATGAAGAAGGAGCCGTTGTATAGTAGATGAAACATCTGTTTAACAACGACTCCTTTTCAGATCAACAAGGAAATCACCCGGCAGGCGTGCCATTCTCCTGCATCTCTCAGAACTTAAAAGAAAGCTCTTGTCAGTACCGGCGGCGCATGGTTGACACGAAAGTTTACCACCACGGGGAATTTCCTTTGTCAGGGTTCCAATATGGGGCTATTATAGAAATTATAGATTAATAGTTAACAATCTAAATTTACATTCCAAAATGTTAATCCTATTCTTTATATATTATATATGATATAAGCATAAAATTAAAGAAAAAAATATTAGTGCCATTAGAATGTTATCTATTTTAAGTATTGATTTAGGCTGTGATATATGATATTTTAGAAGAAGGAAAACAATTTAATTAATTACCATAGAGGGGAGGAACAAGATGAATGAATTAAAATTGGAATTTCAGCTGGAGACAACTGAAATTCCGGCAGAACTGGACAAGGTTTTGGTAAGCTTTCTGAAAGCAACAATAGAGAATTATTCTCCGGCACTTTTTGAAAAGCTTTATAATAAAAATTCGTCCATACTAAAAAAATATACCTGGGCAACATGCCTGCCTGGGGCAAGATTTACACAGGAAAAAATATTACTTAACCAGAAGCGATTTACTATGACATTTTCAGATGCAGACATAGGGGAACTGATTGAATTTTATAATGCATTTATACTTATGAAATATAAGACATATTCTATGAATCAGAACTCTATGCGATTGATGGCAGTAAAGATACGAAACATTCCAGAAATACAGGATACAGAACTTATTATAAAAATGAGGAGTGCACTTATTGTTCGTAAGCATGATTCTATAAATAATAGTGATAAGTATTACACATGTAAAGATCTGGAATTTGGAGAAATGGTGAAGGAAAATCTGAGGATTTTTCTTGAAAAATTGAATTTGGAAATGGATATTAGTGATTTTTCAATAACCCCATTGAAAGGGAAAAAAGTGGTAACAAGGACATGGGGTCGCTTAGTAGATGGAAGTATCGGGATATATAAGATAACAGGAAATTTAGAACTATTGAATTTTCTGCGTGCGGCAGGATTGGGAACAAGAAGATCGATTGGAAAAGGGATGTGGGAAGTCATATATTAGGAGGTAAATTATCATGGAAAAATATGTGATTACTCTTGGTGATTTCCTGAAGAACGCCGGAATTGTGGGATTTCATTACATGCTTGAAACAGCAGGGGCGAGAGAAAATATTGATTTTGGTCATTCCGAGGATGATCAGGCATTGTGGGTTAGCATAGATTTTGCACAGAATGCTGACTGGACGGATATGTATTTTAAAGCCTTTATCAGGTATTTTGGACCATTCAGCACGTATCAGGGAATTAAGGATAAAATTCAAATATGTATTGAAAAAATAGAAGCTGAAAATTGGAATCCGGGAAAACAGGAAAAAGATGATTTAAAATTTATCAATGACAAGCTGCAGTCAAACAGCTATCAGGCTGGTTTTGCAAATATTCAAAAGAAAATTGAAAATCCGGAAATTTATGAGAAATTAAAAAAGAATAAACTTAGTGATAAACTGTCAGCAGAAGAACTGAAAAACAGATTAGAAGAACTTCTGGATTTTATAAATCAGCCGGAATGCAGCGAAACTTTTGCAATGAAAAGTATCATATATACTTATATAAATCGGTTCTGGAATGGAAAATGTTTTCTTTTACGTCCTAATGCAAAAAAAAATATGCGAGAGGTGTTTGAAAAAGATTTTTCCGAACCATTTCGAAAGTATCTGAGTGCGGATCATAAGAAGGCAAAAGATCTCTGTATTGATTGTGGTGATCCAATAGGACCGAAAGAAAAGGTTTCAATAGCATTTATGAATGAAGTTGGAGATGATTTTACAAGAAAACGATCTGCGTTTTGGAATTGTAAAGTAGATGCTTTTCTTTGTCCAGGTTGTGCTTTTATATATGCGCTCAGTCCTCTGGGATTCCGGTTGTATGCAAACAAATTTGTTTTTGTAAATATAAATGATAGCATTAGTACTTTGTTATATGCAAATCATAAAAAAGGAAGAATAGATGAAGAAGGAGAAAAAACTGAAAATAAAAAATATTCTCAGTGGTTTGCAGAGACAATCAATATTTTACTGAAAGAGAAACAGAAGGAATTATCAAATGTCCAAGTAATCTTACGTGGAGTAAGTGCAGATGACAGATATGTATTGAGCATTATTCACAGAAGAATAATAGAAATTATCCGGGAACCAAGAATATCTGATGCATTAACTGCTTTAGCCAAAGCTCCGGTTACGAAAGTTAGAGATAATTTTGTAAATATACATGAAACAGTGGTTATGAATCTTTTACAACATCGGGAACAGTATCAGTTATTAAATTGTCTATTTAAAGAAAATATAAAAGAAGAATCGAAGAATTTTTATATTTTCTGGGTATATGAGGTGCAACTTTGGACGGAACTTGTAGTAGCATATTCTTCGGATAGAGATAAAAGAAGGGAGATTTCTATGAGCTGTGGAGCTATGAAAAAAAGTGGAGCGGATTTGAGAAAAGCAATTATGGCTGCAAAGGGTATGACTTCCAGTGAAGGCTTGAGAGGTATTGAATATCAGTTGTTAAATGCTTTAGCTGTAAGAAACGTAAATAAATTTATGGATGTTGTAATGCGTTTGTACAGTGCATATGGTTCCAAGAGAAATGAGGATGGACATGAACTTTTGATACCGACTGGATTTGTTCAGATGTTAAATGACAAACAGAAATTTACAGAATATGGATATGCGTTTGTAATGGGATTAGTAGGATCTTACGAGCCTAAGAAGGAGGAAGCATGATTATGAAAAGAGAAGGTTTAACATTTACAGTAATTTTTCTGGCAGAAAGTGCGAACTATGGGGAAGGAATTGGAAATATTTCATCACTGAAAAAAATGACCAGAGGAAACTATGAAGAGTATTCTTATATTTCCAGACAGGCACTGAGATACAACATGGTGCAGCAAGCAAAATGGGATACTACGCCTGTAGATGGAAAAAGTGGAGTAGTACAGTTTGCTCCCTCTGCAACAATTGAAGATTACCCGGAGATTGATCTGTTTGGATATATGAAAACAACATCCAAAGGAGAAGACCAGAATGGTGGAGCTTCTACAAGAAGTGCAGTTGCCAGACTCAGTAATGCTATTGCGCTGGAACCATTTCAGGGAAATCTTGAATTTTTGACAAATATGGGGCTTGCTTTGAGAGGAAATCTGCCGAATGGAATTGCTCAGAGTGAGATACATCGTTCTTATTATTCTTATACTATGTCTATAGATCTGGACAGAGTAGGTGTAGATGGTGAAATTAATATTGCAGAAGAGGATAAAGCGGAAAGAGTGAAAGTTCTCCTGGACTCTGTTCATTATTTGTACAGAGATATTAAAGGAAGAAGAGAAAATCTCAGTCCATTATTTATAATTGGAGGCAGATACAGCAGAAAAAATCCATTTTTTGAGAACAGAGTAAAAGTAGATGCAAATAAGATTAATGTAAGTACACTGCAGGAATTACTTGAGGATGATAATATCAGAAATTATACGTATGCAGGTGTTATAGCGGGTATTTTTGATAATGAAGATAAATTAAAAGATGTATTAAAAGCAGAATCAGTAGGTGCAGTATTTAATCATCTGAAAAAGGAAGTGGAGCAGTATTATGGAGAGGGCAATCAGGATTAAGTGTTTCCAGAATCTTGTAAATTATAGAAAACCCGGAAGCTTTATTATTAAAGAGACGTTTCCTCTTCCGCCATATTCTACAGTTCTTGGGATGATCCATGCAGCTTGTGGTTATACAGAATTTCATCCAATGAAGCTCTGCATACAAGGAACAAATAGTGGGACGGTATCAGAACTTTATACAAGATATTCATTTTCAGCAGGTACGAAATATGAAGAAGGACGACATCAGATCTGTGTTGAAGATGGAGAAAAATATGGAATTTTCAGAGGAATTGCCAATGTTGAACTGGTCTGTGACAATGATATGGTGATACATGCAATTCCAGAAGAGGAAGATTTTGAGAAAGTATATAATTCACTGAAATATCCGCCAAGATATTTATCACTTGGACGATATGAAGATCTGCTGGATATTGAGCGGGTGGATATTGTGAATATTCATCAGGAAGATGAAGTGGCAATAAAGAGAGATATGTATATACCGGTGAGTTACGGAAGTGAGTTGGGGGCCAGACGCGGAACAATATATAATCTTACAAAAGAATATGAAATTACAAAACAGGGGTTGCGCCGCTGGAAAAAAGAAAATGGAAGAGTAAAGGCTTATTATTGTTCTGAAGGAGTAGTAATAGACGAAGGAGCGTATGTGGATGATTTTGAGAAAGATGCAGCGCTGATATTTTGCTGATTAACAAATAAGAAAGTTATCAGCAATGAGATTGGTTTGGAAATGCGGTGGATTATGGATAGGTTTACAAGGAGGCAGGACAAATATCCTGCCTCCGGAAGGAGAAAGCTATGGAGTATTATGCAAAATCCAGACAAAAGATCTTGACTCAGGGAGAGATAGATAAAGTCAAAAATGAACTGGAAGATCTTATAATGAATCTTGAAGGTGAATTTACAGAAACAGATCTTAAAATTATCAGAAATAATATATCCCATTTGCAGGATACAGAAGAAGAGGAACAGAAAACGTTAAATGAACATCAGAATGACATTGTAAAATGTGCAGAGTTGTTTTTTGAGGAATATGGCGAATATTTTACAGAAAAAGAAAAATGTTTGGTTATAGAAGCTTGTAGAATGCATGATTGGGGAAAAGCGAATCTGATCTTTCAGGGGTTAGTAAATTCAGCTCAGGTTAAAGAACAATATTCTGATATAGAACGGATTACACAGATTCCGCATGGATTTTTAAGCGCAGTTACCATATCAAGAAATGAATTCAAAAAATTATCGGAATTGTTTTCAGAAGCAGATTTCAGACCATTTATTACAGCGGTATATCATCATCACGATAGAGAAGACATTTATGAGGGAGCTGAAATCCAGGAATATGCAGCAAAATACTATGCAGAACAGATAAGCAAATATTTAAAAAAGGATATCAAAAAATTATATTGTAGTAACCAGAATAAATTGTTGTATCGCAATAATTCTTATGCCTGTGAAACTCCAATTGAACCTAAGATGTGGGAAGAGTATCTTTTGATCAAGGGCTTGCTTAATAAATTTGATTACACAGTAAGTGCAGGGTATGAGAGGGCAGAAATTGCGCCAGATTTGCGAGAGAAAAAACTGAAAAAAAATATAGAAGTTTATCTTCAGAATAAAGAATTGCGGCCTGCACAGAAATTTATGATGGAACACAGAAATGAAAATTTGGTTGTTGTAGCACCTACAGGTTCTGGTAAAACAGAAGCAGCATTGTTATGGCTTAATGGAGAAAAAGGATTTTATACTCTTCCATTGAAGGTATCTTCTAATGCGATTTATTCTCGTATTAAAAATAATTATTCTTATGAGAATGTTGCGTTGTTACATTCTGACAGTATGGCAATGTACTTAAAAGAGTATAAAGAAAATGATTTAGACATTAATGAAAAATATGATCGTGCAAGAATGCTTGCACAGCCATTAACCGTTTGTACGGTTGATCAGCTTTTTAAATTTGTTTATAAAGCATTAGGGACAGAAATTTTTGCAGCAACGTTGAAGTATTCTAAATTAATTTTGGACGAAATTCAATCATATGAACCGGCAGTTATTGCGATTATTATATATGGATTAAAGACAATCCAGGAAATGGGAGGGCGTTTTGCAATTATCACGGCAACATTTCCGCCAGTTCTTAAGCATTTTATGGAAGAAAATGGTTTGATAGAAAATAAACAGTATATTTTTAAGGATTTTACAGGAGAAGAATACTTAACAAATCAGGTTGTGCGACATAAGATTCGGATTAGAAAATCAGAAATGGATATTGATGAAATATTAGAGCAGGGCAGAAATAAAAAGATTTTGGTTATCTGTAATACAGTTTCCCGAGCACAAAAGATTTATAAAGAAATGCAGGAAAAATCAGAAAATGTTTATTTGTTGCATTCGCGTTATATAAGAAGAGACAGAGCTTTTCTGGAAAAACAGATTATGGATTTTGCGGAATCAGAAGAAGCTGGCATATGGATAACAACGCAGATTGTGGAAGCGAGTCTGGATATAGATTTTGATGTACTTCATACGGAGATGTGTACAGCAGATAGTCTTTTACAGAGAATGGGGCGTTGTAACAGAAAAGGAAGATATTTTCCGGAAGAAGCAAATGTTATCATATATGATAATAGAAACGGCGTTGGAAAAAATAGCATTTATGATTCGGTTATGTATGATCGTTCGCTGAAATTGCTTGCTCAGTATGAAAATTTAGAGTTTGTAGAAAGCATGAAAACGACATATATGAATCAGGTTTATGATTCAGACGAAATAAAGGGAACAGGCTATTATGAAGAAATTGAGAAATGTCTGAACAAGCTTTCGAAGATTCATCCTGTAGATTATAAACTGAAGGATGCTGAGATAAGGAAAATCAATAGTGTAACAGTTGTACCGGAAGAGATTTATCAAGAAAAAATGGATTTGTTTGAATGTGGAACAGATTTTTTGAGAAAATCTAATGTGAGTAAAGAAACTAAAAGTCTTATAAGATCTAAGTTGGAGGATATGACATTAAATTTAAGTATTTACAGGAATAAATATCCGGAAAATGTAGATAGAGTTTCTGTTGGTTTTAAAAAATGCAAAAAAGTTACAGATATTCATCGTACAGAATATAAATATGAATTTGATCCTAAAACAGGAAAAGGTCAGGGATTGTTGACATCTGAGATTCTTGAGCAGTGTGGATATTTTATGTAGGAGAAAATGTATGGATGAGAGAATCACTGGTGTGATGATTTACTATTATTTCGTCTGTAAGCGGAAATTATGGTATTTTTGTCATGATATCCGGATGGAGACGGAAAATGAAGATGTAATGCTTGGAAAGATTCTGGATGAGAGCAGTTATAAGAAAAAGGATAAACATGGAAATATCGATGATATTATAAATATTGATTTTATCAGTGAGCATAAGGAACTGCATGAGATTAAGAAGAGTAAGGCGGTGGAAAATGCTGGGATCTGGCAGGTGAAGTATTATCTTTATTATTTGCAGAAACGAGGGGTGAGCGGACTTAAAGGGAAGATTGATTATCCGCTTCTGAAGAAGTCGGTAATTGTTGAATTGTCGGAAAAAGATGTGGAAATTCTGGAACGGATTATTGCTGAGATTACAGATATTAAACATCAGGAGATTCTGCCGGTTTCTGGTAATAGTAAATTATGCAAAAAATGTGCTTATCATGATTTGTGTATTATATAAACTTTGAATTTGTGTCGGGGGAAAAGTATGAAGCAAAGTTTTTACGTTTATAATAACGGGGATTTGAAACGGAAGGATAATACACTTCAGTTTACAAATTATGATGGTGAGAAGAGAGATATTCCTATTGAAAGGATTTCGGATATTTATGTTATGTCCGAGATGTCGTTTAATACAAAGTTTATTAATTACATATCGCAGTATGGAATTCCGATGCATTTTTTTAATTATTATAGTTTTTATACGGGGAGTTATTATCCGAGAGAAAGTCTGTTGGCAGGTCAGCTGTTGGTAAAGCAGGTTAGTTATTATACGGATTATGAGAAACGGTTAGTTTTAGCGCGGAAGTTTATAGAGGCGGCAGCGGATAACATTTATCGGAATCTCAGGTATTATAATGGGCGGGGTAAAGATGTATCAGAATATTTGAGAGATGTGGATTCTCTTCGTAAACAACTGGGACGAGTGACAACGATTGAAGAATTGATGGGAATTGAAGGTAATATTAGAAGAAGATATTATGCTGCATGGAATGTGATCGTTAATCAGGAGATTCAGTTTGAGAAGCGTGTAATGCATCCGCCGGACAATATGATCAATTCATTGATTTCTTTTGTTAATACATTGATTTATACAAAAGTACTTGGTGAGATTTATCATACACAGTTGAATCCTACAATTAGTTATCTGCATGAACCAGGAGCAAGGCGTTTTTCGTTGAGTTTGGATATTGCAGAGGTGTTTAAGCCGCTGATCGGTGATAGATTGATTTTTTCTCTGCTGAATCGGAATCAGATTACGGAAGATAGTTTTACGAAGGAGTTGAATTTTCTACATTTGAAAAAAGATGCTTCTAAGCTGATTGTTTCTGAGCTTGAGAAGCGATTGAAAAAGACAGTAATGCACAAGGAACTTGGACGGCAGGTTTCTTATCAGTATCTGCTTCGGTTGGAGTGTTATAAATTGATAAAGCATCTCATTGGTGAAAAGGAATATGAAGGATTCAGGATATGGTGGTGAATTATGTATGTAGTTTTGGTTTATGATGTAAGTCAGCAGGAAAATGGTGCAAAGCGTTGGTCGAAGATTTTTAAGATTTGCAAAAGGTATTTAACGCATATCCAGAATTCTGTTTTTGAAGGTGAAATTTCTAAGGCTCAGTTGGCACAGTTACAACAGGAACTTAAGTTCTGTATAGATAAAGAATTGGATTCTGTGATTATTTTTAAATCAAGGCAGGAAAAATGGTTGGATAAGGAATTCTGGGGACGGAAAGATGATGCAACCAGTTTTATTTTGTAATTGTCAACCTACGATATGGGAAAAATCCCGGGAGGTTGACAAAGCCTTTATTTATAAGGAAAATAGAAGTTTTATAGAGTGTTATAATATCTATTTTGTGTATAAAATAATTGTAAATGACAAGGTCGACAGAAAATGGTAAAATAAACGATGTATTATAGGTGAATGTGGAGCACGGGTATTAATAGAAACATTGTGGAATGTAAAGTCCAGACTGCTCTATCAGAAATTTCCGTGAACATAGTATTAATAGAAACATTGTGGAATGTAAAGGTATGTATTGCTCTCCTGCGATCTCGTATCGCTGTGTATTAATAGAAACATTGTGGAATGTAAAGCTATTTCAAGTTGTTCTGCTATCTCCTGATATGTCGTATTAATAGAAACATTGTGGAATGTAAAGTCTGCTGTGGTAGCGTTCAGACCTTGCAGGAGGTGTATTAATAGAAACATTGTGGAATGTAAAGTGAAAAACTTAGGAGTTCCAATAACGGAGAGTGCAACAGGTATTAATAGAAACATTGTGGAATGTAAAGTTTAAAGCGTGCTTTGTATTATCAAAATTTCCCTTAGTATTAATAGAAACATTGTGGAATGTAAAGGACTACAGGCTTAAGAGAATCCTTGATACTCAAAAAGTATTAATAGAAACATTGTGGAATGTAAAGATCGAACTGACGGACCTTCATTTGGTTGACCGTTTCGTATTAATAGAAACATTGTGGAATGTAAAGAACTATGAGGGATTAACAGGGGGTGAAAAATAATGGGTATTAATAGAAACATTGTGGAATGTAAAGTGATGAGTGCCGTTACCTGTGTGGCTGTGTTCTCTGTATTAATAGAAACATTGTGGAATGTAAAGAAACCTTTAAGAAATTATTTGGTTTTACAAACCAGTATTAATAGAAACATTGTGGAATGTAAAGATGATTTTAAAGTGTCAATAAGTTTCTGCATAACGTATTAATAGAAACATTGTGGAATGTAAAGGCAGGAGATTCCTTTCACATCGTCCAGGTCGTCCAGTATTAATAGAAACATTGTGGAATGTAAAGCTTTTAAAAGGTGTGATTGAGCCTGTGATTGGAGAAGTATTAATAGAAACATTGTGGAATGTAAAGGACGGATATTCCTGCAGAGAAATCCTTGGATATGTCTCGTATTAATAGAAACATTGTGGAATGTAAAGAGGATCAACCGCCGGGATCACCTTTAATCCAGGAGGGTATTAATAGAAACATTGTGGAATGTAAAGATGTATGAAACGGTCCGCAGTCAGTTGCCTCCTGAGTATTAATAGAAACATTGTGGAATGTAAAGTATATAATCACTTCTTTATTTCCCCAGTCAATATCTGTATTAATAGAAACATTGTGGAATGTAAAGATATCAAGAGGATGTATTTATTCGGCCATGAAACAGTATTAATAGAAACATTGTGGAATGTAAAGATACTTGCCATTGAAGTCTTTGCTGCCTCGATGCTGTATTAATAGAAACATTGTGGAATGTAAAGCTATTCCATTAGGCATCACGACTGGCGCACAGAATCGTATTAATAGAAACATTGTGGAATGTAAAGACAACCGCATTCTCTCATACAGTACAGCGACGGTCTTGTATTAATAGAAACATTGTGGAATGTAAAGTATAATGTGAGCGTTTCAAGATATTCTTTCCGGCTTGTATTAATAGAAACATTGTGGAATGTAAAGATTGAAAATTATGACCGTATGGAGGATTGGACTGGTATTAATAGAAACATTGTGGAATGTAAAGGGATTTATCCTGCAATGCGCCTGACGTGATTCGAACAGTATTAATAGAAACATTGTGGAATGTAAAGTCGGGATTGCTTTGACCTGTCTTGAGTGTTCCGGCTAGTATTAATAGAAACATTATGGAGTGTCAAAGATCAAGAACAATTTTTTACATAGGCATTCTTCCCCATTTCCCCCCTTAATGTTAACTCCACGTTAAACCTTCGCAAAGTCCATTGTATTCCAATTTTTCCATCCCGATAATATACGCAGATAAAGCAGTTTCAGGAGTTGATGAGATCTGAATCTGAAGAAGCTGGCTGGCAGATCAGAGCTCATATATCAGAGTTCGTGTAAGGGAAGAGAGATGGATAGCAGTATGGACAAAGTTCTGACGGTGATCGTACCTGTCTACAATATGGAAAAATATATCCGGCAGTGTCTGGAATCTCTGGTGATCGGGGAGGCGCTGGACCGGATCGAGGTGCTGGTGGTGTTGGATGGCTCCAAGGATGGTTCTGCGGAGATCGCGTATGAGTTTGTGGAGCAGTATCCGGATACCTTCCGGATCATTTATAAGGCGAATGGTGGTCATGGTTCAGCGATCAACACAGGTCTTATGATGGCGTCCGGTGAGTATGTGAAGATCCTGGACAGTGATGACTGGGTAGAAAGGGATGCTTTCTGCAGGCTGGTGTACTGCCTTGAAATGGAAGGGACAGATATTGTCTGGAGCAATTATTACTGGGTTTATGAGATGGATGGAGAAAAAGCGATCCAGTATCGGGATCCTTTTCCGGAGGTTGTTTACGGGAAAAAATATCGGTTTAAGGATATTGCAGACAAAACCTTTATCAAGATGCATTCCATGACGATCCGGACGGAGCCTGCCAGACAGGCGGGGCGGAAGATCGATGAAAACTGCTATTACGTTGATGTAGAATTTGTCATGTATCCCATCACTGAGGTAGAGTCGCGTCTGTCAGGCACAGGAGGCATAAAACAGGGGATTTGGAAATCCCGGATCGTATTGTACAGCTTTTACAGCGATTTCAGCACTTTAACAAGCCGTAAATTATCCTCCGGCATCATAATACAGAATCGTACAAATTCCCCGTCCAGGCACTGGAAGGAAGAACAGTCACGGATCATCATGCCTTGTCTGATGCAGGCTTCAAATACGTCATAGGAGGTCAGTCCGTTTTTCAAGATCCGGAGCAGGATGAAGTTTGCATAGGCGGGATAGATTTTGTAGGTGTCTGTATCCCTCAGTTCCCGGATCATCCGGTCGCGTTCGGAAAGGATCAGATTTCTGGTTTCTTTAATATAATCTTCATCCTGCAGCATGATCTCTCCTGCAAAGGCACCAAGGCTGTTAAGTGACCATGGTGTCTGTTTTTCGCGCATTTTTGCAAGAAAGTCCATATTTCCGGTGATGCCGTAGCCCAGGCGCATTCCGGGAGCAGCAAAGAATTTGGATACGCCGCGGAGTACCATGAGATTGGTGAATTCCCGTGTCAGCGGAACTGCGGTGATGGCGTTGATATCCGGGGCAAATTCCACATAGGTTTCGTCGATCATCACGAAGATATTTTTTTCTGCACAGAAACCGATAAGTCTGCGAAGCTCTTCTTGGGTGATGGCAGAGGAGGTCGGATTGTTGGGGTTGCAGAGGATGAGAAAATCATAGCCCTGCTCCAGCTTCCGGCAGAGATCCGGAATGTCCGGCTCGAAATCATTGCTTTCCTGAAGGTGGTAGTATTCCTGGGTACTTCCGGAGAAAGAGAGCTCTCTGGAGTATTCAGAATAGGTAGGCCCAAGGATCAGAGTGTGCTTCGGGGCACGCTCCTGGATCAGAAGGGAGATCAATTCGCTGGAGCCGTTTCCCGGAAGGATGAAATCAGCGGGAATATTGCAGTAGCTGGAAATCGTATTCCGAAGGGATGTGTATTCTCTGTCCGGGTAGGAGGAAAGGATATCCACGTGTTCTGCAATGGCTCTGCCGGCTTTTGGGGAAAGTCCCAGAGGATTGACATTTGCACCGAATTTGACGATGTTTTCTTTTTTCAGATTGTAGTAGTTGCAGATCTTTTCTATATCACTTCCGTGAAAAACGGGTTTGGTATCCATTTTTGTCACCTCACATTTTTATTTTTTTCGTAAAAAATTTATATCCAGTATACACCAGAATCCGGGACAAAAAAAGACGGGATAAAAAGTTTCTATATTTTTTTCGAATAGGATATTACTGAAAATTGCTTTCTGGAAATGTATGGGAATATTTGATACAATGAGCAGGTAGCGAATGTAGATTGTGAATATCCATGCTGTTTGTTAATGCGGACCGCGAATATCCACATTTTTTCCGGGGCGGGTAAGTTTTCAGGGAGAAACAGCAGGAAAGGAAACAGAAAATATGAATACAGAAGAGAAAAAGATCGCAGTGATCGGAATTGGTGGTGTTGGTGGTTACATAGCCGGGCTGCTGGCGAAGGCGTATCCTCATGTGACGATGGTTGCACGTGGCGCCAGGGCAGAGAGCATCCGGAAAAAAGGCCTGGTGCTTCACAGTGATTATAAGGGTGAGATCGTGGCAAAGCCAGAGCGGGTAGTTCCAATTCAGGATATGGGACAGCAGGATTATATTTTTATCTGTGTAAAAAATTATTCACTGGCGGAGGTGTGCGAAAGTATCCGGGACATGGTCACGGATGATACAGTGATCATTCCGGTGATGAATGGTGTGGACCCGGGAGAAAACATCCGCCGTCTGGTTGGTAAGGGAACGGTTGTGGATTCGCTGATCTATACGGTGGCTTTTGCCAATGAGGATTTTTCCATTTCCCAGCAGGATACGTTTACGTGGCTTTGTATTGGAATAAAAGATGCGGATGAACGGCAGCAGAAGAAAGTTGCAGAAGTGGCAGGGATCCTGAAAGGTGCGGATATTGACTATAAGGATCAGGGGGATATCGAGGTGGAAATCTGGAGAAAGTATATCCTCAACTGTGCCTTTAATGTGATGACTGCTTTTTATGATAATACCATCGGGGAGCTCCGCAGAGATCCGGTGAAAGCGCAGCAGTATGAGAAGCTTGTATGGGAAGCTGCCAGTGTAGGTCAGGCCAAGGGGGTTGCGTTGACGGATGAGCACATCAATGAGGTAATCCATAAATTCCGTTATGTACATGCAGATAATGCAACCAGCTCCCTGCAGAGAGATTTTCGCATCCGGAGAAAACAGACGGAGCTGGAAACCTTCAGCGGCTATATTGTGAAAGAAGCGAAGAGACTTGGTGTTTCCATTCCGCTTTCCGAAAAAATATATCAGGGACTTATGGAAATGGCAGAAAAATTCTGACCGAAAAGGTGAGTTTTTCTGGTGGAATCCTGTATGCTCTGGTACAATGGGAATATAAAAAATCCTGTATTGCAGGCTGAAAGGTTATCTGTGATATCGGAAGGGAGGAAAAGAGATGAAGAAAGTATTTTTTGCTGTTATTGCAGTGATCGTGGTCCTTGCCGGAGGACTTATGCTCAGTTACAACGGGCTTGCTGGAAGTAAAGAAGCTGTGGAAACTGCAGAGGCTGATGTGGATACCATGCTGCAGAGACGTGCAGATCTGATCCCGAATCTTGTCAGCACGGTAAAAAGTTACACGAAGCATGAGACGGGGGTTGTTGACAGGGTTCTGGAGGCGCGGGACCAGCTGATGAATGCAGATACCGTGGAAGAGAAATCTGAGGCAGATCAGCAGATGGACAGTGCACTTTCCGGTCTGAAGGTTGTGGTGGAAAATTATCCGGAACTGAAAAGCAATACTACTTATGTGGGCCTGATGGATGAACTGTCCGGAAGCGAAAACCGGATTTCTGTAGCGAGAAAAGATTATAATGAGGCTGTGAAAGCTTATAACACAAGGCTTGTGAAATTCCCAGGGAATGTATTTGGTTCCATGCTTGGCTTTGAGAAGGCGTCATATTTTGAGGCTGATGATTCAGCAGCAGATACGCCGGATGTAGGGGATATGCTGGCAGAGTGATAAGATCAGACTATTGTTCTGATGAAATGAAAGAATGGATAGAGGGAGAATATCCTATGAAAAAATGGATCGGACGGATGGCTGTGCTGCTGGCTTTTGTATTGACGCTGTCCGGAAGTACGCTGGCAGCTTTCGGGAAGATCCCGTCTGCCACAAAAGAATTTTATGTTAATGATTATGCAGGGGTTTTCAGCGATACCTGGAAGGAAGAGCTTTGCAAGGCTGGTGAGCAGCTGTATGAGGATACCACAGCGCAGCTGGTTGTCCTTACCGTGGATACCACCGATGGGGAAGACATCAGTGATTATGCAGTGGAAACCGGCCGCAAATGGGGAATTGGTTCAAAGAAGAAAAATAATGGTGTCCTGATCGTCCTTTCGGTTTCGGACCGTAAAGTCTGGGTATCTGTCGGCTACGGTCTTGAGGGAAAGCTGCCTGATTCAAAGACCGGACGACTTCTGGATGAATATGCAGTTCCTTCCTATAAAGACAATCAGTTTGAAAAAGGTACCGTGGAGCTTTATTATGCACTGTTAAATGAGATCCGTGAGGAATACGGCCTGGAGAAGATAACAGCTCCCAGGTATGAGAAGGTGCAGCAGGATGTGGACGACGATGAGGATGAGGGAACTGTCTGGGAGATCGCGCTGGGGCTTGTGATGATCGTTTTGCTCATGGTGGGCGCATATCTGCTGTGCGTGATGCTGCCTGTATTTCTTATCGTAACTATGGTTCTGGTTCTGAAGGGCCTGATAATGAAATTGTCGGGAAAGGATACCGCAGACTACTGGAAAAAGAATTTCAGCCGTATGAGTGTACTGCACCGGCTCTTTAATTCCCTGTTTCCGCTGAGCTGGATCCTGGGAAGAGGGGGAAAAAGCAACGGCGGAAGTTCCGGTAATGACGATGACAGAGATGATGATTATGACAGCTACGACAGCGGAAGCTCCGGAGACGGAAGAAGCTTCGGCGGTGGCGGTGCAGGCAGGGATTTCTAGTGGTGTCGGCATGAATCGCCGGTTCTCTTGTACAGCACAGGCGGAGCTTTCTAATGCTCTTGACAAAATTTCTCAACTTTGCTACAATGACGAAAATCAATTCCGTGAGGGAGTAATTCGCGTGTAGACGTGGTTTGTCAACATACTGGTGCATGCACCTGGCAAATCTTAAAGAATGAGACTCATGTATATTTTATTTCTGTTACAGAGATAGAGTATATGTGGGTCTTTTTTTATGGCTCCGGAGCGGATGAACATGCAAAGGAGAAGAAAAATGCTGTTATTTATGAAAGTGCTTTTTACCCAGTTTATTGCGGAAATGGGTGACAAAACACAGCTGATGCTGGTGGCAATGACTTCCAGGTTCAAGCTGAAGGATATTTTGCTTGGAACCGGTGTTGCTGTCCTGGTGCTCAACGGACTGGCAGTGCTTGCAGGAGGTATTATCAGTACCGTGGTCCCTACCTGGCTGATCCGTCTGATCGCAGGTGCAGCGTTCCTGTTTTTTGCGGTGACAACGCTGAAGGGTGACGATGATGAGGAAGAGAATGTTAAGGATCGTAAGATCAGATTTGCACCGCTGTCTGTATTCTGCACATTTTTTGTTGCGGAGCTGGGGGATAAGACACAGCTTACCGCAATTACATTTGGTGCCAATGAGGGACTGAGTTCAGCGGTTGTGGTATGGCTTGCCTGTTCACTGGGACTTTTTGCAGCGGATGTGATTGGACTTCTGATCGGATATCTTCTGAAAAGCAAGGCACCGGAGGGAATCCTCAATACAGTTGCATTTGTTATTTTTTCCATCTTTGGAATCCTGACGCTGAGACAGGGATTTGGCCTTCTGCTCGGGGCGGGCTCTTCTATGATCCTTCCGCTTACCGTAGCGGTTACGGTTGTGTTTGTGATCGTCTGTCTTGTGCTTTATAAGCAGGCGAAAAAGAATTAAATTATTATAAGGAGCTTTGCACAGAATAGGGCTCATACCTGAAAAAGCCTCTGCATACACTGTAAAAAAGCGTCTTCGGGGGCTTGGCAGTGAAGGATTATATTGAAGAACGTGCAGTTGAGATCGCAGGATATATTGTTGAAACAAAGGCTACGGTGCGGCAGGCAGCTAAGAAATTCGGAATCAGTAAGAGTACGGTACATAAGGATTGCGTAGAACGCCTGAAAGTGATCAATCCGGCTCTGGCCATAGAAGTTCGCAAGGTACTGGATGTAAACAAGCAGGAGCGACATATCCGGGGAGGTATCGCTACCCGGGAAAAATATCTCCATGCTCACATGCGGTGAACAGGCGGGCAGGGTTAAATGCTGATCATAAGACGCGTCCATCGAATTTATGCAAGTAATTGAAGATGGACAAAATAGTAATTGTATTAACTAATGAACCATAGTATAATATAAATATGAACACAACATATAAATCAAACAACAATGTCGTCTATTCCTGTAAATACCATGTAGTATGGTGTCCAAAGTATAGACGAAAAGTATTAATTAACGGTGTGGACGTCCGGCTGAAGGAGCTGCTCACAGAGTATGCTACAAATCTTTCTGTAGACATTCTGGAAATGGAGATCATGCCAGATCATGTTCATATGCTTTTGGAAGTAGATCCTCAGTTTGGCATCCACAAAGCTGTAAAGTCATTTAAAGGCTATACGTCCAGAATTTTAAGACATGAATTTCCCTATCTTAAAACGAAAATGCCGACTCTCTGGACAAACAGCTATTTTGTATCGACGGTGGGCGGTGCTCCGCTGGAAACAGTAAAACAGTATATTGAAAACCAGAAAACATCGCAGAGAC